>Ga0247727_10000475_pt1 | contig 97306 bp, 170 predicted proteins | sample WisWelCaveWW1625_FD_202498 | JGI IMG/M metagenome (GOLD analysis project Ga0247727, IMG submission 202498) | Biofilm microbial communities from Wishing Well Cave, Virginia, United States - WW16-25 | ecosystem: Environmental > Aquatic > Deep subsurface > Groundwater > Cave microbial mat...
GCCGTTCGCCGTCGGTTGACCGCAGTCCGCGTACGCGGGGCAGCCCTCGCGCTGGCATTTGTTCTCTGGACAGGGCTGGGGATCGTCCCACCCGAGCACCTCGAATGCATCCTCGAGCGCAGAGAGTCCGCCGGTGTAGTAGCACGGCGCGCCGTCCTTCGTTCCGGTGTAGGCGAACTGGCGAACCATGCTCTCGAGAGCTTCCCGGCGGGCGCGCGCGGCATCGCCGCCGGCTCGCTCGGCCTGGGCCAGCGCCAGGTAGAGATCGAAGTGCAGCGAGCACGCGGGCCCCACCAGGCCGGAGAACTGGAACCGGCACGTGCAGCTCCCGTCCGGGAGGACGGCCACGCCCGGCTTCTTCCCGCGCGCCAGGATGTCGGCCGGGTCCGGGTCGGGCGCGCCGGCCGATGTCGCCACGGCGCTACCCACCGAGCGCCTCCGGTGGCAGCACGATCGGCGGTCCCATCACCGCCTGCTTCACGACGTCCGGATTCGGCTCGTGGCCGTCCGGGCCCGGCCCGCTCACGACCTCGTAGTTCGCGTCCGCGTCGTCGAGCCCGCAGTCCCCGCGCCGCAGGTGCTTCGCGCAGAATCCCCGCACGTCCTCGGAGAACACCGGATCCGTCGCGTGTCCCTGGTGGCAGTACCGCTTCTTCAGGCGGTAGACCGAGACGTGGGGGTTCGCGCACCCGGGCTGCGCGCAGAGCGTCTTGAGGGGGCTCGGATCTGAGCCATGGTCCCCGGACTGGATCCACGCGAACGGCAGATGGCCAGCCGCGACCAGGAGATCGGTGGGCGCCCCGTCGTAGCTGCTGGACCACACGGGGTGGCCCTTCCAGCTGAAGGTGATCGCGCCGACCTTCCGTGTCACGATCGCGGCCGTCCACTTGCCGGTGATGAAGTCGCCGTAGAGCTCCGGGTACACGAAGGCCATCGCGCCCTTCAGGTCGATGTAGGTGCTGACGAGGCGCCAGTCGGCGCGGTGCTCCTCGCGGACGTAGAGGCCAGCCCCGAAGCGCCACTCGTTGCCGCTCAACCCGCTAGTCTTGTAGCGCTCGATGATCGCGAGATGCAAGAAGGCGTGGGCCAGCGCCTCCTCGCGATTGATCGGCACGACGGTCTTGGGGACGGGCGCGACGAACAGCACCTCATCGATGCCGTAGTCGTCCTCGTGCCGGCAGAAGAACCGCTTGTTCATGATGCCTCCTGGGGCTCCGTCGGGTCCGGCGCGTCGGCCGCGGCCCCGGCGCGCGCCCGCCAGTAGGTGCGGCTGCGGTGGACGCGGGCACACCGGATCTTCAGGCGAATCGCATCGGACCGCCACCGCTCGATCTGGGCCACCAGAAGCGCGTCGCGCTCGGCCGACTTCATGGCCGGCACACTCGCCGCGATCTCGGGCAGGCCGGGCTCCTCCGGGATCTCCGCCTGCTCGAGCATCGCGCCGGTCGCCGCGGCCGAGACCCGCTCGGCGGCCTGGGCCCGCGTGCGCAGCGCGTCCCGGGACTCCCGCAGCCCCGCCACCACCTGGTTGAGCTTCGCCAAGTGCTCCCGCTGCTTCTCGATCCGCTCGTGCCACCAGATCCGCTCCGTTTCTGGGATCGGGTGCCGCAGCGCCACCGTGGCGCCGCCCTCGGCGAGCGCCGTCATTCCGCGCTCGATGACTACCGCCTCGTCCGGCGTGATCCACCGCCGACTCCGCAGCGCGTCGTGCAGGATGCGCACCGCCTTCTCGTGGGCCTCCTGCGCCGGCACGTTAGCCACGGGGGCCCTCCATGCCAGGGATGTTCGTCTGGACCTTGTGGCCCGCGTTGCGCAGCCCCTCGATCTCGTCCACCAAGGTCAGGTGCTTCTCCGCGAGCTGGGGGTTTCGGCGCTTCAGGCGCTGCACGATCGCGTAGACGATCCCGGGACCGCCCTCCTTCGCCTGCGCGAGCATCATGCCCCAGCGTTCGGCCCAGATGCAGAGCACCGCCAACTCGTGCTGGTTGATCGCGATCGTGAGGTCGTTCGCGTGGGCGCACGGCAGGCCGGTGGTCCCGCAGTTCGGGCAGGCGGCGAGCCCCTTGAAGGATGGGATCTCGATGCCACAGAGGGTGCAGAAGCCCTCGCCGCGCTCAGACACAGAGCCACCACCAGATCATCTTGCAGGCGACGTGCATCGCTTGGTCGCTGTGAATGTCGATCCAGCCTTCGCACTTCGAGAAGTCGATCACCCAGTGGGCCACGGTCTCCGCGAGCCCGAGCCAGACGCTTCCGGTCGCCAGCGTCACGGCGGCCCCGTGCATGATCGCGTGGGCCGTCAGAGCGTAGGGCCAGATGATCTGCGGCCTCTGGCCAGGCGGCGCGAAGGCCGCGGAGTCTCGGTGGCGGTTCTTCATCTTCGCGAGCGCGTCCGACTGCGCCCAGAAGTCGCCGACGGCGTGCCCGACCACCAGCCACCAGAGCATCGTCCAGTCGGGCATCATGCGGCCACCATCTCGGCCATCGCGGTCACGGAGTCGGCTCCTCGAGTCGATCACAGAGGACCAGGACATCGCCGGCGAGCCCCTCGTCCGCCTGCGCGATCACCTGCACCAGCTTCCGGCTCTCGTCGGCGTAGAGGCGCCGGAAGTCCGGCGGGGCCGCGCCCATGTCCCGGAGGTTGTCGTAGCGGTCCGCCAGCTTGATTCGCTGAATGTCCTCGATCTCGTGCGCCAGCCGCTCGCGATCCATCGCCTTGCGGGCCGCGCGGTTCGCGCCCGAGGTCTTGCTCGTGTTCGTGAGTCCGCGCACGAGGTTCTCGATGCCCCAGCCGAACTCCCTTCGGATGTCCTCGAGCGTGATGGGCGTGTCCTCCACCACGTCGTGGAGCCACGCGGCGATGATGAGATCCTCGCGCGCCCACCGGACGGTCACGATCGCGGCGACACGGCCCGGGTGGTAGATGTAGGGCTCGCCACCGTAGCGGCGCACCTGGCCGACGTGGGCGCGACCCGCGAAGGCGGCGGCTTGCAGCACGAGATTGGTCATGGTTCGTCTCCAGACCGGGGTGGTAACGGCGCGCCCTTGTATCGCCCGTTCCAGAGCCGCTGGAACACGTCGGTCTCCCAGCGGCCCCACCGCCGGCGCCACATGCGAGTGCCGTACCGCGCCACGTACCAGCAGGCCACCACGATCTGTTCGCGCGTGATGGCGTAGTCGCGCTGGATCGCGACCGCGCTCGATCCGCCCCACCACAAATCGGCGATCAGGTCCACCGACAGGCGGTGCCCCCCGATGCAGGGCCGGCCGCTGCACCGACCCGGCGAGACCCAGACGCATGGGTGCTGGTTCCACCAGCGCGTCACTCGGGCCCAGGCCCGCCGCTGGGCCGCGCTCGGCCTTCGATAGATCATTCGGGCTTCTTCTCCTCTGGCGGGAAGCGCGTCTCGATGCGCTCTCGGAGCTCGTGGAGTTCCCGCGTCCGTTCCTCCGAGGACGCGAAGAGATCGGCGATCAGTCGGCGAAGCCGGTCGCCGCACTTGGGGCCCCAGCGCGCATCCTCGACCGCGGCCCGGATCAACGTCCCGACCGGGGGCTTCAGCAGGATCGCGAGTTCGTTCCAGGTGCCCACCCCGAGCTTCATCAGCACGTCCTCCTGGGCCTCCTGCAGCGCCTGTAGCCGGTCGTACGCGTCGGACCGATCCTGCCGGATCGCGTCGTGGCCGGACGTGTCGCGGCCCTCCTTCAGGCCCTCGGCGTGGCCTTCCACGCGCGCCTGGTGGATGAGCCCGAAACTCTTCTGGATGAGCCTCGCCCACAGTTCCCTCCCGGGAGTGCCAACGCGCAGGACGGCGGGATGCGCGATCTTCAGGCGCTTCCGCGCCGGGAGCATCAGGCCCCAGCCAGTCGGCAACTCGGACGTCAACACGACGGCTGGGGCCGCCACGATGTACCACTCGTCACACGACGTGACGGCGCGCGCCGACTTCTCCGGGTCCTTGAGTTCGACCAGCCAGTCCGCGCGGCTGGCCTTGATCTCGTGGCCGCGCAGCGTGTGTCCGCGCGACTGCCACAGGTTCAGGGCGAGGCAGTCCACGCGCCGGTTGTCAGCCAACGTGGCCTCGAAGATGGTCGCCCACTCGCGGGACTTGCCCTCGTCCGGTTCGTAGGTCGCCTCGAGCGCGGCAACCAGCCTCGGGGTGGTCCAGGGCTCGCTCACGGGGCCTCCGGCGCAATCGCCGGAACCGGCAGCGCCGAAATCGACCGCCGGCACTCCCGGCACATCCATCCCAGCCTTTCCGTCGGGAATCGAGTGGTGGTGACCAGCGCCCAGCCGTTCTCTGGATCGAACACGCCCGCCTCGATCCGGAGCGACGCGTCGTCGCCGTCGCGTCCGATCTTGCGCTCTTCCGTGAAGATCGCGAACTGCTGCTCGCGTCCGCAGAAGGCGCAGACCGTGCGCCGCGCGACCTCCTGCAGATCGACCATGAAGCGATCGATGATCGCCACGAGCCGATCGCGCACTTGCGCGAGCGTGCAGGGTTCAGGCGTCAGTTCGTCGCTCATGGCGTCTCTCCTTGTTTCTCGACCGGCCCGCACCAGCGCCCCGAGATCGCCTCGGGGCCCAGTTGGCCGCTCACCAGGTGCCGTGGCCCCACCAGCATGGCGGCCGCCTCGCCGTTCCGGATCTCCACGCGCGGATCGTACGGTCCTCCCGCCAGGTCTAGGTTCTCGTCGCCGGCCTGGAAGATCCGGTTACACCCGAAGCAGCGGTACTCGGCCGGGGTGGTCATCCCACGACCAGCCCGCAACTCGCACACCGCGTACCGACCGCCGCGTCCGCGCCGCCGGCGCACAGGCAGTACCGCTCGGCCTCGCGCACGTGCGCGGGCTTCGCCGCCTCGACCTTCGCGTCGCGCAACTTGGCCGGTGCGGCCCGGGAGCACGTCGGGCACACGGCGCGGCCGCTCGGGCCCACGCCATGCTCCCGCACGCAGACGTGACCGCACGCGAAGACGAGCCGCCAGCCGCCGTCCACGCGTTCGGCGGAGGTCACGAGTCGGCAGACGTCGGCGGAGGGCGGGACGTGCTTCCGCAGCGACCAGGCGATGAGCCCGTTCTGGCGCGTCGCGTGGGCCTTGCGGCTCGCGTTCTCCTGGGCGCGCGTCGGATCTCTCACGTCCGAAGCTCCCGCAGGCACTCTTCGATCACGGCCAGCCGGCGCGACGGATCGGTGGGCACGGACTTCGCCGCCAGCTCGCAGATCTGGCAGACGAACGCCGTGTCGCCGTCGTGGGGCTTCGGCACGATCCGCGCGACCTCCTCGGACACCGTCAGGCAATCGATCGTCTCGGCCCGGTTCAGCATGGCCTTCACCGCGCCAGCCACGCGGGCCTGGACCATCGTGGGCCACCACCGCGGGTCTCCGAGCCCGCTGTCGCCGAGCAGTCCCAACGCGCGGATCGCCCTCGCGTCGCCCCCCACCGCGAGGCCAAGCAACAGGCGGCCGGCGGCGTCCCTGGTTGGCAGCACCTCGTTCTCGGCCGTCACGACTGGTACTGCTCCATGTCCTCGTCGCACTTCGTGCAGCGCTGCGGATCGTCGCTCGATGTGATCGTCATCCGCTGGCACCGCGCGCAGGAGAAGATGTGGCACGTTGGGAAGTGCGTCCGCACCGAGGCGGCCGCCTCGAGCAGCCTGGCCTCGATCGTCGCCCGGATCTTCTCGCGCGTCTCCGTGTCGTTCGGCTGGCCCTCGAACATCTGCAAGTCGGCGCGCACGACCCGAACGACGCGACGCACCGCGCGGCGGCGCCCCCACCATCGCCAGAGCCGGCGGAGCGGGTTCAGTGGAGCAGTTCCCGGTGGACGAGCCCGTCCGCCCATCTCATGTGGAGGTGCGCGTGCGCGACCAGTCCGTCCTCGAGCCAGAACTGGATCTCGGCCCGTTCGACCCTCAAGGAATCGGCGCCCACGCCGCTCGCGCCGGCCCGACGGTAGACCCAGATCGCGTCGGTGCGGTCGTCCGGGATCCCGGCGATCGCCTCGAGCTCGGCTGCGGGCATCCGGAGCATCTCACCCGCGAGGAGGGCGCGGAAGGGGAAGGGCTTGGCGAGGTTCTGGCTACTCATGCCCGCACCCGCTCGCGCAAGAGGTCCATGACGACGTGCTCCGCCAACTCGTGGTCCGGTCCGGCCGGGAGCGGGCTCGTGTCGACCAACGCGAAGACCTCGTGATCGTACGCCTGCATCTTGGCCAGGAACTCGTCGCGGGGGTAACCTCCCGATCGGATCTTGAGGATCTCGGCGCGGTCGGACTCTGGCAGTCGCACGACGAGTGCTCCGGTGCGGAACAGGTGTTCGCTCATGCGAAGCAGCCGGTAGGCGTTGGCGCCGTGCTTCGTGTTCCAGCCGTACTGCTCGATCAGCGCCTTCCCCACGGCCCCACACTTCCGCGTGGTCTCGCCCGCGATCCGGCGCAAGTCGCCCTGCGCGAAGCCGCCGAGGGTGCGCTTCAGGTGTCGCCCGAGGAACGTCGCGCGGATTTCCAGCAGCGCCAACCAGGCGGGCCCCGCGTACTCGATCACGTCGGACGGGTAGAAGAGCATCTCGAGTGGCAGCGGCGATCCCGCGAGGCAGAGGCGCACGAAGTGCCGGAGCTCGAAGGCCGTCGCGTCGAGCGGCGTGGCCTCGGCGTGGGACTCGATCGTGTGCAGCCCGAGGATGTGCTCGGGGTCCGGGAGGAAGACGCCGCGCACGTCGAGGTCGCTGGTCGGCATGCGCGTGCCGTAGGCGGAGGAGCCGGCCCGCGCGAGGAAGATGCAGTTGCGCCGCCAGGGGCCGTCGTGCTGGAAGGCTTCCGTGGGGGTCATCGGCAGGAACACTCCGCGATTAGGCCCAAGCGGCGTTCGATCTCGAGGCGCGCGCAGTTCGCCCGACGCCGCGCCTCGGCCTCGTCGTGCGCAGCCGGGATCAACCGCGCCTGCCCCCGTTTCCGGTCGCGGCTCGCGCCCGCACGGGCGACATGGAGCCCGACGTCGATCCGAAGGTGGCATCGGTTACACATCGCACGAAGATGCGATGGATTCGCGCAGAGTGGGTCGCACTCGCAGAGGTGCGCGGTCGTCAACATGACTCGCCCGCCGGCCCATTTCGCCGGCGCGCGGTCCCGCTCTGTGCAGCGCCGCGGTCCGCCGGTTGTCCGGTGGAGTCCGCACTCGCCGCGGCACTCGCATTGCCCGGCCGCTCGGACCTCGCGGATCTGCTTCGCGACCGACTTCCAGTTCGCCGGGTAGGCGGCGTGGTCACCCACGGTTGCCTTCCATGGTTGTTGATGCTACTCTGACGCCGTGGGCGTGGTCCACTTCGGTTCCCGAAATCCGAACTGGCGCGGCGGTCGCGTCGTCGCCAGTAACGGATACGTTCTCGTGCGGCGACCTGGGCACCCGCTCGCGGACGTCCGCGGGTACGTTTACGAGCACCGCCTCGTTGCGTGCGCGATCCTCGGTCGCCTCCTGCGTCCGGGCGAGCACGTCCACCACAAGAACCACAACAAGCGCAACAACCGCCGCGACAATCTTGAGGTGGTCACGCCACCCACGCACGGCGTCCGACATCGCGCCGCGGGCTGCCGCCGCAGGCTGCCCGGTCAGTGCAACCCGACGGTGCGCTGCGCCTGCGGATGTGGCGCGCGTCTGCGTCACTTCGACGTGTGGGGACGCCCCAGGAAGTACGTGACCGGGCACAACACCGGCGCACGGTAGCGTCGCGTCGGTCCACTCGATCTTCGTGCGATCACCCACGTGCCGGAGCCTCCGCGTCGCTCACGTGCGCGGCCCCACGCCCGAGTAGGGCTTCGCGTGGCCCTTCTCGATCATCACGAGGTTGATCGCCTTTTCCATGAGCGGTTCGCCCTTCTCGCCGACCGGGAACACCTCCACCAAGAGGCGCCCGTACTTCTCGCGCTTGTCCTTGTGCGTTCGGACGTACACGGACTTGTGGAGCACGAGTTCGGCCAGGAAGTCGCGAGCCGCGACTCCCGGCGTCTTGTCCGCGACCCCGTGGAGCTCCGGCGTGTTGATCCCCAACAGCCGGACCACCTCGCGCTTCCAGACCGAGCATCCGAGATCGAGCTGGAGCACGCAGGTGTCCCCGTCGATCACCTTCTCGACGATCGCGAAGTAGCGGTACTCGTGGGCCATGGGTCCTCCTACTGTGCGGCCGACTCCGGTGTGCCAGCGGGCTGGGCGGGCGCGGCCGCGGGCGTGACCGGCCCGTTCTGTGGCGCCGCGTCAGCCGGCGGTGGCGTCGGGGGCTTGATCCCGTGCGCGTGGCACCCAGCGGCGAAGGACGTCGCGTACTCCTCGAACACCTGCTGGCACAGCGCCATCCCGGCCGCGAAGCCTTGGCGCTGCGCGACGTTCGTCGTGACCATCCCGAGGAGGCTGACGCAGACGCTGGTCACGAGTTCGGCCTGGTTGAAGGGCTGGCCCGCGGCGGACTCACGCGCCGCCCGGATGAACCGCGTGGCGATGTTCGCCGCAACGGCCTGCAGCGCCTGGCGCTTGGCCTCCTTCGCGGGATCGATGATTCGTGTGGGCGGGGGCGTATCGTTCACGCGGCACCTCCTGTGGGGGCCTCGGGCGCGGGCTTCGGGAAGAGCCCTGGGATGTCCGCGAGCGTCGCGCTGAGTCCCTTCTCGAACTTGGCGAACTCCTCGCGGGCGTACTCGAGCCCGCCCATCTTGACCATGGTGCGGAGGATCGCGGACATCGACATCAGGTGGACCCAGATCAGGACGCGCTCCATCCGCATGCCGTTGGCCTTCGAGATCTCCGCGGCGGCCGCCGTGATCTGGCCGCAGATGCTCTGGATCAGGAGCGCGGTGCAGGCGTGGACGCGATCCTCCGGGGTGCGCGGGCCGCCCTCGGCTTCGTTCGTGGGGTCCTCAGCCATCTGCGTGCGATCCTCGCAAATCGCCGGCCGTGCCCCAAGAGGTTACGGCGTGTCCGGTCGCGCCGTGTCCTACTGGCCGCGAGACAGTCGGCGCGCGCGCTTCTGCACGCAGGCCCGGCACCAGGCCAGGGCGGCGTCGGCGGCGACGCGGATCGTGAGGTCGGCGCCGCACTCCGCCACGTTCGGGACCGGCGACTCGACGTGGGCGCGATCGTCGCCCGCGGTGAATCGTGGGCCGGTCTGGATCTGGACGGGGATGCTGGGCATCGAACTCTCCTCGCGCCGCGCGCGGGCCAGAGTCTAGCACGCAGGAGGCGTGTTGCCGGATCCCAGGCCACGATACCGCGCGAGGACGCGGTCCCCCATCTTCTCGACCCGATAGAAGTGGCGCCGCACGAACTCGGGAGCCGGATGCGGATCCGGTGGGGAGTCCGAGCGGAAGAACGTGATCCATCCCGGGATCTCCTTCTGGGCGTTCCGCCACTCGATTACGAGCCCGTCGCGCGGTCCCCCAAAGCACTCGATCCTCACTTCGTCGACGCCACGTACTCGGGATGCTTCGTCCGGATGTGCCGCGCGACCTGGTGGAACGTCCGGTGGCACGCCGGGCACACCCCGTGGCAGGCCCGGCGCTTGAGGCGTGCGAAGTGCCCCTTCTCGGCCGCGACCTGGCGCTTGGCCGTGTCGAGCTCGACGCGCAGATGGCGGGCCCCCACCTGCTCACCCTCGAGCGCGGCGCGGAGCTTCGCGGCCTCGCGCTCGAGCTGCCGTTCCCGGGACTCGCCGTAGCACTGGGGGTGGCCGTTGGGGCAGCAGAAGGTCTGGCCGTCGCCGCGTCGACGCTCCATGAACTCTCTTGACAGGGCGAAGTGCGTCCCGCACACCGAGCAAGAGAGCGGCGTGAAGTAGACGATCTGCGTCGTCCCGGCGTCCAGCGTGATCGCGCTCATGTCGTGCTCCTCGCGGCGCTCGCCGCGTCGAACTTCTCCAGGTAGCGCCGAACCAGCTCGGCGCCGTCGCCACCGAGGATACACCGAACAGAAGCACACCCGCGTCCCGTCGAGGCGTGGTCGACTCGGGCCTGACCACCCAAGAACAGCGTCACGCGAGACGGGTAGACGCGCCGGCAGCACGTCGGGCAGAGTCGGCCCTCGGCGCGGGCCTCGCGGTGCCACCGCGCCGGTTCCATCCGGCCGAACTTCCGATGGCAGGCCGGGCACACGAAGTCCGCGAGCGTTGGGAACGCCTCGACGGATCGCTGCCAGGATCCCCCAGGCTCCTTCTCGGCGGCATGCAGCACGGCTACGCCCAGGCGCTCGACGCCACGCCGATTCGGGATGCAGTTGCGCTCCCAGGCAGACCAGGTCGTCTCGCACACGCCGGCGACGGCCGCGGCCTTCCGGACGCTCCACCCGAGGCAGTTGCGGAACTCGCGCACCGCCTCGCCGAACGTCAAGCGGCACGCGGGAACATCACGACCCAGATGGACTTCCCCCCCACGACCATCGGCATGGCGTCGGACATGACGCGAGAGGCCGTGGCGAGGATCAGCGCGTGGACGCGCGCGTGCTTCGCGACGCGCCGGAGGTCGTCAACGAGCGGCGTCGTCGGCCCGCGGAGTCGGCATGCGATCGCGATGCCATCCACGAGCAGATCGACGCGCGCGTGTCCCAACCGGACGCGCGCGTACACGACCGGCACGCTGAGGGCCCGCGCGATGTGCTCCCGCAGCGCCTCGTCGGTCTTGCCGCGGAAGGAGGTCGCGCACTCTCGAAGCGTGTCGCAGATCCGGCGCTCGAGTTGGCTGACCATCAGGGCGCTCCCGTCGCCGCGAAGAGGCGCGCCTGGGCCGGCACCGGAGCGGGCGGCTCGATGCGGAGAACGCACTCCTGGGCGCGCAGGCGCAGGCGACGGAGGCCCGCCTGGACCGCGACCGCGTCCTCGCGCGACCAGACGACCAGCACAGAGGGGTGGCTGGCCGCACCGTCGATGCGGTAGGGCGTGTCCGGCAGCGTGAACCGGAGGCGGCCGCGAATGAAGAAGACCGAGCACGCGCGCATCCAGACGTTGTCCCACCACCAGCGGGTGTCCGTGCGCGCGAACAACAGCGCGACGCCGCGGCCGTGTTCGGCCATCCTGGCGGCCCACAGCCCGGCCTTGGAATACGGCGGGTTGCACCACACCCTGCCTTCCCATTCGGCCGCCAGCCCGTCGTCTGGGAGCGAGATCATGCGGGTGGCCGTCGCCCACGGCGGGATGACGGCGGCACACGGATCGAGATCGAACGGGCCGAGCCGCTCGACGATCGGCCGCGGCGTGAGCCAGTCGTCGCGCCGTCCCACCGCCGATCCTTCTGGGCTCACGGTCGCGATGTTACACCCGCGTGGGCGGCTCCCCGTGCGAAGCGAACTCGACGACGTCCTGCGGCTCCACCAGTCCGTTGTCTCCGAGCCAGATCGCGATCTCGCTGCGGACTTCCTCGGTCACGATCGCGGGGTCGTACGTCACCTTCACGTGCAGGCGCTCGGGCTCCAGTCGGCTGTAGGAGATCCCGAGGATCCCGGGCTCGTGGAGGATCGGGTGCCACAGGTGCGCGTTCATCTCGGCGCTCCTCTCGATTCGAGTTCCAGCGTGAGCGCCCAGACGATGGGGTTGTGCTCCCAGGCCTTGCGTACCGCGTGGACGCCGGTCCGGTGCCGCGACCACCAGTACTTCCGGAACCGCGCGACCGGATCGCCGGCCTGCGCCTTCGCGTCGGCCTCGGCATCGCCGCAGGATCCCAGATCGGATCCACCGTGCGTCCACCAGTAGTCCACACCTTCTGCGGTCGCGTCGGCCGCCACGATCTCGTGGATCCGATGCGTGCGCACGGCCGAGAGCTTCGCGCTCGCGCGCACGAACAGGCTCGGCATCGCCATCGGATTCTCCCAGAGGCTGTGGGGGATCCAGCGTCCGCGAGACGTCACGCCGTCGGTCCAGATCTCGTTCAGGACGCCGTCTGGAAGGCTGATGTCGTTGCGCTTCCCCAGGAATTGGTGCGGCCCATCCGCGAGGTAGAATGGCTTCCGATCGAACGCCATCCAGTGCTCGACGAGATCGGCGAAGTGGCCGGGCCGGTAGATCTTGGGCTGGCCCGGACTCCACGCGACGCGCGTCTGGGTCTTCACGCCGGCGAGGACCGCCGCATGCATGACGACCGGAAGCAAGAGCCGGTGGCGCACCGGCCCCAACCACGCAAGTACCGCTCCGGCCGCCGCCGCCGGTAGCGGCGGTTACGCGGTTGCCGGTTGCGGCAACCTTGTTTCCGGCGGCCACGCCCGACCGGCCCGGCCGGCTGGCACGCCCAATGCGAGAACGGCGGTGGCGCCGCGCGCCCGAAAGGCTGTATGCCCAACGCCTCAGAGACCGTCCCGCAGGAAGAGCTCCGGGTCTGGCGCATGCGCCACGACCATCATCGGCTTCACCGCACCGAGGCGAACGACGAGCACGTCGCCGCGATCTTCCTCGTGTGCCTCGACTGCAAGACCGCGTACCTGATCGATACCGTCGAGGGCGAGCGTGGGTGACCGGCCGGCGCCCGAGTCGTTCCCGGGAACTCTCCGCGATGTCTTCGCGGGGCTCGCGATGCAGGAGTTCCTGCGCACACACATGCCCCTCGACCTCGATGTGGATTCCGGCCTCGCCAACGACATCGGGTTGGCCGCCTACCAGATCGCCGAGGGGATGCTGCGGGCCAGACAGGTCGTAGGAGGTTGACACTCTGCTGGGGCTAAAGCCCCGCAGATTCTTCCTTCAACCCCAGATGCACCGCACTCCGAAGAATACGATGGCTGACTCCAGGTCCAGAAGCAGCAACCGCGTGTCCCGCGGCCAGAATGTTTCGTGCGGCGTTCACGTCCCGGTTGTGCGTCGCGCCGCAAGCGGCACACGTCCACTCGCGTTCGTCCAACCGCAGTCGCTCGCGGATCATGCCGCAGGCGCCACAGGTCTTGGACGAGGGGAAGAACCGATCCACCTTCACGAGATCCCGCCCGTACCAGGCGCACTTGTATTCCAGCATCCGCACCAGTTCGGACCAGCCCGCATCGGCAATCGCCCGCGAGAGGCGCCGGTTGCGCACCAGCCCACGCACGTTCAGATCCTCGACCACGACCGCTTGGTTTTCGCGAACGAGTCGGGTGCTCAACTTGTGGAGATGATCGCGGCGCCGATCGGTGACGCTGGCGTGCAGGCGCGCGAGTTTCCTTCGGACCTTCTGCCAGTTCGCCGAGCCCTTGATCTTGCGGGCGAGCGCGCGGGAGAGCCGGCGCTTGCGCTCCAGTTCCCGCGCGTCGTGCCGCGGATTGGGGATCTTCTCGCCGGTCGAGAGCGTGGCGAGGTCGTGCAGGCCGAGGTCAATCCCCACAGCCGCACGGACCTTCTTCAGGGGCCGGACGGTCGGGTCGTCACAAAGGATCGAGACGTGCCAGCGGCCCGCGGCGTCCAGGCTCACGGTCACAGACGAGGGCTCGGCGTCCGTGGGCAGCGGCCGGCTCCACCGAATCTTGAGCGGCGCGTCCATCTTGGCGAGCGTCAGGCGCTCGCCATCCCATCGGAAGGCGTTCCGCGTGTAGGTCGCGGAGCCGCCGTGCTTGCGCCGCTTGAAGGTCGGGTACTTGGCGCGCTTGGCGAAGAACGCGGCGTAGGCTTTCTGGAGGTGGCGGAGCGTCTGTTGCAGCGGGATGCAGGAGACGTCGTTCAGGAAGGCGAAGTCCGGATCGCGTTTGAGCGCCGTCAGGCCGCGGTCCTGCGCGGCGTAGGAGACGGACTTCTTGGCGGTCGTCCATGCCTCGGACCGCTCGCGGAGCGCACGGTTATAGACCAGCCGCACGCAGCCGAAGGTGCGGCGCAGGAGCGCCGCCTGCGCGTCGGTCGGATAGAAACGATAGCGGAAGGCCCGCAGCACGGTTACAGTATTGCTGTCGTGTCTGGAAAGTGCAAGTCTTCGGAGGCGACGCTTCCTCCGCTGGGCCTAAAGGCCAGCGGCTTCCGCGTCGTCATTTTGTGACGAGGCGCGCGATCATCTACGTCCGGTGCAGCACGGCGGAGCAGGCGGACGAGGGCGTCAGCCTGCAGGCGCAGGAGGATCGGTGTCGTGCCTACGCGGCGCTCCGCGATCTCGAGGTCGCGGCCGTCGTGGCAGACCCCGGGGTCTCCGGCGGCACGCCGCTGGCTGAGCGGCCCGGCGGGGCCCGGATGCTCGCGGCGATCGCGGGCGGCGTCGGCGTGGTGATCGGACTGAAGCTCGACCGGCTCTTCCGCGACGCGGTCGACTGCCTGGTCATGGTGCGGGGCTGGGAGCGCGCGGGGGTCGCCCTGCACCTCTGCGATCTGGGTGGCAACGCGATCGATTCGAGCTCCGCGGCCGGCCAGTTCATGCTTCTGGTGCTCGCCGGCGTGGCCGAGATGGAGCGCAACCGCACGCGGGAGCGCACGCGCGAGGCGCTGGCCTGGATGAAGAAGAACCACGAGGTGTACGGACCCATCCCGTTCGGATTCCGCCGCGCGTGCGGCCACCCCGACCACCCGGATGGGCCCGAGGCGCTGCCCGAGGTGTGCCGTCGCCTGGTCCCTGACGCCGAGGCCGCGCGGACGCTGGCGCGCGCGCGCGCGCTTCGAGGCGCCGGCGGCTCCTATCGGGACATCGCCCGGACCCTCAATCTCGAGGGCCGACGCGCGGCGCAGGGTGGGGGCTGGCATGCGAGCACCGCTCGCGGCATCCTGTTGGCCTGCGCATGAACCACGAACTCGTCCTCGAGTGGATGGCTCGCATCCGCGAGGCGAATCGCGGATCGCCATTCAGCGAGCAGACCTTCAGACTCCCGGTCGGCGACGCGCTGTGGGTGGCCGCCACCGACTCCCGGGTGATGGTGCTGGTGCCGGCGTACCTGGCGCCGGGCCTTCAAGGCGGACCGACGACGCAAGTCGATGCGATCCTGGAGATCCTCGACAGGCACCCGATCTCGGATCCGCCGGACCTGGTCGGTCGTGTGTCCGATCTGAAGAAGTGGACGGGACTCCCCGAGTGGGTGGCGAAGTGCCCCACGTGCGTGGAGGACCCGAAGTTCGTTCGCCCGCCGTGCCGCGAGTGTCTCGGGTCCAAGATCCGTCGCTGCGTCTGCCAGTGCGGGGACGAGCACGAGGTCGAGTGCATGGAATGCACCGGGACCGGGCTCTGGGTCTGCGCGACGTGCGAGGACGAACGCATCGTGACGCCTGATCCGCGCGGCGGAATCCTGAAGAGCACCCACCGGCCGCTCGCCGTCGTGATCGATCGGAACCTGCTGGCCCGCGCGCTCGATCCCATGGACGAGCATGCGATGGTCTCGGTCTGGCTCGGGAAGGATGCGACGGATTGCCTGCGGTTCGTGATTCAGGACGGCGCCGACCCCATCCACGTGCTGTTGATGCCGTGGACGCATCCCGAGCCCGAGGCGAACCGTGGCGCGCCGGTCTTCGGCGAAGAGCATGCGGTCGCCGCTCCGTGACCGCGACGCGGCGGTCGCGGAAGGATCTCGCGATCCGGCTCCGCGAAGCGCGGGCACGCCGACGCTGCGAGTGCCTGAGCTGCACGCGGCACTCCGGGCGCTGCGAGGCGCACCACGGATCCGGGCGGGCAGGCGCCCGGACGTTCCTCTCGGTGGTCTGGCGGTGCGGGAGCCATTCCTGCGTGAACTCGGACCACGCGTTCGTGACGTGCGCGCCCTGCGCCAGTACCATCCCGAACGGCCCGGTGGCCAGCGCATGCCAGTTCGAGGTGTCGCTCCCTTCCTGAGCCGGGTCGAGGTCGAGGGCGGCCGCTTCTCGTGGCGGGTCGTCGGCTACCGGCCGATGCCGCCCAACCGCCTGCGCGGCTGGCATTGGTCCGGGCTCCTGAAGCAGAAGCGGAAGTGGCAGCGCATCTACCTCGTGGCCGAGGGCCGACTCGAGGTGGCGCGCACGTGGCGGCCGGGCCGCATGCGGGGTCCCATCCTGCGCGAGTGGCCGCCGCACAAGGACGAAGACGGCGCCCATGCCTCGCTCAAGGCCCCCCTCGATGTGCTTCGGGAGAACCTGGTCCTGGTCGACGACTCGCCGGCGTGGTTGAGCGGATTCCGTTACGAGCCGCTACCGGAGCCACCGGACTGGGCGATGGGCGAGACCGGGTTCGAGTTGATCCTTGAGGCGGCGCATGGCGGCCCGTAGGCTCCATGCGCCGTCGGGCGCCACGGTCCGGCCCGGCCAGACGGGGCGCCGCGCGGAAGCGGCGCTCGCCGAGATCACGCTGGTCGAGGGCCTGGGCACGATCGATGACGTCAAGATCGATCTCGAGGACTACCAGGTCGTCTTCATGCTCGCGTCCTCACGTTTCCGGCTCGTCGAGAAGGCGCGGCAGACCGGATTCAGTTGGATCTTCGCGGCGGAGGCCGTGGCGCGCGCGCACCTGCGGCCGACCTACACGGCGAACTTCGTGTCGTACAACCTCGACGACGCGAAGGAGAAGATCCGCTACGCCAAAATGATCGCCGAGTCCCTGCCACTGTCGTTCCGGAAACCGATGGTCGAGGACGCGAAGACCCACCTGGGCTTCCTCGATAAAGCGACGCGGCAGACCGCCCTCCTCCGATCGCACCCGTCGCGGGCGCCGCGCGGCAAGGGCGGCGACATCTATCTCGACGAACTCGCGCACTACCAGGCCGACCAAGAGGTCTACAAGGGCTCGGCCGCACTCATCGCCAGGCATCCGCTGGCCCAGCTGACGGTGTGCTCGACCCCCGCGGGTCGGCGCGGCGTGTTCTGGGAGATCGCGCGGCAGGAGACCGAGAAGACGTATCCCGGATATCACCGACAGCGCGTACCCTGGTGGCTGTCGCGCCACTACTGCCGCGACGTCGCGGCCGCGATGAAGGCCGGCATCGGCAACCTGCCCACAGCTTCGCGGGTCGAGGCGTGGGGCACCCCGGCCATCGTGGAGCAGTTCGACTCGCTGCTCCTCGAGGACTTCCAGCAGGAAATGGAATGTTTCAGACCCGGCACCCTGATTCTGACCGATCGCGGACCAGAACCGATCGAGCGCATCTTGGTCGGAGACGTCGTTCGCACGCACCGCGGGCGAGTGCATGCGGTGACGGGGACCTCGGCGCGGCCCTATCGTGGCCCCCTCGTCGAGATCACGACGCACCACACGAACATGCCGTTGTGCGCGACGCCGAACCACCCGCTGCTCACCGTTCGATTCCCGCGGTGCCGCTACGGATCTCGGAAGCGCGCGTACCCGTGGTCGTCTGCCACGTGCCCAGATCGCCCCAGGATGATGCCGAAGCCCGCGTTCCGTCGAGCCGACCAGATCGGCGAGCAGGATGTGCTGCTGTACCCGATCCAGAAGCCGACGGCGTCCGCCCCGCGTCGAGTCAGAATCGCGGACCACTTCACGATTCCGCCTGGATTCAAGAGCAAGAATCACATTCCGGAGATCGTGACGCTCGATCGCGACATGCTCCGACTCGCCGGGTACTTCCTGGCCGAGGGTTCAATCTCCGGCGCGGCATCCCGGATCGTCTTCTGCTTCGGGGCGCACGAGCGCAGGTACGCGACCAGAGTCCGCGCCGCGATTCGTCGAGTCTTCGGGATGAAGTCGGACGAATGCCTCGTGAAGTCGTCCAGAATCGTCGGCGTGAACTCCGTGGTCGTAGCCGGGCTCTTCGCCGATCTATTCGGAAGAAAGCAAGAGGCGCGCGCGATTCCCGACCCATGGCTGAACCTGCCGATCGGCCGCTTGCGCGTGTTGCTCGATGCGTACATCGACGGCGAGGGGTTCCGGCGGCCCGATCAGGAGGGCTGCAGCACGATCTCGCGGAAGCTCGCCTACCAGGTCCGGGATCTCTACGCGCGGGCCGGCGCAGTGCCCTCCATTCGATCCGTCGGGACGAAGCCGGTGCGCGGCGAGATCGGTGGCCGACATGTCTGGGTCAAGCCGCATCACGAGGTGAGGATCTTCCACCGCGCCACCGAGGATCCGCGCGGTGTGCGCGGCTGGAACGACGGGCGCTATCTGTATCTCCCGGTGCGTGGAGTCCGTCGCCGATCCTACCGAGGCCCGGTTTATAACCTCCAGGTCGCCGGCGATCAGTCCTACGTCGCGGGTAGCCATGCGGTCCACAACTGTGAATTCGTCGACGAAGCCCACTCCTTCTTCCCGTGGGAGTTGATCCTGCCGGCGGCCAAGGACATCACGCTGCACACCGACTTCCACGACTGGACCGTGTCCGGCCGCCTGGTCGCGGGGTATGACGTCGGCCGGAAGCGGGACCTGGCCGCGCTCGTCATCACGGAGACGATCGAGGACCAGGAGTTCGTGCGGCTCTGCCAGGGCTGGGCGCGGCGGCCGTTCGAGGAGCAGATGGCCAGCCTCTGCGAGATGCTCGACGTGCTGCCCATCGCGGTGCTGCACATCGATCCGAGCGGCATCGGCATGCAACTGGCCGAGGCGCTGGTCAACAAGTACGGCGCGCATCGGGTGCGGGCCGACGCGTTCACGCTGCAGTCCAAGGAAATGTGGGCGACGGACCTCAAGATCAAGATGGAGCGGCATCAGCTCACGCTGCCGAAGAACCGGGATCTCCTCACGCAGATGCACGCGATCCGGAAGACGGTGGGCGCCGGCGGGAAACCACAGTTTGACTCCGAGCGGAACGCGCGCCATCATGGCGACTTGTTCTGGGCGCTGGCGCTCGCGACCCAGCGGGAACGTACGGGGGTCGCGAAGCCCACGCTCTGGACCGTGAGGGTGATCGGTTGATCCGAGACATGCTCAAGGCCCTGTGGGGGCGCGTCGCGAAGGCCGATGCGCCCGAGGGCACGGTCCTCGGACGCTTCAAGGCGCACCTCGCGAGCGTGGGCGTCCAGACGAACGCGCTGGCCCCGGACGACGCCGTGTTGCGGCAGTTCAACGAGCACGGCGCGCTCGAGCCGCCGCTGGCCTTCGAGTCCCTGGTCGCCCTCTACTTCGCGAGCAACAGCCTCCAGCCGAACATCGCGGCCTACAAGACCAACATCGACGGCTTCGGCTGGCGGCCGGAACCCACGATCGACTTCAACGCGGGGAATGCGCTCGAGCTCGTGAAGAACCTGCTCACCATGCGGGGGGGCGGCACCGAACCGGACCAGACGACGCTCGAGCAGACGTTCGCGACCTGGAAGAAGGAAGCCGCGATCGAGCGCGCGCGGATGGTCCACTTCTTCGAGTACCTGAACACCGAGGACACCTGGACCGCGATCCGGCAGAAGATGCGCCAGGACTACGAGATCCTGGGCAACGCGGCGTGCGAGATCGTGCGCAACGCCGAGGGCGAGCTCGCGCTGCTGAATCCGGTCCCGTTCGTCACCATGCGCATGCTGCCGCTCGACGACCACGCCATCGAGGTCGAGGTCCCGCACAAGACCGACGACGTCACGATCGAGACGACCAAGATCCGCAAGCGGTTCCGGCGCTACGTCCAGATCCGGGACAATCTGGTGGTCTACTTCAAGGAGCTCGGGGACCCCCGGACGTTCTCGTCGAAGAGCAATATCCAGTACCAGAGCGTCGAGGCGTTGCAGGCCGCGGAGCCGGACGTGGCGCCGGCCACCGAGATCTGGCACCTGAAGCAGGACGCGCCGAACGAGGCGTACGGCGTCCCGCGCTGGATCGGGAACCTGCTGTCGGTGCTCGGGAGCCGGAGCTCGGAGGAGGTCAACTACTCCTACTTCGAGAACAAGTCGATCCCGCCCATGGTGCTGATCGCCGAGGGGGGCCGGTTCGCCGCGGACGGGGTCAAGAAGATCGAGTCGTTCATCGAGAACAACATCCGCGGGAAGCAGAACTTCCACAAGATCCTGATCCTCGAGTCGGAGCCCGACCCGGCGGGGAAGACGGCAGGGCGCGTCAAGATCGTGCCCCTCATGAGCGCGCAGGCCCAGGACGCGCTGTTCCAGCGGTACGACCAGAACAACATTGACAAGGTAGGCGCGGCCTTCCGCATGCCCGGGATCCTGCGCGGGCAGATGAAGGAGCTGAACCGCGCCACGAGCGAGGTCGCGCTCGGATTCGCGGAGCAGCAGGTGTTCGGGCCGGAGCGCGAGATGTTCGACGCGATCGTGAACCGCCGGATCGTGCCGCGGCTGGGCATCCGGTTCTGGAAGCACAAGTCGATCGGGCCGCGGGTCAGCGATCCGGCCGTCATGACCGAGATCCTCAACAAGCTGGTGACCGCGGGCGTGCTCATGCCGGACGAGGCGCGGGACCACGCGCCCGAGGTGCTGGGCCGCGCACTCGCGCGACGCGACGACAAGTTCCTGAGGCAGCCCCTGCGGCTGTCGCTCGCCGAGATGCGCGCGACGGGATCGCTCGAGCCCGGTGGCGAGACGAAGGCCGAGGGCGACCTGACGGCCGCGGAAGTCGCGGGTCCACCGGGCAGCGCGAACGGTCGGCCTCGCCGGCGCAGCCGCCGCATCGAGGATCTGGCCGCCGAGATCTGCGAAATCCGGGCGGCGGTCGAGGCGCGCGAGCTCGAGGAAGAGACGTTGCGCGTGCCGGCTGGGCAGTTCCGGCAGTGGCTGGAGACCGAGAAGCCCGGGGCGAAGACGCCCACACGATAGGCGAGTGCCCGACCGTTCCGAGCCTTGGTCTCCGAGGGGCCACAACGCCTCCTCCTGGCCGGACTTCGGGGCGGCGGGCCTCGCCACCCTTGACGCACTCGGCGTGCTCCCGATGGTGAAGCAGCGCGACGATCGCGAGGACTTCGCCCGGAAGGCCGTGTTGCTGGCTGCGGCGCTCGCGAGCACCCTGCGCCCAGAGGAGCAACGGGCGATCACCCGGATTGCGGAGATCGTGGACCGCGAGTGGGACCGGATCGGCCCCGAGGAGCGGGCGCGCCTCCTGCGTCAGGCCGCCGACGCCATCGCGGAGATCCCGCGCGAGGTGCGGAACGAGCTCCGGGACCGACTGCTGGCCGGGGCCGTGGCGATGGAGCGGCGCGCGCGCGTGGCCGCGATCGCGACGGCGCGGCTCGCGCAGGCGAAGCGCCCGCCGCCCGCCCAGACCGAGGCGGCCATGCGTCTGGCGGCCCCCAGCGTGGAGGCGATCGAGGGGGAGTACGCGGGCCGCGGCGACCGCTGGCACGAGCTGGCCCTCGCGCTGCTGGCCGCGGGCCTGGCCGGCGGGGTCTCGCGCGACGATCTCGCCGCCAGGCTGCGGGAGTCGGTCCAGGGCTTTCTGCGCCGCCCCGACTACATCGTGGGGGTGGCGGCCGCCGTGCTGAACCGGGCGCGCGTCGATGCGGCCACGCGCGTGTTCGCCGAAGCGGGAGTCCAGCAGGTGATGGTGATCTCGAAGCGAGACACGAAGGTCTGTGACAAGTGCTGGGCCATGGATGGCACCGTGTTCCCCCTCGCGCCGATCCGTGGCCTGCTGGACGCGCTCGCGGGTCTGCGCGATCCCGATGCGGTCGCGCGTCGGAATCCGTTCCTGCGCGAGGGGCGGGACGCGGAGGGCCGCCGGATCGTCTACCTGCAAGAGGGCGATCGCCGGACGGTCGTGGCCCAGGTGCTCGCGTCCGGCGAGGGCGGCGAACGGGGGCGCTTCGGATCGAAGATGTCGGCGATCGAGTTGCTCGCGCACGGGATCGGCCCGCCGCCGTACCACCCGATCTGTCGGTGCCGCCTCGTTCCGGCTTGACCCCGCGTGTCTGGCCGGTTAGGTTCGCGCGCGGGCGCGCGACTGCGCTGGGGGTCACATGGGCGAACAGGTCAACGCGGATCACTTCGCGGGCGGCGCCAAGCTCACGGACCGTGACCTTGCGCAGCGACTGAATCGTGCGAACACCATGACAGAGACCCTCGGATTCGCCGACTACAACGGCGGGAACATCGCGAACGGGCCGATGTTCGTCATGGGGATCATCGTCCAGTCCCAGCATCGCGTGACGGCCGCCGGCTGGCTGGCGTTCCTCAGCGCCAGCGGACGCAGCGACCCCGCGGCATGGACGGCCGGCACCGCCACGGTCAAGGTGCGGGTGAACGGCGTCGTGAAGGCGTCGATCCCGATCGTGGCGCCCGGCGACGCGAGCCACGTCCACGGCGTGGGGCTGAAGTTCGATCCGGAGCAGTTCCCCGTGGTCGCCGGTGACATCCTCGACTGCGTCTACGACATGGTGGGCTACGGGGCCGGATTTCCGAACATCTTCGGGAACGTCGGCATCGAGTACAAGCGCTGATCCTCGGGAGCCGCATGGCCGCCACCACCGATGTTGAGGCTTTCGATCTCTTCGATCCGGTCGCCACGGTCGACGTCGCGAAGACCGTCTGGGCCTCGCCGGCCGGGAAGAAGCGGCTGCAGCGTCGCCTTTGCGCGATGCTTCCGAAGGACCACGCGACGTTCTGCGAGCCATTCGTGGGATCGGGAGCGGTCACATTCGGCATGGAGCCAGTGGCGCGGGAGGCCGTCAACGACATCGACCCGGAGATCGCGCAGGCGTATCGGGACCTGAAGGCGCTGACCCCGGAGGAAGTCCGGGCGATGTACCGGAAGAACTGGATCGCGAGCGCCGAGCTCTTCAAGCGGCTGGCGAAGCAGAAGCCGCCCGAGAGCCGGGTCGACCGCCTCCACCGCTTCGTCTACCTGGCGAACTTCGCGTACGGGAAGCTGCGCGGGAAGTCCTTCAACCACCACGCGGCGGGCCAGCGCGCGAAGAGCCCGGAGCGCATCGAGAAGTTCCACGGGCGCGTGAAGAACTTCGACGTCTACTGCGGCGACTACACGCCGGTGGTCCAGCAGTACGACGGGAAGGACAGCCTCTACTTCTTCGATCCGCCCTACGCGGGATCGAACGTCCAGGTCGGGGAGGACAAGTTCGACGAGGTCGCGTTCCGCAAGATTCTCGATGGCCTGCAGGGCCGATTCCTCCTGACCTACGGCGTGACGGGGAAGCTCGTCACGAAGGGATTCAACGTCCGGAGGATCCTGCCGCCCCGCTCGATCCGCACGATGCGCGGGGTCATGGGCATGAAGACGCTCCCGACCCTGCTCATCTCGAACTACGAGTTGCTGGCCAAGCGCATGTCTCCGCTGGACGACGACTGGGAGTTCGAGGACGCGGTCGCGGACGCCACCTGCGAGTTCGACAAGGCCAGGTTCCCGGCGCTCACGATGCCAGACCCCGACTACCTCGTGGCGCGCCTGGCCGCCCGGCAGCCGGCGGCGGTGCTCTCCGCGATCAACCGCGACGCACGGATCGGACTCGACCAGGCGCTGGTGAACGAGCGGGTCGTCCCCGAGCAGGATCTCAGCGTCCACGCGATCGTGAAGATGATGGCGCCGCTCGAGGTCGCCAGTCTGGATCGCCTCGAGAAGCGCTGGCAGGAGTCGCTGGACGAGATCACGCACGCGGAGTTCGTGGCGCGGGAGGCGTCTGGCGAGGGCCCGTTCCGGTTGTACCCGCTGGTGCTGGTGCGGCAGTTCGCGGAGCCACGGCTGATCGAGGATCGCGTGGGCGAGGCGAAGCGTGGTGGGCCAGGCGCGCTCGCGCGGCCGCATCCGTGCAAATACTGCGACGCGGAGGCGACGCGGGCGCTGATCTGGGCCGACGGGCGCGCGTTCATCCCGATCTGCCCGGACCACGAGGCGAAGGCGCGGGACACGATCGCCGAGAATCACGACACGGTGTGCGAGGTCCGCGATCTGCCGGTCCACGACGAGAAGTCGGAGCGGCGGCCCGGGGAGTCGGTGTCGGAGTGCGTGGCGCGCAAGATCCCGATTCTGATCGAGGAAGGGATGCCGCAGGCCCAGGCCGTCGCCGTGGCGCATCGGCTGTGCGGGGCCCCGAAGCCCACCGCGAAGGCCGAGTGGACCACCGCGTACATCAACGACCTCGCCGACGCTGCCTTCTTGCACATCTCGGCCGGCGGGAAGAAGGACGCCGACGGGAAGACGGTCCCGCGCTCGCTGCGGCACTTCCCGGTGCGCGACAAGGACGGCACACTCGATCTTCCGCACCTGCGGAACGCGATCGCTCGCATCCCCCAGACCACCGCGCCGGACCTGAGTGCGCAGGAACGCGAGCGGTTGCAGGCCGAGGCGCGGAGCCTGCTCGATCAGACGCAGAAGAGCGACACGCACCACATCCGACTCATCAAGGCGGAGCGTAGTTCCGACGAGGAGCGGTTTGTCCTCGGCGTCGTGCTCGAGCCAGAGGTCGAGGACACGCAGGGCGACATCTACTCCCCAGAGGAAGTTCGCAATGCGTGCCACCACTTCATGGAGGACGCGCGCAAGATCGGCTACATGCACCGGAGCCTCCTGGGGCAGGGCGCGGCCATCCTCGAGAACTACATCACGCCGGTCGCGTTCCAGATCAACGGGCAGGCCGTGAAGGCCGGGACCTGGCTGCTGGGCCTGCGAATCCACGACAAGGGCGTGTGGCAGGACATCAAGGACGGCACGATCACCGGGTACTCGATCGGCGGCTCGGCACTTCGGCAAGAAGACGAGGGGAAGTAGCCTCTTGACAGGTCTGGCCTCCGGTGGTCTACTCGCCGCCCACGTGGTGTGGGTAACGCATCCGATTGGTGGTTCGAGCTCTCCGCTGGGGCGCGGGATCGCCGCGCGCGGCGTCATCGCCTCTTCGACATTCGGCCCGGCGAAGTCAGCGTCGTGGATCGCGCGGCGAACCGACGGAAGTTCCTCGTGACCAAGCGGGAGGGCAGCATGAAGACCAAGACCGATGGCGCCGGAACTGATGTCGCCGTGGCGGACGGCGCGGCGGACGAGTCGGTGGACTTCGGCAAGGACCCGGCCACGCTCACCGAGGTCCAGAAGGCTGAGTCCATGCCGACTCCAGTGAAGGCCGCGTCGACCCAGATGCTCACCGAGGCCACCGAGCGCCTGATGGCGCTGGTGAACGCGCTGCGTGACGCCAAGGCCACGAATGCGAAGGGCCCGCTGCCGCCGGCGCTCGGTCGCGAGATCAAGGCGGTCGCCGGGCTCCTGCAGGGCCTCCTGTCGAAGTTCCCCTCGGGTGCGCCGGCAGAGGCCACGGGCAAGGACCAGATGCCGCCAGAGGAGCAGGACGAGCTCGAGAAGCGGATGGATCGGATCATCGAGCGCGCCACCGCGATCAAGAGCGCGGTGCATGGGACGGATGGCGGCAAGCGCGGCGAGGTCCCGAACGACCTGGGTCACGAGCTCAAGGCCCTCACCCACATGGCGGGTGCCGCGTGCGGCCTGGCCCCGGCCGCGGTCCGCAAGGCGCTCTGGCTCGTCGAGGCCGAGGTCGGCGCCGACGAGATCCAGAAGGAGGCCGCCGGCCTGTGCCTGCATCCGGACGTGAAGACCGCGCTGCTCGCGCGGCTCGAGAAGGTGCTGGACGTCCTGGCGCCGACGCTGCGCGACACCTCGCGGTTCGCGGAGCGCGACTCGCTCGACTCGCCGCTGATGCCCGACTTCCTGGTCAAGCAGGGTCGCCAGATGTCCGACGATCTCCTCGGGATCGGTCTCGAGTTCGGGATGCCGTCCGGCGCGGATCTCCCGGTGACGGCGCCGAAGGCCGGCGCGGTCGGCCGGGCGAGCGACGTGCTCGCGGTCGTGAAGACTGGCTCGACCACGGCGGCGGCGGCCACGGCCACGGCGGCCGGGGCGGCCGCTCCCGCCGGTAACGCGGCGGCGGCGGCCCCCGCGGCGGCGCCGGCCGGGATCACGGCGGAGGCGATCGCCAAGGCGGTGCGCGACGGGCTGCTCGAGGCGTTCGCGCCGCTGGCCGGGCGCATGGACGCCATCCAGGCGGAGGCCAAGGCGCAGGGCGTCCGGATCGCCAAGATGGCCGGCGCCACCCCGGAGGGGAACGTGATTCCGGCGGGTGGGCCCAAGCCCACACCGCCGCCGAGTGGGGTCGGAACGTTCGATGCCGCCGAGGTCGCTCGGCGGAAGAAGGCCGGGCTCTGGTTCTAGGCGAGTAGGCGCGTCACGAGGACGGTCGGAGTGCGCTCCATGGGGGCGCAGGAGTTCAAGATGGTGCCCAACCGCACGCTGCTCGAGAAGGCCGACCTCGCGATCGCAGACCTCACCGTCGACGGCGGTCTGCTGGTGCCGGACCAGGCGGATCGGTTCATCCGCCTGATGATCAAGGAGTCGAGGGTGCTCTCGCTCGTCGACTCGAAGCCGATGACGGCGCCCAACGGCCTCCTCGAGACCCTGCGGTTCTCGGGGCGCGTTCTGAAGCCTGGCGTCGAGGCGACGGCCCTCCCGGTGGCGGCGCGGTCGAAGCCGGATCTCACGAAGCGCGAGATCGTGTCCAAGCTCTACAAGGCCGAGGTCCGCCTGGACAACGAGGTGCTCGAGGACAACATCGAGAAGGAGAGCCTGAAGAACACCATCATGTCGGGGCTGGGCGAGGCCCTGTCGCGCGACCTCGAGCACGTGGTGTGGAATGGCGACACCGCGTCGGCCGATCCGCTGCTCGCGACCCAGGACGGCGTGCGCAAGCTGGTGACGGTGACGTTCGATCAGTTGAACGCGCGGACCAACAAGGGCCTGTGGCTCGGCATGCTCAAGACGCTGCCGAGCGAGTTCCTGAACCGCAGCCGACTCATGTTCTTCACCTCGGTGAAGTCGGAGCTCGACTGGCGTGACAGCGTGTCGGAGCGCGCCACGGAGAAGGGCGACGATTCCCTCACCGGGGAGGAGCTGGCCCGGTTCCAGAACATCAAGATCCTGGCGGTGCCCGAGGCGCCGGAGAATCTCGGCGGCCCCGCGAACCAGGGCGACGCGATCCTGACGGACCCGAAGAACATCGCGGTCCGGTTCCACCGCAAGATCCGGATCGAGTCGGACCGGGACATCACGGCCGGCGAGCTCATCATCGTGGCGACGATGCGCGTGGGCGTGAACCTGGTCCACCCCCCGGCGGCGACGAAGGGGATCAACATCCTGGTCGGCTAGACCGACCCGTGACCGACCCGTTCCGGGTCAAGTCCACAGGAGGAGCATCAGATGGCCGCGACGATCACGCTCGTGCAGTCCGCTGGCAAGCAGCCGATGGCCCCGACCTTCGCGCGGCGCCTCACGGTGCTGGGCGACGTGGCCTATGTGGCGGGCGGCTACTCGCTCGGGCTGGCCACGTCGTTCCCCAACGACACGGTGGTCGCGGTGGTCGCGCAGCCGTTCTCGGCCGCGCCGCGGACCTTCGAGTTCGACTACGCCACCGGGAAGCTCAAGTTCCTCGTGGCGGCCACCGGCGCCGAGGTCGCGGGCGCCTCGGACCAGAGCGCGGTCACGGCCACGGTCCTGGTCATCACGAAGTAGCCGGCCTCACCGGCGTCCAGGGAGGTTTCCGATGGCCGCGATCACCACCCGCTTCGGTTCCGGCGGCGCCAACTTGGTGCCGGGCGGCAGCGGCGGGCAGCCAAGCCTCGCCGACGCGCTGCGCGACATCGCCGACGACGTGGCGGCGAGCAGCGCGGGCGTCGTGCCGGCGTGGAGCGCACCCATCGCGGTCGTCGCCAACGTGGCGGTCCTGGCGACCGCGGGCTTGCTCATGGCCGTCGACGCGGTCGTGGCCGGCGCGGCGGGCCCCAAGGCCCAGATGTTCGGCGCGCCTGGCGCCGGACAGGTGCAGGTGGCCTACGCGGGGACCGGCATCCCGACGCTGACGTTCCCAGGGGCCGACGCCGTGACGTCGATCCGCGTCCAGCAGATCACGCGGCCCGCGAGCTACACGGTCCTGACCACCAAGGCGTAGCCTCGCGGGATGGCCGACGGGACGTACGTCACCAGGAATCTCTCCCTGGCGGCGTACCTCTCGGAGTTCGGGGGGCTCCCGCTGCGGAAGGGCGGTCGCACGCCTGGCGGTGACTTCGAGTTCGTGCTCGAGGACCCATCTGGACGGGGGGAGTCGCTGGCGGTACAGTGGGTCAACTCCTGCTGCCGGAGGTTCGAGGATCGGGTGCTGGCGCTGAAGACGCTCCTGCGCTCTGGCGGCAGTGGGGGCGGGCGGGGGTAGCGCATGGCCGTCGCGTTCCGTAGCGCTGGCACCAAGGTCACCAATCCGTTCGTCGTGGACGGGAATCCGAACGGCTCGGCGCCTGTCGCGGCGCGCATCTTCGAGTGCGCGGACGTCGCGCCGCACGGCGCCCGCACCCAGGCTGCCCGGTACTACCTGACGTTCACGAACCCCGCCGCCGGCCCGGTGCTTGACGTGACGCCCTGGATCTTCGACGAGACCAGGAGCAAGTGGGTGGCGCTCTCGACCGCGCTTGCCGTGGCCGAGCATCAGTTGTTCGTCGTGACCGACGTGGCAGGTGCCCGCGTGTTCTTCCAGCTCACGAACCTCGCGGTCGGCACCGCGGACTCGGTCGAGATCATGGCGGTGGCCACGTGAGCTTCCGCGCGGGAACCCGCCGCGCCGGCATCGGCGGCTCGCCAGGCGTCACGGATCACGGGCTTCTCTTGGGCCTGGCCGACGACGATCACCCGCAATACGAAGACGCCATTCCAGGCGGCAACCGCTGGAAGCAGCCCGTGCGCGTGGCCACCGTCGCCGCCGGCACGCTCGCCACGTCCTTCGAGAACGGGGACACCATCGACGGCGTCGTCCTCGCGACCGGGGACGCGATTCTCATCAAGGACCAGGCGAGCGCGATCGAGAACGGCCTCTACCTCGTCAACGCCTCTGGCGCCCCGACGCGACGCTCCGACGCCGACGGCGCGGGAGAGCTGGACGCCGCCGCCGTCTTGGTCGAAGAGGGCACCGTCAACGCGGACACTGGGTGGATCCAGACGTCCGACAACGTGACGCCAGGGACCCACGCGAACGCGTGGACCCAGTTCAACGCAGCGGGCGCCGCACCCATCCAGAACACCTTCTTCGGCAGCGGCTCCGACGGCGACGTCACGATCGCCGCCCCCACGACGCTCACGCGCCCCATGTTCTACAACAACCTGACGGTCAACGCGGCCCTGACCGTGGCCGGACACGGGATTTATGTGAAGGGCACGCTCACGATCGGTGCGGCCGGGACCATCATCGCCCCGGGAACCGCCGCAGCCACCGGGGCCGCTGGTGCGGGCGGGGTCGGCGGCGTTTCCGGATTCGGCGGATCTGGTGCCGCGGCCGGGTACACCATCGGCGGCTCGGTATTTGGCGAGGGTGGTGGCGGCGGGTTCGGCGATGGTGGCACCGCCCCGAACGGTAGCGGCGCACCCGGCGGTGCCAGTCCCTTCTTGTACGCGCGTCTGGGTGGCATTGGTGGCGCGAGTGGCGCTGGCGGCACTTCTGGTGGCGCTGGAGGCGCCGGAGCCGCCTCAGAGGCCAGCGCCACATTTCTCAAGATCGAGTCCCTGCACAGTGTCTTTCGCGCCGAGGTGCTTGGGGTTCTTCGTGGGGGTGCCTCCGGTGCCTGTGGCGGTGGGGGCGGCGCGGGGGCGACGGGTGGCGGGGGCGGTGGTGGCGGGGGTTCCTCGGCTGGTGGCGTCGTGGTGATCTTCGCGAACACCTTCAACAACCTGGGCGCGATCAGCGTAGCCGGAGGGGCCGGGGCCACCGGTGGTGCGGGTGAGGCGCCGGATGGGGGCGGCGGTGGGGGGTCTGGCGGAGGCGGAGGCGGCTACGTGTATCTGGTCTACTCGACCCTCACGGCGCTCGGGACCATCACGCGCACGGGCGGGGCGGCCGGAGCGGCGGGCGCGGGCTTCCCGGCCGGTGCGGTGGGTTCGGCGGGGGCTGCGGGTGGCCTGTGCCAGATCGACCTCACGGCCGGGACGGTTGTGGTATCCTAGCGCGGTCGGTTCCGTTGGCGGCGATCGGTCGGCGGGGCGGTTTCTGAGGCCAGGAGGCGTGCGATGGGCATCGGCTTCAACGTGATGCAGCGGCTCGGGGAGGTCGGCATCGAGATCACCCGCGGCAAGATCGAGAAGGCGCACCGGCAGGGCAAGTCCGCCGAGATCGCCGGGCTCGTGAAGGCGCAGATGGACTGCTTCGATCGCCGCAAGGACCCGTACACCGACGACGACCGAGTCTAGTCAGGCCAGGAGGACTTCCGCATGTCGATGGCCTTCAAGCCGATGGCCGTGGTCACGGTGGCGGACGCCACCGACCCCAACACCACGGCGCCGGCCGCGGATCGCATCTTCGATGTGGGTCGTCGCACCGAGTCGGAGGAGCTCGCCGACGGCGTTGGCTTTTTCCTCGATTTCACGGCCGGCGCGGGGCCGACCGCCGACGTCGAGGTGTGGATCCTCGATCGGAACAGCGAGAAGTGGGCGCTGGTGACGAGCTTCGCGGCGCTGGCCGAATTCGTCTATAAGGCCGTGCGTACGATCCGGTCTGCGGAGGTCTTCATCCGGTACACGGCGATCGCGGGCGCCCCGACGAACGTGCGCGCGCGGGTCGCGTCGATCTAGGCGCGGCGCGCCGGGGGTGATGCGTGCCGAGCCTCGGCCTCCCAAACCTCCAGGGCATCTACGACCATGGCCTCGCCACGCCTACGGTCGTCACGCTAGACGCCACGTGCGGCGGGATCCAGCGTGTTGGGCCGAACTTCTCGGAGGTGGCGTAGTGCCCACGGCCCGGATCGGTCCGACCGGAGCGATCCCGTTCTCCCAGATCGTCGAGGCGACGGGGGACATCACCACCGTGTCCGCGACGGACGTCTTCGTGACGGACATGTCGATCACGCCAGTCGCGGGCGTCTATGAGGTCGTCTTCTCCGCGAGCCTTGAGAACTCGAACGCGGCGGGCATCATGTTCGTCTCGATCTATTCCGGTGGTGTGCAGCAGGCGGCGTCGGAGCGCGAGATCGACGCACCGGGCTCGAACGAGTCGAGTGACGTGACCTCCATCGCGCGCGTGACCGTGAACGGCACTCAGGCGATCGAAGCACGTTGGCGTCGTACCGCCGGGACGGCCATGATGCACGAGCGGCAGTTGCGGATCCAGGCGGTGTCCTAGTGCCATTCAACCAGGACTTCCCGAACAAGGCCTGCTACGCGAGCAAGCTCCACGAGGAACTCGTGGCTACGCCCGGCATCACGACCGCGATCGACTCGGTCCAGTACCTGCGGGCAAGCAACCTCACCAGGATCGTCTGGAGCGCGACGCCCTCGTCGGCTGAGCAGTCCGCCGCGTCCGCGACGGTCGCGGCACATGTCACGACCGCCATGGCCTTCCGGCTCCACGCGCCGGCCACGATCGTGCCCGGCGAGGTGGCGGTGACGGCGACCGTCGGGCTCTGGCAGGTGCTCGGCGGCGTGGTCACGCGGCCCGACTTCTTCGGGCCTCTGGCCAACCTGTTCGGTCGGTGCGTGCTCGAGTATCGATCGACTGGCGGAACCCTGAAGATGCGCCTCGTGGAGCGGAAGCCAGGCAGCACGGAGGTCGTCGTCTCGGCCGATCCCAAGGTCCTCGCCGACACCGGGGGTCTCTGGACCGTCGCGCGCTTCGACACGATCACGGCCCTACGCGCCAACACCAACGTCTACCGCCTCGAGGCGCAGTTGAACGGCGCGGTCTCGGCGGACGTCAGGTTCGTGAGCCTCTCGCTGCTCGAGGCGGTGAGCAAGACCGCATGATCGAAGCCGTCACTGGCGCCTCGCTCGTTCTCGAGCTCGTCCTGGCGGACGGCTCGACCACCCGCTTCCCACGGGCCACGGTCTACGACTCGGCCGGCGCGCTCCATGCCACCGTCAACCTCACGCACGTCGCCACCGGGCTGTACCAGGGCTCGTACACGCCCGCCGTTGCGGGCCACTTCTCGGCCATCTTCATCGTCTACACCGACGCGGGCCACACGACGGTCGCGAACCAGTACGACCGCGAGGCCGAGCACATCCTCGTCCGGGGCGCCCTCGCGACCGCCTCGGCGCTCGCGACGGTACAGGCCGACACGGATGACATCCAAGGGCGGATCCCGGCGGTGCTCGTCGGCGGTCGCATCGACGCCTCGGTGGGCGCGATGGCGGCGAACGTCTTGACGGCGACCTCCATCGCGGCTGACGCCATCACGGCGTCCAAGATCGCCCCAGACGCGATTGGAGCGAGCGAACTGGCGGCCGACGCCGTCGTCGAGATTCAGAGCGGACTGGCGACGGCCGCCGCCGTGGCTGGCGTGCAGGCCGACACGGACGACCTCCAGACCCGACTCCCGGCGTCCCTCTCTGGCGGCCGGATGCGCTCTCAGGTCGAGGGGATGGACGCCGACGTCATCACGGGGGCGAGCATCGCGGCGGGCGCCATCACGAGCAGCGAGGCGCCGGCGCTCGCGAACCTCGACGCCGCCGTCTCGAGCCGCGCGGTCCCTGGAGACGCCATGGACCTCGTGCCCGGATCGGTGGATGCCGGCGCGATCGCCACCGACGCCATCGATGCGGACGCGATTGCCGCCTCGGCCGTGGCCGAGATTCAGGCTGGACTCGCCACCGCCGCGGCCGTGGCCGGTGTGCAGGCCGACACGGATGACATCCAGGGGCGGATCCCGGCCTCGCTGTCCGGCGGCCGGATCCGGTCGCAGGTGGAGGGCCTCGACGCGGACACGGTGACGGCCGCGGCGCTGGCGGCCGACGCCGTGACGGAGATCCAGGCCGGCTTGGCGACGGCGGCCGCGGTCGCGAGCCTGACCGGCGCCTCGGTCCTGGCGACGACGACGGTCGCGGCCGGGAGCACGGCGACAAACGTCCGGACCACGCTCACCCAGGCCGACGGCTTCTTCGACGACGCGGTCCTGCTCGTCTTCAACGTGAGCGGGCCGGCGGTGCGCCAGATCGAGCGCTACCTGAACGCCAACGGGGCGTTCACGCCCGACAGGGCGCTGCCGTTCATCCCCATGATCGGCGACACCGTCTTGGTCCTCGCCAGCCCCGGACCGCGGGCGGGAGGCTTGGGCTAGATGTGGTTCACCAAGCAGACCGACGGATTCCGGGTCTGGTTCGCCGTGAAGAAGCCGGCCGGCAATCTTCGGACGGGCATTCCGGCCGGGGAGTTCATGGCGACGGTTGTGAACCCGTCCGACTCGGCTAGCCTCACGCCTGCGGTCGCAGAGTCCGCCACGAAGCCTGGGCTCTACTCACTGTTCGTGACGCCGGCGTTCCTTACGGCGCACGGGAACGGGGAGTACGGCGTGGTGGTCGAGGTGCTGGCCACGGCGCCCGTGTTGAAGGACGTCATCGGCGATGTGCTCATGGTGACCTCGCAGGATCTCGACACGCTCGCGACGGCGGCGCAGGCGACGTCGATCCAGGCCGACACCGATGACATTCAGGCCCGGTTGCCTGCGTCGCTCGTGGGCGGGCGGATGCGCTCGCACGTGGAGGCGATGGACGCCGACGTGATCGGCGCGGCCCAGATCGCCGCCGGGGCGATCACGGCCTCCGAGGCGCCCGCCCTAGCGAACCTGGACGCCACCGTCTCCTCGCGCGCGGTCCCAGGCGACGCGATGGACCTAATCCCGGGATCGGTGGATGCGGCCGCGCTCGCCGCGGACGCGGTGGCCGAGATCGCCGACGGCGTGTGGGACGAACCCCTCGCCGGGCACTTGGCCGCCGGCTCGACCGGGAAGGCGCTCGACGACGCCCAGGACGCCGGCAGCCCTGCGCAGATCGCGGCGGCGGTCTGGGACGAGGCGCTCCCTGGGGCGCACGCCGCAGGCTCTGCCGGCGAGCGTCTGGCGACGACCGACGATCGGGTGGACGTCGTCGTGAGCACGCGCGCCGAACTCACTCGCCAGGTGCTCATCGAGAAGATCCTGCGGAACAAGCTCATCACGGATCCCGTCGCGGGCACCATCACGATCTTCGACGACGACAGCGTCACCCCGCTCATCACCGCCGCGCTGTTCGAGGACGTCGCGGGCACGCAGACCTACCGCGGCTCGGGCGCCGACCGGCGGAACAGGATGACGTAGCGTGGCTGCCACCATCACCGCCCACGGGTACGGCCGCAGCGGGGGCCTGATCCCGTCGTTCGGCTACGGTCTCGCGCCCATCGTGCGCGTCCCGGCCGTGGCGATCATGCTGATCGGTGCGGACCCTTCGGTACGTATCCTCGTCGGTGCGGATCCATCGATACGTACCCTCGTGGGTGCGGACCCGTCGGTACGTACCCTCGTCGGTGCGGACCCGTCGGCGATCGTGCTCGAGGGTGCCGACCCGAGTAGAATCACGCTGGAGGGCGAGTAGCGATGCCCGACGTCGTCTTCGGACCCACGAAGGTCGGCGACCGCAAGGACGCGCTTCTCCTTCAACTCAAGCACGGCGACGGCACGCCGGCGGACCTGACCGGCCTCACGACGGCCGACGTCCGCATTCACATCAAGAATCTCGTGACCGGGGTCGTGCAGCAGTCGAACGTGAGCGCGATCGTGACGCCGGCGAGCGGGATCGTGCGCTACGACCCGACGGCGGCGGACGTGGCCGAGATCCGGGACTACGAGATCGAGGTGAAGGTCACGTTCTCGGTGGGGATCACGAAGCGGTTCCCGAACTGCGATCGGTTCCTTTGGCCGGTGGTCGCCAACCTCGCGTAGGATGTAGCCCATGGCGTACTGCACGCTCACCGATCTTCGGGACGAGGGGTTCGCCAAGTGCGACGTCACGGACCGCCGCGCCCAGAGTAAGCTCGACGACGCGGCGGCGCTCATCGAGTCGCTGCTGGGTCAGTGGTTCGAGCCGCGGGCGCTGACCATCCGGGTGGATGGGCGCGGCACGAGCGAGCTTCTGCTCGAGACCCCGATCATCTCGGTGGCCGAGGTGCGGGTCGTGAACTTCGATGGCACGCTGCAGGAACCCATCCCGGCGACCGAATACGTGGTCTACAACCGCCACCTGTCCATGGGCCTGCTGAATCCCGACGATCGGCAGAACCCGCGGATCGCGTTCACCGGCACGAAGTCGTGGATCGCGCCTGGCCATCCCCTGCCGGGGGTGACCCGGTCCGAGCGCTTCTTCCACGAGGAGCGCCAGAACTTCCAGATCCTCGGCAGGTTCGGCTACACGGATCCGAGCTTCGCGGTCGCGCGCGCCATCGCCTCCGGGGTGGGGGACGCGCTCACGGCGCCGAAGACCCTGAAGATGGTCAACGCGGCCTTCACGGGCGCCGACGTCGGGGCCACGCTCACGATCACCGGAGCAGTGAATGGCGCCAACAACGCGGCCCGCACCATCGCGGCCGTCCTGGCCGCCGACACGGTCGAACTCACGCCCGAGACGATCGTGACCGAGGCCGCCGGCTTCACGGCATCGATCGCGGCGTTCCCACAGACCGGCGTCACGCCGCGGGCGATCAAGCAGGCGTGCCTGCTCCTGGCGGCCAAGAACATGGCGACGCTGTCGGAGCGCGATGCCACCGACCTGGCCTCCGGGCGAATCGAATCCATGAGCGTGCGCGATCAGTCCCTCAAGTTCAGCGAGGATCCGCGCATCTCTTCGGGCATGGCCTACTTGACCGGCGATCCCGAGGTCGACGCGCTCCTGATCGGCTTCCGAAGGCAGCTCTCGCTCGGGGCGGCCTGATGGCGTTCCTCGGCCGGGCCATCTTTCCGATGCGGATCGTGATCCGGCAACTGCTCACGAACACCACACGGGCGGCATCGGGTTATGACGATCGCTTGCGCGAATTCAAGATGGTCGACACCAACAGCGACGGCATCGGGACGCCCGCCCGCAGCGAGAGCGCCGAGCTCGTGATCCCCGGCCAGGTGACGACCCGGGTGCTGGATCGCGGCGATCAGCGCGAAGGCGGGCGCGTTCCTGAAACGCCCAATCTCGAAGTGACGCTGCACCGGCGCGACCTGAAGGCCGCGGGCCTTCTGGCGGCGGACGGACGATGCAAGATCGTGCCAGGCGACCGGCTGGTGCGCATCGAGAGTCGGTCCGGCGACGTGATTCAGGACTTCCCGGATCCCCCGGGGATGTACCTGGCCAGCAGCCGGGTGTCGGGGTTCCTGGGATCGACCGCCAATCTGGTGGTCTGCACCTTCACGGACCGCCGCGAGGCGCCGGGCGAGCCGGTGGAGACCCAGCTCTAGTGGCCCGCCCCCTCTCGGGCATCGTTCCTGGGCCCGAGCACTTCCGGGTGCCACGCCGATTCGTCGGCGGATTCAGTCCCGCGAGGCTGCTGCCGAGTTCGGTCCGCCCCACGCCGGGGCCTGGCGGACGCATGCGATTCCACGTCGTCCGCACGGGACCGGACTGGGATCGGCTCAGGAAGATCTTCACGCGGCTGCGGACCTGGCCCGTCGACAAGACTGCGGAGGGGATCGCCCGCTTCCTCGTGGCGCGGACCCGGGAAGGCATCCTGCGTGGCGCCCCTGGCGGGAAGCAGTTCAACCGCCTCGCCGCGTTCACGATCGCGCGGAAGGGCCACGACCGCCCCCTCATCGACACCCGGCAACTGCTCGAGGCGTTGCGGGCCGAGCGGATGGGCCAGGGGCGCAACTGGTCCCAGTGGTACGCGGGCATCCCCGCGGACCTTCCGCACCGCGAGCCGCGCCGGATCGCCGGATTCACCCCGGAGCGCCTGATCGCGATCCGGCGGACGATCGCCCGGATCGGCGCCTTCCACGAGTTCGGGTTCCGCCCCAGCAAGATCCAGACGACCCGTCCATTCCTGGGGCCCACGCTCGAGAGCGAGCGCCAGACCATCGAGCAGCTCGCCGAGGCCAGGCTCGCCCAGTGGATCGGGCTGGATGGCCCGCGCATGCCGCCACGGTCGGGTGGTATCTTTCGGGTGTAGATGCCGCCCCCCACCGTCACGTCCGTGTCCCCGTCCTCGGGGCTCTCGCGCGGCGGCTCCCTGGTGTTCGTGAACGGCACGAACTTCGCCACCGTTGGGGCGGTGACCGTGTCGTTCGGCACGCGCCTGGCGACCAGCGTCGAGGTCCGATCTGCGACGAAGCTCTCCTGTCTGCCCCCGCGCGGCGAGATCGCGCTGGGTGCCACGTCGCTGGCCGTCACGGTCACGGTCACGAACGTCGTGGCCGCCGAGAGTGACTTCCTGGCCTCCGCGTACACCTACCGACGTCCGGACCTCACGGTGGAGTCCCACCTGCTGACGGTGATCCGGACGCTCATGACCCGTATGTCGGAACAGTTGCTCGAGAACACGGTGCTGACCACGCACACGGACTTCGACCTGGCGACGTCCGATCTCCAGAACCGGGTGGAGCTGGCGAAGGTGCCGGTGGTCATCCTGGCGGGTCCCACGCTCATCCCCCACCGGATCGTGAACTACAACGACCGGCCTCCCGTCTTCACGGGCAGCCCCAACCCCACGGCCTACAAGAAGTACGACCAGCACCGGGCCGTCACCCTCGAGTTCGACGTCCGGATCCTCTCGAAGGCCAAGAGCGAGCTGCTGAACCTGGTCCACCAGGCCATGGCCTTCCAGATGGGGAACGAGATGCTGGAAGTCCTCCGAGACCCCTTGAACCCGGGGGCCGGCTCGGTACACTACCCGCTTATGGTCGTGGGGGAGTTCGTGGCGGCGGATCGGCCGTCCAGGGCCAACCTCCGCGAGGCCGTCGGGCGCTGGAGTGTGGAGGGCGTGCTGATCGAGGACGGCGACCTCGTCGAGGACTACCCGACGGTCGACGTCACCACGCTGACGACCGAGGCGTTGTAGGAGGGGACGATGGCGGAGCTCCTGTCTTCGAAGATCGTCGTCGTCGAGCGTCCCCCGGTCCTCCGCACGATCCCTGGCCAGCCGACGGCAATCGCGTCCACGCCCGTCGTGACGGAGAAGGGTCCGGTCCGGACGCCCTCCCGTACCACGAGCTTCGAAGAGTGGGTCGGGATCTACGGGGGCTACATCGCGGCCTCGAAGTCCGCGGCGATCATCGAGAAGGCGTTCCAGAACGGGCTGCGCGATCTCTGGACGTCGCGGGTGGTCCACTACACGGACATCACCAACCCGCTGACCAAGACCTCGGCGAAGGCCCAGGTCATCATTCCCGACTCCACGCCGGCGAACACGCTGCAGGTGGACGGGAAGTACGACGGCGCCTACGCGAACGGCCCGACGACCACGCAGGTGATCGTGGCCAACGCGAGCAACGGCGCGGCCGCGAATTACAACCTGGCGGTCAAGTACAAGGGCGTGGTCATCGAGGTCTTCCCGAACGTCGTGAACACGGCGGGGCTCCCCAACTCCGTGGACACCGTCGTGAACGCGACGGGCACCGGATCGAAGTACATCGCCGTGACCCGGCTGCTCACGACCCGTCCGGTGAACGGGACGTACAACCCCACGGGCGGGAACGACGGGCTCACCGGGCTGGCGGACACCGACTACACGGGCAGCCAGGCGGGCGGGACCGGGGTGTACGCCTTCGACGCCACGCAGGGCCTGCGCCTGATGTTCGCGCCGGATCGCCTCACCAGCGCCGTCGAGAACGCGATCATCGACTACTGCGAGGTGACGCGGAACGGCTCGATCTTCCCGGTCGTGGACCTCCCGGCTGGCCTGACGGTGAACGCGGCCATCACCCACGTGGAGACCACGGCCCTGCTGCTGAACAAGTCCGAGTTCGGCGTCGTGTACCACCCGCACCTGAAGATCCTGAACCCGAGCCGGTCCGTGTTCGGGGACACCGACGAGATCGTGGTCCCGAGCTCCGGGCACCTGGTCGGGCTGTTCGCGCAGGTGGACGGGGCCCGCCCTGGCGGAGTCCACGACGAGCCCGCCGGCATCGAGCGCGGGATCCTGATCGGCGTGACCGGCCTCGAGTCCGACGAGGTGCTGGACGAGCGGAAGCGCGACCTCCTGTACCCGAAGCGGATCAACCCGATCCATTCCGATCCGGGCATCCCGATCTACGTGGACGGGGCGCGTGTGCTCAAGGGCGACAGCAACTTCCCGACGGTCGCGCAGCGCCGCGGCGTGATCGACATCGAGCAGTCGATCAAGGACGGGCTGCAGAGCATCCGGTTCCGGGCGAACGACGAGGAGACGCGCGAAGAGGTCTCCCGCACGATCTTCGCGTTCCTGCTCACGAAGTTCAACCAGAAGGCGTTCCGCGGTTCGACGCCCGAGACCGCGTTCTTCGTGGACGTCTCCGAGGAGATCAACCCGCCGACGGAGCGCGAGGCGGGGCGCCTGAACGTGAAGATCGGGCTCGCGACCCAGCGGCCGATCGAGTTCATCGTGCTCACCTTCCAGCAGGATCTCCGGGACCTCGAGGCCCAGTTGGCGTCGGCGGGAGCCTAGTCGCGTCGCGTCGGCCCGCGTAGCGGGCCGGGAGGAGTCGGATGCCCGTCATCGCCACGTCCACGCTGGTCAAGCAGCGGCTCCGGTTCATCGTCGAGATCCCGGGCGTCAACGGGTCGCCCCCGCTGCGCGCGCGGTTCCGCACCTGCTCCGAGCTTTCGTTCGAGGTCGCGCCGTCCGAGATCCGGCACGGCGGGTCCGTCATCCCCTACTCGCAGCCCGCTGGGGTCACCTACACCCCGGTCACGCTCGAGATGGGCGCCACGAACGACGGGCGGCTGTTTCTGTGGGCCATGCAGTGCGCCCTGGCGGGTGGCGGGATCGGCGGGGCGGGCGACGCCCACAAGCGGATCGTGGATATCGTCGAACAGGACCGGACGGGGCTGACCATCAACCGCTGGCGGTGCTTCAACGCGTGGGTGACCAAGTTCGTCGCCGGCGACTGGGACAACGAGTCGAACGACTTCCTGATCTCGTCGGTGACCCTGAAGTACGACTTCTTCGCGCCCACGCTGATGCAGGGCCAGCCCGCGATCGCGGAGGTCGCGCGGATCGCCGCGCGCCTCGGGTAGCATTGGACCGCCCGCGGGGGCGCGGGCAACGTCGCGTCGCGTCAGGAGGATCGCATGCCAGAGCTCACGGGGTTTCCCAGCGGCCTCGCCGTCGAGGTCCGGGAGTTCTCGGTCGGGGACCGAGATGCCATGCTGGCCGAGCGGGAGCGCCCTGGGCCCCGGACGGTGGAACAGGCGGCGGCCGAGGAACGGCCGATGGAGCCCATCACGCGGGTGCTGCAGAGCACCTGGGTCCGCACGATCGACCCGGCGCACTACAAGTTCTCGGACGGGCGCTTCGACATCCGGAAGCTGCTCGACGGGGACCGCTGGTACTTCCTGCTGCAGCACCGCCTCATGACCTGGGGCAAGATCGCGCACATGCCCCTGATCTGCCGGCGGAAGCACGCGTGGGAGCACGCGTTCGACCTCTCGCTGGCGCCGATCCTGACGATCCGTCCGGAGGTCGCCAAGGCGCTGGCGGGCGGCCAGCCGCTCGAGTTCCTGCTGCCGCGCTCGCAGCGCCGGATCTGGTTCCGGCTGCTCGACGGCGAGATCGGGGACCGGATCGCCGAGGACATCGAGGCGTATCCCATGGACCCGGAAACCGTCGCGCTGGCCGCGCGCATCGTCAAGGTCGATGGCTGGGACGACAAGACGGGCCTCGACGCGAAGACCGGCCTCGACTTGAAGACCTGGGTGAAGCAACTGCCCATGGCTGACGATGAGGCGTTCCGGGACCACCTCGAGGCGGTCGAGCCGGGGGTCGACTTCGAGGCGGACGTCGCGTGTCCCGCGTGCGGGCTGGTCGTGCCCGTGGATGCGACCGATGCCCCGGATTTTTTCCCGACCCGGCGACAGCGGCGGCGGCGCATGAGGCCGAAATCCTGATGCTCCTGCAGCGGCGGCCGATGCAGACGGCCTTGGGCCTCACGTACGCCGACATCCTGCAGTTGCCGGTGCATCGCGCGCGGGCGATGTGCGAGTGGCTGGCCGAGCGGTGGGAGGCGGAGGCTGCGGAACTCGGTAGACTGCCTCGCGGAGGCGCCTGATGCCCATCGGCCTTGGGATCACCGTCTTCCTGCGGGACCTCGCTTCGACCGGGATCGACCGGCTGGATCGGGGCTTCGGCCGGTTCGTGAACACGGTCGACCGAGGCGCCGCCGGCCTCGCCGAGTCGGCGATGAACGTCGGCGTGGCCGGCCGGACCGCCGCGCTCGGGGCGGTGGCGGGGATCACGGCGGTGGGGGCCGGCCTCCTGGCGGCGGCCGCAACCGAGGGCGAGTTCGAGCGCCAGTTGCGGTTCGCGGCGTTCGCCGCCAATGCGACCACCGACGAGATGGAGGAGATGCGGGCGACGGCCCTTGGCGTGGCGCGCGCCTTCGCCGTCGCGCCGGTCGAGGTCGCCCGCATGGAGTCGATCCTCGCCCGGTTCGGGCTCACGGCCAAGGAGACGACCGAGATTGTCCGGCCGGCGGCCGCGCTGCTCGCGGCCTCCCTCGGCGAGCTTGGGCCGGACAAGGCCGGTGGCCTGCTGATCCAGACCCTCAAGACCTTCAACATTCCGGCCACCCAGGCGAGTCGCGTGGCCGATCAGCTTTCCGAAGCGGTCATCAGCAGCGCGCTCGACTTCAAGAAGCTCGACCTCGCGCTGTCGATCGCGGGCCCCAGCATGACGAACTTCGGTGCGAGCCTCGAGGAGACGCTCGTCCTGCTCGGCCTCACCCGCGACGTGATCTCGCGGGTGGAGCGTGGCGGTACGGGGCTCTCCCGGGTGTTCGAGGAGCTCTCGAAGAAGGAGAAGCAGCGCGAGGTCCAGGCCCGCTTCGGTATCCGGGTCACGGACGAGACGGGGAAGCACTTCCGGAACGCCACCGACATCATCGCGGAGCTCGCCGCCGCGCTGTCGGGGATGGGCGAGGTGCAGCGCGCGGCCGCCTTGGAGTCGCTGTTCGGACGCGAGGCGACGCGCGAGTTGCTCGCCCTCACGCAGCGTCTGGGCAGCTCGCTGGGGGGCGGCGCCGCGACCGCGGAAGGCTTCGCGGCCGCGATGCGGGACATGGTGAAGGCCAACCGCGCAGCCACCGGCACGACGGAGAAGCTCATCCAGACCCAGGAGGGGACGTTCCCCAGGGCGCTGGAACGCCTGAAGGTGTCGTTCGCGGAGTTCGGGATCGAGGCGGGCAAGGCCCTGAACGAGAACCTGGTCCCCGCCATGATGGCGCTGTCTGACACGATCAACAGCGTGACCGAATTCCTGCGGGAGCTCTCGCCGGAGACGAAGTCCTTCCTCGGCTGGGTCTTCGCCGCCACGGTCGCCGTCGGCGGGCTGACGGCCGCCATCACGGCGATGGGATTCGCGATCCGTGGGGTCGGGTTCGGGCTCGGGGGACTCGGGCTCGGCCGCCTGCTTGGGCGCGGGGCGGCGGGCGCCGGGGGCGCGGTTGGAGGCGGGCTGGCGGCAGGGGCAGCCGGCGCGGCGGGTGCGGCAGGCTTCCAGGTCACCGCTGCAGGGATCGGCACGCAGCTCTCGCCAGCGGCCAGACTGGCGGCGGCCGGGGCGGCCACCGCCCCTGGACTCGGCGCAGGCGTCGGCGGGGTGATCGCCCCCATCGGGATCGCGGCGCTGCTGACCGAGATGATCGCTGGCCCAATTGCGGCGGCGATCGATGCGGCGAGTCAGCGAAGTTTCGAAGCGACCCAAGAAGCCGCGAACCGCCGAGCCGTGGCCGAAACCGAAGCCCTGCGAGGGGAGTCGGAGATCGTGATCGAACTCGACGGAGCCGCGGTCGGACACCTCATGGGCGCGCGGGTGGCGAGGGAAACCAAGCGGCGCTTCGGCGCCCAGGTGCGCGAGGGGATGCGGTAGTGGCCCTGCCGTACGCCAGCCTCACGGACATGCTGCGCAAGGAGCGGCTGTTCTGCCAATTCAATCCCGAGACGCTCGACGAGTCCCTCGAGGTGGACTGGACGTCGCACCTCCCGCTCGGGGGCAGCCGCGAGATCTCGCACTACAACGGGACGCGCAGCGTGCGGATCCCGCTCACGCTCTACTTCACGATCGTGGGCCGCCCCGGCAACGGCGTCCCAGGCTTCTCGGATCTGCTGGTGGCCACGAGCGAAGCCGGAGGGTCGCCAGGCATCGAGTTCGGGCTGGCGGCCGCTGGCCAGCGCGGACCGGCCGTGGTGCGGCAGAGCCTCGCGGGGCCCGAACGGTTCCTCAAGGCGCTGTGCTACAAGAACGGCGGGCCAGGGGCGCGCGGAGGATTCAGCACCGAGCCGCCCACCGTGATCTTCGATTGGCCCGGCATCGTCCGGCTCGAGGGACACCTGCTCCGGTTGCGGACCCGGTATCAGCAGTTCTCGACCGAGGATCTGCGCGGGCTGTTCCTCGTGGCTGAGACGGAGTTCCGCGAGGATGCGGCCGAGGGGATCGGGAACGAGGACGTCCGGGTGAAGGGCTCCAATCGGTCGCCGACGCTGCTGCCGCATCGCATTCAAGAGCCGCCAGAGCAGAAGTTGATCGTCCAGTTCACGAGGCCGGGCGTGTGATCAATCCCTCCCCCAATTCGCGCAACCTCGCCAACCGTGTCGTTACCGACGCGGCCGGACGCGAGCTCTACGAGATCCGGACGCCCATGCCGTACGCCCCGGTGCCAGGCATCGCGCGGGCCATTATCCAGGCCGGCGACTCGCTGTTCGCGATGGCCTACCGGGCCTACGGCAGCGCCCAGCTCTGGTGGGCGATCGCGGACTTCAATGAGATCTTCGACCCCACGACGGAGACGACGCCGGGCCGCGAGATCCTGATCCCGCCCCGCGACTACGTCGAGGCGTGGCTCTCGAGGAGCGAATGACCGGGCGCGGCCCCTACCTACGGATCCGGACCAGCCACGGCTTCGGCGGCTCGCCCCAGCCGCTGCCGGAGTCGATCCTCGAACGCATCCTCTCGGTGGAGGTGCTCGACTCCGATCTGGGGATGGACGAGATCACCGTCACGTTCGACAACGCGGACCTCGCGCTGTGGGGCCAGGCCATGTCGCGCGCGGCGCTGGCGTTCAACACGCGCTGGCACATCCAGTTCGGCTGGGAGGGCGGCACGCTCAGCCCCATCCGGGCCTTCCTCGTGAAGAGCCTCAAGGGGAACCGAACGCTGACGATGCGCGCGTACGGGGGAGCCGCCGTGCGGCTCGACTACCCGGCCCGGCACGTCGTGTTCCGGAACTCCGGCGGCGACGGCAAGATCACGCGCTCCCAGGTGGCGCGCCAGATCGCGCTGGAGGCCGGGCTGGTCGTAGAGACCGGAGCGATCCAGACCACGTTCGGCGAATTCGAGTCGATCACCCAGCACGGGATCTCCGACGGCGCCATGCTGACGAAGATGGCGGACGACCTCGGGTTTGTGTGGTGGGCCAAGGATTTCGGGGACGACCGGGCCTACTTCTTCTTCGGGCAGCGCGAGATGGACAAGCGCGCTGACCGCCGGATCGACCTCGGCGACGAAGGCGTCGTGGGGGAGCCGGAGATCGAGGTCGACGTCTTCCAGATCCCCAACACGGCGATCTCCCTGACGATCGATCCGCTGAACAATGTCCTGAAGGAGCACGAGGGCTCGAACGACGCAACGGAGCGGGCCGTGTCGGGGTCCTCGACGCCGATCTCCAAGGACATCGCCGGCCAGAACACGGTGGAGCCGCACGAGGGCGGGACCATCCCCTCACTGCCCGCGATGTCGGAGAAGCGCCTCGAGGAGGAGATCGATGGGCTGTTCAAGAAGGTGGAGGAGAACCTGATCCGGATCCGCCTGACCGTGGTGGGGGATCCCTCGATCGCGGTGGGCCACACGCTCGAGCTCGTGGGGTTCGGACAGGCGCTCGACAGCTCCCCGCAGTCGCCGGGTGGCGGCAACTACTACGTGTCGGAGGCCAGGCACCGGATCCGGCAGGGAGGCGGCTTCCTCACGGAGTTGTCCCTGATGCGGAACGCGCTCGGGGACTTCGACGTGCCGGCGAAACGCGACCGCCTGCGGGCGCGCGTGGCGTCGGAGCGGCGGGCCGCCCAGGGCGGCGTCACGACGCCGTCGGCCCCTGGCGTGCCGCCCGTCGCCGTGGCGGATCGCACCTTGGGGACCTCCCCGGACGCGGAGTCCGTGAAGGTCCCGGTGCGGGCGGTCGGATTCTCCACGGGAAGCACCGGGCAGTAGCATGTCCGACTTCGGACCCCCCTTCTTCGGTATGTACCTCGGACGGGTCGCGGAAACCGCGGACCCGCTCAAGCTGGGGCGGATCCGACCGATCGTGCCGGCCATCGCGGGCGCCGCGAAGATGGGGTGGGCCTCCCCGCTCGGGACCGTCGGCGGCGGTGCGAAGGACCGCGGCCTCTTCGCCGTGCCGCCGTTCGGGGCCCTCGTGGCGGTGTTCTTCGACGCCGGGGACGTGGACTCCCCCTACTACCTGGCGGGCCCATGGGCCGCCCCGTCAGGGGCGCCGGATCCTCCCGTGCCCTCCCAGATTGCGCCGGCGCTCGGCACCCAGGGAGATCCCAAGCACGTGGTGTGGGAGACGGAGAAGTTCAAGGTCACCTTCGCGGGCGGCTCCACCGACAAGATGCGGATCGAGAGCAAGTCCACGCCTGGGAGCTACGTGGAGATCGACGGGGCGACGGGTAAGATCGTCCTCTCGACGACCGATCTGCGTCTGGCGGACGCCGCGGCGGTGGAGGCCATCATCCTGGGCACGTCGTTCCAGACCTTCTTCAACGCGCACATCCACAGCGGCGTCACCACCGGCGCTGGGTCGAGCGGCGCCCCAGTGACGGCGATGCCGGCCTCCCTCCTATCGGCGAAGGCGAAGGTGGGCGCGTAGTGCCGATCAAGCCCGAGCAGGACTTCCTCGGATCGACGCCAGCATTCCCGTTCCGGGAGGCCGACGCCGGTCTACCGGACCTTGCCTTCGTGTCTGGCGAGGCGGCGGTCGCGGCCGGGATCGGCTTCCTGCTGCGCACGGCGCCAGGCGATCTGCCGTTCGATCCGGAGCTTGGGATGGATCCGGAAGTGCTCCGGTTCGACCCGGCGGACCCCGGCACGGCGAGCGACGCCCACGCGATGATCGCCGCGTCGATCATCCGGGGCGAGCCCCGCGCCACGGCCGTGCGCCCAGAGATCGTGGTGGACCCCCACCAGAACCGTCTGGACATCCACCTCGCCTACCGCACGATCCAGCGGGACGTCCCTGGCAACCAGGTTCGCCTGCCTTCGGGCAAGCACGAGGACATCCTGAAGCAGCCGGACACGCGGCGGCTCGCGATCCAGGGCTACTTCGACTCGATCACGATCGCGCTCGGCATCGGGCGCACGGGGAGCGCGTAGATGGCCACGACCCCGACGAATATCCCGCTCATCCCCGCGCCGACCGACTACACGGCTGCGGACTTCGACGCGTGCCTCGTCGCGGTCCAGAACGCCATGAGCACGGCGTTCCCCCAGTGGACGGACTACAACCGGGCGGCCGCCGGGAACAACGTGCTCCGCGCCTTCTGCCACCTGGCCGACATCGTCACGAAGTATCAGAATGACCAGGGCCGGGAGGCCGGCTGGGCGACCGTCAAGCGCCGGAGGAACGCGATCGCGCTCGGGCGTGGGGTGGGGATCCGCCTGAAGGGCATCTCGGCCGCGACCGTCGATCTGACGTTCTCGATCCCGGCGGCGCTGACCCGGGACGTGCTGATCCCGCGCGGCACCCGGGTCTCCACGTCCGGGCAGGAGACGGCGCTCGAGTTCTTCACGACGGCGGACGCGCGGATCCTCGCGGGGGCCACCAGCGTCATCGTGTCGGCCCGCAACGCGAAGCCGCGGGCGGAGACCCTGACCTCAACGGGACTACCGGACCAGCGTCTGCCCACCGCCTTCCTGGGCTTCGTCGAGGGCTCCGCCGTCGTAACGATCGCGAGCGACATCTGCGTGCCGGTGTCCAACTTCTTCGCCTCGGGGCCCACCAGCAAGCACTACATGGTGCTCGTGGATGAGGAGGACCGCTTCTCGCCCCTGTTCGGGAACGGCACCAACGGCGCGGTCCCGGCGGTCGGGGACGTGGACATCGCCTACGAGACCGGCGGCGGGGCCGGCGGCAACGCGGGGGTCGGCACCATCGACGCGCTGGTCAGCACGCTGTTCGACACGGGGGGCAACGCGATCAACGCGAGCGTCACCAACGTCTCGGCCGCCGCCGGCGGTTCGGACCGGGAGACGGTGGAGCAGGCGCGCCGCCGGGTTCCCGGCGCCATCCGCGCGCTCACCCGCACGGTGGCGCGAGAGGACTTCGAGATCGTGGCGCTGGGCGTCCCAGGCGTCGCTCGGTCGATGATGCTGACGACCGACGAGGATGCCACGGTGCTGGACAACCACGGCCAGCTCGTGATCGTGCCGGTCGGGGGCGGGGCCCCGTCGACGACGCTCAAGGACCAGGTCAAGGCCGAGGTCACGACGGTGTTCCCGACGATGCTGACGTTCAAGGTCGACATGACCGATCCGACCTACCTCACCGTGAACGTGTCGTGCCAGGTGAAGAAGCGGCCGAACTTCACGAACACCCAGGTCGAGGCGAACATCACCGCGGCGCTGACCGCGTTCTTCGCGATCCAAGACGCGGACGGAGCGCCGAACCCGGCCATCGACTTCGGTCAGAACCTGACCGACGGACTGCTCGCGTGGTCCGACATCTTCGCGGCCGTGCGCGGGGCCACCGGGGTGCAGCGGGTGGAGGAAGACACCTTCGTGCCGGCGGACGACGTGGTGGTCACGAAGAAGCAGTTCCCGGTGCTCGGGACGGTCACGGTGACCTTCCTGTAGGAGGGCGAGATGGCAGCGATCAAGAGCGCGGTGTCGATCTTCACGGCGCAGGCGCTGGCCGGCGACAGCGGCGTCACGACCTCCGGCTGGCTCAACCTCGACACCCGGTACGGCGGGATCGTCCAGGGGAAGGTCACGAACGGCGGCACCACGCTCGGCAAGGGCGCGGTCATCCAGGCGCAGATCTCGCCCAACCAGGCGGCGGGGGCCGAGGCCGACTTCGAGTGCCGGCGCGTCATGGGCAAGGACGCGTCCGAAGTCACGACGTTCGAGATTCGGATCCCGCCCGAGGTCCAGAACCTGCGGCTCAAGGTGAACCGCGGGGATGCGGCCGCCACGATCGACGCGATCTTCTCGAGGTTGGACGAGGTCTAGGCCATGGCCGAGGTCTGCGAAAAGGACCCCTGCGACCCGAAGGCGGACCCGTCACTGGCGGTCGCGCTGCTCGCCAACGCCACGCCCGTGGCCACGGACACGGCGCCGGACGACTGCGAGCTCGACCGCGACTTCCGGATGCGGTCGCTGTTCCCCCGCCGGGTGATCGGGGACGACGAGGACTCGCCCGAGCCCTTCATCAGCCGGTTCCTCGACGCGCTGGACGCGGAAGCCAACGCGATGTTCCACCGGGTGGACTGCTTCCCAACCATCGCCGATCCCCTCCGGTGCCCGGCGCCCCTGCTCGATCAGTTGCTCTACCACCTGGGGAACCCCTTCATCCTGGAGGAGGGGATGCCCGCGGACCGGAAGCGCATGCTCGCGCTCTCGCTCTTCACGATCTACGCGCTGAAGGGCACGTGCTACGCCATCATCGGGGCCGTCCGGCTGATCTACCGGGTCGAGGTCACCGAGTGCGTGCAGCCCAACATCGAGTGCTGGATCCTGGGGATCGACACCCTCAACCAGACGGCGATCCTCTGTCCCAGCACCGCGGCCGGGCGGCGCTCGTTCTCGATCATGGTCCACAGGAACCTCACCGACACGGAGCGGGCCCAGATCCGGAACGTCGTGAACTACCTGAAGCCGGCGAACACGCACTTCATCCGGATCATCGAGCCGGGATCGCCGGGACACGTGGCTCACTGGGTGCTGAGAAAATCAAAGCTTAATCTGAATGCTTTCCTCCATTAGCGATCTGCTGGCCCTTTCTCCGCATGGCGCAGCTCCGCGAGCAACACGGAGCTGTGACGTCGCGTTTCGTAGGATTCATAGAAAGGCAAGACAACATGGCTGCCCGTAGGGACTATTTCATATTCCAGGCTGTCACCGAAGCAGAACTGGACGCAGGGTTCGACGGTCTCGAGTTCGCCGAGTTCAACATCAAGGCCGACGCCTTCTCCGGATCGGCCGGGTTCATCATCGCCGGCGTGACCGTGACGCAGGCTGGGGTGCCGAACCAGACGGTCCTCGTCGGCTCGTGCCTGGCCTGGGACAACCTGGGACAGCGCGTCTTCAAGTCCACGACCGGGACGGTGTTCGACTTCTCGCCCGACGACGATCCGATCAACCCCCGGATCGCGCGGCTCTACATCAAGTTCGCGCGCGCGCTCTCCGATCCCCGCGTCGATGGGCTGGGCGCCACGGTGAACTTCGTGCGCGCGGAGTCGTTCGTGCTCGAGCGCGACCTGGGCGCCGCGGCGGCCGTTCCGGTCGCGCCGGCGCTCCGGATCGACGAGTCGATCCTGCTCGCCAACATCACGATCCCGGCGGCGGCCGGCGTGATCAACAACGCGCAGATCACCACGACGATCCAGACCCTGAACTCGAAGTTCAAGGTCCGCCAGCTCTTCGGTGCGACCCAGGGCCTCGACGACGCGTTCATCGCGGCGGCCTCGGCCTCGCCGCTGCCCACGACGGCGAACCGGGTGGCCCTGTTGTCGGACGTCCCGGCCGGGATCGCCGGGTTCATGGGCCAGAACAAGATCGTGACGACCGGGGTCTTGGCCATCGACATCGAGCGGTTCGATGGCGTGGACCGCACGGCCGCGAAGCGGCTGCGGCTGCGGAACCGCTCGCTCACCCTCACCGGCGGAGCCGGAGCCGTGAACGACAAGGACTACCCGGGCGCGATCGCGCCGTCGTCGTTCCACTACATCTACGCGATTGGCGACAGCACGCTCGTCAACCCCGATGCGTCGCTGGCCTCGCTCGCCAAGGGCGCGGGATTCGCGCCATTCACGAATCCCACCCTCCCGGCCGGATACGACCTCTACCGTCTGATCGGCGTGATGCTCACGAACGGCGCCGGCACCGACATCTTGCCGTTCCGGCAGATCAACGGCGAGGTCATCTACGACGACTCGTTCCTGGCGAACGTCTACGCCGGCGGCCTGCCGCCGGCCGCCTTCACCGCCCTCGCGCTTGGCGGATTCGTGCCCCCGATCGCCGAGCGGGCGATCGTCGGCGTGGCCATCACGTTCGCCACGTCGCAGAACGCGATCATGGAGTTCCGGTCGCTCGGCGGGCCGACCGTCGTCAACTACACGACCCTGTTCCGCGCCGGCGCGAACGACACCCTGGACGGCGCCGTGCTCGCCGCGGACTCCGACTGGGAGAAGCGCCTGCACGTGAGCCTCACGGGCGGGATCGAGTGGCGAACCGCAGCCGGGACCGTCGGGGCCCACGCCGTCCGGGTGGACGTCCGGGGATTCGTGCCAGACCTTCACTACGACGTCTAGCCTCGGCAGTTGCACGGGGCGCCGCAGGTGGTAGGATCTGAACCGGGTGGCCGCAGCCGCCCGTGGAGGTCGCGATGGCGTTCAACGGCGGTGGGACGGCCCTGCTCGAGACCGACGAGGCCGTCCCAGTCAGGCTCTCGAAGGTGCTCTCGGCCCTCACGGCGGGGGCGAAGGTGCTGGTGGACGAGCAGCTCACGGGCCCGGCGACGCTCTTCGACCTGGCCCCGCATGTCGCGTCGATCGCGGCCCCCAAGCTCGGGCTGCTGGTCTGCGACGGCGACGGGGCGCGGCTCAAGTTCGACGGGGCCGCCGCCTTCACCGCGAAGGCGTTCAAGGTGTTCCTGTTCGAGCTCGCGGCGACGCCGTCCGGCGTCTTCGATCTCGAGCTCGAGATCCAGGGCGCGACCCAGCAGCGCGTCCAGTTCTTCGTCATCGGCGACTAGGACATGCGTGCGCCCTCCTACGCCCTCGCGCTCCTTTCCGTGTTCCTGGCGGTCCCAGGATGCGGGAAGGCGCTCGTCGCCAAGGACCATCCCATCGCGGTCGCGGCGCACTCCAACACGGAGGATCTCCGTGGCATCCGCGCCGAGGTGGTTGGGTTGCTCCCGGAGGCGTCGCGTTCCACGTGGAACACTCGCCTGATCGCCTACGTCGTCCGGTCGCTCTCCATCGAGGCGGGGCTGGCCGGCGACACCGACTTCGACGTGCGCCGCGCGCTCACCGAAGAGCAGGGGAAGACGGATGCCGGAACTCGCTGAGGTCATCGCCGACGCGAAGGACGTGCTCCGGGACGCCCGGATCACCCCGGAGGTTCTCGACTCCGCGCTCGACATCCTCGAGCTCGCCAAGACGCTCGCCGAGAAGGACGCGCTCGACATCACCGACCTCCTCAGCGGCGACCCGAAGGCCGACCGGGCGATCTTCGAGGCGGCGAAGGTGCAGGCCGAGATCGGGCGCTCGATCGACTGGAAGGCCGTGGGGAACCTCGCGTTCCAGGTTGCGGGCGCGCTGGCGAAGGTCGCCGCGGTGTTGGTGTAGGAGGCGGAATGAGCGATGCGACGCCAGCGACGGCGGCCCCAGGTGCGGTGGCCCGCAAGCGCAAGCCGTTCTGGCGGAGCCACAAGGTCTGGGCGGCGGCGCTCGCGGCCGCGGTCCCGATCCTGAACCGCCTGCTCAAGATCGAACTCTCGCCAACCGAGGTGGCCGAGGCCATGGCGCCGTTCCTGGCCCTGATCGGCGTCGAGGGGGGCGCCGACCTCGCCAAGGTCTGGCACGAGGCGAAGCGGGCCAACGCGTAGTCCACCCGTCGGACCGGGAGGCACGATGCGGTCCCTGAACGACACGGAGACCCGGCTGCTGCTCGAAGTCTCCGCGTTGGCCGCCGAAACGCGGCTGAAGGTCGAGGATGCCGGATCTCGAGCCGCTGCTCCTGTCGCTGCGGGACAACATCCTGTTCCTGAAGGACAGCCTGACCGAGCGGGGCGACGCTCAGGGCAAGTTGATCGAGGGGCTGGCCGACTCGCAGGGGAAGCTCGCGGATCGCCTGCGAACGGTGGAGCTGGAGCAAGCACGCGAGTCTGGCGCCGGGTCGTCGCGCTCCTCCGCCTGGGCCGCCATCGCCACGGTGGTGGGCATCCTCCTGTCCCTGGTGCTCGGGGTGCTGGCCCTGGTCTTTAGGTAGGCGGCCACGGCGCGGAGGGCTGCCCACCTGGATCGGCTCCACGCGGCCTGGCAGGCCCGTGGCGGCTCAGAGGGCGACACGCCGGTCCCGGATGGCTTGCCGCCCGTCGGGCAGGGCCCTGGGGGCCACAACCGGGCTGCCCGGTGGCTTCGGGCGCGCGGCTGGGTCGCGCTCAGGGATCTGGCGCTGGCCTGGAACGTGAACCGCCCCTGGCTCTGGCGACAGGCCAAGGCCGGGCGCATGCCGTACCTCCGGGTGGGCGAGCGCGCGATTTTCTTCGCGCCGAGCGACGTCCAGAGGCACGCCGACAGACTTGCCGATCCCGGCATACGGGTTGCGGTAGACTCGGCGGAGGCTCGTCCATGAGGCCGCACACGAAGCCGTACCTGGAAACCGCGATGGTACGCACCGGCCTGGGGGCCGTGGAGATCGCGGCGAAGGCCCAGATGCCACTCCGCACGCTCTACGACATCCGGACGCGGGTCTACCCGCTGCGTGCGCGCGGGCCCAACCGCGCATCCTTGCAGCGCTTGGCGGACGTTTTGCACATCGACCTCATGGTGTTGCTGCGCTGGATTGGCCTCGTGAAGCGCCGGAAGCCCAAGCCGAATCCGGACACGGCGTTGCCGCTAGTGGCAAGTCCATGTCCTGTGGCGCCGCCGCCGGTGGCGGCAAGCGAGTTGCCACTGGCGCCGGCCACGCAGACCGCCGCGTCCGGCAAAGACGGCACGGCTCATGCGACGTCGCAGGCGACATGAGACCTTGCGCGCATTGCGGGATCAGATTCTCGGCATGCAGGCCGTGGCTCGAAGGAGTCCAGCGGTACTGCATCTCGGTTGCGTGCAAGGCCATCAAGGGCCGGACCTGGAGGTTCGCGTGATCAGCGAGCTCATTCCAAAGATTGCCGCCTGGGAGGCCAGCGAGGAGAAGAGGGGCCGCTGGCGGCCGCGGTGCTCCAACAGCGGGACCGAGCGATGCGTCCGCGCGGACGTCTACTCGGCCGCGGGTGAGTCTCCAGCCCCGCTCCCTGGTCGGGCCGCTCTCATATTTTCTGACGGAAATTGGGCGGAGGAGTTGGTCCTGGACTGGATCCGGAAGACCGCCTTCCGTGTCCACTCGGAGCAGATGGTGGTCGAGCCACTCCTGGCGCCAGGCACGCACCACGGATACACCTGCGGCCAGAAGGGCTGCGGCCAGAAGGTCGGGGCCGACGTCGTCCACGGACACATCGACGGGATCGTCACTGACCCGATGGGCCAGGATTTCCTGCTCGAGATCAAGACCGCGAACCACTTCACGTGGGGCCGCTGGGCGAGCGGGGCGGACGCGCCGTGGGACTACATCACGCAGGCATCGCTCTACGCGATCGGCATCCGGAAGGTCAGCTCGAACGTCGATCGGGTCCTGATCGTGATCAAGAACAAGAACACCTCGCAGTTCCTCGAGTACGTCATCACCGTGCCGAAGGAACTGGACGGTGTCACCGTGATCGAGTCGGCACTCTTCACCGAGGGCGAGCACCCGGTGCCGTTCACGGTGGCCGCGCCGACGCGCGACCGGCTGATCCCGGCCGCGGTCGTCCGCTGGCAGGACGTCGCGCGGTTGGCCGCGGCGAAGACGTTGCCGCCCCGGCCGTTCGTCTTCGGCTACTGGAGGTGCGACTACTGCCCGTTCTCGGGCACGTGCTGGAAGGGCTACGAGGAGGAGGCGGGCGCGGCCGGGGACGCCGAGGCGAAGCTGTTGTCGCCGGAGGTCCAGGCGATGGTGCTCACGTACGTCGATCTCCGCCGGCGCCACAGCGGGCTCGAGAAGGAGAAGGACGCGCTGAACGATCGGATCTGTGTCGCGATGGCCGCGGCCGGCATCCGTCACTCCCTCGTGCCTGGGCCCTCCGGGAATGTGGACGTGAAGCTTGAGATGAAGTCGCGGAAGAAGCTGGACGCCGATCTGATCCCGGAGGCGATCGCGAAGGCGGCGACGATCGAGAAGCCCTACGAGACGCTGACGGTGAAGGAGCGCAATCGATGAAGTTCACGAGCCTCAAGGGTGTGTCCGACCAGCGGCGGCTGCCGCGCCTCGGCAAGATCCGGCTGGGCCTGAAGGTCCGGCGCGGGAAGCAGGAGCGGTGCCAGCACGACGACAAGGGCTCCTGCTGGTTCTGCACCTACCCGAGGGAGGTCGACTACTTCGTCGTGCCGCCCGAGGTCGCGAAGGTGTATGGGCCGCAGCCGAAGAAGCTCGAGGTCATGCTCCCGGTCGAGGCCGTGGAGACGGTCCTCCCCGTGAGCCTCAAGGCGTACCGGGCGTCGGGCCTGGTGTGCGCGGGCAACGGGGAGATCGCGGTGCGGCGCGACGAGCACGGGGCCATGATCGAACGGACCTGTCCGTGCAACTGGCTCCAGAAGCGGTCCAAGGAGAACCCCGAAGGCGGGCGATGCGCCCGGATGGGGGTCCTCAACGTGGTGCTGCACAAGGTCATGCTCGGCGGGGTCTATCAGATCGCGACGGGCTCGTGGAACTCGATCGTCGACTGCCTCTCCGGCATGGACTACATCCGGGCGATGCTCGGCAAGGTGTCGTGGGTGCCGCTCGTACTCGAGCGGGTGCCGACCGTGGTCCAGCACACCGAGGACGGCGGGGAGTCCCGGCAGCAGACCCACTACACGCTGCGCCTCACGTTCGAGGGCGGCATCGACTTCGTGAACGAGATCCGCGCGGAGGCGAAGCGGATCCTGGCGGCGCCGCAGCCGACGTACCTGCTGCCGGCGCCGGACGTGGATCCGGTGTCGGATCCCCCGGATCTCGAGGAGGCCGAGGGCCCGGTGCGCGAGGCCGAGGGCCCGGTGCGCGAGGCCGAATTCACGGAGCCGCCGGAGGCCAAGCCCGCGGCCGCGGGCGCGCCCCCCGCGCCGCCCGAGCAGCCGAAGCCGGCCCAACCGGCGGAGGCGAAGCCCGCGGCCAAGCCCGCGCCGAAGCCGGCGAAGCCGGCCGCGAAGGCGCACCCGCTCGATGCGCTGGCCAGCAAGGACGAGTGCCGCGCCCTCTGGCAGCGGCTCCGCGCACTCGCCCAGACCGAGCCCGAGGCGGTCGCGGCCTGGGAGTTCCTGCTGAAGGACTACTGCGGGGTCGACTCGTCCGAGGCGCTGCGGTCCGTGAAGGTCGGGTGGATCATGGCCGAGCTCGCCAAGCTCCGGAAGCCGGAGGATCTCGCGGGGTTCCTCGCGTCGTGCCGCGAGATGCTCAAGCTCTAGGGATGCGTCGTGCCGCGCTGGATCCGCCTCCACTGCGACATCGACCGCGAGCCCGAGTGTCGGGATCTCGACGGCGACGCGCTGCACCTGTACCTCACGCTCGTCCGGATCGCCGCCGACCGCATGGACCCTGACGGGTGGGTCGCGCCGAACCACTCGACCGTGAAGTACCTGGCCGGGCGCGCCAAGTGGAGCGGGCCGCCGGGCCCGGACGGGATGCCGGCGCCGAGCGACGAGACGTGCGAACGCGTGCGCCGAGCCTTCAACGCGCTGGCCGTCGCGGGACTGGCGAAGCGGATCGGCGTGGAGATCAAGGTGCTGGTGTTCGACCGATTCATCAACCCGGATCTGCAGCGCGCGCGCGCGCGCAGGGAGCGAGCCGATGCCGACGCCTCCGCCCGAGTCCCAGGCCCCGAAGGACTACGTCCTGGTCCCGGTGGAGGTTGACGAGGGCGAGGTCCGGATCGCGCCCGACAAGGTCGTGCCAGTCTCGCTGCGGGATCTTGAGCACGGCCTGGTCTTTGTGGGCGTGCCGGACCACTTGTCGCCAGCGGAGCATCGGACGCTGATCGACGCGATCCACAAGGCCCGGACGGGGCCGGCGCAGTACGTCGTGGTCACGGAGTCCGACGCGCGGCGCTGGGGGGCGTGGCGGCTGGTGCCACGCGCGCGCTACGATGCGCTGCTGCGCGAGGAGCGGCCCACCCGATGAGCGACCCCCAGAAATCCAGGCCCCCCGGGCCCGTTGAGGGCCAAGCCTTCGCGGTGGCGCTCTCCCAGTTCATTCGGGACCACTCGGGCAAGCCCCAGGATCCGAACGCGCCGCCGGAGCCGGTGTCGGCGCTCGCGGCATCGGCGCAGTACCTCGCGCCGTTCGTCGAGCGGCTGCAGGCACTCGAGCGGGACCTCCCGCCGTTCCCTTCGAACCACGGGGGCGCCCCGTGGGCGGAGGCCGAGGCGGCGGCGCTCGACATCTCGCGTCGCGAGTCCCTCGCGAGCCTCCGCCAGCGGTTCGGTCTGCAGACGAACGCGCTCTACGCCTGGGCCGCCAAGCGTCGCTGGAAGGAGCGCCGCGCGGTGCTCTCCGAGCTGCTGGCGCGGCGGACGTCCGCGGCCGTGCTGGTCGACTCCGGCAAGGCGCTGGGCGTCGAGCCGCCGGAGAACCCCATCCGCCCGGAGAGCCTGGACGAGCGGGAGACGCGGCTGATCGACCTGTGCGAGCTCGCCTTGAAGCAGTTCGCCACCCGGCTCGGCAAGGAGGAGATCGACTTCAAGAACGGGGTCCGGGACCTCGACGTGCTCGCCCGGCTCATCGCGTTCCTGCGCGGCCAGGCCGAGCGGATCGTCGAGCGCCGGAACACGGTCTCGGTCATCGATCTCGAGCGCGCGGCCGCCCAGGTGGCGCGCCGCATGCGCACGATCGATCCCGCCCTGGCAGGGGTCGTGCGCGACGCGGAGTTCAGGCCCGCCGAGGACGGCATGCCGTCCCCGACACCGCGCGACGCCGCAGAGTAGCGGCCTCCCGCAACTGCGCCTTCACGTCCTCGCTCATGGGGGGCGGCGCCGGCATCATCCCGGCCGCGATCGCGGCCTTCCGCACGGCGCGATCCGCGGAGATCCCGTCGGCCATGAGGCTCCGGACGGACGTCTCGAACGCCTCCCACTGCCGGTCCACGATCCGGTCCCCGGACGAGAGGCGCCCGAAGCGGTTGGGGCAGACCGGCGTGTGCGCACGGAAGGTCGCCGGGTCCTGGCCGGTCGCCGGGCAGCGGGCGCAGGCCCACGACGGGTTGCGCGCGAGCGGGGAGACGTAGGGCTGCTTCACGCGATTGCCGGTGCGGCGTCCCGGCGCGCGTCGAGCGCCCCGTAGACCGCGTCCTCGATCGTGAGCACCCATCGCTCAGGATCCCCGCCGTCCTTCGGATGCAGATCCACGATCAGGGGGCCTGGCGTTCCCACGCTGATCGTGATCTTGAACTCCGGCGTCTCCGTCGTGGCCAGATGCATCGCCAGCCACATCCGCTCGTCCCGCCTGAACTCCATCAGTCACCTCCTGCGGCACGGGCGGGACTCTGAACCCGCCGAGCGACCTGTCCGTGCCATGAGCGAGGCTAGGGGCTCCTCGCGGATCTTTCACGTTCCTCGGGTTCGACGGCTCGCGACTCGTAGACGTCCCTGGGTCTGGGCGGCTCGCGGTCGATTCGCGTTCCTGTCACCTTCCGGCTCGCGGGCTCCTTCCGTGCCTCCGGTACATCGGCTCGCGCTGAAGGTCCGTGCCTGTGCATCGACGGCTCGCGTGGCGTCCACGTTCCTCTCGCTCACCGGCTCGCGCGCTCCGGTCGTTCCTCTCTTCGGACGGCTCGCGAACCCTTCTCGTGCCGGTCTTCACACGGCTCGCAGGCTATCAGCGTTCCGGTTCATCTTCGGCTCGCTCGCCAGATACGGTCCGTACCTCAAACGGCTCGCGCAACTCATACGTCCCTTACCTGCACCGGCTCGCGCCTGCGTCACGTTTCTCGGAGGGTGCGGCTCGCGTGCTCGGCTCGTGCCTCACGGTTCTCGACTCGCGCACCTCGTACGTCCCGTGGTTTCAGAGGCCCGCGACCTCGGTTCGTTCCGGTTCCTGGACGGCTCGCGCCCTTCTGGCGTCCCTCCCAGTCCTCGGCTCGCGCCGATTCTCCGTCTCGCCGGTAGTGCGGCTCGCGAACGCTTTCCGATCCTGGCCTGCCACGGCTCGCTGGCTTCCATCGATCCGATGGAGATGCGGCTCGCTCTGTCCGTACGTGCCTCGATTCCGACGGCTCGCTTCCCTTCAACGCTCCTTCCGGTGCGCGGCTCGCGCCCCCTTTCCGTTCCGAGTCCACTACGGCTCGCGCTTTGTCAACGTACCGAGATACCTTCAGCTCGCGGACGATCTCCGTTCCGGAGCGAATCCGGCTCGCTACTTCCGTACGTTCCTCGCCTCGCTCGGCTCGCGGCCTCCATGCGTTCCTTGACTCGAACGGCTCGCGCTTCCCACCACGTGCCCACTGTTATACGGCTCGCGTCGCTCCCACGACTCTCTTGTCGTTCGGCTCGCTCGGGAGTTCTCGTTCCTGCCGTCCCGCGGCTCGCTGGCAACTCACGTTCCTCGCCCATTCCGGCTCGCTGCGCCGCCTCGTCCCGGTCGTACCACGGCTCGCTTCTCTTGGACGGACCTTGGCCAGCACGGCTCGCGATCAATCAGCGCTCCTCAACTTCTTCGGCTCGCCCATCTTCCACGTGCCGAACCCTGTCGGCTCGCTCCTTCTCTTCGTGCCTCCCGTCGCACGGCCCGCGATCCTTGGTCGCCCCTCTCGTACTGCGGCTCGCGCAGATCTGGCGTTCCTCGACCCTTGCGGCTCGCTCCTGATCCACGTACCGAGTTTCCTCCGGCTCGCGTCTAGCGAGCGTGCCTCCTTCCTCGCGGCTCGCGCACCTTCCACGTTCCGAGCGATCCCTGGCTCGCGACTCATAGACGTCCCTGGGTGTGGGCGGCTCGCGATGGTCGCACGTTCCTGCCGCATGACGGCTCGCTCCCGCTCGACGTTCCGGTGGCTCATCGGCTCGCGTCCATTTTGCGGATCTGCATGACCTCGGCTCGCTACTGGTCGGCGTGCCTAGTACCGGGCGGCTCGCGAGCGGTCCACGTTCCTTGGACAACACGGCTCGCGATCGGTTCACGTTCCTGAACGCTCTCGGCTCGCGGTAAGAGGACGGGCCGACCACGGAACGGCTAGTCCTTCGTCTCCTTGCGCGACCCGATCCATCTCGCCCCCTTGACCAGGTTGCATCGAAGGTGCGACGTCGCGCAGTTCTTCTTCGTGTGCGACCCGCCACGAGCAAGCGGCACGACGTGATCCAGCGAGAACGACATCGGATGCCTCCCGGCTGGCCATTGCGCGAACCGCCCGCAGAGATGGCATCGTCGTCCGTCGCGCAGGTAGACCTGGCGGGCGTCGACCTTCTCGGTGCGACTTCCGCGCATCTTGGCGCGCCGCCGATGCTGCTTCTCGGCTCCGCGTGCGCGAACCCGTTCAGGATTCTTCGCTCGATTCTCTCGATGCCACCGGTTGACCATGAGCCTATAGCGCTCGTAGTTCGCCGAGATCCATGCCAGAATGTTTTCGCGGATCCTGGTTCGGTTGGCCTTTCGATATCGCGCAGCGTTGGCGCGAGCCCTCTCCATGTTCTCCTGCCACCAGCGTTTCGCGTACGCTCGGCATCGGTACCTGAACTTGGCGTCGCTCCGGTACTTGGATCGTCTCTCTGCGTTGTACCTGTCCTTATTCCTGGCGTAGAACCGTCGCTCGAGTCTGCGCCACTGCTTCGGGTTCTTCGACTTCCAGAGTTCGTGGTAGCAGGTACCACACCGCTCGTGGGCGTGGATCTTCCTGATTCGTCCACACTCGCAGCAGCGCCTCGTTCTCACGCAGAAGCCTCGCGGTCCATGAGGGGCGGGATCGGGGTCTGGTGTCCGAGGTGGTCGATCGCGTACGGGGCTGGAGCCGGGAGCCCCTCGAGCTCGCGCCAGACCTTCCAGACCGTTCCGCCGAACACCTTGGCGAGCCACCGCCGCGCCTGCGCGTCGATGTGCCCCTTCCTCCACCCGAGGCGTACGGACCCGCCGGGGAGGTCGCGCCTCAGCCTGGCGAGGACGGCGCCCGTGACCATGCGTCCGGCCTCGAGGCCGGCGGTCGGCTCGATGAGCAGGCGGCCGAGCAGCCGCGGATCCGGCTGGTCGAGGCGCTCGAACATCGGCTCGCGCTTGGCGAGGCGCTCCTTCGTCTGGCGGTACAGGTCGTAGTACGCCCCGCCGGCGAGCACGAGGACGCTCGAGCACTTCCAGCTGTGGACCTTGAGGACCGGGGACCAGTTGCCCCGGACCCCCTTCTCGCGCCGCTGGATCGTCCCGTCCGGCCGCAGGCCCAGCCCGCAGTACGTCCACCACTTGCTGACCGTCGCCCAGGTGGCGATCCCGTCCGTCTCCTCGTACCAGCCCTTGGCCAGCGGCTCGTCGGTGCCGCCCCCATCGCCCTCCCCGTCCTCCTTCTCCCACGGCTTCATCCCGGGCTGCGCCGCGTGCAGTTCGCGCAGCATGACCTTCTTCCCCTGCCGCTCGAGCGCCTTGGCCTCGGACTCGTCGCGGAGCGCGTGGTAGTGGGGCCCGCCCGCGTAGGCAAGGAACCCGCCGAGGACGATCGGGCCTGCGCCCCGCACGCGCGAGAGCCAGGTCGTCCAGATCGGGTGGTCGAGGACGATCCGACTGATCGCCGCCTTGAGCTCCGCCTCGATGCGCTCGACGCGCGCGCCGAGGTAGTCGTGGAACGCCTCGGCCTTCTCCTGGGGCATGCCCGCGTCACGCTTCAGGCCCCCGATCCGGTTGCCGATCCCGATGCGGGTCGCCTGGATCTGGTAGTACGTGTCGACGTAGAGCCGGAGCTCCGCGAGCAGCGCGCGCTTGGCGTCGCCACCCTGGACCGTGGCCCAGGTCTGTGGGATCGGCGGCGTCGCGTCCCGCGCGTCGACTTTGGAGATGCCGAGCAGCTCCTCGACCTCGCGCTTGCGACGCACGGCCTTCTTCTTCGTGGGCGTCGTGCCCAGCTTCGTCTTCGTCCCGATGCCTCCCATGTCGTACTCCTCTGCCGCCTGTGGCGGCGTTCTGTGTCCTGGCCAGGGTCCGGGGTTGACCGCGAGGTCCCTTCCTTCGCGCGCCTGGCCTCGCGCGAGCTCGGCGACGGTCGGTGTGGCCGGAGCCGTCAGGCAGTCGTTGACGCGCACTCCCGGCGCACGCGCGGGGCTAGTTCAGGGTCACCAGCCCGTCGAAGAACTTCCCGATGTGCGTCCCCACCTGCAGCGCCCGCTCCGGCGGGAGCCCGCGGGCCGCGCGCGTGCAGGCGTTGTTCAGCCCCCACAGCGTGCGGGGCCGCACGTCCGTCCACGTCTCCTCCGGCGCGAAGTAGGTCTGGGCGACGCTCTTCAGCCTGCGGAGCGGGATCACCCCCTGGCGGAAGGCGTCGAAGAGCGTGGCCCGCGCCTCGAGGTCCGTGAGCGGCCACGCCTTCATGCGGTCGATCCGGATCGTCTGCTCCGCCGAGACCTTGGCGACCCGGTTCATCGCCAGCTCGCACTGGACCTCCGCGTCGAAGCCCGCGGTGTGCTTGCGGCGCAGCACGAGCACGTCGCCCGCGAAGGCCATGTTGTCGCAGACGAAGACGCGCCGGCCCACGACCAGGCTCACCGAGAACGCCTGGTCGTTCGCGCTCCGCACCCCGATCATGAGGCCGCTCTCGTCGTCGGTGGTGAGCCGCGCGTCCCCGCCAGCCCCGACCCGCTCGAAGTCGAGGATCCCGAAGAGCCGGGAGCCCTCCTTCTTCACGCCGAACTTCTGGGCCTTCAGGACGAGGCCCCGGCGCTCGGCCGCCTGCTGCAGGCGGTCGATCAGGACGGCGTGCGGCACCGGCGTGTGCCGGGGCCCCATGGATTCCGGGGGCGGCAGCGCCGCGAGATCCTCGCGCCGGATCACGGTCGAACCCTTCATGAGCACCAGCATCCGCGTCTCCTCTGGGCCGAAGCCCTTGGGCCACCGGACCATCCGGTTGCCATCGATCGGACCATCGCAAACGACGGTCCTTGCCGACGCCCGGGACGCTGGCGGCACACGCCGCTACTTACGCCAGAGCGATCACGAACTATCCGGTTACGGTCGTGCCATCTGGCATGGCCGCCGGCATCGTGGCGTTGATCAGTTGCTGCTTCCGCACCAGCAGCCCGTGAACGCGACGGTCGAGCTCGTGGTCAGCCACAAGGCGCTGCACGAGCACGCCGCGGTGCTGCCCGATCCTGCAAAGGCGATCTTCCGCCTGCTGGTTCAGGGCCGGGGTCCAGTCTAGGGACACGAACACGACGTGCGCCGCCTTGGTCAGTGTGAGCCCTGTCCCGGCCGCCTGGATGGTGCCGGCGAGCCCGCGGTGCGTCCCGGACTGGAAGGCCGCGGCCACCTCGGCCCGCCGCTCGTCTGGGGTGTCGCCGGTGATGGTGAGCCAGCCCGGCCGCGCGGCCACGAGGTCGATCGCGGCGCGATGGGGCGAGAACACGATCAGCGGCTCCTCCGCCTCCTCGTACGACTCGACGAGCTCGAGGAGCGCCGGGATCTTCGCGGCCGAGAGCGCCGTGCGCGCCGCCGAGATCCGGCGCATCACGTCCTCGGGAATCCGGAGATCGACTTCCAGGGCGGCCTCCGAGAGCTCAATCCCGCAGCCCCGGAGCATCTCGAGGACGTCGTCGCACATCGTGCGCGTCGCCTTGTCGATGCCGTTCACGAGGATGTCCTGGTACCGCTTCGGCGGCAGCTCAGGGAGCACGTCCATGCGCCGCCTGCGGAGGCAGACCTTGGCCAGCAGCCCAGGGACCTCGGGCGCAGGCATGCCCCACTCATACCCCCCGAAGTAGCCCTTGCGCGCGTCGAAGAGCCGGAGGAACCGGGGCCAGGATCCGAACGCCTCCTCGGCCAGGCTGGCGGCGTGGAGCACGTACCAGAGTTCGCTCGGGCGGTTGAGCATCGGGGTTCCAGAGAGCATCCAGGTCCGTCCCATCCGGTCGAGCACCGCTCGCGACACCGCCTCGAACTTTCGTGTCCGCTTGGACTGCCCGTTCTTCACGAGGTGGCAGTTGTGGACCAGGAGACCGTTCACCGAGTACGACGGGTGCCCTGCAACCTCGAGATTGTGGACGACAACCTCGCCGCCGTCGTAGCCCAGCGCTTCAAGATCTCGTCGTTCGAGAATCTCGACACCGTCCAGCCGAGCGAAGCCAGGACGCGGTCCTTGCGCCGATCCTGCGCCTGGCGATCGAGGGCCCGGTGTGATCCGCCATCTGCCTCGATCGCCAGGCGCAGGGCCGGGATGGCGACGTCGATCTTGTAGTGACACGGGGATCCCATCCGCCTGCCAGTCCGTATCACGAAGTTCGACTCGGCCATCGGACCAAGGAATCGCAAGAGCCTCCGCTCCGGTCTGGTCGGTCCGGCGCCATTCCCGCCGCGCACCGACGGCCGATGACCCATCGCACGAAGGGTCGCCGACAGCCGTTGCCTGACCGCGGCCCGCCACATCGGGTTGCGCGTCCGCATCCGCTTTGACGAGCGCGCCGCCAGCGATGGATCCCTTCGGTTGGCCGCTCGGCCGGCCGCGCTGATCCTGGCGCGCACCTTCGCACAGTAGACCTTGGCTCTGATCTCTGGTTGCCACATTCTCCACGTCGCCGAGCAGGATGTTCCGCAGAATCTGGTGGGCCACGGGCGGTCCGGATACAGCCTTCGACAGTACGCGCATCGCCGTGAGGGCTTGGGATGCATGGGTAGTCATCATCCACTGTCCAGGCACTAGGTCAAGAGCGCGGCGCCAGCCACGGCCTGTCATGAACTTGTGGTTCTGGGTGACCACGATCGTGCTATCTCCAACGGTCAGCCGCACCATGCTCCGGGCTCGGCGGACGGACAACGCGAGCACGCGTCCAGCCCCTACCGCGTTGCAGACAACCTCGCCGACCCGCACACGCTCGATCGCCTTCGGGCCGCGCGGCGTGTCCACGAGCGTCCCGGATGGAAAGCACTCGTCCGCGATGAGGATGGTGCCATCTGGCGGCGGGCCGTACTTCTCGTGCAGCACCTCACGCCGGTGCTCCCCGGGCTTGACGACGTCTGGCAAGACGTCGTAGTTGAGTACGACCGCGTGCCCAGGCTGCGGCCAGTGGAAGGACTTGCGCCCTCGCAGCACCTCGACCTTCAGGTCCGGGCGCCACTTCGCCGCCTCCGCCCGCCACACGCCCTTGACAGAAGCCGGACAGACCACTACACTTGGTGCGCGCTTCGGTATCGCCAGAAGCGCCTGACACGTCTTGCCCAGACCGGGCTCGTCCGCAAGCAGCGCCCGGTCCCGGCCCGAGAGCCAGGCGACGCCGGTCTTCTGGTACGGGTAGAGCGCCGCCCCGTCGTCGGCCGCGGTCGCCGCCTCGGCCCCATGCGTGAGCCGGACCGCGGTCCGGGTCCGGTTGTGCTGGGCGACCGCGTACGCCTCGAGCGCCGCCCGGAGGTCCGGCTGCACGTAGGAGACCAGCTCCCGGATCCGGAGGGCGTCCAGCACCGCCTGGGTCTGCCCGCGCTCGCAGACCTGGGCCTTGCAGACCGGGTCGTACCGGGCGCCGGCCTCCCGGCACGCCTCGCGGTACGACTCGAAGTCCCGGCGCGGGACGTAGCCCTGTGGCTCGATCCGGGTGCGGCCGTCGACCATCAGAGAGAGGGCGATCGTGCTCATCGACCCCGCAGGCCCGAGCGGCGGTCCTGGGACACCATGTCGATCTCGATTCCGCTCACCTCACAGACCGCCGCGGTGGGCCCGCCGATGTCCAGGCGGGACAGGACGATGTTGCGGGCCACCTGCTCGGCCTCCTTCTCGTTGCGTGCGAGCACGCCCCAGAGCTCCACGGAAAGATCCCCGCGGAGCTGCACCTCGAAGCGCTGTCGCCGCGCCTGGGGCTTCGTCTTCCTTCGCGTCTTCATGCGTGGTCCTTCCGGGCCTCGCCCGGGGTTCGGGTCTCCTGCAGGGCGTCGGCGATCTCGGCGCCGATCACGTCGTTGATCTCCATCGGGTCCGCGGGCCGCTCCCCGTTGGCGCAGGCCCGTGCGATCTCCTCGACCACCGAGTGGGACGCGCGGTCCCAGACCGCGCGCAGCGCGAGCAGCGCGTCTGCCACGGTCTCCGCCTCGGCCTGGTCGAGGTAGATCGCCACGATGTGCTCGGGCACGAGACCGCCCTTGAACTGCTGGGCGAGCCCCTGCACGTGGGTCTGGAACAGGATGTCCCCGCGCGTCGGGCGCCCCGACAGGGATCCCAGCGGGGTGCAGACCACCCAGAACTTCTCGATCTTCATGGCATGCTCCTTTCGGTTGCGTGTTCGTTGAACGCCAGGGCTCGGGCCGCCCGCGCCAAGCGCACGGCCCGCGGCCAGTTGCGCTTGGACGCCCGCTCGGCCAGCTGGGTGAGGCGCCAGGCGCGCTGGATGCGCGCCAGGTCCGCCATCACCGCGGCGTGTCGATCAGTTTCCACGGGTCTCCTCCGGCGGGAGTCGGTCCCGCAGGACGCGCAGGACTCTGGCGATCAGCGCGAGCTCCATCTCTCGGGCTGGGCCCGGGTGCTCCTGGAGCAGCTCGGCCACGCACGACTCGATGCGGTTCGCCACCGTCGCCTTCTGCGCCTCGGTCATGGGCGCTACGCCCCCTCGCTGGCCTGTGGCGGGGCAGCACGCGCGAGCCACGCCGTCACCTTGTCGGGACTTCCCCAGGCTTCGGCCGGGCACTCGTTGTAGAGCCAGGCCGCCCAGTCCCGCATCGCGGCGGTGTTCTCCTCGTCCGCCGCGCTGTAGGCGCCGACGAGATCGTTTTCGAGCACGGCAGTCAGGAAGGACCCGACCCGGCAGTGCTGCTCGACGTAGCGGCGCGCCCCATCCTGCATGTGCGCCGGCAAGCGGGAGTAGTCGATCTCGCTGGGCATGGCTAGCGGCTCCCTTCTGGCACTGTGGCCAGAGCGGTTCCTTCCCGAATCACCTCGGCGGTACGGACCTCGAGCAGCCGCTCCACCGTGTCAACCTGCACGCGCAGCGGGTGGTCGGTCGGCAACGTGGACAGGGTGTCCATGTCCTGCCACCCGAGGAACGTCCGCGCGGCACACGGGTCGCCAAATATCCAGGCGGTCAGCGCGGCGTACTTCTCCTTGCAGAGCGCGTGGTTCGCGAGCGAGATGCTCGGGTCCATCGCGGCCATCCCGACGGTCGCGTTGCTGGCCGGATCGAAGATCGCCACGCGGGTGACGGCGCTCCCGGGGATCGTGCCCCGGTGTCCGATCGTCCCCAGGCCCTCGAGCGAGGCGCGCCACTGGCCGGCGTACAGGTGGGCGCGCCGCCGCCACCACAACGTGCGCTCGCGCAGGTTCCCGGTCGGCTGGCCGGGGTGTCCGCGCATGGCCTGCTCGCACCAGTCCTCGTCCGGCTGCAGGCGGGACTGCTCGAGCCGGTTCACGTCGATCTCCACCAGCCCCCAGCGCCCGCCGCCGGTGGCGTTCGCCGCGAAGTACCCGGCGTAGACGTCGGTGAGGTACACGGTCTTCGCGTTGCTGGGCAGCGTCCAGTTCCCGGCGGCCCGCCCGCGCGGCCGGAGCCCGTGCGTGAAGGCGCCGCGCGCCACCGCCTCGGTCGTGCCGTGGTAGAGCCTCACGCGCCACCCGGCGTCGCGGGCGGCGCTGGGGCATGGGCTGCGGCATTCCTCGCCGCCTCCTCCTGGGCGTGGGACATGATGTGGCCGTGCCTGAGAATGCTCTCGACCATCCAGTCGTAGCCACAGAACCCGGCCGACTTCTTCGCCCGCTCGCCCTTCGGGAGTGCGCGCGCCGACACGCTCGCGCACCACCCGTCGCCGAAGTTGTACGACCACGAGGCACGGCCGTTCGCATCGAGGTTCAGCCGCGCCGTGATCTTTTCCGCGAGCGTGCGGACGATGGCGTAGTGCTTGCCCTCGCCGCTCCACTTGCCGTTCCATGAGGCGACACCGGGCATGGTCAGAACGAACTCGATGCGCTTCATGGTGCCTCCTCCGGCGCGAACAGGTCGTCGATCTGGACCCACACCGCGGCGCCTCGGACTGCGGCGCGACCCACGTAGCCGCGCAGCAACGTCTCCCGGATGTCGATCTCCCAGCTGGTCGCGCATCGGACGATGCGAAAATCCAGGCTCGGCCCGTGCCGATGCGTGCGCGCCGCGACGTCTGTCAGGAAGTCGAACAGCGCGACGGCGCTGGTGAACTCGCGTTCCATCACGCCTCCTTCAGCCACTCCCCGCAGGCCACGCACTCGTGTGTGGCCCGGCCGTAGAAGCCAACTCCCGTGATCGGCCGCCGGTTCATGTGCCGGCACCCAGGCTTCGGCTCGCGCCGGCGCACCACCGCGCCGGGGTGGTGGTGCAGCGCCTCGGAGAGCGCGGCCGCGAACGTGGGGTGTGGCCCATGGTCCGAGCGGGGATCCCACGTCTCGTACGCGGCGCCAATCGGCTCCCAGCACCAGCCGGTCTCGATCTCGTACAACCGGATGGCGAAGCCCGCGCTCACGACAGCAAGCCCCGCTCGGCCAGGGACACGTACTTCCCCTCACTCCCGATCACGACGTGGTCGAGCAGCTCGATCGCCAGGATCTTCCCGGCCGCGGAGAGTCGGCGCGTGAGCGCCACGTCCTCCGGGCTCGGCTCGGGATCGCCACTGGGATGGGCGTGCGCGACCAGGATCGCGGCGGCCGACTCGTGGATCGCGCGGCGGAACACGTCGCGCGGAGACACCAGCGAGGCGTCCAGCGTCCCCAGGCTCACGAGGTGGATGGCGGTCACGCGTCGCTGCGTGTTCACGTGCAGCACCACGAACATCTCCTGGGACGCCGACCAGATCATCGGGGCGAGGAAGGCGACGGCGTCCGCGGCCTTCCCGATCACCGGGCCGATCGGCGCCGGCGCCACGCCGCTGGCCGCCGCGACGTCACGCACGAGGCTGGCCCCACGCAGGGGGCCAGAGAATCCTGGGCTCCGCCGGCGCATCAGACTCCCTGCCGCGCGAAGTACGCGTCGCTCCGGGCCTCGGCCTCGGCCTGCTCCTGCGCCACGCGCGCCTCGGCCGCAGCCCGCTCGGCCTGCTCCGCCAGCCAGTTGAGCTCGATCCACATCACCGCCTCGTGGACCGTCTCGAAGTAGTGGGACGCCTGGCACGGCCCCAGCCGCGCCCCGGCGATCCCGTCGTAGACCGCGTGGACCGTGCCGGGCTCGCGCCGCGGGCAGCGGCAGTCGTCCGGGCGGCAGAACTCGTGACCGCTGCGGTAGTGGTTGGGCCCGTAGTCGAGGTAGTTCCCGACGCTCGATTCCTGGCCGGTCGGGACGGCCCAGCCCCGATCGGTCGTGGCCCACTCCGGGCTCTCGAATGGGGCCCGGCACGTGTGGTGGTCCCAGCGGATCATGCGCTCTCCCTTCGGCGGACGCGCCGCCACTGTCGCTCGGGCCATGCCGAGCGGTCCCGCGCCCAGCGATCGATCACTCGGGGCGGGAACATCCCGTCCGGCATCCGCGACGGGGGCACGAGCGTGGCGCGCTGCGCGTTGAGCGTCCCGAGCGGGTAGGGCCGTCCCTTCACCCCCGCCGTGCCGAAGGCGTACCAGACGGCCCTCCGGTCCTGGTCCTCGCACCACCGCCGCACGATCCTGACGCGGTGCTGGGCCTCCGCGTGTGTCGAGAACGGGCCCAGCAACAGGGCGGAGCGTCCGGCGTCCTGCACCGAGACGTAGAACCGCTCGTCGCGTGGGTGCGACTGGTTCGCGCAGCGCTCGCAGGGGTCGTGCATCTAGTACCCCATCGCCTCGGCGGCGTGGTCGCGCTGGTCGCGCGTCACGACGGTCCACTCCGGGTAGCGGAATCCCTCGATCTCGTGGGCGGCCAGGCGGTCGAGCGGGCAGAACGACACGGTGGTCCGCTCGAGGAGGCCGTCGCAGTCCCGACTGCGGAAGTGCTCCTCGCGCCGGATCCCGTCGCCCACGTGCTCGTAGGTCGTCTCCACGTATTCGTAGCCTTCCTCGCTCGGACCGCCCTCGCGCAGCGTCACGGACTCGCCCTCGATCATGGCGAACCCGCGGGGCCCGCTCTCGCCCGCGTTCGGATCGCCGTGGTCGTGCCACGCCCAGAAGATCGCGCGGCCGCGTGCATCGCCGTTCGGATTCACGATCGGTCCTCCTTCACGCTCAGGACCGGCAACACCTCGTTGCCGATCGTCTCGGCGCACAGCGCCGCGGTGTCGTCCCCGAGCCGTTCGTAGATGCCTGCGCCGGTGAACGCGACGAGGTCCGCGTCCGTACGCATCTGGTGGTTGACATCCAGCAGCAGTTCGTGGGCGGAGAGGATCCACGCCTTCGTCCGAGACCACGCCGCCTCCTCTGTGGTGCGTCCCCGGAGCGCCGCGTCCAGCACCGCGATGTCTGCCCGCGCTTGATCCCACTTCGTCATGACGCCTCCTTGCGATCCCGAAGTTCCTCGGCGCACCATTCCACCAGCTGTCTCCCGGCCGCGAAGATGCCTGCGAACTTCATGTGCTCGATCATGAGCGCCCGCACGACCGCCGCAGGATGCCGGGCGAGGATCTCGCGCACCGCGGCGCGTCCCCACGTGGCGCCCAGGCGGCTGATCTCGATCTGCGCCTGCGCGGCGAGTTGCCGGTCGGTGAAGGCGGTCACCGGCACGCCGCGCCCCAGGCCGCCTTCATGCCGTAGCCGAGCTGCGACCCCTCGACGATGAAGACGTCGGTGGCCCGGTTCTCCGTGCCGATCGCCGGCACGGCGTCTCCCGCGTCCTCGCCGTGCGACTCGCGCTCGACGCGTTCCTGGCGCAGGCAGTCCTCGCGGCTGACCACACCAGCGATGCCGTACTCGAACGGCCAGTTCGACTGGCACATCAGACGCACGGTTGCCTCGGGTTCGTGGTCTTCGAGCAGGCGGATCAACTCTCGCGCCTTCATACGCCGCTCCTCTCCCTGAGGGCGTGGCCCTCCGCGTTCCGGATCGCTCCCTCCACCGACTTCAGGGCCCGCCGGCAGTAGGCGGCCGCGTGGTGCGCGCTCGCGTGCCGGCACTGGTAGGCGGCCGCCCGCAGGTACGCGACCGCGTCGCGGAGCCGCTTCAGGTCGTTCGGATGCACGGGCCGCCCGCGCTGTCGAATCCCCATCACGCGCCTCCCTCCGAAGATCCAGGCCCAGGGTCGGGCGTCAGCGACGTCCCCTGCGACTCGGCGACCGCGATGGCCGCGGCCACCAGCTGCTCGATCCGCTGGCGCGACACCCGCAGCAGCCCCGCCACCTCGACCTCCTTGAACCCGATCGCCACGAGGCAGACCGCCGCCGCCTTCCGAACGGTGACGACCGGCTTGTGTCGGGCGTCTGGCCACGGGCAGCCGAGTTGGCGCGCGATCAATCGCAGGTACATCGGCGTCAGCCCGAGGCGCGCCGCGACTCCCATCAGCGACTCCCCGGACGCGCGCGCGGCGATCACCGCGTCGTGACGCGCGGCCCGCACGGTCTTGGACGGTATCTTCGCCGCTCGTCGCCACGACGCGACCGTGCTCCGGTCCACGTTCAGACGGTCGGCGACCCAGTTGTCCGGCTCCTTGCCGAGCCACGCGAACTCCTCGGGCGTGGCGATCCGCGCCAGGGGTCCGCCGCGGGGCCGGCTCAGGCCGAGATCCCGGCGCTTCTTGTTGTAGGTCGCCGGGCAGAGGTCGTGGCGCACCGCGAAGTCCCGATACCGGAGCGTCCGGACATCCTCCAACATCTTGTCGGTCCAGAGGACCGCGCCAGGTCGTCTGGCCAGGCCCAGGCGGACGCGCTTCTGGGAGACGGTGTACGGTTTGAGTCCGTACTTCCTCGCGACCTCGATCGGCCGGAGCACGTGGAGGTCCGCAAGCATCGCCTCGGTCCAGCTGGTCTGGGCCACTCTAGGCTCCGAGATCCCCAGGCGTCGTCGCTTGGTCGACACCGTGGCCAAGGACATGTGGTACCGCTCCGCGAAGACGCGGCGCCGCATCGTCCGGAGGTCCGCGATCATCTCGGCGCTCCACTCGATCGCCCGTGCGCTCATGCGACGAACACCACCCGCGCGTACTCCGGCATGGGGATGGCCGTCCCGCATGGCGCGCTCGCGCCGTTCGCTTGGATGCATCGCAGGGCGCGCGTCGCGATCGCGCGCATCCGCCCTGGCCGCACGCGCACCTCCCAGACTCCGTACCGCACCTCGATCTCCAGAACCTGGAAGTCCCCGTGCTCGGTCATCACCAGTTCGTAGGGCCCGGTGTGCCCACACGCCGGACACCGCGGCCCCTCGTACTCGTTAGCCATCGGTCCTCCCTGGGGTCGCGCGGTGGATCGGCGTGCGGCCGCGGTTCCACACGCGGACCACCTGCCCCGCGATCACCGCCGCGTAGATCCCGAAGTCCTGGCCTTCGTGCCGCAGCCACACCACGCCCTCGTCCACCACGAAGGTGTGGCCCGGGTTCTCGGTCCGTAGATCGTGCGCCAGCGCGTCGAGCGTCACGCCTGCACCAGCTTGCCGACCCGCTTCGCCGCCGCGATCCCCGCGAGCACCATGCTGGCGAGGAAGGTCTGGGTCGCGATCTCCGGAGGCAGCAGGGAGTCGGTCGCCTGCTTCGCGTCCGCGACCGCGGCGCGCCAGGTGTTGCGTACCTCCTCGAGCACGGCCGCGCCCACGTCGGCATCGCTCGCCTCGAGGTGGTGCTCCCGAAGGTACGCCATGGCCCCGCGCACGGCCGTCGCCATCGCGCGCTCCGCCAGCGCCCGCAGCGCCGGGTCCGTCTCGGTCGTCATCGCGTCCGCCTCCCGTCGCCGTCGCGCCCACACACCATCGCGAGGGCGCGGTCGATCTCGTCCTGGAGTTGCTTCGCCCCGCAGGTGCATGGCCCGTGCCGCTGGCCCATCCGCCAGTACGGGCACTCCCGGGCGTGACAGGTCGTCACCGCGACGCCCGGATTCATCAGCAGGCGTCGGACGGCATCCCACGCCACCACCGATCGCCTTCCCGCGATTCCTCTGCGCGCGGCCCGGCGCGTTCACGCGCCATCCCTCTCGGGATCGAACGGACCGGGGCCCGGGGCGAAGCCCGCGAACCGCTCGCCCGCCACCCGCAGCTCGTCGATCGTGCCCTCGCTGTCGCGGCAGAACAGGCGGCGCCCCCGCAGCCGATCGGCCGCCACCAACTCGGCGACCACCTGCTCGGCGTCGTTCGTGACCGTGGGGTGTCGATCCCACGGCCCGAGGTCCCGGATCAGGATGGCCTCGGGCGTCTCCCGCACCACCCGGTACCGTGCGCGCTTCAGCATCTGTCCTCCTCGAAATCCTGGGCCCCGGCCGCGCCTCCACCAGTCCGTCGCACGCCACGTCGTGTGGCATGTCGCATGGCACGTGGTGTGGCGAGGGGTCTACCGCGTGTTCAGCGTCTCGCAGAGCAGCCCGACCTCCTCGGGATCCATCGCCGCGACCGTCCCGCCGTTCGTGAGCACGTCCGCGATCGCCGGGTCGAGCGTCCCCGCCGCGAGCGCCGCCTCGAGCAGGCGGAGCCCCGCGAGGATCGGGTGGATCGCGCGCCCACCCCAGGGCTCGTCGAACTTCACGCCGAGCATGCCGCGCGCCAGGTCCGTCGCGATCGCGGCCGCCTGCTTCGCCCCGTCGCTTCCCGTCCCGATCTCGAACCTCGGACGCGCCCCGGACGGCAGCACCACGACTCGGTAGAACCGTGCGGGCCACGCCTCGGCCCAGACACACACGTGCCGGCCGTCGCTGGCGGGCGCGTACTTGGCGACGAGCACCCACTGCGCGTGCGGGAACGCCGCGGGCCCGCACCAGTGCGTGCCGAACGGCACGCGGTCGGTGTCCCGCACCTCGTACATCGACTGCATGATGTCGTCGCTCCGCATGGGTGCCTCCTTCGGTTAGGCCGCGACCACCCACTGCCCTGGGTGGCGCGCCAGCACGGCTCGGATCGCCTCGTCCTGCTCGACCCGGCAGTCGGCCGTCGCCGTGTAGCGCGCGACCGGACGCCGGGTGCCCAGCAGGATCTCGTTGCACCTCCACCACTCGGCTCCGGCCGCGCACTCGAGGCACGCGCACGTCGGCCAGACGGTCAGGTGGTAGAGCGCCTCCACGCTACTCGACCTCGACCTCGCACCACTTCATGGCCGTCGCGAGCAGCTTGTTGTAGTCGCCGCTCATCGCCTCCTTGAGGAACGCGTCGCGCTCCTCCTTCGTGAAGCCGGCCTTGGCGAGGGCCTTCACGCACGCGCCCATCACCGCGAACGCGTTGCCGTCGCGACCGATGAGCTTCACTCGGGGACGTGGCCGCTCGGGCGGTGGTGTCGGGATCTTCGTCTCGGTCTCCATCGTCGTCTCCTCTCCCGCCTCAGCGGGTCTCCGGGCACGTCCAGTAGCCGTAGACGCAGCGCGTGCCCTCGCGCGACGGGTCGTGCGTGTCGCGCACCTCGCCGTCGATCACCGCCGCGTAGTGCTTGCTCAACACCACCACCAGCCTCCCGCGCGGCAACTCGTCCGACAGGAGATGCACCCGGCAGCCGGTCCCGATCCCCATCGTCGGAGTCCAGGGCCAGCCGAGGGCGTCCAGGATCCGCCGCATCGTCGTCCCGTACACGCCGGTCCGCGCCGACGACTTCGCGCGCCGGCGCTTGCTCGCCCGCTCGCGCAGGCCCCACGCGTTCACCATGTCGTACACCTGTGTGTACGGCCAGCGCGACGCGATGGTCAGCGCCCGCACCGCGCAGTCGCCGGCCTTCCCGCGGAAGCCCGCGGCCGCGCGTCCGCCGTCGTCGTAGACCCAGGAGGTCACGCCGGCCTCGTCTCGCTCCGCGCGAGCACCGCGCGGGCGTCCGTCAGGAACCTGTCCATCCTCGTGATCCCGCGGATCACGCCGAGCGGCACGTCCTCGCCCCGGCGGTCGGCCGCCTTCTTCGTCTCGCGCCGGTAGTACGCGAGGATCGCGTCGAGCACATGCAGCGGGCTGTTCTCCTCTGACGACTGATCGCCGCGCAGCACCGCGAGAAGGTCGGGCGCGGCGGCGATCAACTGGGCATCGGCCTCGGCCTGCTCGTGGGTCATGGCCACGCGAGCGATGAGGCGCTTGCCAACGGACTCGATGTGGTAGGCGAGGGTGTGGCCTTCGCCAACTCGGTAGGCGGACCACGGTCCAGTTGTATGGCTCGTCGTCCTCATGCTCTCGCCTCCGTTGCCGTTCCCATCTCGGCCGCCGTGATCGCCCGCGCCCGCAGCCGATCGCGCGCGTCCCGCCGCACGTTCGCCTCGGCCATGTGCTTCTCCGCGACGGCCTGGTGCATGCTCGCCTCCGCGAGCCGCGCGCGGAACACCACGTCGTCTCCGCGCGACCACGATTGCATCCCCTCTTCGGCCCGGCGCTTCGCGTTCGCGAGTTGCTCGGCAGCGAGCCGCTCGAGGCCCGTGATCGCGACTGCCTCGCGGGTGATCCAGTCCCGTAGCACGGCGCCGTCCGTGTCGTTCCAGCGCCGGCACACCTCCCGCAAGAAGGCGTCGCTCGCGGCGCCGTCCAACAGGACGTAGCCGGTCCCGGGGGCGAACAGCTTCCCAGGCGTGTACCCGAGGCTGTGCTTGAAGTCCGCCATCGTGTGCCTCCTACCGCCCCGCCGCGGCGTCGCGGCTCCTCACGTCCGGGGTGTAGATGTCCGTGAGCGTGACCACGGCGCGCCCCGCCTTCCGGGCACGCCCACCCCGCGCGGGCGGGCACTCCACGCTCGCCACGACGTCGTTGATCGGGACTTCGTCCCCCGAGCACTCGTCCTCGTCACGCTCGCCGGTGCGCTCGAAGACCACGACCGCGCTCCCGGGATGGGCCGCGCCCATTTCGCGCAACTCGACTTCGGCCAGCGCGAGCAACGCGCGCAGCCGGTCCAGAGTCATCGTCACGGCGACCCCCTCTCGATCAGGACCACGTTGCCAGACCGCAGAAGCACGGCGAGACCTTCGCTGGCACTTCCGTTCAGGTTCAGTCTCGCCATGCCGCCCGGTCCCTCCTCGAGGCGCGCCGTGACGGTGAAGCGCTCGCCCAACAGGAACTCGATCGGAAGTTCCGGCAGCACGAGGTCTGGCCCTTCCCAGGTCCGCATGCGCACGCGAGTCTGTCCCGTGGAGATTTTCAAGGCGTTCTCGCGCTCCTCTGCGAGCCGCATCGTGAGGACGCGGATCTCTTCCTGCGCCCACCGGGGCAGCCGCGCGAGCATCTCGGGCGTCACCATCACGGCCTCCTCCGGCACGCCTCGCACGGCTCCACGATCTTCAGGTCCGCCACCTCGGCGAGGAACGCTGCCACGTCGGCCGCGCTCAACCGCCGCACGCGCTGACCGGAGAGGTCGCGCCCCGTGTACCGGGCCGAGGCGCCGCAGCACCGCCCGTGCAGGATGCAGCCGTTGTCGCCCGAGTAGTAGGCGGCGTCCTGCAGCACGGGCGTGGGATCGACGGCCTTACTCATTCGCCTGCTTCCACAGGCGGAGGCGCGCCGCGGATCGGATCGCTCGCTCGACGCTGTCGATCTCGGCCACCGTCTCCGTCGCCAGGGACTCGACCGTCGCCCACGCCGCTTGGTAGACGCGCGAGCCGCAGTTGGTCTCGATGTCGGCGTCCAGTCGGATCTTCTCCGCCTCCTCGCGCAGGGGCGGGAGGCTGGCGACGTCCGCGACGAGGTACCGCCAGTCCCGATCCTCTCTCTTCGCCGCTTCGTGGAGGCGGAGCGTCTGCTTCCGGATCGCAGCCAACTCCTCCACCGCGGCCTCGACGTCTTGGGCGACGTCCGCGGCGAGCACGCCATCGGTCTTCTTCGTCATGGTCCCTCCGGATTTCAAGGCCCCGGCCGTGCCGTCTGGCGGGCGCGCGCCTGGCGCGGCGTCGCGTCCGTCCAGCGGCACGGTCCGGGGCGTCCGCTAGTAGCCCGCCTCCTCCAGCACCTCGTCCAGCCCCCTCGCCGACACCGACTCCCACGCCGGGAACCCGATGCCCGTCTCCGGGTCCACCTCGGCCGCCAGCCGGGAGGCGTCGCACCGCATCTGCACCGTGCGGCTGCACGGGCCCTCGCAGTCCCGCCCCTCGTCGATCGACTCTCGGTAGACCACGTCCCCCACCCGCTCGAAGTTCTCCGTCAGCGCGCGCCAGCCCTGCTCGGTCGACACGCTCCCGGTCGTGAGGCACGCGCGCCCGCCGTCGTCCAGCGCGATCCCGCGGGGCTCGTTGTCCCACCAGATCCAGAAGGTCAGCCGGCGCATCGGGTCACCTCCGTCGGGTCGTTCGGATCGCCAGGCTCCCCGTGGTAGGCGCGAGCGACCACGCCACCAAGACCCGGGCCGCGATAGGTGTGGACGCTCGAGCGCCCGCCGTGCCGCGACTCCAGGCGCAGCGTCCAGCCCTCGCCCGTCGCGCAGAGCGTGAGGTCCCAGTCCCGCCCCAACTCCACCAGCCGCTCGCCTACCACGGCACCACCTCCTCGCGCTGGGCCAGCGCCAGCGGCGCAGGAAATCCAGGCTCGCCGCGCGCGGTCATGCGCGCTCCGCCGTCGCCATGTCGAACTCCCCGACGAACACCGTGCGACCCAGTTCCAGGCGCTCCGTGCCGCTGAACACATCCCACGCCTCGACCGGCTCAAGCAGCGTGGCCCAGTACCGCCAGCCCGTCTCGTCGTCGTGCCACGCCTTCGTGATCTTCGCGGAGAACGACAGCGCGCCGCGGAGGTCCATGGCGGTCCCGCCGGACGCGTTCAGCCAGACCACCTTCTTGAACTTCACCACGTCGCCGACCTCAGGGATCTGCCGCACGCGCCCTCCTATCCACGCGCCATCGTGTCGATGGCCGCGTCCAGCAGGCGGAGCACGTCCTCCTGCGTCCGCTCCTCCGCGTCGTTCCAGTCGTCCAGGGTCCGCACGTACGGACGGTCGTTCGGATCCAGCCGCCGGTCGCACCCCGCCTCCGCGTCTTCGGCCAGCGCGTCGTCCAGCGCCTCCGTGACCAGCGCGCGAATCGCGCCCGCCACCGGCCACATCATCCACAGCCCCACGCCGTGCTCTGCGCACGCCACGTCCACCGCCCCCTCGATGTCCCAGGCGACCGCCGACGGGCTCCCGATCTCCACGGGATTCCCGAGGTGGTTCACCGCGCCGAAGTCCCGCGTCCAGCCCTTCTGCAGGAGCGCCTTCGCGCGCACGAGGATCGCGAGCGCCGTGAGTTGGTCCTTGTGGTCCACGTTACGCCTCCGCCATCGCGGCGCGGACCTCGGCCTCGGTCGCCTGCACGAGCAGTTCCAGGTAGTGCTCCGGGCTGTCGCCCTCCATGCGCACCAGGGCGTCGTCCACGCGAGATCCACGGTCGAGTTCCACCAAGTTCTGGGCCGTGATGGGGCGACTCCGCGTCGGCACCGCCTCACAGGCGGCGAGCCACGCGGGTCAGCCCGCGCCGGAGACGGTCACGAACGCCCGCGCGTCGTCCCCGCAGGCGATCGGCGTGCGGCGCTTCGCGTGCCGCCGCAGCCGCGCCCGTTGGGCCTTCGGCAGAGTGCGGAAGCGATCCCGCAGGCCACTCACGACTGCGCTGCGCATGTGTCCTCCGACCTCCCGGGCTCTCCGGCCGCGATCGCGATCGCCTCGTCCAGCACCGCCAGTACCTCCGCCTGGGTCCGGCCCTCCGCGTCGTTCCAGCTCGCGAGCGACCCAGGCAAGCGCTTCTCCGGGTCTCGCATCGCGATGGCGGACGTCACGAACGCGCCCGATCCGTACCCGGCTCTCCCCTGGGGCAGGCCAGCGAATCCGAGCGCCCCGAGCAGGCACCACACGCACGCGGCCGGGTCGCTCGGCTCGACGGTGGACCCGGTGGAGTCGCGCGCGAAGGACCGCTGGGTCCAGCCCTGCGCGATCAACACGCGCGCGCCCCGCAGCACCTCGAGTCTCGGGTTCGGGCTCATCGCTCCTCCACGGCCCTCGCGGTCGGCTCCCAGATGTCGGTGCGCACGCCTTCTCGCTCGACGTAGATCTCCTTCGTGGCGCCGCACCGACAGGTGAAGAACGCGTCGCAGGACTGTGCCGCGCCCTTCCCGTCCTTCTGCCAGAGATGCTCGTGCGTCGTCATCGCGCCACCACCACGAAGGACATCCCGTCGTCGTACAGGGCGACGATCCCGTGCCGCAGCAGCCGGGTCAGGCTCGCCGCGAGCTCGTGGTCCGCCACGTACTCGCCCACGATGTTGTTCCGCAGCCACCAGGCGATGCTCGTGAACGAGGTTGGGAAGTCCAGCCGCACGTGGATCACGACGAGGTCGTCGATCTGCATCTCGCGGGATGTCAGGACGTGCTCGATGAGCGCCATGCTCAATCCTCCTTGCCAGAAAATCCAGGCTCCGCCCCGCGCCTCGTGCCCGCCCGCGCTGCGTCGCGTCGGGTCAGGTCACGAGGCGCGGGGCTCCGGTGCCGTCAGGCACTCGAGGACCCACAGGACCACGCCCCACGCCACGGGCAGCGTCGTGTTCGTCCGATCCGTGTACTGCTCGGCCGCCGCGTCCAGACGGTAGCGGTAGACCTCCGCCATCTCCTCCCGGTTCAGCGTGAGGTGGTGGCTGGGGTCGAACCCCGGTGGCACCGTCCACGGGATCGGCTCGAGCGTCATGCGCCCTCCGCGGCGATCGCCGCGTCGAAGAGCCCGATCACCTCCGCCTGCGTCCGCCCCGGGCGGTCGTTCCAGACGACCAGCGGGTTCTGCTCGAGCGACGCCACCCGAGGATCCCAGGCTTTCGCCTCGACGGTCAGCAGCCCCATCGCGACGCCTCGCGCCTCGGAATCCTCCGGGGGCTCGTGCGGCGTGGTCGTCGCGAACAGCGCCCCGGCCGCGCACCACACGCACGCCAGCGGATGCTCCGGCTGGACCCGTCTCTGCGCCGCGTCGCGCGCCATCGCGCCCTGCGTCCAGCCGGTCCGGATGCGCTCGCGCGCCGCCCGCAGGATTTCCAGCACCGTCATCGGCCACTCCTCGCACGGGCGTGCTTCTGGATGTGGTGGGCCACCAGCCGGCGCGGATAGGGGTGCCGACACACCGGGCACGTCCACCGCTTCGCTCCCAGCCGCGCCCGCTCACGCTTCGCCGCGCTGCTCATGATCCCTCCGATCTAACGGGTGGCCACCCTCGGGAGGTCGACCACCCACTGGGACTGTCTCCCCGTCCCGCGGGACAACTCCGATGCGGGGGACACCGATGCGCTAGACCATGGGACACCTCCGCCGCCGTGTGCGGCCCGTTGATCCTACTCCGCACGCGCCTGGCCGACGCCAGGCTCGGGGCCATCCCCGCGTGCGCATTCGGTCTCCCTGTCTGGGATCGTGCAGACCTCCAGCCACCACGCCACCAGCCGCTGCCCCATGAGATAGGTCCCTCGTGTCCGCGCCGCCCATTGCTCCGCCGCGCACGCGAAGAGCCCTTGCCAGCACGCGGAGACTTCCTCGCGGTCGAGCGGGGTGAGCCCCTCCACCTGAGCGAGCGTCACCTCTCCCCACGGGAATGGCCAGGGACCAGGGAACAGCCAGTCGTTCTCCATCACGGCCTCCCGACGGTGAACGACACCCCGTCGTCGTACAGGGCCACCGTCCCCAACCGGATCAGCACGGTCAACGCCGCCGCCACCTCGTGGTCCGCGGCGTCGTCCGGACCCTGCTGCCGCACGAACCACACGAGGCTGCGGAACGAGACCGGACCGACCGTGCGCACGAGCCGCTCGACGAGCCCCGCGATCTCCACCGCCCGCGGCGGCACGCACACCACCGCGGCGCACGTCTCGCAGACCGTCCCCTTGGCGCCACGCGCCGTCAGGATTCCAGGCGTCAGGATCCGGCTCTGCTCCACGTAGTCCCGTGTCGGCTGCGTCCCGATCCGCGCTTGCATCGCGTCGCACCGCCGGCGCCAGCACCCCGGGCAGTAGTCGAGCGCGTCCACGTCCACCCGCCATCCCGCGAAGCCGTCCAGCATCGTCTCCATGATCATGCCGCCTCCACGTGCGCGTCCCACGCCACCCGCGTCGCGTCCGCACGGCCGCGCACGGACGACAGGAAGACCACCATCTCGATCCCCTCCGCGTGTTCCGCACACGCGCGCCACTGGTACGTCTCCGGGTCGGGCACCACCGTCGCGACCGCGGGCTTCCCGCAGCGCGCCCCCTGCACCCAGCGCTGGCACGTCCTGTCCATGCTACGCCGTCTCCTGCATGGCCTTCGCCACCGCCGCCACCACGCTCTCCGGCGCCGCCTTCGTCAGCACCACGGTCACCCCCGTGTCCGACCAGGCCATCCGCGTGCCGCTCGCCGTGTGCTCCGCCGTCGCCGTCCCGAGGTCCACGTTCGCGTAGCAAATCCAGGCTCCGCCCGGGGCGAAGCGCTGCTCGGCTGCCGCCAGCCGACGTCCGGCCGCCTCCGCCCGCGCCCGCGCCGGCTTCCCCAACCCCACGAGGCGCTCCACGTGCCGCGCCCCGCGCGTCGCCACCTTCCGCAGCCCCGCCTCGAGCAGCGCCCGCACGTCCGGGTGCAGGTGCGGCGCCCGCAGCATCACCTCCAGCCGCGCCGCCTCCTGCGTCGCGTCGGTCACGCGGGCGCGCGCCTGCGCCGTCTGGCTCGCCACATCGAAGTCCAGCAGCCTCGGGTTCACCCACATCGTCGTACCCTCCGCCCCTCGCCAGGGGCTGTCGATTTCCAGGGCCACCTGCGCGCGTCACCGCGCGTCGGGTCGCCGCCTCCGCGCGCGCGTCGCGTGCGCAGACGGGGCGCCCCGCGCCCTACCCGATCTCGACGGGCTCCTCCACCTGGTCGGCCTCCCCCATCGGGAGGTCGTCGGCCGTGTCGTCGGCCCCGAACGTCGGGAGGTCGTCGTCCTCCACCAGGCCCAGGCCGACCGACCGCAGGCACTCCTCCGTCCACATCGCGGTCAGCGTCCCGTGCGACATGGCGTGCCGCGCGCGACACCCCGTGCAGAGGATCCCCTCGCTCGCCACCATCGCCACTCCGCACACCAGGCACTCGCTGTCCATGGTCCCCTCGGGGGGGCGCCCCCGCCCCGGGTCTTCCCCCTGGCACCCTCCGCGTCGGGACACCCCGCGCGCGGGCCCAGGATTCTCGGGCGCTACGCGCCCGTCTGTGGCCACCCGTAGAGGCTCCCGACCGCGCGATCCTCGGCCGTCCCGAAGGGGTCCGCGGCGAACGCGCGTCGATCGTGCATCCCCAGTCCGCAGCCCGCGAGCCCGCGCGTGGCGACCGCCACGGCGCGCCGCAGCACCCCGAGATGCCACGCGGCGCGCATCCCCCCCGCCTCGTCGCGGGCCCGCGCCGTCCGCAGGGCGCGCGCCGCGATCTCTCGGAACGTCGTGGTCATGGGTCGCTCCTCAGAAAATCCGGGCTCCGCGTCGCGCCTTCTGCGTCCCGAGCCCCCCGCCCCGCGCTCGGGGCGGACCCTCTCCCCGACCAGGCGCCCGGACCGTCCGGGCGCACCCTGGCTGCCCGGGGTGGCGCTCGCCTTTTTCTAGGCGGAGCGTCCCCCCGTCACGACCCCAACCCCCGCCGGGCCCGGTCGGCCCGGCAGGGGTTGAGGGGGCGCTACGGGCGCCCCCCCGAGCGCCCCGCGCTAGGCGAGGCGCCCGTCGAGCACCGCGAGGATCTTGAACACGTACTTGCTCCCGTCCCGGACCGTGACCTTGAGTCCGTCCCCGTCGTTCAGGGTGACCCGCCCCTCCCCGTTCTCCGCCGTGGCCAACCCCAAGTCGGGATTGATCGAGATCTTCCAGGCAGGGTTGGAGCCCACCAGGCCCCGGAGGGTCTCGGCGTGTGCCTCCGCCGCCTTGGCGCGCTCGGCCGGGGTGCTCGACGCGCGGGTCGCGCGCGCCTCGGTGTTGGCGAGCACCGTCTTGGCACGGTCCAGGTTCGTCTGGAGCATGCGCTGGACGCTCCCCTCGGGAGCGTTCGCCACGCAGATTTCCAGGCTCGCGACCTTCTCCTTCAGGCTCGCGACCTTCTCGGTCAGCCGCTCGCCCTTCTCGGACTCCCTCTGCTGCAGGATGGTCATGGTCCCTCGCCATGGCTTCGGGGTGCCAGGCTACCCGTGGTTTCGCGCCGCGCGTGCCCCCGTCGTCGGGGGCGCCTACCGCGCCGCGCCGCTCCCAGGTACGCGAACCGCGTACCGCGCCACCGCCGCTAGCGGCAACTACTACCAGTAGCGGTCTACCGCCGCTACCGGCGGTATACCCCCATAGGTAGCGCGTAGTCGTTCCGGTCTGTTCGGGTGCCGTACGGATTACGACCCTACCGCCTATGTAAAAAAGGCTTTACACCCCTAGGCGCCCTAGGGGTTACGGCGATCGTACTGGTTGCAAACCAGAAACCCGAACAGGGAAAAGTGTACCCGAACTCGGCGTACGCCTATACCGCCCTAGCACTTACGGAGTAGTGTCACGGCCGTAGTCAACCACTACAGACCGCCGCTACCCGCGCCGCTACGTAGAACGTTACCGTAGGGTAGCGGTAGCAAACGGCGTAAAGCCGTACGGGGCCGGGACTAACGGAGGCCGGCTACTACGGGTACGGCTATTCGATAGGCGAGGCCGCGCGGCCGGCTGCTAGCGGCGCGCCTAGGCGCGCGCCGGCGCCTACCTAACCAGAACGGATACCGTACAGTATATCCTACCGGAACCCGTACGGACGCGCTCTATCATGTGCGGCGCGCCGCTACCGGCCGTCTAGGCGCCGGCATCGCGTAAACCCTAGCGGCCCTAGGGGATACCGCGTACTACACGGACCCGTGCCGTACGGCTATAGCCGTACCTATCCCGTACGGCCGGGCCAGGTACGCGGCTTGCTACGGCGCCAGCAAGCCCTAGTCCATTCCGTATCGCCTACGGCGGTACGGGTTTACGCCTGAAACCGAACTAGCACCCTACTGGCGCTAGGTCTGAGTACGGTACGCGCTACAGCAAACGACGGTCCGCGCCGTAAGCCCTAGGGCCGTCGGCGCTTACGTTTCCGCCGTAAGCCTAGGGGCCCCACGGGCTTGCGTTTGGTAGGTGTTTTTTAGGGCCGCGCAGCACGCGGCACCCACCAGAGAAAGTGCGCCCCATTCCAAACGCGCCGGTCTAGGCGCCGGCTACGATGGCACTTTTCCGCGGGTGCCTGCCTTCGTGGGTTGCGCTGGCGCGATTCTGGTACCTGGGCCCGCGTTTTCGTCCGTTCGCGTCCTGGGGCAACGTGGCGCGAATGGGGCCCCACCCAGAAATCCTGGGTGGCGGTGCATTTCAGGCTGCCGGAGGCGTGGCCGGTTCATGGGCTGGCGCGCGGGCGACCTTGAGTGCGGCGTCGACCCACGTGTCCTGGGCGCGGGCATCGCTGCTGGCGACAGGCGTCCCCGAGAGCCCGACCCAGCCGTCGCCGGTGGCTGGTGGGACTGGCCTGAGCCCGAGGTTGGGCTTGTCGGTGGCGTAGGGGTGGGCGTAGGCGCAGGCGCAGCGTCCGGCGATCCAGGAGCCGTTGCGTGCCTGGAAGCGCAGGCCGGGGCGGGACTCGCTGCAGGCGTCGCAGGTGTGTGGCGTGGGGGGTGGGGTGGTGCTTCGTGTGGCGGCTGACTTCCGGAAGTCGGCGGCGGAGGTCGCAGCGGCGGCGATCCAGCGCTTGGCGTCGGCGGGTCGCATGGATCCGGCGGGTGTGAGTCCGAGGGCGACCCAGTGTCCGGCGTTCCAGGTGGCGAGTTCTGGGAGCCGGAGCTGGTGGCCGTCGAGGGTGGGGGCGGCGTATGGGTCGGTGACGCAGCCGCGGCAGGCGGCGGCGAGCCAACCGGCGGTGGGGTGGTTCCGGAAGACGGTCTGTGGGGCGCGCCAGTCGCAGGCGCTGCACTCGTGGCCGCGGGCGCGGGGGTTGGTGCCGCGTTGGCGTGGGGAGCCCTCGAGGCGGAAGTGGGAGCCGCCTGGGGGGTCGGGATCTGGGTCTGGCGGGAGGGGTGGCGGATCGAGAACGGCGTCGGACAGGGGCTGGGGGTCTGGGCTCGGGTGTTGTGCCTTCGGATGGCCCATCCGCTGCGCCCGGCCGTCGCCGGCCCCATCAAGGGCCGAGCGAGCGGCCGGCACATCGACCGCGGTGGTTGCGGGGGTGGGGGGGTCTTGAATAGGACTCGGACTCGGAGCGGACCGAGAGCGGTCCGCTCTCCGGTCCGCTGACGGTCCACTGGTCCCAGCGGGGGTAGAGCGGTCCGAACTTGTGGGGCCGCTGGGCCCAGTGGTGATTTCTCCGCTGGGTCCAGCGGTGGAACTTGTGGGCTTTTCTGTCGGAGTCGGATCATGCACTATACTGCCGTACCGCTCTCGGTCCGCTCCCGGTCCGCTGGGCCCAGCGGTCGTTTTCACCGCTCTAGGTCCGCTGGGCCCAGCGGTCGGTGAGCGGTGCTTTCCGAAGCGACCATCGTTGCCGCGAGCGGCGGCGGAAGCCTCGGCCCCGCGGCGGCGGCCGCGCGCGAGATTCTCGCGCGAAACGCGGACCTGGGCGGCCGATCGGTTCCAGTGGAGGAAGTCGTGGATCTGGTAGTTGGTCCCATCGGGATCGAGGAGGCGGACCGCGAGGAGGCGGGCGATCGTCTCGGCCGCCCCAGGGGCGGAGAAGCTCTCGGCGATCTCGCGGGGAATCCGGCCGTCGGTGCCGTGACAGTTGGACCACGAGATCATGCGGAACCACGGGCCGAGGTGCTCCTTGCCGGCCCCCACGATCTTCGGATGCGAGTGGGCCTGGTCGTCGATCTTGCCCCAGCTCATGGGTGCCTCCGCGAAGAGTTCCCCCCGGGCCCGGGCACACCCGGCCGCCGGAAGTAGCGCCGCCACCAAGGGCGCGGACCACGCCGAGCATGGCCCCGACCGTGCGGCCTGGACCCGGGGGGACAATCGGTGGGTGGCCAGGGCATGTCGGCTCGGCGCGCGGCGCCTTCCGGTGCCACCACGCGCGGCGGAACCGTAGGCCGATCGATCGGAGAAGTCAAGGAGAATCCGCCTCGAAATCCGGCGGCACCATCGGGAGCAGCCGGTCGACGATCGAGGGCGAGACGCGCCAGAACTTCTGGGCCCCCTTGGCGGGAACGGGCGCGAGGAGCGGGACGACCCGGTCGAGGACCCAGCCGATCGGGCCGCGGAACCAGGGACGCTGGTCGAGAGGAAGTTCGTCGACGTGGTGGACCAGGTGCGAGATCCGCGCGAGCCCGATCAGGGCGCCGCGCACGTCGGCGTGGGGGGGCCAGGCTGGGGGGCGCGCGATCGTGTCGGGCTTGAGCCCCGCGTGGACGAGGAACCACCGGCGCTGCTTCCCGGTCCCGAGGAACGTGGGCCCGTACCCGAAGGGGCCCCAGCTCCGGTTCTCGACGCGCTTGGGGCCCCACACGATGCAGGCGGCCCACGGCTGGAAGAGCGTGAGGGCCCGCCACCGGGTGTGGTTCTGGCCCGTCATCGGCGCGCGGCCCGCCCCGGGGCCGGGCGCGCGCGGGGCGAGATGGGAGCCGCCGGCGCGGGGAGCCGCGCGACCATCGCCGCGGCCTTCGTGTAGGTGGCGACGGCGCGCGCGCGGCGCAACAGATGGGCGGCGCCGGACTGCGCCTCCTGCGCCGCGGACAGGAGGGCGTCGGCGTCCTTGGCCTCGCGGGCGCGCCGGGCGATGGCCTCGAGCGCATGGGTCTCGCGCCAGGCCAGGTCCCACTGCTCGTACGCGTTCCCGCGCAGCCCCGCCGCGACCTCGGGATCCAGCGGCCGGCGGCCGGGGCCCGGGAGCGTGCGGGCGGCGGGATGGGCGGCGGCGAGCGCGCGGACGAACTTGCCGCCCGTCAGGTAGCGGCGGTCCGGATCGGTGAGGGTCATGGGCACTCCTTCTGGGGGGCGGGTGCCCCTCCATCCCCTACTCGCTCCGGCGGGCCGCGTCGCCCCACGGAAATCCGAGAACTCTCGTTGGGGCGGATCATGGCCGGGGAGTCCGGGCCCGCGCCAGGAGCGCGAGCGTGCGCATGTCGCGGGCCCCGAGCGTGAAGTGCCAGTCCTTGAGGACCGACGCCCGACAGATGTGCGAGGCCGCACGTAGGAGATCGCCACTGGGCGGCGTAGGCGATGCAGCGGCGGACGGTCGGGTCCTCCTTCGTCGCATCGGCCGTGCTCGGATTGAGCAGGACGAACGCCACGGCGCCAGCCCGAGTCGGCTCCTCCAGGCGGAGGCGCCGGGTCAGGTCGTAGCGGTAGACCCGGTCCGGCGAGAAGGTCGCCTTGCGGTCCACGATCTCGATCACGACGTCGCGACCTCCTGGGGCGGCTGGATCGTCCCGCCGTAGCGCAGCCGGTTCCGATAGACCGTCGCCACCATCTCGCCCACCGCGTCCGCGACCGACTCGGTCGGGCACGGGCACGAGAGGCCGTAGGTCGCGTCGGGCCCGCAGTCCCAGGAGTTCTCGCCCTTGCCGTAGCCGGGGATACCCTTGTCTGGCTTGATGTCGGCGGAGATCCAGTGGCGCGCGAACCACCGCGGCCGCTTCCAGGTGCGCTCGACGATCTTGACCGTGGCGGGGTAACCTGCCTCGGGCATCGGGATCGTCGTGCGGGTCTCCTTTAGGATGCGCTCCGAGTAGACGGGCTCGCCCAGGAGCCACGTGATGGGGCGCAGGCGGAAGCCGCGCACCCACCAGGGATCGGCGGCCTTCCACTCCCACACCCGTCCCCACGGGGTCACCGAGAGTTCCCACGAATCCGTCACATAGATCCAGAACTGCCGCCCCTCCTTCGGGAGCCGCCGGTGGAGCCAGCCGCCCCAGCGCGGGACGAAGTGGAAGTAGAAGGCGAAGAAGAGGAAGAGGAAGGCCACGCTCGCCTGGATCGGATGCTCGGAGGAGGGCTCATGCAGGGCGAACGACACGGACGGCCGGGTGAACCCGAAGTGCCAGCTCCAGCCGAGCGTGCGCGTCGCGCTCCCGTGCTCGTCGCGCCCGAGCCAGAGCCACGCGCGGCCGTACCGCAGGATCGTGCCCAGCCGGTTGCCGGACTTCTCGTTCAAGTTCTGCCAGTGCAGGCGCAACTTCATCGTTCCTCCTCGGTGAGCGGCACGAGCCCTGACTCCATCTCTGCTGGGCTCTTGCCGGCGGCTGGATCTTCGTTGAAGCCGCACCCGCGCATCGTCCCGGGGTTGTCTTGTGGAACGTGGTCGCCCATCCGGACCTGTTTCGTCATGCTGTAGTTGGGGTAGCCGCTACACATGCGCGGCTTGTTTGCGTGGATGGCGCATCCGGCCACGCGGAGATCCCCGACCATCTCGGTCGTCAGGTTCCCGCACGGCCCGTAGATGTAGCGGCCGGTCCGAGGATCACGGCCGAGACATCGTCCCGCGAGCATCGGGTAGATCAGATAGATGTCCTCGTACTCGATCATCTTCGGCGTGCTGTCGCGCCACGCCTGGTAGCCCTCGCGGAGTTGCCGTGGCGAGAGCGGGATCGGGATGCGCGTGCAGCAGCGCCCAGTCCGGAGGCAGGCCGGGACGAACGGCGTGGGGCGCGGAAGGCCATCGGGCGCGACGGTCATGCCCGGCCCCGCGGGACCCGTGGGCCGATCTTCATGGCCACGATGAACTTGACGATGTGCCCCGACCGATCGTCCGTGATCGCGACGATCGGGCTGCCCCCGCGGCGGTCGATCCCGAAGATCCCGTTCAGGAGCCCAAGCCACGACAGCAGGTAGGGCCCGCGCGGGGTGAGTCCAGAGACCTGGATCGTGCGATGTGCCGCGAGCGCCGCGTTGCAGCGCACGCGCTTCCTCCACAACCACATGATCGCACCGGGATCCGCGCCGAGCGCCTGGTTCAGGACCCGCACCGCGTCGATCGGCGTGATGGCCCACGACGTCGCCTGGGGTGTCGTCATGCATCCTCCCGCGGCACGATCGCCGCCAGTTGCTGACAGAGCGCGCCGAAGCGGAGGTAGAACGCCTGGTGGTGCCCGCCCGTGCGATCGTCCGCGGGCCGGTGCGGGTACGTGTCGATGTGTGCGATCTCGTGCAGGATGGCCTGCTTCGCGTACCACCACGGCTGGTCGCGGAGTCCCATGTAGAGCACGAGCGTCTTCCCCTTGTGGTGGACCTCGGACGGGGCCGCCGGGCTCAGGATCACACCCCAGTCGAAGTAGTCCGCGGCGCGGAGGAGCTGCATCGCCAGGGCCAGAAGTTCGGTCGCCGTCATCAGGCGCTCCGGACCCGTGGGGCGTACACGAGGTGGACCGAGAACGTGGCGTGGCACGGCAGGCTGTGGCGGATGCTGCCATCGATCTGCACGAGGAAGCGGCAGTGCCCACAGGGCTGCGGTTCGAGTTCCACGACGACCCGATGCCCGGGGACTTCGCACCGGGAGACGACGTAGTCTCGGAACCTCCGTGGTTCCTCTTGCATCTCGAGGTGGTGGATCCAGGTCGAGATCATCCCGCAGAGATCGGTGATCGCGCGTCCGACCATGGCGACGGCCATCACGTCCGCGGGCGCCGAGAGATCGATCGCCCGCGACCAGACGACGGTCGATCGGCAGGGGCCTGTGCCGGTCGTCATGCCGGGAGCCTCCGATCCAGGATCTCCCGCGCGAACGCCGACTCCCGGTGCCCCATCCGGATCGCCTCGCAGCCCATCCTCAGCGCGTTCAGGTGCTCGACGGAGTTCACCCTGGAGCCGTGCTGGTGGGCGAGGTCTCGGAGGATCTCGGTCAGCGCCTCGACGGCCTTCAGGGCGTCCTCTGGGGTGGGCGGTGACTCCTTCATGGGTCCTCCTACGTCACGATCCGGCCGCGGCTCGCGTACTCGATCTCGATGTGGTCGAGCCGCATGCAGTCGAGCGACACCTCGACCAGTTCTCCGGTCTCGCGGATCGCCAGCATCACCAGCACGCCGTCCGTCATGACGCGCGCGGCCACGATCAGCGCCGCCTTCTCCGGATGCTGGACCTCGAGCGCCGTCCCGAGTCCGATCGGGATCCGGCGCGCCGTCAGGTATGCGCGTCGTCCGATCAGGTTCTCGAGCACCGCGGGGTAGCGGGTCGCGTCACGGTCGGGGATCGTCTGCATGTGGCGCTCCTTCCGGCGGCGGGGCCGCCGCCTCCTCTGCCTCCGTCATTCGGTTCAGCTCATCGAACATCCCGGCATCCAGCAGGAGCCAGTACGCCTCGGCGTACCTCCCGGGACACACGCGATCCGCGAACCCGCGCCACGTATCCTCCTCTGCCATGGCCTCGGCCAACAACGCGGCGAAGTCCCGAGGCTCCCCGCACACGGGACACACCCCGCCGGCCATCAGCCGCTCGCAGGCTGGCGACATCGGCAGCGGCGCCTTCACCTTGGGCGCCGCGGCCGCCGTGGCATCGGCCAGCGGCACCATGTTGTCGAACTCGTACCGGAACCTGCGCCGATGGTCCTCGAGGCAGTCCTGGCAGATCGTCCAGCTGATGGGAAAGCCGGACGCGACGACGAAGGCGCCGGGCTTGCCGCACCGCGGCTTCTCTTCGCTGTTGCGTTGCTCGCAGGTGAGCGAGAGGGGCCGCGATGCCGGCGTCGCGGGCGCCGGCGCATGGATCGCCGCGCCCTCTACGCGGACGCGGACGACTACGCGAAGCGCGGCGATGCACCGTGGGCATCCGCCACCCAGAATCAGGTCGGTCGTGAGGCCGTCGTGGGCCATCACCCGCTCGCCAGGCAGGGCGTCGCAGAGGCGCCGCGCCGCGGAGAGATCCGCGGCCGTTGCGCCTTCGATCCCGTGCGGCCACGGGGAACTCTGCCGATCGCTCGGCGCGTTAGGCATGTGGACCCTCCTTCGTCGTCGGACTGGCGCCCGGGAACGCCGCGCGCCCGAACCGCTTGGGTTGCCGCCGCCGCCGGCCATCCGCGGGCTCGGCCCACAGGAATCGCACGCCGCTTGGTGGGATGGCCATCGAGGCCGCATCTTCAGGCCACGACCGCACGATCAGCGTCGCCTCGTCGGGTCGTCGGAACGCGACCAGCGCCGCGCTCGCGGACTCGGCCTCGACGACGCGGCGCTCCGGCGTCCGGGTCGGGTGGTTCCGTGTGGGCTCGATGCGCTCGCAGAGGAAGGTCATGGATGTACTCGCACGGCCCGAAGCCGGTTCAGGAGTGCCTGCACGGTGTCCCAGGCGCCCCGGGTCGCAACATACGCGCAGTCCGCGGCGTGGGGGAAGTCGTGGGTCTGGTCGAAGTACTGGGCCGTGTAATCGACGACCAGCATCGATCGGTCACACGACCGGCACCAGACCGTGCGCCGGCCGGGCGCGGCCGTGTCTTCGCGCTGCCATTCGATCGCGTCGTGCGAGTTCGGACACGGGAAGGCGATGAGCCTCGCGTGGAGGCCCACGCACTCTTCGTGCGAGAGCGTCAGGCCGCCAGCCTGATCCGGCGCTGGTGCGGCGGACCAGAAAACCTCGCGCACCGTCGCGATCATCAGGGCGCGGTTGGTCGCCGGCACGTTCGCCCAAGGGACGGCAGACTCTCGACGAGTCTCGTAGCCGAAGGCCGGCGCCAGGCGCTCATAGGTGTCATGGAACCGCTGGGCCAGCTGTTCGGCGTCTGCCGGCGGAGGTTGGGGATCGGGCCGCCCCTTCTGCTCGACGTTCACCCACGCCTCGAGGTCCGCGAGGGTGAGCAGGCCGATGGCCTCGACGTGTTGCGCGAGCGCGAGCACGATGCGGTGCCCATCCTTGTCGGGATGGAGCAAGTGGAGCGCGTGCGCGAGATGCGTCAGCCACTCGGACAGGGACTCACCCACGGGAGTTCTCCTTCTTCGGACGCCAGTTCCATTTTGCAAGCGCGCGGGCCTGATTCGATCCGGTCACGATTGGCATGGCCGCGCACGTCAAGTTGTCGCAGCCGATCAGTCGCTTCCGTGGGCCGCCCCCATGCCACGGCTCGATGCTCGGTTGCGAGCCGCAGAACGGGCACGGCCGCGCGACGGCGGACGACAGGACGACGGGATCACTCTTGGGATCACCCACGGGGCGCCTCCCGCGTCGCGTCGACGCGGCGGTAACTGATCCACGTCCCACACGGGGTGGTCGGGTGTCGGCAGGCGTACCCGCGCCCGCCCTGGCTGTCGGTGTCGAAGTGGATCCAGGGCCGGCCATGGGCGCGGCAGCGCCAGCCGTTCCAGACGCGGCGCTCGAGTCGGATCTCCCACGGCACACCGATCGAGAGGAACAACACGAGCGCGATCGCGATCGCGATGGGGATGCCGAATTCGATGGTCACGTGGCCTCCGCTTCCGTTTCGGCCTTTCGCCGCGCCAGCGCCCGGATCGCGTTTGCGATTCGGAGGCACGCCTGCTCGGCCGCCTGGTTGCCCATGCCCAGACCATCGGCGTGCGAGGTGTGCTTGATGCGCTCGGATTCTTGCTCGGCGATCCGAATGCACTCTTCCGCCGAGAGCGTGAGGGGATGCGTCGGCCCCGCGAGGTAGTCGCAGCCTGCGTGCTCGCCCGGGAGGCAGAATCGGCCGCACTTGGTGCAGAACCAGCGCGTGTCAGGCGGGATCACTGGCAGTCTCCCGCGGCGCGGAGGCGATCCAGAAGCGGGCGCACGGCGGCGAGGGCCTTCTCTGCGATGTCCACCGCGTGGCCGTACAGGTGAGGGCGGAGTCCTGGCACCGACGATTCCGTTCTCGCGATCCGCTCCAGCGCCTCGCCAAGCGCCACGACGCTCGCGGCCTCCGCTTGGGAGAGGACGACCGCCGTCGCTTGCCGGCCGGCGACGAGCACGACACAGCCAGCATGGATCGCACGGCACACGTCACAGGTCACCTTTTCGGGATCGCCGGTATCGTGGGCGAACAGTTCCAGCCCACAGACGACGGCCCTGGGATGCCGGCGCTCTTGAAGATGAATCGGAGCGTCCGGCCGGACCGGGACAGCGGGCGGCTGGCCGGGACGACGCAGGCGGTCACTCACGGGCGGCCTCCGGGCCGAAGTCGAAGGCCATGGCCCTCTTGCCGTCGGGGTGCGTCACCGTGATGGGCGACACCTGGATCAGCCCGTAGCCGGCGTAGTCGCACGGCCCTCCGGTGCGCTCTTCACCGACGCCGAGCCCACGCACCGGATTCGGGCGGTACCGTCCGATGCACTCCTGGTACATCCGGTTCGGGGGCGCGCCAGCATCCTTGAACTCCTGGCCGCTGGCGACGTTCCCACAGATCGGGCAGATGAAGCGCCAGTCCGTGAAGTTGGGCCCGAAGCGCCGGCGCCCCTCGGCGAGCCACTCGTCCAGGGTGTAGTTGACGCGGATCTGTGCGGGCGTCGTCATTCCGACAACTCCTCCTTCGGCAGACTTCCGAGGGTGGGCCGCGTCTTTCCCTCCACCCACGACTTCGGCGCGTTCTTCTGGATCCAGTCGTCCACGATCTTCTCGATCTCCTCCGGCGGCGCGTCGAAGTCGCCGGCGCCGGCATCCTCGAACAACGAGTCGTGGAGGAAGTCCAGCACGTCGAACAGCGGCGTGCCGGCCTCCTCGCAGATCACGAGGTTGAGGTCGGAGGGCTTCACGTTCTCGTCGTCGCAGTAGTCGAGCAGCTCGTCTTCATCGTAGAAGTAGTGGTCGCCCCGGAAGAGCACGAGGGGCGTCGTGCCGTCCCATGCCACCTCGGGCATGGCCAGATAGTCGGCCGCGATCCGCTTCGCGGCGCAGGCCGGACAGTAGACCCATCCCTTCTCGTGGCGCCCCTGGCATCCGGCCGTCTCGCACGGGAGATCGGTCGCGCAGCACGATCGTGCGAGTCGCTCGTTCTCGCTGGGATCGCCAGCGGCGAACACCCGATTGCACGTCAGGCACGCCCAGCCGTGGGCCGTGCCCTTCGGTGTGGTGATCGTCGCCGGGCCCGCGTTGTTCTCGTAGCGCACGACGGGGTCACCCATGGCGGACTCCTCTCCTGGCCGTGGTCTCGACCATCGGAATGACGCGAACACGAACGATCCGAGCGCCAGGCATGGCGCGCGCCTCGACACCGGCGTACAGGGTGCCGAAGTCCTTGATCCGGCTCGACGGCGGCGGATCGTAGACGGCCCACCCGAGGCGGGGCTTCGGAATGAATCGGTCGGGCTTCTTCACGGCGTCCCCTCCCCGCCCGCGGGCGGCGGAAAGCGATCCGCGCCAGGGAGCCAGTCCGCAGCCCTCGGCTCGCAGAACCGCCACTCCTTGGCCTCGGGCCAGTACCGCTGCACCACCGCCTTCGCGTCAGCCTCGGAGTCCGCGTCCACCACCGCGCACATCGTCCAAGAGTCGTCGGCGCACCGCTGGCCCGAGCACCAGTAGCGGTGCGCCAGCGGCGCGGCCTGACCCTTCGGATAGATCGGTCGATAGTCCTCGGTGGGCTGATACCACGAAATCCAGAATCGCTGGATCATGACCGCGTCCCATCCCCGCCCACGTCCCGGGCGGGCTCGGCCATGGCGGCGATGGCTGGCAGACCGAGCGACTCACGCACCAGTGACTCGCTCGGCGGCGGTTCCAGTGGCGCGGTCAAGTCTTCCCGGGCGAGTGCCAGTGCCCGTGCTTCGTCCACGCGCGCCAGTGCGTGGCGGAGCCGAACCGACTGGTTTCTGAATCGCCACGCTTCGTCCAGCGCCGCCCGCAGCGCCGCGGCGTCAGCCTCGGCCGTGCTCCGACACGGCGCACACACCGTCACGCAGACGCCATCGGAACCGTGGTTGAGCTTGCAGTGCGCGCAGCGCCCGAACGCCGCCCGTGCCGCGTCCCGCTCGTCGATGATATTCAGGACTGCAGCCGTGGAACCAGCAGCCTGCCCGCCACCTTCGCCACCGATCGCGTCGGCAATCTCTTCGAGCCGTTGGTGCAGGCGCTCTCGCTCGGCCTCGGTCGTGAGCAGCGCCTCGCCCATCTCGTCGGCAAGATGCGTGAGCGACGGGAACCGCTCGGCGAGTCCGTGTTCCATAAGTTGCTGGCGGTGGTTCGCGTCCTGCGCCGCCATCGCGCCTCGTGCCAAATCCCGCTCCCGCTCCGCCTCGATCCGCAGGGCGTTTGCGGCGCGGTCCAGCTCGCAGGCCGACTCCCACTCGCGGCGGTACTCGTCGCGGTCAGCCTCGGCCTTGAGGCGCAGATCGTCCGCCTCGATCTTGGCCTCGATGTAGCGCAGGCAGACGGCGGCCGATTCCGACTTCTCCCGCTCCGCCGCGTCGAGGCGGGCGAGGAGGGCGCGGAGGGCACCGAGTGAGAGCGCTGCGGTCACGACGAAATCACGCGACTTTGGAGGCAAGTCTGCATGCCGTCGGTCGTGCTCGGTGACGGTCTCGCGTGCCCAGGCCACTGGATCCTCTGGGGTGTCGGTCACGGCGTCCTCCTGGCCTGGCAGGCCGGCGTCTGGCAGAGTGCCCGTACAGCGTCCCCGAGCGTGTCGTGCTCATCGTAGAGCCCCTCCCGCAGCGCATCCCGGACCTGCGTGGCCGTCCGGTATGCCTCCGTGTGGTCCCCGTCCAGCGGCACGGGCTTGTGGCAGTCCGGGCAGTACGCGGCACACCCGACCCAGCGACGGATCACGGCGCGGCGGCGGGGCTTGCGCGGGCTCACGCTCCCTCGCATTCGAGGCAGAGCGTCCGGAACCCAGCCGGCGCGCACTCCTCCACGCAGCACTCGCCCCCGCAGCCGGGGCAGAGGACGATCTGCTCCGTGGCCTTCCCGCAGCGTGGGCACTCGACATGCCTCTTGGCTTCTTGGCTGGCCTTGGGTGAGTTCTTCTTCGGCTTGCGTGGGCTCATCGCGTCCGTCCTTCCTCGGGCTGGGCCGCGGGGAGCGCGCGGATCACTTTCGCAAGCCGCACTCCACACCGTGGCGAGTGCTCAAGGCCGGCATCCGGTGCGTCACACGCACCGCAACGCCAGCCCTCTGGCATCCCCACACCGTGACAGGCCCGCGCATCCGCCTCCCCGCGCTCCCGCCACCCCTGCGCCCGGCCCTCGGCGCGGAGGGTCTGCATGAGGCGTTCGACGACACTCCACGCGGCGCTCGCGATCAGCACCGCCATCCGGCCTTCGACATCGCGGCGCGTCTTGCAGGGCGGATCGTAGAGGTCTTCAAAGCAGGCTCCGGCAGATACGCGAGCGAACTCGCGCACGGTCAAGCGCGCCGTCTCCCGGTCCGCCTCCGTCCCATGCGGCGCGCTCATCGGGCCTCCGGGGTGCGCCGGGCGTGATGCGTGCAGAATCGGAAGCCGGGCGGCGAGTGGAGAGCGCATCGGGTTCCTCGCCGCGTCGTTGCTTCGCAGCGGGGATCTTTCTTCCATTCCGCGATCCGCTCGTCGCGTTGCTTATCGCGCACGCTCATCGGGCCTCCGTGGGCGGCGGGGTACTGGCGTTCAGCGCCTCGATCATCGCGACCGCCACGGCGGCGACTTGCACGAGTTCGGTGCGGAACCGGCGCAAGTCGAAGATCCTGGCGTCCGACGACTCACCGGTGGGATCGGTGAGAATGCGCCTGGCGAACCGTCCAGCGACGGCCACCATCTCACGCACCATCTCGACGCGGCCCTCAACCGGGCACACGCACTCGTCCATCACCTCGCCCACTTCCTCGGCGAAGACCATCAGCCAGAAGCCGATGCCGAGCGGTCGCGCTTCCGGCGTACCCCACTTGAGATCCTGGCGAGCACGCTCGGCGGTCACCAGCGCCAGGACGTCGGATGTGCTCATCGTCCCTCCCGGCGCTGCGCGAGGGCCACGGCTACGCCTCCTTCGGCGGGGCGGCCAGCAGCGGCGGCAGGCGTCCAGCATCCAACGCGGTCGGCAACTCGCGCGCCAGCCGCTCCCCAACCGTCGCGCCGCCTGGCAGCACGAGGTACGCGAGGAACTCGTCGTCGAAGGTCGCGATGCCGCTGGCGACCGTCTCCAACTTGGCCTTGATCGCGAGCGCCAGCGCCCGCCAGCGCCTTCGCGTTTCCAGCGCGTGCGCCCGCTCGCGCGCACCCTGTCCGTGTCGCCGTCGTCCGGTTTCCGTGCGCTCGGCCTCGGCTGGCACGGGCAGCGGAAGAATGAATCGCACCCGCCGCGGCGGATCGGCGTACTGGAAGGCGACCATCGCCCCGCGTCCGTCGTCGTACCCGTAGACGAATCCGGTGGCGCCGTACCGCGCGCACGTCCGCTCGATTTCCATGCGGCTCCGCTCGGGCGCGACGCTGGTCTGGGAGGCGTACCTGTTCACGAGACACCAGGCTGAGGCTCGGACGCCGGCGCCCCTTCGAGGAATACGTCGTACACGGACGGCATGGAAACCTCAACGATCTCCCCATCAATCGGCGTGCCGAAGTCGACCGCCAGCGGGGTGATCCGGAAGTCGCGGCCGCAGCCGGCGCACCGGATGATCAGCGTGGGCGCGCCGGCGATGGGACCACGATCGATTACCAGGAAACCACTCGCAGCGTCGCAGCGGGGGCAGCGCCCTGGCAGCGTCGATCCGATCGCGAATAGACCGCTCACGGCGTTGCCACTCGCTTCGCGGCCGTGGCCTCCAGGTCCGTCGGGAAGAAACGCGGGCTCTCTCCTGGGTCTCTCCGCTTCGGTGGAGGCGCTGTCGGCGGAACGGCCGGACGCCACACCCGCTGGGGCGGCGGGTTGTAGTGGGAACTGCCCCGCTCATCGGATGGCAGCATGGCCAGAAGGAGGAACACGAGCACAAGCAGAAAGACGACCGTCATCGGGATGTGGCCTCCCTGAGCAGCGCCTCGCGGCGCGCCCGCAACTTCCGGATCCGCCACCCAGTCCAGCACCAGCCCACCACGAAGATGGGCAGCGGCAGCACCAGCATCGCGGCCGGGATCATGAGCAGCATCCACCAGAACTGCTGATCGATCAGGCGCGCGATCTTGGCATGCGTCGCCTGGGCCTCCGCGACGGCGCCGATCGGGTGCAGCATCATCGGGACCTCCCCAGCTTCCGGCGACGCGCGGCGGCCTTCCGGTAGTGCGCGTTCAGCAACTTCAGGGCCTTGCGCAGCACGACGCGGAGATCCCGCTTGCCCCAGAACGTCACGGCGCTCGAGTCGTCGTCTCCCGGGTGGTGCAGGAACGGCCCGCGGTACTGCCGGCCACGCACGGTGACCGGGAGTTCGAGGTAGAACCGAAGGCCAGTGAAGCGTTCCCCGCCCGTTGCGATCTTGTCGATGATCTCGACGCGATGGGTCTGCTCCTCGGCGTAGATATTCAGGCGCATGGTTCCGCCTCCTCTGGCCTGGGGCCACGCCCAGGCATGTCTAGGTGCTTCCCGCACACCCGCTCGTAGCCGCCGTTCGCCGTCGGTTGACCGCAGTCCGCGTACGCGGGGCAGCCCTCGCGCTGGCATTTGTTCTCTGGACAGGGCTGGGGATCGTCCCACCCGAGCACCTCGAATGCATCCTCGAGCGCAGAGAGGCCGCCGGTGTAGTAGCA
>Ga0247727_10000476_pt1 | contig 97284 bp, 91 predicted proteins | sample WisWelCaveWW1625_FD_202498 | JGI IMG/M metagenome (GOLD analysis project Ga0247727, IMG submission 202498) | Biofilm microbial communities from Wishing Well Cave, Virginia, United States - WW16-25 | ecosystem: Environmental > Aquatic > Deep subsurface > Groundwater > Cave microbial mat | place...
TCTTCCGCCACCTCGTCGAGCACCATGCCCGTCAGCCCGAACGGATCAAGTCGCTCCTGGCCCGCTTCGCGGACTACGTCGTGTGGCACCCGACGGGAAAGGGAGCGGGACGGCTCGACGTGGGGTTGTTCGCCGATGCCGTAGCGTTCGCGAAGGAAGTGACCTATCCGGCGACCGGGGCCTCAACAGGGCCCCGGTTCGCTGGCGAGTCTGTCGAAGTGGGCGGTACAGGATTCGAACCTGTGACCCTCTGCGTGTAAGGCAGATGCTCCACCGCTGAGCTAACCGCCCGCAGCGCTCATGATACCGTCACAACGCCCCGCACATTCCCTGCGCGTGGAAGCTCTCCGCCGGCGGCCGCCCCCACGCAACCGTTTCTGCGCGTTGCGCGACGCCGCGAACGGTACGATCCTACGTGGAATGGTCGCCTTCGAAATCCGCACGCTTGCCGACACCCCCGTCAAGGGCACCTGGGAGATCACCCTCCTTGGCGGGGTCTCGACGGCCGGGATGCCGATGCTCTACGGCGGGCTTCAGAAGGCCATCGACGCCGGCGCACGCATCCTCATCGTCCACCTCAAGGACGTGCCGACGATGTCGAGCGCGCCGATCTCCGCGCTCGTGGCGGCGTCCGAGCAGCTGCGCGTGCTGGGCGGGCGCGTCATCCTCACGGGAGTTTCTCCGAAGCTGAAGGTGATCTTCGACGCGCTCTCGCTCGAAGGGGCGTTCTCCCTCTACACGGTCGACGAGGCGCACAAGGCGGCCGACGCGCACGCGCAGGCGATTCTCAAGGCGCACCGCCTGGGCGACGTCCCCATCCTCGACGAGCCACTGACGATCGGATCCGACGCCAAGTGCACGATCGTCCTGAAGTCGGCCCAGGCCGAGGCGAAGCACGCCACCGTCACCAGGCGCGGCAGCGAGATCGTCGTGCGCGACCTCGGATCGCGCTACGGGACATTCGTCGACGGGATTCGCACCCGCGAGCAGGTCATCACGCCCGGAATGAAACTCACGATCGCCGGAACGACGTTCGTCCTCAACAAGCCGACGGCAGGGTAGTTCCCTCTTCGGTTCCTTTCCCTCTCTCCCTCTTTCTCTCTTTCCCCCTCTCCCTCTTTCCCTAGAATGCCCGCCCATGGAAGAACGCTCGCTCCACTTCATCGAGCAGGAAGTCGAGGCCGACAACGCCTCGGGCCGCTTCGAAAAGCGCGTCCACACCCGCTTCCCCCCGGAACCCAACGGCTACCTCCACATCGGCCACGCCAAGTCGATCTGCCTCAACTTCGGCCTCGCCGCCCGGTACAAGGGCAAGTGCAACCTCCGTTTCGACGACACGAACCCCTCCAAGGAGGAAACCGAGTACGTCGAGTCGATCAAGACCGACGTCGCCTGGCTCGGCTTCACGTGGGACAACATCCTCTACGCCTCCGACTACTTCGACGCGCTCTACGCCTGGGCCGAGCAGCTCATCCAGGCCGGCAAGGCGTACGTCTGCGACCTCACCAGCGAGCAGACGCGTGAATATCGCGGGACCCTCACGGCGCCGGGCAAGCCCAGCCCGTTCCGCGACCGCCCGATCGCCGAGAACCTCACCCTCTTCCGCCGCATGCGCGCCGGCGAATTCCCCGACGGCGCCAGGACGCTCCGCGCGAAAATCGACATGTCCGCAGGCAACATCAACCTCCGCGACCCCGTCCTCTACCGCATCCTCCGCGCGCACCACCACCGCACCGGCGACACGTGGTGCATCTACCCGATGTACGACTACGCCCACGGCCAGTCCGACTCCATCGAGCGCATCACCCACTCGATCTGCACGCTCGAGTTCGAAGACCACCGCCCCCTCTACGACTGGTGCATCCAGGCGCTCGGCATCTACGCGCCGCGCCAGATCGAGTTCGCCCGCCTCAACCTCACCCACACGGTGATGAGCAAGCGCAAGCTCCTCGAACTCGTGAAGGAAAAGCGCGTCAGCGGATGGGACGACCCGCGGATGCCGACGATCTCCGGCCTGCGCCGCCGCGGCGTCACGCCCGAGGCGATCCGCGCATTCTGCGAGCGCATCGGCGTGGCCAAGATGAACAGCACGATCGAGCTGGCGACGCTCGAGGCCGCCATTCGCGAAGATCTCAACCGTCGCGCCCCGCGCGCGATGGCCGTCCTCCGCCCCCTCAAGGTCGTGATCGAGAACGTCGACAAGGTCGAGGAGTTCGAGATCCCGAACAACCCCGAGGATCCCGCGGCGGGCGCGCGCAAAGTCCCCTTCTCGCGCGAACTCTTCATCGAACGCGACGACTTCATGGAGGAGCCGGCGAAGAAGTTCTTCCGGCTCGCGCCGGGCCGCGAGGTCCGCCTGCGCGGCGGCTACTTCCTGAAGTGCGGGAAGGTCGTCAAGAACGGCACGGAGATCGTCGAACTCCGCGCCACGATCGACCCCGCGACGCGGACCGGCCAGGCGCCCGACGGCCGCAAGGTGAAGGGGACGATCCACTGGGTCTCCGCCGCGCACGCGGCGAAGGCCGAAGTCCGCCTCTACGACGTGCTCATGAACGGCGAGGAGATGAACCCGAAGTCGCTCGAGGTGGTCTCCGACGCCCGCGTCGAACCGTCGATCGCGTGCTCTCCGTCTGGATCGCGGTTCCAGTTCGAGCGGCTCGGCTACTTCTGCGTCGATCCCGATTCGAAGCCCGGCGCCCCTGTCTTCAACCGCACCGTGACGCTCCGCGACACATGGGCCAAGGAGCAGGGGAAGGAATAGATTTGTATAATGCCCGCCTTCGCCAGGTCCGGATGATCGGGCCGTAGCGCAGCCTGGCTAGCGCGCTTGCTTGGGGTGCAAGAGGTCGCGGGTTCAAATCCCGCCGGCCCGACCATGCGGACCTTGGAAGCCGGGGAGTTGCAGCGTCGTGCTGCAACCCCCTTTCCAGAATCGCCGAGTTCCTGTCCGCTTGCTGTCCGGTAGGCGTCCGGCCCGACCCCTACGCCTTCTCCTCCGCTTCTTCGTGAGGTCCGGAAGCACGATGCGCCACGGCGACCATTAGTAACCGTCCAGCGCAAGAGACCGCTTGATGTCCGTTGGAGGAAACCCGTGGCCAAGGAGAAGACCGAACCAAACCCCAAGCTGTACGAGAACTGGAAAAAGGTGTTTCGCGCGATTCCTGGCTTCGAAAACTGCACCTGTCTCAGGCGCGCCCGCACTCCGAAGGGGAGAGATCCTGATTTCTTCCTGCTCTCCCCAGAACCCGAGCCGAGGATCGGCCTGGTCGAGTGCGAGGGGTACAAGGGGAAAAACGGGATAGACAAGCGGATCGCCCCCATCGGCGTGGAGCAGCTTCTGACCTACTTGGACGGCTATGCTGCATCCATTGGAGACGGAAAGGCGATCCTCGAAAGTGTCGTGAAGGACGCCTTCCTGAAGGACAAGCGGAAGGGCAAACGGTACCAGCGCGGCGAGGTCAACCGCACCCACTGGAAAGGCGGCCTGGAAGTTTGGATGCGGCAGATCGACCCCTCGATCAGGAGTGAGGACGATCTCGCTGAACTCCTCCGCCGTGCAAGCCAAAACCTCGTGCCCATCCTGCTCTACTACCGGCTGTCGAAGCTGGAGGACGCCGACGAGCGCGTGCTATCCCTTGCCTTCCGGCGGCACCGTCTCTACGTGGGGGCGGTGAAGTGGCCCAACGCTGACGGCCTCATCTCGGGCCGTTACATGTCCGCCGAGTCGAGCGGGTGACCATGCCACTGCCTCGTCGTTTCTACGACCGCGACACGCTTCTCGTCGCCCGCGAACTTCTCGGCGCTCATCTGGTTCGCGGCAAGCGCATCGGCCGCATCGTGGAAACCGAGGCCTACCTGGGCCCCGCCGGCGACCGCGCCGCCCATACGTTCCGCGGCCCGACGCCCCGCAACGCCGTGATGTTCGGCCCGCCCGGCCACGCTTACGTCTTCTTCGTCTACGGCATGCACTTCTGCTTCAACGTCGTCACTCAGCCCGGCTGCGCGGTGCTCATCCGCGCGATCGAGCCGGTCGAGAAGATCGACGGCCGCACCTGCGGCCCCGCGCTGCTCTGCCGCGCGCTCGGCATCACGCGCGAGTTGAACGGGGTCGATCTCTGTGGAAAGAACCTCTTTCTGAAGCGCGGCACGCCGCCGAGCCGCATCAAGACCACTCCTCGGATCGGCGTCGATTATGCGGGGGCGTGGGCGAAGAAGCCGTGGCGGTTCTTCGATGGTGAGTCGGAGTGCGTCTCGAGGTAGCGCCTACTGGTCCGCCTTGCGCTCTCCGAGCAGGAGATCGACGTTCATTTCCTTCCCGTCGCGCGCGACCTCGAGCTTCACCGTCTGCCCGGCCTTCTTGCGGCTGAGCTCCGCCTTCATGTCGGCCCAGCTCTTCACGCGCACCGCGTCGACCTTCTTGATCACGTCGCCCGGCTTCAACCCCGCCTTCGCGGCCGGCCCGTCCTGCTCCACCTCGTCGACCTCGACGCCGAAATCGTCGTAGTCGAACGCCGGCAGGAAGCCGAAGTCGAGGTTCCCCACCACGGCGTCCTTCGACGCGAGCGCCTCGGGATCGCCGAGCAGCACCTTCCCCTCGAGCGGGTCGAACGCCTTCGTCTCCTTGTTCCAGCGCTTCCCCTTGAACTTGAGCGTGCTTCCGGGCGGCCACGTTCCGACGATCCCGTGCAGCCGGTTGAGGTTGTAGCTCCTCTGCCCCTCGATCTCCGTGATGATGTCGCCCTCGCGCAGCTTCGCCTTCTCCACCGGGCTTCCCTCGTCGATGCCCGCGATGAAGATCCCGTCGCCGTACTCTCCAACGTTCTCGTAGCGCGTGTCGCCCGTCTCGCCGAGCGTCACGCCGTGGAGGTACCCATGGCGGATCTTTCCGCCCGCCTTGAAATGCGGCAGGTAGCGGCGGATCTGGTTCGACGGGATCGCGTAGCCGATCCCCGTATTCACGCGGTTGTTGAAGCGGCGCACCTCGATGCGGCCGTTGATGCCGACCACCTTCCCCTCCATCGTGATCAGCGGCCCGCCCGAGTTGCCCGGGTTGATCTGCGCGTCGGTCTGGATTGCATCCATGTACCAGTCCTGGTAGCGGTGCAGGGCGCTCACGATGCCGTGCGTCACCGTCGGCTCCCAGTTCTCGTTGCCGAGCAGGAAGGGATTGCCCACGGCGATCACCGGCTGGCCGATTTTCAGCCCGTCCGAGTCGCCGAGCTCGCAGAACGGAAGGTCCTTGCCGCCCTTCACCTTGATCAGGGAGAGGTCGCCGTTCGGGTCCCAGCCGACCACGTCGCCCGTGTACGCCTTGCCCCCCGCGAAGTGCAGCTGGATGTTCTTCTGCTCGCCCGCCACGTGGTGATTCGTGATCACCCAGCCGTCCGGATCGATGCAGACCGACGACCCGCCGCCGAGGAAGACGAACGCCGGCTTCACCTTCTCAATGACGTCGTGCAGCTTCTTCTGAAGCTCCTTGACCTTCTCGACGTCCTTCGCGTCCTGGGCGAAGAGGATCAACGCCGCCGTGAGGATGTTCATGGTTAGTTCGGACTCACTTCGAGTTTCGCCTTCAACGTCTTGATCACGTCCTTGTCCTTCACCTTCCGCTTCACCTTGAACGGGACGATGTCGCCCGCCTTCTTTTCCGCCATGAGCTTGGCGAGCTCCTCGGCCGTCTTCACCGGCTTGCCGTCGAACTCCTGGACGATGTCGCCTTCCTCGAAGCCGGCTTCCTCCGCGGGAGAGTTCGCCACCACCTGCTGCACCATCACGCCCTCGCCGCCGTCGACGAAGAGCGCGCCGACCCACAGCGCCTTGGCGACCGGACCGCTTACGCCGCCCGCCTTCACTTTCTTGAGGTCCTCGAAGATCTTGTCGATCTCGCCGGTCTTCGTCGCGAAGCCGACGCCGCCCGACTGGCCCCATGGCTGCTGCGGCTTGATATGGCTCGTGACGCCGATGAGCTCGCCCTTGAGCGTGACGAGCGGGCCGCCGACGTTGCCGTAGTTGAGCTCCGCGTCGGTCTGCACCGCGCTGCCCTTGAAGCGGCCGAGCGCACTGAGGATCCCCTGGTTGAGCGTCACGACTTCCCGGTCGGGGCTGCGCCCGATGATCGCCACGAAGTCGCCCTGCTTGAGCTCGTCGAACTTCGCCTTCGGGAGCGCCTGGAGGTTCTTGGCTTCGATCTTCAGAAGGGCGACGTCCTTCGCCTCGTCGTAGCCGAGGCGCTTCGCCTCGTACTGCTTGCCGTCGTGCATCGTGACGACGATCTTCTTCACGTCGCCGGAGACGTTGAACCACGACGTGAGGATGTAGCCGTCGTCGGTCCAGACGGTGCCGCTGGTGGGCCCGCCGGGCCGCTCGTAGTAATCACGATTCCCGCCGCCGGAGGCGCCCTTGCCGTCGGGATCGGCCGTGCGCGTCACGTCGATCGCGACGACGCAGGGCGCGACCTTGTCCTTCACGGCGCGAAGGACCTTCGCAAAGGACGCGGTCGAGTCGTCGCCCTGGACGAGCAGGACCGCCAGGATGGCCGCGATCATTTCGACTCCGCCGGCCTTCGGCCGGCTGCGCTCAATGCAGGCATGTTCTCTACCTTCTACTCACTGGCTACTGTTTTTTCTTCCCCGCGAGCTCGACCGTGACCTTGTCGTCGAGCCCTTCGATGTTCACCTTGAAATAGACCTTGGTGCCGGCCTCGAGCCCCTTGAGCTTGCCGAGGAGCTCCGCCGCGTTCTTCACCGGCATGTCGCCGAAGGCGAGGATGATCGTGCCGGGCGTCAGCCCGGCCAGGTCGGCCGCGCCGCCCTTCTCGACGGCGGTGACGACGACCTTGCCGTCTTTGTCGGCGATCGTGGCGCCGAATGACCCCTCGCCCGCCGGAACGTCGGGGGTATCGGTCACCTTGGCGTTGCGCGGATCCATGAGGAGCGCAACCGGGTCCTTGAGCGTGTTCCATGGAATCGCCGCCCCGAGGAACCGGCTCGGCGAATAGTTCAGCGTGATCATTCCGATCATCTTGCCGTCGGCGTTGAGCAGCGGGCCGCCTTCGATGCCGATGTTCACCGCGGCGGTCGTCTCGAGGACGGTGCCGACGTACGTCGAATTTGCCCGCGGTTCCGCAAGGCGGTACGTGCCGCTGAAGATGCCGACGTTCAAGCTCGGCGAGTCGTCGTTGATGATGGAGTTGGACGCGTTGCCGAGGGTATAGACCGTGTCGCCCTGCTGCGACTTCGACGAGTCGGCGCAGGTGACCGGCTTGAATTCCGGAAGCTTCTGGCCTTCCTTCGGCTTGATCTTCAGGATCGTGATCTCGTCCGCCTTGGAGTGGTTGACGATCTCCGCGTCGTACTGGCGCGGGCCTTTCGTCCAGACCCGGACTTTCGTCGAGCCCTGGGGCACGACCGCGTAGCTGCAGAGGATGTGGCCTTCCTTGGTGAGGATGACGCCCGAGCCGGAGCGCTCACCCAGCGGCGCCATCCCGCGGATGGCGACGACCGACTCGACGTTCAAGTCATAGACCTTCTGGTGGTTCTCCTGGCTGCCCTGGCAGAGGAGAAACGAGAGGGCGAGGATGGCGTTCATGAGCCTTTGGATTATACGAGCCACCCCGCTCCGGGGGTGAGTGGCTTCGCCGTTCCTGTTTCCTCTTTCCCTTTCTCCCTCTCTCCTTCTCTCCCCTCTCTCAATTCCCTGAACCCGCGACGCCCCCTGCGTGTCTCGACCAGCAAGGTTTGGACACTAGAGGAGGATTCATGCGGAGCACGTTGATCGTCCTGGCGATGGCCGCGATCGTCGCTGCCCAGGACTCCACCGACAAGGTCGAGCTGCGGTTCAAGTTCGAGAAGGGCGAGAAGCTCACCCTCAAGCTCAAGCAGAAGATGAAGGCGACCCTGAGTGAAGCCCCCGATTTCCTGAAGGACTTCCTCGGCGAGGAACCGATGGACATCACCATCGAGGGCGTCGCGGACCTCGAGGTGAAGGAGGTCGACGATGCGGGCACGGCCACGCTCGAAGGCAGCTTCGCGAAGCTCGAGGCGAAGGGCAGCATGATGGCCAACGACATCGATTTCAGCTACGACAAGGCCAAGGACGGCGGCAAGGCGGAGGAGCCCCAGGAGGAGGAGCCCGGCATGCCCGGCATGCCCAGCATTGAGGATGGGCTCAAGCAGCTGGCGACGGCTCCGCTCAAGATCAAGTTCGACAAGTTCGGCAAGATGACCTTCGACGGCGAGAAGGGCACCGCCAGCCAGATGGGCGGCCAGCTCTTCAACCTCAGCGCGCTCGTCGGCGTCCTCCCGAAGGAGAAGGTCGGCGCGGGCGACTCGTGGAAGAACGAAGAGCAGCTCGCCTTCCCCGGCCTCCCGCTCAAGATGAAGGTGAAGGCGACCAACAAGTTCGACAAGGTGGAAAAGAAGGACGGCGTCGAGTGTGCGGTCATCAAGAGCGACTTCACCGTCGGCTCCGACGAGGAGGAGTCGTCCGAGGGCCCGATCCAGCTCAAGGGCAAGTTCACCGGAAAGGGCAACGGCACGATGGTCTTCGATCACGCCGGAGGCAAGCCGGTCTCGAACTCGATCAAGCTCGAGACGAAGTTCGACTTCACGATGCCCAACCCGCAGGGCGGCGACGACATGACGATCAAGGGCGACTTCAACATGGAGCAGTCGAGCGAGTTGAAGAAGAAGTAGCCTTTCGACCCCGGCGACGGCGTCGCCCTCGCCCAGGACAAGCCGGTCCCAGTGGCCCGCGGAGACCCCGCGGGCCATGTCATTCATGATCGAGCCAGCCGGCGCAAAGGTGGTACGCTAAGGCCTTCGCCGTCGTCTTAACGTCTTACCGTCTCAACGTCGGGGAACCTATGGCAGCTCAGGCATGTCCGTCGTGTGGCGCGCCGATGGTGGCGAACGCGAGAAACTGTCCGGCGTGCGGCAACTCTGTCAGCCAGGAATACGTCGGCATCGCCGAGACGATCCCCCAGATCCCCGGCGTCGCGCCGGCGCGTCCCGCGGCCGACACGATCCCCTGCCCGATGTGCAGCGAGCCGATCCCGCGCAGCTCGACGCGCTGCAAGTGGTGCGGCGAGAACATCGGCTCCGGCAAGCCGACGGGCATGGGTGCGCAGAACTACCAGCCGCCCCAGCCCCAGCCCGGCTACATGCCGCCCCCGGCCGGCGTCCAGCGGCCCGATCCGAACCCTGCCTTGATCGTCTCGATCATCGCCCTCGCCGGCGGCTTCTTCTCCTGCGGATTCCTCCATCTCCTCGGCCCGGTCGGCTGGATGATGTCGAACACCTACGTGAACAAGTGCCGGGCGATGGGGCTCGAACCCGAGGGATCCGGGACCACGGCCAAGGTCTTGAGCATCATTTCGACGGTCTTCCTGATCCTGGGTCTCTGCGGCGTGGCCGCCTATATCGGACTGGTGATGCTGGCCGTCGGCGGTGCTGCCGCGAGCCACTAGCAGGGGAAGGTGAGGAAGGTCGCGAAGGAATCGAAGGAAGTGCCCGTCCTTCCCTTCGTCTACCCGCCCGTCACTCCATCGATGAACGTGGCAAGCTGGTTCTTCACCGTGTCCATCAGGTAGAGACGAAGGCCGCAGCGCCTGAGCCCGTTCACCGTCTGCGACCAGAGGAGCTTGTAGGGAAGCCGGAGCGACGCGCCCTGCTGGAGGTCGATCCGCAGCACCCCGGTCTGCCCCGGCTCGATGCTGCGCTGCACGACGATCCCCGCGCCATCGACGCCCAGGTCGACCATCCGCACGGCCTGCGACGAGCCCTGGCGCGGCCAGAGGCTCGCGTCCAGGTCGAACGGGTATCGCCACGGCCGGCGCCGTTCGTTCATGCTGCGGTTCTTGGGATAGGCCCGGTCGATCGCGCTCATGAGCGGATTAGGATAGCAAAAAGTAGCAGTAGCCAGTAACCCGTAGCCGGTCAGAGAGAATCCGACCAGCGCTTTCGTTTTCTGGCTACTTGTTCGGCCTCATCGGTTCGGCCGTGGCCTGCGCCGTGTGCTGGAGCGCGCCCTTGAGCACCGTGTCGCGGCACCTGATGAACTTCTCCTGGACCGCCTGCCCCATCATGAGCGCGTCCTTCCCGAACACCGTCTTCGTCTCCGTCGGCGTCTGGATCGTGATCCAGATGTACTGCTGATAGCGCATGGCGTCCATCCGCACTTCACGCTCCAGCTGGGTGAACCGCGCCCCGTCGAATCCCGACACGTCCGTCGACGGCAGCTCGTCCCACCCGAGCTTCTTGAGCCCCTTGATCAGGAGGTCGAGCTCCGCATCGACGATCTCCGTCCCCTTGCGGGGATTCCGGACGACGCGCTCGAACGGCTCGCTCGAATAGCCGCCGTACTGGATCGTCCATGTCCGCGAGAGCATTACGACGTACTCCGCCACCGGCCGCTGCGCCCGGTCGGGAAGGTAGCGGAACAGGGTGACCTTGATCGGCTGCTCGATGTTGGACGACGTCGGGGGCGGCCCTCCGCCCGATGCGCAGCCCGCGACCAGGACCGCGACGAACGCGCAGCGCTTCATCTACTTGGGCACCAGCGTGCTGCCGCCCACGCTGACCTGGATCGTGTACTGCATCGCCATCCTCATCACCAGGAGCTCGCACTCCGCGAACTTCCGGCTGATCTCCTCGCCGCCGAGCAGCACGTCGCGCCGGCAGACCGTTTTCTTCGACGTCGGCGTCTCGACGGTGACGTAGCGCATCACCGCCGCCTCGGTGGGATTCGACTTCGCGGTCCGCTCCATGTTCAGGAGCTGGATTGGCCCGAGCTTCGTGAGATCGCAGTCCGGCAGCTCCTGCCACCCCTTCGCGTCGAGTTCCTCCGCGAGCTGCTGGAGCACGTTGTCGGAGATGTCGAGCCCCTTGAACGGGTGCGGAACCGACTTCTCGAACGGCTCCCCGGCGTAGTTCCCGCGCTTCTGCTTCCAGCCGCGCGAGAGCATCACGTAGTACTCCGGATGCAGTTCCTCGCTCTTCTTGTCGGTCGACTGCGGCAGGCCCTTCGGCGACTTCTGGAACCGGTAATAGGTCACCTTGATCGCGCGCCCCTCGCCCGCGGGCTGCTCGGGCACGCCCTTCCTGATCGGGGGCGGCGAGTCCGTCGCGCATCCCGCGACGACGAGAACTAGAAGACTAGACCACGTACGCATTCCACTGCTCCTGTACGGCCTTGACGACATCCCCTATAGGGACGCTCGTTTGCTCCGCGTTATTGCGGCGGCGCACGTCGGCCGTTCCCGCCTCGATGCTCCGCTTCCCGATCGTCACGCGGATCGGCAGCCCGAGCAGGTCGGCGTCCTTGAACTTCACTCCCGGCGCCTGGTCGCGATCGTCCCACAGAACCTCCAGGCCCGCTTTCGTCAGCTCCGCGTAGACCTGCTCGCCGATCTCGGCGACCTTCGTCTCCTTGCCCACGAGGGTGACGAGCTCGACCTGGAACGGCGCGATCTCCTTGGGCCAGATGATGCCGTCCTTGTCGAAGTGGCTCTCGATCGCCGTGGCCATGATGCGCGTCACGCCGATGCCGTAGCAGCCCATGATCATCGGCTTGCGCTTCTGCTCGGGGTCGAGATACTCGCAGTGCATCTTCTCGGAGTACTTCGTGCCGAGCTTGAAGACGTGGCCGACTTCGACGCCGATCGAGAACTGGATCGGTCCGCCGCAGCGCGGGCAGGGATCGCCCTCGACCGCGAGCCGCAGGTCGGCGAACGCCTCGGGCTTGAAGTCGCGATTGAGGTTGACGTTCACCCAGTGAAGGTCGCGGACGTTGGCGCCGACGACGAAGTTGAGCAGCGGCGCCACGCCGTGGTCGGCGAGCACACGCGCCCTGAGGCCGATCGGGCCGCTGAAGCCGATAGGACCGCCCGTCACCTCCTGGATGTACTCGGGCGACGCCATCTCGAGCTTCGCCGCCTTCGCGAAGCGCGCGAGCTTCGGCTCGTTGACCTCGTGATCGCCGCGGACGAGAACCGCGAGCGGGCCCTTGTCGGTCTTGTAGATGAGCGTCTTGACGATGTCGCGGGGGCTGACGCCGAGAAACTGCGCGACTTCCTCGACGGTGCGTTTGCCGGGGGTCTCTTTCTTCTCGCGTACGCGCAGCTCGGTCGTGTCGCGATCGGCGGGAAGGCCGCCGGACGATTTCACTTCGGCCTTCTCGATGTTCGCCGCGTAGGCGCACTTCGTGCAGGTGAGCACGCGGTCCTCGCCCGCGGGGACGAGCACCATGAACTCGTGCGAGACGTCGCCCCCGATGAGGCCGGTGTCGGCCTCGACGGGCCGCGCCTTCAGGCCGCAGCGCGTGAAGATGCGGAGGTAGGCGTCGTACATGAGCTGGTACGACTTGTTGAGGCCGTCGAAGTCGGTGTCGAACGAGTACGCGTCCTTCATGATGAACTCCCGCGTTCGGACGACGCCGAAGCGCGGCCGCGCCTCGTCCCGGAATTTCACCTGGATCTGGTAGAGGTTGACCGGCAGGTTGCGGTAGCTGAGGTTCGCGTTGCGGACGATGTCGGTGACGACCTCTTCGTGGGTCGGGCCGAGGACATTGACGTGGCCCTTGCGGTCCTTGAACTTGCACATCGCGTCGCCGTAGCCGTCGAACCGCCCCGTCTCCTGCCATAGCTCGGCGGGATGCATGACGGGCATGAGGAGTTCGATGGCGCCGGCCGCGTTCATCTCCGCGCGGACGACGTTGGCGATCTTCTGGAGCGCGCGGCTGCCGAGCGGGAGAAAGGTGTAGACGCCCGCCTGGAGCTGCCGCACGAGCCCCGCGCGGACCATGAGCTTGTGGCTGATGCTCTCCGCGTCGGCGGGATCTTCGCGGAACGTCTGGATGAAGGACTTGGACCATTTCATATAGGGCGATGGTTATACCAAATCCGCGCACGAGCGGTGGGCCCGGCGGCGAGTCGAACTACTTCGTCGTGAACGACCACGTCCACGACGAATCGCCGTACTTCACCGTCACGACGTACTTCGTGTTCGCCTTCAGCGCCTTCTTCGGGAGCAGGCAGATGCTGTCGGCGTTGTCGGGCCGCGCGGGGTTCGCGGGAGCCTTGGAGCTCGAGACGAAGCACTCGACCACGCCGCCCTTCTCTTCCTTCAACTCGCCGATCGCGTCCGGCGCCGCGCCCGTGATCGTGATCGGGTAGCCGACGTTCTCCTTCAGCCCCTGCGGCCGCGGATCGGGGGTCTCGCCCACCGCGAAGACGCGAGGCACCTTCACCTGGCCGTCGCCGGGGTACATGAAAGGCGTCTTGGTGTCGCGCGTGCCCTTCCCGCCGGTGATGTCGATGACGCTGTAGAACGTGCCGCCGTTCTCCCACGTCCCGATGCCGACCGACTTCAACTCCGGCGCGATCAGCGGTATCCGGTGGTAGAGCGTCGCCATGAGCTGGTCGATCGATGCGTCGAGGTTGACCAGCGAGATGTCGCTTCGCCTGCCGGCGATCGCGCCCTCGTCGCTGCTCCACTTGCCCGGCACCTCGTTGTGCACCGCCATCCCCTGCACGTTCGAGCGGTCCTCGAAGACGAGATACCGCGCATGCAGGAAGGCGCCGTACGAGATCTCCGCCGAGAACGCGGCCGGGGCCTGCCCCGCCGCCCGGCGGTGATCGTTCAACCGCTGGAGCGCGCGGATCACGCTCCTGACCTGGAAGAGCATCTCGCCAGCGACAAGGGTCGGCGTGTCGGCCGCCTTGAGCAGCTTCCCACCGAGCCCGCCCGGCGGCTTCCGCTCGATCACCTTCGCCGACGACTTGTCGATGAGGAGGATCTCGTCGTCCGAGGTGATGAAGAACCGCTCCAGGTCGAATTCGCCCGGCCTCTCCCGCTTCCGCGACACGGAGGTGCCCTTGAGCGTGATCTTCTCGCCGTCGAAGTTGATCAGGATTCCGCCGGGGGCGGTCCGCGCGGCCTTCGTCTTGCTCGGGATCGTCGCGACGAGCGCGTCCCACGGCGAATCGGTCAGCGCCGAAAGGTCGAGCGTCGCCCGCTTGAACGCCGTCGCCGCGCGCAGCTTGTCGGCGACCTCCTTCTCGGCCTTGGCCGCCTCCTCATCCTTCATCCAGGCGGCGATGGAGTAGAGCACGTTGGCGGCCTCCAGGTCCTCCGCCTTCAGCGCCTTGTCGGCGTGCTCGCGCACGACCTGCGCCGGGGTCGGCTCAGGCTGCTGGAGCAGCAGCAGGACCAGAAGTGCCTTCATGCCTTTTCCATTACAAGTATCATGTCACGTTCATGTTGATCGACACCCACGCCCATATACACGACGCTGCCTTCCAGGATGATCCCGACGTCGTGCCGCGCGCCCGCGCCGCCGGCGTCAGCCGCATCGTCACCGTCGGCTGCGACGAAAAGACGACGGCCGACGCCATCGCGCAGGCTGAGAAGCACCCCGACGTCTGGGCCGTCGCCGGCATCCATCCGCACGAGGCCGACCGCTACGTCAAGGACGAGCGGCTGGACTGGCTCCGGAGCGCCCTCACGCACCCCCGCGTCGTCGCGGTCGGCGAGATCGGCCTCGACTACGCCAAGATGCACTCTTCGAAACCCGGCCAGCACGAGATCTTCCGCCGCCAGCTTCGGCTGGCGACGAAGCCGATCGTCATCCACTGCCGCGACGCCTACGAAGACTGCAAGGCGATCCTCCGCGCGGAGATGAAGCTCCCGCTCCGCGGCGTCATGCACTGCTTCTCCGGCACGGTGGTCGATGCGCGCGACTTCCTCGACATGGGCTTCGTCATCTCCATCGCCGGGCCGGTCACCTTCTCGAACGCCGACGGCCTGCGCCAGGTCGCGACGGCCGTTCCGCTCGACCGGCTCGTCGTCGAGACCGACTGCCCCTACCTCACGCCGGTCCCCCACCGCGGCAAGCGCAACGAGCCGGCCTACGTCCGCCACACGGCCGAGTTCGTCGCGAAACTGCACGGCAGGAGCCTGGAAGAATTTGCCCGCATCACCACTCGAACCGCCGCCAAGCTGTTCTCGCTGACCGAGTGAATGTTCGATGTTCGAGGTACGATGTGATGTTCGATGTGGGTAATGGTGCATCCACCTTGAAACGGCGCATCCCGCGGAGTTCTGGACACGGCGAAGGCCTGCCCTTCGGGCCTTCGCAGAGCCACACAGGACCACATCGAACATGACATCGAACATCGAAGATCGAACATCGAACATCGTTCTTGTGACCGGCGGCGCGGGTTTCATCGGCTCCCACCTCGCCGAGGCGCTGCTCGAACGCCGCCGCCGCGTCCGGATCCTCGACAACCTCTCCGGCGGAAGCCGCGACAACGTCCCGCGGGGTGCGGAGTTCGTCGAAGCCGACCTGCGCGAGCGCGGCGCCGTCGCGGCGGCCCTCAACGGCGTCGACACGGTCTTCCACCTTGCAGCGCTCGCCAGCGTCCCGCGGTCCATCGAACGGCCGGAAGAAACCAACGCCGTCAACGTCGAAGGGACGCTCGCCCTCTTCGTCGCCGCCGGCAGGGCGAACGTCCGCCGCATCGTCTTCGCCTCGAGCTCCTCGGTCTACGGCGAGACGCCGACGCTCCCCAAGCACGAGTCGATGACGCCCGACCCGCTCTCGCCCTACGCCGTCTCGAAGCTCGCGGGCGAATACTACGCGCGCACCGCGACGTCGCACCTCGGCGTCGAGGTCGTCTCGCTGCGCTTCTTCAACGTCTACGGCCCGCGGCAGGATCCGGGGTCGCCCTACGCGGCGGTGATCCCGATCTTCCTGGCGAAGCTCGCGAAGGAGGAGCCGCTGCCGGTGTTCGGCGACGGCGAGCAGACCCGCGACTTCACATTCGTCACGGACGTCGTGCACGGCTGCCTCCTGGCGGCGGAGGCGGCCGGCGCCGGCGGCAAGGTCTACAACCTCGCGGGCGGGCGGCCCGTCAGCGTCGCCGACATGGCCCATGTGCTCGGCCGCGTCGCCGGCCGCGAGGTCGAGCTGGAGCACAAGCCGCCGCGCGACGGCGACATCAAGCACTCGTACGCCGACTCGTCGGCCGCACTGCGCGATCTCGGCTACCGGACCTCGGTCGGCCTCGACGAGGGCCTCCGCCGCACCTGGGAGTGGTTCAGCCGCCGTGGCTAAGAAGCACACGATCCTCCTCGTCGACGACGAGCGGGAAAACCTCAACCTGCTGACCAACGTGCTTGGCGAAGACTACTTCATCCTCAAGACCCGCGACCCGGCGGAGGCCGTCGAGATCGTCCGCGCGAAGACGGTGCACATGGTCATGAGCGACCAGCGGATGCCAGGGATGACGGGCGTCGCCCTCCTCGAGCAGGTCCGCGCCATCCGGCCCGAGGCGGTCCGCATGCTCATCACCGCCTACCCGGACGTGAACGTCGCCGTGGAGGCGATCAACCGCGGCCAGGTGAAGCGCTACATTTCCAAGCCGTTCGATCCCTCCGAGCTGCGGATCGTCGTCCGGCAGGAGCTGGAGACCTTCGAGCTCCTGCAGGCGAACCAGCGGCTGAGTACGGAGCTGAGCCGCCTCGTCGACGAGCTCCTCAAGGTGAACAAGGAGCTCAAGGAGCTCGACCAGCTCAAGGACCACTTTCTCGCGAACGTCTCGCACGAGCTGAAGACGCCGCTGGTCTCGGGCATCGGATACTTGGACCTGATCCTCTCCGGCGGCATGGGGCCGGTCGATGAGAAGAACCAGAAGGGGCTCCGCATCGCCCATCGCAACCTCGAGCGGCTGCTGGGCCTCATCGAGGACCTGCTCGCGCTGGCCCGCATGCGCTACCGGCCCGAGGCGCTGACCGTCACGCGGTTCGATCTCGCCCAGCTCGTCGAGGAGTGCGTCGAATCGCTGAAGGCGCGGTCGCGGAAGGAGGCCCTCGACGTGAAGGTCTCGATGCCCCGGGGGCTGCCGATGGTCGAGGCCGACGAGCGCAAGGTGCACAGCGTGCTTACCAATGTCCTGTCGAACGCGGAGAAGTTCACGCCGGACCGCGCGAGGATCCGCGTCGCCGTCTCGCGGCGCGGCGCGCGCTGCGTGGTGAAGGTGACCGACAACGGCATCGGGCTCGAGAAGACCGGCACGGACGTCTTCCCCTACTTCAAGCACGTCGAAGACGCGGCTCTCAAGAAGTACGGCGGACTCGGCATCGGGCTCACGCTCGCCCGCCAGGTGCTCCAGGCGCACGCCTGCACGATCGACCTCAAGAGCAATCCGACGGGCGGCACGGTCGTGATGTTCGACCTGCCCCTGGCGGACGGTCGGACGAAGGACGGGTAACCCGTTCCTGTCTTTCGCCGTTCGGACGCTTCCTGCTTCCGTCTTTCCTTTTCTCTTCCCATTTCCTTCTTTACTCTTTCCCTGTGGCTTCTGATCCCGCCGAGGGCGAGACCCTCGAGTTCCTGCGTGCCGTCTTCGAGAAGGCGAACGACCTGATCACCGTGGTCGACCCGGCCACGACGCGCTATGTCGAAGCGAATGAAACCGCCGAGCGGATGCTCGGCTACACGCGCGACGAGCTGCGCGCGCTCACGGTCCGCGACCTGCACACGCCGGAGGACATCCGGCGGATCGGCGAGATCCGCGGGCGGCTCGACCGCGACGGCCACGTGCGCACGACGCTCAGCTACGTCCGCAAGGACGGCGCGACCTTCCCCGTCGAGGCGAGCCTCACGCGGATCACGGTCGGCGGCCGGCCGTTGACGCTCAACATCGCGCACGACATCACCGAGCGGGTCCGTGACATGGAGCTCATGCGCGCCCAGGCGCTGGAGCTGGCCAGCGCCAAGGGCTTCCTCGAGGCGCTGCAGGAGCGCGCGACCGACGGGCTCTCGCTCGTCGATGAGAAGGGGGTCATCGTCTACGTCAACACCCGGCAGGTGGAGCTCAACGGCGGCGCGCGCGAAGATACGATCGGCCGCCATTTCATGGAGTTCGTCGCGCCCGAAGCACGCGAGGTCGCCGGCCAGCGGTTCGCGCGGATCATGGCCGGCGAGGAGGTGCGCGAACGGTACTCCATCGTGCGGACCGACGGCTCCACGACCGAGATGGACATCAGCTCGATTCTCGTCACGTGGGGCGAGCGCACGTTCGTGTTTTCGCTGACCCGCGACGTCACCGCGGAGGTCCGGCAGCAGCGCGAGCTCACCGACGCCAAGGGCCTCCTCGAAGCGGTCCAGGAGTACGCACAGGATGCGATGTACCTCATGGACTCCTCGGGCCGCATCCTCTTCCTCAACGCCCACGCCTGCAAACTCATGGGCCGCCGGCGCGAGCAGGTCGTCGGCATCCACTACAACGAGCTCTCTCCCGAGCCGCTCAAGAAGCCTCGCGCAGAGCAGTTCGATCGCGCCCTGCGCGGCGAGACGCTCCGCGTGCGCGAACGGATGCACCGGCCCGACGGCGCCGTGCTGACCGTGGACATCGTCTCCAGCCGCGTGCAGTGGGGCGGACGCGACTACGTCTTCTCCGTCGTGCGCGACGTCACCGAGGCGGTCGCCATCGAGACCACGGTCTCCGCGTCGCGGGAACGGATGGCGCGACAGCAGGCGGCTCTCGTCGCGGTGACGCACTCGGACGTCTTCCAGACGGGCGATATCACCGATGCCCTGGAGTACATGAGCGAGATGGCCGGGCAGGCGCTCGACACCGCGCGCACCGGCATTTTCCGCTACACCCACGCCAAGACGGCCATCCGCGCGCTCGACGTCTACGTGCGGCCCGCGGGGACGCACGAAAGCGGCGTCGAGCTCGAATCCGCGAAGTACCCCGCCTACTTTCGCGCCCTCGAGGAGACCGAGGTCATCGCCGCCTCGGACGCCCAGAGCGACCCGCGAACCAGCGAGTACCGCGACGGCTACCTCAGGCCGTTCGGCATCACGTCGATGATGGACGCTCCGATCCATCTGCACGGACGGCTCGAGGGGGTTCTTTGTTTCGAACACGTCGGCCCCTGCCGTGAGTGGTCGCCCGACGAGAAGACGTTCGCGGTCGCGATGGCGCACCTCGTCTCCATGGCGCTCGCGCGCTGGGACCAGCAGCGCCTCCAGCGCCGTCTCGCCGCCCAGAACGCCGCCACCCGCGCGCTGGCGGAGTCCGACACCCTGGTCGAGGCGGCGCCGCTCCTCATCCAGGCCATCTGCATCGGCCTGGGCTGGGAGGCCGGCCTCCTGTGGGCCGTCGATGCCGAAGCCGGCGTGCTTCGCTGCGCCGAGGCCTGGGCGCGGCCCGGCATCCACGTCGGACCGTTCATCGTCCTGAGCCGCTCGCGCACCTTCGCGCCCGGGATCGGCCTGCCCGGCCGCGTCTGGTCGTCGCGCCGCCCTGCCTGGATTCCCGACGTGACGCGCGACGCCAATTTCCCGCGTGCGCCGGTCGCCGCCGAGTGTGGATTGCACGGAGGGCTCGGCTTCCCCGTCATGCTCGGCAACGATGTCCACGCCGTGATCGAGTTCTTCAGCCGCGAGATCCGCGAGCCGGACGACGAGCTGCTCGAGATGATGTCGAGCGTCGGCAGCCAGGTCGGCCAGTTCATCGAGCGGACGCGCGCCGAGGACGAGGTCCGGTTCCAGAAGACGCTCCTCGAGACGGAGTCCGACGCCGCCATCGAGGGGATCCTGCTCGTGGGCGGCGACGGCCGGATCCTCTCGTCTAACCGGCGCTTCCGTGAGATCTGGGGGATCCCTCCCGAAGTGCTCGCGAAACGCTCGGACGACGCCGCCCTTGCGTCGGTACTCTCCAAGCTGGCCGACCCGGACGGCTTCCTCTCGCGCGTGCGGTACCTGTACGACCATCCCGATGAGCAGAGTCGGGACGTGATCTTCCTGAAGGACGGGCGCGTGCTCGACCGCTACAGCTCGCCGGTGCGCAGCGGGGAGACGCACTACGGCCGCGTCTGGTACTTCCGCGACGTTACGGACCAGAAGCGCGCGGAGGACCAGCTGCGGCGGGCGGCGCAGGAGACCCGGAAGGCCTACGACCAGCTCAAGGCGGCGCAGGCCCAGCTCGTGCAGTCGGAGAAGCTGGCGTCGGTCGGCATGCTCGTCTCGGGCGTGGCGCACGAGATCAACAACCCGATCAACGTCATCTACGGGAACCTCCAGCTGCTGAAAGAGCGGTACGCCGCGATGAAGCCGCCGCAGATGAAGGTCGTGCGCCAGATGCTCGCCGACGCCATCAAGGCGGCGGTGGAGGCGCGCGGCGTGATCGAAGTCTTTCGGAGCTTCGCGCGGGACGCACGGACGGCAGAGCCGAGCGATGTCAACCGGTGCGTCCGCGAGACCCTGGCGGTCGCCCGGCCGTGGCTCAAGAAGCTGCGCGTGGAGACGAAGCTTGGCAAGCTGCCGCTCGTCCCCTGCTTCCCCGGGCAGCTCAACCAGGTGCTCCTGAACCTGGTCAAGAATGCGGCGGAAGCGATGGGCGGCAAAGGACGGCTGGCCATCCGGACGTTCCGGCGGGGGAAGTTCGCGGTGGTCGACATCAGCGACTCCGGCCCCGGCATTCCAGATGAACTCAAGGCAAAGATCTTCGACGCCTTCTTCTCCACCAAGGCGGAGGGAATGGGCCTGGGACTCTCGATCAGCGCCACCATCATCGAGCATCACGGCGGGCAGCTCTCGCTCGCGCGTACATCGAAGCGGGGGTCGACGTTCCGCCTGGAGCTCCCCGTCAAGTCGTAGTCTCAGAGGATCCAATCGTTCTTTTTAGATTACCCTTGCTCCAAGAGAGTACACCTTATATACTTTGTATACTCTTTAACCGATATGAAGGCCCTCAAGCGAGCGTACACGACCGGCGAAGTCGCAAAGATCTGCAGCGTCACCAAGCGAACGGTGATCAAGTGGATCGACTCGGGCAAGCTCCAGGGCTACGTCATCCCCGGTTCCGCCCACCGCCGCGTCGCCGCTGCCGCGCTCGCCAACTTCATGCGCACCAACTCCATCCCCGATACCCAAGGCGCCCTCCCGCGTCCGAAGGTGCTCATCGTGGACGACGACAAGGACTTCGTCGAACTCCTCAAGGACACGCTCCGTGATTCGTTCGACGTCGACACCGCGGGCAGCGCCCTCGAGGCGGCGTCGAGGCTTCCGCTCTTCCGGCCGAACGTCATCTTGCTGGACATCCGGTTGCCGGATTTGGGCGGCCTCGACGTCTGCCGCCACTTCCAGGACTACAAGCGCGAGGCGGGCGTACCGATCCTCTGCATGTCGGCCTACGGCCACGAGCTCGATGTCGCCGAGATCCGCCGCAGCGGAGCCGACGACTTTCTGCCCAAGCCGCTCAAGGTCGGCGATTTGAAGCGTCAGCTGCGTTCGATGGTGGGATAGCAACCCTGGATTGAGGAGTCTGACATGTCGAACTTCGGGGAACTCGTCCGGCGGCTTCGCAAGGAGCGCGCCATGACGCTCGACCAGGTGGCGAGGAAAATCGGCTCGCACAAGGGCTACGTCTCCGGCATCGAGAACGGCAAGGTGAACCCGCCCAGCGTGAAGTTCATCCGCAAGTTCGCGAAGCTCTTCGCCTCCGACGAGAAAGAGATGGTCCGGATTGCCTGGCTCGACAAGGCCCCGAAGCTCATCAAGGATGAAGTCGCCCAGTCGCTCGGCAGCCCCGCGCCCGCCGCGACCGGCACCGCCGACACCGTCGCTCTCCCGCTCCTCAGCACCGTCTCGTCGGGCTACCCGACCGAGATCACCGATGGCCGCCCGCGCCCGCTCACGACGACCGTCCTGAGCCTCCCCCGCGGCAAGTCCGACCCCCAGTTCGCCGCCACGGTCTGCGACAACTCGATGGAGCAGCCCGAGGGCTTTTCACTCTCCAAGGGCGACATGGTCTTCCTCGCGCCCGTCTCCCGGGTGAAGAACGGCAGCGTCGTCTTCGTCATCTTCAACTCCAAGGGCCGCCGCTGCGCCCTGATCCGCCAGGTCATGCTCGAGCAGAACGAGCACGTCGTGCTCCAGCCCCTCAACAAGGACTACCCGCTCGAGTTCCTCACCCACGACGACATCGACGTCATGTTCCGGGTCGTCGCGCGCCTGGAGGTCTACGCCGACAGCACCGTCGACTCGACGGTCTAAGGACGCCTTTTCCTCCCTCTCTCGAAACCGCCGAAGTTGCGACAGCGACTCCGGCGGTTTCTGTTGTCGGGATGTGCGATGTTCGATGTTCGATGTCATGTTCGATGTGAACGTGCCCGACATCGGACATCACATCGAACGTCGTACATCGAACATCGTACATGGGCTCACGAAGAGCGAAGCTCTTCGCGAGCTTTCCGCCGCGCCTGAAAGAAGCGGCGGAAATAGTACGCGACGACCCCGGCGCTCACCAGCATCAGGAGCGTCACGCCAGGGATCAGCGAACGGCCCTTGAGCGCATCCGCCGACATCATCCCGAGAAACAGCAGCGCCAGCGCGATCACGACGCTGAAGAGCGCCGTCCGGCCGGGGCCGTGCAGCCGGTCCGCGTCGTCCGAGAGCATCTGCCAGAAGCGCGTCCGAACCAGCATGCGCCGCGAGAAGCCCATCCCGGCGTTGGCCTCCACCGCGCGTCGGAAGCACTCCGCCGCCTGGTCGAATTGAGCCACTTCGAGATGCAGTTCGCCCAGCGCGTGCAGCGCGTCCGCCTGTGACGCATCGAGCTCCACCGCCCTCTCAAGCGCCGCCCGCGAGTCGTCGCGCCGCGCCGCCTGGCGGCACCGGCCGGCGAGTGCCCACATCGCCGCGCTCTCTGGAAAGTCCTTCAGCGCCCGCTCGGCGACATCGAGCGCGCCGTCGGCCTCCCCCTTCCGCAGCCGCGCCTCCGCCAGCAGCCACCGTCCGTGCTCGTCCTGCGGGACCGCATCGAGCGCCGTCAGCAGGTGCTCTTCCGCGCGCTCCGGCTCGCCGTCATCCAGGGCGATCTTCCCCGCGATGAGGTTCACCAGCGGCTCCCTGGGCCCCCGCGCCAGCGCCTCGCGCAGATGCCGCACCGATTCGCGCCGGCGGTCGACGAACCGCAGGTAGTTCGCCATCAGCGCATGCGCGATCGGATCGCCGGGATGCCGCGCGAGGTGCTTCTCGAGCTCGTGCAGCGCGTCCCACACTCTTCCCGCCTGGAAGTGGGTGCTCGCCCGGAAGAGAAGGTCGTCCGCTCCCTCTCCATCTTCGTACAACGGCATGAATAGAGCGCGCCGCAGCGCGCCTTCCCTTACTACTAGCTACTAGCTACTCGTTACTCGTTCTTCCCCAGCGTGACCTCGATCTCCTGGTCCTTGCCGTCGCGCTGGATCGTCAGCTTCATCTTGTCGCCGGGCTTCTTCGCCCAGATCCGCTCGCGCACGCCCGCGGCGCCGGTCACTTTCGCGCCGTCCACCTTCACCACCAGGTCGCCCTTGAGCAGCCCCGCCCCCTCGGCGGGCGAGCCCTCGACGACGCCCTGGATCTTCGAGCTGCCGTCCCCGGCCCACGTAACGCCGAGGTAGCCCGCGCCCTTCGGCTTCGTCGGATCGGTCCGCTGGCCGAGAATGTCGACGCTGCTCGACTTGTCGAGCCGGACTTTCAAGGCGACTTCCTTCCCCTCGCGCTGGACCTTTACGGTGATCTCGCTGTCCATCGGCCAGTTGCCGACGATCCCGTAGAAGCGCTTCACCGAGAAGACCTTGTACTCCTCGACCTGCAGGATGACGTCGCCGGCCTGGAAGCCGGCCTTGCCGGCCGTGCTCGACGCGTCAACCGACCGCACCTTGGCCCCTGCACCCTGCGCCGGCTCCCGGTCAAAGGTGAAGCCGTTGACCTGCCCGTGGCTGATCTTCTTGCCGATCCCGCCCTCCATCATCTGCGGCAGGAAGCGCTGGATCTGCTTGGAGGAGATCGCGTAGCCGACGCCGCTGTTGACGCGGTTGAAGTAGCGCGTCGCGATGCGGCCGTTGATCCCGACAAACTTGCCGTCGAGCGTGCAGAGCGGTCCGCCGGAATTGCCGGGGTTCACCGCCGCGTCCGTCTGGATGCAGTCGCTGTACTGGTCCTGGTTGCGGTGCATCGCGCTGACGACGCCCAGCGACACCGTCGGCCAGATCTTCTTGTCGGGCGTCTTCATCGCCAGCCCGAGCGGGTTGCCGACCGCCAGCACGTACTGGCCGACCTCCAGCGCGTCCGAGTCGCCGAACTCGAGGAACGGCAGATCCTTGGCGTCCTTGATCTTGAAGAGGCAGACGTCGCCCACGGCGTCCGTGCAGACGATTTCGGCCCGGAAGCTCCGGCCGTCGTTCAGGCTCACGTTGGTCCCCGCCGTCATCGTCCCGCCGACGTGGTGATTCGTGAGGAAGTAGCCGTCGGCGCTGATGAGGAACGCCGAGCCGCTCGGGATGAAGACGAAGGCGTCGGAGATCTTCTTCCCGGCCGCTTCGACCTTCTTCTGTAGCTTCTCGACCGGGTCGGTCTGCGCGGCGGCCGTCGACGCCATCACCGCCAGCCCCAGGATCATGGTTGCGAGTCTCATTGTCCTCTTCTTAACAGAGCGGCCGGAGGCCGCATTCCTCTACTACTGGCTACTACCCACTAGCTACTAGCTACTCGTTACTCGTTACTCCGCCGGCCGTTCGCCGAGTGTCCCCGTCAAGTCGAGCTCCTCTTCGCCGCGGCGCACCTTCACCTTGAACTGGTCGCCGACCGACTTCTTCTCGATCATCAGCCGCAGGTCGTCGAAGATCTTCGTCGGCACGCCATCGAACTCGAGGATGACATCCCCGGCCTTCAAGCCCGCGCGCTCCGCGCCGCCCCCCTTGATGACGTCGGCCAGCTTGACCCCGTCCACGTCGGTCGCATTCACGTCCGCCTGGATGCCCATGAAGGGCTTGGCCGTGTTCTGCGTGCTCTTGCCGAGCTTGAGGTCGGGCATGATCTTCGCCAGCTGGTCGGGCGCCACGGCGAACGAAATCCCCGAGTTCTGGCCGACGCTCCCGGAGCTCTTCGCCTCGATCTTGCAGGTCACGCCGACGAGGCGGCCGTCGAGGTCGACCAGCGGGCCGCCCACGTTTCCGTAGTTCGTGTGCGCGTCGGTCTGCCACGCGAAACCCATGTTCCGCTGCGGCGCGCTGAGGATGCCGGGGTTGAGCGTCAGCCCCTTGCCGTCCGGCGCCCGGCCGAGCACGACGACGTTCATCCCCGTCACGAGCTTGCCGCCATCGGCCATCGGCAGCGTCGGCAGGTTCTTCGCGTCGATCTTGATGACCGCGAAGTCGGCCCCGCCGTTGTAGCCGAGCAGCTTGCCGTCATGCTCCTTGCCGTCCGCGGTCGTCACCGTGATCTTCGTGAGCTTCCCCTTCAGGTTGAAGTAGCTCGTGCCGATGACGCCGTCAGGCTCGAGGATCGTGCCCGTGCACATGCCGCGCACGACCTTCTTGAGGTCGCCGCCGCACTTGGAGCACGTGCCCGACGCGGTCTCCTCCACCTTGTCGTCGGCGCAGACGTAGACGACGCGGTCGGGCGGCTTCTTGAAGACGCCCCCGTCGACCTGGGGGTTGTTGACCTTGTTGGCCTTGTCCTCGCGCGTGTCGTCGCGCTCAACGCGGATCGTGACGACCACCGACTGAGCCTTCTCGACGACCTTCTCCCATTTCGACTCGAACGCGCGCAGGATCTTCCGGTCATCGTCCTTCGTCTGCGCGAAGGCCGGCAGCGCCGCCGCCGCGAGGATCGCCAGGGTCGAGATCAGGTTCTTCATTTTCACTCTCTAACTCTCCCACGCTCTAACGCCCTAGTACTCCGTCCTCTTGCCGAGCACCACGGTCACGTCCTGCTCCTTGCCGTCGCGCTCGATCCGGAGCTTCACCGACGCGCCGGCCTCGAACTTCGACATCGCGTCGCCGAAGCCCTCCGAGGTGAGCACCCACTTGACGTCCACCTTGACGATGACGTCGCCGACCTTCAGGCCCGCCTTTTCAGCCGGACCGCCCTTGGCGACCTTCTTGATCTTCAGGCCCGAGACATCCTCGACCTCCTCGGTCGTCGCGCCGAGCCAGCCCGCGCCCTTCGGCTCCACCTTGGCGACCACCGGCTTCTTGTGCTGGTCGATCATCTGGAGCACTTCGTCCTTGAGAACATTGCCCGGGATGGCGATGCCCGTGAACTTCGAGTCCTCGTAGTTCAGCGTCACGATCCCAAGCAGCTTGCCGTCCGCGTTGACGAGCGGCCCGCCGTCCTGGTTCGGGTTCACCGCGGCGCTCGTTTCGAGCACTTTCCCCGTGTAGAACGCGCCGCGCTGCTTCTTGCTGATCTCGTAGATTCCGCTGACGACGCCGAGGCTGATCGCCACCTGGTCGTCGTTCTGGATCGATCCGTACGAGTCGCCGAAGACGTACGAGATCTGCCCGAGCTTCGCCTGGTCGCTGTCGGCGAACTCGATGGCGGGCAGCGTCGCGTCGATCTTCACGACGACGAGCTCCTTGTCGTTGTTGCGGCCGATGACCTTGCCGGTGTACTGCTTGGAGCCCGGCGCCAGGACCGTGACGGTGTCCGACGCGCTGCCGCACGCGGTGGGCGACGTCAGGATGTAGCCGTCCTTGTCCACGCAGACGCCGGAGCCCTGCTGGCCGCCGCCCTGCACGAAGACCACGCTGGGCGCGATCCGCTTGTGCATCCGGATGTGGACTTTTTCGGGTTCATCCTGCTTGGCCTGGGCGAACGCCGCGGACGAGGCCGCCAGCAGGATGAAGAGTGACCCTGAGAGCCTGCGCATTCAATACCCCCAACCGCTGTACCAGAGACTCACTAGGTGCTACGGAATCGACACCAGCGACGTTGCATGGACCCGAGAATTCAACCCTTCCCAACCTCCATTAGTGGAGGGAATTATACGCCCGGTTTCGTTACATTCTCTCGCCCACACGCTCACGCGCTCTCTCGCTCCCCGTCTTAACGTCCTGACGTCTTAACGTCCTCCACGGAGGTCTCGATGCGGTTCATCCTCGCCGGGCTGACAGCCATCCTCTTCGCCCCCCAGGACCCGCCCAAGCCGGCCGCCCCGCCGCCGCCCCGCGAGATGAAGATCTCCCTCAAGCAGTGCGTCCACATGGCGCTCGCCAACGGCCTCGACATCGAGATCGCCCGCTACCAGCCGTGGATCGACGACCAGGGCGTCCTCCTCTCCCTCGGGACGTTTGATCACATCGCCTACGCCAGCCTGAACGCGGGCAACTCCCGCACCGCCAGCACCAACGCATTCGGCGGCGCGGCGATCGTCGACGTCGACACCTACTCCACGCGGCTCGGCCTCCGCCGCACCCTCCCGCTCGGCCTTACCAGCGACCTCTACTTCCAGGTCTCCAAGTACGACACGAACTCGGCCTTCGCGACCATCGACCCGCAGTGGACCGACACGCTCGGGCTGACGCTGACGCTGCCCCTCCTCAAGGGACGCGGCGAGGATGCGACCTACAGCGGCGTCGTCGTCGCCCGCGAGACCCGTCGCATCTCGCAGCTCAACTTCGAGAAGACGCTCGGCGACCAGGTCCTCGCCGTCCACCAGGCCTACTGGGACCTCGTCTTCGCCATCGAGCAGAAGAAGCTGAAGGACCAGTCGCTCCAGGTCGCCGACAAGCTGCTGGACGAGACGAAGAAGAAATTCGACCGCGGACTGCTGGCGAAGGTGGACGTCACCGAGGCCGAGTCGGGCGTCGCCGGCCAGAAGGAGGGGATCATCACCGCGGAGAACGCGGTGCAGACGGCGGCGGACAAGCTCAAGCGGCTGATCGATCCGTCGCTCCTGCGGACCGACGTCGTCCTCGTGCCCCTCGACACGCCGCTGCCGCCGACGACGCAGACCGACGAGAAGGCGGCCGTGGCGAAGGCGCTCGAGGACGCCCTGTCGCTCCGCGCCGACTACCGGCTGATCGCGAACCAGCTGGCGATCCAGGACGCGAACCTCCGCAAGGCCCAGAATGACCGGCTGCCGAAGCTCGACCTCACGGCGAACGGGAACCTGAACGGCACCGACGACAGCCTCGGCGGCGCGCGGAGCGAGTTCCTCGACTTGAGGACGCGCGACTGGTCGCTCGGCATCGTCCTGGAGTGGCCGCTCGAGGGCCGCTCGGCGGCGGGCGCCCTGCAGAAGGCCGAGCTCGAGCGGCGACGCCTCTGGCTCCAGCGGCAGAACCTGGAGGACACGATGCTCCTCGAGGCGCGCGAGGCCGTGCGTTCGGTGCGGTCGGCGGAGCAGCGGATCGAGGCGACGCGCAAGGCGGCCGACCTGGCGCAGGAGCAGCTCGACGGCGAGTTCAACCGCCGCGAGCAGGGTCTGAGGACGACGTTTCACGTCCTCGATGCCGACAAGCGCCGCACCGAAGCGCGGACGAACGCGGTCAAGGCGCTGATCGACTACCAGCTCGCGGTCCAGCAGGTTCACCGCGTGAGCGGCACGCTCCTGGGCCGGAACGACGTGCTCATCGAGGATCAGCTGGCGCCGCGGATGAGGAGATAGCGTCACGCGTGTCTCTCCCTTTCTCCCTCTCCCTGTATAATGGGCAGTCCATGACGACGCTCCTGCTAACTCTTGTTTGTTTCGTGCAGGAGGATCCCCTCCTCAGCCGCCTGCGGCACAAGGATCCGGTCTACCGGCGCAACGCGGCGCAGGAGTGCGGGATCGGCAGCCGGACCGACATGCTGCCGGAGCTCATCTCGCTCATGCGCGACGAGAAGGAGAAGGAAGTCCTGGAGATGGCCCAGGCGGCGCTGCGCAAGATCACGGGCAAGCCGATCGAGAGTCCCGCGGCCTGGATCGAGTGGTGGGATAGAGAAGGCCAGACCACCTTCCGCCAGCAGATGCTCGACGCCGCCCGCATCCACGAGGCGGTGCAGAAAGCGCTCAAGCCGACTATCGAAGAGGTCGACACCAAGGTGAAGACCGCGAAATCGGAGATCCGCTACCTGTCGGTCGGCCTCATGGTCGTCGGCGTCATCTTCGTCCTCGTGATGCTCTACTTCGTCGGCCACGTGAGCTCGAAGCTGAAGGAGTGGAAGGAGCTCGTCGCGAGGGCGGAGATCTACATCGAGAAGAGCGCGGAAATCACGCAGCGCACCGACAAGATCGTCGCCGAGCTCGACTCGAAGAAGGCCGACATCATGGCGTTCCTCGCGAAATCGAAGGAGGACAGCCAGGCGGAGTTCGAGCGCTACTGCGACATCCTGGAGAAGAACCTCGAGCACAAGATGCGCGAGGAGGTGATGGGGCTGCGCCAGAAGGCCGAGAAGGAGCTGGAGCAGACGCTGGGCGAGCTCCGGACGCAGATCGACCACGAGATCCGGCGCGGCGCGAACGAGCACCGCGAGAAGATGGACAAGGAAGTGACGGCGCGGCGGCAGAGCCTCATGAAGGACATCGAGGCGGAGCAGCGCTACCTCGAGGCGAAGTCGCTGCTCATGAATGACCGCCCCGAGGAGGCGCTCTCGGCGTTCAAACAGCTGGTCGCCGACAAGCCCGACCACGTGCTGGCCTGGAACGACCTGGCCACCGTGAACCAGAAATTGAAGCGCTACGAGGACGCCGTCGAGTGCTGTCAGAAGGCCCTCGCGATCCAGCCCAACAACGCGAAGGTGCTCTACAACCTGGCCGCGGCGTTCGCACGCCTCAAGCAGCGCGACAAGATGATCGAGAAGCTCGCGCTCTGCGTGGCAAGCGACAAGGAGCTGAAGGACGACGCGCTCAACGACCAGGCGTTCAGGGAGTACTGGAGCGACCCGAGGTTCCGGGATCTCTGCGTTTGACGACCGCTTCGCGATCGTCAACCGCGGAATGGACGGTGGCGCGCCTGGCGGCGCGCGAACTAGCGCGCTGTGCGCCTTCGGCGCACGAATAGCCAGAAGGACCGGGCGCGCGAGGAAAAACGCGGGCGGAGCGAACGCGGCCCCGGAGAGGCCGCCGCCGCCTCCGCGTTTTCCCTTGACATCATTCGATACTTTGATATACTTCAAAGTATGAAAGCACTGACCGCGACCGACGCGCACGTCGAGGCGCTCCGCTCGCTGGCCCACCTCACCCGGCTCCGCCTCTTTTTCCATCTCGTCCACCGTCACGGTGAGGTCGCCGCCGGCGAGATCGCGACCGCGCTCAAGGTCCCGGCCCCGACCCTCTCCCACCACCTCGACCTCCTGCGCCGCGCCGGCCTGGTCACCCGCCGCAAGCACCAGCGCTTCGTCTACTACGCCGTCCACCGCGCGATGGTCTCCGACCTCGTGCGATTGCTTACCGCGTGCTGCTGACCGCGAAACGGTCCGTCCCGAGGGAGGTCCCGCCCTGTTGGCGGGACCGAGTCGGGGGTTGTTAAGGAGCAAACCATGTCAGACCTCAAGGACCAGATCCGCGAACGATACGGCCGCGCTGCCACGACCGGGTCGGGCTGCTGCGGCTCCGGCGGCACCGACCCCGTCACCCGCGGCCACTACAGCGAGGCCGACAGGGCCTCGATCCCCGCCGAGGCCGCCGGCGCCTCCCTCGGCTGCGGCAACCCCGTCGCCCTCGCCGACCTCAGGCCCGGCGAGACCGTCCTCGACCTCGGCTCCGGCGGCGGCATCGACGTCCTCCTCTCCGCGAAGCGCGTCGGCCCGTCCGGCAGGGTCTATGGCCTCGACATGACCGACGAGATGCTGGCCCTCGCCCGCGAGAACCAGCGCAGGGCCGGCGCGACGAACGTCGAGTTCCTCAAGGGCGACATCGAGTCGATCCCCCTGCCCGACGCCTCCGTCGACGTCATCCTCTCCAACTGCGTGATCAACCTGGCGACCGACAAGCCGCGCGTCTTCGCCGGGGCCTTCCGCGTCCTCCGCCCCAGTGGCCGCCTCGCCGTTCACGACATCGTCACGAAGGGGGCGGTCTCCGCCGACCTCCGCGCCAGCGCCGAAGCGTGGATCGGCTGCATCGCGGGCGCGCTCGACGAGGACGACTACCGCCGCCTCCTGGAGGCCGCGGGCTTCCACGACGTCTCGATCACGCCGACGCGCGTGTACACCGAGCAGGATGCATGCGGATGCGGCGACGGCGCGTTCCGCAGTGCATTCGTGCGGGCCGTGAAGCCCGGGTAGTGGTGAGGTTCCAGCTCTGTTGGCCATCGCCGTTTGTCACGCGCACGGGTCGGGTCTTCCTAACCGTGCGCGATAGCGCACAACCGGCTACATCGCGCGCCGCCGAGGCGCGCAACGACCTCCGGCGCTCCGCTACTCGTAGCGGAGCGCCTCGACCGGGTTCAGCCTCGCCGCCTTCAGCGCCGGGTAGATCCCGAAGAAAATCCCCACCGCGGTCGTGAAGGCGAAGCACATCAGGATCGCCCCCGGCGATATCTCGCTCTTCCACTCCCCCTGCGAGAACGTCTGGAACACCGGCAGCCGGCCGACGAGCGTCGACGTCAACAGTCCGCCCCCCACGCCCAGGGCGCCGCCGAAGAGCGAGATCGTCACGCTCTCGACGACGAACTGCTTGAGGATGTCGAAGTCCTTCGCGCCGACCGCCTTCCGGATCCCGATCTCGCGCGTCCGCTCGGTCACCGAGACCAGCATGATGTTCATGATCCCGATGCCGCCGACCAGGAGCGACACCACCGCGATGCCCCCGAGCAGGATCGTGAACGCGCCCGTCATCTCCTGCATCCGCTGCCGCATCTCGGTCAGGCTCGCGACCGTGTAGTCCGGCTCGCCCGTCGGTCCGATCTTGTGCCGCCTCAGCATCGCCTGGTCCACCACCGACATCCCGACTTCGATCGAGTCCGCCGAGTCCAGGCTCACGATGATCTGCGAAAGCGTGTTCCTCTTCGCCAGCCGCACCTGCGCGGTGGTCACCGGCACGAACGCCTGCTCGTCGAAGTTCAGGAACCCGGTCCCGCCCTTGTCCTCCATCACTCCCAGCACGCGGAAGTTCTTCCGGTCGATCTGCAGCGTCTTGTCGATGGGATCGAGGTCGCCGAACAGGTCGCGCGCGAGCTTCGCCCCGAGCACGACGACGCGCCGCTTGCCGATGATGTCCGCCTTCGTGAAAAACTCGCCCGTCCCGATCTTGTAGTTGCGGCAGATCATGAACTCGGGCGACGTGCCCGTCACCCGCGAGTTGAGCGACTTCGCCATGTACTTCAGCGTGTAGTTGCGCGAGAGGTCGGGCGCGACGGCGACCACGTGAGGCAGCCGGTCCATGCCGACGGTGTCCTCGAGCGTCAACGTGTCCGCCGTCGTGCCGCGCCCCATCATCCGGTTCTGCGCGCCGGGGTAGATGAAGATCAGGTTCACGCCGAGGTTCTGGATCGACTCCGTCGCCCGCTTCTCGGCGCCCTTGCCGATTCCGATCATCGCGATGAAGCTGAAGGTCCCGATGAACAGGCCCAGCACCGCCAGCGCCGACCGCAGCTTGTTCGCCGCGAGCGCCCGCAGCGCGACTTGAATGACCCTAAGCACGGGCGGCTCCCAGCGCCGTCCGCTCGATCGATCCGATCAGCCCGTCGCGGATGTGGATGATCCGCTCCGCCCGCTCCGCCACCTGCCGGTCGTGCGTCACGACGATCACGGTCGCTCCCTTGGCGTGCAGCCCGTCGAAGATCGCGAGGATCTCCCCTCCGGTCTTCGAGTCGAGCGCCCCCGTCGGCTCGTCCGCCAGGATCATCGCCGGGTCGGTCACGATCGCCCGCGCGATGGCGACGCGCTGCCGTTCGCCGCCCGACAGCTGCGATGGATGGTGCCCCGCCCGCGCCGTCAGCCCGACCGCTTCCAGCGCCGCCAGGGCGCGCTTCCGCGTCCCGCCGGCCCCCTGGTAGTAGAGCGGGAGCTCCACGTTCTCCAGCGCCGTCGTCCGGGGCAGCAGGTTGAACGTCTGGAAGACGAAGCCGATCCGGCGCCCGCGCACTTCCGCCAGCTCGTTCGGCGTCAGCACGCCCACCTCGCGCCCCTCGAGCCGGTAGCTCCCCGTCGTCGCCACGTCGAGGCAGCCGATCAGGTTCATCAGCGTCGACTTCCCGCTTCCCGACGGCCCCATGATGGCGACGTACTCGCCCTTCTCGATGTCGAGATCGACGCCGTTGAGAACCGTCAGATCCTCCACGCCCATGCGGAAGGTCTTCGTCAGCTTCTCGGCGTGAATGACCATTTGGCTAGAACCGCCGCGGCATGCGGGCCGGCTGGTTCTTCGGATCGATCGTGTAAATGATGAGCACGTCGTCGCCCGCCTTGATCCCCTCGACCACCTGCGCCTTCTGGCCGTCGTCGAGGCCGATCTTCACGTCGACGCGCTTCTGCTGGTCGCCGTCGGGCACCATCACGTAGCGCTTCCCTTTCTCGCTCTTGACCGCCTCGCTCGGCACGAGCACCTTGTCCTTCACCTCGTCCACGAGGATGCTCACCGTCGCCGTCATGCCGATCCTCAAGTCGCCGAAGTGCTTGCCGTCGATCGCGATGCGGACCTTGAAGACGATGATGCTCGAATCGAGGTCGCCCTTCGGCGGGATCAGGTCGACGTTCCCCTTGAACTTCTTGTCGGGCTGCGACTCGACCGTCACCGTCGCCGTCTTGCCCTTCACTACGCGCCCGATGTCGGTCTCGTCGATGTTCGCGACGACGACCAGCGCGCTGACGTCGGCAACGATCGCGATCGCCGTCCCGCCGCTCGTCGCCGAGATGCCGCTCGAGACGATCTGCCCCTCCTCGACGAGCTTCTTCAGAAGGATCCCCCGGATCGGCGCGCAGACGTCCGTGTCGCGCAGCCGGTCCTCGGCGTCCCTGAGCGTCGTCGTCGCGTGCGTCACTTCCGCCCGCGCCAGCTTCAGGTCAGCCTCCTTGCGGTCGCCGACGAGCGCGAGCGCCGCCTGGAGCTGCGTGAGCTTCTCCTCGGCGAGCCGCTTCGCCAGACGCGCATTGCCGATCTCCGTCTCCGTCGCGACGCCCTTCTCCAGCTTCTCCTGGCGGTCGAGCTCCGCGGACTTCGTCTTCAGGTCGGCCTCCGCGCCCGCGACCTCCGACTCCGCCTGCTTGAGCGACTTCGTGTACTCGAACCCGGTGAGCGCGAGCTTCGCCTCCGCCGCCATGAGGTCGCCCTGGCAGCGCTCCACGTCGCGCTGGTTGGTGACCTTGTCGAGCTGCGCGATGAGCTCGCCCGCCTCGACGGGGTCTCCTTCGAGCTTCTTGAAGCGGACGACGAGGCCGCTCGCCTTCGACTTGAGCTCGATCTGGCGGATCGGCGTCACCTCGCCGGTCGCGCTCACGCTGATCGTGAGGTCGCCCGTCTCCGCCTTGACGCGCTTCGTCTCGGTCTTCGCCGCCGCCGCGCCGCTGTCGCCGCGTCCGGCAAACCACCACCATCCGCCGGCGAGCGCGCCGAGCACGACAACGGCCGCGAGTGCTTTTTTCACGGGCGCCTATCCTACAACGCGACGGGTTAGAATCATGACATGCTCCGACGGGCCGCGTTCCTCCTCGTGCTCCTCGACACCTCCGGCCGGCCGATGCTCCACGACTCCGACGCCGTCGGCCACGGCGCGATCGTCCTGTCGACCGGCGAGGTGCTCCTCGCGTCGGGCAACAACAACTCGCGCGTCTCCGAGGTCTTCGACCCCCGCACGAACAAGTGGACCGACACCGGCGAAATGGCCGAGTCGCGGCTCTACCATATCTTCGTGCGGCTGCGGAACGGCCGCGTGGTCGCGGTCAGCGGCCACGACAACGGCTACAAGGCGAGCGTGGAGCTCTTCGATCCGCGCACGAAGAAGTGGTCGACCGTCGCCTCGGTGAAGTCGGGCCGCGCCGGCCACGACGCCACGCTGCTCAGCGACGGCCGTGTCCTCACCGCGGGCGGCTACCACAACGACTTCGAGAAGAGCGTCGAGATCTACGATCCCCGCACCGACAAGTGGATCGAGGGGCCGCCGCTCGCCGAGGGCTGCACGATGCTCTCGCTCACGACGCTGCGCGACGGCCGCGTGCTGCTCGCCGGCGGGTACCGCAACAGCGTCCTCGACCAGTGCCAGATCTACGATCCGAAGACAAACGCGTGGAGCGCCGCGCCGCCGATGAAGGCCGCGCGCTACGGCCATACGGCGCTCCTGCTCAACGACGGGACGGTCCTCGTGGTCGGCAACAGCAACGGCGGCGCCGGCGGCGGCGAGGGTCTCGCCGAGCGCTACGACCCGCGAACCAACAGCTGGCGAGAGGCGGCCGCGCCCCCCGGGCCGATCGGCCCCGGCCACGCGGCGGCGATCATGCCCGACGGCCGCGTCTTCGTCTGCGGCGGCTCCAGCGGGCCGACGAACGCCGCGATTTACGATCCGGTTGCGAACAAGTGGACCAAGCTGCCGCCGCTTCCCCGGCGCCGCGAGTACCACGCCGTCGCGCCGCTTCGTGACGGGCGGGTGCTGGTCACGGGCGGGCGGAACGCGAAATCAACCGACCTCTACGATCTGCGCGCGGGCACCTGGAAGGAAGGGCCCGAGACCCGCGATGTCCACCGGACGCAGTAGCGTGTCCCGGTCCGAGGTTGTCATCTTGATGAATCTGCCTCGCCGCGCTCGACACCGCGGAGGCCCCTGAGAAACTGGAGGCAACCATGATCCCCCTTCTCCTCCTGGCCCTCTTCCAGGACCCCGACCCAAAACGCGTCGATGAGCTCGTCCAACTGCTCCGCAGTGAGGACGCTGCCGTCCGCGACGGCGCCGTCAAAAAGCTCATCGAACTCGGCGAGAAAGTCCTGCCGCTCCTGGAAAAGCACGAAACGTCCAAGGACGCCGACGTCCGCTCCCGCGTCGCCCAGGTGGTCTTCAAGCTGCGTCCCTGGAAGGTCGAGCCCGTGGCGAACGCCGCGAAGACGGCCCTCAAGGAGGGATCGAGAGTCGAGGACTGGCGGCCGGCGGTCAAGGCCCAGATCGAAAAACTCCTGGAGGAGCTCGGCGCCGACGTCGCCGATGAAAGCAAGCGCGACGCGCTCAAGGCGATCTCGAAGTGCTTCGAGGATGGGATGAAGGTTGTACGCGAGAACGCGGACGGCCAGAAAGGCGCGATCTACCTGGTCGCCAAGGCACGCGGCACCGAAGTCGACCGCGGCGCCATCCTCGTCTGCGAATCGGCCGAGTTCGACAAGGTCGACGACTCGATCATCATCTGCCTCGGCGACGTCAAGATCGCCGACGAGCTGAACCAGTCAATCGTGATCGCGACCGGCAAGGTCTCGCTGGGAGGCGGGGCGAAGAACGCCATCATCGTCTGCGGAGGCGCATTCGCCGTCGGCGACAAGCTGCGCGACTGCACCGTCGTCGCCGCCGGCGGCTGCCCGATCGGCGGCGACTCGAAGGAGTGCGTCTTCGTGAATACGAAGGTCACCGCCGGCGGAAAAAGCGAAAACGACCGCCATGTTGAGAAGGCAAGGCTGCCGTCCGCGAGCAAATGAGCGGTCGTCCGATCACACGGCCCACACCACGACCGTCGCGTCCTCGCCGGAGGAGGCGAGCAGGGCACCGTCGGGCGAGAAGGTGAGATCGGTGACGTCGCCTCGATGTCCCTCGAAGCGGGCGCGCTCCGCGCCGGTCGCCGGATCGAAAACCCGGATCACGCCCTTCTCGACCGTCGCGACGGCCGTGCCGTCGGGCGCGAACGCGGCGCAGGCGCCCGGGAGTTTCAACGGCCGAAGCGGACCGTCTGCCGGTCCGAGACGGATGCCATCGGCGCCCGCCACGACGAGGGTTCCGTCTCTGAAAAAGGCGATTCGGCTTGCCGCTCCAGGAAGACGAACTACCGGCTCCTCGAACGGCCCGGCCGCATTCCACACGAGGATCTCCCCACCGCCGACCGTCGCCATCCGCCCTCCCGGCGAGAAGGCGACCCCGTTGACGGGATCTCCCGCGTCTCCGTGTAGTCGTTGTCCGAAAACTGCAGCTGGATCGTCACCTCCTCCGTGCCGTACGGGGTCCACTCCTTGATGGGCGTGCGGTCCGCGACGCGATAGAGCCGGAGGCGGCCGCAGACGACGGCAAGGACCGACCCGTCCTGAGAAAACGTGAGCGTGCCGCCACCCGCCGTGCCCAGCCGCCCGAGTTCCCCGCCCGTGCGGGCATCGAACAGCCGCACTCCGTCGGCACCGTGAGCAAGCAGACGGCCATCGGGCGAGAACGCCACTGGCGCCGATCCGCGGGCGTCGTCGATCGCGAGTATCTCGCGCCCGGTCTTCGGCTCGCAGAGGCGGAGGCTCTGGCCGCTGATGGCGAGCGCCGTGCCGTCTGGAGTGAACGCGAGCGACGCCCCGGGGCCGATGCGCCGGTCGAGCGCAGGTACGGGCTCGCCGCTGGCGAGGTCGACGACTTCGAGCCACTCGTGGTTGCCGTAGGCGAGGAGCGACAGGTCGGGCGAGAAGGCGATGTCGGTCGTGTGGATCGGTCGCCCCACGAGCCGACGATCCTCGCGGAGCAGCGCGCCGCTGGCGGCGCTGTAGAAGCGAAGGCCTCCGTTCATGGCCGATGCCGCGACGACCTTGCCGTCACCCGACACGGCAAGCCCGGTGACGTCGCCGGCGCTCTTGATCTCCAGCCGCGGCGGGGTCGGGTGTTTCGGATCGACGATGAGGATTGAGCCGTACGTGCCCCGGGCGATGGACCCGTCAGGGGTGAAGGCGAGGCATTGGGCGCCTCCTTGGAACTCGCGGCGGCGTTCGCCCTTGGCGGCGCCGAAAACCCGCGTAGGGCCGTACCAGCCGGCGATCGCCAGCGTGGTCCCGTCCGGCGAAAACGCCATCGCGTGCGCATCCCGGGGAGGGTCTCCAATGCGGCGGTCGAGGAGGCCCCTTGAGAGCGTCGCGAATCGAACCTCCTTGAGCCCGACGAGGATGGCCAGCAGGTCGCCGTCCGGGGCGAAGGCGATCGCGTGGATCCCGTCGCCCAGCCCGCCGATCCGGCGGAGTTCGCGGCCCGTTCGGGCATCCCACACGACGACCTCGTTGCCGTAGCCGCCTCCGGCAACCTGGCGGCCATCCGGAGAGAAGGCAAGGGCCTTGAGATCCTTGGCGAGGCGTCGCACCCGTTGAGTTCCGAGGCGAAGGACGGCGCCGGCTGGCAGGGACGGCGCAGCGGGACGCGACTTCTTCTTCATGAGACCGCCAGGCCCGCGGCTCACGCCTTCCCGGTCTTTTTCGCCATCGTCCCCACGACGCGGTCCCGCCCCCCGCGCTTGGCGGTGTAGAGCGCCTCGTCGCACGTCTTCACGAAGTCGTCGGAGTTCTTCACCTCCTTCGTGTACGACGTGACGCCCACGGAGAGCGAGACCTTCACCGCCTTCGTGGCGTCCACCAGGTTCGTGAAGTCCTTCTCCTGCACGTCGCGGCGCAGCAGCTCCGACTTCTGCATCGCCCCCTCGTAGCTCGTCTCGGGCATGATGATCGCGAACTCGTCGCCGCCGATCCGGCAGACGATGTCCACCTCGCGCGTGTGCGACCTGAAGATCTTCGCGGAGTCGATTAGGACCAGGTCGCCCTCCTTGTGGCCCCACGTGTCGTTGACTTCCTTGAAGTGGTCGAGGTCGATCATCACCAGCGACAAATCGCGCCCGTACCGCTCCGCGCGATGGATCTCCTCGACGAGCTTCGCATCGAACCAGCGGCGGTTGAAGACGCCGGTCGTCTGGTCGATGATCGACTGGAGCCGCACGGCCTCGTACAGGTGCAGGTTGTCCACGAGCAGCCCGAAGATGTTCGAGAGCGTGATCAGCAGGTCCTGGTAGCCCTTGAGCGCGCGCTCGTTGCCCTCGAGCACCTCGATCTCCTTGGGGTGGAAGCTGACCTCGATCACGCCGATGTTCCGGTCGCGCCCCTTGAGCGGCAGCACCGCCGCCTGCTTGGTCACTTCGCCCGCGTCCTCGCCGCGCAGCACTTTCACGAGCCGCGAGTCGCTGTCGAGCTTCATCTTGCGCTTCTTGCTCTTCACTGTGGAGAAGCTCAGCTCCAGCGCGTCGTTCTTCAGCAGGTAGAAGGTGACGTCGGCATAGGCCAGCCCTTCGCGCGCGCAGAGCATGTCGGCGCCGCGTTCGAGGAGCTCGTCCTCGCTCGTCACCGGCAGCAGCTTCGGCGTCAGGTCGGGCACGCGCTTCATCTTCTCGGTCAGCGCGAAGATGCGGTTGTTCGCGAAGCCGAGCTGCTCGATCCGCTCCCACATCTCCTGCTCGAGCTGCTTGCGCGCCGTCAGGTCGCGCATCGAGCCGATGACGACGTCGCGCCCCTTCAACGACATGCGGCGCACCGAGAGCTCAACGGGCTTCTTGTCGCCGCTCTTGCACAGGAGCTTGAGGTCGTACCGCTCCGACGGGTTGTACTTGCGGGTCTCGCGCTTCTGGTTGAACGTCGAGATCGACTCGCGCGCCACGAGCTTCGGCGCGGTGATCGCGCCGGAGAGCGCATCGTCCCGCGTGTAGCCCGTCAGCTTTTCGAAGCTCGGATTGACCTCGAGGAACCGCTGCGTCTCGAGGTCGAGCACGTACTGGGCGTCGTTGGAGTGGTCGAAGAGCTCCTTGTAGGTGCCGGCGGCGTCGAGGTCGAGCGACGGAGGCGGCGGGAGCTCGGAGCGCTTCGTCGTCGCGCGGAACGCGAAGAACTTCTCGGGCATGACCTGGCCGTCGACGAAGACCGCGGGCTGGAGCAGGATGCAGTCGATGTGGACGGGCACCTGCACCTGGCCGCCCATCGAGGCGTTCGCGCCGAAGGCGACGTGCGCCGTGCCCCAGGCCTTCTCGTCCTCGATGACGTTGCCGACGATCTCCGCCTTCGGGTTGGTGCCGATCCCGAACTCGGCGAGCGAGAAGCCGAGATCGCCGTGCTTCGCCAGCAGGCTGCGGAGGCGGGGATCCGAGACTTCGACGGCGCGGCCCTCCTTGACGACGATCTTCACCGGCTCGCTGATGAGCCCGACGCCGCCGATCGAACCGTCGACGACCACGACGCCGCTGGCGGTCCCTTCGATGGGTGCCAGGCAGACTTCGCCGCAGGGCAGGTTTCCGAACTGGCCCGCCGCGCCGAGGCGACCCGTGTCGCGGTAGACGCGCCGGTTGATCCGGAAGGTGAGGTCGGTCCCGGCGCCGTTGGTGACGCGGATCGTGTGATCGCCGTCGAGGAGCTTCGCGATCTCCTCGCACCGCCTCTCGTGCGCATCGTAGTCGATGTCGAGGAGCCGCTCGATGCGCGTGGGATCGATGCCCGGCATGCTGGCGATGCGGACCTTGTGGACGTCGCACGCCTCCTTGCGCGCCTTCGTGTGGGTGAGCGAAAAGGTCGTCAGGAGGATGGCGATGCTGCACCGCGTCATGGCGTGCGCGACGGTCGGGGGCGGCTCCTCGCCGTGGTTCTTGCGGGGGGCCATGGAGATGATCGTCGCGTCGATGCCGAGGGCAATGGCGCCGTCGTGGAACTCCCGCGCGATGCGCTCCATCATCGTGTCGGTGACGATGAGCAGCGTCTCGCCGGGCTGCCAGCCCAGCGACTGCTTGATGACCAGTTCGACAACGCGCTTTTCCACGGCGGTCTACATTATATTCGGCGAAGACCCATATTTAATGAGTAAACACCATAAAATCCGCACTACCACTGGCGGGGCCGCCCCGGCCGCGGCACGTCCCGCAGGAACTCCATCAGCACGCCCGTCAGCGCCTCCGGCGCCTCCAGCTGCACGCAATGGCCGACCGTTGGCAGCGTCTCCAGCCGCGCCCCCGCGATCGCCCGCGACGCCCGCGCCCCCTGCTCCGGATCGACGACCCGGTCGAGCGCGCACCGCACCACGAGCGTCGGCGCCGTCACCTGCCCCGCCGACGCCAGCGCATCCATCGTCCTCAGCGACGCCAGGCTCGCCGAGAGCGACCGGAACGTCGCCATCCGGATCGACCCCAGGTCGTCCATCTCCATCGGCCGCGTGTTCGTGAACCCCTCGCCAACCAGCGCCAGCCCCCCGTCGAACCGCGTCAGCCCGTACATCAGCGGCCTCATCACCCGGCTCGAAATGAAGCGCGTCCGCCCGTCCCACGCGCTCGCACCGTGAACCATCGGATTGACCAGCACCAGCCGCGACACCCGCGACGGATGGCGCGCCGCCGCGAGCAGCGCGATCCCCCCGCCCATCGAATGGCCCACCAGGACCGCCCGGTCGATCCCCTTCGCGTCGAGCAGCGCCGCGATCCAGTCCGCGAACCACTCCATCGTGTAGGGCGCGTCGTGGGGCTTCCCGCTCCAGCCGAACCCGGGAAGGTCCGGCGCCAGCGCCCGGAACCGCGGCACGAACCGCGGCCACAGGTGCCGCCAGTAGCGGTGCCACCCGCCCCACCCGTGGATGAACACCACCGCCTGCCCCACCCCCTGGTCGGCGCAGATCGACTCGATCCCCTGAACTCCGATCGCGGACGTATCCACCGCGCGCCGGTATATCGATGCCCCGGCAGGGGGTCAAGTTTCCTCGAACCCTGCTAAGATCCGCCCCATGAAGCACTCCCCCCTCCTCACGATCCTCCTCCTCGCCGGCTGCTCCACGCCCCCCGTCTCACCCATGCAGGGCGAGATCGACTGGGACGCCGTCTGCAAGGAAGCCACCGTCTTCCTCCAGCAGCTCGTCCGGCTCGACACCATCAACCCGCCTCAGCCCGACTCGAAGAAGCCCAACGCCGACGAAACGTCGCTCCTCTCGTGGGTCCAGGGCGAGCTGAAGAAGGACGGCATCGACTCCCAGATCTTCGAAAGCGCGCCCGGCCGCGGCAACCTCGTCGCCCGCCTGAAGGGCGAAACCCCCGGCAAGGGCCTCCTCCTCATGGCCCACGTCGACGTCGTCAACGTCGACAAGTCGAAATGGTCGGTCGACCCGCTTTCCGGCGAGATCAAGGACGGCTTCCTCTGGGGCCGCGGCGCCCTCGACGACAAGGGCAGCGCGATGTGCTTCGTGACGGCCCTCAGGCTCGTGAAGCGCACCGGCCTCAAGCTCAAGCGCGACCTCGTTCTCATGCTCAACGCCGACGAGGAATCGAGCGGCCGCTACGGCTGCGAATACATGGTCAAGAACCACTGGCCGGCGATCGACTGCGATTTCGCCATCAACGAGGGCGGCCGCATCCGCCTGGAGCACGGCAAGGTCACCAGCGTCAGCCCGCAGACCGCCGAGAAGATCTACAACGACATCAACCTCTGGATCCGCGGCGACAGCGGCCACAGCTCCGTGCCCAAGCGCAACAACGCGCTCTATTCCATGGCCCGCGCCCTGGCGGCACTCGAGCCGTTCGGGTTTCCCGTGAAGCTGACGCCGACCGTGAAGGAGTTCCTCGAGGCGACGGCGCCCAGGGAGAAAGGCGACGTCGCCGACCTCATGCGCAAGGCCGCCGGCGGCGACACGAAGGCGGCCGAGGCCCTCGCCGCACGGGAGCCCCGCTTCAACGCGCTGCTCCGGTCGACCTTCGTGCCCACCATCATCAAGGGCGGCATCCGCGAGAACATCCTGCCGCCCGACGTCCTCGTCAATCTCAACCTGCGCCTGCTCCCCGGCGACAAGCTCGACGACGCGATCAAGACGCTCATGGACAAGGCCGGCCTCACGCGCTACGCGATCGTGGAGCCCGCCGCCGGGATGGAATGGGAGCCCGCGTGGAAGGCGTGGCTCGAGGACCAGGAGAAGCTCCGCCGCGACGGCAAGACCGAGGGGCTCTACGAGGTCGCCGTCGTCGTCGCCGACCGCGGAATCGACGCACCCGCTTCACCGCTCGATACGGCCGCGTACAATGCCATTCGCACAGCCGCCAAGGACCTGAGCCAGGACGCCGTCTTTGCGCCGATGATGTCGACCGGGGCGACCGACTCGCGCTTCCTCCGGGCCAAGGGCGTCGCCTGCTACGGCCTGCTGCCGCTGCCGGTGACGCAGGAGGACAGCGACTCCGTCCACAACCACAACGAGCGCGTCTCGATCGCGAGCATCAGCTACGGCGTGAAGATGACGTGGCGGATCGTGGAGGAGGTCAACAAGTAGTCTCGCCTGCCGGAGCGATCTCGGTGAACTCCTTTCGGAGTTCGCGAGATCGCTTACCCTGAGGGAGGCGACACCGCGAGCAGAGCGGCGTCGCCTCGTCGAAGGGTCGCCTCGATACCCCTCGACTCGCCGCGTCCGCTGAGGACGCAGACGCTGGCTCCCTCGGGGTAACCGGACCGGGGAAGTCCGAACGGACTTCCTCCGATCCGCTTAGTCTTTGGCGCCCTTGCCGAGCTTCAGGAGATTGAAGACAAATGACGCGATGAAGTACGCCGCGAGCCCCGCGGCCATCGAAAGGCCGCCGAGCATCACGTAGTAGAACGACGCGCCCTCCTCCCACGAGAAGACCGCCGCTCCCCCGCGCAGCACGGTGTAGCGGAGCAGATCCCCGCCGACAACCGGAAGGCGCCGTACGTCGAGCTTCAGGGTGTCGCCTGACTCGATCTTTCCGTAGGTCTCCGCCGCCAGCTCGAACTTCGTACGCTCATCGCCCGCCGTCTGCGGCTTCACGATGATCGCCTTCTTCGTCTCGTCGGCGACCTTGTCGCCTCCGCGGTAGGTGACGGTGTACTCGAGCCGCTTGCCCCACTTCGTGTCGGCGAAGTCGTTGAGGAAGTAGCCCGTCGCCACCGCCGTCGCGAGGAAGATGCCAAGTTTGACGCTGACCATGACTCCATTCTACCGCTTCGCGGGGGACGGCTTGGTCCCTGGTCCCTACTTCTTCACGATCCCGTCTTCGACCCACGCCTGCTGGCCCGTCATCACCGCCTTCGACGCGGCGTACTTGACCGCGTCGTCGTTGCTCCACAGGTCGTGGAAGAGCCGCTTCACCTTCCGCGTCGCATTCCGGCAGAAGAGCTCCGCCAGCTCTTCGGCATGGCGGGCCTCGATGTGTCCCGTCTTCTTCATCGTCGTCGCGTTCGCCACGGTCGCGGCGATCGCGAAGAGCTCCAGTCCGATATCGACCAGCCGGAACAGGAACGCCTGCTTCCGCTGGAGGTTCAGCCCGTGCACGACCATGCCGTGGAAGGTCTGCCGCGCGAGCTTCGACGCGGCGCGCTCGGCGAACCGCAGATGCCTCCCTAGCCGCCCGCAGCCCGAGTACTTCGGCCACCGGCTCCACCCGAGGAACCGGCTCGGATACCACCACGCGTAGAAGAGCATCATCTTCGGGAGGGCCATCAGCCGCGCGCCCATGCCGGCGTCGGCCTTCGCGAAGCTCCCCGCGACCTGGAGGTGCGTGTCGACCGCCTCGCGCGCGAGGAACAGGTGCATGATCTCGCTCGACCCCTCGAAGATCCGGTTGATCCGGAAGTCGCGCATCATCCGCTCGACCGATCCGCTCGCCACGCCCCGCGCCGCGAGCGACTGCTCCGTCTCGAAGCCGCGGCCGCCGCAGATCTGCATCGCGTCGTCGATCAGCTCCCAGCCGCGGCACGTGTTCCACTCCTTCGCCGCGCCCGCCTCGAGCCGGATGTCGTAGTTCTTCGTGTCGGCGAGGCCGCTCGCCAGGCGCGACACCGACTCCATCGCGAACGCCGTCGCGGCCATGTCGGCCAGCTTGTGCGCGATCGCCTCGTGCTTGCCGATCGGGTGGCCCCACTGCACGCGGCTGTTCACCCACGGCCGCACGATCTCAAGCAGCCGCTTCACCGTCCCGACGCACGACGCCGGCAGCGCGAGACGCCCCGTGTTCAGCGTCGTCAGCGCGATCTTCAGCCCCTGCCCCTCCTGCCCGAGACGGTTCTCAACGGGGACCTTGACGTGGTCGAACTTGATGAGCGCGTTCGAGATCGCCCGGATGCCCATGAAGCGGCAGCGGTGCTCGATCGTGATCCCCGGCGACGACGCCTCGACGATGAACGCGGTGATCTTCTTCCCCTGCCCTTGCTGGCGCGCCATGACGACCATCAGCTCCGCCCACGTCCCGTTCGTGCACCAGAGCTTGGTGCCGTTGACGACGTAGTGCGACCCGTCGGCCGCCAGCTCGCACGTCGTCTCCATCGACGATGGATCTGATCCGACGTTCGGCTCCGTCAGCGCGAACGCGGAGATCGCCCCCTTCGCGAGGCGCGGGAGGAACTTCTTCTTCTGGTCTTCCGTGCCGAAGTACTTCAGCGGGGACGGGCAGCCGATCGACTGGTGCGCCGAGAGCAGCGCGCACAGGCTCGCGTCCCAGCTCCCGAGCAGCTCCATGACGCGGTCGTACTCGGTCTGGGTGAAGCCGAGCCCGCCGTACTCGGCGGGGATCTTCATCCCGAACGCGCCGAGCGCGCGCAGGCCTTCAAGCACGTCGGGCGGCACTTCGCCGGTCGCGTCGATCGTGACGGGGTCGGTCTTCTCCTTCAGGAACGCCTTCATCTTCTCGTAGAAGGCGAGGAACTCCGGCCGGTCGGGCCGCTTGGGAAACTCCTCGATGAAGTGGAACGGGAACCGCCCCAGGAAGAGCTCCTTCATGAAGCTCGGGTGGGTCCAGTGCTGTTCGCGCGCCTGCTCGGCGACCTGGAGGGACTCCTTCTCGCTCGAGTGCGTCTTCGGATCGGTCGCGGTGGTCATAACGTCTGACTGATACTAGCGGGTCCTCTTCGCACTTTCGTTCCTTCGATCCCTGGTCTTTTCGTTCACCTCTTCACTCTCTCACTCATTAACGGTCCTTAAACTGCGGCGCGCGCTTCTCAATGAACGCCTTCACCCCTTCGCTCTTGTCGTACGTCGGCATCATCTCGCCGAAGAGCTTCGCCTCGAGCTCGATCGCATCGGCCAGCTCGAGGTCCATCGCGTGGCGCACCCCCTTGAGGATCTTCGCGACAGCGACCTTCGACATCGCCCCGATCCGTTTTGCCACGAACATGACCGCCTGGCGGCGCAGCTCCATCTCGGGCACGACGAGATTCACGAGGCCGATCCGCAGCGCCTCCTGAGCGCTCACCGGCTCGCCCGTCAGCAGGATCTCCAGCGCCTTCGCCATCCCCACCAGCCGCGGCAGCCGCACCATTCCGCCCATGCCGGGCACGATGCCGATCTTGATCTCCGGCTGCGCCAGCCGCGCCTTGTCGCTCGCGATCCGCAGATGGCACGCCAGCACCAACTCGCATCCGCCGCCGAAGCAGTAGCCGTTGATCGCGGCGACAACCGGAATCTCCGAGTCCTCGATCACCCGTACGAGCCGGTGCGCCTCGAGTGAAATCGCCTCGCCGGCGGCCGCGTCCGTGATCTGCGCGATCTCCTTGATGTCCGCGCCCGCCGCGAAATTCGCGCCTTCACCGGTGAGCACGATCCCGCGAATCGCCGGATCGTCCTGGAACTTGATCACCGCGTCGCGCACCTCGATCAGCACCGGCTTCGAGAGAATGTTGACCGGCGGGTTGTCGATCGAGACGATCCCGACGTTTTCCTGCACCGCCGTCTTCACCAGCTGGGCCATGGTTCACCTAGGTATGGTCAAGAAACCCACGCTTCGACTTCTGGCCCAGTTCCCCGGCCTTCACCTTGCGTTCCAGCAAGCCGCATGCCTTGAATCGCGGGCCCAGGGTCGATTCGAACGACCTGAGCCGCTGGACGATCACGTCGATCCCAACGGCGTCGGCGTATCGCAGCAGTCCGCCCGTCATCGGCGGAAATCCGGTGCCCGCCAGCATCGCCAGGTCGATGTCGGAGGGCGATGCGACGCCGTCCTCGAGGCAGAATGCCGCTTCGTTCACCATGGCGTAGAGAATCTGCTCGACGCCGAAATCTCCCCTGGACGCGGCGGCGATCGTGAATTCCGGCTGGTCGGAGTAGCTGTAGAACCCCGCCCCCGACTTCCGTCCGAACCGCTTCTGCTCGTGGAGCGCCTTGAGCGTGACGGGCACTTTCGCGCGCTCGCCGTACGCCTGCTCGAGAATCAAGGCGACCTTGAAGCAGACGTCGATGCCGAGCGTGTCCGCCAGCAGGAACGGCCCCATGGGCATCCCGAACTTCACCATCGCGGCGTCGATCTCCTTGACGCTGCCGAAGCCGCCCTCCGCCGCCCAGATCGCCTCGCCGATGTACGGCATGAGGATGCGGTTGACGAGGAATCCCGCGCACTCCTTCACGCGCACCGCCAGCTTCCGGATCGACTCGCAGAAGTTGACGAGCGTGTCGACCGTGTCGGTGGAGCTCGACGCCGTCGGGATGATCTCGACGAGCTTCATCACCGGCGCTGGATAGAAGAAGTGGAGCCCCGCGACCCGGTCGGGCCGCCCGCTCGCCTCGCCCATCGCCGTGATCGAGAGCGCACTCGTGTTCGATGTCAGGATGGCCGAGGCGGGACAGGCCCTGCCGAGGTCGGCGAAGACTTTCTTCTTCACGTCGATGTCCTCGAAAACCGCCTCGATGACAAGGTCGACGTCCGCGAAGTCGCCGTAGTCGGTCGAGCCGCCGACGAGCATCATCTTCTGCTCGACCTGCTCGGGCGTCATCTTGCCCTTCTTCACGCGCTCCGCGTAGATGCCGCGGATCGTCGCAAGCCCCTTGTCGACGAGCTCCTTCGACGTGTCCTTCAGGATGCACGGGATCCCCGCGTAGGTCACGACTTGAGCGATCCCCGCGCCCATCGCTCCCGCGCCAACAACGCCGACCCGGTAGATGTAGGTCATCAGCTTCTTTCCACGACGATCGCCGCCCCCTGCCCGCCGCCGACGCAGAGCGTCGCGAGCCCGACGTTCAGATTCCGCCGCTTCAGCTCCTTCAAGAGCGTCAGCACGATGCGCACGCCGGTGAATCCGACGGGATGGCCCATCGCGATGGCGCCGCCGTTCACGTTCGTGGCCGCGAGATCGAACCGCATCTCGCGCTGGCAGGCGAGCACCTGCGCGGCGAATGCCTCGTTGATCTCGATCAGCTGCACGTCCTTCAGCACCATGCCCGCCTTCTTCAGGGCGATCGGCGACGCCTTCGCCGGACCCAGTCCCATTCGCTCCGGCTCGAGTCCCGCCATCGCGTAGCTCCGCACGAACCCGAGCGGAGCAAGCCCCATGGCCTTCGCCCTGGCCTCACTCATGACAAGCATCGCGCCCGCACCGTCGGCGATGGCGCACGAATTCCCCGGCGTGATCGTGCCGTCCTCCTTGAAGACCGTCGGATAGAGCGCGAGCGTCTGTGCGTTCATCGCGGGGTTGATCCCCTCGTCCTGCGCGACGATCTCGGGCGCGACCTCGCGGCCGGCGACTTTCTTCTTCACCGTGACGGCGGTGATTTCGTCCTTCAGCTTTCCCTCGCGGGTCGCGCGGAACGCACGGCGATGGCTCTCCACCGCCAGCGTGTCCTGCTCGTCCCGGGTGATCTTGAACTCCTCGACGAGGTTCTCCGCCGTGCGGCCCATGATCTGTCCGCAGACCGGATCGGTCAGCCCCTCCCATATCGTGTCGATGAGCGCGGAATTCTGGAGCTTGTGGCCGAAGCGCAGGTCGCGGTTGACGAACGGCATCGACGACATCGATTCCGCGCCGCCGACAATCTGCACGTCCGCGTCTCCCGCGGCGACGTTCTGCGCCGCCGAGACGATCGCCTGGATGCCGCTCGCGCAGTTGCGCATCACCGTGTAGCCGGGCGTCTTGAGCGGGATGCCCGACCTCAGCGCGATCACGCGCGCGATGTTGGGGGCGTCGCTCGCCTGGGCGCAGCAGCCGAAAATGACCTCCTCGATGGCGGCGGGGTCGAACGTCGTCCGCTTGAGGAGCTCCCGAACGACGATCTCGCCGAGCGCCTGGGCGGTGAAGTCCTTGAGCGCGCCGCCGAGAAGCCCGATCGGGGTGCGGACGCCGTCGATGATCGCGAGCCGGTTCATTGCTGCCCTGATACTACTGGCAACCCTGCGGCTATTTGACGGATTTGGAGGGTCGTCCTAACGCGCCAAATCGCCTCCCTCGCGCCTCAACGCGGAGGAAGCAGCTTCATCATCGGCGCGTAGCGGGCGTCGTCGCGCACCGGCTTCCAGACGTCGTACTTCGTCAACTGGTCAACGCACGCGTTCTGGCATTTGCAGGTGTGGCCCGTGGTGTTGCGGAACAGGAGGAGCTTGTGAAGGTGATCGAACGCCGCGCCGAGGTCGCCGTCGCGCACGAGGATCTCGGCCAGGTTGAAATGGCCGTATTGCCACCGGGAATGATCGTCGCCGGGCGCCGTGTCGGCGGGAGCCGTCGTCATCCCGGCCAGGTAGAGCTGCTTCGCCTTCACGTAGTCCTTGGACTTCCACGCCGCCTGGCCCTCGTCGAAGAGCTGCGGCCACGGCTTCTTGACCAGGTCCGCCTTCTCCTTCTCGACCTCGGCACGCGCAACGGCCACGTCCCGCCACGCCTTCGTCTCCCGGTACTCGCCGGGAAAGCCGTCAAGCTCTCGAAGGGCCTGGTCGAATTTCTTGTCGTCGGCCATCAGCCGGGCGCGACGAACGACGTCCGACGCGCTCTGCGCCGCCTTCGCCTCGAGCGCCGCGCGGCGCTCCAGCGCGGCCTTCGCCGGATCCTCCCTGGGCGGCTCGGGTTTCGCGGGCTCTGCGGGACCGCCTCCTCGCGGCCAGGAAAGGACGACCAGCAACCCGACGATCGGAACGGCCGCGAGTGAGGCCCCCACCCAGATCGATCTCTTCTTGCGAGGCGGCGCCTCCAGCCTTGCCGGCGCCTTCCGCGCGGGCGGTTCCTTCTCCGGCCTTGGGGTCGTCGCCGGCTTGTAGAACGGCGAAACCTCGTTGGTCAGCAGCGTCGGCACATTCGGGGACTCGATCACGCACTTCTTGCAGAAGTGGCGCGACTCCAGTTTGAGGGCCAGCTTCTCCTCGACGTGCTGCGCAGGGATCCGCTCGCCGCAGATCGAGCAGTAGACAATCTCGCGTCCCATCTCACACCATCAACGCCGGGTTCCGCACGAAACGCCGCAGGGGCTCGAGGCCGCGGCGCTGGGGACGGCAATGGACCCAGTAGCGCGTCCGGCGGCGCTCGATCAGCCCGGCCGCGGAGAGGTGCGCGATATGGTGCGACACCGCCGGCTGCTTGAAGCCGGTCCGCCGGCAGATCTGTTCCACCGTGAGGCCGATGTCCTCCCGCGACGCGCTGCCCCGGCAGATGAGCTGGAAGACGCGACGCCGCCGCGGGTTCGACAAGGCTTTCAGGATCTCTTGGAGCGCCATCTACCTTGATCGTCCCACACCCTGCGCAATAGTCAAGCACGGCACGCCTAACTAACATTCGCGAGGACCGCCTTCAACACGCCGCGTGGAAAACTTTCAACACGCGTGTTGATAACTTTGCACACGTCGCTTTCAACACACTTTTCCCGTCCCCGATGCGCGTCGCAGACGCTGTGATGCTCAATACGGCGGCAGCAGCCGCCGCACGCCATGCAGCAGCACGACGACCATGAAGAAGAGGTTCCTCAGGAAGACGAACGGCACGAACACCGGCAGCGGCCGCCGGTCCTCCGAGGCGAGCCGCGCGCCCAGCCGCTCCATCCACGCCGTCGATCGGGGCCACTCGGCCATCCCGTCGAGCCACGCCCGTGGAATCCCCTCCTTCCCAACGGCGGCGCCCACGATGCCGCCGACGATCGCCGCGACGGTGTCGGTGTCTCCCCCCGCCTGCACCGCCTCGAGCACCGCCGCACGATAGTCCCGCGGATGGCGCTTCCAGGCGGCCAGGGCGAAGGAGACGGTGTCGACAACGAAGCCCTTCACGTTCTCGGCCGGCGGACTGGCGAACTCGGGCGGGACGACGTAGTCCGCTTCGCGACCGATCGACGCGTGGTACGCCGCGGTCGCCACCGCGAGCGCGCCGGACTCCGCACGCGGATCGGTGTGCGTGATGCGCGTATTCGCCCGCACCAGCTCGGAGAGCTTCGCGGGCTCGTGGCCCCACGTCACGCCGAGGATCGCGCTCCGCATCGCGGGGCCGTTCCCGGCCGACCGCACGCCGCTCCTCGACGGCGGGAAAAACAGCCACAGCCTCAGGATCGCCCGCAGCGTCGCGAAGCCGATGCCCGCGGGCAGGCCGAGCATCCAGAAGCGAAGCTTGGTCGAGAGATTGCGGGTGAACCGCCCGACGTCACCCTGCGACGAGATCAGCGACTGCGCGACCAGCACGGTGTGCTCGGTGTCGTCCGAGCACATCCCGCGGCCGAAGAGGAAGTGATGACCGTCGAGGCCGGGATGCCATTTCGCCTGCCGACGCTTCGACATCCCCTCGAACGGCAGGCCCAGCGCGTCGCCGACGGCCGCTCCGAGAAGAGAGCCGGTGAGCGCACGCTCACTCGGCATACAGCCCGTCGATGAGGATCTTGTACTTCTCCGCGACGACCTTCCGCTTCACCTTCATCGTCGGCGTCAGCTCGCCGCCCTCGACCGTGAAATCACTGTCGACGAAGGCGAACTTCTTGATCTGCTCCCACGACCCGAGGCCCTTGTTGATCCGGTCGACCACCTGCTGGATCGCGGCACGGGCGTCGACGCCGTCTCGCTTCGCCGCGTCCGCGTCGGGCACGATCAGCGCGCTCGTGAACTTTTTCTGGTCGCCGATCACCACCGCGCTGCGCACGTACGGGCTCAGCTTCAGCTGGTTTTCGATCGGCTGCGGAGCGATGTACTTCCCGCCGCTCGATTTCAGCAGGTCTTTCTTCCGGTCGGTGATCTTGAGGTACCCTTCCCCATCGAGCTCCCCGATGTCGCCCGTGTGGAACCACCCCCCCTCGAGCGCGGCCGCGGTCTCGTCGGCCAGGTTGTAGTAGCCCTTCATCACGTTCGGCCCGCGCACCAGGATCTCGCCGTCCGCGGCGATCTTGACCTCCACGTGCTCGATCAACTGCCCCACGGTCCCCACTTTCGTCGCCCCGGGCCGGTTCAACGTGATCACGGGACTCGTTTCGGTCAGCCCGTAGCCCTCGAGCACGGTGAAGCCAAGCGAGTAGAAGAACTCCCCCACTTCGCGCGACAGCGCCGCGCCGCCGGAGATGAAGAGGCGCATGCGGCCGCCGACGACGCCGTGCATCTTCCTGAGGATGAACGTGCGCGCGAACCACATCTTCAGGCGCAGTCCGAGCGGCGCCGTCCTCCCCTTCTTGCGATATTCGGACTCCTCGGCGGCGATCTTCATCGCCCAGTGCGCTTTCCGCTTCCGCCCCTCCGGAAGCGACTCGATCTTCTCGATCGCGCCCTGGCGGATCTTCTCGTAGAAGCGCGGCACGGCCGCGAGCAGGGTCGGCCTCACCTCCAGCATGTTCTTCCGGACGGCCTCGACGTTCTCCGCGTGGGCGATGGATGCGCCGACGTAGAAGATGAAGTAGTCGACGATGCGCTGAAAGCTGTGCGACAGCGGCAGGAACGAGAGGCCGACGTCGTCGGGCGTCGCACGCACGGCCGCCTGTGCGCCGATCACGTTCGACGTGAGGTTGCCGTGGGTCAGCATCACCCCCTTGGGCGTGCCGGTTGTGCCCGACGTGTAAATGAGCGTCGCCAGGTCGTCCGGCTTCGCCTGCGCCGCGCGGGCTCTAAGATCCGCGTCGCCCTGCCCGTCGCCCTTCTTGAGGAATTCATCGAACGATTCGACGCCGGGGGCGCTGTCAAAGGAGACCAGCGGGATGCCTGCGTCCTTCGCCTTTTTCGCCTTGTCCTCGTTCTCGACGAAGCAGAGCCGCGCTCCGGAGTCCTTCAGGATGAACTCCGCCTGGTCCTTCGGCAGCGTCGAGAGAGCGGCACGTCGACGACGCCGAGAATCTGCGCGGCGAAGTCGGCGACGGCCCAGTCGAGGCGGTTGTAGGCGAAGATCGCGACGCGGTCCCCGCGCTGGAGGCCCGCGGCGATGAGCGCGCCGGCGCAGCGCCGGACGCGGTCGGCAAAGGCGTCGGTCGAGACGGGCTGGTAGGCGCCGTCGCGCTTGACGAGGTACCGGTCGGGTCGGAGGTGGACGAGGCCCGAGTAGTAGAGCTCACCGAGCGTTTGAGGAACGGCCATCACGGAGGATTGTAGTATGTGGTCCGTGAAACTTGTCGCGCTGGCGGGTGCCGTCGCGCTGCTCGGCGGCTGCTTCATCATCGGCAGCGGCCGGGGCAGCACCGTCGATGCCGTCCCCGATGAGATGAAGCGAACGCGCCTTCACGTCCCGGACATCGATGACGCCTACCCTTACGGGCACACGGGCCTCAAGCCCGGCCAGTGGGCGAAATTCGCCGTCCGTCGCGAGGCAGGCGACCTCGTCATGCGAATCGGCGTCGTCAAGGCGGACGGCGACAAGCTCTGGATCGAGGTCGTCGAGGAAACCGACGTTCGAGCGGCGAGCGCGCGCCTCGTCGGACCGGACGGCATCGTCTCCAAGGCGCTCTACCGCGAAGTCGGTCCCGCCGGCGCCAGTGACATCCTGCCGCAGAAGATCGCGCAGCGCGCGGAGACCGACCCCGCCGGCGTCGGCGAGGAGACGGTGGAGGCGCGCGAGATCGAGTTCCTCGGCGCGAAGCGGAAAGCGGCCATCGTGAAAGTCGTCCACCGCGATGAGGCGCTTGGCCGCAGCGAAACCGAGGAGACGGTCTGGTGCGACGTTCCCGGGCTCTACGCCTCATCGAAGCATGGCGGGCTCGGAAAGCGCACCAGCGAGCGCGAGAAACTGACCGTCGAGATGATCGAGCACGGCGACGGCTACGTGCCCGTGATCCCGGACCCCAAGTGAGACCGGCGGTGACCGAAGGGCACCGTGGGTCTCATCCGCCGAAGCCCGCCCGAAGGGGCCGGCTCGCCGGCACGGCGAGACGCGAGGCGAAGGCCGATCACGAAGAGAACACGACGCAAAGGACGGTCCGGTGACTTACCGCCTCGCCTACTCCACGAACGCGTACACGAAGTGGCCGCTCTCCCGCGCCCTCGAAGACATCAAGGCCGCCGGCTTCGACGGTGCCGAGATCCTCGCCGACCTGCCCCACGCCTTTCCCGCGGCGGTCGATCCGCGCCGTCTCGCGGCGCAAATCAAGCGGCTCAAGCTCGGCATCTCGAACGTCAACGGCAATACGTCGCTCGGCGTCGACCGGGACCGGCGCGATCCCGACGGATTCTGGCCCAGTCTCCTCGACCCCGACCCGTCGGCCCGCGCCCTGCGCATCGACTACGTGAAGCGCGTCATCGACCTGGCGCGCGCTCTTGGCGGCGACACGATCTGCACCGCCAGCGGCCGGAAGCCGGAATCGTTGAGCGCCCGTGCGGCGACGTCACACCTCGTCGACTCGCTTGCGGAGGTCCTCGCCCACGCCAGGAAGAAACCGGCGGTGCACGTCGGCATCGAATACGAGCCCGGCTTCTTCATCGGCAACGCGAAGGCGCTCCTCTCGCTGCTCAACGCGGTAGACCATCCGCTGCTCGGCGCAAACCTCGATCTTGGCCACGCGCACTGCGTGAAGGAGGACCTCGCGGAGACGATCGCGTCGCTCGGCCCGCGGATCTGGAACATCCACATCGAGGACATCAAGGGGCGCGTCCACGATCACCTGGTCCCCGGGCGCGGCGACATCGACTTCGCGCGCGTCCGAAAAGCGCTCGACAAGGCGCGCTACGCGCGATGGATCACGCTGGAGATTTATCCGTACAAGGACGATCCGGACGGCGCCGGCAGGAAGGCGCTCAAGCACCTCCGGAGGTTCTTTGAATAGCGACAGACGCGGGACCTGGAACGCGCTTCAGACCGGCGGCGCGTCAGGAGTCGGCGGCCTGAAGACGCCGCTCGGCGGCCTCAGGATTCCGGACTCTCCCTCCGGCACGCAACGCCCCGTGACGATCGTGATGTCGTCGTGCTGCGGCGCTCCGCCCACGTGCTTCTCAAGGTCCTCGACGAGGAGGCTCAGGAACTCGCTCGACGTCTTTTCCGCGAGCTGCTTGGTGCGGAGGTAGAACCGGTTGGGCCCGAGCTGCTGGTTCTGCTCGTTCATCGCTTCGACGACACCGTCCGTGTAGAGCACCCAGCGGTCGCCCTTCATGAGCTGCACCCGCTGCTCCTTGATCGTGCGCTCGAAGAGCGGCCCCTTGTCGATGCCGAGCGCCAGGCCGTTCGGGTTGACGAGGTGGCACGAGTTCGTCTGCTTGCGGAAGAGCACCATCGGGTTGTGGCCGGCGCTCGTGATCGTCAGGATCCCCTTCTTGATCGAGAGGACCATGTAGAACATGGTGACGAACATGCCGCGCTTGATGTCGTTGTAGAGCACGCGATTGACGCGGACGAGCGCCTCGGTCGGGCTCATCGTGCGGCAGCCCTCGCTCTTCATCAGGGCGCGGGTCTCCGTCATCACGATCGAGCCGGGAATCCCCTTGCCCGAGACGTCCGCTACCACGATGCCGATGTGGTCCTCATCGATCTCGATGAAGTCGTAGTAGTCGCCGCCGACCTCGCGTGACGGGCGATAGTACGCCGACAAGTCGTTGCCCGGGAGCTGCGGCAGGCGCCGCGGCAGCAGGTTCGCCTGGAGCTCCTCGGCGATGGCGAGCTCGTGCTCCAGCATCTTGTTCTCGACGTCGCTGAGCTCCTCCTCCGCGTTCTTGTTGCGCAGCAGTCCCATGCGACCGCGGAGCGCCATGCGCCGCTGCGTTTTGGCGCGAAGGAGCGAGACCGACGAGTGTTTGGCCGGGAGCGGCGTGGGCGTCGGCGCTTGCGGCGGAGCCTGCTGCTCGCCTTCCGGCGCCGGCTGCTGGCCGGGTCGCTTCAGGGGTCGATGGCGGAAGGTGCTCATCTTCTTAACTGGCCGCTCGATCGCGATTATAGGAGCGGCCCATACGATATGTCAAACCAATCTCCCCCACGGCCCGCCCGCCGAGGCTCGCCCCGTGGGAGCGCGGGAGGCTTCCCTAACAGACACCACGGTAGACTACGTCCATGGATGGAATCCTGCTTCGCGCTCTCTCGTTGGTCGTCTTCTGGCGCTTCGCAGGACGAGTCTCTTCGCTGCCTGCCAAACCCGAAGCAGGCCCTGCGTAGCGCCACGCGAGATGCGCGGTGCAGGGATCGGGAGGGTGCAACACGAAAGGCCAGCGCAATGGATGGAATCTCGTGTGACCGATGCGATCGCGGACTGCTCATCAACGAACCCGTGCGCTACCAGGTCCTCATCCGCGTCCAGGCCGCCTACGACCCGATGGAGATCACCGCCGACGACCTCGCGCGCGATCTCGAGGCCGAAATGAAGGCGACGCTCGAACGGCTCCGGCGCATCTCTCCCGAAGCCGCGCAGGACGAGGTCTTCCGCGAGATGCGCTTCGATCTCTGCATGAAGTGCCAGAAGGAATATTTGAAGGCGCCGCTGCCGCGGTAGACTCTTCCAGCGTGACGCGTCACATCGTCCTCTTCTCCATCGCGATCGCCACGTTCATCGGCTGCGCGGCCTCCACCCGGCGCGACGACCGGGAACTCACGCGCCGGCTGATGGGCTCCAACGACCGACTCAAGCTCGAAATCCAGCTTCTCACCGTGGAGCCCGTCGACGAAGCCGCGATCCGCGAGCGGCTCAACCGCATCGCGCAGAACATCGACAAGTTCCCGGGCATGACGTCGAAGCGCGACACGGCGGCCGCCTCGGTCCGCGCCCTCGCCGGCCAGCCGTGGTCCGGCGCCGCCGCCGACCGCTGGCAGGCGCTCGAAGCCGCCTGCGCCCTCTGCCACGACTCCCTTCCGCCCCGCACGCCGGCGCCGCTCGTCGACCTCCGGCCATGGACCACGAAGACGTCGTATGACGCCTGCGGCCGATGCCACACCGCCGTTTACGACGAGTGGCGACAGACCCTTCACGCCGCGGCGTGGATCGACCCCATTTACCGCCAGAGCGCGGGCAATCCGCCGAAGCTCGAATGCCGGTCGTGCCACAGCATGGAGCCGATCCTCGCCGGCGAGATCGACACCGACTACTCGTGGCGCCCCATCTTCCGCGATTACAACCGCGAGGACGGCGTCGGCTGCGTCGCCTGCCATCTCCGGGCCGACGGCAGCGTCGCCGCACGGCGCGACGTCGACGCCCCCTGCAGGCCGCGGCGCGACGACCGCCTCACGACGACGGAATTCTGCGGCGCCTGCCACAACCCCAGCCACGACGCCTACAACGAGTGGAAGCAGACCGTCTTTGCCCGGAACGGCATCGGCTGCTCCTCCTGCCACTCCTGGCCCACGACGCGCACGCTTCCCGATGGTTCGGCGCGCGTCGGCTACAGCCACTCGTTCCCCGGCGGCAACGATCCCGGCTTCGTCAAGCGCGCCCTCCATGCCGAGATGCGGCTCGACAAGCGCGAGCTCGTCGCCTCGCTCGAGAACCGCTGCGGCCACAAGTTTCCCGGCGAAGTGCCCTCCCGCGCCCTCGGGCTCCGCATCGAGACGTGGGACGCCGACAACAACCCGCTCGACCCGATCGAGCTCTGGTTCAAGCGCCCCTTCAAAAACCTGGTCGGCGCTCCCGACAACCGCCTCAAGCCCGACGAACGGCGCGAGCTGCGCCAGGCGCTACCCGAGAAGGCGGCGTTCGTCCGGGTCACCTGTTTCTTCAAACCCAGCCCGCTCGTGCCGGAACGAGGATGGACCGTCCTTCACACCTGGGAATCGGAAGTGGCAAAATGACGATGCAACATGAGGTAGACATGCAGCTGCACCACACGCGCGTGCTTCCACTGACGAGTTTCGCGAGCCGAGGGCGCACGCCCGAGCCCTTCGACGCGGTCCCCCCTGTGCCTGCACTGGGAGGCTGTGAAGCAATCCTAGTCGCAAGAGCCGAGGCGCGAAGCGCCGACCTCCGAGCAGTCGTTGCACGATTCACGGCTGTGCCTGCACTGAGCGAGCCTCCGCAAAGAGGCGAGTCGAAGTGATTACCAGTGAAATGGTCCGCGAGGTCGAGCTCTTCAAGGAGCTCCCGCCCGTCGACGTGGAGCGTCTTGTCGCCATCGCCCACGAGGAGAGCTATCGGCGCGACGAGTACGTCTTCCGCGAAAAGGACCCGGCGACGAAGCTCTACGTCGTGCTCACCGGCATGATCGAGATCGCCAGGCCCTCGCGCGGCGGCGACGCCAAGAACATCCGCCTGCTCCGGCTCGGCCGCGGCGAGGTCTTCGGCGAGCTCGCGATGCTGGACGACGGCGGCCGGTCCGCCTCGGCGATGGCGAGCATCGTGCCGGAGACGCATCTCGCCGCGTGGTCGCTGGCGGAGCTCAACACGCTCTTCGACAGGGAGCCGGCGATGGCCGCGCGCGTGCATCGCGCGCTGGCACGGAAGCTGGCGTCACGCCTTCGCGCCACCAGTGAGGCGGTCTTCGCGCTGCTGCAGGGAGTGCTGGGCAAGCACCTGGACTGAGACGCCTCGCAGGCGCAGCCTGCGGGACGTCTCATCGCGCCGAAGCCCGCCCGAAGGGGCCTTCTCGCCGGCACGGCGAGAAGCAGGGCGAAGGCGGATCAGCGCGTCATGTCATCCGCCGTCGCCTAACGTCTCGCCTTGCAGCGAGCCGTCCCGCCCGCTGGCGGGCAGGCTAAGGCGGGATGAGACCCGCGATGCCCTACGGGCATCTCTGGTCTCACTTCATCGCGATCCCGAGCTTCTCCGCCTCCGCAGGCGAGTCGGCGACGAAAACGCAGATGTGCGGGCCGCACTGCTCCAGGATCACCACGCGCCCGTCGACGGTGAACACGCGCACGGGCCGCTGGTCCCACGTCGCCTCCGCGCCCCCGGTGAACGAGATGTCGCCCGCGCCCACCGTCGTGTGCGTCAGTACCGCATCGTGGTCCGTTGACACCTGGGTCGTCAGGCAGACCATGCGGCCCCGGACGCCGTCTTTCCAGACCTCGCCCGAGCTGAAGCGGTACCCGCGCCTCTCCATGCAGTGCAGGCACGCCTCGACGCCCTTCGACTTGTAGAACGCGGCGAGTTCCGCCTTGCGCGCTTCGCCGCCGGTCGCGCTCACCGCCATGGCGCCGGCGCGAGTCCGGTTGGCGTTGTGGATGCCGACCAGGCTGCCCGCGAGGCTGGCCGCCGTGCCGTTCGGCGCCGGAAGCTGAACGATCACGGGCACGCTCGCCGGCCGGATGAACCAGCCGATGGCGACACCGATGGCGAGCATCGCCGCCGCCGCCGCCCACGGCCTCCACGCGACGCGGCCTTCGTGGTCGAGCGCCATCGCACACCGCTGCTTGAGCTGCTCGGGGCAGCACTCCGCTCCCTGCCGGGCGATCTCCGCGGTCAGGGCCTTCTCGCCGTCGAAGATCTTCGAGCAGCAGGTGCAGAGATTGAGATGCTCAAGCACCTTCAGGTTCTGTTCGACGTCGAGCTCGCCGTCGAGGAAGAGATCGAGGTAGCGCTTCGCTTCCGTGCAATTCATGGTTCGACTCCGCGACGCTTCTCGCCGCTCCGCTCACCACCAGTGCGCCCTCTCACGCCGCACCCCCCGGTCCGGCTTGCCGTGAGCGGAGCCGCTCAGCGGCGGAGTCGAACGGGCGCACGGCCTGCGCGAGCTCCTGCCTCAGGATCTTGCGCGCCCGGAAAAGGCGGCTCATCACCGTGCCGATCGGAATGCCGACGATCTCCGCGATCTCCTTGTAGGCGAAGTCGCCGAACGTCGACAGCAGGAAGATGAGCCGGAAATCCTCCGGCAGCTTCTCGATGGCACGCTTGGCCTCGTCGCCCAGCTTCTCCTTGAGCAGTTCCGTGTCTTCGATCGAGAAGTACCGCATCTCGGCATCCGGCGCCGCGACGTCGACTTCGCTGAAGTCGTAGACCATCGGCCCCCGGGCCTTCTTGCGGTAGCTGCTGATGTACGTGTTGGTCATGATGCGGAACATCCAGGCCTTGAAATTCGTGCCCTGCTCGAAGCGGTCGAAGTTCCTCCACGCCTTGATCATGGTCTCCTGTACGAGGTCCTCGGCGCTCGAGCGGTCCGTCATCCTCGCCGCCGTCGCGTACAGCACGTCCAGCAGCGGATAGGCCAGTTCCTCGAACGTCCGTCGGACGGAGCTCATTTCGTTCACCCTGCTAACGCGGAGCGCGGTGCCGCTATTCCGCCGCCAAAGCAAAGGGCCCTGGATTTCTCCAGGGCCCCGTTGACGTTCGAACTCCGCTTGTCTACTCGTCCTCCGGCGTCTTCACCGGCCGCTTGTCGTTCACGCGGCGCGTGTTCTCGTAGTCGAGCCGCTGCGCGTTCGTCAGCTGCGCGTTGCCGATCGCCTCGCCGACGACGAGTTCGATGTCGTAGTCGCCGTCCACGACGTTCTTCTTGTAGATGCCGTAGTTGTCGTTCGACGGCGTGTACGACGTCACGCGGAAGATGTCCGACAGCGCGCGGCCGCACGCCCAGCGGACGCCCTTCGCCGCCTTCGTCGCCTCGTCGTTGGCGCCCTTCTCGTTGAGCACCTTCGAGAGCACGTCGATGGCGCGCTGGTCGCCGAAGTGTCCCAGCGCACGCGCCGCGGGAATCCGGATGAAGTTCTCGCGCAGGATCTCCGGGCTCACCGTCTTGATCAGCGCATCCACCGCGTCGCGGAACGGGTAGAGCGTGTTGGTCACGTCGATCGACGCGAAGGTCTCGGCCGCCGACTTGGCGATGAGGTCCGCACGGTCCTTCGAGTCCTTCTTCGCCTCGGCCGAATCCCACAGCTTGTCGAGGATGCCGTTCACCACGAGATGGCCGCCGGCCTGGCCGATCACGGTGCTGTCGAGGAACGCCTGGGCCGTCAGGTCGTACTCCTTCTTGGCCGCTTCCAGGTCCGCACCCTCCGCCAGCACGACGCGGGGGATGAACTTCGTGCGGACGTCGTCGCGGAGCGTGTCGAAGACCGTCTCCACGACGCGCTTGCGCGTCTCGGTCTCCCTGAAGTAGATCTGCGACGCGATCTTCTTCTGCACGATGATCACGTCCTCCGTCGGGAACTGCTTCGCCTTGATGATCCCCTCGTCGCCGCTGGTCGCGACGACGGGGAAGATGTTGATCTTGAAGAGCAGCTTCCGGAGGCTGTTGACGAAGTTCCGGTCGGCGTCATCCTGTACGTCGTAGATGATCAGCGCCACGCGGACGCCCTGCTCGCCCACCGCGTCCACGAGGTTCGGGATCACGAGTTCCATGCCGAGCTTGCGGGTCTGGGGGTTGATCCTCACCATCGCCTCGGACGCCGAGTAGCGCACGCGCTTGTCGTCGCTCGTCAGCGCGTTGATGAGCGGCCAGCCCATCGGACCCTGCGCGCTCACCGCGCCGCCCGCATTCACGTCCGGAAGGTCCTCGGGGCGGCCCATCTCCTTGATCGTCTCGATCGCCGCCTTGGCCACGAGGTGCGTGCCGTCGTCCAGGCTGCGCTTCAGCGCCTCGTAGATGTACTTCTTGCCGGGAACGCTCGCGAGCACGTTGTGGCGGTTCGCGTCGGCCAGCCAGGTCTTCAGGTTCGCGACGTCGGACTCCTTCAACCCCGGCTCGCCGCCCTTGAGCGCGGTCTCCGCCGCGGTGACGCCCGCGTCCGCCTCGAGGTGCTGCGCGTAGTGCACGCAGGCGAGCAGCGCCCACGGCGAACCCTTCGTCGGATGGACATAGTCGGGATCGGACTTCAGGAGGTCGTACAGCGTCTCCTCCGCCATCTGCTCGTTCCAGGCGAAGCGCGGCACCTCGCGCTCCGTGATCGTGTTCCTCTCGTCGTTCCAGCGCCACACGAGGTACGAACGGCTCCACGCGTGCACGACCGAGGAGTGGCCGTAGTAGTACTTTTCCGCCAGCTCGAAGAAGTACTCCTTGTAGTTCTTCAGCTGGTCGAGGCTCGTCTTGCGCGTGATCTTCAGCAGCGCTTCGTTGGCGAACTTCTTCACCTCCGGCTTCGTGTTCGCCTCTTCCGACATCCGCTTGAGGTACGGCAGCGCGCGGTCGTCCTTGATGTTGCCCAGGATGATGCACGCGTTCTGCTTCATCAGCGTCGAGGCGTCGTCGTTGTTGGCGCTTTCGATGCACTCGAGCACGGCGTGCGTCGCCTCGGGGCCGATCTCCGTCAGGAGAAGGATCAGGCGGCTGCGGTAGATGTCCTGCTGGACGTTCGCCAGCACCGGGATGATGAACCGCAGATCCCACGGCGAGAAGTGCTTGAGATGCCAGTGTGCGTTCCGCTGGATCGCGTGGTCGTTCGACTTCAGGTCCTCGAGGTACTTGAGCACGTCCTTCTTGGAGCGGCGGATGGTCTCGCCGGGCTTGGAGAGCTCGAAGAGGCGGTACCCGTCCGCCTTGATCTGCTCATCGGGCGCATTCATCATGCTCGCGACGATGTCGTCGCCCGCGCGCTTCATGAACGCGTAGACGAGGTCGCTGTCGGGCTTCTTCTGGAAGGCCTCCTCCAGCTTTGCGTGGGCTTCCTTGTACTTTCCCTGCTTGTAGAGATCGATGCCTTCGTTGAGGAGCTTGCGGATCTCGTCCTTGAACTCTTCCTGCCCCTGGGCCCGCACGGCGGGCAGGGCAAGGAGGAAGGCGACACCAACCAGCGCGACCGATCGCCCGAACATAGGGTCTCCTTTCAACCGGACGCGAGAGAATCTCCCCAGACACCCCCGCACGTGCTTTTCACCCCGGACGGACTGAAGAAGCTAAACCTTGCCCAAATTCATGTCAAACAAATGAGCGGTTTGCTTCCCCTGTATAGAGCCATTACACCTTGAAGGTCTCGATCCGCTCAGGCCGGACCAGGTCCTCAAAACTCTCGCGGATGCTGATGACCTTCGCGTCCTTCCCCGAGACCATCACCTCGACCGGGCGGGGATGCGAGTTGTAGGTGCTCGCCATCGCGTAGCCGTACGCGCCCGCCGAGTAGATGCAGACCAAGTCGCCGCGCTTCAGCGGCGGCAGCTTCCGGTCCTTCGCGAAGTAGTCGCCGCTCTCGCAGATCGGACCGACGACGTCCGTGACCGACGCGGCGCCCTCCCAGTCTTCCTCGTCGGGCACCTCGCCGCTGACGGACGCCTCCGTCACGACCGGCCAGATGCGGTGGTAGGCGCCGTACAGCGCGGGCCGGATGAGGTCGTTCATCCCCGCGTCACAGATGACGAACCGCTTCTCGCCCGACTGCTTCACGTACTGCACGCGCGTGATGAGCACGCCGGCGTTGCCGACGATGAAGCGCCCCGGCTCGATCAGGAGCCGGCAGTCGGCCTTGAGCATGAGCGGCACGACCGCGTCGGCGATCTCCTTCACCGGCCGCGCGAGCTTCTCCTTGTACCAGATGCCGAACCCGCCTCCCATGTCGAGGAACTCGATCGGCAGCCCCATGGCGCGCGCCTGCGGCAGGAACTCGTTCAGACGCGTCATCGTCTCGACGTACGGCTCCGCTTTCGTGATCTGGCTGCCGATGTGGACGTGCAGCCCCCGCATCAGGATCCCGGGCAGCTCCTTCGCGCGCTTCAGCACCCCTTTCGCGCGCTCGAGGTCGACGCCGAACTTGTTCTCCTTCTTCCCCGTGGTGATGTAGGTGTGCGTGTGCGGATCGACGTCGGGATTCACCCGCAGCGCGACGGACGCGACTTTCTTCTTCGACTGCGCGATCCGCGAGATGTTCTCGAGCTCCTCCTCGCTCTCGACGTTGAAAAGGAGGATCTCCTGGTCGAGCGCGTAGGCGATCTCGTCGTCCGTTTTCCCGACGCCGGCGAAGGCCACCTTGCGCGGATCCCCTCCGATCTTGAGGACGCGGTAGAGCTCGCCCGCGGAGACGACGTCGAACCCCGAGCCGAGATCGCGCATCAGCTTGAGGATCGAGAGGTTCGAATTCGCCTTTACCGAGTAGCAGATGATGGGGTCGCCGCGGAGGTCGCCCGCGCGCGCGAACGCCTCCTTCAGCTTCCTGTAGTGCTCGGCGATGGTCCGCGCGGAGTAGAGGTACATCGGCGTGCCGTGCTCCGTGGCGAGCTCCTCGACGGAGCGATCCTCGCAATGAAGGCGGCCCCGGAGATAGTTGAAGTAGTCCATGGAGGGGCGAGATTATAGCGGGCAGGCGGGCGATTCCATGGCCTCAATCAGATCGGCGTCGTCCCGCGTCTCTACAGTCCCATGGCGTTCGCCAGCCGGTTGTCCAGGCGATCGTCCGGCAGGCTGTTGACGATCCACCACCGGCCTCCCCGCTTGACGAGGAGCTTCGTGTACTGCCGCGTTTCGCGCGTGCCCATGACGTAGTAGAGGATCACCCCGATCAGCAGGCCAAGAAACGCGCCGATCACGCAGCCGACGATGGAACCCGAGAAGAACTCGACCTGCACCTGGACCAGGGCCGTCTCGCCGCGGTCGTCGAGATTGATGATGCGGACCCCGTTGATCTGGCCGTTGGAGCCGACCGTCCGCGCCGCACTTTTCCAGGACGACTTCGACCTGGCATTGCGCCGGGCGGCCGTCGGCGAGTCGACGCAGACCATCGACGCACATCCCCACTTGCGCGCCTTCATGGCCATGATGAAGTACTTCGCCGCCTTCTCGGGGGTTGAGCAGGAACGGCTTCCCGCGATGTTCAGATCGTTGACGACGGCGATCAGCGCGATCAGTCCCGGCAGGATCGCCACCGCGCAGCCAATGCCCGGCCCCTCGCGCTCTCCGCCCGCGAACCACCCCGCGATGAAGCACGCCACGACCAGCCCCAGGGCGATGTAGGAGCCGATCGACAGCACGGGCGGAAGCGGCCCTTTGCCCTGCCAGCCGGCCAGTTCCCCGGCCTCGGCGATCGACTCCGGCGAGGCCTCCGCGCCCAACGGCACCGCGAAGCCCCGCTCTTCGTCTGGAACCAGCCACTCATGGCAGAAGCGGCAGCGCTTGGCTTCGAGCTTGATCCGCTCCGCGCAGTAGGGGCAGGTCTTTTCGCTGCCGGTCGCCGCCTGCATCCCCGGACCCTGCATCAGCGGCGCGTGGCAGATCTTGCAGGATTTTGCCACGGCACCGTTCACCGCCCCGCATTTCCGGCACGTCATAGCCAGTGCTCCAGGAGGACATGGTCGACGTCGTCGTCCGGCAGCCCGCTCACGAGGTACCACCGCGCACCCCTGCGCACCACGAGCTTCACCACGCGCTCGCGCGAGATGCTGTAGGCGAGATCGACCGTGACTCGCCCCGCATCGTCCGCGAGCAGTTCGACTTCGACGACGGACGCGCTCCACAGCCGCCCGAAGCCGAGCTTCACGCGCCAGAAGTCGTCGAGGGCGACGCGGCGCCCCTCGCCGCGCGGAATGTCGACGAGCGCCCGCCGCGCTTCGTCATAATCGGCCGCCGCGACGCAAGCGAAGAAGTGGCGCACCGCCTGTGGCGGGGTCGCGCACGCCCGATGGCGCAGCCGGCCCAGCCGCGCCGCGAGGAGGATCGCGCCAAGCACACCCAGGGATGGAGCGATGAAGGCCGCGGCAACCGTGAGGGTCGCCAGGAGCGCGCACCACGGAGTTGGGCGCGTCGAGGGCGCCGGCCCCTGCCATGCGCGAAGCTGGATGAGTTCGTCCGCGCCTGCGTAGGAGATCACAGTCGAAGTATAGTGCTACTTCTTCGCGATCGCGGCGAGGTTCCGCTTCACGGTTGCAGCGTTCTCCGCGCCGACGATGCTGCCGACCGTGCCGCCGTTGGAATCGAGGAAGAGCACGGTCGGATAGCCCTTCACGCCGTACTTCTTCACGACATTCTTCTGGCGGTCGCCATCGATCTTCACCCGAATCACGTCGTCGGCCGCCGTGACCACGCCCGAATCGCTGAACGCGCCCGCGTCCAATTGCGTGCAGTACCCTCACCACGAAGCGGTGAAGTAGAGCATCAGCGACTTGCCGTCCGCTTTCGCCTCTCGAAGCGATACGTCGAGCTGGTTCCCATCACGCCACTCCATCTTCGCTTTGCCTTGCGGCTCGTCGGTGCGCGCTTCGCATCCGGTGAGCACCCACATCAAGATCGCGGTCTTTTTCATGGTTTCCTAAGAGCCATGAGGGGTGATTCCATTTCCGAAATCTGGCGACGGAACCGTGTTAACTGGACATTACAGCCCCCGGCCCATCACAGCTCGACCGGTAGTGATTCAAAGTTTTCCATCACCCTGAGTCTTTTACACCCGTCTGGCGCCAAGGGACGCGCAACCTGCTGCAATGCAAATAGATGAATATAAACAGTACAACATATTGCATACAAATTAGTTACGAACGACATACTGCAACGTATCGCTGGCGCCAACGGGTAAATCGACCTTTACCTAACTGCGAACTCCACTGACCCTGAACCCACAACAGCCCCAAAAAGCAGCATCGCGATTGGCACACGCCTTGCGTTTGTAAATCCAGCTTTCATGGGGGATATGGCCATGAAGACGGGAATCGCGGTAGTCCTGACGACGGTACTCCTGATCGGCTGTGGCGGCGGCAAGGCCGGCGGCGGCGGCGGCTCCAGTGACAATGGCGTCATCGATGCCACCGGCGACCCAGGCGGCGGCGGCGGCTCGGGCACCGCTCCAGAGTTCCTCTCCTTCTACCTGCCTTCGGGAACGGTCAACCGCCCCTACTCCACCACGCTCACGGCGATGGGTGGCCTCCCGCCCTACACGTTTTCGATCTTCCAATACTCGCTGCCCCCGGGCCTCACCCTCACGGGCGCGACCGGCATCATCTCCGGCTCCCCCGCGGTGGCCGGCACCTACACGTTCTACCTGACCCTGACCGACTCGACCGGCGCCTTCGATATCAAGCAGTTCGGGATCATGATCGGCAGCGACTTCCTGGCGATGGGCGCAGGCTGGCATGCGGTCGCCAGCGGCACGAACGCGTCGCTCTTCGGCGTCGACTTCACCGACGCCAACACCGGCTGGGTCGTGGGCCTCGCCGGCACCATCCGCCGCACGACGAACGGCGGCGTTCAGTTCGAGGACAAGTACGGCCACCCGGGCCACATGAGCTGGGGCGTGACGAATCTCCCGACCGACCCCACCGGAAACGTCACCTCGACCTCCGCGGGCCTGGCGATCTATCACTTCACGAAAGTCGATGCGCTCTCCGCCAATGTCGCGTGGATCGGCACCAAGGGAGGCACGACCGTCGAGGGCTTCATCAACGACCTCGGCCAGGTCATGTCGCACGTGCTGCGCACCACCAACGGGGCCGCGACGTGGGACCGCATAATCACGACCAATGGCCAGTACGCCGCCGGGATCCACGCTTTCAGCTCGACCGAGGCGAAGCTTGCCACGCGCGACGAGTACGCGACCGACTCGACGTTCATCTCGATCGCCGCCAGCAGCGACCAGTGGCACGTGGCAATTCCGTCGGCGACGCTCCAGGACGTCGCCTTCATCACAACCTCGACGGGGTTGCTCGCCGGCAAGGGCATCTGGAGGACGACAAACGGTGGCGCATCATGGAACCTCGTGAGCGGCTCCGCCACGACCTATCGCGCGGTGTCGTGGATCGACGCCTCGACGGTCGTGATCGTCGGCGACGGCGGCAAGATCCTGCGCTCGACGAATGCCGGCCAGAGCTGGACGGTCGTGGCGCTGGCGTCGACCGACCTCTATGACGTCAGCTTCTCCGGCCAGACGGGCTGGGCCGTCGGGCTTGGCGGGATCATCGTCCGCACCGCGAATGGCGGGCAGACGTGGAGCTACGAGAGCTCCGGCACGTCGCAGCACCTGTATGGCGTCTCCGCCGTGAACGCGACGACGGCGTGGACGGTCGGCGCGAACGGGGTCTGCTTGAAGAGGCAGTAGCCTCGCTGAACTCCTGACCATATCCCCTGGGGGCGCTTCGAAGCCTGTTGCTTCGGGGCGCCCCCTTTACTTCTTCATCGTCGCGCTATCGCACAATTTCAACGTGATCAGCGCCATCGCGGTCCCGTAGCTCTTCCCCAGCTCGTGCGAATCGATGAAGCACCCGTCCATCTCCGTCAGCGCCATCGTGAGCTCGCGCTGCTTCTCCAGCATCTTCGCCGAGTCCTTCAGCCGCCGGATCGCCTCCGCGCGCCCGACCATGTCGTACCAGAAGAAGAACCCGCCGTTGGCCCACTGGTCGGAGTGATCGTCGTACTTGCGGATGCGCTCGATCAGCGCGTGATGCTCGAAGGCCGCCTCGATCGCCGCGCGCACCGACGCCTCGTTTGCCTTGCCGTTGAGCATCAGCGCCAGCTCGCAGGAGGGCATCCGCCCGGCCGCCTGCTGAATCGGCGACCCGCGGGACCGCGAGCGATAGTCGTAGCTGATGATGCCCTTGCCGTCGCGGCACTGGGAGAGCGCGTCGGCGCCCTTTCGCACGACTTCATCCGGCACAGCGGCGCCCGCCTGCTTCGACTCCCACAGGGCCAGCAGGACCGTCGCCGTCGTGAACGGCGCGTCGTACTCGTGCTGCCAGATCCCCGACTTCTTCTGGAGCTTCGCCACCAAGTCGACGATCTCCGCGATCTTCTTCAGGCTGGCGTCCTTCTTTTCCTTGTCCGCCGCCGCGAGCCGCGAGAAGTACTGAAGCCGGTAGGCATAGCCCCAGATGACCTCGTCGGTGTCGTCCGTGGCCATGTTCTTCTCGTCGGCGAGGTAGGGCCACGCGCGGTCGAGCGCCGCCTGGACGCCCTTCGGGTCGGTGTCCTTCCACGCCAGCAGCGCCATCGCCGCGATCGCCGTGCCGGCCATGTAGACGTTCGGAAGACTGTCCTTGCCGCCGAAGTCGTAGTTCGAGTCGTTCCACGATCCGTTCTTGCGCTGCGTGCGCAGCAGGAAGGCGACCGACCGCTTCACGGCGAAGTCGACGTCCTTCACCTTTCGTGGGACGACCGAGTTCGACGGCAGGTCCTTGCCCGCCTCGGGCAGCCACGCGAGTTCTTCGAAGCAGCGGTAGAACGGCCCGAGGTGCTGGAGCTCCGCCGCGGCCTTCCACGACCACGGCGACTTCTCGTCGGTCAGCGTCTTCCAGGCATCGTCGCCCTCCGGGTCGCGGCCGAGCAGGTAGAGCATCGCGCCCTTGAAGAAGACCGCCTCCGCGACGCGCTTGCCCTGCTTGACCTTCTCGAACGCCGCCAGCGCCTCATCGAACCTGCCTTGCTTCATCGCGAGCACGCCGGTTTCACAGAGGACCTCGCCTCCCTCCCCCGCGCCCTTCAGCGCCTCCGCCGCCTCCGCCGCCTTGCGCATGCGGCGCAGGATGGACGCCTTGCGGTACGGCGACTCCGCTGCCTTCAGGGCGCCTTCGTAGTCCCCGTCGAGCATGAGCTCCTCGGCGAGCGAGTCCTTGTCGGAGCCTTTCTTCGCCACCACGACGCGGGACGACGGCTTGTTGAAGGCGTCGACCTTTGCCAGCACGCCGCGGAGCAGATCGCAGAACCAGTCCTCATTCCACGTCGAGACGCGATCCACCTTGTGCGCGAGCTTGAGATCGGGCGAGAGGAAGACGAAGCCCGGCTCGATGAAGTCGAGCTTGACCATGCCGAACTGCTTGGCGAGGTCGCCTTTCGCGCTCATGCGCAGCGGGACGAACTTGCGGTTCACCAGCTCGACGACGTCGCGCATCATCCACGGGCCCATGTTGGCGTAGTTGTCGACGACGTTCTGCCGGTCCATCGGAGTGCCCGCGACGGTCGGGACATACCAGAGAATGAGCCGCCCCGATTTCCTCGCCTCCGCCGACGCCTCCTCGGCGGTCGACAGCCAGGCGATCTCGCTCCCGCACTTCAGGGCGAGGCCCGTCGGCTTGTCACGAGTGTCCTGCGGGGTGAACAGAAGCGCGGCCAAGGCAGCTAGGAGGATTCGCATGAGGGCTCCAAATTGGGTTCACCATGATATACGCCCCCACGTAGAATCTGGCGCATGCGGTTCGCCATGATTCCTCTTCTCCTCCTGTGCGCGTGCTCGAAAAAGCCGACCCCGGCACAGGCGGCGACCTCCAAGAGCCGCGAGCTGATGAACCAGGCCGTCAAGACCTACGAGGAGATGGTTCGCACAACGCGCCGCATGCGGGAAGTCGGCCCCCAAGGCGACAAGCCCGAGGCGCGCAAGGAGATGGAAGAGCTGGCGGCCAAGTCCCAAAAGGACTCGATGGAATACAAGAAGGCGTTCGACGCGGCCAAGCTGGCCGTGGAGGAGGCCCTGCGCGCGAGTCCCGATGATGCCGACGCGCTCGACGGCTCCTCTACCATCGCCTACCTGAGCGGCGATTTTGACGCCTCCGCTGCACACCTCGAGAAGCTGGCCAAACTGCACCCGGGCGACGCCAGGATCTCAGCACGACGCGCCGCCGTTCTGCGCGCCAAGGGCAGGTATGCCGAGGCGCGAGCCCTGCTGAAGCCGGTGATCGAAGCCAACCCCACGGAAGCGACCGCCCTCGCCGAAGATGGCTGCAACGCCTACCTCCTCAACGAGTTCGAAGTGGCGGTTCAGCGGCTCGAATCGGTCGGCAAGCAGCGCGTTGCCATCACGGGGCCCACGGCCTTCAACTACGGTGAAATGGCCGACGAAGCGAGAAAGACGCTCGATTGGTGGAAGAAGGAGCTCGAACTCCGGGCCGCGGAAGCCAAGGCAGACGACCTCCCGCGCGTGAAATTCGAGACCGCCAAGGGAGACATCGTCCTGGAGCTTTACGAAAACGAGGCGCCCAACACGGTGGCGAATTTCGTCGACCTCGTTGAGAAGCAGTTCTACGACGGCACGCGGTTCCACAGTGTCGCGCCGGGCCTCGTGGTGCAGGGCGGCGACCCGCTTTCGCGCGATGCGGACTCGAAGGAAGTCGGCGGCGGCGGGCCGGGCTACTGCATCGCCGATGAAAGGAACGATGGGAAGTACCGCCGTCATTTCCGCGGCAGCGTGGGCATGTTCGTGCGGGGGCCGGACCAGGGCGGCAGCCAGTTTTACATCACGATGCGCCCCATGTCCCACGCCGACGGGCACTTCACCATCTTCGGACGGGTCCTGGAGGGACAGGAGGTCCTCGACAAGATGGAAGCGAAGGATCTCCTGACCCGGGCGACCATCGTACGCAAGCGCGCCCACGTCTACCGGCCGACGTTGAAGGATTAGCCTCTCCGCGCTCTCTGCTATACTCGGAGCCCATGAAGTCGACCGCCCCGCCGAAGGTCGCCGTCGCGGTCACCTGCACGTGCGGGAAGAAAATCGTCCTCGAGTCGCGCTGGGTCGGCAAGCCGACCGGCTGCGCGGAGTGCGGACGCGACTTCGTCGTGAAAATGCTGCTCGATCCGCAGACCGGCCGATGGACGCCGAACGTCCACTACACGCCAACCCTCGCGCCGCAGCACATGCGCGCGGGCAAGGACGGGCGGCCCGACTGGCTCAACGTCGCCTGCGAATGCGGCACCAAGATCGGCCTCGTCGGCAAGTTCCTCGGCAGGAACATGACGTGCAAGGCCTGCGGCCGGGAGTTCATCGTCCGCGTGGTCCAGCGCGCCGACGGACACGAGACGGCCGTCCTCAAGTTCAACAAGCAGTCGAAGGCCACCGCCGAACTGGTCGAGCCCCCGGAGCACGACGCGCCCAAGAAGATAGACCGGCCCAAGCCCGAGCCGCGCAAGCCCGAGGTGAAATCGAAGGCGTCAGGGAAGCCGGAGAAGGACCTTCCGTCGCCGCCGAGCGAGTTCCACCTGCTGTGCAGCTGCGGCGAGGAGCTCGTCGTCACGCAGGCGTTCTACAATGAGAAGATGTACTGTGCGGGCTGCGGGGCGCTGATGATGCTTCGCCTGATCTTCGTCCCCGATGGCAAGCGGTACGAACTCGAAGCCCGCTACCTTGAGGCGCCGGCCAGCTAATGCAGCCCCACGTCGAACGAATCTACATGAGCGAGCGGCTCGGCACGAGCCACGGACCGGACATCTTCTACGAGTTCGTCTTCGGCCGCGTCAGCCTCGGGCCGGGCCACGCGGGCAGCGACGTGGTCCTGATCCGCATGGTCTACGGACAGCAGGTCGAGGACGCCTCCCCGGCCGAGATCCACATCAAGGATCTGACCGAGGTCCAGGAGCGCTTCAACGACTTCATGGACCGCGTTCGAAAGAAGATCGACCCGGCCGCCACGGCCTATCGCCCCGGACCGGGGCTCGTCGCCCCGACGCCCGCCCCCCCAGGAACCGAACCGATGGGGCGCTACGCTCCGGGCGCCCCGCGAAAAGCGCCGACCGGCGCGCCACCCGGCCAGCAGACACCGGCCCCCTTCGTCATCTCGATGGGCCCGAAGAAGGGAAGCGGCAACGTCGGCGTCGGATCGCCGTCGACCGGCCCGGCCACGCGTTCCTATCCGCTCCAGGGCATGGGGACGCCCCCGGGCACCGGCATTTCGCACGATCCCCCCTCACGCCAGGGGGCTGCCGCCGGCAGCGACCGCCCCTTCGAGATCATCTCCTACAACCTGAGTTCGCCCCCCTCCACCGACGCCATCCTGCGCGTGTCGGACAACGCGCCCGCGAAACTCGTGGTGGTGGCGCGGTTCGATCTCGTCCGGAAGGTCGAGGACTACCTGACGAAGGCGACGGCAGCGGGCGGCAAGGCTCTGCAGACGAACGAGTTCGTCACGATCGTCGTGGACCGCGACAAGCGCAAGGGCTCCGGCGGCGCCTCCAAGATGAAGGCGGCCATCGCCAGCGGCCTCCAGCGCATGCTCGGCATGCCCAAGGCCGTGCTGTGGATTCCGCCAGAGCCCGGCCCGTGATGATTGCAATTGCCCCGCCTCGTTCGTAACGTATCCCGCCTTACCGGAGGACGAATCCCGTGGCCAACAAGAAGCAGTATCTGAACAAGACCGTCGAGCACGTCGAGATCACCAAGCTCGACGGCATCGTCGCCCTCGTCGAGGCGATGGAGAAGATGTCGTACAGCGCGCGTGACCTGAACCGCGCGGCGCAAATCTACGATCGCATGGTCCGCGACAAGGACTGCGGCATTGTCCTCTGTCTCGCCGGCTCGCTCATCAACGCCGGACTCAAGAAGATCTTCGTCGACCTCATCCGCGCCAACATGGTCGACGCCATCGTCTCGACCGGCGCCAACATCGTCGACCAGGACTTCTTCGAGGGGCTCGGCTTCCGCCACTGGATCGGCGAAGACCGCTTCAAGGGCGGCATGGACGACGACAAGCTCCGCAACGCGCACATCGACCGCATCTATGACACGCTGATCGACGAGGACGAGCTGCGCGTCTGCGACGAGACCTGCCAGAAGATCGCCGACGCCCTCGAGCCCCGTCCCTACTCGTCGCGCGAGTTCATCCGCGAGATGGGCGCCTATCTCGACAAGCGCAAGCCGAAGATCGACGGCATCGTGCTCGAGGCGTACCGCAAGGACGTGCCGATCTTCTGCCCGGCGTTCAGCGACTGCTCGGCCGGCTTCGGACTCGTGGCGCACCAGCATGCGCGCGGCGACAGCCCCAAGGTGTCGCTCGACAGCGCGAAGGACTTCTACGAGCTGACCCAGATCAAGATGAAGAATCCGTCGACCGGCCTGCTGATGATCGGCGGCGGCGTGCCGAAAAACTTCGCGCAGGACATCGTCGTGGCCGCGGACGTGCTCGGCGCCGACGCGCCGATGCACAAGTACGCCATCCAGATCACGGTGGCCGACGTGCGCGACGGCGCGCTCTCGGGCTCCACGCTCAAGGAGGCGTCGAGCTGGGGCAAGGTCGACACCACGTGGGAGCAGATGGTCTACAGCGAGGCGACGCTCGCGCTGCCGCTCATCGCCGGCTATGCGTGGCACAAGGGCGGCTGGAAGGCGCGCAAGGGCAAGGGGTTCGCCCGGATCTTTGAGACGGTCGAAGCGACGAAATAACGTCTCGTTCTCCTCGCTCCTGCCGATAAGAGAGGTGGGGGAGAGGAGGCACGCTATGGTCCGCTTCGTCATCGCCGCGCTCGTGCTGTTGCCGGACACGTCGCCGCGCGACCCGGATCTCAACGAGCCCGATTCGAACTTCACGTTCCGCAAGCTCCCGATTCATCCCGGACTCGTTCACGAATTCGAGGGATGGCTTTCCGACGGCGGCCCGGTCACGGTGGCCGTCGATCTATCGGCTGCGTTCGACACGAACGAGTATCTCAACAGCGTCGTGAGGCGCGACACAGCGGGCCGCGTGACGTATGAGGACGATGATCTCTGGTTCGCCTACCGCTGGCTGGGACGTCTGACGACGGGAGTTCATGTCGTGCAGGCGTGGTCCGGCAGCGCCACGGGAACGGGCGTCTTCACGTCGCTTTACTTTGTCCGTTTCGAGGTCGATCGCAGCCTCGAGGGAAGGCGGATCCTGATGAGGGTCGTCGGGTTTCGCAGCCTCGGTGACCGCTGCTCGGCCCACATCGGCCTTGACGGCTCCGTGGTGACCGCGAAGGTGATTCCCTTCAGTCCGGCCGACGCGGCGGAGACCATCGTCATCGATACGGCACGCCGATAAAGCCGGGGGGGGCCAGCGTGATCATCAGGTATTACCTTTAAAGGTAACTAGAATGGCACGAGCATGAACCCCCCCGACCTGCAGCGGATCCGGAACGCCATGAAGGAGTTGAAGGCGTCCGTCAAGCGCCGCCAGGAGCAGGAGCGCCGCTTGAGCCGCGCGGTGCAAAAGGCCCTGACGACCAACGAAGCGCTGCTCCGATCCCTCATCGCGCGCCGCCAGTCACTCGGGATCGGCATCACGGAAGTCGCCAGCCGCATGAAGATCCCGGCCTCGAACGTCGCGCGCCTCGAAGGCGCGGGCTACAACCCGACGCTCGCGACCCTCTGCCGCTATGCCGCCGCCATCGGGGTCGAACTCGGGCTCCGCGCGCTTCCCGGCGACTGGAGCAAGCCCCATCTCGACCTTTTCAAGGACGAGCCCGTCGATCCGGTATAAGACTCCCATGAGACTCATCCTCGCTGTCGCGCTGCTTGCGCTCGTCGCCCAGGACAAGCCCAAGGACCTCCTCGAGAAGAAGTGCGACGCCGCAGTGACCGAGATCGCCGACTGGTGCCGCGCCTGCGACAAGGCCGCCGAGGCCGGCAAGCACGACGGACACGACGTCGCCAAGCTCACCGTCTGCGTCCGCAAGATCTACACGAACGGCTGCTGCGTCCGCGCCGAGCCTGGAGCGGGCTGAGTCCCTGGCGTCGAGATGAAAGAGCAGCCCGACAAGGCCCGGGTGGCCTTCGGCTGCGCCGGTTGCGCGGCCCGCGCCGATGCGGAAGCCGACCTCAAGCACGACGACAAGCCGCACACGAAGAAGACCGTCAAGATCTGCTCGAAGTCAGGCACGCTTCCCCACGCGACCCGGCCCCCGAAGAGCTCGACCGTCAAGGACGGCAAGTTCGTCGAGCAGTGGTACGGCTTCCGCGTGAAAAAGACCGACGGCCTCGCGATCCTCGAGCAGAAGCTGCCGCATGACACGCTCCTCGTCATGGCCGACAAGGAGGCGAAGGACACCTTCATGGTCCAGGTCGATCCGAAACATGGCGCCCGGACGCTCGAGGAGATCACCGACATCTGCGCGCAGCAGCTCAAGGCACAGGTCGACGTCAAGGAGAAGAGCGACTTTGAAGTCGGCGGCGCCAAGGCCGTGAAGATCGTCTACGAGGTCGCGGGAAAGTCAAAGCGGCGCGTGACGACGTACTACGTCAAGCACGATGGAAACTTCCTGCTCTTCTCCTGCACCGACTCCGAGCCGTTCGAGAACCACGCCAAGAATTACAAGGAGCTCATCGACTCGATCGAGCTCCTCAAGTAGCCCTACGGGTTGATGCGCAGCACGCGGTTTCCCGGGTTGTCGATGAAGTAGAGCTTCCCGTCGGGTCCGAAGTTGATCCCCATCAGCTTGTTCACGCCAAGCCCGGTGTCGAGCCAGTTCACCTTCACGCCGGCCAGCGTGTACGCGGAGATCACGCCGGTTCCGTACTCCGAGACATAGAGCAGCCCGTTGTGCAACTCAACTCCCGACGGCTTGTTCAGCCCGCTCACCAGCGTCGTCAGTGTCGCGCCGGTCATGTACTTGTCGATGAGCACCGGGTCAGGCCCCGCATGGTTGGCGCCGACGGCGCCCGAGTTCGTGTCGAGTACCGCGATGCGGTTGTTGCCGGTGTCGGCGATGTAGAGGAGCCCCGTCCCCGAATCGAGGGCGAGATGGCTCGGGACGCCGACGACGCGCTGCACGAGCCCGGTGACGTAGTGGTACTTCGTGCCGTCGGAATGGTCATCCATGCCGATGCCGTGATCGGCCTGGAAGTCGTACCTCATGATGTCGTTGGTGTATCCGCCGAAGACCCAGTAGACGTTGGCGTGCGACCACGCGATGCCCATTCCGTACGGGCTGCAGTGCAGCATGTCGATGTGCGAACCGAGATTGAACGGATCCTGCACGGCGAAGACCGAGAGGTCCGACGACCACAGGGTCGGCCCCATGAAGTAGTTGCCGCCGTTGTTCGACTCGGCAGTCGTGGCAAACGTCCCAGGAAGGCCGAAGGTCGTGGTCGTGCCACCAAAGGCCAGCGCGCTCGGGTACGGCATGAAGTGATTCGCGTGGCTGTCGGTCCGTGAGAGATAGGTGCGCCCGGCCGTCGACGCGTTGCTGACGATCAGTACGCTCGAGTTGGTGTAGTTGACGATCCACAGCTGGTCCGGCACCAGCGGGTTGAAGGCGAGATCGCGCGGCGCGGCAAGGCCGTTTCCGGCCGCGCCAACCGTCGTGAACGTCACGGACGCCGCCGTATGATCGCCGCTCCCGAGTTCCCAACCCGCCGCCGGGCCTGCCGGAGCGCCGCCGCCGCCGCTCCCTCCGCCTCCCTTGCTGCATCCGCCGACGATCACCGCCGCCGAAAACAGTACCGCACGAAGAATCGCACCTTTCATCGAGAAACCTCCCCGGACGCCCTGTTCTCTGGACACCTGCTGAAGGCTCGTTTGTATCCCAATCGCGCCCCGAGCAGCAGGCCCAGGAGCAGCGGCACTTCGAACCCGGTGAGCCCGCACCCGCCTCCGCCGCCGCCACTGTCGCCCGACGGCGGTGCCGTCACGATGATGACGGCGATGAACTCGCGCCAGATCCCCTCGGGGTCGATCGTGCGGTTCACGCACGAGTAGCTGCCGGGCATGGTGTACGTGTGATTCAGCAGCGTCCCGGTATGGTTGGGCACGCTCGTGTAGGTCACCGGCGCCGATCCGTCCCCGGGATCCCAGATCTCCGTGTGCGCTCCCGCATCGTCGTGGCACAGGCTCTCGACCTGCACATCGAGCGGGCCCGTGCCGAGCGTCGGAAACGCGCCCGTGGTGTGCGTCGGCGGCAGGTTCGTGGCGCTGATGCAGTCGACGTCGATGCTCGTGCTCGCCGTCGCTCCCAGGTCGTCGGTCACGGTGAGCACGATTCGATAGGTCCCGGTCACGGCGTAGTTGTGCGATGCGGTCACGCCGCTGTCTGTCGTCGTGTCACCCCAGTCCCAGTCGTAGGCCGCGATCGTCCCATCCGAATCCGACGAAGCCGACGCATCGACGTTGACGGCGAGAGTCGGCGGTCCCGAGAGAGGATTGGCGCTGAACGAGGCCGACGGTGGGGCATTGACCGGGACGGCGGCCATGAGAACGACCGTCAAGACGATGAAAAAGCGCACCCTAACGCTATACACGAGCGAACCCTGCACTGTTCACCCAAACCCGAAACTACTGCGCCCTGATTGGGTCGATCACGCTATGATCCCCCCGTGCGCCGCGCCCTTCTCCTGCTCCTCGTCGTCGCCTCCTGCAAGAAGACCGAGGACGAAGCCGCCCGCCGCGCCCGCGAGCAGCGCGAACTCGATGTCCTCCTCGCCCAGCGCAAGATCACGCTCTACCGCGTCGCCAAGACCGCGCTCCGTTCGCTCCCGCCGCGCGATGCCGTTCGCGCCGCCACGGCGGGCAAGACCGAATTGACGCGCGACGAATGGGCGAAGCTCATCGAGGCCGACCCGGCGCTGTCCGTGCACAAGGACCGCGTCGGCCTCTTCATCGTCTCCGTCCAGCTGAGGGAGTCGATCATCGCCGGCTCGACCGTGCTCCTCGCCCTTGCCGCGGCGAAGGCGGGAGGCCGCCTCGCCGGACCGGCCGATCCGTGGACGCCCCCAAAGACCGGCTCTCCGTTCTCGAGCCCGGCCGACTTCGTCCGCGAAGCGCGGCTGATCCTCGGCGACGACGAAGACCGCTACGCGACGCTCGCCGTCGGTCTCCTGCCGGCGGCGCTCAAGGAAGCCGCCGAGAAGCTCCGGCTTCACATCCCCGCGTTCGAGCATGTCGTCCTCGGCCTCGCCTGGCTGAAGTTCAAGGATGAGTTTGCCTGCTACGAGCTCGTGCGGTCCGATCCCGCCGCCCACTCGACGAACGAAGCCGCCCTCCTCCGCATCGGTCGCGCCTGGATCTTCACCCAGCACGCCTGGCACTTCCATTCGCTCGACGAGCTTGGCGCTGTCGGCCCGGCGGAGCCCGTCTTCGTCGCGCTGGCCCACTCGATGCGCTATTCGAACTTCATCGCGCTGGAGCGTCCCCGGGAAGCCGATCGCGAGCTCGAGCTGGCACGCGCCGCGGCCGGCGACAAGGCCGAGCTGGCCGCGCTCGCGCACGGACTGGCCGCGAAGAACTTCATCGACCGTCGCGAATACAAGAAGGCCGCGGCGGAGCTCCGCGTCTGCGCCGGGCTGCTGCCCGAACCGGAGCGGACCGAAGGCCTCGCCCTCGCCGACCGGATCGAGAAGGAGCTCCCCGAGAGTCTTGCGCCGCACCACATGGTCGCGTTCATCTCGCGGCTGCTCTTCCGCGAAGCGGCGTCAACGGTGGTCGACCCGCGCCTCGCCGAGTGGGCCGACGGGGTTCGGGACCGCGCCCATGAGCGGGTCGTGAGCTGGGAGGCGTCGTTCCCGTCGGTCGACGACGTCAAGGACAAGGCGTCGGAGCTCTGGCGCAGAAAATGAGACGCGGCTTGTCGGGCACCGGCGGTTCGTGCGAGCGTTGGGGCGACGCGACGGCCGCCCGCAAGCTCTCCGAGTGCTTCGAGGTCGATCCCTCCGCGAAGCTCCCGTTCACTCACGGCTTCCATACCTATCCCGCGAGGATGCACCCTGAGACGGCGCGGCGCCTTGTCGAGCAGTTCGGCGGCGGAACGATCCTCGATCCGTTCGTCGGCTCGGGCACAACGGCGCTCGAAGCCATGCGCGCAGGGCGACGGTTCGTGGGGCTCGACATTTCACGGGTCGCCCTGGAGATCGCCTGGGTTCGAACCCGCATCTGGAAACCGGAGCGAGCGCGGGAGATTGAGCGCGACGGCCATCGCCTCTCGGCGAAGGCGCGGAGCCTCAAGATCGGTGACATCGTCCTGCCGCCGTGGGCACGCCCCGAGAAGGACTGGTTCGACCCGAACACGCTCCGCGAGATCGTCGTCGTCAAGACGCTGATCGATGAGCTCAAGGACGCCGACCTGCGCCGCGCCCTCACCGGGGTGCTCTCATCGATCATCGTCCGGCTGTCGCGGCAGTCGAGCGACTCCGTGACGCTCGTCGATCCGAACTTCCGGCCGTGGCCGGCGGGTGCGGCGTACAAACTCCTCGCCGAAAAGTGCTCGGAGCTGACGAAAAGCCTGCTGCTGTTGGGCTCCGATCTCCACAAGCGCAAGGTCGCGACCGTCGAACCCGACCTGCGGCTCGCCGATGCGAGGACGGCGCCGATCGACGCCGACGTTGTGATCACGTCGCCGCCCTACCCTGGCGTCTACGACTATGCACGTCAGCACCGGCTGCGCCATCCGCTTTACGGCGACGACGGCGCGTTCGCAGAGGCGCACGAGATCGGCTCGCGCCGGGCCGGGACCGCGCGCTACGCCGACGATCTGAAGAGCTGCCTTGCCAACGCGCGCGCTCCGCGGCGGCTGGTCGTCATCGGCGACAACGCGGGCGTCCGCACCGACAAGCTGCTGAAGGAACTGGCGCCGTCGATCGGCGCGAGGATCGTCGCCGGGGTCTCGCAGGAGCGCGTGGACGTCTCCTTCGGCAGGCACGGACAGCGGAAGCGCGAGCACCTGGTCCTGCTGGAAGGGTAGCGAGTGACGCATTGATTCACGGCAACCTTGGTGCGCTTCTCCTGTTCATGCAAGCGACGCTCCTCGAACCGTGCGGGTCGGAGAAAACCTGAAGCGACGGAAGCCGTTAGAGAGGATCCAGAGACCCCAGCCGGCGCAGCTGGCCTGAAAGACGTCCGGCACATCCGCCGGACCAGCTGGGTAGACCTCGAACGCAGCGGATGCCTCCGACAACAACCGGGCGGGAGTATGGATGGAGGAGCGTATCCCAGCGGATTATTGCGCGTCGCGGCTCGGCGACGGCGTTCCTGGAACCGCGCGGCGCCAGGTCCACCGATCGACGGAGGCCGTTTCGAGTCGCCCCGGCCGGCGGCACTGTCCTTGATGGCGTCTCGGTCATCCCGTAGACCAGCCGGGCATCCCGCGACATGATCGCGGGCCCTGCGTCGGACTCGAACGTAGCGGCAGACACCCGCCTTCGAAGCGGGAGGCGCCCTCCGCGGTTCCGGATGGAGGAATCGGCCGCCGGGTCGCGACGCGCTTCTCTACGGTCCCGCCGCCACCGTGACGCGCTTCACCACCATCGTCGCGTACGCGCCGCGCGGCAGGTCGAACTTCAGCGTCAGCTTCCGCTTCCCCGGATAGAGTTCGTCGGGCGCCGCCGCCCGTGATGCGTTCTTCACCTCCAGGGTCGCCGCGCGCACGCCCTTCGAGAAGAAATTCTCGCGTGGGTACTTGATCTTCATCTTCTCCAGCGGGCCAACGACGCGCTCGACCCTCGACTTCATCGCGGGATCGAACTCCGCACGCGACGACGGCAGCTGAAGTTCGAGCGCGAAGAGCTCCGTCCGCGTCCGGTCGTCGAGCGTGCGGTAGAAGACGACATCACCGCCCTTGAGCCGCACCGGCACGAGCTGCCCCGCTGGGACCGCCTCGCGGATCAGCTCCGACAACAGCCGGTTCCACGCATGACTCTGGTACGCCGACAGGTAGAGGCTTCGCAGGTCCTCGCTCGTCCGCGCGAAGGCGCCCCGGAGGTCGTCCGGATGGTCGACGAGATAGGTCACGAGGCTGCGGCGGTTTCCCTTCCCCAGCGCCGCCTTGAGCTCCGGCCACTTTCTCCACTGCTCGCGCAGCAGCTTCTTCTCCTTCTTGTCGCCTGGCCGGTCGTGCTCGTTCGGCTCGGCGATCGCGAGCCACAACGCACGGTCCCAGTCCTCGGCGCACCACGCCTTCCCGATGTAGTCGCCCGACTGGCCGAGCGACCCGAACCGCTGGTCGTCGAAGTAGTTCGCGAGCCGGTCGCGGGCGATGTCATCGAGCGCCGATTCGGCGCGCCGCAGCGCGTCGGGCGCGAGATGGCGCATGACGATCTCGAACCGGTTGCCTGCAATATCGCGGGGCGTAAAGGCGCGCGGCGCCTGTCCGAGATACTCGAGCTTGAAGCTCGTCTGCTCCAGGAGCTGCTTCGGCCCGCGATCGATCGTGACGAACTGCGTCGTCACCGCGTGCCGGTCTTTCAGCCCCCCGTACGACAGGCGGCGCCGATCGATGTGCCACCTCTGCACGACGGCCTGCACCACCTCGGGCGTCCCCAACCCGCGCTTCGAGAGCTTGTAGAGCGCGAACGGACCCTCCCCGGGCGCGAAGTCGGTCAATTCCTCGACGCGGAAATCCTCAGGCTGGCGCTTGAGCTTCACCGTGCGTAGACCCGCGGCGTGCCACCGTCCACGGCGACACGAATGTGCGTGCCATCGATCATCTCGACGACCATCATGGCGCGCTTCCGGCCGTCCCGGCGATCGAGCAGCTCGAACGTCCCACCCTTCCCGAACTCCGACGCGACTCGATAGACGCCCGCGGGGGCGATCGTCCCGCCGATCGCAATGCGGCGCTCTGCCGGCTCGCCGGCCTCATGCACGAACGCAAGGTGCTTCGACCAGTTCTCGTGCTTGAAACTGTCGCTGGCCTCCAATCCTTCGAGAAACCAGTTGCCGCCGATGGCGCCAGGCGCATCCTGGTCGATCGTCCCGTGCTTGTCGGTTCGATGAACAAGCGCGAGCAGCCGATCGCGAAGCTGGCCGCCGTAGTACCGCAGCGGCGGCGCGGCGTGGATCGTATCGGCCGGGTAGCGGTCGGGCCGGATGAACCGGCGGGTGACGTCGAGGTCGACGACACCAAGGTCGAGGCAGTGCGACGGATCGGTCGTGACGCCGAGCTTCTGGCCCGCCGCAATCACGGACCCCTGCTTGATCGCGGGGTCGCACCGGATGTGGTCGAGGTACCAGTTCAGCCGGTCGTTCACGCGCACCATGAGCTTGCACTCGCTCTCGCGGCTCAGGATCCACGCGACCGTCCCGGCCGACGGCGCGAAGACGTCGAGCGGGACGCCCTGCGGCTTCTTGGCGAAGTAGATGTGGTCGCTCGGAAACGTGTGGCCCGGCGGGTTGAGATTGCCGAGCGGAATGATCTCCTCGATCGACGCTTCCGCGAGCGGCGAGAAAGTGAGCACCGCCGCCGGCGTCGAGGGCGCGACAGGAACCGCCGCGCCGCCGCAGCCGGCCATCACGAGCAGCAGCCACGCCCTCATGTTCTCACGTCCCCGTTTCCTTCCACGACCCACTGAACCGTCGTCAATTCCTCGAGTCCCATCGGGCCGCGCGCATGGAGCTTGCCGGTCGAGATGCCGATCTCCGCGCCGAGGCCGAAAACGCCGCCATCTGCCAGCCGCGTCGAGGCGTTCCAGAGTACCGTTGCGGAGTCGACCTCGTCGAGGAACCTGCGCGCCGTCGTCTCGCGGCGCGTGACGATCGCGTCGGTGTGATGCGATCCGTGCCGCTCGATGTGCTCGATCGCCGCGTCGAGACCCGTCACGACGTGTACGCCCAAGATGAGGTCGAGGTACTCCGTGTCCGGTTCGTGCTGGCGGAGTTCCACGCCAAGAGTCTCGAGTCTCGGCAGAAACTCCGCCGAGACCGCTTCGTGGACGAGCACGTGCTCCGTCGCGTTGCAGGTGGCGGGCCGCTGGCATTTTCCGTTGCGCACGATCGAGAGCGCCATCTCGAGATCAGCCTCCTCGTCGACATAAACGTGGCAGTTGCCGCGATCGTGTTTGAGAACGGGAATCCGCGTCTGCCCGCAGACCCTCCTGATCAGCTCGGAGCCCCCGCGCGGAATCACGAGATCGATCAGGTCGTCCTGCGCGAGCAGTCTGCTCACCGCGTCGCGGCCCTTCACGAGCTGGACCGCGTGGGCCGGCACTGGAATCGCTGACAGGATCGCATCGTTCGTGTGCTCAGACTCCGAGCCGCCCTTCAGGATCACGGCATTCCCCGCCTTCAAGCAAAGTGCCGCCGCCTCGGCGGTCACCCCGGGGCGCGACTCGTAGATCATGAAGATCACGCCGATCGGGACACGGCGCCTCAGCAGGCGGAAGGCGCCCCGCGGCTGCCGCTGTTCGACGTGCCGCAGGGGATCGGGAAGGCCGGCAATCGCGTCGAGCCCCGCGGCGACAGCGTTCACGTCGATTCGCAGCCGGTCTTTCATCGCCGCGGGCAGGTCTGCCTCGAGATCATGCGCGTTCGCGTGCTCGATCTGCTCGCGATGCCGGCGGAGCCCATCGGCCATTACGCGAACCAGCGCGTCACGATCGATCGACTTGAGCCGCCGCGAGGCGGCGCGTGCCTGCGTCGCGATCATCGCCCGAAGCGCGTTCCGGCGCGCCCCTCCATCGCGTCGCGGACCGAATCGCGCTTTCCGTGCGCGATCACCGCAACGCCCCCCGCCTTCATGACCGATTCCGCGGCGCGGAGCTTCGACTTCATCCCCCCCGAGCCCGAGCCCGATCCCGCGGCGTCCCGGTGTGTTTCGCTCACCTGCTCGATCGAGGGAAGCCGCACGCCGTCGAGATAGAACCCGTCGACATCCGAGAGCAGGATGGTCCGACCGGCGCCGACGAGCTCCGCCATCAGCGCCGCGAGCACGTCGTTGTCGCCAAACGTGATCTCCTCGGTCGCCACGGGATCGTTTTCGTTGATCACCGGCAGGACCGGGCGGCCGCGCAGGGCGTCGAGCGTCGCCCGGATGTTCGAGCGGCGGCGCTCGTCCCGGAAGTCCTCGTGGGTCAGGAGCATCTGTGCGACGACGTACCCTTCGGGCCCGAGGATCTGGTTGTAGGAGTTCATCAACAGCGACTGGCCGACCGCGGCCGTCGCCTGGAGTTCACCCAGCGTCGCGGGGCCCGACGAGCCTGCCCTCCGAAACGCCACTCCCGTGCGCGAAGGAGGGTAGCCGAGCCGCGCACGGCCAGCGCCGATCGCTCCCGAGCTCACGAGGATCGGATGGACGCCGCCGCGGTCGAGCTCGACGAGCTCGCGCAGCAGCCTCGCGACGACGGGGAGGTCCAGGAGCCCGCGCGAGTCGAGGAGCGACGACGTGCCGATCTTGACGACGATGCGTGTGTGCATGAGAGCCTCGAGGAGGAGAGTACGAACCGGGACCTACGCCTTGGACGGCGCGGGCCGCGTCGGTCGGAGCGTGAGGCTCATGAGGGGCGGAATCGTATCAGGGCGACGGCAGGGGGAGCAAGTCAGGTTCGACGAAGTCCTTCTTCGCCTCCCACGTAATGAGGTGCCCCCTCGTGTAGAAGAGGCGCAGCAGCGTCTTCGTCGCGAGATGGGGCTGCTCCGCGAAGAAGGCGTCGCTGTTGTCCATCGCACCGCGCTGGCGGATCGTCGAGGCGATGAGGCGAAGCCACGCGACGGTGACCGTCTCGTGGTAGCCGCGATCGATGAGCTCGGCAGTCCCGTGAACGGCGTTGAGCTTCTGGATGCCCGCTCGAACGCGCCGGAGCGCCTCGTCGTACGGGTGAAGCCGGAGCATGCAGTAGGCCATGCGCAGGTGGGCGCGATGGGTCCAGAGTTCGCGCGGAATCGTGCACGACTCGAAGGCCGCCAGGAAATCGGCGTCGGCTGAAGTCAGCATCAGGCTCTCACGGTCCTTCCATCATCGGCGTGCCATCCTCCTTCACCCACGCATCGCCGTAGAGACGAGATGGCAGGTGCTCCTTCGGCTGGAGCCGCGGCTTGTCCGCGAAGCAGAACGGAAAGACAGGCGCCGACGGAATCGCGAAGAGCGTCTTGAGCATGGCGAGCGTCGCCGGGATCGGCGGCGGCGCGCCGTCGCGCTCGTAGGGCGGATGGCCGTAGTGCGGGCAATCGTACTGGTAAATGCCATAGAGCCGGCAGCGCTCCTCGATGGAGAGCAGGTCGCCGTAGAGGCAGCCCATGCAGCGGCCCGACGCCTCGTGCAGCCACTCCCAGTCCCTGAGCGCGATCGTCCCGCGAAGCCAGACGTGGTTGTCGGTGCGGCCGGTGGCGAGGTTCTTCGTGACGCGCTCCTTCGCCCAGAACTCGAGTCCCGGAGCCAGGATGAACATGCCCCAGACCGAGCGGACTTTCGTCTTGGAGCCGTCGGCATTCGTGACGTCGTACTCGTACGGCTTGGTCTTGTGCTCGCCCCACTTCCAATCCTTCGATCGTTCGAGCGCCCAGCGCAGTTCGCCCGGCCTGAACGCATCGTCGAAAATCTCGTCCACGTCGGGCGCGCCGTCAGCGACTGCGCCCTCCTCGCCGGATGTGAAGACGGCGACGTGCCCGCACGTGTCCACGGCAAACCAGGTGGAGTCCATGCTGTGGGCGGCGGGATAGTCGCTGCTCGTCACGGCCAGCGACGTCGCGTTCCCCTCGCTCTCTCCCTCTATCGCTCTCTCCCTCTCTCCCTGTCTCCCTCTCTCCCCGTCTCGCGGCGCGCCAGGCCCGCAATACCGCAGGCCCAACCCATTCAGCGCTCTCATGAGCCCCGCGCATGTCAGCTCATCGACGCGCCGCCGCTCCGTCGTGTAGCTGCACCACCCCACCGTCCGGTCCCACGCAATCGAGACGAACCGCGGGCTCTTCGCGCAGGCCATCAGGCAGCTCATCGACTGGAACTTCGCCGATCCCGCCACGCGGCCCATCTCGTCAGGCGCCGGCGTGTCGCTCTTGCGCATCGGCAGGTAGACGATCCGTTCGTTCGAAATCCCCTGCGCGCGCACCCAGGCCGCCGCGCTCGCCGCGCTCCCGAGCTTCGACCGCGCCACGAGAAAGTTGATTCCGCTCTTCACGCCGCGCGACTCGAGCTCCTTCACCTGCGCAACGACGCGGCACACCTCGGCGTCGCGCTCAGGAAAGTGAATGCTGACGTGAACCTTGTCGGGCCGCGCCGCCACGAGCCGATCCAGCATCTCACCCTGGAGCAGCAGCCCGTTGGTCGTCATCGAGCGGAACAGCACGCCGTCGAGGCGCGCGATGACGTCGAAGATCCCGCCGTACTGAAGCGGCTCGCCGCCGCCGAGCGAGAGCGCCTTCACGCCGTTCGCCGCGAGGTCGCGCACGAACGAGACGAGGTCGTCGGGCGTCCATCGGGATTCGCCGGCCGGCGCGCTCGCGTTGTAGCAGAAGTCGCACGCCTTCGCGCAGCGGTTAGTGACCTCGATGGAGACGAGCTCGATCGCCATGGTCCCACGATCATAAAGAAAAGGCCCCGCGCTGACGTCGTCACGCGAGGCCTCGTCCCGTCGCCTATTCCCAAGGTAAGTTCCGTTCGTACCGTTGATTCAACCGCGGTCAGGTTCCGCGGTTCACGGAGTTCGACGGCCGCGGCAATATTGAACGGCCGTGTTGGAGACGTCCTCGCGCTTGTACTCGCCGCGGAGCCCGTCTCCTACGAACCAGAGCCGTGCCGTCCCCCGCCAGTATTTCGTCTCGCCCTTCCACTTCATCTCGAAGACGCCGTCGACGACCGGGCCGCGCACCGGACAGCGCCACGTCTCGTACTCGTCACCATAGCTCGCGGTCCCCGTGACGAAGCCTCCGCGCTGCTCCAACTCCAGCGTGCAGCGCGAGTACGGATGCGTGTAGGTCGCGTCGCACTCCTGCATCGTCCATCGCCCGCTGAAGTCGGCCCCGGCGCGCGCGAAGAGCGCGGGATAGAGCGGGATCCCCATCAACACCACGGCGATCACCAGACGTTTCATCGTCGGTTCCACGGTTTTCGGTCTACGGTCTACGGTTCACGGTCCACGTCTTCAGAGCTTCTTCTCAAAACTCCGCTTCGCCCGCTCCTTCGCCTCGCGCAGCCGGTTCGTCGTCATCACCTCGGCGTTCGGGACGGCCTCCTCCTCCGCCGCGCGCACGGCCTTGCCTTCCGCGCCGACTTCACCGGCGCCCGTCGCCTGCCACGTCGCCCGCTCGCGCATCGCTGCGCGCTCCGCGTCGATCGCCTCCCTCACGCGGTCGCGCTTCGGCCGGAACCCGAGCATCTCGGCGACGTCCGATGGCCCGATGATCACGCGCCGCAGGAAGACGTCGAGTGGCAGGAGGATCACAGCGAGTATCAGGAGCATCGGCCAGACCAGCTTCGCCGTGTACGTGACTTCGCCCGTCGGCGCGAAGAAGTCGACATCCTTCGACGGCCGGATCACGCGACCCCCGGTCTTCTCCGCAACCGCCGCGAGCAGCGCCTCGTTGTCCTCGAACTTGTGGTACTCCGGCTGGTACGGAGGCACGTAGCCGCCGCGCAGCAGGAAGTCGCCGCCCTTTTCCGCGTAGCGGACGTTGACGACGTACCCACCCGCCTTGTCCGCCGGGAAGGTCGCCTTGTACCGCCCCGGTCCGATCTGCGCGAAGACCAGCTCGCGGCTCTCGAGATCGGGCCGCACCAGCGTTCCGCGCGGCTGAAGGAAGTTGACGAATTTCCCGGCCTGGTCGACGGCATCGATCACCGCCTCCGCCATGCCGTCCACTTTTCCCCGCTGGAGCGTGAGCTGGTACGGGCTCGCCGGGAGCCGCCGCTGGACGTACCGCACCGCCTGCGACCAGAACTGCCGGTACTTCGGCCAGGTCACCCACTCCGTGCCCCACCGCCCCGACGCGTCCGACGTGAACGCGACCGTCTTCCCGAGCCCGTACTGCCAGTGCGCGAGAATCGCGTCGTCGTACCCGGAGATGAGCGGGATCTCGGTCAGCGCCTTCTTCGACGTCACGTTGTAGCCGTGGAGCTGCGGCAGCTCGTTCGGCCCGATGCCTTCGAGGATCGGCGAGTCGAGCACGACCTTGGGGACGAACCGGTCCTCGCGGAAGAGGCCCTTCTTGACGCGGACCGACTCCTTGACGATCACCTGGGGGACCAGGTGGCGCTCGTGCGGCTCGATGATGTAGAAGTCGCCGCCGCCCAGCTGCGCCGCGCGCCGCAGGGGCGCCGTGCTGCCTCCCCGCGGCTCGATGACGCAGATCGACAGCGTCGCGCCCGAATCGCGGACGCGTCCGACCGCCGCGTCGCTCGGCGTCACGCCGCCGTCGGTGACGAGAACGATGTGGCGGTAGCCCGCGTGCGACTCGTTCAGCGACCGGATCGCGTCGTCGAGGTAGGCGTCGACGCCGCTGATGTCGCCGACCGAGCAGGCGTCGATCGTGCGCGTCATCGCCGCCTTGTCCTCGGCGCGCTGGAGCGGCAGCACCCACCGGCCCTGGCCGCCGACCATCAGCCCCAGCATGTCGAAGCGCGTCTCCTGCTTGAGCGTGCCGACGACGATGTCCTTCGACCACCGGTCGCCGATGCAGTGGATGTGATCGAGCATGAAGACCACCGCGCCGTTGGGAAGCTGCACGCTCTGGTTGACGTCGAGATTCACCGGCAGGATTTTCGCGATCGGCGTATTGAGCCAGCCGCCCGCTCCGAAGCTGTGCTCACCGCCGACCATGATGAACCCGGCCCCGAGGTCGTGCACCAGCGTCTCGACCATGTCCATCTGCGGCTTCGTCAGGTGCTCGGCGCCGACGTTCGCGAAGAAAATGACGTCGTAGCTCTGCCACTCGCCCAGGTCCTGCGGAAGCGCGGTCGCCAGGCGCACGCGGTGCGGAATCTTCTCCTCCCTCAGCGCGGCCGCCAGGTGCGCGACGTCCTCCGGCGCACCGCCGACGAGCAGGACCATGGAGTCCTGCTCGATGATCGTGTAGGCCTGCGCCCGGTTGTTCTGCGCGATGCCGTCCTGCTTGCCGACGATCTCCGCCTCGATGAGGTGGAAGCCGCCCTCGCTGAGCGTGTGCGAGAAGAGGAAGACGTTGTCGCCGCGGGTCAGCGGAACGTCGCGCTGCCCGAGCAGCTTCCCGTCGGCGAAGATCCGCAGCGTCCCCTCGCTGACGCCGAACGCCTTGACGGCGACGCGGACCTGGAACGGCTCGTCCTTCGTGATCTTGCGCGGCAGGGTCAGGCTGTCGAGCAGCACCTCGCTGTCGTAGCGGTACTTCAGCGCGACGACGTCGACCGGCACGCCCGCGCCGGCCGCGCGCTGCGCCATCTCGAGCAGCTCGCCCTTCGTCTCGTTCCCGTCCGTCATCAGCACGATGCGCTTCTGGGAATCGTCCGGAAACGTCGAGAGCGCAAGGCGCACGGCCGCCGCGATGTCGCTGTTGTCGGGGTCGACAACGCTGAAGAGCTCCGTGAGCTTCACGTCGTTCGTCGGGCTCTCCTCCACGATCGGCCGGTCCCCGAAGACGACGACGCCCGCGCGGTCCTCTTTGCGCCTCTTGGAGGCGATCGCCTGCCGCGCCACATCGAGGCTCCACTGCTTGAGCGTCTCCGGCACGCTCCCCGAGCGGTCGAGCAGGAAGTACGCCGTCACGTAATCGCTGCGCTTCTTCGTCGCCGGCTCGGCCAGCGCGATCGCCAGCGCGGCGATGAGGATCGTGCGGATGACAAGTACGACCGCGGTGCGTGCGCGGGAGAGCTTCCGGCGCGTGAAGAGCGACGCGGCGATCATCACCGGGACGATCAGCAGGAGCCACAGCCAGGCGGCATGGACGAACGTCAGGTCTTTCATCGGTTTATCGCTGCCAGAGGTAGACGAACCATTCGACGACCAGGAAGAGCAGCGCCCCGAGCGCCAGCCACAGCGTGAGCTCGCGGCGGATCAGCGCGCTTCCGTACGTGCCCGACACCGTCGCCTCCCCCATCGGGATGTCCGGCACAGGCGTGATATCGCTCTCCGCGGGGTCGAGCAGGCTCACGGCGTAGAGCACGTCGCTCTTCGACTTTGCCCACTTCACGCGGTAGACCCCCGGCGTCCCCGTCTCGCCGAAGATGACCTTGTCGCCGGCGCGGTTGGAGATCGCCCGCTGGGCGCCGTCGGGCATCGTGAGCGTGCCGTCCTGGAGCTCCCGGGGCGCCCGCACGACCAGCGGTTCGCCGGGCTGGACCGCCGAGCCGAGCGACGCGAGGTCGGAGTCCTTCGCCCAACGCAGCGCATTGGCGATGAAGAGCGGATACGAAACCTTCAGCGGCCACTCGCTGTCGAGCAGCTTGAACGCCACCACCGCGACGCGGACACCGCCGCGCTCGCCCGCCATGAGAATCGGCCCCTGGTCGCTGTTCACGAGCACGGGCGCCCAGATCGGCGGCTCCACCTTGACCGCCTTCGAGATCGCCAGCTTGCTGAAGTTGATGTAGCGCGTCAGCGCGTGATCGCCGTTCCACGCACGCAGAATCGGGTCCTTCATCTCCCCCGCCGGCTTCCAGTCGGCCGGCGCCGCGCCGAAGAGCAGGTACGAGCCCCGCTCCAGCGCGCCCGGCTCAACGCCGTCGAAGACCGTCAGGTCGACGTCGAGCTGGCCCTTGAGCTTCGCGTAGTCGGCCGGCGGAATCATCGTCAGCTCGACGCGCGGATCCTGCGCCAGCGCGTTCTTGAGGAAAACGTTCTCCTCCCCGACAACGGCGACGCGGACGGTCTCCATCGAGCGCAGGGGAATCCAGGCGCGGTTGTCCTCGGCGAACGCGTCATCCCCGACGATGCGGACCTCCAGCATCCCCTCCTCGCTGGTCGGGCGCGTGAAGACGACGCCCTGCTCGCTGTCGCGCTTGAGCACGACCTGCTGGGCGTCGACCAGCCGGTCGTTGAGGCGGAGCTCGACGGTGGCGCGCGCGTCCGAAGCGCGACGATTCGTGATCCGCGCGAAGACCTCGACGCTCTGCTTGTCTTCTTCGTCGACGCGCGTCTCAAGATGGACCACGCCGAGGTTGTCGCTCGTCATTCCGACGGGGACATAGTGGATGTTCGCGTTCGCCTCGGTCAGCGCCTTGAGCGTTCGAAAGCCGCCGTCGCTCACGATGTAGATGTCGCTCGCGTCGAAGCCGCGGGCGATCGAGAGCGCCGTCTGCCAGCCCTCTTCGATGCGCGTCGGCCGGTGCGTCGGGTGGATGCCGTCCACGGCGCGGAGCACGGCGGCGCGGTCGCGCGTCAACGGGCAGAGCACGATCGCGCGGTCGGAGAAGGCAAGCACCGCCATGCGGTCCGAGGCTCGGGTGCCGCGCGCCATGTCGCGCACGAACGCCTTCGCGATCTCCAGGCGCGCGACACCCTCCTCGAGCGTTGACATGGAAGCCGACTGGTCGACCAGCACGATGTGGATGCCCGTGTCGGTCCGCTTTGCCTCGATCACCGGCCGCGCGACCGCGAACGCGATCAGCAGGAGGGCGGCGAGCTGGAGCCACAGGAGCAGCTGGTTCTGGAACTTCTGGAACGGCCGGTTCACGCGGTACTCGTCGAGCGTGCGGCGCCACAGCCACGTCGACGAGACGACCTTCACGGTGCGGCGCAGCTTCAGGAAGTAGAGGATCACCACCGCGGGCAGGAGCCCGAGGAACGCCAGACCGGCCGGCCACAGGAAACTCATGTTCGATGCCGCCTTCGCCAGAGGCTGCGGCGTGCCACGCCGTAGCTCGCGCGGGCGGCGCGAGCAGTGGCGGGTTCGATGTACGATGTTCGATGTAATGTCCGATGTAGGCTCACATCGAACATCACATCGAACATCGAACCTCGTACCTCGTACATCACCGCAGCACTCCGCGTGCACGCAGGCTCTGCATCAGCAGCGACTCGAGGGAGAGATCGGATCTCACCGGCAGATAATCGAATCCGAACTTCTCGCAGACCTTCTGCTGCTCGCTGCGGAACTGCCTCACGACCGTCTGGTAGCCCTCGCGCAGCCGGTCGCTCATCGAGATCGAGACCTTGTCGCCATCCTCGACATCGACGAGCTGCCAGTCTCCGTCGCTGCCGGGATCCTCGTCCTCCGGCGAAAGAACATGAAGGACGATGACTTCAAACCGCCCTGCCAGGAGCGGCTTGAGCGCATCCTCCATGCCGGCCCGGTCGAAGAGGTCGCTCAGCACGAAGACGATGCCGTTCCCATGGAGCCCCTGGCGGAACCGGGCGATCGCGCCGCGCGACGCCGTCGTGCCCGCCGCCTCGATCGTTTCGAGGAAGTTTGAGACCAGCGCGAACTGCCCCTTGCCACGGACCGGGTTGAGCGGCTCGAGGAGGTCGGCGGCGTATGGCTGGATCGAGACACGGTGCGTCCCGGCCAGCGCGATGTACGCGAGGGCCGCGGCGGCGCGTTTGACGTACTCGAGCTTCGGCGGCTCGCCCATCCCCATCGAGTGGCTCGAATCGACGAGAAAGTAGACGAAGAGGTCCTCCTCCTCCATGAAGAGCTTGAGGAAGAGCCGGTCGAGGCGCGCGAAGATCTTCCAGTCGATGTGGCGGACGTCGTCGCCCTGGATGTAGTGGCGGTAGTCGGCGAACTCGAGCGAGTGGCCCTTGCGGACGCTGCGGTGCTCGCCGCGGATGCGGCCGGCGAACGGGCGCTTGGAGACGAGCTCCAGCGTGTCGATCTTCCGCATCAGTTCGGGGGAAAGCAGCTTCACGTCTTCACGCCTTCACGGCGCTATCCGATCATCGCCTTGTCGGGCGTCGGGACTGCCTCGATGACCTTCGAGATGATCGCGTCTTCCTTGATCGCGTCGGCCTGCGCCTCGAAGTTGAGCGCGATCCGGTGGCGGAGGACCGGGTGGGCAACGCGCTGGACGTCGTGGAACGAGACGTTGAAGCGATTGGCGAGCAGCGCCTGGACCTTGCCGGCCAGCAGCAGCCCCTGGGCGCCGCGCGGCGATGCGCCCCACCGCAGGTACTTCTTCGCGGGCGCCGCGGCTTCCGGCAGCTCGGGGTGCGTCGCCAGGATCAGCCGCGAGACGTAGTCCTTCACCTCCGGCGCCGCGACCACCTGGCGCACGACCTTGCGCGCCTCGAGGATCGCCGGACCGCCCATCACCTTCCGGCACGAGCCCTCCTCCACGCCGGTCGTGCGATCGAGGATGCGGTTGAGCTCGTCCTTCGTGTTGAACGGCACGTCGAGCTTGAGGAAGAACCGGTCGAGCTGCGCCTCCGGCAGAAGATACGTGCCCTCCATCTCGAGCGGGTTCTGCGTCGCCAGCACGATGAACGGCTCCTCGAGCGGGTAGGTCCGGCCCGCGACCGTGACGCGGTGCTCCTGCATCGCCTCGAGAAGCGCCGACTGCGTCTTGGGCGTGGCGCGGTTGATCTCGTCCGCCAGGATGATCTGCGCGAAGATCGGCCCCTTCTGGTAGCGCATCGACTTCTGGCCGTTCTCTTCGATGTGGATGATCTCGGTGCCGATGATGTCGGCCGGCATCAGGTCGGGCGTGAACTGGATGCGCGAAAACTGGAGATCGAGCACCTGTGAAAGCGTCTTCACGAGCAGCGTCTTGCCGAGGCCCGGCACGCCCTCGAGCAGCACGTTGCCGCCCGCGAAGAGGCCGGCGAGCACACCCTCGACGACGCCGCGCTGGCCGACGATGACCTTGCCGATCTCGTCGGCGACCTCGAAGAACTTCGCGCGGAACTCCTTCGCCTGCGTTTCGAAATCCATGCTCATCTCTCAGTTGCGGTTTACGGTCTACGGTCCACGGTCGACGGCCTACTTCTTCTTCCCGTCGGGGCCGATGGAGTCGAAGTAGTCCCGGACGTGCATCTTGTAGCTCGACGGGATCTCCTGCTGCTGCAGGGCTTCGGCGGCCTCCGCCCTCGCCGAGCGGTAGACCTCTTCGTACGCGCTCTTGAGCTCGCCTTTCTCGGGCAGCGTCTTGAACTGGATCGAGCCGATGATCTTGCCCGGGTGCACCTTGGCCTTCGGCTTCACCGGGGAGGTCGGATCGCTCGGATCGTGCGGCATGTCCGGCGCAAATCCGTCGCCGCGGCCGAGGCCGTCGCCGTTCCCCTGGCCGTTGCCCCGCCCCGAACCGGGGCGGTCGCCGTCGCCGTCTCAGTCGCCGCACATTCCGTCGCCGTCCTGGTCTTCGCCCATCTTGCCGCAGAACCGGCACTTGCCGCTCTTCTCCGCGAGCTCCCCTTTCATCGCCCGCATCGCCTCGAGCTCGCTCTCCAGTGCGTCCATTTCGTCGAGCGCGTCGCCGAGCTGCTCCGACAGGTCTTCGAGCCCGTCGAGCGCCTTGGAGAGGTCCTCCTTCGAGAGTTCGTCGGCCTGCTCGGCGAGCTCCTCCATCTTCCTGGCGAGCTCCTTCGACTTCTCATCGCCGCGGTGCTTGAGCTTCTCCGCGGCGTCCTTCATGGCCTTCTCGAACTTCTGCTTCGATTCGGGCCCGCCTTTCGCCATCTCGGCCTTGGCCTCGGCCATCTTCTGCATCGCTTCGCCGAGCTTCTGCTTGAGGTCGTTGCGCTCCTGGCTCGACATCGCGTTGTCGCCGCCGCCGCCCTTCAGGGGATTCCGCTCGGTGAGGCCCGCCTGCTTGGCGATCTCGTCGCGGCGGTCCTTCGCCTTCTGCTCCAGCTCCGACAGCTTGGCCAGCGCTTTCGACTGCTCGACCTCGTTCTTCTTGAGCTGCTCAGCGGCGTGCTTCATCTCCTGGGCCAGTTCCCTCATCTTCGGGCTCTGGAGCTGCTCGGCCTTCTTTTCGAGGTCGAAGGCGCGGCGGCTCATCTTCGTAGCCTCGGTCTTGCGAACCGCGGCGGGAACAAACGCCTGCGGGGCAGCCTCGCCCAGGATCGCGGGCGACGCCGAGACGCGCGGGATGAGCAAGCCAACGAGCAGGATGACCGGAGCCGCCGCGAACCAGGCCAGGCCGCGGGGCCGACCGAGCGGCACGCGGGAAGGGTCAGCTCCTTTCGCCGATTCGATCGCGTCATCGAAGACGGCCTGCGTCACGGTCCCATCAGCGGAGGCCCGGCCGCCCAGCGACAGGGCCGTCATCACGCGCTCTTCCAGATCGTTCGCCTTGTCCAGGGCGATGGCGGCCGTGCGCCTGCTCGGCAGCGATGCCAGCCCGGCGACAAGCGCCGCGACCGCGCCTGCCGCGAGCGGCCACGGGGCCCACGCGAGGCGGACCCAGACCAGGGCCGCCGCGATGGACGCGCCCACGGCCATCGTCCAGACGGCGGCCTGGAGCGTGCGCCCCATCGCCAGGCGCCACCGCGCCGCCGCCACCCGCCGCAGCAGTTGCTTCATGACTCTCCGCAAGACGGAGCAGACGCCGCTTCCGTTCGCCCGTTTCGAAAACTCTCTCTCTTCTACTCTCTACTCGTAATCGAGCGGCCGAAGCCGCGTTCCTCTGCTACTAGCTACTCTCCACTAGCTACCAGCTACTCCTAGGTCTTCTCCGCCTGCTCCTTCTGCACCCGCTCGAACCGCGTGATGATCCAGCCGATCATCACCGTGGAAACGATGAGATAGACCGCCGCGTGCGGGATGAGCCGCCACGCCTGGTCGTTGATCGACTGCTCCATGCGGCAGGCGAGGAATGGCGAGAGGTAGTCGATGAAGCGGAACGACGACGCCTCGAACTTCGGGAAGAGCTTCGTCATCACGGTCTTTGCCAGCGGCGGACCGACCCACAGTGCGAAGAGCATGAAATAGGTCGTGATCGTCGACGTCGTCGTGCTGGTCGACAGGAACGACAGCAGCATGCCCAGCGAGATGGCGAAGATCGCCGCCGAGGCGACGGTGAGCACGAGGAGCGCGACCTGCCCGTACGCGAAGCTCGACAGGAAGACGGCGATGAGGAAGCAGACGGAGTTCATCGCCGCGAGCGCCAGCACCACGCGCGCGATGGCGAGGAACTTCCCCATCACGATCTGGTACCGCGGGATCAGCGTGAGCGTCAGCGACTCGATGGTGTGGAACTCCTTCTCCTGCGTGAACGACGTGCACGCGAGCGACGGACCGACGATCATCACGTACGCGATCAGGAAGCAGAAGTACGGGTACTCGGCGTGCGAAACGCTGCCCTCCGACTTCACCGAGCCGGCCAGCACCCAGAGGAACGCGCCGAATGATGCGACGAGGCCGAACTGGATGACGAGCCGGACGAAGAGCGTTCCCGAGCCGTAGATCTCCGCCTGGAGCTCCTTGTCGAGGACCGGGTTCTTGCCGTCCGGGAGCGGCTCGTTGCGGCGGTCGGGCGCGATGAGATTGTCCGGGAACTGGTCGCGCCGGAGGATGAGCCCGACCTGGCTGTGCACATCCTCCTCGTCGATGCTCCGGGGCACGTGCGTGAACGGCCGCCGGACGCGCATCCACGCCGCGCCGTAGAGTCCCGTGATGAGCGCAACCTCGCCGAGCAGCAGCGCCGACATCCGCGCCGACATCAGGAACTCGATCCCGTCGCCGTAGAGCGCCCAGGCGGCGAGACCGACGGGACCGACCGTCAGGTAGCTCAGGATGATCGCCGTGTGTGTTCGCGCGAAGAACGTCGAGCTCGCCAGGCTGATGACCCCGAACACCGCCGTCTGCATCGCCAGGAAGAGATACAGACCGACCACGTCCTCCCACCCCAGCCCGCCGATCAGGAAGCAGAGGAGCAGGACGGGAATCGACGTCACGAAGAGGATGCCGAGATAGCAGAGCCCGCTGATGAGCTTTCCAAGGAGGATCTGGTGTGCCGAGAGCGGCGTCGTCAGCAGGAGATCGAGCGTCTCCGTCTCCTTCTCCGTCGTCATGCTCGCGCCGAGCGTCGCCGGAACGAGCAGGCCGAGCAGCAGGAGCTGGCCCATCGCGAAGAGGCTGAAGAGCTCGCGCGAGATGGCGCCCTGGACGAGGATCTGCGACGCCTCGCGCGGCCACGAGCCAAGGACCACGACGGCCGAGATCAGGAGGTAGACGGCGAGGATGACGAACGCCTTCTTCGAGCGCAGGAGCGTCACGAGCTCGCGCCCGAAGATCGGATTGCGGTAGCGCGTCGCCTTGCGCTCGACCGCGTCGGTGCCGAGCACGCGCTCGGACGTCACCGCATCCTTCCCCACTGCCGCTTCCATGCTTTTCTACTCTTCTACTCACAAAGGAGCGGCCGAAGCCGCGTTCCTCTACTACTAGCTACTTTTCACTAGCTAGTTGCTGTTGAACAAGTGTACCCGGCCCAACGCGCCGGGGCACGGCGGCTCGCGGCCCGGTGCTGCAAGGGCCGTCCGGGGCCTGTCTGGAGGCCTCTGGTGGCGAAATCGTCAAGCGC
>Ga0247727_10000477_pt1 | contig 97266 bp, 62 predicted proteins | sample WisWelCaveWW1625_FD_202498 | JGI IMG/M metagenome (GOLD analysis project Ga0247727, IMG submission 202498) | Biofilm microbial communities from Wishing Well Cave, Virginia, United States - WW16-25 | ecosystem: Environmental > Aquatic > Deep subsurface > Groundwater > Cave microbial mat | place...
TTATTCATGAGCCCCTACTGCGGCTCGGTCGGTTCGTCGCCGACTTCGTCAGACCACGACTTTTCTCCCTCAGCGGGTTCACGAACCCGCATCGGTCGAAAAGCCGCGGCACTCCTCGTCGGCACCAAACATCCCGTCGCCTCGCGACGGGGCTCATGAATAATCCGGGCTAGCCGCGATTGCTCGGGTGTGCGCGGCGATCGCTTCCAGGAAGAGGCCGCCGAGCTGCTCGGCCTTCTTGTCGCCGACGCCCTTGCAGGCGCGGAACGCCTCGGGCGTCGTCGGTCGGCGCGACGCGAGCTCGGCGAGCGTCTTGTCGTTGAAGACGAGGTAGGGCGGGACGCCGCGATCGCGCGCGATCTTCCGGCGGAGCTGCCGCAGCTCGTCGAAGAGCGACTCGTCGATCGGGAGCGAGGCCGCGCTCGCGGGATCGGCGTCGGCGGCGAGGCGCGCGAGCGACTTCCTCGCCTTGGATCCTTTGGCGATCTCCGGCAGCGCGAAGAGCGCGACCTCGCGCCGCGCCTTCAGGAGCTCGCGGCCGCTCTCCGTGACCGAGAGCGTCGGATACGCGCCGTCGGCCACGGCGAGATGGCCCTGCGCGACGAGCTGATCGATGAAGTGGCGGATCTCGCGGCTGCTGCGCTGCTTCAGCAGTCCATAGGTCGTGAGGCGGTCGTGACCCTGTTCGCGCAGCCGCGACGAGTCGGCGCCGCGCAGCACGTCGGCGACGTGCGCGCCGCCGAACCGTTCCTCGCAGCGGATCACGCACGAGAGGATCTTCTGCGCGACGACGACCGGCTCGTCGACCTGCCGCAGCTCGCCGAGGCAGACGTCGCACGCGCCGCAGCCGGTGGGGTCGTCGGCGGACGGCAGCGTCTCGCCGAAGTGGTCGGCGAGGAAGCGGTGGCGGCAGGTCGCGCCGCTGGCGAACTGCAGCATCTCGCCGATCCGCCGGATCGCGTCGTTGCCCTCGACCAGCGACCTCCACGAGTGCCAGTCGGCCGCTGAATAGAGGAGCACGCACTCGGCCGGCAGGCCGTCGCGTCCCGCGCGCCCGCTCTCCTGCATGTACTGCTCGACGCCCTTCGGGAGATTGGCGTGGACGACGTAGCGGACGTCGGCGCGATCGATGCCCATGCCGAAGGCGACCGTGGCGACGACGACGTCGACCTCCTCGTTCAGGAAGAGCTCCTGATGGCGGTGGCGCGTCTGCGAATCGAGGCCGGCGTGATAGGGGACGGCGCGCACGTCCGCGCGCCGCAGCTGCTCGGCCCACAGCTCGGTGTCGCGCCGCCTGATCGCGTAGACGATGCCGGCCTGATCGGGATGGCGGCGGATCACGGCCAGGAGCTGTGGCTGCAGCTCGCCGCGCGGCTGGAAGCGGTAGGTGAGGTTTTGCCGGTCGCAGCTCCCGAAGAGCAGCGCCGGTTCGCGCAGCGCGAGCTGGCGCACCACGTCCTCGCGCACGGCCGGCGTCGCGGTCGCCGTGAAGGCCTGGATCGGGATCGTCGGGTGGTCGCGGCGGATCTGGCCGAGCTGGCGGTACTCGGGGCGGAAGTCGTGGCCCCAGTGGCTGATGCAGTGCGCCTCGTCGACGATCAGACCGGAAAGCCCGGCGTCGATGAGCTCGTCGACGAAGCCGTCGAGGACGATGCGCTCGGGCGCGACGTAGACGAGCTTCAGCTTGCCGGCCAAGAGCTCGTGGCGGACGGCGCGAAGCTCCTCGGGCTCCTGCGCCGAGGTGAGCATCCCGGCCGCGACGCCGCTTTCCTTGAGCCCGTCGACCTGGTCCTTCATCAAGGCGATGAGCGGGCTCACGACGGCCGTGACGCCTTGCCGCAGCAGCGCCGGCGCCTGGTAGCAGAGGCTCTTGCCGCCGCCGGTGGCGAGGACGACGAGCGCGTCGCGGCCCTGAAGGGCCGCCGTCATCGCCTCGGCCTGCAGCGGCCGCAGCGTCGGGTAGCCCCAGACCTGCCGGATGACGGCCGTCAGCCGCTGGAACGAGAGCTCTTCGACCGGCCCGACCGCCGCTCGCAACGGACGCCTCCCCGAAGTCCATCGCCGCCCCGGCGGCGCGTGCCGCTGCGCGCGACCGCCGATTCAGGGACCATACCCGACCGCCGTGGTGACGACTCAGCGTGACTTCGCGGGGAGCAGCTTCAGCCGCACGCGGCCGTCGCTCTCGCGGACGCATTCCGCCGACCATTCCTTGGCCGGCGCCTCGATCAAGACCGCGGCGTCGGCATAGCGGCCGCTCCATTTCGAGAGCGCCGCGGCGAGCGCGTCGGCGGACACCGGCGTGCGCACGAGCAGCTCGCGGCGCTCTGCGTCCACGACCACGCCGGCCAGGTCGAGCGAGTCGATGCGCGCGCCGCCGACGTCGAACCGCGTCGTGCTCTGCGAGAAGAGGCGGCGGTGGTCGTCGATCTTGAGGAGCCCGAAGGGCGTCCACGAGCTCGGGAGCAGCAGGCCGCTCGGCGCGAGCTGCGCGAGGTCGATCACGAGCAGCGTGCCGGCGCCCTCGAGCACGGCCGCGACTCGCCGGTCGCGCTCGCGCCGCCCGTCCTCGCCGCGCTTCTCCTTCTCGGCGACGAGCGCGGCGAAGGCCGACTCGCGCTCGAGCACGTCGGCGCGCTCGCCGAGTTCCGCGTCGGAGGGATCGCCGAGCGCCTCGCGCAGAAGGTCCGTCAGCGAGCGACCCTTCGCCGCCTCGCCCTTCCAGTCGATCGATCCCGATCCGACGCGGTCGAGCAGCTTCCCGATCGCGGCGCCGAAGAAGTAGCCGCGCCGCCGCACGACGCCGGATCCGAAGGCGGTGCCGTTGATGCTGAAGTTGCCGCGCGAGGAGTCGCCGAGCATGTTCACCATGCCCTCCGAGCGCTGGCGGAACGCGTCGGGCAGGCGCAGGCCGGGCAGCGACTTCGTCAGCGTCTCGGAGATGCCGTGCTCCGCCCAGAGCTCGTAGGCGCGCCACTCGACGTAGCTCGCCAGCCCTTCGTTCAGCTCGTTGCCGTCCTCGTAGCGGGCGGCCGCCACCGGCATCCGCGCGCGCCGCCGCGTCCGCTCGGCGAGGAAGAGCAGCGCCTGCTCTTCGATTTCGTCGGCCAGGGGCTCGCCGCTGCCGGCGCCGCCTGCGATCGCCTTCATCGCGGCCTCGAGCGCGCCGCCCTCGAGGTGGAGGTGCGCGCTCACGGCCGCGTCGAGGTCGGGCCACTCGGCGAGGTCGAGCTCGTTGCTGCCGGCCCCTTTGAAGTGGAGCCCGGCCCACGCGTGGAACCCTTCGTGGACCATCACGGCGAGGTTCCAGGCGTCGTCGCCGTCGCCGCGCGCGCCGCGATCGGTCACGACCAGCGTCGTGAAGCCGCCCACACTCGTGCTCGTGTCGGTGACGCCGTCGAACGTCGTCGTCCCGCGCCGCACGAAGAGCGGCTCGCCGCCGAGCACGCTCTCGCCCCCGAACCGCGCATACCCCGCCGGCGGCCGCGGATGGCGGACGAGCACCTCGGCGACGTTGGGGTTCATCACCAGCGCCGGGATCTCGCCGAGCCGGTACCCCGGCCAGATCTCCGCCTCGTGCCCCGCCACCAGCGCGCACGCCTCCCGCCACTGGAGCAGCGTCACCGGGTCGATCCCGAGGTCGTCGTTCTCGCGTTGTGACTGGAAGAGGCAGCAGGCGAGAACCGCGGGCGGCAACGCGTTCATCGACCTCTCCTCTGCGCCGCTCAGAACACCCAGTCGAGCCCGATCGTGAAGTTGCGGCCGGGGGCGTCGATGCCGGAGCCGTGGATGCGGTAGCGGTAGTTGAAGAGGTTCTCGAGGCCGGCGAGGAGCCAGAGGCCGGGGCGGACGCTGACGCCGGCGCGGAGGTTCATGGTCCACCAGGCGGGCGTGCCGCCGTTGGGGAAGCGCGGGTCGAGCTTGTCGGCCGCCGCGAGGCGGCGCTGCGCGAGCGCGCCGCGCGCGAAGGCCTCGAGGTACCACGGCGTGATCGCCGGCGCGCCGGCGTCGGCCCGCTTCTCCGATTCCGTCCGCCAGCCGAGCATGCCTTCCGGCGGCGGCACCTTGCTCACCGGCTCGTTCGCGGTCTTGTTGCGGCCGACGTTGGCGAAGGCGTTGAAGAAGAGCGAGTGCTCGAGGTCGCAGTCGTCGCGCGGGATCACGACGCGATCGATCCACGCCTCGAGCGAGTAGATCACGGCGCGATCGGCGTTGTCGACGACGAAGAAGTTCGTCCCGCCCTGGCTGAACGCGAACTGGTTCGTGAGCAGGTCCTGGTAGAAGGCGACCGCGGCGGCGGCGGCGGCGCGCGCGAGCTCGCCGCGATGGTTGGCGCCGAGCTCGAAGTTCCACACCTTCTCGGGATCGACGTCGAAGTTGGGCACCCGGTTGCCCCCGGCGAAGTCGCCGACCACCGCGAGATCGTCGAGGTTGGGCGCGCGGAAGCCGCGGGAGATCGAGCCGTAGGCCGAGGTCTCGTTCGAGAGCCGCTTGCTGAGCCCCGTCGCGAAGGTGACGTCGCCGAACGCCTCGTCGAAGGCCCCGAACGGACCGGCCGTGCCGACCGTCAGCCCCTCGAAGTCGAGATCGACCGCGATGCGCGAGTAGCGCAGCCCGTTCACCCACTCCCAGCCGTCGCCAGGCTTCCACTCGTCCTGCGCGAAGACGCCATAGGTGTCGTACCGCGCACCGTCGGGGTAGCGGCCGCTCGCGTTCCTGGTCCAGATGCCGGTCGTCGAGTTGAACGAGCTGCTGTCCGAGTCGATCCGCTCGAAGTAGCCCTCGACGCCGGTCGTCAGGAGATGCTCGGACGCGAGGTGCCACGCCGACTGGAGCGAGACGCCCGGCGCGGTGAGCTCGTCGCGCTCGACGGTGACGACGTTCGGGCTCGAGGTCCGGACGCGCCGCCGCCCTTCGACCGGGGCGTTGAGGCTGGCGATCGCCTGGATCGACTCGAGTGCCGCCCCGGGGTCCTCGTGCCGCCAGCGCAGCTCCCACCAGCGCAGCCGCTGCGGATCGCTCTCGCGCAGCAGATCGGAGGGCGAGGGGTTCTTCTCGTTGGGGATGACCCGCTCGCTGGTCGGCACGTTCCACTGGCGGCTGTAGAGCAGCGCGAGGTCGACCACGTCGTGGTCGGCGATCCGGCGCGAAAGGGAGACGTTCATCGCCTGCTCGCGGTAGCCGGTCGGCACCTGCTCGCCGCCGACGTCGACCGCGTGGATCGGATCGCCGCCGACGCGGCCCGGCGCGAGATCGTCGAAGCGGCGCCACGTGTAGCCGGCGAAGGCGCCCCAGCCGTCGACCTCCGCCTCGCCGTCGAGGTGGCTCACGAGCCCCTCGTTCACGGTGTCGTACTGCGAGTGGAGCCGCCCGCCGAAGCCGTTCAGCCCCTCGAGCTCCCGGCGGCGCAGCAGCAGGTTGATCGCCCCGCCCATCGCGTCCGAGCCGTACAGCACCGAGGCCGGCCCGCGCGCCACCTCGATCGACTCGAGCGCGAAGGCGTCGACCGTGTTCATGTACGGGTGGTTGCGCCGGAAGGTCGCGTTGCTGAAGCGCTGCCCGTCGATCAGCAGCAGCACGTCCTTGCCCGACCGCCCGCGCAGGATGGGCGAGCCGCCGCCCTGGTTGCTGCTCTGGATCGCGAGCCCCGGCTCCTCCCGCAGCGCGTCGGGCGTGTTCTGCGGCATCAGCCGCCGCAGCTTTTTCTCGTCGGCGACCGAGACGGCGTGCGGCACCTCGAGGAGCGACTCTGGGCCGCGCGTCGGCGTCACGACCACGGGAGCGACGTCGACCGGCCGGTCGGACGCCTTCTTCGCGGGCGGCGGCGGCTGCGAGTCCTGCGCATGAGTCGGAACGAGCAGCGTCGCGGCGGCGGCGAGACCGGCGATTCCTCGTGAGAGCATCGTCGACTCTTGTCCATCCACGCGGGCCGCTCGGGCGACATGGACGACTCGGGCCGCGGCAACGCGGCCCCGTCGCAGGGGCGGGAGTGTAATGTCCGCCCGCTCCGAGGACTCGCGGTGCGTGGAGTCGGGAGCGGCAGCGAGAAAGGGAGCCCGTGGCCGAGAAGACCGCGACGTCCGCCGACCCCCGCCGTCCCGACCGCGCCGCCGCGCCGGCGCCCGAGCCGACGGCCCCGGCCGCTGGCACTCGACTCTCGCGGATGGCGTCGGGGCTCCACGGCTCGGAGATCCTGAAGATCGCGGCCGAGATCCGCGCGATGGCGGCGGCGGGGCAGCGGATCTGCAACCTCACCGTCGGCGACTTCGACCCTCGGCAGTTCCCGATCCCCGACTTCCTGCGCGACGCGATCACTCAGGCCGTCCAGGCCGGCGAGACCAACTACCCGCCTTCCGACGGCGTGCTGGCGCTGCGCCAGTCGGTGCAGCGCTTCCTGAAGCGCGAGCTCGCGCTCGACTACCCGCTCGAGGGGATCCTCGTCACGGGCGGCTCGCGGCCGGCGATCTACGGGACCTATCGGGCGCTCGTCGATCCCGGCGACGTCGTCGTCTACCCGACGCCGAGCTGGAACAACAACCACTACTGCCATCAGGTCGGCGCGGTCGAGCGCGCGGTCGCATGCTCGCCGCAGGAGTCGTTCCTGCCGACGCGCGCGCGGCTCGCGGAGGCGGTGAAGGGCGCGCGGCTGCTCGCGCTCAACTCGCCGCTCAACCCGAGCGGCACCGCCTTTTCCGCGAAGGTGCTCGCCGAGCTGTGCGACGTGGTGCTCGAGGAGAACCGGCGCCGCGGTCCGAGCGAGCGGCCGCTCTACGTGATGTACGACCAGGTCTACTGGATGCTCACGTTCGGGCGCGGCCTGGACGGGGTCGACCACGTGACGCCGATCGGGCTGCGACCGGAAATGCGGCCGTTCACGATCTTCGTCGACGGCATCAGCAAGGCCTTCTGCGCGACCGGGCTGCGCGTCGGCTGGGCCTTCGGACCGAGCGACGTGATCGGAGCGATGTCGAACCTGCTCGGTCACGTCGGCGCGTGGGCGCCGCGGCCCGAGCAGGTGGCGGCGGCCAAGCTGCTCGACCGGGCCGACCTGATCCGCGCCTACCACGACGTGCAGAAGAAGGCGATGCAGGCGCGGCTCGAGGCGCTACATGCCGGGATGAACGCGCTCAAGCGCGATGGCTTCGCCGTCGATGCCCTCCAGCCGATCGGCGCGATCTACCTGACGGCCCGCTTCGCGCTCGCGGGCCAGCGCACGAAAGAGGGCCAGCTCCTGCGCACGAACGAGGAGATCCGCCGCTACCTCCTCGCCGCCGCGGGCTGCGCGATCGTGCCGTTCCAGGCGTTCGGCGCGAGGGACGAGGATGGATGGTTCCGACTTTCGATCGGAGCGGTCTCGCTCGCCGAGATCGAGGCGATGTTCCCGCGGCTCCGCGCCGCGCTCGCCGCGCTGAGCTGACCCGGCGTCACCGCGTCCGCGGGCGGCGCGCCGCAACCATCAAGCTCGTCACGTAGTCGCGCGCGCTCTTCCCGGGCGGCAGCCGCTTCGTGATCTCGGCGTAGAGCGGGTCGCCCATCGACTCGAGCGTGGCGAGATAGTCCGACTTCGGCGTGAGCACGACGTCGACGAGCCCCGCCTCCCTAGCCATCCGCTCGGTCTCGCTCACGAGCGCCGCGCCCGCCACGCAGCCGATCAGCGCGTCGACCATCGACACGACCGAGCTCGGCAGCGGCGCGAAGAGCGCGAGGTCGGAGACGGCGACCCGCCCGCCCGGCTTGAGGACGCGCGCGATCTCGCGCCAGACCTGCGGCTTGTCGGGCGAGAGGTTGACCACGCAGTTGCTGATGAGCGCGTCGACCGAGCCGTCGGCGACGGGGAGGTGCTCGATCTCGCCGAGCCGGAACTCGACGTTGTCGAGTCCCGTGCGCTCACGCCACGCGGCGACGTTCTTCCGCGCGCGCGCGACCATCTCGGACGTCATGTCGACGCCGATCGCGCGGCCGCGCGGGCCGACCTTGCGGCTCGCCACGAAGACGTCGAAGCCGGCGCCGCTGCCGAGGTCGAGCACGACCTCGCCCTCCTTCAGCTCCGCGAGCGCCGTCGGGTTTCCGCACGAGAGGCCGAGGTTCGTGCCGTCCGGGATCGCCGCGAGCTCTTCCTTCGAGTAACCGAGCGCCGTGGCGAGCGTGCCTGCGTCGGCCGACGCCGCGCAGCAGCCGCCCTTCGATGCCGCCGCCGGCGCGCAGCCGTCGGTAGGGAGGGTCTCCTGGCTCGGCGGCGTCGACTGGAAGACCGGCAGCGCGGCGGCGCCGCGCGCAATCCTCGCGTATCCCTCGCGCACCGTTTCTCGGATCGACTCCGTCTGCTGCGTCGCATCTTTCATCGCGGGCTTCGACGTCATCGCGGCCTCCAGGTCGGGGCCCGTCATAGCAGGCAACAATCACCGACGCCAAGCGCGTCGCGCGCGTCGTCGCGCCGGAACCTGGCCTCCGGTCCGGGCGGCATCGACCCCGCTGCACGCCTTCCCGGCCCGATCCAGGCGAGGTATGTTCGACCGACGTTCGTCGCTGCCTGAGCCGCCGCTTCACGACGAGCGCACGCCTGGGAGGGAGAACCATGCGTTTCATCGTTCTTTCCATCGGCTTCATGGTCGCGCCCTCGCTGAACTGCAAAGCGCAGGACCGCATCTGGTACGCGGACGGAGCAGCTCTATACGACGACTTCGGATGGGACCTCGACGTGCTGCCGGATCTTGACGCCGACGGCGTGCCCGAGCTGCTGATCGGAGCGCGGGGCCACTCTTGCGGTGGCTTCCGGGACGGCACGGCGTACGAGTTCTCCGGGGTGGGCGTCGAGCTGGATCACTGGTGTGGGGACAAGGAGTACCTCGGCTGGAGCGTGGCTGCGCTGGGCGACGTCGACCAGGACGGGGTAGGCGACATTGCCGTCGGCGCGCCGTGGTATTGGGATCCTGTGAAAGGAAAAGACACGGGCCGGGCGTTCGTCATCTCCACTGAAACTGGCGCCACCCTGCTCGAGCTCAATGGAGAGATTCAGTACAACGAGTTCGGGAAACAGCTCGCCGGGATTTCCGATCTCGACGGCGACGGCTACCCGGAGCTGCTCGTCGGGGCGCCGGGCCACGGTCCGGGTGGCGAGGGAGCGGTCTACGTCATCTCCACCAGGGACGGGTCCACGTTGCGCGTTCACTACGGTGTGGATTCGCAGGATTACCTCGGGATGTCCGTCGCCGCGCTCGGCGACGTCGACGGCGACGGCGTGAAGGACTATGCCGCTGCAGCCGAGCGCTACATCGACACCCGAAGGGGTCGGCTCTACGTCTACTCCGGCCAGACGGGTGCCGAGCTCTGGACCGCCGACGGAATCTGGGACTACGACACGTTCGGGATCGCCATCGCCGACGGGGGTGACATCGACGGCGACGGCGCTGCGGACGTCCTCTGCTCCGGCGACGGCGCCGACTACACCGACTATGGGCACCTTGACGGCTATTCCGGCCCGACCGGGACGCGCCTGTTCCGGATCAACACCGACGTGGGCTCGGACCAGTTCGCGAGGTCCTTCGCGCCGGTGGGCGACGCGAATGGCGACGGCGTCGGCGACTACCTGATCGGCGCTCCCCTCGACGGTCACAAAGGCACCAATGCAGGCCGCGCGGTGCTCTACTCCGGGAAGACGCTGAGGTCCCTCTACAAGTTCTACCCGGGCTACAAGAACGGCCGGTTCGGGTCCGCCGTGCACGGCATTTCTGACGTCAACGGCGACGGGATCGATGACTTCGTGATCTCCGCACCCTGGGCCCGCGCCGCCAGCCCGCAGGGCGGACGCGTCCTCGTCTTCGCAGGCAACGACCTCTACCTCCAGCCCGACATCAAGGATCCGTCGCCCGGCGACTTCGTGACCTTCGACATCCGCGGCGGAGAGCCCGGCGCCTTCGCCGAGCTCGTCCTGATCGACATCAGCGGCACGCCGATGTTCGAGCCCCTCGTCCTCGACTTCCTCGACGTCAACGGAGAACTGTCCTCGACCCTGTGTGTCCCCGACGCCGCCGCCGGCCTCGACTTCACCTTCATCGCCTACGCCCGCAAGAACGACCGCAAACCGCGCTGGGTCGACTCCAGCAAGCCGGTCATCTCGGTGCAGTGATGCGTCGCCTTCCCCGGCTGCGCGGAGGCGGGGGACGGAGGCCGGCGCATGCTCTCGCGCCTTTCGTCCGCCCCGGCTACATTCCGAGCTTGGTTCGGACTGGGAGAATCGTCTTGTCTCGCGCCACACTCGTTGCAATCGCGCTCCTCTCGGGAGGGTCGGCGTTCGCGCGACAGAGCGCGCCAGGTCCTCTCGGGCCTTCGGTGCCTTCGAACCCGCCGACGCGCAGCGGCAGCTTCCTCAACGCGGCGGGCGCGACGCGCATCGTCGACTTCGAGCTCGAGGGCGCCGCGGCCGAGGTGAGCTACGGCCTGCTCCCTTCGAGCGGCCCCTACTTCGTGACGATTACCGTGATCGACGTGGGCAGCCTGCAGACGATCGCCACGATCTTCCAGGGCTACGAGCGCGGCGCGAAGTCGCGGCGCGTCCACCGTTGGGACGGCCGCGACACTTGGGGGAGCCTCGTGCCGCCGGCTCCCTACACGATCCGCGTCGAGGCGCAGGACGTCACGACCTTCACGCGCCGGATCGACTACGACCTCGACGTGGTGCGGCTCGGCATCGTCTCGATCGCCGCCGAGTCGAGCGCGCCGACGGGCGCCAACGAGTGGCAGACCGTCTACTTCCGCAAGAACGGCGCCTACGCCTTCTACGCCACGCCGGCGACCGGCGAGTACGTGTCCAAGGCCGAGATCGGCGACGTCTCCGATCTCGACCTCGACGACGGCGCGCCGCGCCCGCCGCCGGCGGTCCACGAGAAGGTCGACGAGCCGGCGCTCGAGTTCCCCCCGTCCGGCCCGGCGATCTACGAGGACGACTCGTTCAACTACCCGCTCTGCTACCTCGCGGGCGCGGCGCCGCGGTTCACCGTGACCTTCGGCGCGAGCTGCACGCTCGACAACGGATTCCCGTCGGGCTGCAACTACCCCGTCGCCGGCTTCGAGATCCGCGCGGTCGCCAGCGACGAGGCGGGCGCCTGGACGACGACGGCGACGAGCATCGCGCCCGGCTCGACCCAGACGCTCGACGGCCCCGCGCTGACGCTGCTGGCGACGAAGAGCGAGCGCCACGTCGACTGGAGCTTCGAGCAGCGCGCCGTCGGCGCCGCGACCTGGAGCGCGATCCCCGGCAAGTTCACGACGACCCACCGCATCTTCACGATCCTCGACCAGCCCTACTGGGCGACCGGAGCGAGCGGCACGCAGTACGCCGGCCCGTGGGTCGAGGTGCTCGACGACCTCGACCGGTTCGCGACGGCGCTCGGCGTGACGTGCGACAGCAGCGACCGCGTGGTCGAGGCGTTCATCAAGGGCTACTTCGGACAGAACGGCTCGCTCACCACCGCGATCGAGGACGTCCACTACGACTGTCCGAGCGAGGGCGGGGACGGCGGCGCGACGCACTACTTCGACTGGGGCGGGTGGCGATCGCGCCTCACGCGGCTGCTCAACGCGCACGCCAACGGCAAGTTCGTGAACTGCACCGACTGCGCCGGCTCGACGTCGGCGATGCTCAGCATGCTCGGCGTGTCGGGCTACCAGATGGACCACCTCGGCTCGATGACGCTGAACGCCATCTGGGGCATCGGCACCGCCGACTACACGCTCGACCTCTGGAGCAACGGCGGCGGAGCGGGCCACGGCTTCAGCTACCACCACATCATCACGCGCGACGGCGGCACGACGATCTCGGACGCCTGCCTCTGGGTCGACGAGGACGGCAATCCCGCCGCGCTGCCCGGCACGCCGGGCTACAACAACGACCGCGACTGGAACAACTACGAGTCGATGCTCGCGACCGGCAACGTCACCTGGTACACGGAGCCGCTCCCGAAGATCAACTGAGTGGGCGCGAGCACGGAGGTCGCTGCACGGAGGTCGCTGCACGGAGGTCGCTGGATGAGCGCGAGAAACCGGATCCATGCGTCGTGGCAGGCCGCGGCTGCGCTCGTCGTGAGCGCGCTGGTCGCGGCGGCTCCGGCGGCGCGAGCGCAGGCGACGCCGCCCGCCGACCCGACGCTCGAGCTCGCGCGGACGAAGTATTCGCCCGCCGAGTGGCCGCGCGGCGAGCGGCGCGACGGCTTCGTCCTCGAGGAGCTCTCGCTGCCCGGACTCGCCGGACGCGAGGTCGAGTTCGAGCCGGTCGTCGTGGCGCGCACCTACGCCGACGCGAAGGGGGTCGCCCGCGTCCTCGTCGAGATGGAGGTCGGCGAGAGCGTCGCCGACGCCCACGCCGCGCTGCTGCGCCACGTCGCCTACGTGCAGTCGACGAAGACGCTCGCGACCGCCGCGTCCCGGAGTCTTCGAGCCGGCGACGTCGGCTACGTCGCCTACGGCGGCAAGGACGTGAGCAGGATCGCCTGGGTCGCCTTCGTCGTCGGCAACCTCGAGTTCCGCGTCGTGAAACTCGAGCCCGACGCCGAGGGCGCGCCCGACCTCGCGCCGCTCGTCGAGCTCCTCTCCGCGCGCGCGCTCGCCCTGCCGCCGCTCGCGGCCGACGCACCGGTGAGCAAGCCACAGGTGCGGCGCTTCACCGCCGAGCGCGCGACCTTCCCCGCCGGCGCGTCGATCCTCCTCGACGTCGCCGCCACCGACCCCACGGGCCGCGCCCCGCGCCTCGACTTCGAGATCGGCGCCGCGCCCAACGGTCGCGGCGGCCAGGGCTACGTCGAGCCGGATGACCAGGGCCGCTGGCGCTTCCACGCCACCGGCCCCGGCCACGCGACGATCATCGCACGTGTCCTCGGTCGCAACGGCACGACGGCGACGAAGTCGATCGCGGTCGAGATCGCGGCGAAGTGATTCGCCGTTGAAGTCGTTTCCGCCCCCGCGGCAACCTTCTCCGCGGAGCCAAGGAGACGGCGACGAGCTCGCTCGGAGACGGTGACGCCGCGACTGCGGACCTGCTCGCGCGTCTGAGCTGGGTGCGCGCCCTGGCGCGCGAGCTCGTGCGAGACGTCCATCGCGCGGACGACGTGGCGCAGGAAGCGTGCGTCGCGGCGCTGCGGCGCGGGCCCGACGAGCCGCGCGCGATCGGAGCGTGGCTGGTCGCGGTCGTCCGGCGGCTCGCCGCGCTCTCCCGCCGCGAGACCGCGCGCCGCGCGCGTCGCGAGCAACTCGCCGCCCGTCCGGAAGCGGAGCCCGCGACCGTCGACGTCGTCGCCCGGCTCGCGCTCCACCGTCGCGTCGTCGACGCCGTCGAGTCGCTCGACGAGCCCTGCCGCACCGCGCTCCTCCTCCGTTACTACGACGGCCTCCCGCCGCGCGCGATCGCGGCGCGGCTCTCGGTGCCGGTGAAGACCGTGCAGTCCCGGCTCGACCGCGGGCTCGAGAAGCTGCGGGCGCGGCTCGTCGGCGAGTTTTGCGACGAGCGCGGCGGGTGGACGAGCGCTCTCGCGCCGCTGGTCTGGATGGGAGTGACCTCGGTGAACGTGAAGACGAAGCTCACGCTGGTCGCCGCCTCCGTGCTGCTCCTCGGCTCGGTCGGCGTGATCGCACTCCGGTCGCATCGGCACGATTCGGCGAAACGCACGGACGGCAGGACGGCGGCCGCCACCACGGTCGCGAGCGACGCGCCATCGCCCGGCGCGATCGAGGTCGCGCGCACGCCGGAGCCGCCGCCCGCCGCCGAGCCGACGACCTCTCCTGCTCCCGGCCTCGTCCTGCGCGGTCGCGTCGTCGACTCCGAAGCACGGCCCGTCGTCGGAGCCGTCGTCGAGCTGAGGCGTCGGACGCGTTGCGACCTCTCGGCGCTCGACGGTACCGCGTACTGGGCCGACGCTCTCGAGGCGACGGCGTCGAGCGACGCGAGCGGCCGCTTCTCGTTCAACGTGCGTCCCGGCCGCCGCTACGACCTGCTCGCCACGGCAGCGCGCAACCTTCGCGGCCGCGCGTGCAGCCACTACGCCGGCGAGGAGGTCGCGGTCGAGCTGTCGGGCTGCGCGACGCTGCGCGGCCGCGTCGTCGCGAAGCCCGAGCTCTCGCCGGTGGCCGACGCCTGCGTGACGATCCAATTCGACAACGCCAGGGCGCCGCCGGTCGAGCTCCTCACCGACGGCGACGGTCGCTTCCTCGCGGCGAACCTGCTGCCAGGATCGTGTCTCCTCGACGTGCAGTCGCAGCGCGGGACGACTGCCGAACGCGACTTTGGCTTCGTGCTCGCTTCCGGAGACGACGTCGTGGAGGAGGTCGTCCTCGGAGACGGCGCGCTGCTGCGCGGCCAGGTGACCGACGCGACGACCGGCGCGCCGATCGCCGGCGCCGAGATCTCCTTCGGGCTGTCGAGCCGGCTCGTCGTGCGGACCGATCAGGACGGGCAGTATCGCTGGCCCGGCTTCCGCATGTCGGGCATGCAGCCGCTCTACGTGCGAGCCCGCGGCTGGGGCCGCGCCGAGCGGTGGCTTTCGAACCTCCACGAGGGGGAGTCGGTGCAGGACTTCTCGCTCCTTCCCGGCCGCCGAGTGCGCGGGCGCGTGATCGATCGCCGCGGCGATCCGATCGCGGAGGTCCGCGTCGACGCGGTGGCGAGCGCGCACGCGGTCGGCGGGCAGAAGGTCGACCTCGTCACGACGCGCTCGGGCGGCGACGGATCGTTCGAGCTCGCCGAGCTGCGCCGCGACCTGCGCCACTTCCTCACGGTGCAGAGCGAAGGATTCGCCACGTCCTGCTACGCCTTTCCCGAGAGCGAGCTCGACCGCGACGAGCTCTCGTTCGGCGACGTGACGCTCGTGGCGGGCGGCTCGATCGACGGCCGCGTCGTGACCGACGACGGCGATCCGCCCGGCGAGCTCTTCGTGCGCGTCGTCGGCCTGAACGACGACTGGGCTCTCTGGCTCGCGGTGCCGTCAAACGAGTTGCCCGACCCGCTCCGCTTCTACGTCGCGGAGCGAGAGGCGAGGCTCGACACGAACGGCGCATTTCATTTCGTCGATCTTCCCGCCGGCCGCTTCGAGGTCACGACGCGGCTGCTCCACAGCCAGGTCGAGGTCGGCGTGCCCATCACGTTGCGCGAGGGAGAGCATCGCGGCGGCCTCGAGATCCGGCTCCCGCGCTCGAACGGACTCACGATCGAAGGGGTCGTCGTCGACGAGCGCGGCGTCCCGATGAACCGCGTGATCGTGTCGGCGCGATCCGACGCGCCGCTCGCGGGCCGGGGACGATCGGACATGGTCGGGGCCGACGGGCGCTTCCGATTCGAGCAGCTCCGACCCGGCACCTACACGATCGTCGCGGAGCCGCTCGACCGCCCGCTCGCCGACAAGAATGGACCGGTGTTCGTCGCGACGACCCGTGCCGGAATCACCGCCGGCACGACCGACCTGCGCATCGAGATGACCGAGGGCGCACGGCTGCGGCTCATGGTCGTCGAGGCGGATGGCTCCACCGCAGAGAACGTCCAGTTGCGAGTCCTGATCGGTGACCACGAAGAACCGTGGACGACGCTGCACCTCGCCGCCGGTCTGGCCAGCGTCGCCGTTCCACGCGAGACCCCCGTCACGCTCGAGATCCGCCGCCCGCTCCCCGACGCCAACGGCCGCCTCGCCGCACCACCCGTGACCCGAACGCCCGACGCCGTCCTGCGCGACGTCGTCGCCGAGGACGGCGAGCTCACGATCGAGCTGCCGGCCGCGCGCGCGGGCGGGAGCTGAGCCGGCGCGCATCACGTCGGCGCGATCCTCTCCACGAACCGCGCGAGATGTTCGCGGTAGCCGTCGGGTTGCGCGAACCAGACCTTGCCGTGGTCGGCTTCGGGGACGATCCAGAGCTCCTTGCGATCGGGCGCGGTGGGGAGCGAGTCGAAGAGGGCGCGCACCTTGTCGGGCGGCACGCGCTCGTCGTGGCCGGCGCCGATCAACAGGACGGGGAGCGTCGGCGGCAGCCGGCGCAGCGCGAGATCGGGCCGCACCTCGTCGAAGGGAACGCCGCCGAGGTGCTCGGCCGACCAGAGCACGACGGCTCGGAACGGCTGCGCGAGGCCCGGACCGCGCCGGCCGCCGCCGCCGGCCGCGAGCATCCGATCGGCGGTCGCGCGCAGATCGTCGAGCGGGGCGTCGAGTACCAGGCCGGCGAGATCGGAAATCTCCGGCGCCGCGAGCACCGCCGCCGCGGTCCCGAGGCTCACCGCGAAGAGCAGCAGCGGCCGTCCCCTCGCCTCCGGCCGGGCGCGCAGGAAGTCGACCGCCGCGCGCACGTCCTGCGCCTCGTCGCGGCCGTAGGTCGGTCGAGCCCGGTCGCTGCCGCCCGACTCGGGACCATGATTGCGCAGCTCGAGCAGGAGGACTTCGCCGCCGAGCTCGCGCAGCATCGAGCCCGCCGGCTCGAGCTCGAGCCCGCCGCGATAGAGCCCGTGCACCAACACCGCTGCGAAACGCGGCACCGCGGCGAAACGCGGAGCCGCGGCGAGCTCGGCGCGCGGCGGGACCAGGAAGCCGCGCAGCTTCACGCCGTCGCGCGCCACGAAGCTCACGGCCAGTTCCGCCGCCGCGCGATCGAGCTCGGGATCAACGGCGGCGAGCCCCGCCTCCCTTCGCTCCGTCTCCGCGACGAGGGACTCCCGCGTCTGCGTCCGCCACGTTCCGTCCGCCGCGATGCGCGGCCCGAGCCACGCTTGCTCGTCGCCGCGGGTCCGGACCATCCGCGCGCCGACGAAGCCGAGCGCGAGCGGCACCGTCGCCAGTCCGTGCACGACGAGCAGCGCCGCATGCCAGAGCAGCAGCCGCCGGGCGAATCGAGGCGCGGCCCTCCCCGCGAGCGCGAGCGCGCCGCGCCACATCGCTCCGAGCAGCAGCGTGGCGAGCGTCAGCGCAGCCGCCGGCAACAGGACGAAGATCACGGCAGGAAGTACCCCCTCAGCCGCGTCGAGAGCAGCGGGCAGCTCTCCTTCGGACGGGCGAAGAAGAGGCGGCGCGTGCGCGCAACGAGGAGGTAGAGGACGTCGCGAATCGGGCGCGGCACGACGGCGAGCAGCGCGCCGAAGGCTCGCCAGGCGCCGCCGAGGCGGCGCAGGACGTGGATCCAGGCGTCGGAGCGCAGGACGAGCTGGCCGCGATCGGTGCGGACGACGACGCTGTCGGGGAGCGCGGCGCGCTGCGCGTCGGTGAGCAACCCGCGGATCGTCTCGCCCTCGAGTGGCGAATAGAAGAAGGCGCTGCCGCGGTCCTCGGCCGCCACGAAGCGGACGATCCTGTGGCAGAGACCGCAGGTGCCGTCGAAGAAGAGGTGCTCGCGCGCGCTCGCGCGCAGCGGCGGCAGCCAGAGCGGATCGAAGGCGAGGAGGTGGGCGACAAGGAGGCCGCGCAGCCGCTCGTCGGCGCCGCCGAGGGTCAGCACGAGCAGCCGCCACGCGAGCGCCGCGCTCCACGCGATCGCCCGCGGCCGCTTCCTGAACACGGCGATCGGCAGGGCCGCCTCGACGGCGATCCCGAGCCACGCGACGAGCTGCAGGGCGCTCGCCGGCAGCGCGACGCCGCGCGCCGCGAGCTCGCCGCCGCTGCGCCACGCTCCCGACGAGAGCTTCTCGAACACGCCCATCACCGACGCGAGCAGCAGCAGCGCCCACGCGAGCTGGAAGACCGGCAGATGGATGCGCCAGCCGCCTTCGGGATCGGCGCGGCCGCGTGCCGTCCACGAGCCGTAAGGCGCCGGCGGCAGCGTGAAGTGCGCGAGCAGGAGCCCGAGGATCCACGGCATGCCAGGCGTCGGGAGCGACGGCGCGGCCCGCCAGACGCAGAGCCACGCGTAGGCGACGACGCCCGCCGCCACTCGGTGCCACGCGCCGACGGCGAAGGAGAGGCTCGCGACGGCGCCGGCCAGCAGCAGCGCCGTGCCGACCCACGGCTCCGCGCTCCACGACAGGACGTTGGGGACGAGACGGACGAGCGAGCGTCCGAAGCCGGCCGCGTGCTCGCCCGCCGCCGCGATCCACGCCGGATCCCACGGCAGCAGGCGGACGAAACCCGCGAAGAGCCACGCGCCGAAGAGAGCGCGCGCCAGGCTGTACTGCCCGCCCGTCCAGGTCGTGCCGGCCACCCACGGCTCGGTGGCCTGCTGGCGCGGATTCACGACGGGCGGCGGCACACGCGCGCTCCGGATCAGATCCGCTCGACCACCGCGTCGACGGGGAACCGCACCTTCGGCAGCGACGCATACTTGTCGTCGCTGCTGCGGTAGCCGGCGGCGCACAGGACCGTGGAGCCGAGCCCCTTCTTCGGCAGACCGAGGACCTGGTCGACCTTCGGCGGCTCGAACCCCTCCATCGGACAGGTGTCGATGCCGAGCAGGGCGGCGGAAGTCATGAAGTTTCCGAGCGCGATGTAGACCTGGTTCGCGGCCCACTGATTGATCACCCAGCTCCGCGCGCCCTCGATCAGGTCGCCCACCATCATCGCCTTGAACTTGTCGAGCGACTCGGGCGCGACGCCGCGCACCTGCGCGGTCCGCCGCACGAAGGCGTCGACGTCGTCGGCCGTCAGGTGCTTCTTGATGCAGAGCACGACGACGTGCGAGGCGTCGGCGACCTGCCGCTGGTTCCAGGCCGCCGGGACGAGCCGGTCCTTCGTCGCCTGTTCCGTGACGACCACGAACTTCCACGGCTGGATGCCGTAGCTCGACGGCGTCAGGACGAGCGCCTCCTCGAGCGTCTTCCAGTCGGCCGGCGCGATCTTCCTCGCCGGATCGAAGCGCTTGACCGCGTAGCGCCAGCGCAGCTGCGCGAGCAGCGACTCGTTCGAGACCGGACCGTTCGTCATCGAGGCTCTCCGTCCGCGGCAGTATGCCGTCGAGCCGGAAGTTCCTTCCGCTCGCCGGCTTCCGCGAGTGATCGCACTTCAGTCGCGGCTATCTGCCGCGCCCCCCCGACCGGCGTCGATGGACGTCTGCCCCCGTCCCACGCCCGATGGAGTCCGGTTCATGTCCGATTCGTGCCTTCGGCGCCTCGCGTGGATCGCCGCGTCGCTCCTCGTCGCGGGCTGCTGCCGCCGCTCGCACCACCACCACGGCGGCTCGAACTCCCCGGTCGTCGGGACGTCCGACCCGCCCGAGGTCACCGTCGGCGAGCGGCTCTTCCTCGAGACGCGCTTCGCCCAGTTCTTCGCGACGCACCTGGTCGGCAACGACGTGAACGCGCCGCTCGCGGCCGGCGATCCGACGATGGAGACGATCGTCAAGGCGGACGGCACGACCCTCCCCGGCCCCTTCGCCGGCCAGTCCGTGAACTGCCGCCATTGCCACCTCGTCGACGAGCTCGACATGGTCTCCGGCGGCGGCATCCGGACCTACGGCGACTTCGGGCGACGCGCGCCGATCCCCGACCGCTACGACGGCCGCTCGACCACGCCGCGCAACACACCGCCGCTCGTGAACGCGTCGCTCGCTCGCTCGACCGACTTCTTCCTCCACTACGACGGGGAGTTCGTGACCACGGAGGAGCTCGTCCGCGCGTCGCTCACCGGCCGCAACCTCGGCTGGCGGGCGGACGAAGCAGCGGCCGCGAGCGCCCACATCGCGCGCGTGATCCGTGACGACAACGGCAAGGGCACGCTCGCGGCCGACTTCGGCGGGCTCTCCTACCGGGACACGTTCGGGGCGGCGGCCAGCGTGCCGGCGAAGTTCAAGCTCCCGGCCGGGTTCCAGCTCAACGTCGCCACCGCGACCGATCAGGAGATCCTCGACGCGATCGCCAGGCTCATCAAGGCCTACCTCGACTCGCTCGAGTTCGCGCGCGACGCGAACGGCGAGTTCAACGGCTCGCCCTTCGATCTCTTCCTGAAGAAGAACGGGCTGCCGCGCAAGCCCGATCCGGGCGAGCACCCGCTCGCCTACAGCCGGCGGCTGCGGGGACTCGTCGACGCCATCGCGACCCCGAAGTTCGTCACGCCGGCGGACGGCTCGTTCGTCCACCACGCGCAGAGCTTCGCGTTCGGAGCCGAAGAGCTCGCGGGGCTCAAGATCTTCCTCCAGGAGCCCTCCGCCCTACCGCCCACCGCGTACGAGCTCGCCGTCGGCGGCATCGGCAACTGCGTCGTCTGCCACTACGGGCCGGAGCTCACCGACTTCGAGTTCCACAACGTCGGCACGGCGCAGGCGGAGTACGAGGAGATCCACGGCGGCGGGAGCTTCGCCTGCATCGACGTCCCGAGCCTCTCGAAGCGCAATCGCAAGCCGAAGAAGTACCTGCCGCCGAGCGCCGCCGAGCCCGACGCCGAGAGCATCTTCCTGCGCGTGCCGGTCAAGCACGATGATCGCTACACCGACCTCGGCCTCTGGAACGTCTTCGCCAACCCCAACGTGCCGGCGCCGCAGGACGCGCTTCGCGAGCTCATCGGCAGGTTGAACGGGCTCGATCCCGACGACTGCGACGACGACGACGACGACGAGGATCTCCTGCCGCTCACGATCGGCCTCTTCAAGACTCCGGGGCTGCGCGACCTCGCCGACGGCGCGCCCTACATGCACACCGGCCAGTTCGACCAGATCGAGGACGTGATCTCGCACTACGTCTTCGAGGCGGACCAGGCGCGCGACGACCGGGTGGTCAACGGCGACCCGCAGCTCGCCGGCATCGCGCTCCACTCGGCCGACGTCGCGGCGCTCGCCGCCTTCCTGCGCTCGTTGAACGAGGACTACGACTGAGGTTGCGTCCGAAACCACGCCGCCCGTTGTGCCGATGACTTCACGTAGGTACTTGTTGCGGCGTGGACGAGCGCGCGGGGACCGGGAAGGACGGCGGGGAGGGGACGCGGCCGAGGCGCGGAGCGGCGGCCGCATCGCTGCGGCTGCTCGTCGCCGCGGCCATCGTCGGCGCGCTCGGCGGGCTGCTCGGCGTCGTCTTCCGCGTCGCGGCTGACGCGCTTCAGGAGCGGATCGTCGGCCCCGGTCCGTCGATCGTCGAGGCGGCGGCAGCGCTGCCGTGGTGGCGCCGGCTCGTCACGCCGGCGACCGGCGCGCTCGTCGCCGGACTCCTGATCCACGTCGCGGCGAAGCGCGACACGGCGTTCGGCATCGGCGACCTGATGGAGGTCGTGACCTTCCGGCGCCGTCCGATCCGCGTCGGGCCGACGATCGCGCGCATCGGGGCGGCGCTCTCGACCATCGGGTCGGGCGGCTCGGTCGGCCGCGAGGGGCCGATCCTCCAGCTCGGTGCGACCGCGGCGAGCCTGCTCGGCCGCGCGGCCCGCTTCGACGCGCGCAGCCTCTCGATCCTGCTCGCGGCCGGCGCGGCGTCGGGCTTCGCGGCCGCCTACAACGCGCCGCTCGCCGGCGCGCTGTTCGTGATGGAGGCGATGCTCGGCAACTTCGCCATGGACGTCTTCGCGGCGACGGGAACCGCGGCCGTCGCGGGCACGCTGGTGATGCGCGCGTTCCTCGGCGCGCAGCCGGTCTACGACGTGCCGGCCATCCTCGAGGGCGACGCCGTCTCGACCGTGCTCGCCGCGCTGCCGCTCGGCCTGCTGTGCGGCGTCGTCGCAGTGCTCTTCCAGCGTCTGCTCCAGCGGGCGAGCGGCGCTTTCGCGGCGCTGCGCCTTCCGGCCGCGCTCGTCGCGGCGCTCGGCGGACTGCTCGTCGGCGCGATCGGGATCCTCTGGCCGCAGGTGTGGGGCAACGGCTTCGCCGCCGTGAGCGAGCTGCTGCACGGCCGCACGCCGCTGTTCGATCGCGCCGACCTGCTCGCGGCGTCGGTCGTCGTGCTCTTCGTCGTGAAGCCGCTGGCGACCGCCTGTTCGGTCGGCTCGGGCGGTCAGGGCGGCGTCTTCACGCCGGCGATGTTCCTCGGCGCGGCGCTCGGCGCCCTGGTCGCGGCCGCGATCCGGCAGCTGCCCGGCGTCGACGCGCCGCCCGCGGCGCTCCCGATCGTCGGGATGGCGGGGCTGATCGCCGGGATCGCGCACGCGCCGATCGCCGCGGTGGCGCTCCTGCTCGAGCTGACCCGCCACGCCGGGCTCGCGGCGCCGCTCGCCGTCTGCGCCGCCGCGAGCGCGCTCACGGCGAAGCTGCTGGCGCGCGATTCCCTCTACACCGAGAGCCTGCGCAAGCGCGGCGTCGCCGTCGACGCCGGCATCGAGGAGCTCGCGTTGCGGCAGACGCTCGTCGGCGACCTGCTCGAGCGCGACGTCCCCGTCGTCGCCGCGACCACGCCGCTTCACGAGATCGCCGAGCGCTTCGAGCGTGAGCCGGTCGACCTCCTCTACGTCGTCGACGAGCGCAAGGTCCTGCAGGGCGTCGTCACGCTCCACGACGTGAAGGAGTTCCTGAATCGCGGCGCGCAGCCGGCCGGCCGCGCCGTGATCGCGGTCGACGCGATGCGCCGTCCCGCCGCGCTCGATCCGAAGAGCTCGCTCGCCGACGTGCTCGACCGCTTCGACGAGCCCGACTTCGACGAGCTCCCGGTCGTCGACGCCGCGGGAGTCCTGCTCGGCCGCGTGACCCGCCGCGACCTGCTGGCGACGCTCCACCTCGAGGTGCTCGGCCGGCCTTCGCTGCGGGCGAAATTCGTGATCGAGGGCGACCCGCACCCGCGCTACCTCGAGCTGCCGCGCGGCTTCGAGCTCGCTCGCATCCCGGTCACGAAGGCGCTCGCCGGCCGCCGGCTCGGCGACACCGGGCTGCGCCGCAACCACCAGCTCGTCGTGCTCGCCATCGTCCGCTCCGACCCGGAGATCGGCGAGCAGCGCGTCGCCTTCGATCCCGACCTGAAGCTCGAGGAGGGCGAGTCGCTCGTCGTCATGGGCCGGCGCGAGGACCTGGCCGCGGTCCGTCAGTCGCTCGCGGGGCCGCAGCGGAGCGAAGCGTGAGGCTGTGGGTCGACGCGGACGCGTCGCCCGGCGAGATGAAGGACGTCGTCTTCCGCGCCGGCAAGCGGCTCGCGTTCGAGGTCGTGCTCGTCGCCAACCAGAGCATCGCGGTGCCGGTCGCCTACCCGCGAGTCCGGTCGGTCTGCGTCTCGGCGGCGCCCGACGCCGCCGACCATCACATCGCCACGCACGCTCAACCCGGCGACGTCGCCGTCACGGCCGACATCGCGCTCGCGGCCGTGCTCGTCGCCAGGTTGGTCGCCACCATCGACCCGCGCGGCGAGGAGTACACCGCCGAAAACGTCGGCCCCCGCCTCTCGGTGCGCAACTTCAACGAGGCGCTGCGCGGCGCCGGCGTCAACACGCGCGGTCCATCTCCCTACGGCCCGAAGGAGAAGAAGGCCTTCGCCGCCACTCTGGATCGAGTCCTGACCCGTACGCTGCGGAAACAGTGACCCTCACCTCTGCGCGTCTTTCACGATGGGATGACCTGCGGACCGCACCGCGGTCCGTCCGCTCCAACAGCTACTGGCACAGCCACACCGCCCGCCCCTGGCTCGCCGCGAGCTTCTTCGGGTTGGCGGGATCGGCGACGAGGATCTGCATGTCGATCTCGATGCCGTCGAGCGCCGGGTCGTCGTCGATCTCCTCGAACAGGGCGAAAGTGCCGACGCCCGGGCTGCCCGCCGGTCCCGACGCGACGACCGGGATGAAGAACGCCGGCGGTGCGAGGTCGACGAGCAGCGTGATGCCCTTCACGAAGTAGTCGTTCCGCGCGACGCCGACGGCGAGGAGACAGGCCGCGCCGCCGCGGATCTGCGAGCCGTCGATCTCGAAGGCGAGGTTGCCGAGCGTCGGGTCGCCGACGGTCGAGAGCACCGGCACGTAGCCGCCGCTGCCGGCCGTGCCGGCGCCGTAGTCCTCCGCGTCGCGGCAGGAGGAGACCGAGTAGATCTCGACGTCGTCGACGTTCCAGCCGCCGTACTCGCCGCTGCCGTTGCTCTTGAGCTCGAAGCGGACGCGCGTCGCCGCGACGCCGTCGGCGAGCGCCGAGACGTCAAAGTCCATCGTCGCCCACTCCGGGTCGAGCGTCTGCAGCGAGCCGCCGTTCGTCGGGTTGCGCCAGATCTCCGTGCCGTTCACCAGCACGCGCGCGCGATCGAGCGCCGAGTCGTCGACGCGCAGCCAGCGATTGAAGCGCAGCCGCGTGCGGCGCGAGGCCGACAGGTCGATCGCGGGCGACTCGAGCCAGTTGTCGGAGCTGCTCGGATAGAGGCCGTCGGTGGAGTTGCCGAGATCGTTGCCGAAGCAGTTGGCGCCCGACGTCGTCCGGTAGGGGTCGAGCTGCTTGCGCGCGGGAGTGCCGCGCGCCCAGTCGTCGGTGCCGGAGACCCTGCCGTGGGTCCAGCCGGCGTCGGTCGCGCCGTCGAAGTTCTCGAGGTAGCGGCTCGTCCGCGCGCCGACGCTGAAGACGAAGCGGCCGTCGGCGACCGCGGGAAGGTTGCTCGTGCCGAGCGAATCGGTCGCGCGCAGCCAGTACTGCACGGTCTTTCCGTGGAGCTGGCCGGGGATCGAGGCCGACCACTCGTCGGGATTCCCGGTCGGTGCCAGCGAGACTTGCGTCGACGTCGCGCCGTCGTCGGTCGTGTACTCGAGCGTCGCGCCGGTCAGCCCGCCGCCGGCCGAGGAGGAAGTGATCGTCGCGACGACGACGTAGGGCCCCGTCTCGTCGAGCGTGTCGGGCAGCGGCGTGTGGTCGATCCGGTTGGCGCGGCAGAGGACCCACAGCCCGTCCTCGATGTTGCTGATGTAGACGGTGCCCGAGGGCTGCGGGTAGATGCCCCACGCGGCGTGGTAGCCGCCGGTCGCGCCCGGCCAGGTGTCGTAGCTGCCGAGCCGGATCGGATGGTCAGGATCGCGCACGTCGAGCGCGACGTAGCCCTCGGCGTAGGCGGAGAGCTGCACGACGCCGTGGTCGAGGAAGACGTTGTGGATGATGCCGTCGGGGTTCTCGACGAATGTGCTGCGCTGCGTGATGTTGTAGGGGTCGGTGATGTCGTAGAGCACGAACCTCGCGCTGGTGACCTCGTCGGTCATTCCGACGAACGAGTCGGTGTCGTCGATCGTCGTGCTGTGCGTGAAGGCGGACGGCGTCGTGATCGTGTCGAGGATCGTGATCGTCGGCAGCGCGCTCACGTCGGCCAGCCGATACCGGCCGGCGTAGATCTCCGAGAAGTTGGCGAGCCCGTTCTGCGCGGTCAGCTCGTGCACGTACTGGGTGGTGTAGTTCGTGATGATCGTGGGGGCGGTCGGGTTGGCGAGGTCGATGATCTGGAGGCCGGCGTTGGTCCCGCAGGCGTAGGCGATCCCCGCCGTCGTGTCGATCCAGAGGCTGTGCGCCGAGTTGAACCCGCCGGTCCAGGTCGTGACGAGGTTGATGTTCGAGAGGTCGGAGACGTCGATGATCTGCAGCCCGCCGCCCGCCTCGGTCACGACGTAGACGTAGTCCTGCCAGACCGCCATGTCGCTCCAGATCGAGCCGTTGCGCGCGATGAACTTGAGCTCGACGGGATTGAACGGGTCGGTCGTCTCGACGAACGACGTCCCGCCGTAGCAGCCGAGGATCGCCACCTCGCGCCCGCCCGCGTCCGTGTAGCCGAAGACGTCGTTGTAGTCGAAGCCGCTGCTCCCCGCGCCGTCGTAGGCGTTGAAGCGCGACAGCAGGTGGACGCGGTCGCCCTGCGCCGCGGCGTCGTGCGCGAGGGCGAGGATGACGAGCAGGGACGAAAGGCCGATCGACGCGGATCGCAGCATGAGGAGACCTCCCACCAGGACGTTCAAGGAGCCGCGTTCTAGCCCGCTGATCCTGGATTGCCCAGACCCCGCCGCTCGGGGGAACGGCCCGTCGGGGACGCGGCTCGTCGCTACCATCGCCGCCCGCCTTCCGAGGACGAGGGCGAGGGACGAGGGCGGCGGATGCAGTACGGCTTCCTGATCGACCACCGACGCTGCATCGGCTGCCACGCATGCACGGTCGCGTGCAAGCAGGAGAACGACGTCCCGCTCGGGAGCTTCCGGACCTGGGTGAAGTACGTCGAGAAGGGGACGTTCCCCGAGATCCGCCGCCACTTCGCGGTCCTGCGTTGCAACCACTGCACGACGGCTCCTTGCGTCACGATCTGCCCGGTCAACGCGCTCGAGAAGCGCAAGGACGGCATCGTCGACGTCGACCGCGACGTCTGCATCGGCTGCCGCGCCTGCATGCAGGCCTGCCCCTACGACGCGATCTACTTGAACGAGGACCACGGCTGCGTCGAGAAGTGCCACTACTGCGCGCATCGCATCGAGAAAGGGCTCGAGCCGGCGTGCGTCGTCGTCTGCCCCGAGCAGGCGATCGTGAGCGGCGACCTCCACGATCCGAACAGCAGGATCGCGAAGCTGGTCGTCGAGCATCCGACCCTGCGCCGGCGCGTCGAGCAGAACACCGGGCCCAACGTCCATTACCTCGGCGCCGAGCCGCTCGCGCTCGAGCCCGGCGCGATCGAGCGGCCGCCCACCTATCTCTGGAGCGAGCGGCCGCCCGGCAAGGACGAGCCGTGGCCGTCGACCCTGCCGCTCGTGCCCCACGCACAGGTGACGCTCGATGTCGGCCACAAGGTCGAGTGGGGAGGCGGCGTCGCGGCCTACCTCGTCACCAAGGGGATCGCGGCGGGAGCGGCGCTGCTCGCGCCGTTCGCGGTGGCGCTCCGGCTCCCAAAGAGCGTCGCGTGGTGGGTGCCGGAGGCGGCGGCGCTCCTGTTCACTGTGATCACGACAATCCTGCTGGTCGAGGACCTCAAGAGGCCGCGGCTCTTCCTCACGCTGCTCACGCGGCCTAATTGGCGCAGCTGGCTCGTGAAGGGGGCGTGGATCCTGATCGTGTTCTCGATCAGCGTGAGCGCGACGCTGCTCGCGGCGATCCTTGCGCGCACGACGAGCCTGCCGCCGCCGCTCGATCTCGTGAGCTGGGAGCGGCTCGTGCCGCCGCTGCGTTGCGTGAACGCGGCCCTCGCGCTGGGCGTCGCCGGCTACACCGCCTTCCTCTTCCAGCAGTGCGAGGGGCGCGACCTGTGGCAATCGAAGCTTCTGCTGCCCCACCTGCTCGTGCAGGCGGCGATGTGCGGCGCGGCGGTGATGCTGCCGTTCGTGTCGGCCCACGAGGCGCGCATGCCGCTGCAGTTCGTCCTGCTCGCGTCGGCCGGCATCCACCTGCTGCTCGCGCTCGCCGAGCGCTGGAAGCGGCACGGCACGGCGAACGCCCGCCAGGCGGCCGCGTTCCTCGGCGACGTGAAGCTCGGCCGGCTGCGCGCGTTCCAGGCCGGCATCCTGCTGCTCGGACTCCTCCTCGTGCCGGCCGCCGCGGGACCTGCCGCGACGCTCTTCCTGGTCCCGCTGCTCGCGTTCGCCGGCCTCTACCTCTACGAGTGGGCCTACGTGCGGGCCGGCCAGCTCCCGCCGCTCTCGTGAGACTTCGATGCGCAGCCACGATCCCGAGGAGATGACGGTCACGCCGCTCGAGTCGTTCCCGCCGATGAGCCGGTGGGACGACTGGGTCGAGTACGACGCCAAGGCGTGGCCGCGCAAGGTCGAGCGGCGCTACATGCTCGTGCCGACCACCTGCTTCAACTGCGAGGCGGCGTGCGGGCTCGTCGCCTACGTCGACAAGCAGGACCTCACGATCCGCAAGCTCGAAGGGAACCCCTACCACCCCGGCTCGCGCGGCCGCAACTGCGCGAAGGGGCCGGCGACGCTGAACCAGATCGAGGACCCCGAGCGGATCCTCTACCCGTTGAAGCGGGTCGGCGCGCGCGGCTCCGGGAAGTTCGAGCGGACGACCTGGGACCACGTGCTCGACGTCCTCGCCGCGCAGGTCCGCCGCGCGCTGATCGACGGCCGCAGGACCGAGGTCATGTACCACGTCGGCCGGCCCGGCCACGACGGCTACATGGACCGCGTCCTCCAGGCGTGGGGCGTCGACGGCCACAACAGCCACACCAACGTCTGCAGCGCCGCGGCGCGGCTCGGCTACGCGCTGTGGCAGGGCGCCGATCGACCCTCGCCCGACCACGCCAACGCGAAGTTCATCCTCCTGCTCTCGTCCCACCTCGAGACGGGCCACTACTTCAATCCGCACGCGCAGCGGATCATCGACGCGAAGCTCGCCGGCGCGAAGCTCTGCGCCGTCGACGTCCGGCTCAGCAACACGGCGTCGATGGCCGACTTCTGGCTCGCGCCCCATCCCGGCACCGAGGCGTTCCTGCTGCTCGCGATGGCGCACGTGCTGCTCGAGGAGCGGCTCTACGACGAGAGCTTCCTGCGCGAGTGGGTGAACTGGCGAGACTTCCCCGTTGCACCGCGCGACTCGCGCTCGCCATCCGCGGCGAGCGGCAGCTTCGACGCCTTCCTCCTCGAACTGAGGAAGCACTACGCGAGCTACACCCCCGCGGCCGCCGAGGCCGAATGCGGCGTCGCGCGCGAGAAGATCGTCGCCGTCGCGCGCGAGATCGGCCGCGCCGGCCACGCCTTCGCCACCCACGTCTGGCGAAACGCCGCGGCGGGCAATCTCGGCGGCTGGCAGGTCGCGCGCTGCCTCGAGTTCCTCTCCGTCCTCGTCGGCGCGATCTCCACCAAGGGCGGCACCAACCTCCACACGCAGGACAAGTTCGTCCCGCCGCCCTTCCTCAAACCGCCGCCGCAGTCGGTCTGGAACGAGCTCCTGTATCCGCGCGAGTACCCGCTCGCCCACCACGAGCTCAGCTACCTCCTGCCGCACTTCCTGATGGAGGGTCGAGGCAAGCTCGCCGCCTACTTCACGCGCGTCTACAACCCGGTCTGGACCAACCCCGACGGGATGATGTGGGAGCGCGTGCTGCGCGACGAGAGCAAGATCGAGCTCCACGCCGCGCTCACTCCCGTCTGGAGCGAGACGGCGCAGTACGCCGACTTCGTCCTGCCGATGGGCGTCGGCGCCGAGCGGCACGATCTAATGTCGCAGGAGACGCACGCCGCGAAGTGGATCGGCTTCCGGCAGCCGGTGCTGCGCGTCGCGCGCGAGAAGCTCGGCGAGAAGTTCGACTGGACCTGGCAGGCGAACCCCGGCGAAGTGTGGGAAGAGGACGAGTTCTGGATCTCGCTCTCGTGGCGCGTCGATCCCGACGGGTCGCTCGGCGTCCGCAAATGGTTCGAGTCACCCTATCGCCCGGGCCGCCAGATCGCCGTCGACGAGTACTACCGCTGGATCTTCGAGAACTCGGTGCCGGGGCTGCCGGCCGAGGCGAAGAAGCACGGCCTCTCGCCGCTCGACTACATGAGGAGGTTCGGCGCGTTCCTGGTCGAGACCGAAACCTACGAGGGGTACCGCCGCAAGCTCGCGCCCAAGGAGCTCGAAGGGACGACCATTGACGAGCAGCGCGCCGTCGTCGTCAAGGACGGCAGGCCGGTGGGCGTCGTCGCCGACGGCGAGAAGCGGGCCGGCCTCCCCACGCCGAGCCGCCGCTTCGAGCTCTGGAGCGCGACGCTCGCCGAATGGGGCTGGCCCGAGCAGGCGCTCCCCGGCTGCGTCGAGAGCCACGTCCACCGCCGCCACCTCGATCCGGCGCATGGCGACTACGTGCTCGTGCCTACGTTCCGCCTGCCGACGCTGATCCACACCCGCAGCGGCAACTCGAAGTGGCTCTACGAGCTCTCGAACAGCAATCCGGTCTGGATCCATCCGGAGGACGCGGCGCGGCTCGGCGTCGCGACGCTCGACCTCGTGCGCGTCACCACGCGCATCGGCCACTTCGTGAACAAGGTCTGGGTCACCGAGGGGGTGAGGCCGAGCGTCGTCGCGTGCAGCCACCACCTCGGCCGCTGGCGTCTTTTCGAAGAGGTCGGCACCGACCGCTGGGCCTCCGCGCTCGTGACGCGCGAGGAGTTCGAGCCGGGCCGCTATCGCTTCCGCCGCGTCGAGGGCATCCGACCGTGGAAGAGCCGCGACCCCGACAGCTCGCGCGTCTGGTGGAGCGACGGCGGCGTCCACCAGAACCTCACCTTCCCCGTCCAGCCCGACCCCGTCTCCGGCATGCACTGCTGGCACCAGCGCGTCCACGTCGAGAAGGCGCGCGCCGGCGACCTCTACGGCGACGTCGAAGTCGACACCGGCAAGTCGATGGAGGTCTACCGCGAGTGGCTCGCCCTTGCCCGCCCCGCTCCCGGCCCCGGCGGCCTCCGGCGCCCGCTCTGGCTCAATCGAGCCGTGCGGCCGACGCCGGAGGCCTACCGGATGTGATCGCGGTCGACGGCTCGTCACCAGTCCTTGCATCCCGCCCCGCGTAGCTCATCGAGGCGCTTCTGCGCTTCGGAGAGCTCCTTCTCTGCGTCGGCAATTTTCGACTCGAGATCTTTGATCTCGCGCTCGTACACGCTGATGAGGTAGAGCGACTTGCTGAGGCCGTGGCGGTTGTTCATTTCATCCAGCCAGTCCTTGTACTTCTTGAGTCGGTCTCTGAGATCCTTCAGCCGGTCTTCCCAACTGTATGCGGCGTGCCACAGGCGTCGCCCGTAGTCCCAGACGCTCTCGTCGCGACCTCTGCCGCCTTCTCTGTCGTCCAGCCAGACCCATCCATAGAAGCCGCACGGTCCGTGCATCAGGAACCATCCGCCCTTCTTGTCCTGCTTTCCGTCTTCCTGGGCGAAGACGTCGCCAAACGGCCCGCTCGACAGCACGACGCCGACGTCAGGCAGCGCGAAGGTGGCGCCGGTCCAGAGCAGCCCGGCGTCGAGGTCCTCGCGCGCGCCGCAGTCGGCGGCGAAGCCGGTCTCGAGGTCGTAGGCGCTCGAGGCGATCGGGTTGCCGAAGGCGTTGCTCACGGCGTAGGTCGGGTGGAGGTAGCCGTAGGAGTCGGCGAGGTCCTTCACGCTGCCGAGGCCGTCAGTGGCCGGGTAGTACGTGGTCCCACCGGTGAGGTCGCGCGTCGTGAGGAGGCCGCCTTCGAAGAGGTTCTCCCGCTCGCCGACGAGGTACCCGGAGGCCGTGTAGAGCTCCTCGCGGACGACGTCGTCGCGGTCGAAGATCCGCCGCGACGTCGAATTGAGGTTGCCGTAGTTGTCGTACTCAAGGCTCCCGCTCAGGCGCCCCAGCCCGTCGTAGCGGTAGCCCGCCACCTTCGTGAAGGTCGACGGCGAGAGATGGGTGTCGTCGAGCTGCGCGAGCTGGCCGCGTTCGTCGTAGTTGAATCGCTGTGTGAGCGTCGACCGCGCGCGCTGGGTGAGCTGTCCGTTGGCGTTCCAGGTGAAGGTCTGCGTGCCGGACGAGTCAACGGCCGTGAGCAGCAGGTCGTCCGCGTCGTAGGCGTAGGTCGTCGTCACGCCGTTCTCGACCTGGCGGATCCGGTTCCCGGCCGCGTCGTAGGTCCAGGTGGCGTCGTAGCTCAATCCGCCGGTCTTCTCCTCCCGCACGAGGCGGTTGAAGAGGTCGTAGCCGTAGCGGGTCGTGATGTAGCCGTAGGGCCCGAGCTCGACCTGCTGCTTGAGCAGCCCGTTCTCCTGGAAGCTCATGTCGTAGCTCGAGAGGAGCTGGTTGGCGGCGTCGAAGACCTGCTTCGAGACGACCCGGTCGAGCGCGTCGTAGACGTAGTCGACCCGCGCCCCGCTCGGCGCGATCCGGCTCGTCACGCGGCCCGAAGCGTCGCGAGTGATCTTCGTCGATTCGCTGCGGTCGACGATCGTCTTCAGCCGGCCGAGCGAGTCGTAGACGTAGCGGTACTCCCGCATCCCGGGGGTATTGGGGTTGACCTGCACGCACAGCGGATCGCCGTTGGCGAGCACCCCGTGGTAGACGGTCCCGCCGGAGTGGATCTCGTTCAGCAGCGTGCCGTCGAGACGCCACTGGAACTGCAGCACCTGGTCGGCGGGATCGGACTGCGACTGGTCGGTGATCCGGACGAGACGGTCCATCGCGTCGTACTGGTAGAGCAGCGGCTGCCCGCCGTCCTTCCTTGAGTAGATGCGCCGGCCGACGGCGTCGTACGAGTAGGTGATGGCGTCCCCGTTGCCGTCGACGGCGCGGCGCGGCCGTGTGTAGTTGTAGGTCGGCTCCGGCATCCGGAAGATGCGACGCACGGTGCGCCCCGTCGGTGTCGTGATGCTCGCGAGGTTGCCGTAGTAGTCCCAGACGTATTGCGTCGAGTTTCCGGCCGGGTCGGTAGCGACGTTGCGGTTGCCATTCGAGTCGTACTGGTAGCTCGTGGAGAGCGTCACCGACGGGCTCAGCCGATCGACGCGGATCAGTCGGTCGAGGGTGTCGTAGACGTACTCGGTCCGGTGCCGCTGCGGCTCGACCACGCCCCAGGCGTCGGTGCACAGCGGCTCTTCGCTGCGCACTAGGCGATCGAGCGCATCGTAGACGTAGTCATGATGCTGCCCCGCCGCGTCGGTCGTGCGCAGGATGTCGCCGCGGCCGTCGAAGTCGAACTGCCAGAGGCTGCCCGTCGACAGGAGGACTTGGGAGGGAGCGAAGGCGTAGTCGACGTCGGCGTAACTCAGCGTGGTGGCCACCCCGGCCGCGTCGGCGAGGCTCACGAGCCGCGTGCTCGAGTCAAAAGTCGCTGTCGCCGTGATGCCGAGCTCGTCGGTCAGGAGCCGCGTCGAGGAGGTGGGCTTCGAGGAGTAGGACCGCTCGGAGGAGGAGTGGGCCGGCAGCTGCTCCCACGAAGCGTCGTCGAGCGTGTAGCCGAAGGTCGTGGTGGCGCCGGCGCGATCGATCATGCTGGCGACGTTGTTGCGGCCGTCGCTCGTGTAGCCGAAGGTGGTGGTACGAGCGTCCGGCTCGGTGACCGTCTTGAGGCGCCCCTGTACGTCGTACGCGAGCGTCCACGCGCGGTTGAACGACCCCCGCAGCGACTGCCCCTCGAAGGTGACGCGCACGAGCTTGGTCACGCCGCCGACGGTCGCGTACTCGAGTCCAACCCAGCGCTGCGTCGGGTCCTTCACCCGGACGAGATTGCCGACGCCGTCGTACTCGAGCGCAATCGCGTTGCCCGAGCGGTCGGTGATCGACGCCAGCCGGTAGCGGCCGGTCGTCGCCGTCGGCTCGAAGGTCCACTGCTCGCGCGAGCGGCGCTTGACCAGGAATCCGGTCGCCGTCGCGGAGAGGTGGTCGCGGTAGCCGTCGTCCTCGATCCAGGCGCCGCCCACCTTCTTGAAGAGATGAGCGGTGTGGTCGCCGAGGACCAGCGCCGCGCGCTGCACGCCGCCGCTGTCGGTCCAGGCGTCGACCCGCGCGTCGTAGCTGTGGGTCCACTTCGGCGAAAGCGTCGCGTCGCTGCCGACCCCTTGGCTGCAGTGGTGCAGGCCGAAGTCGATCTCGAGGTCGCCGCGGCTCGCCCATGCCACGATCGGCAGCGTCGTCTCCCGCGCGAGGGAGTAGAGATTGACCTCGTGCGCGCCGCCCTGCCAGGGATGGCCCGGACCGCTGCTCGCCGCCTGCGCGGAGGTGATCTGCCCGCTCGCGTACGAGAACGGCGACAGCAGCGCGGCTGCGGTCGCCAGGAAAAGGATCTGCTTCCCTCGGCTCGAGTCCATGTCGTGACCTCCTCCAGGTCGAACCGTCGAACGCGCGGAGCCGGGCCCGCTGCGGCCCCCGAGCTCCGCGCCTACGGGTTCAAAGGCAGTAGTAGCCAGCGACCAACGCAGGAAACCGAGGTCGTTCCGTCCCCGGCCGATCGCGTCGAACTCCGTGGCGAGGTGAGGCGTAGGATCGTCCCGTCCGGCGTCGCACGATGCGGGTCGCTCAGGAGAAACCGGAGAAACCTTCGTGGGCCTGATCAACTGGATCTTCGACATCTACCAGCAGTCGCGGATCGAGCAGCTCCACAGCGAGGCGATGCGGGCGCGGACGGACGCGATGGCGCTGCGGTCGACGGGGGGCGACGTCGATGGCGCGCGGCTCGAGCGGGCGATCGGCGAGCTGGCGCTCGCGGTGAAGACGCTCCAGCGGCTGGTGGTCGAGAAGGGGTTCGCGTCGAGGGGGGAGCTCGAGCGGCTGATGCACCAGATCGACGTCGAGGACGGCCGGGCCGACGGCGTCTCGCCGATCCGGTGACGCGGCGATTCGTCACCACTCGCGAAAACCGCAGTCTCTCGACGCGTCATGAGCGACGGCGCGCCGCGACTGCTCGATCAGCTCCGAGGTGCGATCCGGACGCGCCACTACAGCCGCCGCACCGAGAAGGCCTACGTCCAGTGGGTCGTCCGCTTCGTTCGCCACCACGGCATGCGCCACCCGCGCGAGCTCGGCGAGCGCGAGGTGACCGACTTCCTGTCGTCCCTCGCCGTCCGAGAGAGACTCTCGGCGGGGTCGCAGAACCAGGCGCTCGCGGCGCTGCTCTTCCTCTACCGCAGCGTGCTGGGGTGCGACATGCCGTGGCTCGGTGGCCTCGTCCGCGCGTCCGGACCGAAGCGGATCCCGGTCTTCCTCACGCGCGACGAGGTGCGCGCCGTCATCTCGCGGTTGCGAGGAGCGAACCATCTCGTCGCGCTGCTGCTCTACGGCGCCGGCCTTCGCATCCTCGAGGCGTTGCGGCTTCGAGTGAAGGACGTCGACCTGCGCGCCAACCAGGTATTCGTCCGGCGCGGAAAGGGGGCGAAGGACCGCGTCACCGTGCTGCCCGCCGTCGCGCAAACGGAGCTGAAGCAGCAGCTCGATCGAGCCCGCAAGCTGCACGAGGAGGATCTCCAGAAAGGCGGGGGCTGCGTCGAGCTCCCCTTCGCCCTCGAACGCAAGTACCCGTCGGCGAGCCGCGAATGGAACTGGCAGTGGATCTTCCCCGCGCACCGCACCTACGTCGACCGGGCGACGGGAGAGGTGCGCCGCCACCACCTGCACGAGTCGGTGCTGCAGCGCAACGTCCACACGGCCGCGCTGTCGGCCGGCATCACGAAGCGTGTCTCCTGCCACACCTTCCGCCACTCCTTCGCGACGCACTTGCTCGAGGACGGCCACGACATCCGGACCGTGCAGGCGCTCCTCGGCCACAGCGACGTCCGCACGACCATGATCTACACCCACGTGCTGAACCGCGGGCCGGCCGGCGTGCGCAGTCCGGCCGACCGGATCGCGCTCGCGTGACGACGCGTGATCAGTGGCCGGACTGGAATCCCGCCTCCGCCCGACGTCTCGCCTCTTCAGGATCGCCGAGCTCGAGCGCCGCCATCGCCGCGAGCGCGTGCCACGGCGCGCCGCGCCGATCCGACTCGATCGTCTCGAGCCGGCGCACGGCGTCTTCGGCGAGCCCGTGAGCGAGGAGACTCGAGGCAGCGAGCAGCGAGTCGGCCGCGGCGTTCCCGGTGGCGCGAAACGCCTGCGCCGCCTCGCGCTCGGCACCATCGACGACGCGGAACGTGGCTGCCGGAGGGTTGAACGCATCGACGGCGTCGGCGCGGTGGTGCTCGGGGTCGAGCCGCACCTTCCAGAGGTACTCGTCGCCGACGGCGAGCGCCGGCGCCGGCAGCGGAACGCGGATCATTCCGTGGTCGAGCGCCGCCGGTGAAGCCGGGATCGTCCGCCGTCGTCCGTCCGGCGCGAGCAGGATGATCTCGAAGTGCAGCTCCTGCGGCGATCGATCGCCGACGCTCCACTCGAAGAGCGGCTGCAGCTCGACGATCGCGCCGACCGGCCGCACGAGCCGCGGCCCGTCGGGACCGGAGCGCTGCAGGCTCGCCTCGATGTCGTCGAAGAGCCGTTGCGGCGACGCGACGCGCGCGAGCACCCGATCGAGCTCCGCGCGCGAAGGCTCGTCGGGCAGGAGGCCGCGGATCGTCCGCACGTCGGCGTCGGCCGGCGGCGTGCCGGCGGTCAGGGTCACGAGCAGTCGACCGGCGCAGAGCGCGAGCTCCTTGCGCTGCGACTCGGCGAGCCGGCTCCGGATCGCGCCGATCGCCACGGTCGCGAGAACGAGGAAGACAGCGGCACTCCCGACCCGCCGTCGCTCGCGGCGCGCCAACGACGCGACGCGCCCGAAGGCCGACAGCGGCCGCGCGCAGGTCGGAAGGCCGCCGACGAATCGCTCGAGATCCTGCGCGAACGCGAGGGCCGTCGCATAGCGCGCGGCAGGCGCAGGGGCCATCGCCATGAGGCAGACCGCGTCGATCGTCCGCGAGAGGGCGGCGTTCACGGCGCGCGGCGCGGCGAAGTCCGACTGGAGGATGCGCCGGCAGGTCTCGTGGCGCGTCGCGGCGTCGAACGGCTGCCTGCCCGTCAGCAGCTCGCAGAGGATCACGCCGAGCGCGTGGACGTCGGTCCGGCGGTCGACCTTGCCGATCCTCGCGTCGAGCTGCTCGGGCGCGGCGTAGTGCAGCGTCATCACGAAGTCGCCCTGGCGCGTGAGGCGCTGCGCGTCGTCGCCTTCCGGCTCGAAGGCGAGGCCGAAGTCGAGCACGACGGGGTCGCCGTCGGGCTGGATCATCAGGTTGGACGGCTTGAGGTCGCGGTGGACGATCCCGGCCTCGTGGGCCGCGTGGACGGCGCGCGCGATCTTCGCCACGAGCCTGGCCGCGTCGCGCTCCGGCGTCGGCGCGGCGTCGCTGCCACCCGCGCGCGCGGCGCGGCGCGCGCGGCCGATCCGCTCGGCGAGCGTCTCGCCGGCGATGAAGGGCATGACGATGCAGGTCTGGTCGCCGGCATGGATCAGGTCGATCACGCCGCAGATCGCCGGATCGTCGAGCTTCGCTGCGAGCCGCGCTTCCCGACGGAGCCGGTCGAGCGCCTTCGACCCGGCGAGCAGGCGGCCGGGCTGGATCGTCTTGAGCACGACCTGCCGGTCGATCTCGACGTCGCGGGCGAGCCAGACGAGGCCCATGCCGCCCTCGCCGAGCTGGCGCAGGAGCTCGTACTTGCCGATCCGCTCCGGCATCGCGCGCGGTCGATCTTCGGGCGCGACGGCGTCCTCGCGGCGGGTCAGCGACTCGAGGAGCTGGCGGTCGGCCGCGCCGAGGCTCTCGTGTCGGGCGAGGATCCCTTCGACGTCGTCGCTCGCCGAGCCGGCGCTTCGCAGGACGTCGTGAAGCGCCGCGTCCGCGGAGGGATCGTCGCTCGCCGTGCCGCCGGCCTGCGCGGACGATTCCAAAGAGTCCGGCCGGAACGTCGTCGCCAGCGTCAGGACCCGCCGCCGCTCGTCGACGCTCGCGCCGGGATGCTCGGCGAGGAACGCGTCCGGATCGGGAGCCCGCCCGCCGAGCGCGAGCTCGAGGTAGATCTCGGAGATCGAGTCCGACGATTCGTCGCCAGTCATCACGCCGCCCCAATTACACAAAGGCGCGAGCCGGCGGGCATCAACGCGCGGCGGAGCCGATATCCTCCGCCGACCGAGGAACCGGATGGGAGCAGCAGCGTCCGCACGCGATCCCCGGGAGGAGTACCTTCGGCGCTGGCAGGAGAGCGGCGACCGCGACGCGCTCGACCACCTGCTGAGGATCGAGGTCCTTTCGCTCAAGTCGGGGCTGCGCCGATCGAGGCGCGCCGGCGCGAGCCCGTCCGCGAGCGCATCCGACATCGCGCAGCAGGCGGTCGCGCAGTTCCTGCGCGCGTCCGATCGGTCGAAGAGCGACCAGCGGCCGCTCTTCGACCATCCTCGCGCGCTGCGCGCCTTCCTCTGGACGACGGCGCTCCGACTGCTGAAGGACCACGCCCGCCGCCGCCGCGTCGACGTGGTCCACTTCGATCGGAAGGCGGCGAGCTCCGCGAACCCCTTCGAGCCGTCGGCGAGCGGCGGCCTCGGCGCCGTCGAGCGTGCCGACCTCCACGTGAAGCTCGGCGTGCTGGTGAACCTCCTCGGCGACGCCGATCGGGAGGTGATGAAGCTCCACTACTTCGACGGCCTCGAGATCCCGGAGATCGCCGCGCGGCTCTCGATCGCGGCCAGCGCCGTCCACCAGCGCCTCGTGCGGGCGCGCAAGAACCTGCGCGAGCGGCTGGCGTCGTGGATGGACGTCATGAGGTGACGGCGCTTGCGGCGCCGTCGCTCGGTCGCATCCGGAGCGCGAGCTCGAGGCCGAGAAGCCGGTTCCACTGGCGCTCGTGCGCGAATCCCGGCTGCCGGGCGGCGTCGAGGAACGATCGCAGCCGGCCCGCGTCGATCACGCCGCAGAGCGCCATACGCTCCGGACGGAGGAGCTCGCCGATCCGCTCGTCGGCGAGGAGGCGCTCGCGGGTCGAGCTGCCGGACGATGAGCGAGCCGGCGCGAGCAGCCGCTCGAATCCGAGCTTTCGCGCCGCCTTTCGCGCCGCCCGTCGTCCGATCTCCGCGAGCCACGGCGCGAAGCGCGGCCAGTTGGTGATCGTCAGCGGCAGCGCCGGGTAGCCGTGCTCGAGCGGCTGCGCCGCGAGGCGAGGGTGCAGCGCGACGAGCACCCTCCTCACGAGCCGGCTGTGGCGCCGCAGCCCGGGCCGGACGCGCACCATCGTCTCGAGCACGGAGCGGAACATCATCGGCGAGAGGCACGGCCAGATCCGATCGGTGGCGCTGGCGATCCGGCCCTGCCAGCGCTGCATGCGCAGCGAGAGATAGGCGTGGTCCATCTGCATGGTGTCGGGAGCGTCGCGGAGGTCGGCGTTCGCGCGCTCCATGGCCCCGGCGAGGTGGGCCGTCACGTCGAATCCGGGAACGATCGAGAGCAGCGGGCTGCGTCGATCGACCGCGTATCGGGCCGCCGCGACCTTGCGGGCGTCGAGCAGCCGGCGCACGCCGACGCCGGGCGCGAGCAGCTCCCACCAGTAGCCGCGAGCGACCTCGCCGAAGGAGCCGTTGATGGTCGCGTCGCCGCGCCGCGACGAGTTCTCGTGGACGAAGAGGATGTTGGAGTAGTCGACGACGTCGCACTCGCCGTCGGTGAGTCGCAGAGATTTCGTGAGCCGCTCGAAGGTGGCGGCGCCGTCGACCGCGATCGGCCAGTGGCGGACGCCGAGCTCGCGCGCGAGCGCCGCGGCGACGACGACGTCGGCCACGTCGGGGTCGTCGGCGGGGCCGGTCACCGTGGTCTCGAACGGGACTCCGGCCTTGGCGAAGGCGCTCACCATGAGCCGCGAGTCGTAGCCGCCGGTCAGATCGCACACCGGGCGGGGGAAGAGTCGCCCGACGCGCGACGCCGCGGCGACGAGCGACTCGGACAGCGCAGTCACGGCGCGCTCGCCGTCGAGCGCGACGGGGTCGATCGCGACGAGGCTCCAGTACTTCCGGCGGTCGGCGAGCTCGCCGACGCGGAAGCGGAGGATCGTCGCGGGACCGACCTTCCTCACCTCCCGGAAGAGCGTCCGCTCCTCGTAGATCACTCCGGTCGAGAGGAACTCCTCGCACGCCGTGGGATCGAGCGAGACGTCGCCGAGCGCAGCAAGGAGCAGCGAGGAAGCGGCGATCGCCGTCGACGGCCCGAGCGCTCGCGTGAAGCAGTGGTGGCTGCCGATCACGTCGGTGAGGACGACGACCTCGCGCGCGCGCGCGTCGCCGAACGCGAGGACGAAGAACCCCTCGAGCTCGTCGGCGAGCTTCTCCGGCCCGATCGTCCGCGCGCGGGCGAGGAGTCGTCCCTCGGCTCCCGAGCCGAAGCCCTCCGTGTGGAACCACGTGCCGGCGGCGAGGAGCCACGCGCCGCTCTCCGCGTCGAGCGCGATCGAGGCGCTCGAGCCGTTCGCTCGAGGGAAGGCGGCGACGCAGGCGCCCGCCGTCTCGTGCACCGCCGTCGGCGAGCGGCCGTGGATCCTGCGTGCCGCCGCGAGTCCGGCGCGGAAACGCTCCTGCGCGTCAGCGCGGGCCGCTTCCGGCGAGACGATCAGGAGGAACTCGGCCACGAGGCGGGCGAGCATAGCCGCCGCTCGCGGCGCGATTTCGCGGTACGAAGTCGCGGCGCGCGGCTCAGAAGTGCCAGGAGAAGACGATGAAGAGCTTGAGCCTCTTCGACTCGCCGGTGAGGCCGAAGAGCGGCTCGATGTCGATCGCGGCCCGCGGATGGGGCACGAGCTGGAAGGAGGGTCCGAGCAGCCACTCGCGCGTGTACTCGCGCTTCGGCGCGCCGGGCTCCGACTCGTAGGAATAGGTCGACGTGACGCCGGCGGAGAATCCCTCGTCGACGATCGTGCGGCTGACCGAGGCGGCCGCGGCCCACTCCTCCGTGCGGTCGGGCCGGCCGGCGAGCGTTCGCTCGTGGATGAGGTTCGTGCCCCAGTGCCAGCCGCGCGCCAGCTCGCCGCCGAGGAGGAGCTTCGGCTCGATCTTGTCGGGCTCGCCGTCGTTGAAGACCCACTCGAAGTAGAGCGTCGGGTTGCCGCAGATCTCGCCCCAGTCGCCGAGCGCGTAGCGCAGCTCCGCCGAGTAGCCGGCCCACTCGTAGGTCGAGTTCACCCCGTTGCGGACGTGCTCCTCGCGCATGTAGAGGTCGAGCTGCATGCGGTGGCCGAGCCCGAACTCGAGCTCCTGCCGCAGCCGCGTCTCGTCGTCGCCGCGGCGGCTCTTCTTCTTCCGCAGCTCGAACCACTGCTCGAACTGGGCGCCGCCCGGCGGCGTCTGCAGGTAGACCCGCGTCGACGGGAAGCGGCGGAAGGTCGTCCACTTCGGCTGGTCGTAGTCGCCGACCGGCTGCTCCTCGCGCAGCTCTCCCGGCCGAACCTCGACCGTCTTCACCTGGAAGACGTCGCGCGCCGGCTCGACGCCCTGGCCGCCCGACGGCGCCTCGCCGATCTTGCCCTTCAGCATCGAGTCCTGCGCCGCGGCCGCCGCCGCAGCGGAGAGGGTGAGGTCGGGCCACAGAGGCCGCGACTCCTGGGCCCCGGCCGTCGCCGTGAGCGTGAGCGCGACGAGCGGCATGGCGGTCAAGCGAGCCGAGCGGGCAGGTTCGAATCGCACGGGTCCGAATCCTCCTTCGATCGTGGTGAATTGCGGAAAGACGCGGGCAACGGCGCGCGCGCCCGCCGGTTCACGCCGTCGCCATTCTTACCGGCCGCCGCCGTCGCCGACGTAGCCGAGCTCCCTCAGCTCCTTCTGCAATTCGGCATCGGGAGTGAAGCCGGCGCCGGTCGGCGGGGCGACGCCTTCCGCAACCCACTGGGCGAGCTCGCCCCGCAGCGCCATCGCCAGGACGGAGTGGTCGGCCGAGACGTCGGTCGTCTCGTCGGGATCGCGCGCCAGATCGTAGAGCGCGGAGGCGTGCCGGCCGGCCGGCGCCACGAGCTTGAACTCGCCGAAGAGGATCGCGCGCTGCAGCGGCTGGCCGTTGACGTAGCGCGCGGAGAGGCGCAGGACGCGCGGCGCGGCCGGGGCCGCGGCGGCGCCTCCTGCTCCTTCGAGCAGCCCGACGAACGAGAGGTCCGGTCGGTCGCGGCTCGCGGCAAGCCCGAAGAGCTCGGCGAGCGAAGGCACCACGTCTGGCATCCAGACCGGCGGTGTCACCTTGCTCCCCGGCCGCAGCGCGGAGCTTGGAGCCCACAGCACCATCGGAACGTGCACCATCTCGTCGTGCACGAGCACGTTGTGGCCGAGCGCGCCGTGCTGCGCGAACCCTTCGCCGTGGTCGGCGAGGAAGAAGAGCGCCCACCGATCGGCGCCGCTCGCCGCGACGAGTCTCTTCACTTCGCCCACGAGATGGTCGCCGTAGGCGACGTGGTTGTCGTAGAGCGCGGCGAGCTTCGCCACCTTCGGGTCGTCGCGTTTGGGCTCGGTCGCGTTGAGCCGCGCCATGCAGTCGACCGAGCCGTCGACGCTCGCGTCGGCCGCGCCGAACTTCGCGGAGAACTCGGCGGGCGGCGCGTAGGGCGCGTGCGGCGGCAGGAAGTGGACGTAGACGAACGACGGCCGCTCGCGGGCGGCCGACAGGTACTTCTTCAGCGCCGGCAGCAGCAGGGCGCGCGACTCGCCGGGGAACTCCTGCCATTCGTCGAAGCCGCGATCGAGACCGGTCGCGCGCGTCAGCAGCTTGTTCTGGAGGAAGGCGGCCGTGGAGTAGCCGGCGGCGCGGAACGCCTCGGCGAGCGTCGGGATCTTCAGGTCGAGCGTCTCGCCGACGTCGCGGACGGCGTGGCGCTCCTGCTCGAGTCCGGTGAAGAGCGTCGTCACCGACGGCACCGTCCACGCCGACTGCGAGCGCGCCGCCGTGAATTGCACTCCCTCGGCGACGAGCTGGTCGATCTCGGGGCTCGTCTCGCGCGACGCGCCGTAGCAGCGGAGGTGTCTCGCGTGGAGCGCGTCGCACGCGACGATCACGAGCGAGCGGCCGCGCAGCGCGCCGGCGATCGTCCTCGCGGCGGGGAGCTCGGGGCTCTCGTCCTTCACGCGCGCCGCTTCGAGCGTCGTGCCCGGCGGCGCCCTCACTCGCACGGCGAGCGCACGCGCGCCGCTGCCCGGCAGCGGCAAGGTCGCGGCCGAGCGCGCGTTGCCGGCGACGGCGAGCGAGCTCTTCACCGCCGCTTCGCCGTCGCGCACGATCTCGATCTCGAGCGGCCCGCTGCCGCGCGTGAAGAAGCCCATCTCCGCCGATCCGTTCACGAGGACGGCGAGCTCCGCCTCTCGCGCGCTGCTGACGGTGAGCTCTCGCAGCCGGGGCTCGAGCACCGCGGCCGCGACCGGGGTCGGTTCCTTCCCGCACCGCGAAGCGAGCAGTACAACTAGGAGGAGCGTGCCTGCCGCGGCGCGCGCGCTGAGCCTTCGGCTCTGCCCCATCTCCATGGCCCGGAGCCTAGCGAGAACGCCGGATGCCCCGGAACCCCAGGATGCCCTCGTTCCTCCCTGGACGCCTTGGTCTCGTGGCGATCGCCGCCGCGCTCCTCGCGGCCGCGCCGCGAACGGGCGCCGGCGACGACGACGGCCCGGTCGACTTCGCGCGCGACGTGCGGCCGATCCTCGAAGAGCGCTGCTTCAAGTGCCACTCGGGCGAGAAGCCCAAGAGCGGCCTGCGCCTCGACGCGCGCAAGCGGGCGCTGCGCGGCGGCAACTCGGGCGAGAAGGCGATCGTCGGTGGCCATCCCGAGAAGAGCCGGCTCCTCGAGCTCGTGAAGGGCGAGAAGGAGGGCGAGCGGATGCCGCCGAAGGGCGATCCGCTGACGGCCGAGCAGATCGCCCTCCTTCAGAAGTGGATCGAGCAGGGGGCGCCCTGGCCCGACCTGCTCTCCGGCGACGAGCTCGTGAAGGAGCACTGGGCGTTCGTGGAGCCGGTGAAGCCGCGGCTGCCCGACTCGTCGACGCTGAAGCGCGCGTGGTGGCCGAAGTGCGAGCTCGACCTCTTCACGCTCGAGAGGATGGAGGAACACGGCCTCGCGCCGTCGCCGGAAGCCGATCGCGCCACGCTCGCGCGCCGCGTCTCGCTCGACCTGATCGGGCTGCCGCCGACGCCGGCGGAGCTCGACACCTTCGTGACCGATCGAGCGACCGACGCCTACGAGCGCTACGTGCGCCGCCTGCTCGAGAGCCCCCGCTACGGCGAGCGCTGGGCCAGCGTCTGGCTCGACCTCGCGCGCTACGCCGACTCCTGCGGCTACGGGCAGGATCCGCTGCGGCCGTTCATGTGGCGCTGGCGCGACTGGGTGATCGACGCCTTCAACGGCAACGAGCCCTTCGATCGGTTCACGATCGAGCAGCTCGCCGGAGACCTGCTGCCCGAGCCCTCCCTCGACCAGCTCCTCGCCACCGCCTTCCACCGCAACACGATGACGAACACCGAGGGCGGCACCGTCGACGAGGAGTTCCGCGTCGCCGCGGTGAAGGACCGCATCGAGTCGACGATGCAGATCTGGATGGGGCTGACCTTCGGCTGCGCCAAGTGCCACAGCCACAAGTTCGACCCGATCCCGCAGAAGGACTACTACCGCTTCTTCGCCTTCTTCAACCAGACCGAGGACAGTGACCGCCCCGACGACGAGCCGCGGATCGCGACGCCGACGCAGGAGCAGCAGGCGCGGCGTGCCGGGCTCGCAGCGAAGCTCGCCGATGTCGCTCGACGCCGCGATGCGCTTGCCGCGAACCTCGCGGAGGGGCAGGCGCGATGGGAGCGCGACGTCGCGGCGGGCGAAGGGCGCTGGATCGCGCTCCATCCGACGGCCGCGAAGTCGGTCGAGGGCGCCGAGCTCTCGATCGACGCGGACGGCTCGGTGCGCGCGACGGGTCCGGCCCCGGCGACCGATCGCTACGTGGTCGCGGCCGCGCCGGAATGTGAAGGTGCTGACGCCGCTTCGTTCCGGGACGTCACCGCCTTCCGCCTCGAGGCGCTCGACGACCCGGGACTGCCGCGCGGCGGACCCGGCCGCTCGCCCGAGAACGGCAACTTCGTCGTGAGCGACTTCCGGGTGATCGCTGCCATGGGCGCCCGGCAGCCGCTCTTCGCCCGCTGGGTGCGCATCGAGAATCCTGGCCGGCAGAAGATCCTCTCGCTCGCCGAGGTGCAGCTCTTCTCGAGCGGCGAGAACGTCGCGCTCCACGGCCGCGCATCGCAATCGAGCGTCGACTACGAGGGCGAGCCCGGCCGCGCCATCGACGGCAACACCGACGGCCGCTACCTCGAGGCGCGCTCGACCACCCACAACCGCGTCGAGGACGATCCCTGGTGGGAGGTCGACCTCGGCTCGAATCGGCGGATCGACCGCATCGTCGTCTGGAACCGGACCGACGGGAACCTCCAGTTCCGCCTCGCCGGCATGAGAGTCACGCTTCTCGGCGAGGGACATGGCGGCGAAGCCGACCGGATCACGACGTGGCAGGGGCTCTTCCCCGACGCTGCCGACCCGTCGATCGAGATCGATCCGACCGGCCCCGCGATCGTGAGCCTCGAGCGCGCCACCGCCGACTTCGAGCAGGAGGGCTTCCCGGTCGCCGCGGCGATCGACGGCGATCGCGGCGCGAAGTCGGGCTGGGCGATCGGCCCGCAGCAGGGGCGCGCGCACGTGGCCGTCTTCGAGACTCGTACACCTCTGCGCGCGGCGAGCGGCCTGGCGCTCCGCTTCGAGATCGCACAGGAGTGGGGGCAGCAGCACACGCTCGGTCGCTTCCGGATCTCGGTCTGCACCGGCACCGAGCCGCCGCGCGCGCTGCCGCAAGCGGTCGCCGCGGCGCTCGCGCAACCGGCCGCCTCGCGTAGCGACGAGCAGCGGCGCGTCCTCGCCGACCACTACCGCGGGATCGCGCCCGAGCTCGCTCCGTTCAACGAGGAAGCGAAGCCGCTCGAGGAGGCGCTCGCCGCGCTCGATCAGGAGATCGTGCGGACGCCCGTGATGCGCGAGCTCGCACCGGAGAAGCGGCGGACGACCCACCTGCTCGTGAAGTCGAACTACCTCGCGCCGGGCGACCTGGTCGAGCCGACGGTGCCGGCCGCCTTCCCGCCGCTCCCGCAAGGGGCGCCGAGCAACCGGCTCGGCGTCGCGCTCTGGCTCGTCTCGCCGGAGAACCCGCTCACCGCTCGCGTGACCGTGAACCGATTCTGGGCGCAGCTCTTCGGCCGCGGACTCGTCGAGACCGAGGAAGACTTCGGCACGCAGGGGACGCCGCCGACCCATCCCGAGCTCCTGGACTGGCTCGCCTGCCGCTTCGTCGAAAGCGGCTGGAACGTGAAGGAGCTGCTCTTCACGATCGTCACGTCGGCGACCTACCGGCAGAGCTCGCGCGCGGACGAGGCGATGCTCGCGCTCGATCCGCGCGACGTCTGGCTCGAGCGCTTCCCGCGTCGCCGCCTCGAGGCCGAGATGGTGCGCGACCAGGCGCTCGCCGTCGCCGGGCTGCTCGCGCCGAAGCTGCGCGGGCCGTCGGTCTATCCGCCGCAGCCCGACGGACTCTGGCAGGTCGCCTTCAACGGCGAGCGCACCTATCCCACCAGCACCGGGGAAGATCGCTGGCGCCGCAGCCTCTACAGCTTCTGGCGGCGCACCGTCCCGCCTCCGAGCATGCAGACCTTCGACGCGCCGAGCCGCGAGTACTGCACCGTCCGCCGCCAGTCGACCAACACGCCGTTGCAGGCCTTCGTCACCCTGAACGACCCCTGCTTCGTCGAGGCGGCACAGGCGCTGGCTCGCCGGATCGTGCGCGAGACGAGACCGGATGGCTCGACCGACGAGCGCGCCGCCTTCGCTCTTCGGCTCGCGCTCGCTCGTGAACCGGAGCAGAGCGAGATCGCCGTCCTCGCCGACCTGTTCCGGAGCGAGCGCGCCCGCCTGCTCGCCGGCGACCCCGCGGCGGCCCGAGCTCTCGCCGAGCAGCCGCTCGGGCCGCTCCCTCCCGACCTCGATCCCATCGAGCTCGCGGCGTGGACGACGGTCGCCAACGTCGTCCTGAACCTCGACGCCGTGCTCACGAAGAGCTGAATGGAGGAGATCCCTTGAGCGCCGTGGAACTGCAGGCGACGCACCGCTTCATCGACCGCGTGCGGGAGCGGGTCGGGTCGGTCGTGGTCGGGCAGGAGATCGTGGTCGAGCGGCTGCTGATCGCGCTGTTCACCGGCGGCCACATCCTGCTGCAGGGCGTGCCGGGGCTGGCGAAGACGCTGCTCGTCTCGGTGCTCTCGAAGACGATCGACCTGCAGTTCGCGCGGATCCAGTTCACGATCGACCTGTTGCCGTCGGACATCCTCGGCTCGGAGGTGCTCGACCAGCGCCGCAACGAGTTCCGCGTCCACAAGGGCCCGGTCTTCACGAACCTGCTGCTCGCCGACGAGATCAACCGCGCGGCGCCCAAGGTCCAGAGCGCGCTGCTGGAAGCCATGCAGGAGCGCAAGGTCACGATCGGCAACGAGACCTTCAAGCTGCCGGCGCCGTTCCTCGTGATCGCCACGCAGAACCCGATCGAGCAGTCGGGCACCTTCGAGCTGCCCGAGGCGCAGCTCGACCGCTTCATGCTGGTCCATCGGCTCGACTACCCGAGCGTCGACGAGGAGAAGGAGATCCTGCGCCGCAACATGGCGCTGCGCGTGCGGCGCCAGGAGAAGGGGGCGATCGTCGAGACCGAGTTCGACGTGCTCGAGCGCGAGCCGGTCGGCCTGCCGAGCGACCTGGTCGCGGCGATGGAGGCGGTGCACCTCGTGCACGTGAGCGAGACGTTCATGGAGCACGTGGTCGAGCTCGTGCACCGCACGCGGAACCACTCGTCGCTCGAGCTCGGCGCGAGCCCGCGCGCCGGCATCTCGCTGATCAAGGCGTCGCGCGCCCGCGCGCTGCTCAAGGGCCGCGACTACGTCGTGCCCGAGGACCTCTTCGCGTTGGCGGAGGACGTGATGCTCCACCGCACGCGGCTGACTTACGAGGCGGCGGCCGACGGGATCACCAGCGTGCGGGTGCTCGCCGAGCTGCTCGAGTCGATGGGAGCGACTTCTTTCGCGTCGTGACGCGAAGGGTTCGCGTCATGAGGCGGAACATGGAAGGCTACCTCGAACGCCTCGACCCGCTCGACTCGCGCCGCTTCCGCATCGTCGTCCGCAAGCTCGCCGACAGCCTGAGCTACGGGACCGACCGCTCGCGTTTCCTCGGCGCCGGCATCGAGTACGTGCAGTCGCGCCCCTACGAGGCGGGCGACTCGGTGCGCCTGATCGACTGGCGGGTGACCGCCCGCACCGGAAGGCATCACGTCAAGGAGTACGAGTCGCCCAAGCGGATGCCGTGCTACCTGCTGATCGACACGTCGGCGTCGATGACGGTGAGCTCGGTGGCGCGCAGCAAGTACGAGCTCGCGCTGCAGATCGCCGGCGGCGTCGCCTTCGCCTGCCTCGACCGCGTCAGTCCGGTGGGGATGGTCGGCGTGGGCGAGCGCGACCTCCTGCTGCGGCCGACCCTCTCGCGCGGCCAGGTCCTGCGCTGGCTGCTCGAGCTCAGGCGCTACCGCTTCGACGAGCGCACGACGCTCGCGCGCCGCATCCGCGAGATCACGCCGACGCTCACGCAGCGCGTTCTCTTCGTCGTGCTGAGCGACCTCCACGACGAGGGGGCGCTCGTCGCGCTGCGCCACCTCGCAACGATCCACGACTGCGCCGTCGTCGAGCTGCGCGATCCGGCCGAAGAGGGGCTGCGCGGCGGCGGCTTCCTGCGCGCGAGCGAGGCGGAGACCGGCGAGCCGTTCGAGACGCACGGCCGCAAGCGCTTCCTCGATCCGCGCGTCGCCGCGAACCTCTTCCGGAAGAGCGGCATCGACCACCTCGTCGTCCGCACCGACTTGCCCTTCGTCGACCGCCTGCGCCGCTTCTTCGCGTCGCGCGGCCTGATCGGGCGGGGGGCGCGATGAAGGCGTTGCTCGCGGTCGCGCTCGTGCTCGTCGCGGCGCAGGAGCCGCAGAGCACCTCGGTCGGGATGGCGGCGACGCGCGACGACGTCGTGCTGCCCGGGTCGCTCCTCGAGGCGCGCCCCGCCGACCTGAAGACGCCGCTGATCCTGCGCGTCGCGCGCGTCGACCCGCACGGCAGCGCGTTCCGCTACCGGCTCGTCTGGTACGGGCTCGAGCCCGGCCGCTTCGACCTGCGCGACTACCTGCAACGCGTCGACGGCTCGGCGACCGACGATCTGCCGTCGCTGCCGGTCGAGGTCACGTCGGTCCTGCGCCCGGGCGAGGTGCTCCCGATGGCGCGGCCCGTGGGCGCGATCTCCGGGCTCGGCGGCTATCGCGTCCTGCTGATCGGCGCTGCCGTGGTTTGGGGGCTCGGCCTCGTCGTGCTGCTGCTGCGAGGGCGCAAGGCGCGGGCTTCCCACGCGCAGCGCGGGCCGGTCGGGCCGACGTTCGAGGAGCGGCTGAACGCGCTGCTCTCGGAAGCGAAGAGCGGCCCGCTCTCGCCGCGGCGGCGCGCCGAGCTCGAGCTCGCGCTCGTCGAGCACTGGCGGCGGCGGCTCGACCTCTCGGGGCTCGCGCCGGCCGCTGCCTTCGAGCGGCTGCGCGAACACCCCGAGTCGGCGACCTGCATCCGCCAGCTCGAGGAGTGGCTCCACCGGCCGGGTCAGAAAGGCGAGCCGCCCGATCTGACGAGCGCGTCATGGACTCGCTGATCTCGTTCCGCCATCCGGCGGCGCTGCTGCTCCTGCTGCTGCCCGCGGCGCTCCTGGTCGCGGCGCTTCGCGGCAGCGGCCGTCGCCTCGTCCTGCCCTTCGACCATGGAATCTCGAGCAAGCGGACGCGGCTGCGGTTCGTGGTGACGCTGCTCGACGCGCTGCCGGCGCTGCTGCTCGCCGTCGCCGTCCTGCTTCTCGCCGGCCCGCAGCGCTGGGACGAGCCGCGGACGAAGCGCGCCCTCACCAACATCGAGTTCTGCGTCGACGTCTCGGGCAGCATGATGTCGACCTTCGAGGACGGCACGCGCTACGACGGCGCGATGCAGGCGATCAACGCCTTCCTCGACTTCCGGCAGGGCGACGCCTTCGGGCTGACCTTCTTCGGCAACGCGGTGCTGCACTGGGTGCCGCTCACGAGCGACGTCACCGCGTTCCGCTGCGCGCCGCCGTTCATGCGGCCGGGCAATCTGCCGAACTGGTTCGGCGGGACGGAGATCGGCAAGGCGCTGCTCGCGTGCCGCGACATCCTGGTCGAGCGGCGCGAAGGCGATCGGATGATCGTGCTGGTCACCGACGGCTACAGCGCCGACCTCGGCGGCGACCGCGACCTCGAGATCGCCAAGGAGCTGCGCAAGGACCACATCGTCGTCTACGCGGTCCACATCGACCAGAGCGAGCCGCCCGAGCCGATCGTCAACATCACGGCGCTGACCGGCGGCGAGGTCTTCCATCCCGGCGACCGCGACGGGCTCGTCCACGTCTTCAAGCGGATCGACGAGATGCAGCAGACGCGCCTCGAGAAGGTGCGGTCGGAGGCGCTCGACGCCTACGAGCCCTTCTGCCGCGCGGGCATCGTCCTCGTCGGGCTGGCGCTGCTCGCGCTCTTCGGCTTGAGGTACACGCCGTGGTAGCGATCGCGCTCGTCGCGGCGGCGGCGGTCCTCGTGCTCGCGGCGCTCGCCGAGTCGCTCCACGCGCGCCGCGTGCGCGTGATCGCCCCGCTCGCCTTCGGGCCGAAGAGGCGTCCCGCGGTCTGGGCGCGCGCGGCGGCGCCGCTGCGGACGGCGGCGTGGTCGGCGCTGACCTGGGGGCTCGTGACGCTCGCGCGGCTCCCGCCGGCACGCCACTCGGCCGACGAGGGCGCTCGCCACAAAGGCCCGCCCGAGCACGTGCTGCTCGTGCTCGACGTCTCGCCGAGCATGCGGCTCGAGGACGCCGGCCCCGACAAGAAGCGCAGCCGCATGCAGCGGGCGCGCGAGGTGATGGAGTCGTTCTTCTCGCGCATCCCGATGGAGCGCTACCGCGTCTCGGTCGTCGCGGTCTACAACGGCGCGCTGCCGGTCGTGGTCGACACCGCCGACGTCGAGGTCGTGCGCAACATCCTCGGCGACCTGCCGATGCACTACGCCTTCCAGACCGGCAGCACGCGCCTGCTCGATGGGCTCGCGGAAGCGGCGAAGATCGCTCGGCCGTGGGCGCCGCGCAGCACGACGCTCGTGCTCGTCTCCGACGGCGACACGGTGCCCGGATCGGGGATGCCGAGGATGCCGGCCTCGATCGGCAACGTGCTCGTCGTGGGCGTCGGCGATCCCATCGCCGGGAAGTTCATCGACGGAAGACAGTCGAGGCAGGACGTGAGCACGCTGCGGCAGATCGCGCTGCGCCTCTCCGGCCACTACCACAACGGCAACGAGAAGCACCTGCCGACGACGCTGATCTCGTCGATCGTCGCGTCGGGCGAGGAGAGTCCGCTCGCGCGCCTGACCGTGCGCGAGTACGCGCTGATCGCGTGCGCGGCCGGGACCGCGCTCCTGGCAACCTTGCCGTGGCTGCTGCGCCACTGGGGCTCGCGCTGGAAGCCGGGCGTTCCCTCGCAGGGAGGGGGGCGCGCTAGGATGGCCCCCGCCTTCGGCCGCTCCGATCCGATGATTCGATGAACGATGGATCCATAACGATGGATCCATGAGGAAGGGCTCACCCATGAAGCGAGCACTATGGTCGGTCTGGCTGCTGACGCCGGTCGCGGCGGCGGCCTATCACTTCGGTCCCGGTCAGGATCGGGTGACGCTCGATCGAGCCGCCGATCTGATCGCCGCCGCGGAGGCGGACGCGAGAGCCGCGGAAGCGACCTGCTGCGACGAAGCGGCGGCGAGCGCGGCGTGGACGCGAGCGATCGCCAAGTACGACGAGGCGCTGCTCCTCCTGCCGCCCGATCGCGCGAACGAGGCGCGCCGCTGCCGGCTCGAGGCGGCCAAGGCGAGGACGCACGTGAGCCAGCTCCCGGCCGCGAACTCGGAGCTCGAGCTCCTGGTGGACGAGCTCTCGAACGATCGGACCGCCGATCCGGCGCTCGTCGCCGATGCGCGCTCCGCGCTCGCCAACTCGCAGTACTACATGACCTGGCTGATGCGGCTCGAAGGTGCTTCTCGCGAAGAATGGGAGCCGAAGATCGAGGCGGCGCGCCAGAACTACCGCTGGCTCGCCGAGAGCTCCTCGGAGAAGAAGGACGCCGCGGCGCTCGCCGAGAACGAGCGAAATCTGGAGGCGGCGATCCACCTCGCCCGCATGGATCTCGAGGAGCTGCAAGGGCTCCCGCTCCCGAGCCAATGAAGCGGTTGCGGCTCCGGCGTGGGCCGGAGCGGCCGCGGTCGCGGCCAGCAGGGTGGTCAGAAGCTGCCGAAGGATGCGCGCGGAGCGGGGCTGGGCCCTCCGCCGGACGGCGACGGCTCGTGAGTCGTTCCTGATCTGGAGCCGCCGGTGAGCCGACGATTCGGCGCTCTCCTCGCGCTCTCGTTCTGGGTTGGTGGAGCGGCGCGCGCGTCGGCCCAGGACGAATCGGACGAGACCGACGAGGACACCCTCAACCGCCTCGGGTATGGCCGAAACCAGAGCGGGCCGGGTGCAGAGGTGAATCCCGCCGGCGCGAAGCCCGAGAGCGAGCGCACGAAACGGCTCAAGACGCTCGCCTTCGACCGCCGGCCGTCGACCGTGCTCGAGACCTGGGCTCGCCCGCCGGAGCCGGAACCCGCCGCGAAGCCTGCCGACGCCGCAGCGCCGCCCGCCGAGCCCGCCGCCGCGCCCCCGGAAAACGCGCCCCCGGAAAACGAGACCGAAGACGCACGCAAGGCACGCGAGACGGCCGAGAAGGCGAAGGCCGAGGCCGCGGCGAAGGCGGCGGCGAAGGCGGAGGAGGCGAAGCAGCTCGATCGGGAGCTCAAGCAGTTCCAGCGGCAGGTCACGCTCGGCGCGTGGGACGAGGTCGCCGCCTACCTGAAGGGACTGACGCCCGAAGAAGGGAAAGCCGGCTACGCGCAACTGCTGCGCTCGCTGCTGCAGGTGCCGCCGCCCAGGCCGCCGTTCAACCCGCAGATGCAGAACTGGGTCGAGCGCAACCAGTTCACGCTCTCCGACCTCGTGGCGCTCGCGCGCCTCGCTCCCGTCGAGCTCGACAAGGAGACGGAGAAGTCGCTCGGCGCGCTTCTCGTCCAGGGCCTCAAGGCGGGCAGCCTTCTCGATCGCTTCCTCGCGCTCGCGCGGGCCGAGGTGGCGCGCGAGGGCTCGCCGCTCAAGGCGCGCAACGTCGCCCGCATCCTCATGGCGGCCGGATACCCCGAGCAGATCGCCGAGTTCCTGCCGTCGCCGGAGGAGGCGGTCGCGAAGAACGACCGCGAAGGGCTGAACCTCCTGTCGCGTCACTTCCTGGCGATGCACAAGAAGGAGGCGAAGGGCGGCTGGCTCGAGAAGGCGTGGTCGGCGACGCTCTCAGCGCTCGAGGCCGGCGAGATCACGGAGGACGACAAGAAGGAGGCGCTGAAGCTTGCCGTCGAGATCGCGCCCAACGTCCGCGCCGAGCTCGGCCAGAAGTGGCTGAACGACAGCTTCACCTCGCGCCCGGAGCGCGGCATGGAGATCCTCGCCGCCATCGGCGCGAGCGCCTCGGAAGGGTTCACCCGATCGGGACCGGACGCCGACGCGCGGCTGCGAGGGCTCAAGCTGCAGACGACCGCGACCGAGGCGCTGCTCGGCACGGCGCCCGAGCTCGGGACGCGATGGCGGGCGGCGCTCGAGCTGCTCGCGACGAACTGGCTCAAGGAGGCGGTCTTCAGCCAGCAGCGCGACCCGTCGACCCAGCGCGGCCCGCGGATGCGGCGCGACTACTACGGCAACTTCTACTACTACGGCGACGACTACGTCCGGACCGACAACCAGACGCCGACGCCGATCCCGACCGGCAAGCTGCTCGAGGTCCGTCCCTCCGACCGCTGGCTCGACCACGTCGAGGAGGGGATCCGCCCGAAGTTCGCGATGGTGACGGCCGAGCTGCTGCTGAAGGTGGGCGAGGAGCGCGAGGCGTTCCCCTACATCGAGCGCCTCGCCGCCACGCACGCGCGCGAAGCCAAGGGGCTGACCGACGAGTTCCTGCGCGTCTGGGCGCGGAACCACAATCCGAACGAGCAGAGCTCCCGCTCGAACTCCTACACCTACTTCTACGGCTTCGAGGAGCGCTCGAACGGCATCCCGCTCACGCGCTCGAAGCAGGCGCGCAACCTCACGGAGCTCGGCGAGTGGGTGAAGCGGCTGCGCGCGCTGCCGATCGAGCGGCTCGACCAGAAGCTGCTCAGCACGGCGTTCACGAGCGCCCACAGCACGGCCGAGGTCTACCGGCTCGCCGACATCGAGCAGGTCTTCGGGTCGCTCGACGACCTCGAGCCGGCGACGCTCGCCGGACTCGTCCAGCAGATGCGGACGAACCTCGTCGGCGTCTGGCGCCGCCCCGACGTGCAGAAGGACAAGAAGACCAACCGCGGCCCGAAGGAGATCCAGGCCGAGGTGCTGCGCGGCTACGACGTCGCCCGCAGCGTCGTCGACGCGGCCCGTTCCCGCCATCCCGAGGAGTGGAGCCTCGCGCTCGCGCGCGCGTCGCTCGACCACGACGAGAACAACTTCCGCGGCGAGCTCGAGAAGAGCGCCGACTTCAGCGCGCGCCGCCACGCCGCCTTCGAATCGTTCCAGGCGGCGGCCGATCTCTATGCGAAGCAGGTGGCCGCGCTCCCGGCGGACGAGGAGTCGGCCGACGCCTACCTGACCTGGTACTACGCGGCGCTCGGCGCCTGCGACCTGGCGGCGGTCGACCACGAGAAGGTGCTCGCCGCCGACCAGGTCCCGCGGATCCGCGCGGCGCTCGAGTCGCTCGGAAGCAGCGAACACGCGGAGATCGCGAAGCGTCACCGAACGCTCTTCGCCACCACGCTCTTCTCGCGCATGGGCAGCGTGAACCCCGCCGTGAAGTTCCGCTACGTGCGAGAGGGGCTCGAGATCGTCGGCAACGACGAGAGCGCCGCCGAGGCGCGCGAGGTCTACGACTACTACAAGGACCTCGTCACGGAGATCCGCCTTGAGGCGCGCATCGACGGCGGCGACGTCGTCGGCCACGACGAGCCGTTCGGCCTCTTCGTCGACCTGCGCCACACGCGCGAGATCGAGCGCGAGTCGGGCGGCTTCGCCAAGTACCTCACGAATCAGAACAACCAGTCCTTCTCCTACAACTACGGCCGGCCCACGGAGAACTACCGCGACTCGTTCGAGGAGGCGGCGCGCGAGACGTTGAAGGAGCACTTCGAGGTCCTGTCGATCACCTTCAACCGTCCCGAGACGACCTCGATCGCCGAGCCCGAGTACGGCTGGCGCCGCACGCCCTACGCCTACCTGCTGCTCAAGCCGCGCGGGCCCGAAGTCGACAAGGTCCCGTCGCTGCGGCTCGACCTCGACTTCCTCGACACGTCGGGCTACGCGGTCCTTCCCGTCGAGTCCTCGGCGGTGGCGATCGACGCGCGCGGCAAGGGCGAGCCGCGTCCCTTCCGCGACCTGCACGTCACGCAGACGCTCGACGAGCGGCAGGCGAAGGAGGGCAAGCTCGTCCTCGAGATCAAGGCGAAGGCGCACGGCCTGCTGCCGGCGTGGAACGAGCTCGTCGACCTGCGCCCCGAGGGGTTCGACGTCGCGAAGGTCGACGACTCGCCGGTCTCGGTCGTCGAGTTCGACAAGGAGGCCGCCGCGACGGCGCTCCTGTGCGAGAGGAGCTGGATGATCTCGCTCGAAGGGCGGGCCGGCCTCGCGAAGCTGCCGACGAGCTTCGCGTTCGGCACCTCGAAGGTCGAAGGAGCGGAGCTCGACTTCCAGCGCTTCGTCGACGCCGATCTCGCCAAGGCCGAGCCGGTCGTCTCGCTCGAGCAGCGCTACGGCACGCGCCGCCCGGTCTGGCCGAAGATCGCGGGCTTCGGCGCGGCGGGAGTGGTGCTCGTTGTGGGCGTCGTGCTCCTGCTGCGTCGCCGTCCGCGGCGGGTCGAGGTCGGGCGGTTCCAGCGTCCGGCGAGCGTGACGCCGTTCACGACGATCGCGCTCCTGCAGGACATCGCGCGCGACGCGCCATTCCGCGACGGCGAACGGGAGGAGCTCGACGCGCAGATCGACGCGCTCGAGCGGTACTACTTCGTCGAGGAGGAGGGCGACGCCCCCGATCTCGACTCGATCGTGACGAGCTGGATCGAGCGGTCGAGATGACCGCCGGCCGCGCGGCGACGGCCGCTCACTCGGCGTCGCACTCGGCGAGCAGCTTCCGATAGGTCTTTCGCGCGAGGTCGTACGCCCGCTCGCAGGCGGCGCGGTCGCCCGGCTTGAGGCCGACCGATTTCGAGCGCCAGCACTGGTCGACGCCGTCGAGGCACCACTGGACGCTGCGGCGCGAAGCGCGGACCGGGCGGTCGGCGACGAGGACGTAGATCGGATTGGTGTGGGCGGCGGCGAAGATCCGGCAGGCGATCCAGCTGCTCCGCTCGATCGGGACGTCGAAGACGAGCGAGTGGATCGCGCCGTCGCCCTCGATCTCCTGGCGCGCGACGGCGCGGCCGTTCACGATGACCTCGACCGGGATCAGGAACGAATTCGGGTCGCGCGCGCGCTCGACGCTCCAGTAGGGTTTGGAGTCGATCGAGGTCTCGCGCACGCGACGAGCCGCGGCTTGATCGGCGTCGTGATCGTCCGCACCAGCGAGGAGCGCCGCGGCGTCGACGCGCACCTTCACCGTCGAAGGGTGTTCGATTCGCAACTCGCTCCCCTCCGTGCCGACCTGCCGGTCGTCGACGCGGAAGTCGAGGAGATGGGCGCGTCCGTCCGAGACGTAGGAGCGGCCGGCCCTCACCGCGGCGAGCCACGACGCGTAGTCGAGCCCGCCGTCGACCTTCGCGTAGATGCGTCCCATGCCGACGCGATCGCCGTAGATGCAGGGGAAGTCGGTCTCGCCGCTGATCTTCGTCCGGAAGCCGGCGTTGCTCGTGTGGTACCAGATCGAGAGCTCGAAGGGCCACGGCGTATCGCCGGCGGAGATGAAGTCGACGACGCCGTGGGCGACGTCGACCACGTACTCGTTGGCGCCGATGCCGTCGTAGCGCGGGACCTCGAAGCTCGGCAGCGCGCGGTCCTTCGTCTCGAGGCCGAAGCCCGAATGGCTGAAGCCGACGACGGCGCCCTGGCTCCTGCCCCACTTGAGGATCGGGAGGTCGAAGCTCGGCCACTCGTCGATGCGCGTGGTGCCGGGATAGTCGTCTTCGGTGAGGCCGAGCAGGCAGAGGTGGCCGGCGTGGCTCGAAGGGAAGCCGGAGACCTCGACGTCGTAGCGCATCAGGTTCGCGGCGGTCGACAGCGGGCTCACCTTCCCTTCGAAAAAGCTCTTCTGGTGGTACCAGCAGGGGCCCCAGCTCAGGACGCAGCCGACGTCGAGATCCTCGCCGACGATGTGGCGCAGCATGTCGGCCGGCCCGACGCCGCGGCTCGGATCGGTGTAGTGGGCGCAGCCGGCGGCGTGGACGTGATGGTCGCCGGAGTACCATCCGCGCGCGGCGGGATGGATCCAGCGGCGGAGCTCGAAGGTCGCGGTGGGCGTCGCGTCGCCGTGGTCGACGACGACGGCCTGCTCGTGGACGAGGTACTCGGGCCCGCGCGTGCAGCGGACGACGTAGCGCCCGGCCGGGAGTCGGATCGACTCGCCGTCGGCGCGGTAGACCTGCTCCTGGAAGAAGAAGTCGGGCGCGAGCCGCTTCGAGGGCGGCGGGTAGACGCGCCTGCGCTCGTCGCGCACGACGAAGGCGGCGGTCGTCGGCCGGCCCTCCTCGTCGAGGACGTGCAGCTTCAGGTCGAAGCTCGGCTCCACATGGAAGAGGACGGCCACCTCGTTGCGGAAACCGAGGTCGGCCGTGCCGGGACCGACGTGAAAGCTCACCGTCGCCTCGCGCTCTCCGGCGTCCCGGCTGAAGAGCTCGACGATCCGGTACTCGAGCGCAAGCCCCGAGAGCGCGCGGCTCAGCGGCGGCTCGACGAAGAGGCCGCCGTCGAGCCAGCGATCACGGACGTCGGCGGCCGTCAGCTTCACGGGAGGGTTCTCGCCGTCCTCCTGACGGTGGACCGGCTCCGCGTTGGGGCTCGAGAACTGGAGCGGCGCGGTGATCCCGGCCTCGTTCGCCACCTTCACGAGGAACGCCCGCCATCCCTGCTCGACGAGCACCGGATCGGCCGGCCCGCGCGCGACCTTCACCCGGCTCTCCGGATTGATTGTCACGCCGAAGAGGCAGTGGGGATCGAGCAGGCCTTGAGTCGCGCGCAGCGCCGCCGCCTCGTCGCTCGACGCGAGCGCGCGGCCAAGCGCCTCCCTCTCCGCCGCCGGGAGCAGCGGCTGCCCGATCGAGTCGAGCGCGGCGAGCAGCCGCCGCACCTGCGCCGCGAGCGGCTGCAGCGCGACACCCTCGACTCGCGGGAGCTCGTGGGACTGCGGCGGCGGCGGCGCGAAGGCTCCCGGCAAGAGACCGCCGACGGCCGCGGCCGCCAGCCACCACGCGCAGAACGGCTGCAGGCGACGGAGGCGCGCGGCGGCCACGAAACGGTGCAAGGCTCGTGTTCCCCTCCCTCGCCGCCTCACGGAGTGACGACGAGTCGCAGCATCGCAGAGGAGGTCCTGGCGCCGCCGGAAGGTGTCTGGCTGACGGCGGCGAAGAAGAGCGTCGTGCCCGCGTAGGGAGCCAGCGCACCGGGCGCCGCCGCGAGCGTCGCAGTCGCGTCGCCCGCGGAGTCGAGGACTCCATACTGGTTCGTGATCGGGAGCGGCGAGGCGCCCGCGGCAATCTTTTGGAAGAGCAGGTCCTGCGTCAGCGGGACGTCGACCTTGCCGAGGCGGCTCGGGCCGCGGCCGGTCGCCGACGCGAAGAGGGTGTACTTCCGTCCGCCTTCGGACGTCGGCAGGTCCAGGTTGAAGTGGGCCGTCCCGCCCGCGGCCGCCGAGATCGTCGGCACGTCGGCGACGAGGAACGGATCGAACTCGAATGCGTGAAGGGCGCCGTTGTGGTTGTTGTCCGAAGGATCACCGACGACGATCTCGGGGATCCCGTCGAGGTTGACGTCGTCCATGGCGCAGAGCGACCAACCGAACTCCGAGGCGGTCGACACCGGCGGGAGGAGCGTCGTGAGCAGCGCTCCGTCGGCGCCCGACACGAGGTAGGCACGGCCGCCGTACGCGACTCCCGGCGCGCCGACCAGCAGGTCGGGGACGCCGTCGCGGTCGATGTCGCCGGCGCGCGCGATCGCGCGACCGAAGAGGCCGCGCGGCTCGACGCCGTCGCGCCGCCACAGCTCCGCGCCGTTGGCGCCCGAGAGGGCGTAGATCGTCCCGCTCATGTCGCCGCCCGCGTCCGAGCCCGAGGCGCCGACGACCAGGTCCCCTCGTCCGTCGCCGTCGAGGTCGCCCGGTCCGGTGAGCGCGATGCCGAGCAGGTCGTGCGCGGCCTCGCCCTTCTTTCCGAAGAGGAACGCGCCACTCTTCCCCGAGTAGGCCATCGCCGCACCGCTCAAGCGCGCCGGTGGGTAGTCCTCATAGGGCGCGCCCGCGGCAAAGTCGGCGACGCCGTCGCCGTTGACGTCTCCCAGCGCCGTGACCGCGTAGCCGAGGCGGGTGCCGTAGTCCTTCGCGCGGACTTTGAGCAGCACCGTGCCCTTCAGCGACGAGATCAGCGAGACGGCGCCCGTCTTGTGGTCGAACTCCATGATCTGTGGCGAGCCGGCGACCACGTCGCGTGCCCCGTCCCCGTCCAGGTCATCGATCGAGTCGACCGACCAGCCGAGGTTCTGCTCCCATTCCGTTCCGCCGATCTCGCTCACGACGCCGAAGTTCGGATGGAGCGTCCAGTTGCTGCTGCGGATCGTGACGCGACCGCCGCCGAGCGGGGAGCCGGCGACGCCATCCCACGGCACTCCCTCGACCCTTTCCGGTCTTCCGTCGCCGTCGATGTCCCCGAGCGAGGTGAGCGGAGTTCCGATCCACCCCCAAGTGAACGCAGACAAGGCCATACCACTCTGGAAGGAGCCGTCGATGGTGCTGAGGTTCTTCCCCCACCAGTAAGGCGGGAACACGGCGAGAGGCTGACTGACGAGGAGCTTCTGCGTTCCGGTGGCGTCGTAGTCACCTTCGAACGCCATTGCGGTCCCCATTTCACACCAGGTGTCCTGGCTCTGGTTGGTCCAGAGATGACGCCAGCGGCCCCCGACGAGCGCGTCCGAGCGTCGCTTGCCGGCTTGATCGAAAGTCGGCGCGGTCGGAGACGGGGCCTCCGGATCGACGCGGATCGGGACGACGCTCGTCGCCGTGTCGCCGGAATCGTCCGCGACCGTGAGGACGGCCTGGAACGTCTTCGTCGCCAGCAGCGGCAGCAGTCCGTCGCGATGGTAGACGTGGGAGGCATTCACGTCGTTCTCGTCGAGGTGGATGGTGGGTGCGCCATCGCCCGGATCGATCGAGCGCGCGACGATCTGGCCGTCCGGATCGGCCGACTTCGAGGTGTCGAAGTTCACGACGAGCGGAGCGACCCCATCCACGACCGAGGCGGAGAGGACCGGAAGCGGAAGCTGGTTCGCCGGATTCACCGCTGCGACGTTCAGCAGGCGGTAGCCGGCGCTCTTGCAGGTGTCGCCTGGAATCGAAACGAGTCGGATGTTGACGGTGTCGCCCGGGACCGTCACCGTCCGGTTCTGGAGCTCGCGCCCCTTGAACGGCGAGCCGGCGATCTCATTGCCCGGGCCGTCCATGACGTGGAGGTCGTCGTGGGCACCCGAGACCGTGTTGAGGAATGTTCGCGTGTAGGCGTCGAAGGTGACCTTCAACTGCGCCGCACCAGGGATCGTGTACGACTTCGTCTCGTCGACCGAGTCGGCATAGGGACGAGCCGACATCAGGAACGGGCTCGACCACGGATAGGAGCTCTTGCTGCCCAGGACCTCCCGGATCGAGAAGACGCGGCGGATCACGTCCTCATGGACTCCGCCGAAGAGGTCCATGTCGGCCGGCAGGACGCAGCTCTCGAGGACCGTGAATGAGTCGTCGGTCGTCAAGACGTGATAGACGAGCTGCGTTGCGAGCAACTCGTTGACTGGTGTTCCGAGACGGAGTCGAATGTCCCAGAGTGCTCCAGAGATAAGACCACCGTCACGATGCGCGAAGTACCCAAGTTGAGACGAGGCCAGGTCATTCTCTGCGTTGAACTTCCAATCCCACCCGTTCGGGTGGCTGGAGTCTTCACTAAATGTTTGATCATTGAAAAAACTAGATCCAGCGTGATTGGCCAGGCCCTCGTCCAATGCCAAATTCGAATCGTTCGTTCCGTACTTAGCGTAGTCGAAGGGGTATCCATATGGACCAGTTCCACCGATCATGTGGTGAATCGCGTGGCGCTCCTCATGTAGTATTGTGTCACCTTCGGTTTGACTACCAAGGTAGTCAATGACAACCCATCGTTTGGCGGCGTCGTATGCTGCTGCTGGAAGTGTGCCACCCCCCCAATAATCGGAGTCGAATACGTCAAGTCGCTCCCGCGCGAGTTGTGCAAACCCGATAGAGTCGAGATAGGTCTTCGAGCGTTCTAGTTGATGGTAGGTCGTCGCCTGGCCCTCGAGGATGAATAGCACAGGATTGCCCGAACTCGGTGGATCATCAAACGCTGCTCGCGCAGACCGTTGCATGAAGTACATGCTGTAGAGACGCAGCGACTCCGAGGCGAGGTATCCATCCCCGACGAGGTCATGGACCGGCACCTTCACGGGGATCGGCGCTCGATAGTCGTTGGGATCGATGACGTATGCGGTTCCGTCCTTCCCGTCCTGTGGATGGGCGTACACCTGGCCGTCGATCCTGGCGAGAAGCGCCCCGGTGGCGCTGTCGACCTGCACCAGTCCTGACCAGCGCTTCTCGTCCGTCTCGATCATCGCCTCGGCCGCCAGCGCGACCCGCGCGACGCCGTCCTGCACCGCGATCCCCTCGGTCACGTTGGCGAGCCGGACTCCACCGTCGGCGATCCCCGACGCGGTCCATCCGGCACGCACTGCCTGCTCGATCCACGGCAGGTCTTCGGGCCTGTGCAGCCCGAGTCCCGTCCGCTGCTGCTCGATCAAGCCGTCGAAGTCATTGCAGGTCCGATTGGCGATCGACGTGAGGAGCCCGGTCCGCCCGAAGACGAGCCGCATCCCGCGTTCGAAGACGACGCGGCCGCCGCACTCCTCGTGGTAGTCGACCGTCGCGCAGGTGTCCCACACGCGGGCGCGGTCGAAGACGAGCTTGCCGCCGTTCAGCCCCTCCTCGAAGAGATCGCGGTTCGCCGCGAGCAACGCGTCCGCAAACCGCCGGATCGCCTCCTCGCCCATCCCCTCGCTTCCCGGCGGCCGCGGCAGCGCGATGCCGCGGATCGCGTAGACCTTCTCGATCGGATGGGCCGCCGGCTCCTGCGCGAGCTGCACCTGAAAGTCGCGCAACCGGAGCGGATCAGCCTGCTTCGGCCCGACGAGCGTCCGTTGCTGCGGCACGAAACAGAGGAGGCCCACCGCGAGAGCGTGCGCGACCATCGCCGATCCTCCTCGACGCGAATGGCCCGGGATTCTCCGCCCGAGGGCCGGAATCCGCAATCGGACACGCGCCCCGCTGCCCGCTCCTCCGCGGCTGCGTCTTGCGGTCACGAGACAAGGCATCGAGAATCCGCGCCATGAACGTCCGCCTCGATGACCTGAAGCAGCTACCTCTCGCGCAACGGGTCCAGCTCGTCGAAGACCTCTGGGACAGCATCGCCGCCGAGCTCGAGTCGGTCCCGCTCTCCGACTCGCTGAAGGCCGAGATGGACCGCCGGCTCGAGGAGTACCTCAAGGATCCCTCGAGCGCGCTCTCGCTCGAGGAGGTCCGGAAGCGGATGAAGGAGCGCCGGTGAAGATCCGCTTCTCGCCCGCCGCGGGGCAGGAGCTGATCGAAGCGCGCACCTGGTACGACGAACGCAGGGAGGGACTCGGCGAGGAGTTCCAGCATTCGTTCGACGCCGCGGCCGAGGCGATCAGCCGCCATCCGACGCGATACGCGATCGCCTACAGCTCGCGACGTCGCGTGTTCATTCGCAGGTTCCCCTACTTTCTCGTCTACGAAGTCGTCGGCGACACCGTCGTCGTGCTCGGCTGCGTTCACTGCGCCAGGAATCCCGCCGTCTGGCGAAAGCGGTAAGGCGGCGGCCGCGAAGACGCCTGCGTGAGCCGATCCAGTTCAATAGACTTCACTCTCGATTCGATGGACCGCCTTCGAGACGAGCTTGACCGCCAGCATCGGCGCGCCGTGACGCGCCGCCACTTCCTGCGGAGCGCGTCGCGGCTCTCGCTCGGCGCGATCGCGCTCAACGAGCTGCTGGCGAAGGAGGCACGAGGTGGAGTCGATCGCCAGGCGCTCGACCATCCGCTCGCGGTCAAGCCGCCGATGTTCGCGCCGAAGGCGAAGGCGGTCATCCACCTCGACATGGCGGGCGCGCCGCCGCAGCACGACCTCTTCGACTGGAAGCCGAAGCTGGTCGAGCTCCACCTGCAACCCTGTCCCGACGAGGTGCTAAAGGGCCAGAGCTTCGCCTTCATCAAAGGGCGGCCGCTGATGCTCGGCACGCCCTACAAGTTCGCGCAGCACGGCGCGAGCGGCGCGTGGGTGAGCGACCTGCTGCCCAATATCGGCTCGATCACCGACGAGCTCTGCATCGTGCGCTCGATGCGGACGACCGAGTTCAACCACGCGCCGGCCGACCTCTTCATGCACACTGGCGATCGCAACGCGGGCGCGGCGGCGATGGGGGCGTGGGCGACGTACGGGCTCGGCAGCGAGAACCAGGACCTGCCGGGCTTCGTCGTGATGATCTCGGGCGGCTCCGATCCCACTGCGGGGAAGAGCGCCTGGTCGAGTGGCTTCCTGCCGTCGGTCTACCAGGGCGTGCAGTGCCGCAGCGGCAGGGAGCCGGTCTTCTTCGTGAACGACCCGCCCGGCATGTCGCGCGAGACGCGGCGCGCGACGCTCGACGCGCTGAAGAAGCTGAACGAGCTCGAGCACGAGAAGGTCGGCGACCCGGAGACGCTCACGCGCATCGCGCAGTACGAGCTCGCCTATCGCATGCAGCTCTCGGTGCCCGAGGTGATGGATCTCGGCAGCGAGCCGCCGGAGGTCCTCGAGCTCTACGGTGCGAAACCGGGCGAGTCGAGCTTCGCCAACCACTGTCTGCTCGCGCGCCGGATGGTCGAGCGCGGCGTGCGCTACGTCCAGCTCTTCGACTGGGGCTGGGACGTGCACGGCACCGGCGCGGGCGATGACATCCTGGAGCAGCTCCCGAAGAAGTGCCTCGAGACGGACCGGCCGGTCGCGGCGCTGATCAAGGACCTCAAGCGGCGCGGGCTGCTCGACGAGACGCTCGTCGTGTGGGGCGGCGAGTTCGGCCGCACCGCGATGAACGAGGCGCGCGACGGCAGCCGGTTCCTCGGCCGCGACCACCACCCGCACTGCTTCACGATCTTCCTCGCCGGCGCCGGCGTGAAACGCGGCGTCACGATCGGCGCCACCGACGACTTCGGATACCACATCACCGACAACCCGATCGACGTTCACGACCTGCAGGCCACGATCCTCCATCTCCTCGGCCTCGACGCCCACAAGTTCAGCTACCCCTACAAGGGCCTGAACCAGCGCCTGATCGGCCCCGCCGACGACCCGCGCGTGCGCGACGAGCTGCTGGCCTGAGGCGGCCGCATGAACGTCGTGCTGCTCGTCCGACTCGCGCTCGCTGCGGTGCCGCCCGCCGCGCAGGACGGATGGACCGAGCCGTTCGACGGCAAGAGCCTCGACGGCTGGATGGCGCACGGCGGCGCCGCGAAGTTCCAGGCGTTGGACGGCGCGATCGTGGGCGAGTCGGTCGCGGGGACGGGGAACAGCTTCCTCTGCACGCGGCGGGAGTACGGCGACTTCGAGCTCGAGCTCGAATACCTCGTCGACCTCGCGCTGAACTCCGGCGTGCAGGTTCGCAGCGAGGTCTTCCCCGACGCGCGCACGCTCGTCGTCGACGGCAAGGAGATCCGGCTCGAGGCCGACCGCGTGCACGGCTACCAGGTCGAGATCGACATGGATCCCGTGCGCAATCGCTGGTGGTCGGGCGGCCTCTACGACGAGGCGCGACGCGGCTGGCTCTGCCCGGCCGGCGACGAGAAGGCGGCGGCTGGCGCCGCGTTCACCGTGCAGGGGCGGAAGATCTCCAGGGATGGCGAGTGGAATGCTCTGCGCGTCGTCGCCCGCGGGCCGCGGATCGAGACGTGGCTCAATGGCGAGGCTCGCGCCCGCATCGACGACGGGCTGACGCCGCGAGGGTTCATCGCGCTGCAGGTCCACGGCGTCGGCAGCGATGCCGCGAAGGCCGGGCTCGCGGTCCGGTTTCGCCGCATCAGGATCCGGGAGCTCGAGCGCGCCGCGACCGAAGCGACCGACGCGAACTCGACTCCGCCGAACTCGCTCACCGATGCCGAGCGGCGCGAAGGCTGGCGCCTGCTCTTTGACGGCCGGACCACGGACGGCTGGCGCAGCGCGACCTCCGACTCCTTCCCCGCGAAGGGCTGGACGATCGGCGATGGGCTCCTCACCGTGCAGGGTGCGAGCGGCGCGGAGTCGGCCGGCGGCGGCGACCTGCTCACGCGCGAGCGGTTCGGCAGCTTCGAGCTCGTCGTCGACTTCAAGATCACGCCGGGCGCCAACAGCGGCATCAAGTATTTCGTCCAGCCCGACCTCGCGCCGATCGACGGCACGGGCGCGAAGGTCGCGGCCGGCTCCGCGATCGGCTGCGAGTTCCAGCTCCTCGACGACGAGCGCCATCCCGACGCGCGCCTCGGTCGCGACGGCAACCGGACGCTCGCGTCGCTCTACGACCTGATCCCGGCAGCGTCGGCGAAGAAGGCGAACCCGGTCGGCGAGTGGAACACCGCCCGCATCGTCGCGCGCGGCGCGCACGTCGAGCACTGGCTCAACGGCGAGAAGGTCCTCGAGTATGAACGCGGGTCGGATTCGTTCCGCCGGCTCGTCGCCGAGAGCAAGTACCGGAACGTTCCCAATTTCGGCGAGTGGCCGGACGGCCACGTCCTGCTCCAGGACCACGGCGACGAGGTCTCCTTCCGCAACCTCAAGATCCGAGTGCTCCGCCCATGAACCGCCGAAACGGCAGCCGCCCGACCCGCCGCGGTTTCCTCGTGACCGCCGCGCGCGGAGGCGCCGGACTCCTCGTCTTCCGGAGCTTCCCGTCCCGGACTCTCGCCGCCGCGATCCCCGCGAGCGAGCGGATCCAGGTCGCGCAGATCGGCTGCGGCCGCATGGGCCGCGGCGACATGGAAGGGGTGATGAAGCACCCGCTCGCGCGAGTCGTGGCGGTGTGCGACCTCGATTCCACGCGCCTCGCGGCGGGCCGGACTCTCGCGGAGGAGTTTTATCGGAAGCAGGGCGAGACAGCCGTGTCGGTGCGGGCGTTCCGCGACCACCGCGAGCTGCTCGCGCAGAAAGACGTCGACGCCGTCGTCGTGAGCACTCCCGACCACTGGCATGCCCTCGTCGCCGTCGAGGCGGCGATCGCGGGCAAGCACCTCTACGTCCAGAAGCCGGTCACCTACGACGTCGCCGAGGCGATCGCCCTTCGGAAGGTGGTCCACGCGAAGGGCGTCGTGCTGCAGACCGGATCGCAGCAGCGCTCGGAAGAACCGTGGAGCTCGTTCCGGGTCGCGAGCGAGCTCGTGCGAAACGGCCGCGTCGGCCGGTTGAAGACGATCCGGATCGGGCTCGGCATCGACGCGCCGAGCGGGAAGCGGCCCGCCCCGATGGAGGTCCCGCCGAACCTCGACTTCGAGCGCTGGCTCGGCGCGGCGCCGGAGCAGCCTTACATGGAAGGGCGCGTCCATCCGCAGGAGAGCCTCACCGGTCGCCCCGGCTGGATCACGACCGAGGAGTTCGGGCTCGGGATGATCACGAACTGGGGCGCCCACCACGTCGACGTCGCGCAGTGGGCGATGGGCCAGGAGCTCGGCGGCCCGCTCGCCGTCGAGGCGCGCGCCGACTTCATGACCGACGACCTCTGGACGGTCCACCGCTCCTATCACGTCGAGATGGACTATCCCGGCGGCGTTCGAGTGATCCTCGACGACGGCTTCGAAGTGGGGCTCAAGTTCGAGGGCGACGACGGCTGGATCTTCTGCACGCGCGACGGCGACGCAGTCCTGCGCGCCAGCGATCCGAAGCTCCTCGCGCCGCTCGGGGCGGGCGCGACGCGCTGGCCGCCGAGCCGCAACCACTACTTGAACTGGCTCGAGAGCGTGCGCGATCACGTCGATCCGGTCGCGCCGATCGACCACTCGGTGCGCAGCCTCGAGGCGTGCTACGCGGCGTGGGGCGCCATGAAGCTCAAGCGCCCGCTCCGCTGGGACGCGGCGCGCGAACGCTTCTCCGACGACGCCGCGGCCGACGCGATGCTCCGCCGCAAGCCGCGCAGGAGCGAGTTCGACGTCACCGAGGTGATGAGGAAGGCCGGCCTCGGCGGGCCCGGACCGCGGTGAAGGCTGGTTCCCCGGTCGCTCGCTACTCTTCGGTCATGCGCCGCCTGGCACGAAGAAAGTCGGCACGGACTCCGCCGCCGGTCGCGCCCCCGGTGCTCGACGAGATCGCGGCGCTCCTCGATCCCTACCGGACCGCGTGGCTCGCGTTGACTCCCGGCGAACGGCTGGTGCGCTCGTGGAAGCTGCGCCGCAGGCTCGCCGACCCGCAGGCCGCGCACGATGCAAAGTCTCTTCCAGAGCTTTGAGAAGCACGCGGTCCGCTACCTCCTGATCCGCGGCCAGGCCGCGATCCTCTACGGCGCGTCGACGTTCTCCGAGGACGTCGACGTCTGGCTCGATCCTGCGGCGGCCAACGTCGCCCGATTCCTGCGCGCGCTCGCGGCGGTCGAGGCCACGGCCTACAAGCTCTCGCCTCCGATGACGCGGCGCAACGTGAACCTGGGCCACGGATTCCACTTCCTGGTGCCGGACGCGGGCGGCGCGATCTACCTCGACGTCATGCCGCGGCCGCCGCGAGTGGGCGCCTTCGCAGCCTCGTATCGCCGGCAACGCGTCATGGAGACGCCCATGGGGCGTCTCTCCGTCGTCGGGATCGAGGATCTGGTCGAGCTGAAGAAGACGCGCCGGCTCGCGGACTACGACGTGATCACCAACCTCGTCGCGATCTGCGTGGGGAAGGAGCCGCGGCCCAGCCGCGTGCTGCTCAAGTGGGCGGCGCGCAACGCATTCCGGGCCTCCGATCGCTTGGCCTACCTGCGTCTCCTCGGACGGCGGCGGAGCGCGTCGGCCTGCCACGCCGAACTGCTGCGCGAGCTGTCGCGGCTGCAGAGGCGCGACACGAGCCACTGGTCAATCGTCACGGAGGATCTTCGCCGCCTGGGTGCTCGCGGCGGGCTCCTGGCGCCGGGCACGCCGGTGCGGGAGCTCTTCGCCGGGTGAGTCGCGTCATGCGAGCTGCTGGATCCGCCACGCCACGACGTCGAGCCGCCGCGCGAAGTGCAGCAGCGGCGCGGTGCTCGGAGTCGGGAGCCCGTGCGCGGCGAGCATCGTGTTGCGCGAGACGTCGGCTTCGGCGGGCTGAAGCGGCCAGGGCGGGTGGTCGATCTCGCCGCGCCAGAGGCGGCCGTCGGGACTTTGCGAGTAGAGGCAGGAGCGCGCGGTGAGGAAGCGCTCGAGCGTGTAGGGCCGCGCGGCGAAGGTCGGACCGGTCGGGCGGTAGCGCGCGGCGAAGGCGGCCGGTCGCGCGCCCGGATGAATGCGCTCGCTCGAGTAGTCGATCCGGCCGTCGCGTTCGCGGCAGCTCATGGCGGCGTGGAAGTAGGGCAGATGGAAGGTCGCGCGCGCGGCGCGGACGGCGAGCGAGCGCGCCGCGTCGAGGCTCAGGAACCAGACGCCCGGCTTGCCGTCGCGCGTGATGTAGGTGCGGACGTTGAGCTCGGGGAACGCCGAGAGCCACGGCAGCGGCGGCACGAGGCGCGGACGGACGGCGGTCATCCGGAACGGGACGACCGCGATCCAGGCGCTCCCGTCGAATCGGTCGATCTCGAGCTCGGCGGGTACTTTCCCTTTCAGCGCCGCCGGCTCGATCGGCCAGTGCATGAAGAGCAGATCGTGCCAGCGCATCGCCAGCGCCCACGGCCGGGAGGGGCGCGGCCACGAACGATCGAGCGACGGCGGCGTTTCCATGGCTCGGAGGAGCGGATCATGACGTGGAATCACGGCGGACGATGGCTCGGGTTCGCGGCGATCGCGCTCGTCACGACCTCGCGGACGGAACCGGCGCGCGCCCCGACTCCGGCAAGCCTCGTCGCGGCCGCGCGCGCCCTGGACGACCGCGCCTGGCGGGACTACCTCCACCTGCGCGAGATCCTCCTCGCGCGCGGATTCGCCGGCCGCTGGATCGCCATCGTCGACGGACAGATCGTGCCGCGCGTCGGCGACGAGGTCGCGCCGCAGGAATCGATCGAGGCGCTGCAATTACTCGTCGATCCCGGCCACGAGGGCGCGCTCCACCGCTACCTCTTCCGCATCGGCGAGGAGGGCGAGGCGGCCTACCACTACTACGCGCCGAACCTCCCGTGGAGCGACGCGCTCGGCGTCGGTCTCTTCCGCGCGACCTTCCTCCACGAGAACGGCAGCGACGTCGTCTTCGGCCCGGGCCGCGTCTACGCCACTCGCGGCGAGAGGAAGCACAGCTGGGCCTACGGCGAGAAGGGGATCGACCTCGTGCTCGCGGATCCGACCGGCTCGAGCTCGCTCGCCGCGATCGTGACGCCGAGCTCGGCCTGCGACGGCACCTTCGTCCTCTCGAGCGAGACGGCCGCGATGCTCGGCCTCGAGAAATTCGAGATTCCCGGCACCTGCTGGTACGGACCTGAGGGCAGCGAGCGCTTCGCCTGCCGCCGCGCGCGCGTGCGCTGGCGCGTTCCCGAGCTCGGCGTCGACGCGCTGATCCCGGTGGCGATCTGGCCGCCTCGGCCCGTGGCGCTGCCGGCGCCGCGTTGACGCGGCGCGCGCGGTGATACGCTCGCGCTCCACGGAGGAAACGATGCGACGCAGACTCGGATCGATCGCGCTCGCGCTCACGGTGGCGGCGGCGACGGGATGCGCTCTCCCATCCCCGCGCATGTCGGCGGTCTCGGCGGAGGCCGCCTCGGGCTTCGCCGGTCGGGTCGAGCGCAAGCTCGTGCGCAACGGCCAGCTCGAGCTCGACGTCGCCTCCTTCGAGGAGTCGAGCGCCGCGGTCGAGAAGATCGTCGGCGAGGCCGACGGCTTCGTCGAGCTCGCGACCACGGGCGACGAGAGCGCGACGCTGCGCTGCCGCGTGCCGGCGCCGCAGCTCGAGACGACGATGGCCCGGCTCGCGAAGCTCGGCGACGTCACGCGCCGCTCCCTCTCGTCGCAGGACGTGACCGAGCATTGGTTCGACCTCGAGACGCGCCTCAGGAACGCCGTCGCGCTGCGCGACCGCCTGCGCGACCTTCTCGAGCGCGCGAAGGACGTGGCCGAGGTGCTCGCCGTGGAGAAGGAGCTCACGCGCGTCCAGACCGAGGTCGAGTCGCTGCAGGGTCAGTTCGACCGGCTCAAAGGCCAGGTCGAGCTCTCGGCGCTGACCGTCGAGCTGCACCATGGGCGCGTCCTCGGTCCGCTCGGCTACGTCGGCTACGGCCTCTGGTGGGTCGTCGAGAAGCTCTTCGTGATCCGATGAACCGTGTCGCGTGCCGCCGCGTCGCTACTTCGGCGGCTCCGCCGCGAGTGGCTCGATCTTCAAGTCGTCGAACCAGGTGACGCTGTCGGACTTGGTCCAGACGCCGATCTTGCCCGCCTCGGTGAAGGTCGCGTCGTCGCCTTCGAAGAGCTGCTTGCCGTCGAACGAAACCTTGAAGTGGTCGCCGCGCACCTCGAGGGCGAGCGTGTGCCACTCGCCGGACGTGACCTTCGCCTTCTCGCCGGCGAACTGCTTGCGCGCGCCCTTCACGACCTTGTAGAGCCGGACGTTGTCCTCGAGCGCGTTCGCGCGAGCGATGTAGTAGTTGTCCTTGTCCGTGGTTCGGACGACGAGCCCGGCCGCGCGATCGACCTTGCCGTCGACGGCCTTGAAGCGCGTCGTGACCCGCACGTCCTTCCCGCTCCACTTGTCGTAGACGCAGAGCGGGAAGCGGGCGTCGGTGTCGTCCGTCGTCGACTGGACGAGCGCCTGTCCCTTGCCGTCGGCGTCCTTCTGCACCGCGAAGGCCGGCGCGGGCCCGCCGCCGGTGAGCGCGACGGTGAAATCCTTGGGCGTCGCGCCGACCGCGTCCTTCTCGAAGTCGAACACGATCGGCTCGGGCGCCTTCGGGGGCGGGGGCGGCTTCGGCGGATCCTGCGTTCCTGCCGCGCACACGATCCCGAGCACCAACAGCGTCGGAACGATCCGATTCATGGCATCCCTCCATCCTTCGTTCCAGCGAGCGGGAGGCGGACGCGAAACGTCGCGCCGCCGCCCGCCGTGTCGGAGAGTTCGATGCGGCCGCCGTGCGCCTGCGCGATCCAACGCGCGATGGCGAGCCCGAGCCCCGCGCCACCGCGTGTACGCGAGCGTGCCGGGTCGACGCGGTAGAAGCGCTCGAAGATCCGCTCGCGGTGTTCCGCCGGGACGCCGGGCCCGTGGTCGACGACCTCGGCGATCGCCGCGCCGTCGCCTCGCGCGACCGCGACCTGGATCTCGCTGCCCTCGGGGCCGTGTTCGATCGCGTTGTCGAGGAGGTTCTGCAGCGCCTGGCGCAGCAGCACGGGATCGCCGCAGACCTCGACCGCGACCGCCGCATCCACGCGCAGCGACTGGCGTTTCTCCTCGGCGAGCACGAGCAGCCGGTCGGCGATCTCGCGCGCGAGAGCCGCGAGATCGCAGCGCTCGCGCCTCGGCCGCAGGTGGCCGGCGTCGCCGCGCGCGAGCAGGAGCAGGTCGTCGACCAGCCGCGTCAGCCGGTCGACCTCCTCGAGCATGCTGCCGATCACCTCGCGCTGCTCTTCCGGCGACGGCGCCGAGCGCAGCGCGACCTCGCCGACGCTCCTGAGAGCCGTGAGCGGCGTGCGCAGCTCGTGCGACGCGTCGGCCGTGAATCGTCGGAGCTGCTCGAAGGAGCGCTCGAGCCGGGCGAGCATCTCGTTGAACGCGGCGGCGAGCCGGCCGAGCTCGTCGTCGGGGTGGGCGACCGGGAGGCGCTCGGTCAGCCTCTCGGCCGTGAGCTCGCGCGCCCGCTCGGTCAGCCGAGCGACGGGCGCGAGCGCCCGCCGCGCGAGGAAGAGGCCGCCCGCCGCGGCGAGCGCGACGCCGAGCGGAACGCCGAGCAGCAGCACGAGGCCGAGCTCCGCGAGCTCGTCGTCGAGCCGCTCCTGCGAGCGGGCCGCCTCGACGACGATCTCGTGCTCGCCGACGCGGAACGGCCGTCGCATCGTGCGGACGGAGATGCCGTTGGCGAGGACGTGCGACGCCGGACCGAAGCGCGGGTGCGCGGCCGCCGCCTCCCGCGTCGCGAGCTCGGCCTGCGTCGCGACGGACTGCCGCAGCGCGAGGCTTCCGTCGCCGCGCCGCACCTCGAACCACGGCAGCCGCTCGAGGTCCTCCTGCTCGTCGTCGTCGGCGAGCCGCACGCCGCCGTCGGACGTCAGCGCGAGCAGCGGGCCGATCACCTCGAAGTCCTCGTGCAGTTTGTCGTCGAGTTGATCGAGCCCTTCATGACGGACCCAGCTCCATACGCCGGCCGCGTAGCCGAGCAGCACGAGCGCAAGAACGCCCGCGTACCACAGCGTGAGGCGGAAGCGGATGCTGGTCGGACGCAGGCGGCGCGTCATGGCGTCGCCTCGCGCACGACGAAGCCGATCCCGCGCAGCGTGTGCAGCAGCCGGCGCGCGGGGTCGCCGTCGATCTTTCGGCGCAGCCGCGCGACGTAGACGTCGATCACGTTGTCGAGCGTCGCGTCGCGCCGCGCCAGCTTCCAGACGTCTCGCGCGAGCATCTCGCGCGAGACGTGGCGGCCCTGGTGCAGGAGCAGGTACTCGAGCAGCTCGAACTCGCGCAGGGTGAGCTCGACCTCGCGGCCGCCGCGCGCAACGCGCCGGCCCACGCGATCGAGCTCGAGATCGCCGGCGCGCAGGAGCGTCGCCGCCTCGCCCTTTCCGCGCCGCAGGAGCGCGCGGATGCGGGCGGAGAGCTCGGCGAGCGCGAACGGCTTGACCAGATAGTCGTCCGCGCCGGCGTCGAGCCCCGTGATCTTGTCCTCGATCGCGTCGCGCGCCGTCAGGATCAGGACCGGCGTCCTCGTCTCGCGCCGCCGCAGCGCCGCGAGCACCTCGAGCCCGCTGCGGCCGGGAAGCATCCAGTCGAGCAGCACGAGATCGAACTCGCGCGCGCTCGCCAGGAAGAAGCCCTCCTCGCCGGTCCGTGCGATGGTGACGTCGTAACCGTCGGCGCCAAGCCCCTGCGCGAGCGCCTGGCTCACCTTCGCCTCGTCCTCGACGACGAGGATGCGCGCGTCCGCCCGTTCCACAGCGCGGCGGATGATAGGAGCGCGATCGTCGTCTCCGCGACTCCGGCACGCTGAAAAGGAATTCAGGAAGCGTTCAGTGGCGCCGCAGTGCGCGCCGGCGTAACACGGCGCCCTGTTTCGCGGCGGATCGCCGCAACCCGGACAGGAGGATTCGCATGAAGTCGATCACGAAGTGGCTGACGGCGGCGCTCGCCGTCCTCGTCGTCGTGCTGGTGGCGAACGGCGCGGCGGCGTTGCGCGCGCAGGAGAAGCCGCACGGCAAGCCGGCGATGACGAAGGAGCAGGCGGCCAAGGCCTACGCCGAGCGGATCGCGATGTTCAAGAAGACCTTCCCGACGGCGAAGGTCTCGCTCGCGGCGGCGCTCGCCACCGTCGAGAAGCAGGAAGCGAAGAGCAAGATCCACTCGGTCGAGTACACGCTCACCAAGGAAGGCAAGCTGACCATCGAGGTCGGCCTCCTCGCGGGCGACAAGTTCGCCGCGGTCTACGTCGATCCCGACACCGGCAAGGCGTCGGCCGCGAAGTCCCATGAAGAGGAAGAGGACGACGAGGAGGAAGGCGAGGAAGAGGACGAAGAGGGCGAGGAGCACGGAAAGGGCGGGAGCTGACTCGAACCGGATCGTCATGATGCGCGGCGGCGAAGAAGGAGAATCGAATGATGAACGCACTGACGCGCCGGGACGTGCTCGCGCTCGCCGCGCAGGGTGGCGCTGCGATCGCGGCCGCCCACGCGCCGCCCGGAGCTCTCGCGATGCAGGACGCCAAGCCCGCCGCCGCGCCGTCGCCGCCCGCCTATTCCGGGACGCACGCGGTCGTTCCGCTGCCGTTCGATCCCAAGGCGTTGAAGGGCCTGTCCGAGAAGCTGCTCGTCTCGCACCACGACAACAACTACGCCGGCGCGGTGAAGCGGCTGAACCAGATCGAGCAGGAGATCGCGGCGCTGCCGAAGGACGCGGCGCCGTTCAAGATGGGCTCGCTCAAGCGCGAGGAGCTGATCGCCCGCAACTCGATGGTGCTGCACGAGCTGTACTTCGGGAACCTGGGCGGCGACGGGAAGCCGGACGGCGGGATCGTCGATCTCCTGCACGGGCGCTTCGGCTCGTTCGCCGCGTGGGAGCAGGAGTTCCGGCTCACCGGCAAGTCGCTCGGCGGCGGGTCGGGCTGGGTCGTGCTGGGATGGGATGCGCACCGCGGCGCGGTCCACCACTACTGGCTGTTCGACCACACCCACAGCCCGGCGGGCGTCGTGCCGCTCCTCGTGATGGACATGTTCGAGCACGCCTATGCCATGGACTTCGGCGCCAGCGCGGCCGGCTACATCGACGCCTGCTTCCAGAACCTGAACTGGACCGAGGTGCAGCGGCGAATGGATGCCGTGAGCGGGAAGTGAAGTCCGCGCTGCTCGCCGCGGCGATCGCGTCGCAGGAGACGCCGACCTACGCGCCGCTGCGGATCCCGGAGGGCGTCGCGCGGCCGGTCGTCGACGGCGTGCTCGACGAGCCCGTGTGGCAGCAGGCTCCGCTGCTCTCCGAGCTGCGCCAGGTCGAGCCGGTCGGCGGAGCCGTGCCGACCGAGGCGACCGAGGTCCGCATCGTCTACGACGACGCATCGATCTTCGTCGCGGTGCTCTGCCGCGACTGCGACCCGGCGACGATCCGCGCCACGCAGCGCCGACGCGACGGTCCACTGATGACCGACGACAGCGTCTCGCTCTTCTTCGACACGTTTCTCGACCGCCGCAACGCCTTCTACTTCGGCGTCGGCGCGGGCGGGTCGATGCTCGACGCGCTCGTCGCCAAGAACGGCGCCGAGTTCAACCGCAACTGGGACGGGATCTGGGACGCGGCGGCGCGCGTGACGAGCGAGGGCTGGATCGCAGAGTTCGAGATCCCGTTCGAGACGCTCTCGTTCCCGGCCGACGCCGGCAGGTGGGGCTTCAACGTCCAGCGCCGGATCCGGCGCCGCAACGAGCAAGCGCGCTGGTCGAGCCCCGACCCCAACGTCGACTTCGACTGGGTCGCCAACGCCGGCACGCTCACCGGCCTGCACGGGATGAAGCAGGCGCTCGGCATCGACGTCGTCCCTTTCGCGGTCGACACCTACGCGCGCGATCGCGGGACCGATCGGGAGTACACCAACGGCAACGCCGGACTCGATCTGTACTGGCGCATGACTCCGAGCTTCAAGCTCTCGCTCTCGGCCAACACCGACTTCGCCGAGACCGAGGTCGACGAGCGGCAGGTCAACCTCACGCGCTTCCCGCTCTTCTTTCCCGAGAAACGCCGCTTCTTCCTCGAGGACGCGAGCAACTTCGTCTTCGCGCAGGGCGAGGACGCCTCGGTCCTCCCGTTCTTCAGCCGTCGCATCGGCCGCGACGACTCCGGCGACGAGATCCCGATCCTGCTGGCGAGCAAGCTCACGGGCCGCAACGACGAATGCTCGCTCGGGCTCCTCGAGGTCGAGACCGACAGCCATCACGACGTCGAGCGCAAACACCTGCTCGTCGGCCGCTACGAGCAGAACCTCTTCGAGCAGTCGACCGCCGGCCTGATCTTCGCCCACGGCGACCCGACCGGCGACGCGCGCAGCAGCACCTACGGCGCCGACTTCAACTATCGGACGGACGCCTGGCTCGGCGACGACAACTTCCGCGTCGGCGGCTGGTTCCTCCGCTCCGCGACCGACGGCGTCGACGGCCGCGACAAGGCCTACAGCGCGCGCGTCTTCTATCCCAACGACGAGGTCGAGGCCGGCTTCGGCGTCACGATGATCGAAGAGCAGTTCGATCCCCTGCTCGGCTTCGTGCCGCGCGTCGGAGTCAAGGAGTATCAGTGGCAGGCCGCCTATGCGCCGCGCCTCAACACCGAGCGCGTGCGCCAGATCTTCTTCGAGGTCGAGCCCTCGGTGGTCACCGACTTCGGCAATCGGACGCAGACGTCGGAGCTGGACGTCAAGCCGTTCGGGATCGAGACGCAGGAGGGCGACGAGGCGGCGCTCCACGTCCGGCGCGTCTACGACCATCTCGACGACGACTTCGAGATCGCCGACGGCGTGGTGATCCCGGCCGACGGCTACCGCTTCACGCGCTACGGCGGATCGATCGAGACCTCGAGCGGCCGCCCGTTCACGTTCGAGGCGGGCGTGAACTTCGGGAGGTTCTACGGCGGGCGCGAGACGAGCTACTCGGTCGCGCTCGACTTCCGGCCCGACCCGCTCGTCACCGGCGGCGTCGACTTCGAGCAGGAGGAGGTGCGCCTGCCGGGCGGCAGCTTCAGCGTGCGCGTGACCCGGCTGCGGGTCAATCTCCAGTTCAGCCCGCGGCTCGTCTGGTCGACCCTCGTTCAGCACGACACCGAGAGCGACGACCTCGGCCTGAACAGCCGCCTGCGCTGGATCCTCAAGCCCGGCCGCGAGATGTTCGCCGTCGTGAACCAGGGCTGGTTCTGGAGCAGCGACCGCTTCGCCCAGACCGAGACGCAGCTCGCGCTCAAGGTCGGGTACACCTTGCGGTTCTAATGGCGACCGACCCGACGCGCCCGACCGTCCCGTTCCGGGACGCCTTCCGCTTCTGGCTGAAGCTCGGCTTCATCAACTTCGGCGGGCCGACCGGCCAGATCGCGATCATGCACCAGGAGCTGGTCGACAAGCGCAAGTGGATCAGCGAGCGGCGGTTCCTGCACGCTCTCAACTACTGCATGCTGCTGCCGGGGCCCGAGGCGCAGCAGCTCGCGGTCTACGTCGGCTGGCTGCTCCATCGCACGCTCGGCGGGCTGATCGCCGGGATCTTCTTCGTGCTGCCGGGCGCGGCGCTGATGCTCGCGCTCTCGTGGAGCTACGCGGTCCACGGCAACGTCGCGTGGGTCGCGGCGACCTTCTACGGGCTGCGCGCGGCGGTCATCGCCATCGTCGCCATCGCGGTACTCCGGATCGGCTCGAAGGCGCTCAAGAACCGCGTGATGGTCCTGATCGCGGCCGCGTCGTTCGTGGCGATCTTCCTCTTCAAGGCTCCCTTCCCGGCGATCGTCGTCGGCGCCGGCGTCGTGGGACTCGTCGGTGGGCGATGGTGGCCGCGCTGGTTCGCCGTCTCGGCGGGACACGGCGGCGGCGCGGCCTCCGGCGCCGTGCTGCACGACGACGAGCCGCCGCCGGCTCACGCGCGGCCGGGTCTCTGGCGGCTGATCCGCTGCGTCGCGCTCGGAGTCACGCTCTGGCTCGGGCCGCTGCTGCTGATCGCCTGGTGGGAGCGGTCGCGCGGCGGGAGCAGCGGCAGCGGTGCCAGCGGTGTGCTCGAGCAGGAGGCGATCTTCTTCAGCAAGTGCGCGATGGTCACGTTCGGCGGCGCGTACGCCGTGCTCGCCTACATCAGCCAGGCGGCGGTCGAGACGTTCCACTGGATGCTCGCGCCGCAGATGCTCGACGGGCTCGGCCTCGCCGAGTCGACGCCCGGCCCGCTGATCCTCGTCACGCAGTTCGTCGGCTTTCTCGGCGCGCACAAGAACGCGAACGGACTCTCGCCGGCGCTGATGGGCGTGCTCGGGACGCTCGTGACGCTCTGGGCCACGTTCGCGCCGTGCTTCCTCTGGATCTTCGCCGGCGCGCCGTTCATCGAGCAGATGCGCGGTCAGAAGGCGCTGAACGCGGCGCTCTCGACGATCACCGCCTCGGTCGTCGGCGTCGTGCTCAATCTCTCGGTGTGGCTCGGCCTCCAGACGCTCTTCCGCCACACCGAGGAGCGGCGCGGGCTCGGCATGGTCGTGCTGACGCCCGACGTGGCGACGGTCGACCTCTTCGCGCTGCTGCTCGCCGTCGCCGCCTTCGTCGGCATGCGCAAATGGAAGTGGGGCATCATCCCGGTCGTGCTCGGCGGCGCGGCGCTCGGGCTCGGCTGGCGGCTCCTCGGGCCGGCGTCGTAAGCTCTCCGATCCCGGCGCTCGCCGCCGGAGCGAGGACGACGCGGGATGCAGAGCAGGCTCGGCTGGTGGATCGCGGTTCCGCTGCTCGCGGGCGTCACGCCGCTGCTCGTGCCTCTGCACGCGTGGCAGGAGCGAGCGGCAACGAAAGGCCAGGAAGAGCGCGAGCACGCAGGGCGCCGCCAGGAGGGGGAGGACGCGCCCGAGGTGCTCGAGGAATCGGTGCGGACGCGCGGCGCGAACGTCGAGCTCGCGCGCCAGAAGCTCGACGCCTTCCACGACGACGCCATCCATCCGCGCCAGTGGCCGTTCCTCGTGGCGCGCGACAAGGGCGTGGGCGGGAGCAAGGGCGCGGGCGGAAGCGTGGTCGGGTACGTCGAGTGGAAGCCTGGCGCCGGCGATCGCGTGATGGTGGCCGACGCGGGCGTTCCCGCCGATCCGCGTCGCCGCGCCGTTCACGACGGTTTCGCCGAGATCGTCCGTCCGATCGGCGTCGTCGATTCGAGCGGCCGCCTCCACGTCCTCTGGACCGAGATCGTCGACGGCGTGGCGCAGCTTCGCGCCGCGCGCGACGAGGGCGAATCGTTCGCCGCGCCCGTCACGCTCACGAGCGGCCCGTTCCCGAGCATGAACGTCGAGGCCGTCCTCCACGCTGACGGGAAGCTCTACGTCGCGTGGGAGACCGGAACGCCGGGCGAGAAGGGAGCGGTTCGCGGCTCGCGCGACGTCTACGTCGCCGAGCTGCTCGAGAGCGGCAGCGGGCTGGGCGCCCGGTTTCGGGTCGGCGACGGGAAATGGAGCGACCTCGACCCCTCGATCACGAGCTCGGGCGGAATGCTCTGGATCGCTTGGGCCTGCTTCACGGGCCGCGACTACGAGATCCGCCTGCGCTCGCTCGAACCGGCGTCAGGCCTGCTCTCCGACGTGATCGAGGTGAGCGCCGAAAGCGCGAGCGACGACCTCCATCCCTCCCTCGTCGCAGGGAGTTCCGGCGAGCTCTGGCTCGCGTGGGATCGGATCGAGATCCCGGGCCGCGGCGATTCGGTCCCGCCGCAGCTCCTGCCGCACGCAGGCGCGAACCTGATCGACGTCTCGGTGCATGTGGCGCGGGTGGAGGGCGGCCGCGTGCAAGTCCCGAAGTCGACGATCGAAGGCGTCGCGGACGGCGAGGTGCCGGGCGCGCCGCTGCAGTCGACCGGCGGTGGAGTGCCGCGGCTCGCGCTCGACGCCGCCGGAAGAGTGTGGATCGCCTACCGGTACCTGCAGCGCAGCGGTCCGGCGGCGCGGCGCGTCAGCTTTCCCGTGGTGGTGCAGAGGCTCGACGGCGCGGGCTGGTGCGATCCCGTCGAGATCGACCACAGCAGCGGCCTGCCCGAGGAGGCGGCGATCGCGCGCGACGGCGCGGGCGTCGTCGTCGCGTTCCAGTGCGACCGACGGTTCGAGGTCACGTCGCGGCTCGACCGCTCCCGCGAGCTGGCGGCGTTCGACACGGCGCTGCGCGGCAGGGGCATCTGCATCCGGCCGTGGCTCGGCCCCAACGGCATCGGCGTCGCGCACGCAGAAGCCGAGGCGGCGGCCGGCGGCGCGCCCGAGCTCGTCGAGCGCATCGCCCGCACGGCCACGCCGCGCGATCACCCCTTCGGCGATCGGCTCGACGACCCGCTCGTCACCGGCGAGAGCCACTTCGAGGTCGAGCGCGGCGGCGAGAAGTGGCTCGTCTTCTGGGGCAACCTGCACTGCCACTCGTCGGTCTCGCGCTGCACGCGCGGCATGGAGCCGCGCCCCTTCGAGCGCTGGGAGTGGGGACGCGACGTGCAGCTTTGCGACTTCATGGCGCTCACCGACCACGTCGGCCAGACCGACCCGCTCGAGTGGTGGGAGCTCGACAAGCTCTGCCTGCTCTATCAATCGCCCGACTTCTGCACGCTCGCTGGATGGGAGTGGTCGACGAACCAGTTCGGCCACCACAACGTGATCCTGCCCGGACGAATGGCGCCGTTCGTCGGCGATGACGACTCGATCGACGTGCTCTACCGCAAGCTCAAGCCCGGCCAGTGCGTGACGATCCCGCATCACTCCGCCGACGTGCAGTTCCCCAACGACTTCACCGTCGTCGACGACCGGTTCACCCGGCTGATCGAGATCTACCAGTCGCGTCGCGGCAACTACGAGTGCGACGGCTGCTACAAGCAGTCGCTCACCGCCGGCTCGCTCGGCTGCTTCGCGCAGGACGCCCTGAACCAGGGCCACAAGTTCGGGATCATCGCCAGCCCCGACCACGACTACGGCCAGTGCTACGCCTGCGTGCTGGCGAAGTCGCTCGACCGCGCGAGCATCTTCGAGGCGCTGCACCGGCGCCGGACCTACGGCGCGACGGCGAAGGGGATGCTCGTCGACCTGCGCGTGGGCGACGCGGTCATGGGCGAGGAGACGAAGTGCAGCGCGCCACCGAAGGTCAAGCTCGTCGCGCGCGGCGCCGCCGAGCTCGCCGACGTCGTCCTCTTCCGCAACGGCCGCGTCTGGAAGAGCACGCGGAGCGAGAAGGCGGACGTCGGGAACGAGCTCACGCCCCTGCGGCTCGTCGTCCGGCTTCCGACGCGCGCTGAGCCGCCGTCGGAGGCGTGGACGCTCGAGCTGAGCTCGGAACAAGCTCGATTCGAGCTGCTGGATGATCGGCGCGTTTTCACCCGGCGCAACGAGGCGCCGAAGTGGACGGCGACGCGGAGCCGCGCGACGCTCACCTGGCCGGCCGGATTCGCGCCGACGCCCGGCACCGCCGACTACGCGCTGCACGTGCGCGCCGCGGACGACGCGACGATCGTCATCAAGGCCGGTGGCGTCGACGCGAGCGCAAGCCTCTCGCAGCTCGAGCGCAAGACAGCGAGGCTCGACGCGCCCGGCGGCAAGTGCGCCGTGTCGGTCGAGCTCGGCGACGCGGTCGTCGATCTTGCGAAGGGGCTCGGCGCGCGCGACTTCACCGCCGAGTGGGAGGACGCCGACCTGCGCGCCGGAGCCTCCTGGTACTATGCGCGCGTCATTCAGGTCGACGGCGAGATGGCCTGGTCGAGCCCGGTCTTCGTGACGCGAGAATGATGTCGAGGTCGTCGACGCGCGAGGCGGTCCGCCGAGGCCACCGTTCAATGTGGTGCGCGTGGGTCGTCGTGCCCGCGGCCGCGCTGATCGTCCCGCTCATGGTCCCGCCGCTGGCGCGGCCGGCGCCGCGCGAGTCGCCGGCGCAGGAAGCCTCTCCGCAGGAGGAGCCGCGCGAGCCGATCATCGAGGACATCGCCGAGCCGTCGATGATGCCGGCGGCGGGAGCCCGACCGCTCACGCCGCTCGCCAACGCCGGGCTGATCGGGACCACACTGCGCGCGCGGCAGTCGCCGTTCCTGGTCGCGCGGCCTGATGGACGCTCGCTCCTCGGCTGCATCGAGTCGGATCTCGGCGACGGCGACGTCATCGAACTGCGCGACGTGGCGCCCGGCGAGAAGGCCCCCGATGCCGGGCGCGCCGTCGACGCCGCGCGCAACGAGATCGTCCGCCCCGTCGCCGCGTTCGACGGGAAAGGGCGGCTGCACGTGCTGTGGACCGGGCTCGTCGGCGGGAGCGCGCAGCTCTTCGGCGCGGTCGAGACCGAGGGCGGCTTCGCGGCCCCGGCGGTGCTCACGAATGGCTCGCTTCCGAACATGAACCCGGAGGTCGTCCGACACACGGATGGCCGGGTGTGGGTCGCGTGGGAAGCCGACGTCGCCTCGGAAGGCGGCGGCCGCCCGAACCGCGACGTGCTCGTGGCGCCGATGAACGACGACGGCACGCTCGGCGCGCCGGTGCGCATCGGCGACGGACCCTACAGCGACGTCGACGCGGTCGTCGCGAGCAGCGGCGGCCGGCTGTGGATCGGCTGGGCCGGCTACACCGGCCGCGACTACGAGATCCGGCTGCGCTCGCTCGATCCGGGAAGCGGCGCGCTCGGCACGACGATCGAAGTGAGCGCCGACCTGCGCTCGGACGACGTTCATCCCACGCTCGCCGCCTCGCCGACCGGCGAGCTCTGGCTCGCATGGGACCGCGTCCAGATCAACCATCGCGGCAACGCGGCGCGCCAGAGCCTGCGAATCCTGCCGCCGTCCGATCTTCTCGACGCGACCGTCCACTGCGCCTGCGTGCGCCCCGATGCCGAGATCAAGGTCCGGGTCCCGGCGTCGGGCTCGGAGGAGATTCCGGACGGCGTCGTCGCGGGCGCGCCGCTCCACTCGATGGGCGGCGGCTCACCGCGTCTCGCCTTCGACGCGTCGGGACGCCTCTGGATCGCCTACCGCTATCTCCGCCGCATCGGCGGCAAGGCGCGCCACGAGTACGGCTACCCCGTGCTCGTCCAGCGCCTCGATGCCGACGGCTGGTCGGCGCCGCTCGAGGTGGACCAGAGCGCCGGCACGCCCGAGCAGCCGGCGATCGTCCCCGAGCGGGACGGCGTGCTGGTCGCGTTCTTCTGCGACGACCGCCTCGACCTGACACGCGACGAGTCGCGCCGGCCGCCGCCAAAGGTGGTCGAGCCGCTGGCCGCGATGGGGGTGCAGTGCAAGCGCTGGAACGGCGTGGCGGCGATCGGGCTCGCGCGCGCCGCGGCGCCCGCGCCCGCCGCCACCGACGGCGGCGAGCTGAAGCTCGTGCGGCGGCCGCAGAAGCTCGACCATCCCCACTACCATCCTTCAGGAGCGGCGATCGACGCCAAGGATCCCTTCATCTCGGGCGAGCGCCACTTCGAGCTCGCGCGCGGCGAGACGAAGTGGTCGGTCTGGTGGGGCGACCTCCATCGCCACTCGTCGGTCTCGCGCTGCAGCAACGGCATGGAGCCGACGCCGACCGACCGCTGGGTCTGCGGCCGCGACGTCCATCTCTGCGACTTCATGGCGCTCACCGACCACACGCTCGAGATCGACGCCTTCTCGTGGTGGCAGCTCGACAAGCTCGGGTGGCTCTACCGGTCGCCGACGTTCTGCACGCTGCTCGGCTGGGAGTGGTCGCCGGGGAAGTGGGGCCACCACAACGTGATCTTTCCTGGCCGCATGTCCACGCTCGTCAACGAATACAAGACGATGGACATGCTCTACGACAAGCTGCAGCCGGGCGAGTGCGTGACGATCCCGCATCACCCGTCCGACAAGAAGTTCCCCAACGACTTCACCGTCGTCGACGACCGCTTCACGCGCCTCATCGAGATCTACCAGGCGCTGCGCGGCAACTACGAGTTCGACGGCTGCTTCCGCCAGGCGCCGCACGCCGGCGCACTCGGCAGCTTCGCGCAGGACGCGCTCGACCAGGGCCACAAGTTCGGGATCATCGCCAGCACCGACCACGGCTACGGCGCCTCCTACGCCTGCGTGATCTCCGAGCGGCTCGATCGCAAGAGCCTCTTCGAGGCGCTCCTCGCGCGGCGCACCTACGGCGCGACGGTGAAGGGGATCTTCGTCGACTTCCGCGTAAACGCCGCGGTGATGGGCGAGGAGATCGAGGTCGCCGGCGCGCCGAAGCTCAAGCTCGTCGCGCGCGGCGCCGCCGAGCTCGCCGACGTCGTCGTCTTCCGCAACGGCGAGCTCTTCCGGTCGCTGCGCACGAAGAGCGGCGTGGCGAACCCGTTCACGCCGCTGCGGCTCGTCGCGAGGGTCGGGCCGGCCGGCGCCGCGAGCCCGCCGTCGTTCACCTTGCGGGTGCGAGCGCAGGGAGCGAGCTTCGACCCGGTCGACGACCTGCGCCGCTCCGGTGAGAAGAAGACGACGCCGCGCTGGAGCGCCAAGGGCGAGGAGGCGCTCTTCACGTTCCCCGAAGGCGCCGCGCGCGCGGCCTTCAGCCTCGACTACCCGATCCACTTCTTCGCGCCCGCCGACGCGCCGATCACGGTCACGACGCCCGACGGGGAGAAGACGCTCACCTGCGGCGAGCTGCTCGACCACCCGGTCGTCGGGTCGGCCGCCGGCGGCGCAGCCTGCACGCTGTCGCTCGTGCCCTCCGATGCCGTCGTCGACCTCGAGCATGGGCTCGGCACGCGCGAGTTCACCGGCGAGTGGGAGGACTCGGAGCTGCGCGCCGGAACCTCGTACTACTACGCGCGCGTCATCCAGGTCGACGGCGAGATGGCGTGGTCGAGTCCGGTCTTCGTGACGAAACGTTGAGATCAGGGCGCGGGCCGGCGCGGCCGCGGCGTGCGGAACGACGAGTCGCTGATGCCGAGCCAGAGGACCGTCAGCGCGAAGGCCCAGTCGCCGAGGTGGTCGATCCAGCCGCCGAAGCTCGTGTCGAGTCCGCGCACGCGCGCGAAGTCGCCGTCCGAGTAGTCGGTCAGCGCGAACCAGGCGATCACCGCGATGCGGGCGACGAGCACCCAGGCGCCGTGACGTCGCCAGAGCCACCACCAAAGCGGCGGGCATAGGATGAGGCGCGACCCGGTGACGACGGTGAGCCCGATGAGCGGCCAGGACATCGCGCGCAGAGTGTACGGACGGGCCGCCGCGCGGCGGTGGTGGCCCGTCGCGCCGGCGCTCGCGGTCGTGCTGCCGCTCGCCGCCTCGATCGCGCAGCAGGCGGGGCGCGGCCGCCGCGACGGAGGCCGCGACGACGAGCGCGTCGAGGGGAGCGGGCCGGCGCAGTCGCGCTTCGACGGGCCGACGCTGCCGGCCGCCGCGCTGCTCAGCGACGACCAGCGAGAGCGCGTCGAGCCGTTCCTGATCCCGAACGACGGCGGCCGCGCGTGGCTCGGCTGCGTCGAGTACGAGGTCGGCGCGGGCGATCGGATCGCGCTGCGCGAGGTCGGGCCGGAGGGCCGGCTCGTCGACGCGAGCGCGATCCGGCTCGTGAGCTCGACGCCCGCCGCAATCGTCCGGCCGGCCGCGGCGCTCGACGCGGCCGGAAGGCTGAACGTCGTCTGGACCGAGCTCGTCGGCGGCCACGCGCAGCTCAAGCTCGCGCGCGGCGACGCCAAGGGCTTCGCTCCGCCGATCGCGCTCACGAGCGGCTGGGCGCCCGGCCGCAACGCAAAGATCGTCCGCCACTCCGACGGGAAGCTCTGGATCGCGTGGGAGCAGTGGCGGCCGCGAGCGGGCGGCGCCAACGGCTCGCCCTCCTCGTCCGGCTCGTTCGACGTCGTCCTCGCGCCGCTCACCGAGGCCGGCCTCGGGACGCCGATCGCCGTCGGCGCGAGCCCCGGGAGCGACCTCGATCCGGCGATCGCGAGCGCGAAGGACGGGAAGCTCGTCGTCGCGTGGTGCCGGTGGGGCGGACGCGACTACGAGATCGCGCTCCGGACGTTCGATCCCGCGAACGGCGCCCCCTCGGACGAAGTGAACGTCAGCGCCGACGCCGCGTCCGACGACGTCCATCCCGCGCTCGCCACGACGGCGGACGGCGCCGCGTGGCTCGCGTGGGATCGTTTCGAAGATGCGGCACGTGGCGCGTCAACGCCGCCCGAGCTGCGCGCCGAGGCCGGATCGGGCGCTGCTGCCGCGAGGCGGACGAGCCCCAGCGCCTCGGTGCGCGTCGCTTGCGTTCGGCTCGGCGAGAAGCTCGAAGTGGCGCTCCCGAAGTCGCGCGGGCTCGACGGCAAGCCGGCGGCGGACGGTCTCGTTGCGGGCGCGCCGCTCCAATCGTTCAGCGGCGGCACGCCGCGCCTCGTCGCGGGCAGCGACGGACGCGTGCACGTCGTCTACCGATTCCTCGCGCGGCAAGGACCGGGCGGGAAGGCGTACGGCTACCCGCTGCTCGCGTGCACGATCGACGCCGAAGGGATCGGGCCGCCCGTCATGGTCGCCGACAGCGCGGGCGGACCGGAAGAGCCGGCGCTCTGCGCGAGCGGCGCCGCGATCCTCGTCGCGTGGCAGCAGGACCATCGGCTCGAGTGCGAGACCGGGACGCTCCTGCGCCCGATCCCGCCCGCGCACTTCGAGAAGCTCGTGAAGCAGGGAGTCGTCGTCACCGGCTCGCTCGCGCCGTCGGGGATCGGGCTCGCGCGGATCGAGACGGCGGGAACGGGCGCGGCCGCCGCGAGCGCGTCGCGGACCGTGCGGCTCGATCCGCCGCACTTCCATCCGTGCGGCGAGGCGCTCGCCGATCCGCTCGTGAGCGGCGAGGAGCACTTCACGATCGAGGGCGGTGGCGCGCAGCACCCGGTGAAGTACCGCGTCTTCTGGGGCGACCTCCACCGCCACTCGAGCGTCTCGCGCTGCAGCCGCGGTTTCGAGCCGGGCGCCGTCGACCGCTGGCTCTTCGGGCGCGACGTGAACCTCTGCGACTTCATGGCGCTCACCGACCACTCCTGCCACGTCGACGCGCTCGGCTGGTGGCGGCTCGACAAGATCTGCGAGATGGCGGCGAGCCCCGACTTCGTCGCGCTCGCCGGCTTCGAGTGGTCGACCGGTTTCCACGGCCACCAGAACGTGATCCTGCGCGGGGAGCTCCGGCCGTTCCTCTCGAACGTCCACCCGAAGCTCGCGACGCCGGCCGGCCTCTACGCCGCGCTCAATCCCGAGAACGCGCTGGCGATCCCGCACCACCCGGCCGACGTGACGCGCCGCGTCGACTTCAAGGAGTGCGACCCGCGGCTCGTCCGCCTCGTCGAGATCTACCAGGCGCAGCGTGGCAGCTACGAGTTCGACGGTGCCTTCAAGCAGAGCCGGCAGGCGAACGCGGTCGGGTCGTTCGCGGCCGACGCGCTCGCGCTCGGACTCCGGGTCGGCTTCATCGCCAGCACCGACCATGGCGAGGGTGCGAGCTACGCCTGCGTGGTCGCCGAGTCGCTCGACCGCGGCCATCTCTTCGACGCGTTGCGCGCGCGGCGGACCTACGGCGCGACGACCAAAGGGATGCTGATCGACCTGCGCGTCGACGGCCACCTGATGGGCGAGGAGATCAACGCGGGCGCTTCGTCGGCGGCGCCGAAGGTCTGGCTCCACGCGCGCGGCGCGACCGAGCTCTCCGAGGCGATCGTCTTCCGGAACGGCGAGCCGTGGCAGGTGGTCGGCCGCGCGAGCCCCGATCCGGCGGGGCGCACCGAGCTCACGCTCCAGATCGAGCTCGCTCCGCCCAAGCAGCCGCGCGCGAGCGACTGGAGCGTGACCGTGAAGGCGCCCGGCGTCGCCGTGAAGCCGGGGTTCGAGCTGCCGGTCTACGCGCGCGACGACCTTGGCCCCGACCATCCGGAGTGGAAGGTGGCGGGCGACGTCGCCACCTATTCGTGGAAGAGGAACTTCGCCGGCTTCTGGGAGCCGATCCATTCGCGGCTGCGCCTCGCGGGAGCGCGCGGCGCGACGGTGCTCATCGAGGCGACGGCGAGCGACGGCGGCGCGGCGTTGTCGCGCGACCTCACGCTCGCCGAGCTGGCCGCCGGTACCGCGATCATCGCGGGCGACTCGCCGCTCGGCGCGTGGAGCTGCTCGGCGAAGGAGTCGTTCGACGCGAGCGTCGACCTCACGAAGGGGCTCGGCGGCCGCGAGCTCACGAAGGAGTGGAGCGACGACGCGCCGGCCGCGGGCGCGAGCTGGTACTACGCCCGCGTGATCCAAGTCGACGGCGAGATGGCGTGGTCGAGCCCGATCTGGATCGAGCGGAAGTAGCGGCAGTCATGGCCGCCGCGCTTCCGCACTTCACCCGCAGCTGCCTCGCTCTTGCTGCACTCGCGCAGGAGTCGGCCCGGACGCCGGCCACCACGCCGGCCGCCACGCCGGCGCCGATCGAGTGGGGCGAGCCGGAGCTGATCGCGGACGAAGTGGCGACTGACAGCATGGTCGTCCCGCTCTGCGCGGCCGTCTCCGCGAGCGGCGCCCTCGTCGTCGGCTGGAGCGCCGGGAAGCGCGACGACTTCGGCGTCTGGGTCGCCGAGAAGGTCGACGGCCGCTGGATGAAGAAGCTCGTCGGCCGCGCCGCGACGACGAATCCGCCGCAGCCGCAGGCCGCGCTCGACGCGGCAGGAAACGTCGTCGTCGCGTGGGAGGCGCCTTGGGACCACGTCGGCGCGCCGTGCTTCGCGATCCGATCGAAGGAGAGCGGAGAGTGGAGCGAGCCGCGGCCGATCCACGAGAATTGCTCCGGCGAGATCGACCTCGACGCCGGCGACTCGAGCGGCGTGCGGATCGCCTACGTCCGGGGAGTCGACAAGTTCAGCGGCAGGAAGCTCTTCGGCAACTTCGTGCACGATCCTCCGATCCAGCCATACGACAAGGTGGCTCTCGGAGTGCTCGTCGACCAGGCGTGGCGTGAGCAAGCGGTCATCGAGAGCCATGACCTCGTCGCGGCCGAGAATCCCCGCCTCATCGGCGACCACCTGCTCTACTTCCGCGATGGCTCGCTCGGAAACGTCTCGCCGGACCTCGACCTGACCTACGTCGACCTGCGGATGCCGGATCGACTCGAGACCGTCGCCACCTACCCCGACCTGCTCGGCGGCGGCGAGCGCGACGCCGCGCTCGCGGTCGACCAGCACCACCCGATCGTTGCCTTCACCGGAATCGCGGACCGCGGGAAGAAGCACGCGTTCACCTACTTCCCGGCCGTCTGGATCGGCGAGCGGGTCGACGGGAAATGGGGGAAGCCGCTGCAGTTGATCCGACACGCCGAGCGTCCGTCGCTCGTGGCTGCGAACGGTGTGGTCCATTTGACCGCCGCGACGTCTGGCTGGGACTCGAACGAGATCCTCCACGCGGCGCGAGTCGGCGGGACGTGGTCGTTGCCTCAGCGGCTCTGCCGCGGCGACAACGCCGAGCTCGTGATCTGGAACGGCCGGCCCGCCGTCCTCGCGGCGGGCGGCATGCCCGACCGAGGTCCACGCGGCGCGGTCGGCGGGAAGCCGATCGATTACCCGCGTCGGATCCTCCTCGTCCGCCCGCGGTAGCGATCGCGGTCCGGATCTCCGGGGATCGCCGGGGGAGCGAGCAGCATCAGCCAACGCCCGCGGTCGGTCGAAGGTACGCTACCCCGTTCGCGGCGCGCGGAACGGACCCGGTTCGAGACGGGCGCGGGGATTCTCGGTTTCACGGAGAAACGACGATGGTTCGTGCATCGAAGTGGTCGCTGGGCTTGGTGTCGGTGGTCGTGGTCGGACTCCTCTCGGCCGGAGCCAACTCGCTCCCGGCGCAGGACGCCGGCAAGGGCGACCCCTCGAAGAAGACGGTCGGGCAGGATCGCCAGGAACAGCGCAAGGCGCGGATGGAGAAGTTCGTCCAGTCGGTGAACGGCGCGAAGACGACGCTGTCGGCGGCGATCACCACGGTCGAAGGGGCGACGAAGGCGAAGGTCTTCCGCGCCGCCTACGTCGACACGAAAGACAACAAGTTCATGATCAGCATCGGCGTCATCCTCAACGACAAGATGGCCGAGGTGTCGGTCGATCCCGAGACCGGCAAGGCGGGCGAGCCGAAGTTCGAGGAGGAAGGGCGCGGAGCTGGACCGGGAGCTGGCCGCGGCGCGGGCAAGGGCAAGGGTGGCGAGAAGGAAGGCGACGGCAACTGACGTCGACCTGAAACGGGTCGGGACTCACGAATCTCGCGGCGGCGGCGCGCCCTGGCGCGCCGCCGCCGTTTCGTCACTGCGTCGCGGCCGGCAGCTCGCGCAGGAAGACGTTCTTGAACCAGAGCGTGTTGCCGTGGTTCTGGAGCTCGATCTGCCCGGACGGGTAGATCGGCCGGTCGCGCTCCCAGTAGTTCTCGAGCACCGTGTTGTTCACGACCAGGACGTCGTTCAGGAAGACGGTCACCCGCTCGCCGATCATCAGGACCTTGAACCGGTTCCACTCGCCGATCGGCCGGTCGGCGACGGCGAGCGGCTGGTCGGGGTTCTCCGGCTTCTTGTTGTTGTAGAGCCCGCCCGAGCCGATCGGATGGTCCCAGATCTGGACTTGCGGGCTGCCGCGCAGGTAGATGCCGCTGTCGCCGTCCTTCAGGATCTTCCAGTCGACCCAGAGCTCGAAGTTCGTGAAGTCGCGCGCGGTGCAGAGGCTGTCGCCCTTGCCGTCGAAGACGAGCGCGCCGCCCTCGGCCTTCCAGTGGGCGCGCATCCGCTCGTCAGCCGCCTTCTGCGCCTCGGCGAGCTGCACCGGCGTCATCGCCGCGCGGCCGGGCACTCCCTTGTCGGGCGAGACGAGCCCCTTCCAGTTCTTGAGGTCGATGCCATCGAAGAGCGCGGTGAAGCCGTCGGGCACGACGTTGTCGCCGCGCGGTTTCGTGAGGTCGGCGATCTCGACCTTGCGGAACTTGACGAGACTGTGGTGTCCGAGCAAGCCGACGTGGCCGCGCTCGCGCAGGATCCCCGCGTGCTCGGCGAGAGTGGCCGCGTCGGTCACGGCGTTGAGGTCGGCGTCGTTCACCTCCTGGCCGTTGATCCGGACGCGGACGCGCCGGCCGACGGCGACGATCTCCATCGCGTTCCACTCGCCCGCCGGCTTGAGCGCGCCGCGCTTCACCGCCGAGACCTTGTAAACGGAGCCGCAGTACTGGCTCGGCAGCAGGCTCGCGTACTGCGGCGCCGCGTCGTCAAGAACCTGCACCTCCATCCCGACGTACGCCGCGTCGCCTTCGAGTGGCGCCCGGATGCCGATGCCGTTGTTCCCGCCCGGCTCCGTCCAGAACTCGAGCCTCAGCGCGAAGTCGCCGTACTCCTTCTCCGTGAACAGGTTGCCGCCACCGTCCTTCGGACAGACGATCGCCCCCTCCTCGACGACGTAGCCCCGCCCGTCCCCGCCCACGAGCTTCCACCCGGCGAGCGTCTTGCCGTCGAAGAGCGGGTCGAACCGCGCTTGGTCCTGCGGCGCGGCCCAGGCCAGGAGCAGCGACATCGCGTTCGTGAGCATGGCAGCCTCCTTCGGGAGCGCGGGATCATCGGCCGCCGCGCTGCGCGACGCAACGCCACGCCGCCTCGACCCGCCTCGTCCGACGCGGGAAGCGGTTCATGCATTGACAGATTCCGTCGATCGAGCTACTTCCTCCTCTCGTCCCTTTCGAGAGAGGTCGCCCGCTCTCGACGCATGAGAGTGGACGCTCTCTCCAAGCGAAGGAGTTGGGAAGGAGGAGAGAGGTCATGGTCACGCACGCGAGCCGGAGTGAAGTGGTGTCCGCCGCTCAAGGAGTGTGCAGGGGGGGGGGCGCACTCGATCTGGTCGGCGCTCGCGCCGACGCGTGCTGCTCGTGGCTGCATCGTGCGTGATCGCGAGCGCCGCGGCGCTGCGCGAGCGTGAGGCTCTCGCGCAATCGACGCCAGTTCACACCTACGAAGTCAACGACGGCAGGAACGACACCTACGACAGCGCACTCGGCGAATTCGCCATCGACCTCGGCGGGCACATCCCCTGGGAGCGCTACAGGGACACGACGCTTGGCACGGGCCACTACTACGCGCGGACCTACGCGCCTCCCGCCGGATCAGGAGCGCCGTCGACTTTCTCGGCGTGGATGTACGACGCGCTCATCGATCTCGAGACCCTGCGCCTGAAGCTCCCGATCTATTGCCCGGCGGCGCCACTCGTGGACGTCGTGCCGACTATCCTAAACGGCCGCGTGATCCCCGATCCGGCGGCCGCAAACCTCGTCCCTTCCCAGTTCCCGGCCGTTGCCCCGTCATGGTGGGGCGATCAGGTCGTCTACTGGCAGTACAAGCTCCAGCCCACGCTTGGCGACCCCTTGTCCGGTGGATCGATGATGATCTGTGCGAGGGACAACAATCCCAACGACAACAAGCTCGACGTTGCTGCCACGCCGTCCATCCTGCTCTACAACTACAACACGCACGGGTCGGAATTTGGCACGAACAAGAACCGCTGGCAGCCGACGCCGCTGTGGCCGCGCGAGTTCCAACCGGACGACGGCAGCAACCCCTTGGGCCCCTTCTTCGCCGAGGCAGGCTGGCCGAACTCCAAGGGGCCGAAGGAGCAGGCGCTCGAAGCAGGCGACTTGGTCGTCTTCGTCCAGGAGAACTACTCGCAGAACTTCTGGATCGGGCTGCAGCGCACGCAGGAGGCGGAGTGGTTCGTGCGCAACGTCTTTGCGCAGGCGCCGCCCAAGCCGGCCCCCGGCGGCGGCACCGTCGGCAACTACGACTCCATTGCGTCCGTCGGTCGCGCCTTCCTGCACGGCATTTCGTGGGGCCAGCTCGTCTCCACGATCTACAGCCGCCTGCAGCCGAAGACCTACTCGGGATCGGTCGAGTGGGAGACGAGCGACATCGGCTACAACTTGAGTGACGGCCAGGAGCTGCAGTTCTTCTTCTCGCTCGGCCTCGATCGCGACGGGCCGCCGCGGACGACCGCCACCAACTTCGTCACCTTCTATCAACTCGTCGACCTGCTCGGGATCCGGTTCGACAATCCACGCCACTCGCAGCAGCCGTGGGACGTCGCCGCCCTGAGCGTGAACTACCGGCCGAGCGTCGTGGGCGTCACCGACGTCCCGATCTTCGGCGAGGTGGGCGACAACGAGCTCTACTTCTCGCCGTTCTGGCCGCGCAGCGATCCCAAGCTCGGGTCCGGACCGCACGCGGCGCCGCGCTGCTTCCGGAACCTCTCGCACTCGAAGTGGTTCGGCTACACCCCCGGCATCAACGAGTACGCCTTCTACGACGGGACCGAGTGGAGCGACCTCAAGTCGCGCTCGACCGGCCCGAGCGCCGCCAATTCGCCGCTCGTCCCGACGACGACCCCGCCCAATCCCTACCCCGACCCCTACAGCCACACGCTGCGGCACGTGCACGTGACGGCGTCGACCAATCCCAACCTCCTGACCGAGGCGGACGCGCACCAGCTCACGCCGACGACCGCGACCTACAAGGCCCAGTCGAGCGTCGGAGCCTCCATCAACGTGAAGTCGCTCGGCCAGGGCGTCTGTCCCGCCGTGAACGACACCATGCACGTGGTGGACCTCGACGGCGACGGCAAGCTCGAGGTCGTCTTTGGCAACTTCGACGGCTTCGTGCACGTCCTCGAGTTCGATCCGACGCGAAATCCCTTCGATCCCTACCGGCTCTACGACGAGTGGAAGAGCCCCTACCTCAGCTGGGGGATCGGCGGCCACGACATGTACTTCGCCGCCGGCAAGGCGCAGATGTTCTTCGCGACGTCAAAGGGTGAGATCTGGCGGATCAATGCGCTCGGGCACGGCAACTATCAGGTGGCGAACGGCGGCCAGCCGATCGCCGTGCCGGACCCCCTGACCGATAAGTACATCTATCCTGGGTCGACGCCCATCCTGCTGGTGAACGATCTCGACTTCCTTAACTCCGGCTTCGAAATCCTGGTGATGAACCGCTTCTTCGACTGGGCGATGTTCAAGCTCGACGGAACAAAGATCTCTAACGGTCGCATGGAGCGCTACCTCTACATCGTCGGGCCGACCGATGCGTTTCCGGTGGATATCGACGGCAGCTCGCCAAAAGAGGTCCTTGTCACTGCCGCTGACGGAAACGTCTGGCAGCTCAACAGTCCGTCGTCATCCGGCGGCTGGACGAGCACGAACGAGAGAGCCAAATCGCTGATCCAGCCCGGCAGCCTCACGATCACCCAGCCCGGCAACGTCATCAAGCATGGCAACCTCGAGCTCCACCGCGTCGTCCCCTGCCACTTCAACGGTTCGGCGAATCCACCGACTCACCTGCTGCTATTCGGCGGGAACAGCGATCTCGACGACGCCGACGCGACCATTCCGACGAGCATCGTCCAGATCTGGGACCTGCGGACGCCGAGTCCGACGCTCACCGGTTCGTCGTCGATCCAGCCGGGCGCCTCTCCCGCCGAAAGTAGTTCCTTCGCCTGGATCAAGAAGCCGCAGGCCGGCAACAACACCTACGCCGACTTCGCGTGCGCCGGCCCTTCCGACGTGCAGACCTTCCGAGTCTCCCTCGCCGCGCCGACCGTGCCCGGAACGGCGGCAGCGGTCACTGCGCTCGCCCAGAAGAACGTCCTCCCCAAGCCGACCAAGAACGATCCCCGTCCCGAGTCCATCAACTCGATCGACGTCGCGCCGCTGAAGGACGGCAGCAACGTTTCCAGCTTTCGCATCATCCTCATGACAAGTGACGGACGCATCTTCGTGATGGACACGGGCCTCAACTTCCTGCGCTTCTCCGACCAGGAGTTCATCGGCAGCTCGACGCCGCCGCCGATAGGTGCGACCTTCCTGCCGTGGCAGTCGAACCGCTCGATCGGGCACGTCTACGCCTGCGACCTCGACCCGACGACGACGAGCGGCGGGTCGGGCGACGTCTACTTCGCGCAGTTCAACGCGCCGCTCTTCGAGCTTTTCGATCCCGCCGCGAACAAAGTCCTCAAGCACTGGCGCCTCGGGAAGATCTTCTTCACCCCGACGACGAGCACCTGGGACGGCTACGTCCAGGACGCGCAGAATGACCGGCTCTGGGACTCGCTGTTCGGAGTCTTCAACCGGACGCTCCTCTACCGCGACCTTGATCCCGCGATCCCGGGCCGGGAGATGAGGATCTTTGCGGAGTCGGGCACCGCTTATCTCGATTCGCCGCCGGTCGGTACGGGAATGGTGCGCGAGTTCCAGACCGCCTCGCTGCTCGCCACCTCGATCTTCGGCACGACTCCCGCCGGCAACCCTCAACAGGGCGGGCGGGTCTTCGAGCGCAAGCCGCCCACGAACGGCCGGCTCGACTACGACTATCTCGGCGGCTTCGTCATCAGGAACGACCCCGCCTTCCCGTGCGAGGACTTCAACGGCGGCGGCGAAGGCTGGTGGTACCCGAGGATCGGGTCGAACTTCCTCTCCGGACAGATCGCCAACCCGGAGCAGTCGGTGACGCGACTGGGGCTCGGCACCTCGATGAAGGCCGCGATGCTGCGCATGGGGGAGGGCCAGCCCGCGTTCCCCCACCTCGTGGTCGGCTCCAACAACGGCTTCGTCTACGCGATCCGGCCGGGGGCCTATCACGCTTCTCCGGGAATGGTCTCGTCCACGCTGAGCTACCAGTCGCTCAACATGGGGCAGTTCATCGTGGGGCTCGACGTCGGCGACCTCGACGGCGACGCGGACGACGAGATCGTCTGCGGCGACTGGATCGACAACGGGACCGCCGCCGACTGGATGGCCGGCAACCTCAAGAAGAACCGCGCCCACCTCTACATCCTCGATCCGGTGCCGGGCTCCGGCAACTTCACGGCTACGGTGCTGGATGGCGACGACCTGCTCGGTCTTGGGAACGGGATCGGGTCGGGCGTGACCGGAGTCAAGATCGACGATGTGAACGGGGTCGGGGACAAGGAGATCTGGTGCTCGGATGCCGTCGGGCACATCTACCTGTTCCGCCACGCCGGCTCGCTTGGGTGGATCTGCCTCTACCGGTCCGGCGACCTCGGCATCTATCCCGGCTGCTACAACAACATCTTCCCGATCAAGGGCGGACCCGGCGACCTGCTGACGGTGAAGCTGGCGGTCGTCTCGCCCGGGTACGTGATGCTGTTCGACGTCGATCCGTCGCTCGTGCCTCCGTAGGTGGTGGAGAGAGCCATGCGATCAATATCACTCACATTCGGACTCCTCGGGCTTTTCGCGCCGGCTTCAAACGCACAGGGTCGGATTTGGTATGCCGACGGAGAGAACTCGCAGGACTTGTTCGGAAGCTCGCTCGAGATCCTGCCTGACCTTGATGCCGACGGCCTGCCGGAAGTCCTGATCGGCGCATACGGGCACATGTGTGGCCCTTCCGCGAGTCCCACCGATGGCGCCGTCTACGAATTCTCGGAGTCGGGAGCACAACTCGATGAATGGTACGGCACTGAGGAGCTGCTCGGCGTTGCACTGGCCAGGCTCGGTGACGTCGACCAGGACGGCGTCGACGACTTCGCCCTCGGCGCCTCGGCCTGGAGGGACCCCACGAAGGGCCCGGCCACCGGACGCGTCCACGTGATCTCGGCGAAGGCGGGAGCCACGCTCTTCATCGTGCAGGGAAACCTGCCCGACATGAGCTTTGGGGCCGCAGTCGCCGGGCTTCCCGACTACGACGGCGACGGGTATCCCGAAATGCGGTTCTCCTGACGTTTTGGCGGCAAGCATCAGGTGATCTCGAAGTCGAGGCAGCGGAAGTAGATCGCTCGGATGAAGTTCTGGAGGTTGAGGAAGCCGTAGGCGCGCTTGACGATCGTCTTGATCTTGTTGTTCGTGCCCTCGACGGTCGCCGTGCTGATGCCCAGCTCGATGGCTCGAAGGATGCCGGCGAGATGCTCCTTCACGGTGTGAGCGAAGCGGACCAGCTGACGGATGCGGCTGCGGACGGCCCACTGAAGCCAGCGCTGCAGCCGCCGCCGTGAGAGCTCGACGTTGCCCACGACCCAAGCGTGCCGGAATTCCTCCTTGAGCAGGTAGGCGCGGTAGAGCCGCCGGTTGTGTCGCGCGAGCTCGTCGAGGGTCTGAGCCTGGCGGGGCGTGAGGTGCGCGGGGTCCTTGAGCACGGCCCAGCGCGTGCCCTTGAGCCAGGAGCGCTCGTCCTGCTCGAGCCGGCGAAACTCCTCCCGTCGCAGGTCGTCGAGCCCGTCGTTGAGGAGCTTGACCAGGTGGAAGTGGTCGAAGGCGAGGTCGGCCTGCGGAGCGAAGCGGCGCACCGCGCTGTGGTAGGGCACGTGCAGATCGGTCGCGACCACGTCGATCGTCCGGCAGCGCTCGGGGCCGATTTCGCGGAAGAAGCCTTCGAGCGTCTCCTGCGAGCGCCCCTCGCCGATCCAGACCACGTCGCCGCGCAAGAGGTCGACGACGACCGTCAGGTACTGATGACCGCGCCGGTGCGACACCTCGTCGACCCCGATCGCGCACAGCCCTTCGAAGCGCATCGGCGTGAGTTGCTCCTCGGCGTAGCGCCCCTCGATCGCGTTGACCGTGCGCCAGGAGAGACCGAAATGCCGCGCCGCAGTCGTCGTGTCCGTCGTCCGCGAGAGCACCGCCACGGCCTTCTCCAGCGACCGCGTGACCTTGGCCGCGGGCCGCGACCAGGGCACCTCCTCGACCTGCTCGCTCCCCGTGCAGGGGCAGTAGACGCGACGCACCACTGCCTCGAGGTAGGTCGGCGCACCGAGCATGGGGAGATGACGCCACCGCCGTCGTCGTCGCCGGTGTCCGACGCCGGCGACTGCATGATGGCACCGAGGACAGCGCGGGTCTCGATTGGCGCGAAGCCTCACCCGCAGCACGACGATGGTCCCGCCGGTCCAACTCCGCTCCATCCACGCTCTTTCGAGCACCACCTGCGGAAGCGCCAGCAGCCGTGATAGAAACGCCCCCAGGCCCAGTCTCATCGGTCCCTCCCCGTGTCCGTGACAAGATCACGAGGAGATACCCGAGCGGGACTGGGCCCGCTTCTACGCTCGAATCGCTCGCACGTCCGCGCCGAGACACACTGGCGATCCGACCCACCTCGACCGCCTCCTACGCCAGATCCGGCTGCGGAGACTCGGCGGCCCCTGCCGCCAAAACGTCAGGAGAACCC
>Ga0247727_10000478_pt1 | contig 97102 bp, 81 predicted proteins | sample WisWelCaveWW1625_FD_202498 | JGI IMG/M metagenome (GOLD analysis project Ga0247727, IMG submission 202498) | Biofilm microbial communities from Wishing Well Cave, Virginia, United States - WW16-25 | ecosystem: Environmental > Aquatic > Deep subsurface > Groundwater > Cave microbial mat | place...
ACCGACGCGGTCGCTCCCGACGCCAAGTTAACCATCGCGTGGCGTGGCAAACCTCCGTCGTTTCCGGCCGCGGCCACAATCAGCTTCCCGGGACCGGTCAGCGCCGACAGCGCCGTGTCGAACGAGTTCGACCCGTCGTGCCCCCCGCGTTGATGCCCCATCGCCAACAGCACCACAGCGTCCTTTCCGAGTAGCGCTGCTTTCTGAAAAACATAGTTCACCCCGTCGATCACCTTCGACTCCACGAAGTTCGACAAGTACAACAGCGACGTCCCCTTCACGATCACCAAGTCCGCCTCAGGTGCAATCCCCGTGTACCGGTACGCCGGATATCCGTTCCCCGTCGCCTTTCCGTTCCCCGCGGCCGTCCCCGCGATGTGCGTCCCGTGACCTTCCGTGTCCACCTCAGTGCACGAACCCGCGTTGATTTGGCTCTCCGTCCACTCCGTCCCGTAGGTGTAGCCTGAGGGCGGCGAGCCGAATCCCGTGTGGTCCCAGATGTACTTGATCCGGGTTTGATTGGTCGACTTCCGGAAATCGAGGTTGTTCACGTCGATCCCCGTATCCACGATCCCGACGACAACGTTCTTCCCCGTCATCCCCGTGAACGTGCTCGGCGGCGTGAACCCCCAGTAAGCGTCCGCGTCCACTTCCGGGCAACTCACGGTGAGCAACGGCTCTAGCCTGCTCGCCGCCTCGACCGCCTCGACGCCGCGAACGGACAGCAGGGCTGGTAGCGCCTCCACCGGCGCCTCCCCGGTCGTGATCGGCCCAGCCTGCGTCCCCACGACCACGCCGACAGCCTCCAGATCCGCGCGGTCCACATCGCCCCTGATGAGGACGCAAACTCCGAACGTTCCCCTCGGAACGAGATCCTCCCGATCACCAACCGACTTCCCGGCCCTCTCGGTCCAGAGGGCCGCGGAAAGTCGCGGATCGAGACGCTGATCCTCGAGCACCGTCTCTGCGAGCACGTCGGTACCGGCGGAGGCATTCGCCTCTCCCGCAAGACAGGCCCACGTGGGGATTACGACCGAGCAGAGGGCGACGGCGTTGAAGAGGCGGGAGGGAGAGCGAGGTTCTAAGTTTTTGAGGCCCCGATCGCGGGGCTGGAATCGCGCCATCGGCTTTCTCTCCTTAGACCACGAGACGCCTTCCTGGCAACTCCGGGCATCGCACCCGAAGACTCGCCGGCACGCGATTCACGTTGGACCGGCGGTAGTGCCCGAGGCGTTCTCGGGAGGAACGAGAGAAAGTCGGCCGGGGGGCCGCCCGCTCCGTCGGAACGGGGGGCGTGCTGACTTCCCCTTATGGATCGATCGAGTGCTCTCGATGGACCCGAGAGCAACTTGTAATGAGTCTAAACCCTATCTCGCCGATCAGTCAATACAGAAAGGCGTTGAGTACCCCACCACGAGCCCAACTTCACTGCGAGGGGACAGCGAAATGGACGTGAATTCTACCGTGTCGGGGGATTCATTCGTGGGGCTGGACCTGATCCTAAGCACCAGAAACGAAGCCCACTCTCGATCAGATCCAGAAACGAGACTCGGGAAACATACGAACTCCGCCCCTTCGTCGTCAAGGGGAAAAATCCCCACACGGACCGGGCGCCGAGGGTCGCGCGCTCTCGGCGCGGTGATCGGACACGCCGAGCAATCGTGCTCGGCGTGCCAGTCGATTCGGGCTTGCTTGTTTGCCGATCTCCCTAATCGATCGTCCCCAGGATTGTCACCGTCGCGTCGCCGTTTCGGCTCGTGATCTCGATCGTCACGCTCACGGAGACGGGGGGATCGCCGTCACCCGGATCGTCGTCGCAGAGAGCGAACGCGTACGACGTGCCCCCGAACTGGATGTCACCGAGCGTCACGTCGAGACTCCCGGCGAGACTGCCTCCGGAGGACGTGATGGAAATGTTCGTCCCGGCCGAGAGCGGGTTCTGATTCAAGTCCCAGACGTTGAACGTGAACGTCTGGCAGCCCCCATCCGCGATGGCGAACGTCGTGGGCGAGAGATTCTCGAGCAGCGTGCAGCCCGACAGGAGGACAAAAGTCGTGTCGCGGATCTGCGTCCCCCCGACGTCGGCGGTCTGGGCGATGACCTCCGTGAACCCGTACGGGAACCCGGCGGGGCCGAACCCCGGCCAATCCGGCGGGAGTTCATTCCCTGAGACGAATGTCACAGTCGCCGCGCCGAATTCGTCCGTCGTGTCGGCCGCCTGGATGCCGGCGTACTGGGTCGTGAAGTAGACGATCGTGCCGGTCGCCACGGGGTTGTGGAACTGGTCGAAGGCGAGCGCGAGGACCTCCGTCCGCACGTTCGCGAAGCAGCGGCCGGGAATGTTGAGCTCTTCCGGCGCGACCGTGAGGTTCGGCCCCACGGGGAGCGACGTGTTGATGCTGATCCGGACCGAGCGCGACTCGACCGTGTCCGCTTGCGAAACGTACCGAGCGACCGTTTCCGTGACGCCGGGCACGTCTCCCGACAGGAGGACCGTGCGCACGACCCCCTCGTCGTCCGTGATGTCCGACGTGGGCTCGAGCGATTCACCGGAGCCGGCGCCGTCATTGGTCAGGGCCGTGAGGGCGAAACTCACCGCCGTGCCGGGGCCCACGGGGATTCCCTGGGCGTCCCGCACCTGAAACGTGATCGTCGAACTCTGCGGGTCGTCTGTCCCGCGGACGGCGATGGTCAGTCTTTGCACGGCGACCTTGATGATCTCGGCCGGCGAGCCCGACGTGAGCGTGACCGTCGCGTAGCCCGTCGCCCCGCTCGAAGTGATGTTGATGCGCGCTTCGCCGGCCCCGACGCCCGACGTGTACACGGCCGTCGCCTGTCCGCTCGCGTCGGTGAGGGCCGAGCCGGTGATCGTGCCGCGGCTCGCGCTGAATCCCACCGCGACGCCGGCGCCGAGCGGATCCCCTTCGGAATCGAAAACGGTCGCGGTCACCTCGGACGTCTCGATGCCGTTTCCGCGAATGGCGGCCGGGCTGGCGACCGCGGAGATCGCGCCGCCACTCCCTCCCCCACCCGGGCCCGTCGGGTCCCCGCCCACGCCCTCCTCCACCTTTCGACAACTCACGATGAGCGCCATCGCCAGGAGAAGTGTCGCAAGGCGAAACGCGCGATGTGCTGTCATCCAAGCCACCTCCTCAGTCGGGCAGGCGGACCCCGACCCCAATCCCTCGCGTCATGGAGGAGCGACCCGTCGTTAGATCGACGGGCCTCCTCGGTCGACTTTGGCCGCACAGGTTAACGGCAGGCTTGGACGGAGTCAAAAGGAAAAGATGTCTTCCATCGAGATGGTCGGATCGGTCCCGCGAGGATTCTTTTGATCCCGAGGCTTCCTGTTCCTCCCTTCTTCGCCTTGCACTTTGCGCCATCCTAGATGCTTATCGTGCAATCAGTTCCGCAGTCCCCCGGCGCCCCTCCCAGCCGAACCCCTTGTCCCATCAGGCCCCTAGGGGGCTTTATATTTTTCCTCTCAACCCTTTCATTTCTCTTGCCTCGCTCAACCTTTGCATGTTAGCCTCGTCCTCACGTGATCCCCTCGGGGGTCGATGAAGATGATCGGCTAAAAACCTTGGGACATCGCCCGAACGGGCTTAAGTTGAATCTCACCGACTCGGCCTCGAGCGAAAGGTGAGCGCGTGACGGCGCGAAGGCCAGAGGAGATCATGGATAGCCGGAAAAAGATCGGCGAACTCTTGATCGAGGCCAAGAAGGCGACCCGGGAGCAGATCGAGCACGCCCTCCGGGAGCAGAAGAATTCCGGAAAGCCGCTCGGAGCGATCCTCGTCGAGCAGGGCATCCTCACCGAGCCGGATCTCATCCGCTTCCTCTCCGAACAACTCTCCATCCCGATTCTCGATCCGACCAAGGTACGACCCGACCCGCAGGTCGCGTTCCTGATTCCGCGCACGGTGGCCGACCGGCACAACGTTCTGCCGCTGGCGCGCGAGAACGGCGACCTCGTCGTCGCGATGGCCGACCCTCTCGATCTCGTCGCGCTCGACGACATCCGCTCCGCCACGCAGTCCCCGATCCGCAAGATCATCGGCCGTCCCTCCGACATCGAGCGCCTCCGCGAGCGCGTCTACCGCGAGCAGGAGGGAACGCGGACCATCATGGACGCGATGGACAAGGCCGCGGTCGAGATCTCGCGGCGGGAATCGGCCGAAGAGGACCTCGACACCGACGAGGCGGTCCGCAAGGCCGAGGACGCGCCGGTCGTCGAGCTCGTCAAGAGCGTCATCACGCAGGCCATCTTCGAGCGCGCGACCGACATCCACGTCGAGCCGGCCGAGCAGGCCGTGACGATCCGGTTCCGCGTGGACGGCCTCCTCTACGACGCGGTCACGCCGCCGAAGGGCCTCGCGACGGGGCTCCTCACGCGCATCAAGATCCTCGCGAACATGGACATCGCGGAGCGCCGTAAACCACAGGACGGCCGCTTCTCCGTCCGCTTCAAGGGGAAGGAAGTCGACGTCCGCGTCTCGACCCTCCCCTGCCTCCATGGCGAGAAGGCGGTGCTCCGGCTCCTCGACAAGACGTCGTTCGACCTCGACCTCACGAAGTTGGGGTTCGAGGAGGACATGATCCGCGTCTTCCGGCGGGCGATCCACCAGCCGTACGGGATGGTGATCCTCTCGGGGCCGACCGGCGCCGGCAAGTCGACCACGCTGTACGCGGCGCTCGGCGAGGTGAAGTCCGCGGCGCTCAACGTGACGACGATCGAGGACCCGATCGAGTACATGATCCCGAGGATCAACCAGGTTCAGGTGAACCCGCGCAAGGAACTCACGTTCGCGACGGCGCTCCGCTTCATCATGCGGCAGGACCCGGACGTGATCATGGTCGGCGAGATCCGCGACCGCGAGACCGCGGAGATGGCGGTCCGGAGCGCCATGACGGGGCACATCGTCTTCTCGACCGTGCACGCGAACGACGCGCCGAGCACGGCGACGCGCCTCCTCACGATGGGGGTCGAGCCGTTCCAGGCTGCGTCGGCGCTCTCACTCGTCGTCGCGCAGCGGCTCGTGCGGCGGATCTGCCCCCACTGCCGGGTGGAGGTCTCGCCGCCTGAGGAAAAACTTCTCGGCCTCGGCCTCGCGACGTCGCGGGAGAAGCCGGAGCACTACTTCGAGGGGAAGGGCTGCCAGGAGTGCCGGATGAGGAAGTACATCGGCCGCGTCGCCATCTTCGAGATGCTCGAGGTGGACGCCGAGGTGAAGGAACTGATCGCGCAGCACGCGCCGGCGCAGGCGATCGCTGAGGTCGCGAAGCGGCGCGACATGCGGACCCTTCGCGAGAGCGGGCTCCGCAAGGTCGCAGCCGGAACCACGACGGTGGACGAGGTTCTCCGCGTCTGCCTCCAGGAGGGTTGAGAGAGGATGGCACGCTTCGCCTTCGTCGCGAAGGATCGATCGGGAACCGAGGAACGCGGCGTCATCGAGGGGAACACCTCGCACGACGCCCTCGCGGCGCTTCACGCCCGCGGGCTCGTGGTCATCAACCTCTCGCAGTACCGGGCGCGCGAGCGGGCCCAGAGCCCGGTGCAGTCCTTCCTCAAGATGGAGGTGCTGCCGGCGCGCGTCGGCGTCCGAGACATCGCGCTCTTCATGCGGCAGTTGGCGACGATGGTCGCCGCGGGGATCCCGCTCGTGCGCGGGCTGCGCGGCCTCGCGACCGACTCTCCGAACGCCGGGCTCCGCAAGATCTCGGCCGCGATGGCGGACAAGATCGACACCGGCGAGCAGCTCTCGACCGCGATGGCGGAGCATCCGCGCGCGTTCAATAGCCTCGCGGTCTCGATGGTCAAGGCGGGCGAGGCGGCCGGGACGCTCGACCTCGTGCTGGACCAGTTGGCGATCTACCTCGAGAAGGTCGACGCGATCCAGACGAAGGTGAAGTCCGCGATGTCGTACCCGATCTTCGTCGTCATCTTCGCGATCGTCTGCTTCCTCATCATGCTCCTCAAGATCGTGCCGGTCTTCAAGGACATCTACGCGGAGTTCGGCGGGAAGCTCCCCGCGCCGACTCTCGCCGTCCTCGCGGTGAGCGACTGGCTTCGGGGGCACATGCCGCTCGCGATCGCGATCTTCTTCGTGCTGATCGCGGCGTTCTACTTCTGGCGGAAGACCCCGGGCGGGCGCTACGTGACCGACACGTGGCTCATCAAGTTCCCGGTCTTCGGCCCGATCATCCACAACGCCGTCGTGTCGCGCTTCGTCCGGACGCTCGGAGTCCTCCTCGGGAGCGGCCTCCCGATCCTCCAGGCGATCGACCACGCTAGGGACGCGGCGAACAACGCCTACATTGCGCGCAAGGTCGTGAAGGCGCGCGGTGACATCCAGGGGGGGCAGGAGATCACGCAGTCGTTCCGGGACCACAAGGTCCTTCCGGAGGTGGTCCTCCAACTGATGGGCACGGGCGAGGAGACCGGCCAGCTCACGGCCATGCTCATCAAGGCGTCGGATTTCTATGACCGGCAGGTGGAAGCGTCGGTCGCGGGGCTCACGTCGCTCATCGAGCCGCTCCTCATCGTGTTCGTCGGCGCGATCGTCGGCGTCATCGTGGTGACCATGTTCCTCCCGATCTTCTACTTGGGGGACCTGATCTTCCACAGCGAGTACAAGCGATAGGTCGCGCTAGGAGGTGAGCGCCCTCGAGAAGTTGGAAAGCAGCACCAGCGCCCTTGGGAAGTGCGTGGGGGGTCAACCGGCAACAGGAGAGGAGCACCAGTCACCAAAGGAGGAAGTGAGATGTTGAACCGCATGCGGAACACCATGAAGTCGCGTCTCGGCTTCACGATGATCGAGTTGATGGTCGTCGTGATCATCGTCGGCATCCTGGCCGCGATCGCGATCCCGATCTACGCGAAGTACGTGAAGAACGCCCGGATCTCCGAGGCGACGGGCCGGATGGGCGATATCCTGACGGCTTGCAAGGCGTACGCGACGGAGCACGACGTGGACGGCAACCCGGCGACCGTGAACTGGCCGGCGAACTGCGGCGCGGTTGGGTTCCTCGGCGACTGCGCGGCGACGCCGAACATCAGCTCATACGTAGTCAACGGCGCTAGCGACCCGCTGGTCATCACGGCAACGGGTGTCGCCAAGCTGACGGGCGTCACGGTCACGATGACGGTTACCGGCGTCAACAGCAACGGCGTCATCGCAGTCACGGGTCTGTAATCACGGAATCAGCGTCGGGAGAACCGGGGCGCCCGCGTGGCGCCCCGGGACCCCGGCAGCGGCAGAGCGTTTTGGAAGAAGAGAAGGCAGGAACCCCCGATGAAGCCTGAAAGACCAGAGAAAGCACCGCGGCGAGCCGAGGCCGGCTTCTCGATCCTCGAGACGATCGTCGCCGCGTTCATCCTCGTCATCCTCGCGACGGCGATCGTGACCGCCGGCCTGAAAAGTCGCACCCACATCGACTACGAAGAGGTGCGCAGGCGGGCGATCGCGATCGGCCAGGAACGCTTCGAGACGATCCGGGCCCAGTTCCCATACACCGCCATCGTCGCGGCGAACATCGACACGACGATCACCCTCGACGGGGCGACGTACGATCTCGAGTCCATCGTGACGGACGGCTTCGACCCCGTGCTTGACGAGCAGAGCAGCCCGCCGGACACCCTCGAGGACTTCGTCAAGTTCGTCACGAACACCGTGGAGTGGACCGCGACGGGGACCGGCGGCCAGACGGTCCGCCGCAAGGTCGTCATGAGCACGTACTTCTTCCGGGGGCTGTGAGCATGAATCCCACTACCCCAATGCCCGAGAGGCGCCCCTCCCCCATCTCCGGCCTCACGATGATCGAGCTCATGGTCGGCGTTTTCCTGGTGACGGTCATCTTCCTCGCGATCTGGTTCAACTACGGCCACCAGCAGGAGATCTGGAAACGCGGCCGCGACAAGGTGCTCTTGCAACAAGCCTGCACTCAGGCGTCCGAGCAGATCGCGCGAGATATCCGGTTCGGCTCGAGAGTCGAGTACAACCCTCCGGACGACATCACGATCTACCGGTTCGACCGCGAGCTCGACGCGGACGTGCTGGTGCGACACTACTTCCTGAACAGCGGGACGCAGCAGATCACGATGACGGGAAACAGGCCCGTGGTACCCGAGCTGTGCACCGCTCTCACGTTCTCGCCCGGGCCGGACACGAGCGAGGTGCGGTACACCTTGACGCTCAAGGATCCCTGGGAGAACAAGGCCACTTTCCGAGGTTCCGCGTTCCTACGGAACATCGTGCTCGAGTAATCCACGGAGATCGCCGACCCGGCGAGAATAGGACGGACGCCATGACGAAGAGCGACTCGAAGAAGAACGCGGCGGGGACTCGGCGGGGGCGGGACTCGCGTGACGAGGGCATGGCCCTCATCACGGTCGTGATCCTGGGCCTCATCTTCAGCATCCTGGGGTTCACCCTGTTCGCGATGGCCACGTTCGAGCTCAACCAGACGACGTACCGAGACCAGTCGGCGAGCGCGTTCTGGCTCGCCGAGGCGGCGATCGAGCACGCGAAGGGAGAGGTCTTCAAGCACATCCAGTGGGACGCCGGCTTCGACTCGGTCCCGCGGGCGGAAGGGTGGTACAACCTCACGGTCTCGGACTCGACGTACAACGGGAAGGACGTGACGTACTGGTACGCGCAGGGCTTCGTGCGCCGTCCGGACGGCCGTTTCGTCGAGCGCGACATCGAGGTCTTCGCGGACCTCGGGCCGGCCGGGTTCGAGTACGCGCTCTTCTCGATGCACGACATCATCGCCGGCGGAAACGCGGGAGTGTGCGGCCTCGTGCACGCGAACGGCGAGGTGGACAACGGTGGGAACTCCTTCGACCCTCAACTCGACGACTCGTGCCGCGGCGGGGAGGAAAATATCACCGAGGACTTCGAGGTGCTTCCTCCGGGGATGCGGACGGAACCGGCCTTCTACCCGAACACGAGCTACTACTACATCGTCGGTGACCCGGCCGCCGGTCCCGGGCCCGGCCAGGTGTGGATACTTCGCGCTCTCACCCAAACGGGCCCTGTTTGGGCGGACTCACTCTTGCCCGGCGCGGTGCTCCACTCAATCCGCAGCGGGAATGGCGGAGTCGGCGATATCCGGGCGATGGTCGTCGGAACGCTCGACGCGACGGATGGCCCCTCGGTCGTGTACGGCGGAAACTCGGTGAGCTACAGGTTCAAGAACCCGACGGACCTCAATAACGTTTTCCACTGGACCACCGGAAAGTGCAAGCGTGACATCCGGTGGGACGGCACCCCCGATGAGAACAAATACGTCATCGTGAACTTTGGGGAATACGTTGACCGAACCACTCCGAAGTTTGCCAACCTGGATTTCGACGACAACCCCGCCTACGACGCACCCATCCAGTCGTCGGTCATCAACACTCGATACTCCCCTCCTGGTGTCGGTGACTTCTCCCTCACCTCTCTCGTGGAGACCGCCAACTGGTTCGGAGGCAACAACGTGCTGTCTCATGTGAAGTTCGTCCCCGAGAACGGGCTCGCGCTCCTTATCCACAACATCACCATGTCGGGACCCGCGCAGATTGAGATCGGGACGCCCGCGAAGCCTGCAGTGTTCTATTTGACCGGGAGCATTACCGGGAGCTTCAGCGCGAATGGAAACATCTATGGGACGACCATCGTCCTGGGAACGATCGACAAGCTCGTCGGTACAATCGCCTTCCACTACGAGCCGGGCTACCAGTTGAACCTACCTCCCTACCTCCAGCCCTTCTGGCAGAACCCATCCGGGCACGCAGAGATCCTCTTCTGGCGTGAGGTTCCCGCCAAGTACCAGTCCTAGGAACTCCCGGGTGCCTCTCGGGAAACGCGCCCCCATCGCGATCGACCTCGGCGGACCGCGGCTCAAGGCCGCGGCCGCTGATGCCGAAAAGCGGTGGGGGTTTTTGCGTTTCGGCGCCGAACCCTCTTCCGACGAGCGGGCCGTGAACCGTAGCGATGACCGACCGGCCGGGAAGAGGATGGGGCCGCCCCCGGGAGGCCCGAGATGGCGACAGGTCGGCACGGCGAGCGGCGGGGACAGGGCCACCGTGAGGCGGGGATGGCCCTCGTCACGGTGGTCATCATGGGGCTCATCCTCACGATCCTCGGGATGACCCTCTTCGGCATGGCGACGTACGAGCTCAACCAGGCGACTTATCGAGACCAATCCGCGAGCGCCTTCTGGCTCGCCGAGGCGGCGATCGAGCACGCGAAGGGCGAGATCCTCAAGCACCAGCAGTGGGACGAGGGGTTCGACTCCATCCCGCGTGCCGAGGGGTGGTACAACCTCTCGGTCTCGGACACGACGTTCAACGGCGAGCCCGCGAAGTACCTCTACTCCCAGGGCTACGTGCGACGCCCGGGAGGCGGCTTCGTCGAGCGCGACATCGAGGTCTTCGCGGAGATCCGCCCGGCGGGGTTCGAGTACGCTCTCTTCTCGATGCATGACATCGGGTGCCAGGGGAACACGGGCGTCTGCGGCCTCGTGCACGCGAACGGGGAGGCCGAGTACGATCAACCAGGAGCGGGAGACTGCTTCGATCAGATTGGCGACTCCTGCCGCGGCGGTGACGAGCACGTCTCCGAGTACTTCGAGGTTCTCCCGCCGGGGATGCGGACGGAGCCGTCCTTCTACCCGAACACGACGTACTACTACGTGGTCGGCGAGGCGACCCACGGCGCCGGCGCCGGCTTCGCGTACATCGTCCGCGCTCTCGCGCCGGACGGGGCGCCCGTCTGCGCCGATTCGCTCGCGATCCCGCCCCCCCCGCTCATGACCGTCCGGACCGCGAGCGGAAGCGTCCGCTGCATGGTTACGGACACGCTCGACGCCTCGGACGGTGGCTCCGTGACCTACGCGGGGACCTTCATCAGCTACAAGTTTTCGGACCCGGCCACGATCGACAAGATCTTCCACTGGACCACGGGTGAGTGCTCGCTCGATACGCGGACCGATCAGTACGTCATCGTGAACTTCGGCGAGCACCAGGTGGACGTCGGGGGCAGCAACACGTCGTGGAAGGCGAACCTCGACTTCGACGACACCCCGGCCTACGACGCGCCGATCAGGTCGTCGGTCTTCAACACGCGCTACACGCCGCCGAGCGTCGATCCGTTCGGGGAGGAATCTCTCGTGGAGACCGTGAACTGGCTCGGCGGGAACAACGTGCTGAGCCACGTGAGGTTGGTCCCGGAGAACGGGATCGCGCTCCTCATCCACAACATCAATATGTCCGGCCCCGCGCAGATCGAGATCGGCACGCCCGCGAAGCCGGCGGTCTTCTACATCACGGGGAACATCACCGGAAGTTTCGGGGCGAATGGAAACGTCTACGGCACGACGATCGTCCTCGGATCGATCGACAAACTGACCGGGAACATCGATTTCCACTATGATCCGGGGTACAAGCCGAACTTGCCGCCCTACCTGCAGCCCTTCTGGCAGAACTCCTCAGGACATCTCGAGGTCCTTCTCTGGCGAGAGGTCAAGCCCAAGTACCAGTCATAGGAAGCTCGGGTGCCTCTCGGGAAACGCGCCCCCATCGCGATCGACCTCGGCGGACCGTGGCTCAAGCCTGCGGCCGCCGATGCCGAAAAGCGGTGGGGGATTTTGCGTTTTGGCGCCGAACCCTCTTCCGACGATCGGGCCGTGAACCGTAGCGACGACCGACTGGCCGGGAAGAGGACGGGGCCGCCCCCGGGAGGCCCGAGATGGCGACAGGTCGGCGCGGCGCGCGGCGAGGCGAGGGCCGCCGTGAGGAGGGAATGGCCCTCATCGCGGTGGTCATCATGGGGCTCATCCTCACGATCCTCGGGATGACCCTTTTCGGGATGGCGACGTACGAGTTCAATCAAACGACGAACCGGGACCAGTCCGCGAGCGCCTTCTGGCTCGCCGAGGCGGCCATCGAGCGCGCGAAGGGCGAGATCTTCAAGCGGCAGCACTGGAGCGTCGGGTTCGACTCGATCGCCGCGGGCGAGGGATGGTACAAGCTCGCGATCGGCGACACGACGATCTACGGCGAGTCCGCGCGGTACATCTACGCGCAGGGCTTCGTGCCCCGCACCGGCGGCGGCTACGTCGAGCGCGACATCGAGCTTTTCGGTAAGGTCGGCGCCGCCGCGTTCGAGTATGCTCTCTTCTCGATGGGCGACATCGTGGCTCGAGGGAATCCGGGAGTGTGCGGGCTCGTGCACGCGAACGGCGAGGTGGACAACGGGGGATCCTCCCTCGACCAGCTCGCCGACACGTGCCGTGGCGGTTACGACGAATACATCTCGGAGGATTTCGAGGTGATTCCGCCGGCGATGAGGACCCCCGCTCAGTACTACCCCTTCCACTCGTATTACTACGTCGTCGGAGAACCGGGGCACGCGCCAGGGGTCGGCCGGGCGCTCGTGTACCGCGCCCTCACGCCCGGGGCGGACGTGTGCGCGGACTCGCTCGCGGCCGGCGCCGTCCTCGAGACGATTCGCGGCGGGATCCGGGTCATGCTCAAGGACAGCCTCGACGCGATCCAGGACGGCGTCCCGGTCCTCTACACCGTCGACCACGTCGGCTACGGGTTCCTGAGCACGGCGGCGATCGACAAATCCTTCCACTGGACGACCGGAGAGTGTACCCTCGACACGCGATATGGGGATGAGTCGGTGGTGGTGAACTTCGGCGAGTATCTCCAGGGGACGACCCCTGAGTGGCAGGCCGACCTGGACTTCGACGACGCCCCCGCGTACCCGGCGCCCATCCTGTCGACCGTGATCAACACGCGCTACACGAGCGCGGACACGAGCATCACGGCGCTCACGAACACGGCCAACTGGACCGGCGGGAACAACGTGTTCCAGCATGTCCGGTTCACTCCGGGGAACGGGATCGCGCTCCTCATCCACGGCATCGCCATGTCGGGCCCCTCGCAGATCGAGATCGGGACGCCCGGCGATCCCGCCCTCTTCTACATGACCGGGAGCATACTGGGGAACTTCAACGCGAACGGGAACATCTGGGGGACGACGATCGTTCTCGGCACGATCGACCGGCTGAGCGGAAACGTGGACTTTCACTTCCACGGCGGCTACAAGGTGGAATTGCCGCCGTACCTCCAGCCCTTCTGGCAGAGCCCCTCCGGTTATCTCAGGGTTCTCCTGTGGCGGGAGGTACCGCCCCGGTACGGCACGTAGGGGCCAGGGTGACCCTCGGAAAGCGCGTCGCCTCGGGAATCGACCTCGGCGGCTGGAGCGTCAAGATCGCGGTCGTGGAGGCCGACGTGAGCGGCGTCAAACTCCTCGCCTTCGGGAGCGAGCCCCTCCCCATCGACGAGGAATCCGGCCGCCCCCGGCAGGCGAGCCGCCGTGAGGTGCTCGAGAAACTACTCGATCGGACCGCTATGACCCGGGGGCGCCTCGGGCGCGTCGCCCTCTCCGTCGGCGGCGACGCGATGACCGTCCGCCAGTTCAGCCTCCCGAACCTCACCGACCAGGAGCTCGTGACCTCGATGCCTCTCGAGGCGCGGCGGCACGTGCCGCTCCCTTCGGAGACCGAGATCGCGTACTCCTACCAGGTCCTCGCGCGCGACCCTGAGCAGGGGCGGGTCGAGATCCTCCTCGGCGCATGCCCGAAGTCGCTCGTGCGCGATGCCGTGAAGGTGGCCGAGGGGGCGGGGCTCGCCCCCGATCTAGTCGACGCGGCCCCGCTCGCGGGATTGAACGCGATCCTGCACGCGCAGGAGGAGGCCGAGGACGAGGTCGGGTTCCTCGATATCGGCGCGGACGGCTCGACGCTCAGCCTCTATCGCGCGGGCGGGTTCCTGCTCTCCCGCCGCTTCCCCGTGGGAGGGGAATCGATGACGCGCGAGATCGCCGGGCGCCTGGAGATCCCCGTCGAGAAGGCGGAGGCGTTGAAGCGTGGCGAAGGCGGCGCGGGGAAAGGCGTTCCGAAGGAGGGGATCGTCTCGCTCGTCGAGAAGAGCCTCGCGGAGCTCGCGACCGAGGTCAAGCAGTCGATCTCGTTCTTCGACCAGAAGGCGGGGCGTCGAGGGCTCGGACGGCTCGCGCTCGGCGGCGGCGGGGCGCGCATCGCCGGGCTCGCCCCGGCGCTCGAGCGCCGGATCGGAATCCCCGTCCGGATCGTGGACCCAGTCCCCTCCTCCGTCCGCAAGGAGTCGCTCCCCGCGGACGACTCCCTCCGCCTGACGGCCCAGTCGAGCGAGTTGGCGGTCGCGTTCGGACTGACCCGCTGGTGGGAACCGTAACGGACCAGGAGCTCACGGTGTTCCGTCTCAATCTCTATCCTGAAGCCGAGGAGAAGCGGCGCGACGAAATCAAGCGCACCGGTTCGACCGCCCTCGTCACGTTTCTCGTGGCGGCCGTCCTCGTGCTCACGGCGTTCCACGCGGGGAGCGGCCTCCTCCTCGCCGAGCGGGCGCGCGGCCTCGGCGTGAAGGCGGCGGAGCGCGAGGTCGAGGTCGCGGCGTTGCCGACGGCCGAGACGGCCGCGGAGCTCGCGCGCTACCACCAGCTCGTCGAAGGCCGTTCGCGGCGCGTCGTCTGGGCGCTGAAGCTCGCGGAACTCGGACGAGCCGTTCGCTGGCCCCTCAGGATCACGCACGTCACGATGGGCGAGCGGGGCCGCGGGCAGACGGTCGCGGGGCTCCGGATCGAGGGCGCGGTCCCTCCCGAGCGCCGCGGAGACGCCGACGGCATGATCGCGAGCCTCGTCGACGCCCTGAAGAAGAACCCGACCTTCCTCCAGGGACTCACCGACGTCGAGATCGCGTCGGTCTCGTTCGACAAGCACTCCGGATCGACAAACTTTCAGATAATTTGTCCGGTAAGTGAAAGTGCGCCGGAGGAGGAGGGGGCCCCGCTCGAGGAGGACATCACCCTCCGGCCAGGCCGCGCGGGTGAGAAGCCATGAAGCCGCTCCCCCCCGAAACCCGGCGGAGCCTCACGATTGCGGCGATTTTGCTTGCAACTTTTCTCGGCATTGATAGATTCCTCGTCCGAGCTGGCTCCGGGTCGTACCAGCGGGCGTCCGCGGCGTTCCGGAGCGTGGAGACCCGCCTCTTTCAATCGCGCAGCGAGGATGAGCGGCTGAAACGGATGCGGGTGATCCTCGATGCGCTGCCCCCGGAAACCGGGGGGGCCACGGGCACCGGCGCGATCGCGTTCTTGAACAAGCACTTATCGCACCGGCGCCTGCAGAAGGTCGACCTCCGGTCGGAACCGAACCCGATCGGGGGACGAGGCGAGCCGTACCAGTTGACTGTTCAGGGAAGCTACGGGAGCTGCGTCCTGTTCTTGGGCGACCTGGAGTCGAGCACGGAGCGGATTGTGCTCCGCGACGTGCGGATCACGGACTCCTTCGAGGGAGTCGGGCTGGAGATGAGGGTGCGTCTGGAGTTCGAGAGGCCGCAGACATGATCGGGTCCCAGACGAAGCTGCTCCCGGGGCTTCTGATCGCGGTCGTGCTCGTCGCGGGATGGCGGACCATGGTGTCCACGCGCCAGGTGTTGGGTGGAGCGAAGCCGGGCGAGATGACGCCGGAGAAGCAGCAGATCATGGACCAAGAAGCCGCGGAGAGAAGGCTCCTCTCGCGGGTGGCGATCGAGGATTCGCTCCTCGGGGCCCTCCGGAAGGCCGGCCGCCTCCCGGACCCGTTCAATCCGACGACCACGGTGAAGCCGACGACCGATCCGAAGATCAAGCCGGAGCCGGTGAGGCTTCCGCGGCCGAGCGTCGTCATGGTGATCGTCGAGCCGGCCCGCCAGGAAGTGATCCTGCGTCTGGGCAGCCAGGAATCGCCCCGGCTCCGCGTCGGGAGCGTGTGGAAGGGATGGAGCATCATCCGGATCGACCGGGACATCGTCGAGATCGAAAACCAGGACCACGAGAAGGCATACGTTCCCGTTCCGAACGTGAGACGCTAGGAGGAATCGAATGAAGGAACCAGGCGCTCGGATCGCTCGAATCGCAGTCGCCGCACTTGTGTTCCCGGCTCTCCTCCTGTTCGCCGGGGTTGGGGTGGGTGTGGCTCAGGAAGAGGAGCAGTCGGTCCTCATCACATTGGACGCCGACAGCGTGAGCGTGAACACGGTGCTTCAGATCCTCGCGGAGAAGAGCGGACTGAACATCGTGACGGGACCCGAGGTCCACGGGCAGAAGATCTCGCTTCACCTTCGGAACACGCCGTTCGAGGAAGCGCTCGACTTGACCGTCCGCGCGGGCGGCTTCGGCTACCAGCGCGTCGGGAGCTCGATCCTCGTCGGGAACCCGGACCGCCTCGAGAAGGAGACGGGCGTCGCGACGCACATCGTGACGCTCCAGTACGCCGACGCGGTCGAAGTGAAGAAGATGCTCGAGACCCTGACGAAGAGCGTCGAGATCGATCAGAACGGGAACCGGCTCGTCGCGACGGCCACCCCCTCGGTGATCGAGCAGATCAAGAGCATCATCAAGACGGTCGACGTCCCGCCGCAGACGGTGCTGATCCAGTCGCGCGTGATCGAGGTCTCCACGTCGAACCTGCAGGAGTTGGGCGTCAACTGGGACAAGATCACGAAGTGGACGGAGATCGTGACCGAAGGGGATCCCGGCTCGAGCGACAATGACGAGATCCCGGAAGACCTCGACTTCACTCGGGTCGACGACTACCAGGACTGGTTCCGCCAGTCGGAGGCGTTCGAGATCGCCGTCGACCTCCTCATCACGGACGGGCGCGCGAAGATCCTCGCCGAGTCCAAGGTCGTCACGACGAACAACCGGGAGGCGCGGATCTTCATCGGCGACGACATCCCGGTCGTGATCACGAGCCTCGCGACATCCGGCGGCCTCGGCGTCCAGCAGATCCAGTTGCAGCACATCAAGGTCGGGATCGAGCTCAACGTGACGCCGCGGATCTCCGAGGACAACTACGTGACAATGACCGTCAACCCGAAGGTGAGCACGATCGTGGAGTTCGTCGGTCCCGACCGCGACCTCCCCCGCACCTCAGAGCGCAGCGCCACCACCTCGGTCCGGAGCGAGAGCGGGAAGACGATCTTCATCGGCGGGCTGCAGTCGGAGGACACCAAGCGCACCGTCAGCAAGGTGCCTGTGCTCGGCGACATCCCGGTCCTCGGGAACCTCTTCCGCCACTACCGCGACGACACGGTCAAGAAAGATCTGTTGATCGAGATCACGCCGACGATCGTTCGTTAGGAGGGCGACGTGGACGTAATCGACATACTCAAGGAAGGGGTCGCCCTCGGGGCGTCCGACGTCCTGATCTCGGTGGAGTCCCCCGTGACGTTCCACGTGCACGGGGTGCTGCAGCCCTATCGCGACGGGACGCTCCTCACCGAAGAGGTGAGCAGGAACCTGATCTACCAGTTCCTGACGATGGAGCAGCGCAAGACGATCGAGATGGAGAAGGAGCTCGACGTCGGCTACCACATCAAGGGGCTGGCGCGCTTCCGCGTGAGCGTCTACTACCAGAAGGGCACGCTCGCCTCCGTGCTCCGCGTCGTGCCGTTGAAGATCCCGCTCCCCGAGGAGATCGGCCTCCCGCCGGAGGTGGTGCTCAAGATCTGCAACATCCCGAACGGGCTGATCCTGGTGACGGGGCCGACCGGGGCCGGGAAGTCGACCTCGATCGCGTCGATCCTCGAGTTCGTCAACACGCAGTGGGGCGTCCCGAAGCACATCATCACGATCGAGGACCCCGTCGAGTACATCTTCAAGCCGAACCTCTGCGTGATCGACCAGCGGGAGATCGGCTCGGACACGCTGTCGTACGTGCGCGGCCTCCGGAGCGCGCTCCGCGCGATGCCGCACATCATCTTCGTCGGCGAGATGCGCGACCGCGAGACGATCGAGATCGCGCTGCGCGCGGCCGAGACGGGGAACGTCGTCATCTCGACGCTCGCGACGCAGTCGGCCGCGAAGACGATCAACCGGATCATCGACGTGTTCCCGGTGGACCACCAAGCGGAGATCCGGACGCGGCTCGCGCTCTCGCTTCGAGTCGTGATGTCGCAGATTCTGCTGCGCAGGATCGACGTCCCCGGGCGCGTCGCGGCCCGCGAGGTCATGTTCGTGACGAACCCGGTTTCCAACCTGATCCGCGAGGGGAAGATCCACCAGATCAACAACGTCATCGCCACGCAGGCTCACGAGGGCATGGTGCTCATGGACGACTCGCTGGTCGCGCTGATCCAGGACGGTGTGATCGACACCGCCGCTGGTCTCACGTTTGCCTCGGATCCCGAGAAGATGAAACCCATCCTGAAGCGGAGGTAACCTCCGATGTCTTTTTTCCAGAACTATGGGACGAAGCGGCGGCTGGCTCACCTGACCGACACGTGGAATCGGCTGCGGGGCTACTTGGACGCCGACCCGTCCGGGGCGGCCCCCGGCTCTGAGGACGCCTTCCTCGATTTGAAGAAAGAGATCGGGCAGGGGCTCACCGTGCTCTTCTCGGATTTCGGGTCGGCCGCGCTGAACCGGGAGGCGGAGCAGTCGGCGGGGAGGATCCGGAACCTCCTGAACGGCATCCCCACGCTCGCGAGCCTCAAGGCGGCCCAGGCGAAGGACCCGGAGGGGCTCCACAAGGCCTGGCACGGCGTGTTCCTCGTCCTCTCGGAGCTGTCCGGCGCGAAACTCCCGAAGGCGGCCAAGCCGGCCACGGGGCGGTCGCCGATCATGACCGGCTCGCGGATGCCCTACTCCGGCTCGCCGTCGATGTTCCGGAGGCGCTGGCACCTCCTCGGCTGGGTTGGACCCCTCTTCGGGGTGGTCTTCAAGCTCGTGGCGTTCGTCGCGATTCTCTCGATCGCGTTCTTCTTCGCGGAGAAGTCGGGGCTCTTCGGCGGGGTCACGGACACGACCGGGGGGACGGGGACGACGCCCGCCACGACGAACCCGGTCCTCAAGGCAGTCGGGCAGACGTGGCAGTCCACGCAAAACTGGGCGCGGACGACGTTTCCGACGTTCTATGGGACGATCCACGAATACTACACGGCGAACCCGGACACGGGCGTAATCATCCTCGTGGCCATGGGCGGGCTCTTCCTGGGCTACCTCCTCTTCATTCGAATACGGTAAGCCCGGTCAGGCTGGACTCTTCCCAGAGGGATTGGCGCCCGCCGCGATGACGCGGCGGGCGTCTTCGTTTCCGCGACCCCCGGGGCGCGAGGGGCGCTAGAGCGCCTGCAAGAGCGTCGCCGCGAGGGGCGCCGGATCGGGAAGATCGCGGAGGGCGCGCAATCCGCGGCGGGCGGCGACGAGGGCGGCGAGCGCGTTCCCCGCGCAGGCGGCGCGGACCGGGTCGCCCCCCTTCGCATGTTCGGCGAGGAAGCCGGCCGCGAACGCGTCGCCGCAGCCGGTCGGATCGACGACGTGGACGCCCGGGACGGCCGGCACGACGCGGCCCGGCGAGCCGCGCGACCGCACCCGGCCGCGCCCGCGACTCGGCCGCGGACGGTCCGACGACGCGACGTACGCGCCGCGGACGCCGAGCGTCACGATGAGCACGCGCGGCCCCTCCGCGAGGACGCGCTCCGCCGCCCACTCGAAGTCCGCGGGGCGCGCGAGCGCCCGGCCGAGGAACCGGCCGACCTCGGACTCGTTCCCCTTGAGAATTTCCACGGGCGCGCACCACGCGGCCCAGTCGGGGACCGCGCGCGCCGCGCGCAGGCCATCGGCACCCGGCGGCGCGAGTGTGAGGCTCTGCAAGTCGAGGAGCACGCGGGCGCCGCCTTCGCGCGCCGCGCGCGCCAACTGCGCGGGCGCGAAGTCCCACCCCGAGATGAGGTTCGCGAGCAGGTAATCGGCGCGCCCAGCCGCGAGCACCTCCTCGTCCGAAAGCGGCCCGACGCGGTCGACGAGCGTCTCGGTCCGCGTGTCGGGCCCCGTGTACGTCAGAGTCGCCTCGTTCGAGCGCCCCGGCACGAAGACGAGCCTCGCGGGATCGACCGCGCGGAGCCCACCGAGGAGATCGAGCGCCTCCGCGCGGTCGGCCTCACCCAGTCGCGCGACGGGGCGGATGCAGTCCCTCGCCTCCGCGCAGCGCGCGAGCGTGAGCGCGTTGTAGAGGACCCCTCCGAGGCTCTCGTGGACGGCGCCGTCCCGCGTCACGATCCGGTCGCGGTTCACCGTGCCGAGGATCGTGAAGAGCACGCGCTAGGCCCCTCCCACGTTCATGCCCCCCTCCACCCCGCCTTCACGGGCTGCGTCTTCCAGCGGCGGTGCGGCCAGAACCAGTGGTCGGGCCGCGCCATCACGACCTCGGTTAGTTGGTCCGTGTAGGCCTGCGTGATGCGAACGATATCCTCGCGGTCGCGTCCCGTCGACGCGACGTGGATCGGCGGGAAGAAGCGTGCGCGGTGGTGCGCCCCGCGCGTCCGCGTGATGAAGGCGGTGACGATCGGCGAGCCGGTCTTGAGCGCGAACGCAGCCGGCCCCTGCGGCGTCGACGCCGGCCGCCCGAGGAAGTTCACGAAGACGCCGTGCCGTCGCGCGTCCTGGTCCGAGAGGATGCAGATGAACTCGTTCTTGCGGAGGACGCGGAGGATGTCCCGCGCGGAGACGCCGACCTGGATCGTCCCGATCCCCATCTTGACCCGGTGCTCGTTGATGAGGCGGTCGACGAGCCGGTTGTGCTGCTTCCCGACGAGGAAGTTGACCGGATAGCCGAGGTGCGCGAGCGCGATCCCGAACAATTCCCACGAGCCGTAGTGCGCGGTCACGAGGACGCCACCGCGCCCCTCGGCGAGCACCGCGTCGATGTGCTCGAGCCCGTCGATCTCGACCATCCGCTCGATCTCCCCGCGCGTCATCGTGCGGAAGCGGAGGTACTCGAGGAACGTGCGGCCGACGTTCTTGTACGCCTCGCGGGCGATCGCCTCGCGCTCGGCGTCGGTCTTCGAGGCGCCGAAGACCGCGCTCAGGTTGCCGAGCGCGACGTCGCGGCGGTAGCGGAGGAGGCTCCACACGACGTCGCCGAGCGCGCCGCCGAGCCAGACCGCCGCGGACCACGGAAGGAGCCGCGCGAGGACCGAGAGAGCGAGCACGAGCGCGTACTCGATCCGGTGCATGACCGGCTTCGGGATGCGGAGCTTCACGGGCGGCCCGCCGCTCGGCTGCGCGGCCGAGGCTTCACAGGAGAAGCCGGGCGAGCGGGCTCGCCTCGGCGCGCATCGCCTGCGTCGGGCAGACCTCCTGACACGTGATGCAGTTGATGCAGCGCGTGTAATCGACGACCGGCAGGCCGTCGACCATCGCGATCGTGTCGACCGGGCACGAGGTCGCGCAGAGGGTGCAGCCGATGCACGTGGCCGCGTGCGCGCGCGGGCGGACCCAGAAGAGGCGCCCCGCGAGGCGGAGCAGCGTCTCGGGGACCATCTTGAGGAGCCGGTTCGAGGGAAGGACGAAGTTGTCGACGCGCGCCTCGGCGAGCGGGACGCCGAGGACGCGGACCCGGTCGAGGATCGGGGCGCTTGGGCCGCGCGCGGCGGCTCCCACGCCTCGCGCGAGGCCCCTCCCGGGTGCGGCCTCGCACACACTCCCCGCGAGACCCATCCCGCGCCCGACCGCGAGCCGCGTCGCGTCGATCTCCTCCGGACGGAAGCCGATGACCGCGGACGCGACCGCGTCGAGCGCCACGCCGTCCTCAGCGGCGAGGAGGAGGCCGAGGTGGCGCGGCTCTCCGGACGCGGGCCCGTTCCCCTCCATCGCGAGGACCGCGTCCATGATGTGGAGACCGGGCGAGACGAGGGCGTGCACGTCGAGGAGGATCTCGGAGAAGTTGTGCGGATGCGGGAAGCGCTTGTGGTACTCCCCCTTCCCGAGGCCCGGGATCGTCCCGAACGTGTTCTTCACCGCGCCGGTGAAGAGCGTGAGGCCGTGCGTCTTGAGTTTCGGGAGGTTGATGACGAGGTCCGCGTCGAGTACGGCGCGCGAGAGGAAGTAGCGGCGGCCGCTCGCGAAGCGCTCGACGACGCCCGACGACTCGAGGGAGACGAGGGCCGCGCCGGTCTCCGCCGCGACTTCCTCCATCCCGGTCTTCTTCCAGACGCGGCGGATCCCCTTGAGCGCGCCGGCCGGCGAATCGCCGATCGCGACGCGCGCGCCGAGCGCGAGGCAGCGCGCGGCGACGGCGCGCACGAACGCCGGGTGCGTGGTGACCGCCTTGTGCGGCTCCTTCGCGGAGAGGAGGTTCGGCTTGAGGAAGACGCGCATGCCCGGCCGCACGAACCGCTCGAGCCCGCCAAGGCGCGCGAGCGCACGGTCGAGCGCGGGGCCGAGGACCGCGTCGTCGTACGAGGGCGCGAGCTCGATCGCGACGGACGCCGATTGAGAGCCCGGCGCGCGGGGCGCGGGCGACGCGAGCAACCCGAGCAGCGCGGGCGAGGCCGCGGCGACCGACTCGATGGACCGCGCTCCGCCATCATCGCACGCGGCCCCCCGTTCGCGCTCTCGAGAATGCATGCCGGATGCTAGGAACGCCCGCGCGGCGCTGTCAAGGAGTCAGCGGCCGGATGGCGCCGCGCTCGCGCTCGCCAGGGAGTCCGCGCGCCGCCAACGCACAGCCTCGTCAGGTCTCCCCCACGCTGCGTAGAGATCCGCGAGATCGCTCCGCGCCAGGCGCGTCCTCTCGTGATCGGCGCCCATCGCCCACTCGAGGCGTCCATGGGCCTCGAGGAGCGCTGCTTCGGCCTCCTCGAGCCGACCGAGCCGGCTGAGACAGACGCCGTGCTTGCGCATGGAGACGGCAGTGATCACGTGAGCCGCGCCCAGGACCCGCGCGGCCGTCCCCGCCGCGCTCGCCAGGAGGGGCTCCCCTCTGGGGGCGTCGCCCGCCTGCGTGAAGGCGTCCCCGAGGTTCCCCATCGAGATGATCGTGTGCGGGTGCTCTTCCCCCAGCAGCCGCCGACGGGCTTCGAGGACCTCGCGATGGAGGGACGCGGATTCTCCGAAGCGGCCGAGGTCGAAGGCGACGCTCGCGAGGTTGTTGAGGGCCGTGAGCGTCTCGGGGTGGTCGTCCCCCAGCACGCGCCGCCGGCTCGCCACGATGCTCTCGAGGAGGCTTTCCCCCTCGGCGAGCCGCCGCTGGCTCAGATAAAGAGTGGCCAGGACGTTCATCGTGTTGAGCGTCTCCGGGTGCTCGTCCCCGAACACCCGTCGCTGGATCGCGACGACACGCACCTGGAGCGACTCGGCCTCCGCGTGCCGTCCGAGGTTCGCGGAGAGAGTCGCCAAGTTGCTCATCGCGCCGAGCGTGAGCCGGCTCTCCTCGCCCACCCCGCGCCGCAGCCCATCCACTGCATCGCGCAGGAGGGACGCGGCCTCCTCCGACCGGCCCTCGTCGGAGAGGACCGCGGCGAGGTTGGTCATGGACTCGAGCGTCTCGGGGTGATCGTCGCCGAGCAGCCGGCGCTGCGTCGCGAGGACCTCGATGTGGAGAGCCTCGGCCTCCGCGTAGCGCCCCTCCTGGTCATAGAGGATCCCCAGGGTGTTCATCGTGGAGAGGGCCTTGGCGTGCTCGCCCCCGAGCAAGCGCCGCTGGGTCTCGAGCGCCCGCTCGAGGTGCTTCTCGGCCGCCCCGTAGTCCCCGAGGGCACGGTACGCGCTTCCCATCGTGGCGCGGAGCTCGGCTTCGACCAGGGGGGCCGCGCCGAACTCGCTTCCGATCGACTCGGAGGCATTGTCGAGGAGGTCGCCCACGGGCGTGTCGCGTCCTCGGTCCCGCGGATCCGCGGCCGCCAGCATCTTCGAGAGAAACGCCGTCACCGCCTCCGACTCCTCGCGCGCCCGCTCCGCGACGCCGCGCTGGCGGTTCGACTCGATGAGCGCGTACGTCAGGCCGACCGCGGCGCTCACAATCCCAAAGACGACCGCCGACGCGACCGCGACCCCGGCCTTGTGGCGTTTCGAGAACTTCCGGAAGCGGTACGCCGCCGACGGCGGCCGCGCCAGGACGAGTTCATCACGCAGGTAGCGTTCGATGTCGAGCGCGAGCCCGCTCGCCGTCTCGTAGCGTCGCGCGCGGTCCTTCTCCATGGCCTTGAGGACGATCCAGTCGAGATCGCCGCGGAGTAGGTGGGCGAGACCGTGGGCGTCCGTCGCCCGGCGCGCCGCGGCCTCCTTCGATCCCTCTCGGGTCGTGCTCACCCGCGTGCTCGGCTTCGGCGGCTCCTCCTCGCGAATGATCCGCTGGAGTTCGGCGTATTCCGAGCCGCGGAGCCGCTCCGGATCGAAGGGCCGCGACCCCGTCAAGAGCTCGTAGAGCACGACGCCGAGCGAGTACACGTCGGTCCTCGTGTCCACGTCCGCCGCGCCCGATCCCGCTTGCTCGGGGCTCATGTATTCGGGTGTCCCCATCATCTGGCCGCGCTGCGTCATCAGCGTGGCCTCGGTCAGGGGCACGCTGGTCGCCTTCGCGATGCCGAAGTCGATCACCTTGGGGACCGGCTCGCCGTCGGTTTCCGTGACCAGGATGTTCGAGGGTTTGAGATCTCGGTGAATGACACCCTTCTGGTGGGCATGCTGGACGGCGCGACAGACGTGGATGAAGAGCTCGAGGCGATCGCGCGTCGAGATGTTGCGTCGGTCGCAGTAGTCGGTGATCGCTTCGCCGCGGACGAGCTCCATGACGAAGTAGGGACGGCCGGCGTCGGTCGCTCCCGCGTCGAAGATCCGTGCGATGTTCGGGTGGTCCATCACCGCGAGGGCCTGCCGCTCAGTCTCGAAGCGCGCGAGCACCGCCTTCGTGTCGAGGCCCGGCTTGACGAGCTTGAGCGCTACCTGGCGGCGGACCGGCTTCTCCTGCTCGGCGAGGTAGACGGTTCCCATGCCGCCTTCTCCGAGGGCCTCGACGATGCGGTACGGGCCGATTCGCTCGGGAGGACCCGGAACCGCCGCCGCCGCGTCCGCGGGGAACGCGCTCTCGACGAGCGCGCCGAGACCGCCGGATCGAAGAATCGCGTGGCGCCCGGGATCGCGCTCGAGAATCCGCTCGATCTCCTCCTTCAACGCCGGATCGCCTCCACAGGCGGCCTCGACGAAGGAGCGCCTCTCCGCCTCGGGGAGAGCGAGGGCGCCGGCGAGGATCTCCTTGAGCCGGGCGAAGCGCTCGTCCGTCATCGGCGATCGTCGCTCGACATCTGGTCGCTCAACCAAGCCCTCGCCACCATCCAGTCGTTGTCGATCGTGCGCTTGGAGACCCCCAAGACGTCGGCGACTTCCCCGACGGTCAACCCCGCGAACACGCGCATCTCGACCACTTGGGACATCCGCTCGTCCTTCGCGGCGAGCCGCTCGAGCGCCTCATGGAGGCCGAGCACTTCGAGTTCGATCTCCTGCCGCGGGTCGCGCTGCGTCCCGACCTGTCCGTCGAGCGTGATGCGATGCCAGCCTCCGCCCCGCTTCTTCGCGCCCTTGCGGCGCGCGTGATCGACGAGGACGCTCCGCATCGCCTTCGCCGCAACGCAGAAGAACTGCGCGCGGCTCTTCGACTGGACTTGGCTCTGGTCGACGAAGCGGAGATACGCCTCGTGCACGAGGGCGGTCGCCTGGAGCGTGTGGCCCGCCTGCTGGTCCCTCATCAATGCGCGCGCGAGCCGGCGGAGTTCGTCGTAGACGACCGGGTAGAGGCGGGCGAGCCCCTCGCGCGCAGAGAGCCTTTCCGAGGCGATATCGACGAGGATCTGCGTGGCGCTCGTGTGTGAGGTCATGTCGCTCCGGTCGCGGCACGCGTTCGCGACAGACCGAGTCTACTACAGCCGACGAGGGGATCGGGAGCCTATAACGCGCTGCCTATCAATGTGTTAGGGGGTCGGGACGCCCGATTCCCCGGCCCGGCTTTCTCCGGCGACTCATGGTGAGAACAGATGGCGGCCGTGGGATCTACTGCGCGATCGACCCGGGTTTTGCGTCCTCTCGAGTGACGCGGCGGGCTTCCGTCCGTGGGCCTGCCGCGCGTCGACCGACGGACAAAAGAAACGACGTGATCCCAGGAAAAGGAGGGAGCGACGTGATATTCCCAATGAAGCCTCGCGGTGGGGCGCGGAATTCGATGCGGACGATTGCAATGGGACTATGCGGCGTGATGGCGTTGGCGGTCTTCGTGTGGCTCGCGGGCTGCGGTGGGGACGACTCCGGCCCGACCAATCCGAGTCCGACGACCGGGTTGGTGATGAAGCTCGAGTGGGCAAGCGCCGGCGACCTCGACCTGAGCGCGACGACTCCCAACGGGACCGTCTCCGCGAAGGCTGCGGCGCCCGACCCGAACTGCGCGCACAGCGGCGACAATACGGGCACGGGGACGGGCCCATTCTCCGAGACGATCTCGTGCAGCGATCCCGATTTCGGGAACTACGACATCGCCGTGGCCAACCAGTCCGGCGGTCCGATCGACTACACGTTGAGCGTGGCGATCGACGAAGAGTCCCAGAGCGGCTTCCCCGTCTCGCAGAGCGTGGGGGCAGGCGCGCAGGCCGATCATTCCGTCACGTACTCGCCTCCCGCGGACACGCTCCCTTGCCCGTACTGCTCCGACAGGCCCGACAACCTCGCGGTCCGTATCCACATCCTCAACGTCCACTCCGTGCCGGACGTCGTGGTCACCGTGGACAACGTCAACGACTCGACCGCTCCCTGCAAGATGTACTACTGTGGGGGCGATTCGAGCTGCGTCTCGGACGAGTTCGGTTCGAGGTGTTACGACGGCGACATCCGGTATGTCCCGTGCAACGACCGCTGCGAGCCGAAGATCTTCGCGCTGGACTACCGCCCCGGCGAGTTCGGCCAGGCCTGGGTGTACGCGGCCGCGGGAGACACGATCGCATTCGCGTTCAGGGTCCCCCAATATGGGGCCACATACTTCTTCCGCTGCGTCCTCGCGGACGACATCCACACGACCCACGGCGGGCAGGCGTTCGCGTCGTTCTACATCTCGCCGGCGCAGATCCTCGTGTGCGAGGCGGGGTGGCAGGGGCCCGCGGCGAAGCCGTAGCGCGGCGGCCGCCGCTCACGGGCCGAGGGTGACGGCGCGCGCGTAGTGGGCGCCGGGGAGCGCGCGCACCGCGCCCTTCATCTCGAGGCCGAGGAGAAGGGGCAGGAGCGCGGCGGGCGCGAGGCCGGCGGCGCGGGCGATCTCGTCCACGTGCGCGGGGTCGCCGGTGAGCGCGGCGAGGAGGCCCTTCTCGTCGGCGGTGAGCGCGGGTCCCCCCCGCCGCGCTCCCGCCGCGGCGCTCCCATCGTTCCAGTACGCCAGCGCGGCCGCCGCTCCCTCCAACTCCGCAACGAGGTCGCCGAGATCGAGGCAGACGTGCGCGCCGTCGCGGAGGAGGCGGTTCGAGCCGGCGTAGCGCGCCTCGCCGACCGGGCCCGGCATCGCGAACACGTCGCGGTTCGCGTGCAGCGCGTACTGCGCCGTAATGAGGGCGCCGCTCCGCACGGGCGCCTGAGCGACGACGGTCGCGCGGCAAAGCCCGGCGATCGTCTTGTTGCGGATGGGGAAGTTCGGCTTGAGGGGCGGCGTCCCTGAAGGGAATGGCGAGACGAGCGCCCCCGACACGGCGACACGCCGCGCGAGGTCCTCGTTCTCCTCCGGGTAGATCGTGTCGAGGCCGGTGCCGAGGACGGCGATCGTGCGGCCGCCGCCTTCGAGCGCGCCCTCGTGCGCCGCGGTGTCGACGCCGCGCGCGAGCCCGCTCACCACACAGTAGCCGCGCTCGGCGAGCGCGCGCGCGAGGTCGTGCGTCGCGTCGCGCGCGCGGTGGTCGGTCCCGCGCGAGCCCACGATCGCGACGCGTCGATCCTCCGCGTCGTCGAGCGCGCCGAGGACGGAGAGGAAGCGCGGCGGCTCGTGGACCTCGCGCAGGAGGCGCGGGTACGCGTCGTCGTCGGGCTCGAGGAGCGCGTGGCCCGCGGCGCGAGCGGCGGCGAGCGCGGCGGCCGCCGCCTCGCGCGCGCCGCGCGAGACGAGGGCCGCCGCGCGCTCCGTCGAGATCCGCGCCGCGCGCGCGAGCGCCCCCGCGTCCGCCTCGAGCGCCGACTCCGCGTCCGCGAACGCGTCGCGCAGGCGACCGTAGATCCCGTCCGTCATCGCCGGGAGGAGCGCGACGGAGAGCCACGACCGCATCCCGCTCACGGCGATCCGTCCGGAGCGTGAGGCTCATCGGGCGCTCCCCACCTACGTGGCCGATCCTCCGCCAGCGCGCGCGGCGCCCTCGGCGCGCCGCGCCCCCCCCCGCCAGCGTCCTCGGCGGCGGCGAGTCGCTCCTGGATCGCGCGCACGAGGCCCGGCACGCCCTCGCCGGTCGCCGCGGAGATCGGGTGCGCGGCGAGCCCCGCGATCCGCTCGGGGAGCGCCGCGCGCGCCCCCGCGTCCAGGAGGTCGATCTTATTGAGCGCGACGAGCGCCGGCCGCCCCCCGAGCCGCGCGTCGTGCGCGGCCAACTCCGCGCGCAGCGACTCGAGCGCCGCCGCCGCCCCCGGCGCCGGCACGCTCGCGTCGATCACGAAAACGAGCACGGCCGTCCGCTCGATGTGGCGGAGGAAGTCGAGGCCGAGCCCCTTCCCGCGGCTCGCGCCCTCGATGATCCCGGGGATGTCCGCGAGCACGAACGAATCGAACTCGCCGACCGCGACCACGCCGAGGTACGGCTCGAGCGTCGTGAACGGGTAGTCGGCGATTTTCGGCCGCGCCGCCGAGACCCGCGACAGAAGCGTCGATTTCCCCGCGTTCGGCAGACCGACGAGCCCCGCGTCCGCGAGGAGCCGCAGCTCGAGGAGGATCTCGCGCGCCTCCCCCGGCTCTCCCGGCTCCCAATCGCGCGGCGCGCGGTTCGTCGACGTCACGAAGCGCCGGTTCCCGCGCCCGCCCTTGCCGCCGCGCGCGATCACCAGCCGCTCGCCCGCCGCGACGAGATCGACGAGGACCTCGCCGGTTCCGGCATCCTTCACGATCGTCCCGGGAGGGACCGCGATCTCCACGTCGCCCCCCGCCGCTCCGTCCCTCTCCTTCCCCATCCCGTGCACCCCCGCCCCCCCGGCGAACCGCCTCCGGTACTGAAAGTCGAGCAGCGTCCGCTTCCGCGAATCGACGACGAGGACGACCGACCCTCCGTCGCCGCCGTCGCCGCCGCTCGGGCCCCCGCGCGGCACGTGCTTCTCGCGTCGGAACGCGACGCACCCCGACCCCCCGCGCCCTCCCACGACCTGAATCCGCGCGGTGTCGATCATGTCGCCATCATGGGTGGTCGGGAATCCCGCTCCGCCGGATCCCCGCTCACGCCTCCTTCGCGGATTTCGGCTTCCTCTCCTTCGACTCCTTCGATTCCTTCGCTTCCTTCGCCGGCTCCGGCTTCGCGGGAGCGGACGGCTCCCCCTTCCCCTTCCCCGCGTCGCCGCCCCCCGACTCCTCCTTCGCGCGGCTCTTGTAGCCTTCGCTCCGGTAGTCGGTCTGGTAGAAGCCGCTCCCCTTGAAGATCATGCCCGCTCCGGTCCCGAGGAGGCGCACGACCTTCCCGCGGCATTTCGGGCAGCGCGACTTCGGCTTCTCGGTGATCGGCTGGTAGAGCTCGTACTCGTGGCCGCAGCGCGCGCAGCGATACTGGTACGTCGGCATCGCTCGCGCCCCTACGCCTTCCCGAGTTTCTCGGCGAGGCGGCGCGCGATCACGGGCGGCACGAACTGCTCGACCGATCCGCCCAGCCGCGCGATCTCCTTCACGACCGTCGAGTTCAGGTACGACCACTGCTCGCTCGGCATGAGGAAGACGACCTCGAAGTCGGGGTCGATCTTCCTGTTCGTGAGCGCCATCTGGAACTCGTACTCGAAATCGGAGATGACGCGCAGCCCGCGGATGATGACGCACGCCCCCTCGCGGCGCGCGAAATGGACGAGGAGGTCCGAGAAGCCCTTCACCTCGACGCCGTCGATGCCGGCGCACGCCTCGCGGATCATCGCGACGCGCTCCTCGACGCTGAAGAGCGTCTGCTTGTGGTGGCCGTGCGCGACGCCGACGAGCACCCGGTCGTAGAGGCGCCTCGAGCGCCGGATCAGGTCTAGGTGGCCATACGTCATGGGGTCGAAACTCCCCGGGTAGAGGGCCAGGTTGGATCGTTCGCCCATCACGCGTCCCTCCTCGGAATGCTGTTCGCGTCCGGTCTCAGGAAGACGACCGCCGTGTCGCCGTACACGCGGCGGTCCGCGGCGACGCCGGCCGGCGCCACGACGGTCAGATCCACCTCGCGCTCCGTCTCGACCACGAGGCGCCTCCATCCAGGAAACCACGGTTCGGTGAGGAGTCCAACAAGGGTCTCGCGGGCGAGGAGCGTGCGGTAGGGGGGATCGGCGAGGATTATATCGAACGGCCCGTGGGCCGACAACACCCTTTTCAAGTCCGCGGGGAGGAGGCCGCGGAGGATGCGCGCGCGGTCGGTGAGGCGGAGGTCGTCGAGGTTCCGCCGGATCACGGCGAGGGCGCGCGGGTCCCTGTCGACGAAGACCGCGGCGGCGGCGCCGCGCGAGAGCGCCTCGATGCCGAGCGCGCCCGAGCCGGCGAAGAGGTCGAGGACGCGGGCGCCCGCCACCTCGTCGCCGAGGACGCCGAAGAGCGACTCGCGGATCCGGTCCTGCGTCGGGCGGAGCGCGCGCCCGGCGAGCGTGCGGAGGCGCCGACCGCCGTGCTCGCCGGCGATCACGCGCACGGTCGCGCCCTCATGCGAATCTCGGTCCGATCACGCCCACGGTCGAGCCCTCATGCGGGCCTCGGTCCGATCACGCGCGCGGCGCTCCCTTCAGGCGACGACGCCGAGCCGCGCGAGGATCTCGGCGACGACGTCGGGCACCGCGCGCTCGCTCGTGTCGATCGTTTCGCCGAGCGCCGCGTAGCGGGGGGCGCGCTCCGCGAGAAGCGCGTCGATCCGCTCGCGAAGGTCGCCGCCGGCGAGCATCGGCCGATGCGCGCGGATCGGAGCGAGGCGCTTCTCGAGGACGTCGGTGGAGGCCGTCAGGACGAAAACGCGGGCGCCGTCGTCGAGGAGCGCGTCGCGCGCCGGATCGAAGAGGAGCGTCCCGCCGCCGGTCGCGATCACCGTGCCGGGGAGGCGCGCGACGCGCGACGCCTCGCGCGCCTCGATCGCCCGGAATCCCCCCTCCCCATCTCGCGCGAAGATCTCCGCGACGGACTTCCCCTCGGACGACTCGATCACGCGGTCGAGGTCGACGAAGGGGCGCTTCACGGCGCGCGCGAGGGCGAGCCCGATCGAGGTCTTCCCGGTGCCCATGAAGCCGGTGAGGATGATGCGGCCCGGCAGCGAACCCACGAACGGGGCATCCGCCTCAGCGCCTGGATCCGCCTTTCGTCTCATCGGCCCCCCTCATCGCTCGGCGAGCGACTTCTGGAACGCGCGCAGGTTCCGCAGCACCTCGGCGAGGGAGTCGCCGCCGAACTTCTCGAGGACCGCGTCGGCGAGGACGATCGCGACCATCGCCTCGACGACGACGCCGGCGGCCGGCACCGCGCAGACGTCGGAGCGCTCGCGGATCGCTAGGCCGCGCTTCTTGTCGCGGATGTCGATGCTCCGGAGCGGCCGACGGAGCGTCGAGAGCGGCTTCATCGCGGCGCGGACGACGAGCGGCTCGCCGTTCGTGATCCCCGCCTCGAGGCCGCCCGCGTTGTTCGTGCGCCGGAAAAAGCGTCGCTCCCTCGGCCGGTAGTGGATCTCGTCGTGCACGCGCGAGCCCGGGAGCGCCGCGGACGCGAACCCGAGCCCGATCTCGACCCCCTTGATCGCGGGGATCGAGTGGATCGCGCCCGCGAGCCGCGCGTCGAGTTTCCGGTCCCAGTGCACGTGGCTCCCGAGGCCGACCGGAACGCCGACCGCGACCGCCTCGACGACGCCTCCGACCGTGTCGCGCGCCGCCGTCGCCGCGTCGATCGCGGCCATCATCGCGCGCTCCGCCGCCTTGTCGAGGCAGCGCACCGGCGAGCGCTCGACCCGCGCGCGCCCGGCGAGGAGGCGCGCCGCCGGCGCCGGCTTCGCGGCCGCCGCGCCGATCCGCACGACGTGCGAGATCATGTCGACGCCCAACTCCGCGAGGAAGCGCCGGCACACCGCCCCGACCGCGACGCGCGCCGCGGTCTCGCGCGCGCTCGCGCGCTCGAGGATGTTCCGGATGTCCTCCTCGCCGTACTTGAGCGCGCCCGCGAGGTCGCCGTGCCCCGGGCGCGGGAGCGTCTCCGCCCGCGGCGCCGCGCCCGGCGCGGTCGCCATCTTCTCCCGCCAGTTCTCCCAGTCCTTGTTGAGGAGGAGGAGGGCGATCGGGCTCCCGAGGGTGCGCCCCTTGCGGACGCCGGAGAGGATGCGCACGCGGTCGCGCTCGATCTTCGTCATGCGCGCCCCGCGGCCGTAGCCGCCCTGGCGGCGCAGGAGCTCCGCGTTCACGTCGCCCTCGACGATGCGGAGGCCCGCCGGCAGGCCCTCGACGATCGCGACGAGGCCCTCGCCGTGCGACTCCCCCGCGGTTAGGAACCTGAGCATCGACACCCCCGCGCGCCCCGCCGCGAGCGCGGCGGACGGACTCGTCCGGCGATCATAGCAGAAACGTTTCGGAGGAGGCGGGCCGGAGCGCCGTCGGGACGACGGCGTCGCCCGTCAGCGGGAGGATTCGGAGATCCCGAAGAAGAGCCCGTAGTCCCTTTCGTTCCGCCAGAAGCCCTGCGCGGAGATGTGGAACGTCTCGCCGGCCGCGTAGTCCACGCCGGCGAGCGGATAGGCACGCAGGTCCGTCGCGAAATCGTCCTCCGACGCGGAGATGACCGTCGTGGTCGTTCCGTTGTCCTCCGTCTCGCTTCGGCGGAGTTCCCCTTCCACCCTCCGGAAGGCCCAGCCGCCGTACGGGAAGAAAGACCTCCAGCGGAGGACGACGGTCGCGGTCCCCTCGAACTCGCGCCAGCGGTATGCGGCATCGTAACGCTGGCGGAGCGTCGAGCCGGGGAACGTGAGCGTCCGCTCGATGGCGCTCTCCGAGCGGTAGAGGAGCCCCTCCGCCGCGAGCACGAGACGCGGCGAGAAGGGAAGCGACTCGCTCCGCCACGCGTGCATGCGGACGCCGCCCCCCCAAGCGAACTGCGGGGAGCCATCCAACTCGGCCGGCCCCCCGAATGCGACGCCCTCCACGTCGATGTCCCCCGCCCCCGCCCTCAGGAAGACGTCGCACCAGGGATTCAGCCGGTAGATCCCTTTCACCACGTGCCGCCGTGAGACGATCCCCGCTCCGAAGAGGTTCGTCTCGATGTGCTCGGTCTCGGCGGCGAGCGCGAACTGCCCCACGCCGTGGAGGGCGATCGGGTTCGCGACGGAGGTCGCCCGGGCCGCCGGCGCGGCCGCGAGGGCCGCGGCCGCCGACACAGCGAGTGCCGCCACGCGAAGCGCCGTCATGGTCCGCCCCCTCCGCCCCCGACCGACTAGTCCACGGATCCGAAGTAGAAGTACTGAGCGGCCCCGTTCGGGCTCGACACGTTGACGGTCACGACCGCGGATTGCGCCGGATCGGTGTCCGTCCCGTCCGCGTCGGAGAGCGTCACCGCGAAGAGCGTCGCGCCGGTCGACTGCGTGTCCGCGAGGAGGACGTTCGTGCTCCCGACCAGCGTCCCCGGCCCGGTGAGCGTGATGCTGATGCTCGTTCCGGACACGAGCGGGTTTCCGCAGTCGTCGCCGATGTAGAAGAGCATGTACTCCGAGCCGCCGTTCGCGACCGTGAAGACCGCCGGCGCGGGCAAGAGTCGGTTGATGACCGTGTAGCCCGAGAAGAGAACGCGCGCCTGGGTCGAGATCGTCTGGTCGTCCTGGTCCACGGTCGACGCGGTCACGTAGGCGTACCCGCTGTCCGCGCAGGAGGGCGCCGGCGACGCGGTGTAGAGTGTCGCCGTTGCCTGTCCCACATCGTTCGTCACAGACGATCCGGTGACGCCGCCGCGGTTCGTGGAAAAGTAGACCGCCGTGCCCGGCGGGACGGGATTCCCCCACACGTCGTAGACGAAGGCGGTGATGGCGTCCTCGATCCCGTAGAGGACGCGGCCCTCAATGTTCACCCGCTCGGCGACGACGGCGAAGTGCGCCGGGTCGGGCGGGCCGCCGTGGATCGCGACGGAGACGACGTGCGACGCGATGAGGGGCAACGAATTCGCCACGCGCGCGCACACCTTCGCGACGCCGGACGCCGTGCCGCTGTTGAGCGTCGTCCGCGCGAGCCCCAACGCGTCGGTCTGGACCGAGGCCGGCCAGAGATACTCGCCGCCGCCGGGGCTGGCGACGAAATCGAACGTCAGCGTGACGGCGCCCGCGGTCCCGATCGGGACGCCCTCGGCATCCTGCACCTCGAACACGAGCTCCGAGGTCTGGTCCTGGCCCGTGCCGCTCACCCCGATCGACGTCGTCTCCACCAACTTCAAGATAACCGCCGCGGCGACGCCGGAGCCGCCCGTGCCGCCGGACCCGCCGCCCGCGACGACCTGGATCGACGTCGTGAGCTGGGCGGTCCCGAGGAGCGCCGTGACCTGCGCGGTGCCGGTCGAGGTCCCGCTCGAGTAGCTCGCTTGCGCGAGGCCCGCCGCGTCCGTCGTGGCGGACGGCGTGATCGTCCCGAGGCTCGTCTGGAAGTCCACCTGCGCCCCCGACACCGGCGCGGCGTTCGAATCGACGACGTACGCGCGCACGGTCGAGACCGCCATCGTGTCCACCTGCGTCGGCGCCGCGATGAGCGACGCGAGCACGTTGGCGCCGCCCCCGCCCGGCCCGATCGGATTCACATTCCCCTCATCCTCGCAGCCGACGAGCGCCGCGAGCGACGCGATGAGCGCCAGGACCCAGAGGCCGGAGAGCCGGCCGCGAATCATCGTCCTCATGTCGAAGTTCCCTCCTAACTTTCGTTCGCCCCGCCCCCACCCAGTTCACCCGCCTTCACGATCCGTGGGGTGACGAGGATGAGGAGCTCGCGGCTTTCCTTTGTCTTGTTGCTGGATTTGAAAAGGTTTCCGAAGAGAGGGATGTCCTTGAGAATCGGGACGCCGTCCTCGCGGTTCGCGTCGTTCGTCCGGATGAGACCGCCGATCACCGCGGTCTCGTTGTCGTTCACCATGACCCTGGTCGCGGCCTCGCTCGTCACGATGATGATCCCGCCCTGCACCGTCGCCTGCGACGAGAGGTCGCTCACCTCGGGGTGGAGGTCCATCGTGATTGTGTTGTTCGAGTTCACGTGCGGGGTCACCGTCATCTGGATCCCGATCGTCGTGAGCTGGGTGATCGGGTTCCCGGCCGCGTCGGAGACGATCAGCGGGATCTTCTTCCCGACGAGGATCCGCGCCGGCTGGTTGTCGAGCGTCGTGATCCGGGGGTTCGAGATGATCTCCGCCTTGTTCTCGCTCGCGAGCATGTCGAGCGTGACGTCGATGTCCGCGTCGGTCCCGGCCACGCCCACGTGGACCTGCCCGACCCCCGACCCGATCGGCGCGGTCACCGAGCCGTCGCCGAAGACGTCGCCGTCGTCGATGTTCGTCGCGGTCCAGTTCACGCCCAATTCGCGCGTGTACTTAGAGTCCACGTCCACGAGACGGGCGGTGATCTCGATTTGCAGGGTCTGGTAATCGAGCTCTTCGACCATCTTCGCCATGGCGTCGAGGTTCCGCCTGATGTCCTTCACGATGAGGGAGTTCGATCGCGACTCCGGCTTGATCTCGCCGCGGTTCGAGAGGCTCGACTTGAGCGCGAGCTCGAGCTCGTCGGCCTTCGCGAACTTGAGCTTGTAGATCCGCGTCTCGAGGGGCAGGAGGTCCTCCCTCTTCCGCTCGGCCGACTCGCGCTCGAGGGACTCCGTCTGGAGGTTCTTGATCGTCGTGACGCGGATGAGGCCCGCCTCGGTCTTGCTCCATCCGAAGCCGTTCGCCTCGAGGATGATGTCGAAGGCCTGCGCCCAAGGCACGTCGCGGAGGCGCACCGTCACGTCCCCCTTCACTTCGGGGCCCGCGATGATGTTCCGCCCGCCGAAATCGGCCAGGCTCCGGAGGACCGTCTGGATATCGGCCCCCTGGACGTCGATGGAGACTCGGTCATTCTCCATCGTGATCTTGTCGCCCTTGCCAAGCGGCTGCTGGCTCCACGCCGGAAGCGCCGCCACGCTGAGCGTCGCCAGCGCGATGAGAACGCGCCCGATCACCCGGCCCATAATCATTCCTCCTCCCTCTGTGTCGTAAGGTGGAGCTCAACGGTCTTGAACTCCCCGTAAATGACTTGGTGGATCACGCACTTGTCCCGCGTGACGGAAACGACGCGGCCGAAGAGGACGCGGTCGCCCTCGTGCAGGCAGTAGCCGCGCCCGCGGCCGTCCTCGACGAGCGCGCCGATCCCCTGCTTCGCCCAGATGACGCCGACGAGGCGCAAGCGGTCCGGGTCGAGCAATTCGCTCGACGCGGCCTTCTGCTCCTTGGCGGTCACCATCGCGTAGAACGGGTCCTTCTTGCCGAGCGCGCTGTACTCCGGCCCTTCGGTCCGGAGCGTGCGCTCATCGTCGAAGACGAACTCGTCGCCCTCCTCGTTCCCCCAGTCCTCCTCCGAGTCGGGATCGATCGTCACGTCGTTCTCGTCGACGGGGTTCGAGGGGACGGTCGCTTCGACGTAGTCCGGCGGGAGGACGCCAACCGGCGCCTCCTCGGTCGGATCCGCGCTCGGCCCCGCCGCGGGACCTGTCTCGCCCGCCGCGCCGCCCTCCGCGGGGACTCCCATCCCGGGGACGGCTTCCGCGCCCGAGCCGGAGCCCGCGACCGCGGCGGTCGCCGCGTCGGACGAGGGCATTCCGGGAACCCCGCCTCCCGCGACGGCCGCGTCGGCGACGCGGATTTCCTCGGCGGGCATCGGGCCCGACGCCTTCGCGAGGGCCGTCTTCGTCTTCTGGAAGGACTTGCCGGCGTCCGTCGACTTGTTCGAGTACGCGAAGAGCCCGACGGATTTCTCGATCGCCGTCCGCCCGAGGGCGCCCAGCGAGCCGCCCACGGAGTCGCCGCTCAGAACGAGACCGGCGGCCAGGCCGCACACCACGACGCCGGCCACGAGAAGGATGGCCGTTTTCTTACTTGGTCTCAGCATCGCCCGGACCCTTCTTTTCCCTCGTCGCCACGAGTGGGTTGCCGCCATCGTTCGTCTCCGCCGCGCTCGCCTTCTGCGCCTCGATCGCGGCGGTCTCGGCCGCGCCGATCGAGTAGGCGGTGATCGTCATCGTCACCTCCACGGTCTGCTCCAGGTCTTCCTTCTGCTTGTCCCCCTTGTCGCGGTCCGCGGAGACCCCGCTCAACGCGAGATCGCTCACGTTCACGATGCGCGTCATGTTCGCGAGCCGGGCCAGGAAGTCGCCGAACTCGTGATAGCCGCCGGTCACCTTCACGCCCACGGGGTGCTCCACGTAGAAGTTCTGCGGGATCTCCCCCGTCGGCTCGAAGTTGAGGAACTCGATCCCGGCCTGCTGGCCGGAGACCGTGACCTTGCGAAGCAGGATCGCGATCTCCTTCTCCGGGGGGAGAAGGTTCGTCGCGAGCTGCCACCTCGCGTGGAGCTCGGCCATCTCCTTCTCGAGGCGCGGCAGGTTGGCCGTCGTGCGCTTCGCCTGCTCGACCTCGGTCGTGAGCTTCCCGACCTTCTCGCGGAGCTCGGTCACCATCACCTCGCGACGCGGGTAGAAGAAGGGCATGAATCCCGTGAAGAAGTAGAGGTAGAGGACGGCCAGAGATCCCCCCGTGATGAGGAGGACGATCTGGACGCCGCGGTTCTTCAAGTCAATCGTGGGAAAGCGCATGGTCTATCGGGCCTCCCCTTGGGGTTCCGGGCTCGCCGCGGGCGCCTCGTCCGAGGGCTCCGACGGCGACTCCACGGGCGCCTCGGGCGCGCTCTCCGCGGACGTCGCGGCGGGCGCCCTGCTGAGGTTCGCCGTCAACTTGAAGTCCACGACGTCCCGGTTCCCGATCTCGGCCCGCTTCGCGATGCTGAGATCGACCTGGTTGTAGAGCCCGGACTTCTCCAGGCCCGTGATGAAATCCGACACGACGAGGTTCGAGAACGTGGTGCCTTCGATCTCCGCCGATGCGCCGCCGCGCTCCACGAACTTGGTGAGCCAAGCGTAGCGGGGCATGTGGCGGTTCAACTCCTCGAGGAGCCGCACGCGGAAGTCGCGCTGCTGGTCGAGCGTGTCGATGACGTGGATCTTCGCCTCCAGCTCGCGCTTCTCCTGCGAGAGGAGGTTTACGCGCTCGATCAGCGGCCGGTACTTGGCCGAGATCGTCTCGAGCTCCTGCACCTGAGCCGTCAGCGTCGCGATCGTCCGGTTCTGGAGCGAAATCGCGGCGAGCATCACGAGGGCCGTGCACCCCGCCGAGCCGAGCGCGGCGAACATCCAGCCCCCGGATTTCGATTCTTCCTTCGGGAGTCGTTCTTCGTCGGGAAGTAGGTTGATGCGGATCACGGAATCACCTCGTCCGGAGGGCCAGGCCGACGGCGACCATGAGGGCCGGCGACACGGTGTCGAAGTCCTCTCCGTGGAATAGGCTCTCGTTGTAGCTCACCCGCGCGAGCGGGTTCCCCACCTCGACCGGCACGCCGTGCCGGTCCGCGAAATGGCTCAGGAGCCCCGGGATCCGGGAGCTCCCGCCGGTGAGCACCATCCGGTCGACGCGCTCCGCCTCGCCCGAACTCTTGAGGAAGGAGAGCGACCGCTCGACGCCGACCGAGAGGTCCTCGCCGATCGCGGCGACGATCTCGCGCACCTCCTCCACCGCTTCCTCCGCCGGCGCGAGCTGGAGTTTCCTGGCCTCGTCGCGGTCGACGTTCAGGCGGCGCTGGATCTGCTCGAGGAACGTGTTGCCGGCGATTGACAGATCTCGCGTGAAGAGCGGGATGCCGGTGCGCACGATGTTCAGATTCGTGACGAAGGCGCCAATGTTCATGAGGAGGACCGTCTCGTCGTCCTCCGGCGTGTAGTTCGCCTCGTAGGCGTTCTGCACGGCGAAGGAATCGACGTCGATGATCCGCGGAGTGAGCCCCGCCTCCTGCACCAAGGCGGCGTGGGCGTCGACCATGTCCTTCTTCGCGGCGACGAGGAGGAGTTCCATCTTCTCCTCGTTCTTCTCGACCTCGGGACGCAGCACCTGGTAGTCGAGGTAGACGTCCTCGATCCCGTAGGGGATGTGCTGCTCGGCCTCGAGGTAGACCGCTTCGCTCATCTCCTCCGGGGGCATCTTGTCGACGAGGATCTTCTTGACGATCACGGCGCGCCCGGAGACCGCGGTCGCGACGTCCTTGTTCGCGAACCGGCGAGCCTGGAACAGGTCGCGGATCGTGTCGATCACGACCTCGCGGTCCATCACTTCGCCGTCGACGATCGCCTCCGGCAGGAGCTCGCTGATCCCGTAGTTCGTGAGGGCCGGCTTGCCGCCACGGCGCGTCACCTCGGCGAGCTTGATCGAGTTCGATCCGATGTCGAGGCCGACGCTCGGGGCGTTCCTCGCGCGGAAGAGTGCTTTCAGATTCATGCCGATCCTCCCAGGTGGCGGGCCCGAGTGACGATCCCGCCTGACCCATATCGGCAGACCTCTTGCCACCCTTGAGCGCGGCGCGCCCGTAAACCCATGCAGCGATGGGGGATTTTCCGCAGGGGGCGGGGCGGGAACTTCACTAAGGCGGGCACTCCTGCGGCGCGCACCGCGCGCCTCGGCTCGGCTTGCTCGCCCGCCCGCTTCCGCACAGCGTCTGACGACGCTGTGCGGCGGGCACCCGGGCTCGTCCCGCACGGCCCGCCTTAGTGAAGTTCCCGCCCCGCCCTCGTCTCGAAGGAACTCTTACTCTAGCTCGTACTCTTTCACCTTCAGCCAAAGCGATTTATAGGAGAGTTGGAGGCGGCGCGCGGCCTCGGCCTTGTTCCCCTTCGACTCGTCGAGGACGCGCCGGATCGTCTCGCGCTCGAGGCGGCGCATCGCCTCGCGCTTCGCTTCGGCGAGCGGGACGGTGGCGCCGGCGACCACGGGCGGCGCGGGGGCCGCGACCACGGCGTACTCCTCGCGCGCGGGCTCGTCGGGCAGCGCGATCTCGGCCGGCCCGATCTCCGGCCCGTCGGACAGGATGAGCGCCCGCTCGATCGTGTTCCGCAACTCGCGGATGTTCCCCGGCCACGGGTAGCGCGACAGCCTCTCGATCGCCGCCTCGGCGAGGAACGCGTCCGGCTTGCCGAGCTCGCGCGCGAGCTGCGAGACGAACCACCGCCCGAGGAGGGCGACGTCGCCGGGCCGCTCGCGGAGCGGCGGCAACTCAATCGGGATCACGTTGAGCCGGTAGAAGAGGTCCTCGCGGAACGCACCGCTCCGGACCTCCTCGCGCAGGTTCTTGTTCGTGGCCGCGACGATCCTCACGTCGACGGTGATCGCCTTCGTGCCGCCGACCCGTTCGAACTGCCGCTCCTGGAGGACGCGGAGGATCTTCGCCTGGAGCTCCGTGGGGAGGTCGCCGATCTCGTCGAGGAAGAGGGTCCCGCGGTTGGCCAACTCGATCCGTCCGACCTTCCGCCGCTCGGCGCCGGTGAAGGCGCCTCTCTCGCTCCCGAAGAGCTCGTTCTCGAGCAGGTCCCTCGGGATCGCGGCGCAGTTCACGACGACCAGCGGCGACGCGGCTCGCGGGCTCTCGTGGTGGATCGCGCGCGCGACGAGCTCCTTGCCGGTGCCGCTCTCGCCGAGGAGGAGCACCGTCGCGTCGGTCGCTGCCGCCTTGCGAGCCGTGGCGAGCGCGGCGAGGAGCGACGGCGCCTCGCCGACGATCACGGGCGGCTCGAGCCGGTCGCGGAGCTCCTCGCGCAGGAGGAGGTTGTCGGTCGCCATGCGCCGCTTCTCGAGCGCGCGCTGCGCGACGAGGAGGAGCCGCTCCGTGTCGACCGGCTTGGTTAGGAAATCGTAGGCGCCCTCCTTCATCGCCCGGACGGCGGCCTCGATCGTCCCGAACGCCGTGAGGAGGATCACGGGGAGGAACGGGTCGAGCTCGCGGGCCGCGCGCAGGACGTCGAGCCCCGAGATCCCCGGGAGTTGCAGATCCGTGATGACGAGGTCGTGGCGCGCGGAGCGCAGGCGGCCCGCCGCGTCCTCGCCGCGCTCGATCCCGTCCGCCTCGAAGCCCTCGGCGACGAGCGTCTCGACGAGCATCTCGCGCATGCTCGCCTTGTCCTCGACGACGAGGACGCGCGCGCGGCGCTCCGCCCGCTCCTTCTCGCTCATCTAGGCGTCCTCCCCGCCCGACGCGAGCCGCGCGCCCGCTCCCGCGAGCGCCGTGCACGGGAGGAGGACCCGGAACGCAGTCCCCTCGCCCACTCGGCTCGTCACCTCGATCGTGCCGTCGTGCTCGGCGATGGTCTTCTGGACGATGGGGAGCCCGAGCCCGGTCCCCTTTTCCCTCGTCGTGTAGAACGGCGCGAAGACGCGGTCGAGCCGCTCCGGCGGGATTCCGAGCCCCGTGTCCCGCACCACGATCTCGAGGAGCGCCGCCCGCTCGCCTCCGTCCGCCCCGGCGCGCCCCGCCGTCGCGCTCGCGACGCGCGTCGTCACGGAGAGCGTCCCGCCGGCCGGCATCGCCTGGAACCCGTTCTCGATGAGGTTCTCGAGCGCCTTCCGGAGCGCGGTCCGGTCGGCGTCGACGCGCGCGCCCTGCGCGCCGAAGCGCGTCTCGACCCGGACGAGCGGGTCGCCGCTCCGCTCCTCGACCGCGCGGACCGCCGCGAGCGTGAGGTCGTCGGGATCGACGGGGACCACGTTGCGCACGCCGGGCCGCACGAACTCGAGGAGCCGGTTGCTCGTCTCCTCGAGGACGCGGATCTCCGCGAGGATCTTGTCGAGGTAGCCGCGCGCGGCGGAGGCGGGCGTCGTCTCCTTGCCCGCGAGGCGGCAGTACCCGAGGAGCGTCGCGAGCGAGTTCCTGAGCTCGTGCGTAATCCCCGCCGAGACCTCGCCCATCGCCGCGAGTCGGTCCTTGAGCGCGACCCGCTTGCGCAGCCGCTTCGTCTCCGACAGGTCCGCGATGAGGAAGGCGCCGCCGATGAGGCTCCCCGCCGGGTCGCGGATCACGGAGGTCGAGAGGCCGGTCCACGCCTCCTCGCCGTCGCGGTCGGGAAGCCGCACCTCGTGCCGCGCCGTCGTCTTCCCCTCGGCGAGGAGATCCTCGAGGAGGCGCGCGAACTCCGGGAGCGCGCCGAAGACCGCGGCGGCCGGTTCCCCGCGGTAATCGCGCCGCGCGAGCCCGAGGATGTCGCGCGCGGCCGCGTTCACGAGGAGGACGCGGCGCTCGCGGTCGAAGATGAGGACGCCCGTGGGGAGGCTCCGAAGCATGTACGCGACCACCTTCTCGAGCGTGCTCGCGCGCTCCTCCGCACGGTTGTATAGCGACTTGAGCTCGGACTCCGACTCCTTGAGGTTCGTGACGATCTCGTGAAACGTCTGGATGACGAAGTCGGTGTCGTCGCGGCCCGCGCGGTCGCCGCGCTCCCCGCCGCGGTCTCGGCCGCGCGACTCCGAGAGGGTCCGGCGGAGCGTCACGACCAGGAAGAACGCGAAGAGCCCGGACAAGACGACGCCGAAGAAACGCGACACGAGGAGCATGGGAGAGAGGCGGTCGAGGCGCGCGCGGAAGGCGCTCCCGGCGACCATCCCGAGCACGTACCGCACCTCGCCGCCGAGCGAGAAGACCGGGTAGTAGAAGCAGCCCCCCTCCCGCCGGCCCTCGCCGACCGCGGGGGCGAACACTTCCTGGCCCCGCCACACCGAGCGCGCCGCCTCCCGATCGGCGCCGTCGAGGAACCGCGAGCGGATCCGCACCTCGTCGCCGCGCGCCTCCGCGATCACGATGCCGTCGCGGTCGGCGAGGAAGACCGTCTCGAGGTCGGCGACGCGGCGCGCCCGCTCGAAACGGCCGCCGAGGTCGCTCAGCGCGTCGGCGGACGTGACGTCGAGTGGGACGCGCCGCGCGATCTCGAGGCCGAGGGTGCGCGCGATGAAGCCGAGCCGCTCCCGCTCCTCCGCCTGAAGCGATTCGTCGACGCGCGCGAACACAAAGAACGCGAGGAGATTGGCGCCGAGGAGCGAGCAGACGACGAGGAGGAGGCCGCGGCGGCGTGGGCGGTCGCCGAGGCCCATCACGTGACCCCCCCGAGCGCCGCCTCGAAGAGCCTGGGCGCGACCGGAGTCACCTCGCCGGTGGACGCGTCGTAACGGAGCGAGAACCCCTCGGGGAGATGGATCATCGTCATGTAGCCGCGCGCCAAGAGGTCGTCGAGCGCCGCGGGGAACGCGCCCTCGCGCTGCCGGAAGAGGAGGACGGTCTGCCGCACCGTCGAGAGCGTTCTCGAGAGGGTCTCTTCGACTCGGAAGAGCGAGTGCACGGCTCCGGTCTCGGGATCGATCAGGAACCCGCGCCCGAAAGGGTCCCGCGGGGCGGCGTCGAGATCGCCGCGCGCCACGAGGTCCTCGACGGAGCGCGGCGCCGTCCCGAGCGCGGCGCGGTACGCCGGGACCGAGGCCTCGATCGACTCGAGAGCGGCGTCGAGGGCCATCGAGCGGAGCGCGTAGTCCGCGATCTCCCGCGAGGCCGGGTTCGTCGCCGAATCGCGGAGCTCCACCCACATCGCGCGGGCGCTCTCCTCGTCCCCGCTCCTCCGGAGCGCGAACGCGGCGAAGCGCTTCGCCTGCTCGGGCGCCCCCGGGAGGACGCGCGCCCTCTCGAAGTAGCCGGCGGCGAGCGCCTCCCGGCCGTTCAAGGAGTAGAGGAAGCCGAGATCGAATGGGAGCTCCCAACGCGTGGGGTTCAGGTGCATGCCTCGTTTCAACAGATCGAAGCCCTCCTCGATCTCCATGGCGTCCGTGGCGAGAACCAACGCCCCGAAGCGATACGCCTCGACGAACCGCGGGCTCAGCGTCGTGATCACCCGGAAAATGTGGCGCGCCCAGACGTACTGGCGGTCGGTCTGCCGGTGCGCTCCGTAGTACTGGATGGCGCGGAGCCAGAGGAAGTCGGCGACGAGCTCGCGTTGCCCCGCCGAGACCTCGCCGAGGAACTGGCCCGAGGGGAAGTAGACCATCTCCTCCTCGACGAACGCCGGGGGCCGCGCCCGCCGAATCGCCGGCCCGACGAGCCACGAGACGGCACCGAGCGAGCAGAGGATGGCGAACACGGCGGCCGGAAGGAGGACCGCCCGACGGGTCGAGGTGGCCGGCATCGGCGCGGGTCCCCCTACTTGAACTCGCGTCTCTCGAAAGCCAGCGCGGAGAGAAGGAGGACGAGGAGCGCGTAGCACGCGGCGTACGCGAGCGCGATGAGGAGATACGTCGGCGAGACGCCGCCGCCGTAGACGAACTCCCCCTTCGCGTCGAAGTGGTCGAGGTTCGGGAGGACGTAGGTCACCGCCTCGAGCAACCGCCCCGCGACCGGTCCGGCGAATCGCGACGAGAAGAGATGGACGTCCTTGAGGAGATGGCCGGCGACGAAGACGAAGAGCGAGCCGATCGTCGCGAGGAGCGGCGTCGAGATCGTCGTGAAGAGAAGGGCGAAGGCCGTGATCACGGAGACCTGCAGGAACGACAGCCCGACGGAGGCGAGGAGCCCGACCTGCACGCTCCCCAGCGCCACGGCGAGGATCGCGACGAACGCGACCGCCATGATGCCGAGGTTCGCGGCGCTCATGAGGAGGAGGCCGAGGTACTTCCCCACGACGTAGTCTCGCCGGCGGATCGGGCGCGCGAGAACCACGTAAACGGTCCGCCGTTCGACCTCGTCGTGCACGAGCGACGTCACCATGAGCACGGCCAGCAGGACGCCGAAGATGTCGATGAACGAGAGGCCGATGTCCTTGACGAGCGTCTCCCGCTGGCCCGACGCCAGCGGCATCGCGACGAGCGGCGCGACGAAGATGAGGATCGCGAAGCCGATCGACACGAGGAAAACGCGGCGGCGGACGGTCTCGCGGAACGTGGCGAGGGCGACCGAGAGGACCTGGCTCATCGGCTCTCCTCCGATCCCACCTCGCGCAGGAAGCGATCCTCGAGCGTCTCGCGGCGGCGCACGACCGACTCGAGCGTCCCGCCCGACTCCCGGATCGCGCGGATGACGGTCTCGAAGTACGCGTCGTGGTCGACCTCGAGGAAGACGCGCCCCCCCTCCCGGCGCACCGCATGCACCGACGGGAGCTTCTCGAGGAGATGCGGATCGAATCCGCTCACGGAGAGCTCGAGCCGGGGCGCGCCGCGGCCGAGCAGCTCGTCGAGCGGCCCGACCCGCCGGACCCGCCCCTCGACGAGGATGGCGACCCGGTCGCAGAGCGCTTCGGCGTCCTGGAGGATGTGCGACGAGAAGAACACCGTCTTCCCCTCGTCGCGCAGTTCGAGGATCAGGTCGCGGACGTCCTTCCGCCCGATCGGGTCGAGCCCGGACATCGGCTCGTCGAGGATCACGAGATTGGGGCGCCCGAGGAGCGCCTGAGCGATGCCGACGCGTTGGACCATCCCCTTCGAGAACGTGCGGAGCAGTTTGCCGTGCGCGCCCCGTAGGCCGACTTGCTCGAGCACGCGGTCGACTTCGCTCCGCAGAGTCGCTCCGGACAGTCCGGCGATGCGGCCGAAGAAGAGAAGAAGCTCGCGGCCCGTGAGGTGTCCGTGGAAGTAGGGGTTCTCGGGGAGGAACCCGATCTTCTCCCGCGCCCGGTGGGACCACGCGGGGAGGCCGTGGAGGAGGACGCGGCCGCTCGTCGGGCGCGCGAGCCCGAGCAGGAGCTTCATCGAGGTCGTCTTGCCCGCGCCGTTCGGCCCGAGGTAGCCGAACACCTCGCCGGGCTCGACGTGGAACGAGACATCCCGGAGGACCTCGGTCCGCTTTCGGAGAAAGTCGGAACGGTATTCTTTCCAGACGTTTTCGAAGAGGATCACGGATCTCTTTTCGGCAGTTGGGAGCGTTTCCTCAAGGCGGGCCGCGCATCCTGCCGCCCGCCATCCCTTCTGGTGCTCGCGCGGCCCGGCTTCCTCGGTCCGCGGGCACGCTCCGCGGCCTCCCGGCCGCTCGCTCCCGCACGCTTCGCCGCCCGCTTCTCCGCGCCGCTTCGCGTCGCGGTCGGCGGGCACCCGGCGAAGTCGTGAGGGACCCGCGGACCGAGAAGCACGCGCCGCGCGAGCGTTCGGCGGCGCGTGGCCACGAGGGGTTCTCTCGAGGGCCCTCTCGACTTTGCCGGGTGCCCGCGAGATCGCGCGGTCTCCGCGCGACGAGCGGGCGGCAAAGCGAGCGGGAGGGGAGGGCCGTGTCACGGCCCGCACCCGTCCCCCGAGAGAACCCCTCGTGGCCACGCGGACAAAAAGACGAGTGGCGCCCCGCCGAGCGGGACGCCACTCTCGTGTTCCGAGTTCCGCGCGCGAGGCGCGGCGCTCGTTAGAAGTTCGACAGGCTGAGCGGGAGGTACAACGCGACGTCGTTCCCGCGACCCTGGATCACGTACTGCGTCGTCGTCGCCGTGGTGGCCGCGCAAGCGCCCTTCGTGGCCGCCGCCGCAGCGCCCCACGCGAACGGCGTGGCCACGCCCGTGAACGGGTTGTCCATGAACACCGCGCCCGGGAGAAGGTCCTGAAGCGTGTCGCCGCTCGGGGTGAGGTCCGCGGCCGCCGTCGGGTAGACCCCGTTGGAGAGGACGTTGAAGTCCTCGAACGCGACCTGGATCGTGTGCATGTTGGCGCGCACGCTGGCTTCCCGCGCGCGATCCTGCATCGAGAGGAAGTTCGGAATCGCGATCGCCGCGAGGATCCCGATGATCACGACCACGATCATGAGCTCGATCAGGGTGAAACCATGGTTGTTCTTCATTTCGTTCCTCCTCCTCAGAAGTTCCTGAGTGCGAATGCCAGATACACGGCCGGATCGGCTCCCCGACCTTGGAGTTGATACTGCGAAATCGTCGCCACCGTCGCCGCGCAGGCCCCCTTCGACGCCGCGGCGGCCGCGCCCCACGCGAACGGCGTCGCCACCCCCGTGAACGGGTTCGGCGGGAAGACCGCTCCCGGCATGAGGTCGGCGAGCGTCTCCCCGAACGGCGTCACGTCCGCGGCCGCCGTCGGGTAGAGACCGTTGGTCTGCGTCGCGAAGTCCTCGAAGCACGCTTGGATCGTATGCATGTTCGCCTTCACGCCGGCCTCCCTCGCCCGATCCTGCATGGACAAGAAGTTCGGCACGGCGATCGCGGCCAGAATGCCGATGATCACGACCACGATCATCAGCTCGATCAGCGTGAAGCCTCCATCCCGAGATGCCGCCACGATCCGTCCGACCTCCATCCATCGATTCGCCTAGCCGCCCTTCGGTTCGGGCCTTTCGGCCCCGGGCGCCGTTTCCGCAAGGCTCGTGCCGACCCTGAGTGCGCGTCGAGCAGCCCGCTAATCCCCAGCCCGAAAGCGGCTTATGGTGGTTTCCGGGATCGTCGGGCGCCCCCGGCCGAGCCTCCGCCGAGAGGCGTTTTGCGAGAGTCGCGGGCGAGTGTTGCAAAGATCAGGTCTCGAGCCGGTTCGGCCCGATGCCGTAGCGCTGGAGCTTCCTATAGAGAGTCGAGGCGTTGATGCCGAGCACCTGGGAGGCCTTCCGCTTCTGCCAGCCCGTCTCGTTGAGGACGCGCAGGAGGTGGCGCTTCTCGACCTCCTCGAGCGACAGGATCGGCGAGTCGAGCGTGAGGTCCTGGTCCCCGGACCACGGCTTCCGGATCTTCTTGGGAAGATCGTCCACGCCGAGCGCCTCACCCTCCTGGAGGATCACCATCCGCTCGATGATGTTCTCCAGCTCGCGGATGTTGCCCGGCCAGTCGTATCGCGTGATGAGCTCGAGCGCCTCGGGCACGATCTTCTTGCGCTCGGTTGGGTCGTACACGCGCAGGAAGTGCTCGACGAGGAGCGGGATGTCCTCGCGCCGGTCGCGGAGAGGCGGGATGAAGATCGGGATCACGTTGAGACGGTAGAAGAGGTCGGCGCGGAAACGACCTTCCGCGATCTGCTTCTCGAGGTCGGCGTTCGTCGCCGCGATGAGGCGCACGTTGACCTCGACCGGCCTCGTGCCGCCGACCGGGATGATCTCGCGCTCCTGGAGGACGCGCAGGAGCTTGACCTGGATCGCCGGCGACGTCTCGCCGATCTCGTCGAGGAGGAACGTGCCGCCGCGCGCGACGGTGAACATCCCTTCCTTGTCGCGCACCGCGCCCGTGAACGAGCCGCGCACGTGGCCGAACAGCTCGCTCTCGAGCAGCGTCTCGGGCAGGGCGCCGCAATTGATCGAGACGAACGGCCCGTCGCAGCGCGGGCTCGTGTAGTGGATCTCGCGCGCGATCAGCTCCTTGCCGACCCCGCTCTCGCCGGTGAGGAGGATCGTGGAGTCGCTGGCCGCGACCCGCTGGATCAAGCGGAACACCTCCGCGATCTTCTCCCCCGTCCCGATGATCTTCTTCTCGTTGTGGCGGAGCTTGAGCTCCTGCTTGAGGAACGCGTTCTCCTGCTTGAGGTAGCGGTGCTCGATCGCCTTCTTGACGACGAGCTTGATCTCCTCGTTCTTCGACTGCTTCGTGAGGTAGTAGAACGCGCCACGGTTCACCGCCTGGATCGCCGTGTCCTGCGACGCGTAGGCCGTGAGGATGATGACGGGGAGCGCGGGGTCCACGTCCTTGAGGAGCTTGAGGAGGTCGAGCCCGTCCTTGCCCGGCATGCGCACGTCGGTGATCGCCGCGTGGAACGGCGTCTCCTTCGCCTTCTGCAGGGCTTCGGTCGCCGACGAGGCCGTCACGACGTCGTACCTCTCCCTCTGCAGCATGATGGAGAGGAACTCGCACATGCTCTCTTCGTCATCGACCACGAGGATTCGTTCGTTCGCCATGCTCGGGACCCTTCCTCCTATCGAGGGCGCGGCGCGCCGCGTGCCCTACTGCTCCGTTCCGATTCCGACCAGGCTCTCCTCCGGGACGACGACGCCGGGGAGCCGCACGATGAAGGCCGCGCCCTTCCCCGCCGCGCTCTCGCACCGGATCTCTCCGCGATGCTCCGCGACGATCTTCTGGGCGATCGCGAGCCCGAGCCCCGTCCCGCCCTTCTTGCGGGTGACGAACGGCTTGAACACGTTCTTCACCTCCGCCTGCTCGATGCCGGGTCCCGTGTCGCGGAAGACGATCGCCACGAGATCGCTTCGCCCCTCGCCCGCGACGGGCGCGCCGCTCACCTCGACCGTGAGCCGGCCGGTCGTCCCCATCGCCTCGATGGCGTTCTGGGCGATGTTGATGAAGACGCGCTTGATCTCCTCCTCGTCCGCCTCGACGTATTGGTCCCCCCGCTCGAAGGCGAGGTCGATCGCGATGCCGCGCGGAAAGGTCGGCTGGCTCAGGATCAGCCACTTGACGTCGTGGAGGAGCTTCGAGATCGGAACAAGGCTCACGCGGCGCGGCCCGCTCCGCGCGAACGCGAGAAAGTCGCCGACGAAGCGGTTGAGGCGCTCCGCCTCGCGCACGACGAGGCGCAGCAGGCGCTCCTCCTCGCCGCTCGTCTTGAGCTCGGCGCCGAGGATCTGCGCCGCGCCGCTGATCGAGGCTAGGGGGTTCCGGATCTCGTGCGCGATGCCGGCCGACAGCTCGCCGATCGCGGCGAGGCGGTCCGCGCGACGCAGGTCCTCTTCCATGCGGCGGCTGTCGGTGAGGTCCTGGAAGATGGCGACGATCCCGCGGATGTCCTCCGCGCGGACGTCCGCGCGGTCTTGGGGCGCCTCGGGACGCGTGAGGAGCGAGATGCTGAGGCCGAGCGGAAAATCCGTCCCGTCGCTCCGTTTCGCTCCGATCTCCGCGCGCAGGAGCGGCTCGCGCCGCTCGAGGGCCCTCTCGAGGAGCCCCGCGAGATCCGGGCAGCTCGCCGCGAAGGCCTCCCGCGGGAATCGGCCCACAGCGGAGTCCGTCCCGATCCGGAGGATCTGCTCGCCCGCCCGGTTGAAGTGCGCGACCCGCCCGTCCGCGGCGAGCGTGAGGAGCCCGCTGGAGATCGACTGGAGGATCTGGTCCGTGTCGAGGCGCGCCTCGCGGAGCTCCTCCGCGGTGGTCTCGAGGAGGCGGCGCTTTCTCTCGACCCGAACCGAGAGGTGGCCCGAGACGAGCGCGATCAGGTAGAACGCTAAGACGTTCAGGAAGATGGGGAGGTGGCCGAGCCAGCCGTTGAGCCTCCACGTGACGGGGCCGGCGGTGAGCGGAGGGAGGAGCCCGCTTCCGCGGAGGAGGAAGAGCCCCAGGTAGGAGACCGTCGCGACCGTCGCGAAGGCAAGCGTGTCGCGGAGTTGGAAGAACGCGCTCGCGCTCGCGATCGACAGGAGGTAGAGGAGCGCGAACTGCGAGTACGCCCCGCCCGTGTAGTGGACGATCACCGTCTCCATGAGGATGTCGAGCGTCGTCAGCACGGCGACGAGGGTCGCCGCCGACGAGCCGGATCCGATCGCCGTCCAGAAGAGCGGCGTCACGACGATCGTCCCGCAGAGGACGACGACGAACGGGAAGAGGGGCGTCGAGGTGTTCCCGTGCAGGATCAGGAGCCCCGTCCCGAGCAGGGCTGTACCAATGAGGACCCGCATAAGGAGGAGACGACGGAATTGATCCCGCGTCTCCTCCACCGGCCCTCTGACCCTCCGCAAACTCGCCCTCCCCGCCATCGCGCCCGCGCCCGGACCCGGGCTACTCGCTCCCCTGCATGATCACGCTGACCATCTTGAAGATCGGCAGGTACATCGCGACGACCATCGTCCCGACGATGCCGCCCATGAAGACGATCATGACCGGCTCGATGATCGACGTGAGGCCCTCGACCGCCGTGTCGACTTCCTCTTCGTAGAAGTCGGCGATCTTCCCCAGCATGTCATCGAGCGCTCCGGTCTCCTCGCCGATCGCGATCATCTGAACGACCATCGGGGGGAACACGTTCGATTCGCGCAGGGGGCTGGAGATCGTCTCCCCCTCGCTGATGCTCGCCCGCGTCTTCAAGATCGCATCCTGGATGACCATGTTGCCGGCCGTCTTCGCCGTGATGTTCAGGCCGTCGAGGATCGGCACGCCGCTCGAGATAAGGGTGCCGAGCGTGCGCGTGAACCGCGCGACGGCCGCCTTCATCAGGATGTCGCCGATGGCGGGGATCTTGAGAAGCATCGCGTCGGTCTTGTAGCGGCCCTTCTCCGAGGAGCGGAGACGCTTGGCGGTGAACACGAGGGCGCCGGCCACGCCGACGAGGAGCCACCACTTCGATCGGATGAAGTCGGAGACGCCCATCACGATCCGCGTCGGAAGAGGGAGCTGGCCTCCGAAGTCCTTGAACATCTTCGCGAAGGTCGGAATGATGAACACGAGAAGGAAGACCGTGGCGGCAACGGCGACCGTGAGCACGACCGACGGATACATCATCGCGGTCTTCACCTTCCGCTTCAGGGCGTCCATCTTCTCGAGGAACGTCGCGAGCCGCAGGAGGATCACGTCGAGCACGCCGCCCGCCTCCCCCGCCGTCACCATTTGCACGTAGAGCTCGGAGAAGATGTTCTTGTGTCTCGCGATGCTCTCCGCGAGCGTTCCGCCCGACTCGACGTCCTTCATGATCTTCGAAATGACCTCACGAAACACGGTCTTGCTCGTCTGCTTCGACAGCGTGTCGAGGCACTGCACGAGCGGAAGCCCGGCGTTGATCATCGTCGCGAACTGACGCGTGAAGATCGCGAGATCCTTCGTCCTGACCGATCCGCCCCCGGACCGCTTCAAGGAAAGCGAAAGCCCCTTGGACTTCTCCTTGGCGTTGATCAGGATGATCTTCTTCCTGCGCAGCGCCATCGTGAGCTCGCGACGGCTCTCCGCGGCGAGCTCTCCCGACATGACCTCCCCCCCCGTCGTCCTGCCTTTCCATACGTAGGTGGTCACCGTTCGTCATCCTCCCGATGCGTCATCGGCCGGCCGCCGCGCGGTCCGGCCGCGACGGATCTAACGCCGCGCCGAAGCGACGGCGACCGTCGCGCGGCCCAACATGTCCTCGAGCTCCTTGGAGTCCGAGCTCGATTCGAGAGCGACCTGCATGCTGATCTGCCTCTTCTGGTAGGCCGCCATGAGCGCCATGTTCATCGTCTGCATCCCGTACTTCTGCCCGGCTTGGATGAGGCCGTAGAGCTGGTGCGTCTTCCCCTCGCGGATCACCGCCCGGATCGCCGGCGTGCAGATCAGGACCTCGGCGACCATGACGCGCCCCTTTCCCGACGAGCGGGCCACGAGCTGCTGGCAGACTACGGCCTCGAGGACGAACGCGATCTGCGAGAGGATCGCGTTCCGCTGGTCCTGCGGGTACGAGTCGACGATGCGGTTGATCGACTCGTAGGCGGAGTTCGTGTGGAGCGTCGAGAACGCCAGGTGCCCGGTCTCGGCGATCGTGAGCGCGGAGCTCATCGTCTCGCGGTCGCGCATCTCTCCGATCAGGACGACGTCGGGGTCTTGGCGCAGGATGTACTTGAGCGCGGCCGGGAAGGACTTCGTGTCGGCCTCCACCTCGCGCTGGTTCACGATCGATTTCTTGTGAAGGTGGACGTACTCGATCGGGTCCTCGACAGTCACGATGTGGACCTGACGGTCCTCGTTGATCTTGTTCAGGATCGAGGCGAGGGTCGTGGTCTTGCCGCTCCCGGTCGGCCCGGTGACCAGGACGAGCCCCTTCTGCTTCGACGAGATCTCCTTGATCGCCGAGGGGAGGCCCAGCTCCTCGAACGACATGATCTGGAACGGGATCTGCCGGACGGCCGCGGCGATCGTCCCGCGCTGCATGAAGACGTTCGCGCGGAAACGGGAGAGGCCCGTGATCCCGAAGGAGAGATCGAGCTCCTTCTCCTTCTCGAACCGCCTCTTCTGGTCCTCGTTCAGGATCGAGTAGATGAGCTGCGTGACCGCCTCGGGCGTGAGCGGCTCGGAGCGGCTCGGGACGATGTCGCCGTCGACGCGGAGCTGCGCCGGCACGCCCGCAGTGAGATGCAGGTCCGACGCGTTCCGCTCGATCATCTCCTCGAGCAAGGCCTTGAGGTTCGCCATTCGACTCCTCCCGCTACCGACCGTCCGCGCGGCGCGCGGCGCGGCCCGTTAGTAGTTCGACGTCTCCCGGATCACGTCTTCGACCGTCGTGATCCCCTTGCGGATGTTCCGAATGCCGTCCGCGCGAAGGGTCATCATCCCCTCCTCCTCGGCCTTCCGTTTGATCTCCTCGATCGGCTTGTGGTCCAGAATCATGCGCGAGATCGACGGGCTCACCGGCATCACCTCGTAAAGCCCCTGGCGGCCCGCGTAGCCCGTCCCGGCGCAGCGTTCGCAGCCCTTGCCGCGGAAGAACGCGATCTCCTGGCGGTCCTTGGCGGTGAGGCCCAACTCGTCGAGCACCTCGGGGTGGTAGTCGACGCGCTCCTTGCACTGGGCGCAGATCCTCCGGACGAGCCGCTGCGCGACGATCAATTTCACGGAGGAGGCCACGAGGAACGGCTGGATCCCCATGTCGATCATGCGCGAGATCGAACTCGGCGCGTCGTTCGTGTGGAGCGTCGAGAGGACGAGGTGGCCGGTGAGCGCGGCCTTCACGGCGATCGCGGCCGTCTCGAGGTCGCGGATCTCGCCGACCATGATGATGTTCGGGTCCTGCCGGAGGAACGCGCGGAGCGCCGTGGCGAACGTGAGCCCGATCGCCTCGTGCATGTTGACCTGGTTGATCCCCTCCAGGTTGTACTCGACCGGGTCCTCCGCGGTGATGATGTTCATCTCGGGCGAGTTGATCGCCGAGAGCGCCGAGTAGAGCGTGGTCGTCTTCCCGCTCCCGGTCGGCCCGGTGACCAGGACCATCCCCCACGGGGCCCGGATCGCGCGCTCGATGTGCTTCAGCGCCGCCGGATCGAACCCGAACGCGGTGAGGTCCATGTTGAGGTTGCCCTTGTCGAGGATGCGGAGCACGATCTTCTCTCCGAAGATCGTCGGGAGCGACGACACGCGCAGGTCGATCGTCTTCTCTTGGACGCGGATCTTGATGTTCCCGTCTTGCGGCATGCGCTTCTCCGCGATGTCCAGCTCGGCCATGATCTTGAGGCGCGACGTGATCGACCCGCGCATGCGGTGGGGCGGCGCCATCATCTCGTAGAGGGTCCCGTCGATGCGGTAGCGGACGCGGAGCGTCTTCTCGTAGGGCTCGACGTGGATGTCGCTCGCGCGCTTGCGCACCGCCTCGGCGATGAACGTGTTCACGAGCTTGACGACCGGCGCGTTCTCCGTGAGCCCGCCCTGGTCGCCCGTCTCCTCGGACTCCTCGACGACCTCGACCTGCTCCTCCTCGAAGTCCTTGAAGAGTTTGTCGAGGGCTTCCGTCGAGTTGTTGTAGTAGCGCGCGATCGCCTCCTTGATCATCCCCTCGGTCGAGACGTACTGCTGGACCTCGAGCCCGGTGATGAACTTGATGTCGTCGACGGCGTAGATGTCCGTCGGGTTCGTCATCGCGATGGCGAGGACGCGGCCCTGACGCCGAATCGGCACGACGCGGAAGCGCGAGGCGACCTCGACCGGGACTAGGTCGAGGACGCCGGCCTCGACGAGCGTGTCGCGCAGATCGACGGGCGGGACGTTGAACATCTGGCCGAGGAAATCGAGGAGTTCCTTGTCCTTGATGAAACCGAGGCGCTGGAGGGAAAGGTCGAGCGTCTCGCCGGACGTCGACATCTGCTTCCTCGCCTCCGCGATCTGCGCGGGGGTGAGGACCTTCGCGTCGACCAGCATCTGACCGATGTCGCTGTTCAAGGTCGTCCTCCGCTCGTCCGCTCGGTCGCCCTGACGACCACGAGGTCGTGAAGGCGCGCGAGCGTCTTCGGACCGATGCCCGGCACGTCGAGGAGGTCCTCGACGCGCCCGAAAGAACCGTCGCGCGCTCGCCGCTCGAGGATCGCCCGCGCCTTCGCGGGGCCGATCCCGGGAAGGAGCACGAGCTCCGCCTCCGTCGCGGCGTTCAGGTCGAGCGGCCACGCGACGCTCCGCTCGACCGCGTTCGTGTCGCGCGCCGCCTCGCGCCCGGCCGCGAGCGGCGCCCCCGAGTCGGGAGCCGCCACGCGCGCCGCGCCGCCGGCCGACGCCGAGTCCGCCGCCGGGTCCGCGAGGAGAATGCCCTCCTCCGGCCGGTCCATTCGGTCGCGCGCGAGCCGTCCGACGAGAATCGCCGCGGACAACAGACAGAGAACGACGCGCTCCGAGCGGCTGAGCCCCATGACCTCCCCTCCCATCACCACCCCAGGATGGGGCGCGCCCGCGTCGTCTTCCCGTATTGACTTATCGGGCGATTTTCAATGCCCTTGAGGACTTAGACGCTTCCTGCAACTGTCGAAAACGCGCGGAATGCGTCCGTTTCTTGCGGAGGAGGAACGAGCGTGGCGAAATCGCGGCGATCGTTCGCGGCCGGGCGTCGCCTTTTTCCGCGCGCCCCGCGCCGCGAGCCTCAGGTGAGGCGTCGCAGGCCGCGCTCTTCCAGGAGCCGGACGAGATCGCGCACGTCCTGCGCGCGGTCGGCCCGACAGAGGAAGAGCACGTCGTCCGTGTCCACGACGATGAGGTTCTCCACGCCGATCGAGGCGACGAGCCGCTTCGACGCGAGGAGAATGGAATCCCGGGTCCCGATCCCGACGTGCCGCCCCTCCACCACGTTCCCGTCCCGATCCCTCCCCAGCACCTCGGCGAGCGAGACCCAGCCCCCGAGATCGCTCCATTGTATATCAACCGGCACCACGAAGACGTTGGTCGCCTTTTCGAGTAGCGCGACGTCGACGGACACGGACGGAACCCGCGCGTAGGCTCGGGGAGTGAGGGCCGAGCGTCCGCGGGCCGTCCGACCCGAAGCGATCTTCGCGATGGGCCCCGCGATCTCCGGAGCATGCTCCGCGAGCGCGCCGAGGAACGCTCGGGCGCGCCAGAGGAACACGCCGGAGTTCCAATAGACGCCCGTGTCCCCGAACAGGCTCTTCGCTCGATCGAGATCCGGCTTCTCGATGAACTCCGCGACTTCGTGGACTCGAGGGGCTTCGTCACCAGGGCCCGCGACGTACCCCGCGATCCCGACCTCCGTCTGCCGCTGGTCCGCCGACGTCATCCGCCGACGGATGTACCCGTATCCCGTCTCGGGCCGCGTCGGCCTCACGCCGAAGACGACGAGGGCACGCGGCTCGTCCGTCAGGAATTCGACGCCCGCGCGAACCGCCGCGCGGAACCCCGCCGCGTCGCCGACGAAGTGGTCGGATGGGAGGACGAGGAGGAGCGGGTCCTCGGCACGCGCCAGCGCGCGGTGCGCGGCGAGCGCGATGGCGGGCGCCGTGTTCCGCCCCACCGGCTCGAGGAGGACGTTCGCGGACGCTAACCGCGGAAGGTCGCGCCGGACCGCGCCCCGCAGCTCGCGCGTCGTCACGACGAGGACGCGCGACGGCGGCGCGAGGCCGCGCACCCGCGCGACCGTCTCCGCGAGGAGTGAGCGCCCCCCCGTCAGGCGGAGGAACTGCTTCGGCAGCGCGCGGCGGCTGCGGGGCCAGAAGCGCGTGCCGCGGCCGCCCGCGAGCACGACCGCGAAGAGCGGCGCGCTCATCGCTTCCCGCCGCTCAGGCGGGCCAGCTCCTCCTCGAGGCGCCCCTCCACCTCGCGTTGGATCTGCGCGAGGCGCTCCGCCGTGCGGGCCTCGAAGCGCAAGACGACGACCGGCTCGGTGTTCGACGCCCGCACGAGCCCCCAGCCGTCGCCGAAGAGGACGCGCGCCCCGTCGATGTCGATCACCTCGCGCTCGGCCTTGTAGCGCGCGGCGAGCGCGCGCACCGCCTCGAACTTGTGCTCCTCCGGGACGTGGCGCCGGATCTCCGGCGTCGACGGCGGCCGCGGGAACGCGCGCATCCGCTCGGCGAGCGTCCTCGGCTCGGCGGCGACCAACTCGGCGAGCCGCGCGCTCGCGTAGATCGCGTCGTCGAACCCGAAGTAGCGGTCCGCGAAAAAGACGTGCCCGCTCATCTCCCCCGCCAGTGGCGCGCCGATCTCCTTCATCCGGTTCTTGATGAGCGAATGCCCCGTCTTCCACATGACGGGGTTGCCGCCGCGCGCCCGCACCTCGTCCGCGAGCACCGCCGAGCACTTCACGTCGGAGAGGACCGTCACCGGCCCGTTCTTCAAGATCTCGATCGCGTAGAGGAGGACGAGGTAATCGCCGAAGATGATCCCGCCCTCGTTGTCGACGGCTCCGATCCGATCCGCGTCGCCGTCGTAGGCCACGCCGAGGTCCGCGCGCCGCGCGCGCACGGTCTCGATGAGCGTCGCGAGATTCGCGGGAACCGTCGGGTCCGGGTGGTGGTTCGGGAAGCGCCCGTCCGGCTCGCCGAAGAGAACCGTCGTCTCGCAACCGAGCCGCTCGAAGACGCGCGGCGCCGCGAGCCCCGCGGTGCCGTTCCCGCAGTCGATCACGACGCGCAGCGGCCGCGCGAGGCGAACCCCCTCCACGAGGCGGTCGACGTACGCCGGCAGGACGTCGCGCGTCGCCGCGGCGCCGGGCGACGCGACGCGCGTCGGGCGTGCGGCCTCCTCCTCGGCGAGATGGCGGATCTCCTGGATGTCGGCACCGTAGAGCGTGCGCTTCCCCTCGGCCACCTTGAGCCCGTTGTACTGCGGCGGGTTGTGGCTTCCCGTCACCATGATCCCGCCGGCGAGCGTCGCCTCGACCTCCTCCTCGAGCGCGAAGTAGAACGCGGGAGTCGGCACGACGCCGACGTCATTCACGTCGAGCCCCACGTCGCGAAACCCGCGCCCGACGGCCGCCGCGTACTCCGCCGACGTGAGCCGCACGTCGCGCCCAACGACCGCGCGCGTCTTCCCGCCGCGCCCAATACGGCGCCCGACGGCGCGCGCGATCGCCTCCACGCGCTCCGGCGAGAGGTCGCGCTCCACGACGCCGCGGATGTCGTACTCGCGGAAGATCCTCGGCTCGAGCGCCGGCGTCACACGAAGCCCTCGATCCACTGCGGCGGCGCGTCGCGCTCCGGCTCGATGCGCCTCAGGAGAATCAGCCGCTCCTCGATCGGGAGAAGTTGAGCGAACAGGCGAGCGCCCGGGATCAGAACGGGGTAGATGCGCGACTCCTCGAAGGCGGGGTTCTCCTCCGGCAAGTACACGGTGAGCACCATGAGGACGACGATCGTGAGCGCGAGTCCCTTCACGACGCCGAAGGTCGAGCCGAGGATGCGGCTCCCCAGGCTGATCCGTCCCCGCGGCAAGAGCCCGACGATGAAGAGCCCGATGGCGCCGGCGATCGTCCAGATCGCGATGAGGAGACCGAGGAACGCGGCGAGCGCGACCACGTCGGGGCGGTCGATCCAGCGACCAACGAACGCCGCGACGACGCCGTACACGCGGCTCGAGATGTAGAGTGAGATCGAGAGGCTCCCGATCGACACGAGCTCGCGGAGGAGCCCCGTGAAGAGCGCGACGAGCCCGGACGTGATGAGGACGAGGGCGATCGACGTGTCGAGCCAGTTGAGGCCGTGCCAACTCACGGCACGAATCTACCCGCGCGCGGCGCGCGGTGTCAACGAGCGGGCCGGCGCCGTCCAGGTCCGTCCGCGCTTCCACGGGGCGATGGCTCCCCTTCGGCGACTGCCTCGCCTCGCGCGCCTCGATCCGATCGCTCCCACGGACATCGCCACGGCTCGGCTCCGGGCGATGTCGCCTGCGGGGACCATCGCCCCGCGCGCGGACGGGCCCGAGCCCGATCGGACATTCAATCGCGAAGTTGCCACGTCGCGCCGAGGTGGATCGAGGCGCCCTCGGGATAGAGGCCGGGAAGGACGTCGTTGAAGCGATCGAGGAGGTTCTCCACTTGGAGGAAGAGGACTGCGTTCTCGATCTCGAGGCGGATCTGGCCGCGGAGGTCGATGGACGGATCGAGCGCGCGAACCCGGTCGAAGTCGACGCGCTCGCCGACGATCTCGCAGCCCGCGCGAAGGGCGACGCGGATCGTGCGCCCCGGCAGTTCGATCGCGCGCGCGAGCCCCGCGCGCCCGCGGTGGCGCGCGCGCAGCGGGAGCGGCGCCGGCGCGTCGTCGTCGAGGAAGAGGTAATCGCCCTCGAAGTCCACGCCGAAGGCGAGAGGGAGCGCGAGGGCGAGCGCGACACCGCGGTCGCGGTACGTCTCGCGGATCGGGTCCGCGAAGAACGGGTCCGAGGCTCGCAGGAAGATGCCGTCGTCGACCCAGCGGTGGAGGATGGTGAGCGCTGCGTCCGGCGCGCGCGACCCGGCGGTGTCGTCGGGCGCGCCGCGGAGGCCGAACGTGAGCGAGACGCCGGTCGCGCGGGACGGGCGGAGCGCGTCCCCGTCGAGGAAGAGGCCGCGGGGCGGATGGTCCGCGACGCTGTAAGCGGTCGCCTCGACTCGCGCGACGCCCAGCGCGCGGGCGGCGACGACGCCCGCGTGGGCCCGCGGCGCGGTCGGCGAGACGCGCTCGGCGCCCGCGTACGCGGACCATTCGAGCGCGCCGCGCCCTTCGACAGCGATCGTCCCCCCGACCCGCTCGGTCCCGCGCGCGGCTCCCGCCGCCTCGTCGACGACGCGCCCTGCGTAACCCCAGAGCGCGAAGGCGAGCGGGCGCGGCGCCTCGCCCCCTTCGAGCGTGACGACGCCGCCGGTCTCTCGCTCGCGTCCGCGGAGCGCGGGAGACGTCTGGGTCCGCCACTCGAGGCGCTCGTCCTTGAGCGCGACGCGCGCGCGGCCCGCGCTCCCCGCGCGGAACCCGCTCCGCGCGACCACGAGCCCCCGCTCCTCCGTGCCGCGTCGCGGCCCGAGCGCGGCCCCCTCGCCCGCGACGATGTCGATGTCGTTCCTCGTGCCGCCGACGCTCACGAGGAAAGGCACCGGCGACGTCTCCGGCGTCGTCACCGTGAGGAAGGTCTCGCGCAGCCGCGTGTGGTCGATCGTCTGGAAGAGTCGGTTCCGAGTCGACTGGTAGGCGAAGTTCGCGCGGGCCGGCCCGACCCAACGGTCGAATGCCACTCGGTACGCGCGGAACGCGAACGGCCCGCGTTCGGCGAGGAGCGAGGTGAGCGGCGGGCTCTCCGCGTCGGTTTCCGTGGAGATGAGGGCGTCGACGCTCCCCGCGGCGCCGCGCGCGCCGAGGAGCGGGTCGCTCGCGGGGCGGCGCAGGCGCGCGGAGCGGAGCGCCGTCACCGGCACGATGCCGAGCGGCGCGAGCCCGGAGCGCGACGGAAGGACCGGAAGTCCGGCGATCCGGAGCGAGACCCCCTCCGCGCCGAGGACGAGGAGCCGCTCCGACTGCCCGAGGAACCCGAAGCGTTCGAGGGCGACGCCGCCCGCTTCGCGGAGCGGCTCGAGCGGCGTGCGCGCGCCGCGCGCGATCCCGTCGGCGCGCGCGACGAGGCCATCCGCCCGCGCGGTGTCGAGCGCGCCGTACGCCGCGAAGAGGGGCGGATGGGGCGGCCGCTCCGCGGCGGTCACCTGGCCCGAGTCCGTTTCCGCCGCCCTAAGCGAGTCCCCCGCCGTCGCGGAGTCCGCGGGCGCCGCGATATCGCCGACCCGCGACGAATCGGCGATCGAGATCGAATCCCCGGCCGAAGCGGCCCCCGAATCCCCGGCCGCCTCCTGCGCCCCGACCGACGAGCCGTTCGCGAGCGAGATCGCCGCCGCGACGAGGAGTCCCACGGCCGTCGGCCGAGTCATCGCGCGCCGCCCGCGCCGGCCGCGCCGCCCGCGCCGCCCGCGCCGCACCGCGCGCACCGCGCGAACCGCGCGAGGAGCGGCGCGCCCGCCACGCCGAAGATCGCGGCGTTCGAGGCCGTGTGCGTGACCGCGAACGGGATGCCCGCCACGAGCGTGGGGAGCGGCCGGCCCCCCATCCCGATCGTGACCGCGGTCGCGAGGTTCGTGATCAGCTCGTACGGGAGCGTGAGGAGGAGCCCCGCCGCCGCGAGGAGGACGACGCGCGGCGCCGGCGCGCGCCGCGCGATCGAGGGCCCGATCGCCGCCCCCGCACCCGCGAAGAGCATCGCCCCGGCGACCTTCGCCAGGAGGACGAGCGGCGGCGCCGGCCCCCACGGGTTCGCGATCGAGTAGATCCCCATCCCCAGCGCCGCGACGACGAGCCCGCCGGCGAGGCCCACCCGCGCGCCCGCGAGGAAGAGGACGAGCGAGATCGGCTTGACGTTCGGAACCGCGGCGAACGCGTAGCCGCTCGCGGCGGCGAGCGCCGCGAGGAGGCCGACCTGCGCCGTGCGCCCGAGGGAAGCCCGCGCCGCCGCGTCCACGCGTCGGCCGCTCACCCCGCCACGGCGCGGAGGCGCTCGATCGTCGCGAGCGGCACGCCCGCGAGGCCGGGGAACGAGCCGCTCATCGGATCGTGGAAGTCGGACCCCCCCGTCGCGACGAGCCCGAGCCGCTCCGCCATCTCGCCGAAGCGGCGCAGCTGCTCGATGCCGTGCTTCGGGTGCCACACCTCGATCCCCGCGAGCCCCTCGTCGACGAGCCGCGGAACGAGGTCCGTTCCGCCGTAGAGCCCCGGGTGCGCGAGCACGGCGGCGCCGCCGGCGCCGCGCACGAGGCGGATCGCCTCCGCGCTCGTGAGGCCCTCCTTCGGCACGTACGCGGGCGCGCCGTTCCGGAGGTACCGCCGGAAGGCCTCGTCCTCGCTGGACACGGCGCCGTTCGCGACGAGCGCGCGCGCGACGTGCGGCCGGCCGACGACGCCGCCGCGCGCCTCGCGCACCACGTCCTCGAAACGGATCGAGACGTTCAGCGCGTTCAGCCGCTCGACCATCGCGCGTCCGCGCCCCACCCGCTGCTCCCTCGACTCGGCGAGGCTCCGCCGGAGCGCTGCGTTCTCCTCGTCGATCAGGTAGCCGAGGAGATGCGCCTCGACGCCGCCCGCATCGCAGGAGATCTCGATCCCCGAAACGAGATCGAGCCCGTCCCCCTCCGCGGCGCGCCGCGCCTCGGGGAGCCCGTCGACGGTGTCGTGGTCGGTCAGGGAGATCGCGAGGAGCCCGCGCTCGATCGCGAGCGCGACGACGCGCGCGGGCGCGAGCATCCCGTCGGATGCGGTGCTGTGGAGGTGGAGGTCCGCCTGGATGGAGTGCATGGGAGTCGGCGACCGATGATACCCGGGCGCCGCGACGAGAGGAAGTGGCGACGGAGACGGCCTGCGCCGGCCGGTTCGGTCGGCCGCGGCCTCGCCGGCCTATACCAGCAGGCTTGCCTCCACGTCGATCTCGACCTCATCGCTGGGGATGACCTTCGCGACGGCCTCGTTCGCCGGCATCGGGCTCCAGGCGGCGGCCTCATCCGCCGCGGGGAGGCGCCCGCCGGGCTTGCGAAGGACGCGCGAGAACGGCCGCCGCGGATCGGACGGATTCGGACTGAGGCTCAGCGCCGTGTATCCGGACCTGGTGACCATGACCGTCCCGGGTGGGTACAGGCCCACGCTGCGGACGAGCGCCCAGAGCACCGCCGGATCGAACCGAGGGGCCTCGGAGCCGAGGAGCTGCTGCAACGCCTCGAACCCGGTCATGGGCCGATGTCGATAGGCCCGATGTCCGGTCATGGCGTCGTAACAGTCGGCCGCCGAGACGATCCGGACCAGTGTCGGCAGCCGCCATTCACGAGTGATCTCCGGGTATCCCTTCCGGTCACACGACTGGTGATGCTGCAGGCAGACGCGAATCGTGTCGACCGCCTGCCCCGTGAGCCCGGGGAGGCGGCTGACCAGCTTCGCTCCCTCGAGAGGGTGTCGCTGGATCAGGGCCCACTCCTCGGCGGTCAGTTTACCGGCCTTCTGGAGGACACCGGCCGGGACGGCGAGCTTCCCGAGATCATGGAGCAATGCGGCCACGCCGAGGTTCGCCAGCGTGCTCCGGGGCAAGCCGAAGCGGTGGCCGATGGCGATCGAGAGGAGGCTCACGTTCACGCAGTGAGCGTAGGTGTACTCATCGTGGTCCTTCAGCGCCGTGAGGCCGAGGATCGAGTACTCGTCCTTCATGAGTGTGTCGACGAGAGGCTGAATCGCTCGGCGCGCCTGGCGGATGGCCGGCTTGCCCGTTCGGGCCGTGTTCTCCAGAACGTGCCGCGCGCCCGCGACCGCGCGCCAGAACGAGCGCCGCGCTCGGGTCTTTTCGTCGCCAGCGGCGTTGTCATCCCCGGTGCCGGGGCCCTTATCCTGCACCGCGATCTCGTTCGCCCGGACCGGGATGATGTGAATGATGTCGGCCTCCGCCGCGGCCTCGGGAAGCCTCTGGCCTTGGCTGGCGTCGGCCGCGGCCACGAACATGCGGAGGAAGGACTCGATCTCCGGGCGCGTGAGACCCGCGAGGAAGCGCAATCCGCCGAGGCCGCGGACTTCGAACTCGCCTGAGAGCGCTTCGAATTGCGCGAGGTGGATCGGGCGGGCCTTGATCCGGACGCCGTTGACGTAGAAGTGCTGCCCCATGGCCAACAGCGTGACCTCATCGTCCATGACCGCGGCCAACGATTCCATCACCTGCTGGATCTGGCCCTGGACCGCCTGGTTGGAGACTTCATAGATCCGGGCCGACCGCAGCAGTCCGTGCAGCCGCGTCACGAGTTGCGCCCCCAGCACGGTCTCGACCATCCGATCGTCCGGCGGCGTCCCCGCGAGCGAATCGAGTCTCGGGTCAATCATCGATCGGGGACCCCGCCAGCGCTTCCTCGCAGGCCTTGCGGACGCTGGTGCGCCATGACCGGGCGCCGCGGCGCAGGACGCCGAGCGCCTCCGGGCTGCCGATCTGGGCCAGGCAGCGGGCCACTGCTTGTCGGTGGGGGTCGCGTGATCGGGCGAACAATCGTCCTTTGCGCAGTTCCGATTGGGCGCGGGGAGGCACTCGTCTCCCCCGCAGGCCGCCAGGGCGGAGAAGATGGCCTGCTTCTCCCGGGTCGGCCGCTCTGCGAAACGCGGGTCGAGCAAGTACTCGATCACCTTTTTCGCGACCAGAGGGTCGCGCTCGAGCGAAACTTGGTGCAGCACGGCCTCGAAGAGATCGCCCTCCGCCTGGTCGAGCATGCCGAGGAGAATCGGGCGCGCCACGGCGCGATCGACCTGACTCAGGACGGCCACCACCTCTTGCCGCACTCGCGGCTCCGGGTGGTCCACGGCCTCTCGCATCGGTCCGACCACCTTGCTCCCGCCGATCCATCCGAAGATGTGAACGACGTTGCGGACCACATACCACTGCGGATTCGAGAGCCAGGGTTTCAACTGCTCCGGATGGTCTTTGCAGAGGTCGGCGATGACGCGGGTGAGCGGCCGCCTGACGAGTTTCTGCTGGCTCTGCGCCAGAACCGTCATGAGCCACTCTCTCCCCTCGGGGCCGAGTTCCCGGGCGAAGGCGAGGAACGCTCCGATTCCCTCGGAGGGCTGATGGTCCAGGGCGGCCACGCACTGGGGCGTGACGACCGAATAGGGACCCAAGAGTTCTTCCACCAGAGAGGACGCCGACCAACCGGGAACGTCACAGGAACGGATGAGGGAGAGGGCCTCGCGTGCGTCCCCCCAATGAGCGACCCGAATGGCTTCGCGCAGGACGCGCGGAAGGAATTTGCCGAGTTCACTGCGATCCTTGTTGGTCGCATGGGCCGCGAGACAGTCACCGATCGCAGTCAGGGCCGAGCGGACGACCGACTCAGCCTGTTCCTGGGCGAACTCCCGACCGAAGCGATTCAATTCCTGAGGGGCAGCGAGCTCCAGCCGGGCGTAGGCCGGCTCGACATCGGTCGACTCCGCGCTGGTCTGCCAGTCATCCGAACGCCCCCGCGCTCCGCCGCCGATGGAGGCCTCGGCGCTCGGTCCGCCCGCGCACTCTTCGACCTCGCGTCCAGTCCCCTTGGGCCACGGAGCCGGGGGGCCGGTGACCGCTCCCTCTCCCCCTTCCCCACCGGCCTCGATGTCGGCGTCGGTCGGGACGTAATCGACATCCAGATGAGGCAGGTCGGCGTCCCACAAGAGAGTGACCAGGTCCTCGTCCGCCGACTGCGAGCCGCTCACGCGCAGGACCTGATCCAGGAAGTTTTCGACCTCGGCGGGTTCGATGCCGGGTTGGATGGTGATGGCGCGGACGCCGTCTCGGAAGAAGGGCTGGGCGAGGTTGTCTTCGCGGGACCGCGCGGGATACGTGGAGACGTCGCCGTAGAGGACGTCTGTCGAGGTGAATGTCAGGGAGAGCGGGCCGGCCTTCTCGAGGAGCCGAGTCAAGTCATGCGCCAGTTGTTCCCGGAACTTGATGACGGTCGGGTTCTCGCCGTCATAGAGGCGGCACGTCTTGAGTGTCCGGGCGAGGTGCTGGACCCAAGCGGCGACGTCGCCGCCGCGGGGCGAGTCCGGAGAAGCGCCCTTGCGAGATGGTGCCCGCCGCGACCGGCGCGATCGAAGAGCCCATGCGAATTCCCCCGAATGATACCCTTCCGTTCGTTCGGATCCGGTCGCGTGGACTCGGATCCTACGGCGTTGCTTCGGCGAGGTGGCGCAGGCGCTCCTGCACGTCGCGGAACGCCGGGTCGACGGCGACGACCGCCTCGTAGCAGGCCCGCGCCCGGTCCCGATCGTTGATGCGGAGGTACGCGTTCCCGAGGAGGTAATGGAGACCGACGCGCTCCTCCCCAGAGCCGCTGCCGTTGAGCGATTCCGTCAGGTGCTCGATCGCCTTCACGACCTCCCCCTTCTCGAGAAGGCATTGGGCGATCATCTCGAGGGCGGGGACGCACAGTTCGTCGCCGCCGCTCGCCGCGCGGAACGCCTCGATCGCGTCGTCGAAGAGCTCCATCTCCTTGAACGACATCCCGAGGTCGTACTGGCTCTGGAAGTCCCCTTTGTTGATGACCTCCGAGACGCCGTTGCGGAATTCCGAGAGGACGTCGTCGAGGTCGATCAGGTCGTCCTCTTGCTGGGCGCGGTCGCTCACGGAGACGCTACCGGATCGCATGTCGGCCGGCACCGCGGCGTTCTTGAGCGACGAGGGCGCCTTCGACGGAGGCGGCGTGGTCGGCGTCTTGGGCGCGGTCGGCGGCGATTTCGCGCCGCCCCCGCCGAGGTCGAGCGCGGCCCAGTCGATGTCAACGGCGCGATCGGTCTCGGCGGTGTCGGCGGCCTGGGCCAGCGGCTTGACCGCCTGCGGGATCGGCGTCCCCTCCTCGCGCGCGATCGTTTCGAAGATCCCCTGCATCCGCGCCTCGATCTGCTTCGCCTCGTCCACCGCCCCGAGGCGGTGCAGGAGCTCCGCGAGCCCGGCCAGCGCGTCGACCGCCTCGTGCGGCCGCTTCATCTTGATGAGGACGTCCGCGTAATGCGAGCGAAGCCCTGGCCTGTTCGGCGCGATCTCAAGCATCCGCCGCCAGGTCGTGTCGACCGCCTCCGCGTCGCCGGCGAGCGCCTTCCGCTCGCCGTACTCGGTGAGGTACTGGATCGACTCGTGGACGAGGCCCTGCGAGGCGTAGAGGCCGCCGAGGCGGTGGTAGATGTCGACGCGCTCGGCGTCGACGCGAAGGCACTTCTTGCAGAGCGCGATCGCGTTGTTGTAGAGGGCTTCCTCGCAGTAGGTCTCGATCGCCTTCTCGTAGTGAAGGAAGGCGCGCTCGAGGTCCATCTTCTTGGCGTGGATGTCGCCAATCACGTTCATGAGGGCCGGGTTCTTGCCGCCCTCCGAGTCGAGGATCCTCTTGTACTCGGAGAGCGCCCTGTCCCAGTCCTTCTTGGCTTCGAACTCTCGGGCTTTCTTCAGTGATGAGGAAGCCGTCGTCACCCTTCGCTCCTACTCCCGCCCGATGTGAGCCCCGCACGCGGCGAGGCGGGTCCCGGATCCTACATCTTCCCCATGACGACCGATTCCGTCTCGGCCGTCCGAGCCCGAACCGCCTCGAGGATGCGGTCCATCCTCGCGAGGAGTTCGCGGCGCTTCGCTTCGCTCGTGAGCCCGGCGGCGTTGATGCGCACGTTCAGCGCCGCCGAGCGCGCGGCCGCCTCCGCCATGTACGCGGCGACACCCGCGTCGGAGATCGCCCTCACGTTCCCGATCGCCGCGACCCGCGCGGCGAGATCGATGAGCGACGACGCGCGTTCCATCGTCTCGAGCGGAACCTCGATCGCTTCGAGGAGGCCCCTCTCGATCGCCTCGTTCCGCGCCCGCTCCTCGCCCTCGCCCGCCCGGTGCATCTTGTACGCGCGCAAGACCTTTTCGAAGGCCTCCGCGTCCCGGTCGATCAGGCGTACGAGCTCCGACCGTATAGATTCGGCGGAATCGAGGATTTCCTTGATAGGCTTGGAGACCTCCGCGTACTTTTTGCTCCCCAAGGTGAGGCGGGACACCATGGAGACGAGGGCGGCGCCCAGGGCGCCGGAGAGCGCGGCGACGCTTCCCCCGCCGGGCGTGGGCGAATTCGACGCGAGCCGCTCCAGGAACTCCTCCTTCGACTCCGACCGCGCCTCAGAGGCCTCACGGAGACGGGTCTCGAGGATCTGATTCGGCTCGAAATTCTCTAGTTTGAGAAAAAAGTCCGCGCATTCGACAATCGCTTCCTCGGGGACGAGGCCGACGACCTCGCTCCCGACGACGGCGATGCCGTGCCCCTCGGCCTCTCGCGCGACCGCCGTGAAGGCGCGGTGGATCGGCGTCTCCTTGTAGTTCACGAGGTTCATGGAGACCTGGCAGAGCCCGCGGTCCTTCAATTCGAAGCCGAGCGCCTTCACGGAGGGAAGCCCGCCCCCCGAGTGGCGCACCGCCTTCGCGATCTTCTTGGCGATCGAGACGTCGCGGGTGGCGAGGTTCACGTTGTACGCGATGAGCGGCATGCGCGCGCCGATCGCGACCGCGCCGGCGCTCGGGTGGATCACCGCCGGCCCGAAGTCGGGCGCGCGGTCCGGGTTCTTGCCGATCTCCTCGCGCAGCCCCTCGAACTCGCCGCGCCGCACGTCGGCGAGGTTCGCGCGGTCGGGGCGCGTCGCGGCGGCCTCGTAGAGGAAGACCGGGATGCGCAGTTCGCGGCCGACCCGCTCGCCAAGCGCGCGCGCGAGCGCGACGCACTCCTCCATCGTGACGCCCGCGATCGGCACGAACGGGACGACGTCGGCCGCGCCCATCCGCGGGTGCTCGCCTTTGTGGACGCGCAAATCGATCCGCTCCGCGGCCTTCGCAATTCCGCGGTAGGCGCCCTCCAGGACCGCCTCGGGCGGGCCCGCGATCGTCACGACGGCGCGGTTGTGGTCCGCGTCCATCTCGCGGTCGAGGAGGAGGACGCCGGGCGCGGCGCGCAGCGCGCGCACGATCTCCTCGAGCACCTCGGGGCGCCGCCCCTCGCTGAAGTTCGGAACGCACTCGACGATTCGGGGCATCGGGTCTCCTTCTGTATTCTCTCTATGACTTCTTCGGCGGCACGCGCCGCTTCAACTCATCGAACCACTCGAGCACGACGTTGATCTGGGTCGCGACGGAGACCGACTCGTCCTCCTGGATCATGAGGAACCTCTGTCCGTCGGGCGCCACGTCGTAGGCACGCATGGCGTACAGGTCCACGTAGAAGTGTTTTTCGAAGAGGCGCGTTGGGGCGCCGGCGCTGAAGGATGGGCTCGTCGTGATCGGGACGGCCACCATCTCGTCCTCGTGCAGATAGAAGATCTCGCCGCCGTTCCGCGCCCACAGCGGATGCGTTCCCCCCTCGCTCGAGATCTGCCACTTGCCGCTGGGATCGGGGAACCGTTGCACGTAGACCTCGGGCCGCCCCGATTCCTCCGAAACGTAGGTGATCCATCGGCCGTCGGGCGAGATAAACCCGCCCGCCTCGGCGAACCGCGTCCGCACGAGCGGTTTCGCTGCGCGCGCTCCTTCGAGCGGGAGGGCCCAGATGTCGGGCGTGAGAGTGGAATCGAGCTCCATGAAGATCAGCGTCTTGCCGTCCGGGGACCAGTCCGCGGCGACCTGGATGTGCTGGGCCTGCGTGAGACGCTCTTCTTTCGCGCTCCCATCGGCGACGTTCCAGAAGAGGCTCCTCGGGCCGCCCTGAACGGAGCCATAGGCCAGGCGCGTCCCGTCCGGCGACCAAGTCGGCTCGGTGCCAGAGCCGAAAGTGAACCGCGTGAGCGCCTTGCGCGCGATGTTGTAGATCCAGACATCCTCGTCCGGGCCCGTGCGGATCGACACGGCCACGGCCTGGCCGTCCGGTGAAAGACTCGGCGTGGCGTACGGGCGCCGAGTGTCGGTGATGGGCACGGCCGTGCCGCCCCGGTCCACCCACACGAGGGTCCGCTCCGGATTACGAAAGGCGCCCGGAACGTACGCGAGCGATCCGATGCGGGAAAAGCAGAAGTTCGCCGCGCCGGTCATCGGGTTGGTCTGCACGTGCTCGAGAATGGGAACGGGCGCGCCGGTCAACTCGAGCCGCGAGAGATCGAACCGCGCGGCGAAGAGCGCCCCGGCGCGCATGTACACGAGATGCCCCGTCGGAGAGTAACGCGCGAAGGAGCCGGTCACCGGAAGGACCTTCATCTTCCCCGACCCGAGTGACAGCACGGCGATGCGCGCGTCGTCGTAACTGTCGGGGCTCCCGACCGCGCCGATCGTGAAGAGGACGGCGTCGCTTCCGGGGAGGATGTCGGGCCAGCGGTGAGTCCTCTCGTCCTTCGTCTTGTCCGGTGTCGTGATCGTTTCCGGCGTGCCGCCCGCCGCGGGAACCCGCATGAGGCCCGAATCGAACTGGGGCTCGAGGATGATCACGTCGTCCGCGCCCCAGCAGGCGCCGCGGCTGTCCGGAGCGTCGCAGAGAACGAGCGGCGCCCCGCCCTGAATCGAGACCTTCTTGAGTTTCCCGTCCGCGAAGAATCCGACCCACTGGCCGTCGGGAGAGAAGAAGGGACCGGTCCCACCTTCGGTGCCCGGCATCGGGACGGCGTCCAGGCGACCCATCTCTCGCAGGAAGAGCCGGCTGCTGAAGTCTCGGCCGGCAGCGTAGACGAGGCGCGCGCCGTCGGGCGAGAGCGCGATCGCTGGGTGGTTCGACAGCTCGAGCGGCGCCTCCGGCGGGACGGCGATCGAGAACAGTGCGAGAGGCCGGTGATCCTCCGGCTTCTTCCCGATTCGCCCCAACGAGAGGGCTACGGCCATGAGCGCGATGACCGACATGAGCGCGGCGATGGCCCACGGGAGAGCGCTGCTCCGTCGCCCGGGCCCGCGCGCGAGCGTGGACGCGGCGCTCGCCGGCGTGGAGAGCGCATCGACGATTTCCCCACTCGCGATGCGCTCGATCTCGAGACGCGCGTCCCCGATGTCGCGGAGGCGCCGCCTCGGGTCCTTCTCGAGGCAGCGCCCGAGCAACTCGCGGAGACGCGCCGGAGTGGCGGGCGGGAGCGCGCTCCAGTCCGGCTCGCCGCGGAGGATCGCGGCGATCGTGTCGGAGACCGTCTCGCCGATGAACGCTTGGCGCCTGGCGAGCGCTTCGTACAGCACGCAGCCGAACGACCAGATGTCCGTTCGCTTGTCGAGCGGCTTCCCGCGCGCCTGCTCGGGGCTCATGTAGGCCGCGGTCCCCATGATGACGCCCGCGCGCGTCCCATCAGAAGTGATCGTCGGCGACCGGGTGAGGTCCGACGTCGTCGTATCGTCTCCGAACGCCTTCGCGAGACCGAAGTCGAGGACCTTGACCGTCCCGTCCGGCCGCACCTTCACGTTCGCGGGCTTCAGGTCGCGGTGGACGATCCCCCGCTCGTGCGCCGCCTCGACGGCCTCCGCGATGTCGCGGCACAGCGCGAGCGCCTCGTCCACGGGCAGGCCGTGCCCGGTGATCCTCTCGGCGAGCGTCTCGCCGGGCACCAACTCGAGGACGAGGAACCGGACGCCGCCCGCCTCTTCGAGCCCGAAGATCGCCGCGATGTTCGGGTGGTTGAGCGACGCGAGGACCTGCGCCTCGCGCTCGAAGCGCGCGAGCCGCTCGGGGTCGCGCGCGAACACGTCCGGCAGGAGTTTCAGCGCCACGTCGCGGCCGAGCTTCGTGTCGCGCGCTTGGTAGACCTCGCCCATGCCGCCGGCGCCGAGCGGCGCGACGACCTGGTAGTGCGCGAGCGTCCGTCCGACGTGAGTCAACTCGATCCCCTCAACTCACCGCCGCCGGCAGCCCGATGCGGCGCAAGAGGTCGTTGAAGCGCGGGTCGCCGCGCAGGGACTTGAAACCCGGTTCTCCCTTGAGGCGGAGCAAGGCATCATCGCGTCTCTCGAGCGAGCGCTCGATCTGTGCGAACGCCCGCTCGCGGTCACCGAGTCGCGCGTAGAGGAGCCCCTTCTCGCGGTGGACGACCCCCTTCTCGTGCGCGAGCGCGTCGGCGATCTGCGCACCGTGGCGGATCGCCGTCTCGGCCGGCAGCCCATCGGCCGGGATCGCCTCGCGAAGCGTCCGTCCCTCGACCAGCTCCATCGCGATGTACGCGCGGCCCACCGACTTGCCGACCTCGTAGATGTGCGCGATGTGCGCGTGGTTCAGCGCGGAGGCGGTGCGCGCCTCGCGGAGGAGCCGCGCGCGCGCCGTCTCGTCGGCGACCGCGCCGGGCAGGAGCACCTTGAGCGCGACGTCGCGCTGCAGCCGCTCGTCGTGCGCGCGGTAAACCTCGCCCATCCCGCCCGCGCCGAGGCGGTCGAGGATCGTGTAGTGGGCGATGCGGTCAGCCATCGCCAAGCCCGTGTCGACGCCCGTGCCCTGACCCATCAGCTCTCACCACTCTGGGCTCCCCTTCATCGGCGACCAAGAGACCTTCTCGTCGAGTTCCGGAGCGAGGCAATGCACAACGGCTTGAACGGCTTCGTCGTAGTACTGGTCGGCCTCCGGGTGGACATAGATCGATTCGGCAACGGTGCTGCAACTCCAGGGGCACTCGACGTGCGAAGGGGCTGGCTTGGCGCGATCCCACTCGGCACCCAAACATTTGACAATGCGGACTTCAGTCTCGTAACTGAATTCCACGCGCTTGTGCATCGCCAGATCTAGCATATTCCGAAGAAACGGATAGCCTTCTGTCTTGAAGTCCAAGTATCTGATCATCCCGATGAAGGTCAGGCGCTCGTTCCGGATTGAATCAAACAGTTTCTGGTAAGTCGTCCGAACCGCGATCCCCGAGCCGTCCCCGCAGTACAGTCTCCTCATGGCGTGTGAATCATGGCTGGCCATGCGCCAGCAGTTGACGAAGACACCTTGCCTCCAGCGCCTATTTCCGTCTCGGATGATTCCTTTGGCGTTGTCCGCCTGTTCAAGGAAAAACTGACGATCCTCCTCTGAGAGATTTGGAGACTCTGCGATTCTCCGATTCGACTCCTGCCCACGACGGATTGCTTCGGCCTGCTGTTTCGCGGTTGGAGCCGGAAGAGACCCCTCGTAGGGATCCCCCAGATTATCTAGGCGACAGAAGTACAACTTCCTCTGGTGAAGCATCCAGACAAACTTGGCGAGATCAAGATATCGCCAGACCTTAACAGAGCGATCCACAGGTTGCGGGAAGGACAAATGATACTCGGGCGCCACCAATTTCCGGTAAAACGAGCCTGGTCGTCTAACTCCCATTTCTCACGAGTCTCGTGCCAGTTGTCCTGACCAGTGTGCTATCACCACAGTCCCTTTTTTCACGACGGCCCGTACGTGGTTCACGCCGTAGTGATACGGTAGCGCGTGGTGCGAGGGGAGGTCGAGGAGGAGGAGGTCGCCGCGGAATCCGGGGGCGAGGCGGCCGACCTCGGCGCCGCGGCCGACGGCGTAGGCGGCGTTCCGCGTCGCGGCGACGATCGCCTCGGCCGGCGAGAGACGGAGGAGCGAGCACGCGAACGAGACGATCGTCTGCATCGACTCGCACATCGACGAGCCCGGGTTGAGGTCGGTGCCGAGGGCGATCGCGCAGCCGGCGTCGGCGATGCGGCGCGCGGGCGCGAATGGCGCGCCGAGCCCGAACGACGCGCCCGGCAGGAGCACCGCGATCGTGTCGGAGGCGGCGAGCGCGGCGATCCCCGCGTCCGAGACGCGCAGGAGGTGGTCCGCGGAGACGGCGCGCACGCGCGCCGCGAGCTCCGCGCCGCCGAGCGGGTAGAACTCGTCCGCGTGAATCTTCGGCGCGAGCCCAGCCCCGCGTCCCTCATTGAGGATCCGCTCCGATTCCTCGATCTCGAAGACCCCCTTCTCGCAGAAGACGTCGCAGAAGCGCGCGAGCCGCCGCTCGGCGACGTGCGGGATCATCTCCTTCGTGAGGAGCCGCACGTAGGCGTCGCGGTCCTCGCGGAACTCGAGCGGCACCTCGTGCGCGCCGAGGAACGTCGGCACGAGATCGACCGGCTGCGTCGTCTGCAGGCGACGGATCGCCTCGAGCGCCTTGACTTCCTCCTCGAGGGAGAGCCCGTAACCGCTTTTCACCTCAGCGGTTGTCGTTCCGTGCTCGAGGCAGCGCGCGAGCCGCGCCGCCGACTCGCTCACGAGGTCGTCGAGCGTCGTCTCGCGGAAGCGGCGCACGCTCGCGTGGATCCCGCCGCCCGCGCGCGCGATCTCCTCGTACGTGCGGCCGGCGATCCGCATCGCGTACTCGTCCTCGCGCGTCCCGACGAAGACGAGGTGCGTGTGCGCGTCGACGAAGCCTGGCACAACGACCGCGTCGGTCGCGTCGAGGCGCGCGACTTCGGGGAGGCGCGCCGCGCGCGCGGTGACTTCCTCGCGCGGCCCGACCGCCGTGATCCAGCCGTCCTCGATGAGCACCGAGCCGCCGCGCACCACGCCGAGGTCCGAGTCCGTCACGCGGCGGAGCGCGCCGTCCGCGCGCTCGGCCGCCGCCGGCGCGCACGTCACGACCTCGCGCGCGCCCTCGACGACGAGGGCGTTCGGCGCGGGCACCCCCCGCGACGCCCTCTTCTCACGCTCTCTCGGACTCAAGGGGATCGGGTCGGAGGATAGCACGCTGGCGCGAGGAGGGACCAGCGCCGCCGTGCCGAGCCAACCCGGAGCGTCAACGCGACGCCAGGAAGCCGTTCCCTCGTGTGCTCGTCCGGACGCGCAGGATCCAGTGGTTGGCGGCGATGTAGAGCATCGTGCCGTCCTCGCCCCACGCCACGTTCCCCGTCTTGACACCCGTCACGATCCGTCCGAGCCGCGTGCCGTCGGGCGCGTAGACGTGCACGCCGCCCGGACACGCCGCGAAGACGTTGCCTCTCGCGTCCACTTCGAGGCCGTCCGGAACGCCCTCGCCCTCCCGCACGTACGCGCTCGCGTCCGCGAACACGCGCCCGAGTCCCACAGAGCCGTCGGGGCGGACATCGTACGCCATCCAGATCGGGCGGCGATGGACCGCATTGCTGACGTAGAGCGTCTTCCCGTCGGGTGAGAAGCCGATCCCGTTCGGCGCGTCGAGGTCGCGGACGAGCGCAGTGAGCGTCCCGTCGGCGCCGAGTCGATACACGCCCTGAAACGAAGCCTCCTTCGCCGGATCGTCGAATGCCTTCGGGAGCCCGAACGGCGGGTCGGTGAAGTAGAGATCGCCGTTGGGGCCGAAGACGAGGTCGTTCGGGCTATTCAGTCGCTTCCCCTCGAAGCGGTCGGCGAGCACGGTGCGGCGGCCGTCCGGCTCGAGGCGCGCGATGCGCCGGTCGCCGTGCTGGCACAGGACGAGGCGCCCGTCGCGGTCGAACGCGAGCCCGTTCGAGCCCGGTTCCGCGCCCACGAACGGCGCGTCGCCCGTGTAGCCGCTTCTCGAGAGGAACTCCGCGACGCCGCTCCCTTCCTTCCATCGGAAGATCGCGTTCCTCGGAACGTCCGAGAAGAGGAGGGAGCCGTCGCGCGCGTCCCACACCGGCCCCTCGCTCCACGTGTTGTCGTCGACGACGCGCTCGACCTGCGCGCCCGGCGGGATCAGCTCGTCGAGCCGCGGATCGAGCCGCTCGATCCGCACGTCGGACGCGATCGAGGGAAGCGACGTGGTCGACGTGGTCGACGCGGTTCCCATCGTCGCGGCGGCCCGCGCGTCCTCGGGTACGCGCTCGAAGACCATGATCTCCGTCGTCCACCCCTCGCGCTGCCGCTTCTCGAACGACGCTCGCAGGTGCGGCATCTTCTTGTGCGCCTCGAGATGCTCCCCGCTGTCCCACACCTCGAGCCGCATGAACTCGTGCGTCTTCGTCGGCGACTGGAAGAGATCGTACTGTCGGCACCCGGCTTCCGCGCGCGTCGGAGCGGCGAGCGAGAGCAGATGTTCCTCGAGGTCCGCCTCTTTCCGTGGGAGCCCGTGAATCAACGTCACCGCGGTGATCTGTCTGGGCGGAGGCGGCGCGGTCGAGGCGGCGGCCGCCGGTGCCGGCGATGTCGCCGGCGGCGACTTCAGCTCGACGAGGACCCCGTGCGCGTCGGCGCGGCCGATGTTCTCGGAGGCGTGCGACGTCGCTTCGCTGTAGGCCACGTCGCCGGCCTTCGCCTCGCGCAGCCGCTTCTGCCCGTCCGGAAGCGTGAACATGATCTTCACGTCGGTGAGGAACGTCGCCACGTGGCGCGGGTGGTCGTGCGTCATCTCGGTCGCGCCCTTGGCGAGGCGGAAATCGAGCACGCGGACGTGCTCGTTCTCGAGGAGGATCTTGTAGTTCTCCGGGTAGAGCCGGAGGGGGTCGCGCCCCGGGCCCTGCGCACCCGCGACCGCGGGCGTGAGCAGGAGTCCGACGAAACCGAGGATCGTGCCGAGCACGCTCGTGCGCATGGTCGCTCTCCACTGGGATGACGGGCTTGGGCCGGCCGCCCGGCGCGACGTGGGCCGCGCGGGCGGGACATCCTATTGCTAGTGGAGAATGCGCGCGGGCCGCACGAAGTTCCCTACGATCCCACGCTCTCGTCGAAGCAGACGAACTCGACCCGGTTTCCTTCCGGGTCCGTCACGTAGAGCGATCGCCAGTGGACCCAGGCGTGCTCCGCCGTCATCACCTCGAAGCCGAGTCCCTCGATCCGCTCCTTCTCGCTCGCGAAATCATCGAGCGAGATCGCGAACGCGATGTGGTCGACGGTCGACGTGTCTGCGCTCGGCGTCGAGCGATCGCCTCGGGCGATTCGTTCGGAGCGGTCGAAGAGCGCGAGGATCTGCGTGTGCCCCCCGAACCCTTCGGCGATTCGGAAGAACGCGCTGTCCGGAAACCTCTTCATGAGCTCGAGCCCGATGACGTCCTCGTAGAAGCGCTGCATCGCGTCGAGGTTCCTCACGCGAAGCGCGATTTCACCAAGCGCGCGGATGGGAGTTTTCGGGGAAGGCAATTCTCACCCTCCGATGGTCGCGGATCGTGAACTGGACTCCATGCCGCTGTTACGGAGACTGCGACCGCCGTCACTTCGGGCCGGCCAGCAGTTCCTCCACCGTGAGGCCGATGTCCCGTGCGATCTTGCGGAGAAGAGTGGGAGAGATATCTCTCCCTGAGTGAAATGGCACGGTCGTTCCTCGACCGTCAGGATGCCTGTACTGCCTGTGGGAGCCGCGCTGGCGTACCTCGACGAATCCGTGCCGGCTGAGGAGCGCGAGCACCTCGCGTGGTTTGAGGACCGGGATCGATCCCACTTCTAGGCGACTTTGATCGTCTGTACGCCGACGAACTCGGACTCCAGCTTCGGGTCTCCGTCCTCGAGCAGCATCTTCACGACTTCCTCAAGGTTCGCTCGAAGTTCGTCAAGGCTCGCCCCCTGACTGTGCGCCCCAGGCCAGCCGGGGACATACCCGACGTAAATCCCCGTCGTCGGATCGCGCTCGACGACAATGTTGAAGGTTCGCAATTCAGCGGCTCCTCTCTTCTAACCGAACATGAGGATACCACGCCCGGCAGGCCTGTCGCTTCTCCTACTCCGAGAACCTAAATCCTATCCGGAAGTCTTCTTTCGGTTCCCAATCCGTGAATACCCAGCTCAGTCCGACTCCTCTGAACCTATATCCTGCCGGCGAGATGGAGAATCCGTAGCACTCTGTGCTTTCCGGGAGACATCGCAGCATCTCGCCAAGAATGCCGTCGAGAAGAAACGCAATGCGCGCGTGCTCGATCCTACCCGCCCAGAGCCTCGCGGGTTGTGCGCGGTAAGTGAAGGCGATCCCCCAGGAGTCCCCCTCGCTCCCTCCGGACCAGTCGATCCGATGCGTCATGAAAACCGTCACCGTCTCCTTCGGCGCGATGAAAACCCGCCAGACGGGAAGAGACTCCGGCGCCATCTCGATGAAGGGCTCCCAGAGATCCTTGGCGATCGGCTCCCAACGAACCGGAACGTCATTCCTGTCAATCTTCACGCCGAAACCTGCGTCGTGATACCACCACGAGAGCTGCTCCTGCTCGAAGTAGGGATTTAGTAGGAACGCCATCTCGAACTCGGCCGGATCCTCGGAGAGGTTTCGGAGTCGGTACGTGCACTCGCATCGCCCCGGCTGCCCCATCACCTCGGATAACCGAATCCGGACCTCTTCCGAGACGAGTTGGACCTGGGTGCTGGCCAGCGGGACGACGAGTCCCGCTTCACGCCCGATCTCGGGGCCATTGGCCGAAGCGGGTGCGTTCAACCAAGCGATGAGCAGGAGCACGGCGGGCCCGACCGTGTTACCCAGGAGTGTCGTGGCGCTCCGCTCTGAGGGGGCATTGAGTCGAACGAAGTGGGACGACCTATGAGAACGCTCGGTCATGTTCCTCCGCTCGGGAGCATCGGGATCTTCACGCCGCCGTGGCGCGCGGCGTCGATCGCCTCGGGGTAACCGGCGTCCGCGTGGCGCATGATGCCGGTGCCGGGGTCCGTCGTGAGGACGCGCTCGAGGCGCCGCGCCGCCGCATCGGTCCCGTCCGCCAGCACCACCATTCCGGCGTGGATCGAGTAGCCGATCCCGACGCCACCCCCATGGTGCACCGACACCCACGTCGCGCCCGACACCGCGTTCAGGAGCGCGTTCAGGATCGGCCAGTCGGCGATCGCATCGGAGCCGTCGCGCATCGCTTCAGTCTCGCGGTTCGGCGATGCGACCGAGCCGCCGTCGAGGTGGTCGCGGCCGATCACGACCGGCGCGGAGAGCGTCCCGTCCGCGACCATCTTGTTCAGCCGGAGACCCGCGCGCGCCCGCTCGCCGTACGCGAGCCAGCAGATCCGCGCCGGCAACCCCTGGAACGCCACGCGCTCGCCCGCGAGCGTGATCCACCGGCGCAGCGACTCGTCGTGCGGGAACTCCTCGAGCATCGCGCGGTCGGTCTTGCGCAACTCCTCGGGATCGCCGGACAGGACCGCCCACCGGAAAGGCCCCGACCCGCGGCAGAAGAGCGGCCGGATGAACGCGGGGACGAACCCGGGGAACGCGAACGCGTCGGCGACGCCCGCGCGCTTCCCCTGCTGGCGGATGTTGTTCCCGTAGTCGAACACGACCGCGCCCTTCTTGTGAAACCCGATCATCGCGTCGAGGTGGCGGCCGACGCTCGCGAGCGCGCGCGCGACGTACTCCTCCGAGTTCTCCTCGCGCAGCAAGAGCGCCGCCTCGTACGGGAGCCCGTGCGGCACGTAGCCGCGCAGGAGGTCGTGCGCGGAGGTCTGGTCGGTGACGACGTCGGGCACGACGCCGCGCCGCAGCATTTCGGGGAAGACGTCCGCCGCGTTCCCCACGAGACCGATCGAGAGCGGCCGGCGCGCGCGCCGCGCCGCGTCGGCCGCCGCGAGCGCCGCGTCGAGGCTCGTCTCGAGGCGGTCGCAGTAGCGGGTCGCGACGCGCCGCTCGATCCGCCGCCGGTCGACCTCGACGACGAGCGCGACCCCGCCGTTCATCGTCACGGCGAGGGGCTGCGCGCCCCCCATCCCGCCCATCCCCGCGGTGAGCACGAGCCGCCCCGCGAGCGTCCCGCCGAACTTCTGCCGAGCGCACTCGGCGAGCGTCTCGTACGTCCCTTGCAGGATCCCCTGCGTCCCGATGTAGATCCAAGAGCCGGCCGTCATCTGCCCGTACATGATGAGGCCCTTCCCCTCCAGCTCCCAGAAGTGCTCCCACGTCGCCCACGCGGGCACGAGGAGCGAGTTCGCGATGAGGACGCGCGGCGCGTCGGCGTGCGTGCGGAAGACGCCGACCGGCTTCCCCGACTGCACGAGGAGCGTCTCGTCGTTCTCGAGCGCGCGGAGCGCCGCGACGATCGCGTCGAAGCACGCCCAGTTGCGCGCCGCCTTCCCCGCTCCGCCGTACACGATGAGCTCCTCGGGGATCTCGGCGACCTCGGGGTCGAGGTTGTTCATGAGCATGCGGAGGGCGGCCTCCTGCTGCCATCCCTTGCATGAGATCGCGGCGCCGCGCGGGGCGCGGACCACGCGCGCGCCCGCGCCCGCCGGCGCGGCCGCCGTTGGATTGCCGCGAGTCACGTCGTCATCCCTCCTACCACGCCGCGTGGTGCGGGTCGGCCTCGTCCTCGCGCGGCCACTCGAGGGGCCCCGCCGCGCGCTGCGCCGCGTCGACGATCCGGCCCTCGCGAACGAGGCGCGCGACCGCCTCGATGTCCGGCGCGAGCGGGCGGTCCTCCTCGAGCGTCGGCGAAACGACGCGGACCGCGCGGTGCACCGCCTCGAGCGCCTCCGTCGTCTCGAGCGGCCGCAGGAACTCGATCGCCTGCGCCGCGGCGAGCAACTCGATCGCGACCACGCGCTCGGCGTTCCGGAGGATTGATTCCGCCTTGCGCGCCGCGATCGTCCCCATGCTCACGTGGTCCTCCTTCTCCGCCGAAGTCGGGATCGAGTCGACCGACGCCGGGTGCGCGAGCACCTTGTTCTCCGAGACGAGGGCCGCCGCGGTGTACTGCGCGATCATCATCCCCGAGTGGAGCCCCGCGTGCTTCGTGAGGAACGCTGGCAATTCGGAGAGGCGCGGGTCGACGAGCCGGTTCACACGCCGCTCCGCGATGCTCGCGACTTCCGCGAGCGCGATCGCGAGGAAGTCGGACGCGAGCGCGACCGGCTCGCCGTGGAAGTTCCCGCCCGAGAGGATCTCCCCCGTCTCCGCGACGACGAGCGGGTTCCCCGTGTCGGCGTTCATCTCGCGCTCGACGACGCGCAGCGCGTAGCCGTGCGCCTCGACGGCGGCGCCGAGCACCGCGGCCGTCGTCCGCAGGCTGTACGCGTCCTGGAGCCGCGAGCAATCCTTGTGCGACGCGTTGATGGGGCTCCCGTCGAGGAGGCGCGCGAGGTTCGCCGCGACCGAGACCGCGCCGGGGTGCGCGCGCGCCCCCCGGAACTCGGCGCGGAACGGGGCGACGCTCCCGCGGAGCGCGTCGACCGAGAGCGCCGCGGCGACCTGCGCCGCGCCGAGGAGCCGTCGCGCGTCGTGCGCGGCGAGCGCCGCGATCGCCGTCATCACCTGCGTGCCGTTGATCAGCGCGAGGCCCTCGATCGGCTCGAGCGCGAGGAGGGCGCGGCCGGTGCCGCGCATCGACTCGCCCGCCGGCGCGCGGCGCCCGTCGCGCCACACCTCGCCCTCGCCGATGAGCGGGAGGAAGAGGTGCGCGAGCGGCGCGAGGTCGCCGCTGGCTCCGACCGAGCCCTGCGACGGGACGACGGGGACCACGTCGTGCTCGAGCAGCGCGGCGATGGCGTCCGCGATCTCCTCGCGCACGCCGGACGTTCCGCGCGCGAACGTGTTGAGCTTGAGCGCGAGCGTCGCGCGCACGACGTCTCGCGCGAGCGGCTCCCCCACGCCGCACGCGTGCGAGCGGAGGAGGTTCTTTTGGAGCGCGCGCGCGTCCGCCGGCGGGATGTTCACGTCGGAGAGCGACCCGAAGCCGGTCGTGACGCCGTACACGCGCCGACCGTCGCGGGCGGCGCGCGCCACGACCTCGCGCGCGGCGCGGATCCGCTCGCGCGCCCCGGGCGCGAGCCCGACCCCTGCCCCGTCGCGCGCGATCGCCGCCAGATCGACGACGGTGAGGCCTTCTCCTGAAACGAGAACGGTTTCCGGCACCCGTGCTCCTCCCCTCGAGCCGAGTCTAGCGGAGCGTTCCCTCCCTGTCCATCAGCCGACGCGCGCCGATTCCCCCTGAGAAAAGAAGACCAGGCTGTTCAAGTTCTGGACGAGTCGTGCCGATCATTCCCATCGCCGCGCGCATCGTGCGCGCGGGTGCATTCCATTGAAAATGGAGGAGGGGAACATGAATCGGCATCTCGTGCTCGGCACCATCCTCTCGCTTCTCGCGATCCCGGTGTTGGTCCACGCCGCGAGCGATTCCCAGACGCTCACGATCAACGCGGTCGTGGCCAACCGCGCGAAGCTCACGATCGCTCCGCTCACCATCAACTTCCCGGACGCGGACCCGGACGTCGTGAACCCGATCCCCGCGAGCGAGAACGCGGTCACGGTTTCGTCCCGCGTGCGCACGGGCGCGGCGAGCGTCTCCACGCTCACGTGCCTCGCCAACGGCGACCTGCTCGACGGCGCGAACTCGATCCCGGTCGCGAACGTGACGTGGACCTCTACGGGCGGCGGCTACGTGAACGGGACGATGAACAACAGCGTCTCGCAGGCGGCTGGCTCCTGGACCGGCTCGGGGCTCAACTCGGGGACGTTCAGCTACTTCCTTGCGAACTCCTGGGCCTACAACATCGGAAACTACACCCAGACGGTTCTCTACACGCTGACCGCTCCGTAAGGGCGCCCGCTCGCGCGGGAGCATCATGGCGAATCCGCTTCGCACGACGTCTCGGCGTGGGCCCTCCCCGAGCCCAAGGGGTGCAGGGGGGGGCCTTTCGCCTGTCGTCCGTCGGACGCTCGTCGGCCCCCTCGCGGCCGCGCTCGTCCTGCTCGCGAGCGGCGCGTGGGCGGGACCGGCGCGTCTCACGCTGTCGGGTGGCGTCACGTTCCCCGACGCGGACCCGGATGCCGTGCCGGTGATCGGCCCTCAGGTCATCACGCTCGGCGTGCAGGTCCTGGGGCCCGTCGGCGTGCCGTGGACCCTGACTTTCATCGCGAACTCAGACTTGCAATCAGGCGGGAACGTGATCCCGATCTCGAACGTGTCGTGGACGGTCACGCCGAACCCGCCGTTCCGCGACGGCGCGCTCTCCACGGCCACACCGATCGTTCTCGCGACGGGGGTCTCCCACTCACGGCTCCTCGCCACGTTCAACTTCTACATGCCGAACTCCTGGAACTACGTTCCGGGCAACTACACGGCCACCGCGACGTTCACGCTGGCGGCGCCGTGATGGACACCATGACGGACACCAAGAGGTTGGAGAGACGACATCATGCTGCGCACACCCTTGCTCTGTCTCACCGCTTCCGCGACGATCGCACTGGCCGCCGGCGCCCACGCGGAGATGTCGATCGACGTCTCCCCCGTTCGCGTCGAGGTCCGCGCTGACCCGGGGAACGAGTCCACCCACTCCGTCCAAGTCCAGAACAGCGGGACGGAGTCGATCCGCCTGAAAGCCTACGTCGAGGACTGGGAGCTCAGCGCGGAGGGGACGCCCCTCTTCCGCATGGCGGGGACGCTGGTCCGCAGCGCGTCCCCATGGATCGAGGCAGCGCCCAGGGACTTTCTCCTCGAGCCGGGCCAAACCGAGTTCGTGCGATTCACGCTGAGAGTGCCTTCGGGAACAATCGACGGCGGATACTGGTGCGGCCTCCTCCTCGAGTCGGTGCCGCTCCACTACGAGCAGTCGGACGCGCGGCGGATGCTCGTGAAGGGTCGCGTGGCGTCGATGGTCTACGTGACGGTGGGCGACCCGCTCCGCTCCGCCGAGATCGCCTCGCTCTCCACGATCACGCGGGAAGGCCGCTCGTTCCTCCGGCTCGAGGTCGCCAACACGGGACAGGACGTGATCCGGCTCGCCGGGAACGTCGAGGGGCTCGCTGGCGAGGACGGCCTCGAGGAGACGCGCGCGCTCCCGGACGTCCCGGTTCTCCCCGGGAGCCGGCGCGTCGTCGAGTTGGAACTGACCGCGCGGGACTTCGCGGCGGGAAACGTGGCCAAGGTCGCCATCGAGCTCGCGGGGGTCGGTCGACTTCTCGGCGAGTGTCCGATCGGCCCGGATCGCGCGGCCGTCGTCAACCGATGACGCGACCTCGCGCTCTCGGACGGCCGAGGCCGGACCGCTGGGGCCGCGCGACGCGAGGCCGCGTGACGCGAATCCGCGCGACGCGAATCGCCGTCGCGGTCGCGGCGCTGGCGCTCGCGCGCGCGACCGACTCCGCGTCGCTTCCGCGCGGGCAGGCGCGGACGTGGGTCGAGGAGGGCTACGCGCGGTGGGGCCCCTACGGGATCGCGCGCTCGTGGGACGGCCCGACGGCGCACTGGGAGGCGCAGCTCCATCCCGAGAACCGCGGGACCTGGGACCTCTGGCTCGACGTGGCGTCGCGGCACCAAGAGGGGCGCGTCAGCGCGCGCGGCGTCCCGACGACGATGGGGCGACTCTCGATCGAGGCGGGCGACATCGACATCTCCGGGCACGAGGACGACCCGCTCCGACGTGAGTTCGAGCCGACGCTCTGGTTCCGCGGCGCGTCCGTCGAGTTGCGCGACGGCGCCCGCACCCTCGAGATCCGCGGCGGCGCGCTCACTCGGAGCCAGAGTTTCTGGGGCGGAGGGCGCGTCCCGGCCGGCGCCGATGTCCTCGGCTTCGCCGTCGGCCGCTCGCGGAGCCCTCTCGGCCCGTGGCGCGTCTCGATGGACGCGCAGCTCGCGAAGGACCCGAGCGAGATCGGGCGCCACGTCGCGCGGCTCTTCGTCGGCGCGCGCCCCCGCGAGGGGTGGGCGCGGCTGGGCGAGATCCGCGTCTCGCGACAGGACGTGGGGCGCGCCTCGGGGGCGAGCCTCGTGGCAGGCACCGAGTACGTCGCCGCGCGCTACACGATCGGCGGGCACGTGCGGCGCATCTCGCCGGGCTTTCGCGACATCGGCCTCACGCCGGACCAACACGCGAACGAGTGGGGTGGGCGCTTCGAGTGGAGCGCGCGCCCCCGCCCGCGCTTCCACGTCGGCTCGTCGATCGACTGGGCGCGCGAGCTCGAACCGCGCGGGCCGGGAATGCCTCCGGAGGAGCGCCTCTTCGGCCGCTTCTTCCTCGGCACGGCCCTTCCGAGGAACTTGTCGATCCAGTCGAACTTCGCGTACCGCTTCCGGAGCAGCCGCGACCCCGACAGCCTCCTCATCGACCAAGGGGTCCTCTCGGGCGTCGTCGATCTCGGATGGCGCGCGAAGCGCACCGGCGCCGGGGTCGCGTTCAACCGCGGCATCAACCGTGACGCCGCCACGCCGGGGAACGACTGGCACGAGGACCGGTTCTCCGCGCGCGTCGATCGGCAGATCGGGTCGCACCTCTCCGCGTCGCTCGGGGGGTCGCGCACGGACCGGCGTCTCCCGAGCGGCGCGTGGACGAGCCGCGAGCGGCGGCTCGAGGCGCGCGTCGGCTGGGCGCGGCGCGAGCGCGTCTGGCTCAGCGTCGCGCGCGAACGCCAGGAAGCGAACGCGGAGGAGTTCGAGCGCGACCAGTGGGAGATCGGGCTCGGATGGGAGCAGCCGCTCCCGTGGGAGCTCGAGCTCGGCGTGGACGGCATCACGGCGATCGGCGTCGGGCAGCGCGAGCCCGAGACGGCCCGATGGTCCGTGCGGCTCGGGCGCGCGCTCTCCTTCGGCGAGGGACGGCTCGATCCGACGGAGGGCGTCCTCGAATTCGGCTCGATCGAGGGGCGGGTCTACGACGACCTCAACGGGAACGGGAACCCGGACGCTGGCGAGCCCGGCATCCCGGGTCTCGTCGTGAAGCTCGGAAGCGGCCCGCAGGCCACGACCGGCGCGCAGGGCGAGTATCGCCTCGCGCGCGCGGCGATCGACCTCGAGTCGGTGACGCTCGACGTGTCGCGGCTCGCCGTGCGGTACCTGCCTCCGCGCGAGCGCCGCCTCGTCGTGAGCCTCCGGCCGGCACAGCGCGCGACGCGCCACTTCGCCGTGCGCCAGAGCGCGACGGTGGCGGGGCGCGTGACCCGCAAGGGACACGACGGCCGGGCCGTCGGCGTCGCCGGGGCGCTGGTCCGCCTCGTCGGAGGCCACCAGGACGCCTTCACCGACGAGGAGGGGCGTTTCCTGATCCCCGGTCTCGAGCCGGGGGCGGCGACGTTCCGCCTCGAGGACTGGAGCCTGCCGCAGGGCGCTCGCCCGATCGGTCCGGTGACGCGCGAGATCGATCTGGGCGCGGGCACCGTGGCGACGATCGAGGAGTTCCTCGTCGAGCAGGCCGAGCCGAAAGTGCTCCAGTACTTCGAGTCGTCGCGCCGATGAGCGCGGCGCGCCACCGCATCGCGGCCGTCGCGACCGCGCTCGCGGTCGTGCTCGCCGTGCGCGCGCCGGCGGCGCTCGCGTCATCCGACTCGAGGACGCTCACCGTGAACGCGGCCGTCAGGGGCCGGGCGAAGCTCACGATCACGCCGCTCACGATCAACTTCCCGGACCGCGACCCGGACCTCGTCAGCCGGATCGCCGCGACGGAGAACTCGGTGACGGTCTCGAGCCGGATGCGGACGACGTCCAATGAACTCTCTTTCCTGATCTGCCTCGCGAACGGCGATCTCCAGAGCGGCGCGAGCGCGATCCCCATCTCGAACGTCACCTGGCAGGCGAGCGGAGCCGGCTACAACAACGGGACGATGAGCAGCGCCATCCCCCAGGTCGCGGGCTCCTGGCGGGGATCGAGGTCCAGGTCGGGCGCCTTCGACTACTACCTCGCCAACTCGTGGTCCACCAACGTGGGGAACTACGCGCAGACCGTCGTGTACACGCTCATCGTGCCGTAGGCCCTCTCCGAAGACAGAATCCGGCGATCAGTCGGAACGCCGCGCGAGGACGACGAGGCGCGGGCCATCGCGACGCCAGGACGGGCCGAACTCCGCCGCGACTCGGTAATCGGCGGCGAGCGCCTCGGGCGCCGCGTCGGCCAACTCGTCGGGGAGAACGATCGCGTCGGGCTTCGAGACGCGCGCGGCGTCCGCGACGGGCGAGAGTCCGAGCGACACGATCCGGTACGCGGGCCGGCGCACACCGACCACGTCGGCCGCGCGCGCGCGCCGCACCGCGCCGAGCACCTCGGGCCGCGACTCGAGCTGGCGCGCGATCCCCGTCGCCGAGAGGGTCGGCATGCCCGCGCGCCGCAGAGGCGGAATGCGCCGCTCGTCCCCGATCAAGACGCGCGATCCCGTCGGGACGTTCTCCTCGATGAAGCGCAGGGCGGCGATCCGGGTATCGCCGTTCGTCGCGCCGACCGCCACGCGGCTCGCGAGGCGCGGCGCCGTCGGCGCGAACGCGACGAGGAGCACGATGGGCCACGCGACCCTCAGCCGGCGCGCCGTCGTGAGGATCCCGACTGCGGCGAGCACCGCGAGGACGGGGAGGATCGGCAAGAGGAAGCGAGCGTAGGCGGTCTTCGAGAGCGCGAAAAAGAGCGAGTAGGGGACGACGAACGCGAGGAGATGGAGCGGCGGCCGTCCGGGCGCGCGCACGAGGGCGACGAGCCCGACCAGGGCGGCGAGCAGGAGGCCCGCGCCGAAGGCGCCCCCCGCGAGCGCGGCCGGGTAGAAGAGCGGCCCCGGCGCCCCGCGCTCGCTCAAATAGGGAACGACGACGAGGCGCGCGAGGCCGCGCATCTCGGCGACGAACGCCCTCCCGTCCAGGAGGAGAAAGGGGCTCGTCGCCAGAAGGACGAGGAACGGGATGACGGCGAGGGCGAGGAGACGCCCCCACGGGAGCGCGGCGCGGGGACCCGCCGCGGCCCGCGCGTGGAGACACGCCGCGGCGAGAGGCGCCGCGATGACGAAGGCCGCGGGATACTTGGTGGCGAGCGCGAGTCCCGCCGCAAACGCCGCGAGGATCGCGTCGCGCCCGCGCCCGGACTCCCGATGGCGCGTCGCGAGCGTGAGCGCCGCGGTCGTCCAGAAGACCATGAACGCGTCGACGCGCGCGAACCGGGACATCTCGGAGTGGAGAGGCGAGAGGGCGAGCACGATCCCCGCCACGAGGCCGGCGGTCGGGCCCGCGAACCGCCGACCGAGGGCGACGACGAGCGCCACCGTCGCGAGCCCCGCGGCGAGCGAGATCGCTCGGGCGGCGAGGTAGAACGGCGTCCCGTCCGCGTCGAAACGCGCGATCAAGTGGGGCGCGTCGAGGTCGAGACCCGCGAGACGCCACGCCCACGAGATCGCGCGGAAGGCCGCGTGCAGGACGTAGATGAAGAACGTCGGGTAGCGGAAGAGGTGCGGATTGGGGTCGCCGCCGAACAGGCCGACCGCGGTCTCGACGACGAGGCGCTCGTCCCGCTCCTGGATGGCGTGGGGCAGCCCGAACCCGATCCCCGGCGCGCGCACGAGCGCCGCGAGGAGGAGCGGGACGCCGAACGCGAGGCGGTTACTCGCGGACCTTACCAGAGGGTCGGGAGCGTTCGTTCGCGACGCCGTACTTCTGGATCTTGTAGCGGAGCGCCTGCCGCGTCATGCCGAGGGACTCCGCGGCGCGGGCCATGTTCCCGCCAAATCGGGACAAGGCCTCACGGATCCGCATCCTCTCGAACGCGGCCACCTCGCCGCGGAGCAGGCGAAGGTCCTCGACCACCTCGGCGCGCGAGGCGACCCACGGCGAAAGGTGACCGATCCGCACTTCCCGGCCGTCGCGCGCCCGCGAGTAGGCGCGCTCCATCTCGCTCTCGAGCTCGCGGACGTTCCCGGGCCAGGCGTACGCGTCGAGCGCGGCGAGCGCGTCGGGCGTCATCGCGAGCGCCTCCGCGCGGTCGCGCGCCGCGAGCCGCTCGAGGAACGTGTGCGCGAGGAGAGCCACGTCGCCGCGACGGTCACGGAGAGGCGGGATGTCGAACTCGTGGACCGAGAGCCTGTAGAAGAGGTCGCGCCGAAACGTCCCCTCGCGGACGAGTTGCCGCAAGTCCTGGTTCGTCGCCGCGACGAAGCGCACTTCGACGGGCCGCCCTTCGATCGCGCCGACACGGCGGACGACCGTCTCGTCGAGCACGCGGAGGAGCTTCACCTGGACCGTGGACGGAAGGTCCCCGACCTCGTCGAGGAAGAACGTCCCGCCGTCCGCGGCCTCGATGAGCCCGACCTTGTCCTCGACGGCCCCCGTGAACGCGCCGCGCAGGTGGCCGAAGAGCTCGCTCTCGACGAGGCCCTCGGGGAAAGCGGCCGCGTTCGCCGCGACGAACCGGCCGCGCCGGCCGCTCGCCTCGTGGACGTGCCGCGCCAGAAGTTCCTTGCCGGTCCCGGTCTCGCCGAGGAGGAGGATCGGCCCGCTCGCGCGCGCGACCCCGCCGAGGCGGTCGAGGAGTTCGGCGAACGGCGCGTCGTGCGTGAGGAGTTCGCGCGGCCCGCGCGCGCCCCGGACGCTGAGGCGACGGGCCGGGGAGGGGATGCGCGTCCCGCTCCGACGCACGGGCCGGGTCGCCCGCGCCGCTCCGGAGCCAAGGGGTTCAGGTCGCGCTCCGCCCTTAAGCCCCGGTCCCGCCGCCGCCGCATTCCCGAGAAGCGTCTCGAGCCGCCGCGCGCGTTCCGGGAGGTCCGCCTCCTCGAAGAGCGCCGCGGCACGATCGATCGTCTCGGCGCCGAGTCCGCCCGCGGTCCCCGCCTCGGCCGTCACGAGGTGCTCGCCGAGCGCCGCGAGGCTCTCCGCCAACTCGCCGCGCGCGCCGAGCCCCTCGAGGCCGCGGACGCTCGCCTGGAACGCGCCCCACGCCGCGCGCGCGCGACCGCGCGCGTCCGCGATCCGCCCGAAGACCCGGAGCATCACGAGCTGCTCGCGGCGGTCCGCGCAGGCGCGGGTGACGTCGTAGGCGCGCCGGCCGAACTCGAGGGCGCCGGCGATGTCGTTCGCGGCGAGTCGCGCCTCGGCCAGCCGGCGGAGCGGCTCGCCCGTGACGTCGCCGCGCGGCGCGACGCGCTCGCCGATCGCGAGCGCGCGGCGCCACCACGCCTCGGCCTCCGGCCAATCGCCGGCCTCGCGCTCGAGGTCACCGAGGAACTCGCACGCGAGCGCCTCCTCGCGCCGGAACTCCCGCCCGCTCGCGATCGCGAGCGCGCGCTCGAGGAGCGACCGCGCCCTCTCGTGGTCGTCGCCGCGCACGATGAGCGCCCGCGCGCAGGTGATCCGAGCGCACGTCTCCGCGAACGCATCGCCGATGCCGACCGCGTCCTGGAGCGCCGCCTCCGCGAGCCGCAGGCTCGACCTCCAGAGGCCGCGGTGGAAGACGAGGACCGCGAGGCTGTGGCGCCTCGACATGAGGAAGCGCCGCTGTCCGAGCTGCTCGGCGATCTCGAGCGCAGCCCGGTAGCCCGCCTCCGCGTCGGAGAGCCGCCCGAGGGACTTCTCGGCGAGCGCCATGTCGTGGAGGGCGCGGCCCATCCCCGAGAGGTTCGCGTCGCGCCGGAACATCCCGAGCGCGTCGCGGAAGGTCTCGAGAGACTCCTCGACGCGCCCCGCGCGCCAGTGGACCCGGCCGAGAGCGAGGAGCGCGTCCCCATAGGCGCGGTGGTCCGACGTCCCGCGCAGCCGCGCGAGAGCCGCCTCGGCGGCGGTGAGGGCGTCCGGGAGAGCGCCCTTCTGGAGGAGCACCCAGGATTTCAGCGTCTCGGCGCGGCCCCGCAGAATCGGATCGGATTCACCGAGGTGATCGGAAAGTCGTTCGAGGGATTCGGTGGCTGCGTTGAGTTCGCCGAGGTGGAATCGACACCAGGCCTCGACGAGGTCCGTGGATGGTCGGGACGAATGCGCTCCGGCCGCGCGCCCCGCCTCGATGACGCCGAGAGCGTCATCGTACCGGTCGATCGAGAAGTAGAGGGCCGCGAGCTCGTCGACGGAGCCGGAATCGTGCACGCCGGCCCGGGTCAAGGATGCGATCCGGGCCAATGTCTCTCCGGCTCGTTGCGCGGCGAACAGCGTCATGGGGCGCTCCAGTGCGTTGCCGGCGTCGGTTAGTCGCTCAAGTCGAACCAGGTTCCTAGGGCCTTGAACAGGTACTCCGTGAGCCAGTTCTGGTCCACCTCGATCTGGGTTCCATCATCAGCGTACACCGCGTAATTCGGCCCCCGGTCCGTGCCGTCAGGAACGTCCGGATCACCCTCCGTAATGACGACGATACCAAACGGGGTGACGAGAACGACGACGTCGGCGCTTTCGGCGTGGACATGTGGGGGCGGTGCCGCTGGCGAACCCACAAGGAGAATGGCAACCAGTATGCCGGCGGCGAGGTGGCGGTTCACGATCTCTACGACTCCCTTCAGGGCGCGGCTAGCGGGGCTCCCCTGGGTACAAACCGCTCTCTCCGGTGGGGAACCAAAGAGCGTATGGCCCAAGATAGCAACATGTAAAGCGAAACGTCAAGGATTTTTACGGCCGAAGAGCCAGTCCCCCCTCGTGCTCGAGGAGCGCCTTCTTTCGGTCGAGCCCTCCCCCGTAGCCGACCAGCCTGCCGTCGGAGCCCACGATCCGGTGGCACGGAACGGCGATCGCGATGGGGTTCCGGCTGTTGGCCAGGCCAACGGCGCGCGCCGCGCCCGGCCTCCCGATCCGATTCGCGATGGCCCCGTAAGTCGTCGTGCGGCCGAAGGGAACCTCGAGGAGGGCGCGCCAGACGCTCACTTCGAAGGCCCCGCCGCGAAGGTCTAACGGAACCGTAAACTTCGTGAGGGACCCACGGAAGTAGGTGGCGAGCTCGCGTGCCGCGCGGTCCAGGTGGCGTCGCGCGGCCCCCCCGGCGCCGAGCGCCCCGTCCCGGGCCTCGGCGGGGATCTTGGCGAGCAGGTCGCGCGCGGGGCGCCCGTCCACGAACTCGCAGAGCGCGATGCCTTGCGGCGAGGCGGCGAGGATCATCTTTCCGAGCGGCGTGGCGACGGTGCGGTGCGCGAGGCTCATGGCCTCTCTCCTCCCTCCTCGACACCGTTCAAGATGTCTTCCAATTCCTTCTCCCCGATCACCGGAACGCCGAGCGCCCTCGCCTTCGCGAGCTTCGATCCCGCCTTCTCGCCGGCGACGACGTAATTGGTGTTTTTCGACACGGAGTCGGTGACGCGCCCGCCGAGCGCGCGGATCCGTTCGGCGGCTTCCTCGCGCGTCCCGCGCTCGAGCGTGCCGGTGAGCACGAACGTCTTGCCCGAGAGCGGCGCCCCTTCGCCGGAGGCGGCGGCGCCCGGAGCCAGGCGCGATCGACCGGGCGCCGAGGGCTCCGCAGACGTCGCCTCGCCGAGCCCGACCGCGTGGAGTCGCTCGACGAGCGCGCGGTTCCGCTCCTCCGCGAAGAAGGAGACGACGGCGCGCGCGATCACAGGGCCCACTTCCTCGAGGAGGGCGATCTCCGCTTCGGTCGCCGCGGCGAGCGCGCGCAGACTCCGGTAGCGCGCGGCGAGCGTGCGGGCGACCGTGACGCCGACGTGTCGGATCCCAATCCCAAAGAGGAGACGGGCGAAGGGGCGGGCGCGACTCGCCTCGATCGCCGCGAGCAACTTGTCCGTCGACTTCTCCCCCATCCGCTCGAGCGCCGCGATCTCCTCGCGGCGGTAGCGGAGGCGGTAGGTGTCCGCGATGTCCCTGAGGAGCCGGTTCGCGACGAGCTGGTCCACGAGCGCCTCGCCGAGCCCCTGGATGTCCATCGCCTGCCGCGACGCGAAGTGCTCGATGCCCCGCCGCACCTGCGCGGGGCACGACGCGTTCACGCAGCGGAGCGCGACCTCCTCCTCGTCGCGCGCGAGCGCGCCGCCGCACTCGGGGCACCGCGTGGGGATCTCCACGTCGCGCTCGTCGCCGCGGCGGTCGTCGATCTTCACACCGGTCACCTGCGGGATGATCTCCCCCGCCTTCTCGACCGTCACGAGATCGCCGATCTTGATTCCCTTTCGCGCCAACTCGTCGAGGTTGTGGAGAGTCGCCCGCTTCACCGTCGTCCCGGCCAACTCGACCGGCTCCAACTCGGCGACCGGCGTCAGCGCGCCGGTGCGCCCGACCTGGAACCGCACCGCGACGAGGCGCGTCGTCGCCTCCTCCGGCTCGAACTTGTACGCGATCCCCCAGCGCGGGCTCTTCGTCGTCGCGCCGAGCCGCGCCTGCGCGTCGAGGTCGTTCAGTTTGAGCACCATGCCGTCGACGCCGAAGTCGAGCGCGTGGCGGCGATCGCTCCAGGAGAGCGTGTGCGCGATCGCGCCCTCGATGTCGGGCGCGAGGTGGCGATCCGGGATGACGGGGAAGCCGGCGGCGGCGAGCGCGTCGAGGACGGCCCACTGCGTCGCGAGGCCGCGCTCGCGCGCGCCGACGAGCGCGTAGACGAAGATCGCGAGCGGGCGGCGGGCGACCTCGCGCGTGTCGAGCAGTTTGAGAGTGCCGGCGGCGGCGTTCCGCGGATTCGCGAAGACGCGCTCGCCGCGCTCCTCCTGCGCGCGGTTGAGGCGCGCGAAGGCGGCGGCCGGGTAGTAGACCTCGCCGCGCACCTCGAACTCGCCGACGAACGGGGCGGCGGCGGGCACGGCGAGCGGGAGCGAGCGGATCGTGCGGAGGTTCGCGGTGATGTCGTCGCCGGAGACTCCGTCGCCGCGCGTGAGGCCGAGCGCGAAGCGGCCGCCCGCGTAGCGGAGCGCGATCGCGACGCCGTCGATCTTCAATTCGCAGACGTAGGCGACCGGCGCGTCGCTCCCGAGCCAGCGGCGGATCCGCGCGTCGAACTCGCGCACTTCGTCGGGCGAGTACGTGTTGCCGAGCGAGAGCATCGAGGCCGAGTGCGGGACGGTCGCGAACCCCTCGAGGACCGCGCTCCCGACGCGCTGCGTCGGCGAGTCGGGCGTGACGAGCGACGGGAACTCGGCCTCGAGCGCGGCGAGGCGCGCGACGAGCCGGTCGTACTCGGCGTCCGAGATGACGGGCGCCGCGTCGACGAAGTAGCGCCGGTCGTGCTCGGCGATCTCGGCGCGGAGGCGCTCCACCTCGCGGCGGGCGTCCTCGAGGCTCGATGTCGGGGTCATGGCAAGAGGAAGGATATCATGCGGCGGGGCGCGGGCGGCGCGAGAGGCTCTCCGCGACGGCGCTCCTACGCCTCGCGGCGCGCAAGCCGTTTCACGAGCGGCACGAGGCTCATGATCGCCCACGCGCCCTCGAGCGCGACGAGGCCGGCCTGGCGCGCCTGCGCCGCGAAGTACGTGAGGATGAGCGACCCCGCGAGGTTGAGCGCGAGGTACGGGACACCGTCGCACGCGAGCCGTCCGTTCAGGTGCGCCGCGTAGGCGATGAGGATCATCGCCGCGCCCGCGAGGGAGATTCCCTGTCCGATCATCCTTCGATCCTCCCTTCCGGTGAGGTACAATCCCGGTCGCCCGAGTCTACACCGCTCCCTCCCCGCCGAGGAGGACTCGACCGATGAATCTCCATCTCACGAAACCGCTCGCCGTCATCGATCTCGAGACGACGGGGCTCAACCCGGAGAGCGATCGCATCGTGGAGATCTCCGTGCTGCTCATCGCCCTCGACGGGAGCCGCGTCTCGAAGACGCGGCGCGTGAATCCGGGCATCCCGATCCCAGCGGAGGCGACGGCCGTCCACGGGATCCACGACTCCGACGTCGCGGGCGAGCCTCGCTTCGCGCAGCTCGCGGCCGGCTTCCTCGACTTCCTCGACGGAGCGGACCTCGCCGGGTACAACGTCCGCGGATTCGACCTGCCGCTCCTCGCGAAGGAGTTCGAGCGCGCGGGGAGGCCCTTCTCGCTCGAGGGGCGCGCGGTCGTCGACGCGATGGAGATCTTCAAGAGGAAGGAGACCCGCGACCTCGCCGGCGCGTACCGCTTCTTCTGCGGGAAGAGCCGCGACGATCTCCACTCGGCGGACGCCGACGTCCTCGCGTGCGCGGAGATCCTCGAGGCGCAGGTCGCGCGCTACGACGACCTGCCGCGCGAGCCGGCCGCGCTCGACGCGCTCTTCCGCCCGCCGTGGATCGACCGCGAGGGGAAATTCGCGTGGCGCGGCGGCGAGGCGGTCTTCAACTTCGGGAAGCGCCGCGGGCAGACTCTCAAGGCCGTCGCCGCGGAGGACGCGTCGTACTTCCAGTGGATGGTCGGCGCCGATTTCCCCGAGGACGCGCGCGAGATCGCGCGCCGCGCGCTGCGCGGGGAGTTCCCGGAGCCGCGCGACACGCCCCGATGACCGCGACGCCGCCGGCGGATCCGGTGTTATCGGGGCGACACCACTCGATTCTAACGAGGCTCGCTCTCCAGCGGCGTGCTAGCGCCGTGGGCGAAAGACGGCGTAGGCCCCGATCTTCTGCATGAGAAGAAAGTCCCGCGAGAGGAGTTCCTTGTAGGGAGAGTCGAGGGTCGTGAGCCAGCGTCCGCCGTGCTGGAAGGCGAGCGCTTCGTTCACCACGAGGAGATCGCAGCCCCTCGCCGTCACCAGATCGAGGAATGGGTCTCCCGCGAGATCGCCTTGGTCGAGGCGCCGCTCAAGGCTGTACCACGGAAAGACCGGGTCGTTCTCGATCGCGATCCGCGCGAGGGTCGGGTACGCGTTCATGCCCACGAAGAGGCAGCGCTCTTCCGGCGCGAGGTTATCGTTCAGCCACTCGTACAGGCGTCCTTCGTTGCCGAGGCTGCGGTACTGAAAGTCCGCGAGGTCGCGCGACTCCGCCCACCGCGCGAGATGCGGCGCGACATGTCCGAGCGCCTGCGTCACTCCCAAGGCCCCGAGGATCGCGGAGAACGCGACGACAGCCCCGCCGACGCGCCGCGGCGAACACTGCGCGCCGACTTCCTTCGCGCGCGAACGCTCCAGGCCCGCGAGCGCGAGCGCCACCGCGACCGGCAGGATCGGCAGCAGAAACCGAATCTGCTGCGATAGGGCGCCCCAGAGCGCGAAGCCCGCGACGACGACGAGCCGGAGCGCGCGCTCGGCCGTGTCGCCGCCGCGCGACGAGAGCAGCGCGAAGAAGGTGAGGGTCGGGACGACTCCCACGATGCCGTCGAAGGGCCGATGGCCGCTCGGCAAGATCGTGTCGGGGCGAGCGAGCGAGACGATATTCAGCGGGAGAAGGAAGAAGTCGAGGACGTCGCGCCCGACGCCGAACGTGTCCTTGAGGAATCGGACGTAGAGGATTTGGCGGTCGGACGACCAGTTGACGGGAGCGGGAAACAGATCGAACAGGGCGGGAAAAACGGGCGAGCGGTAGAGGAGAACGTTCTTGAGAAGACATGGAGCCAGGAAGAACGCCGCGAGGCCGAGGACGGCCAGCACGGATGCCGCGCTCGGACGGATTCGCTCCCGAGCGAGGAATGCGGCGAGGAGCACGAGGGCGCAGGCGAGGACGGGGGCCGCGGTCCATTTGACCGACAGCGCGCCGAATCCGAGGAACGCAAGCCACGCGAGGAGCGCTCGGTCCTTCGAGCGGAGGAACTTGATTGTGAGGAGGAGGAACACCGAAACGACGGCGGTCAGGATCACGTCCACGTAGAGGACGCTCGCGTTCATCGCGAGCGAGGGAATCGAAAGGATGAGCAACGCGCACACCCAGAAACGGCCCGCGGTGTGTTCCGCGCCGAGCGAACACCGGAGAAAACCCAGGACGAGCACGAGGAACGCCGGCTGAACCGCGTTCGCGAGCGGCCAAGCCCCCGTGGCGAGGCCCGGCAGAAAGAGGAAGTTGCCGCCATTCGGAAGCCCCGCGTAGATGTTGTTCTCGAATCGAAAATACGAGCCGTGCTCGAGGTAGAGCGTGGGCAGCGCCGCCTGGTAGATGAGCCCATCGAGGCTCGCATCCGGCTTCGCGGCGAGGAAGGCCATGAAGAGGATGAGGCCCGCGAATCCGGCCGCTTCACGCGGGCTCCTCCGCGCCGCCGACACGACGCGACTCACGAAGTGGAGCGTCGGCCTCGCGCCGCCGGCGGCGAGCGGTCCCACGGCGAGAGCGAGGATGAGCGCCGGGTGAAGGAACACGTGCGCGATCCAGCACGTGACGGCTGAGTAGGTCAGGAGCCCGCCGACCACGAGGGCGAGTTCCATCTCCCATTCCGTTAGTGCGGAGGGGTTGCGAAGAACGCGGGCGATCAGGGCGCCCCACGCCCTGCCAACGAGCACGAGGGCGCCCATCCCCGCGACGACCCCGATCCATCCGATTAGGAAACGGGGCGACGGGCTGAATGGCGCGGGCCACTTGATCGCCCCCGAGGTGAGGTAGAGCCCGAGCAGAAGGATCGCGGCAAGCGCCAAGAGGATGGGGCGGAATCCTCGGCTCGGTCCTGCTGGCGGACTCCCCTTGCCTGCTAGGAGTCGCTCTCCCTTCCCCCTCAACGCGTCACGCTGAATCGCGTTCTCATATTGGGCTCCCATCCGCCTTGGCCGCGCCCGCTGGCTCCCGACTCGAGCGAAACGAGCGTACGACCGCGCCTGCGTGACGGCGACAGGAAAGTCGGGGCGTCTGCGATCGGGGCATGGCTGACGTCACAGATCAGGGAGAACTCTCATTTGCCGTACGCGTAGTGCTGCTCGAACGAGCCTTCGGCGCGGTCGCGCTCAGCGCGGGCTCGCCACCGATCCACGAGGAGGAAGAGTCTCGCGGGGGGATGATCGCGACGCGATTCCCTCATAAAGAGAGGGACGAGAGTCGCGGTTCGAGTCCTCCCCGGGGAGCCAGACCCTTCCTAAATCGAACTCTAGATAGCGGGCCCCGGGGGTGAGAGCCTCCGGGGTTGAGCGTAAGTGGGCGTGGAGGCGTCGGTTAGGTGCGTCGCGCATCGCTCACCACCAGAGATCGATCCCGCAGATTAGCCCGCCGACCCCCTTACCACCACCAGAGAGGGGACAGAGCTCTCAGCCTCTCTCACCCCATGACAGGGTAGATTACGGTGGTCGAGCGACAGCGGGAGCGAGCATCGCCGTAATCGTGAGGTGAACGAAGCCGCGACGCGGGCCCACAACGCCCCACGGTGCCAGGGCTATGGGGATGTCATCCGGGGTGG